>Ga0207664_10000002_pt1 | contig 657053 bp, 610 predicted proteins | sample LARL83metaG_FD_184349 | JGI IMG/M metagenome (GOLD analysis project Ga0207664, IMG submission 184349) | Corn, switchgrass and miscanthus rhizosphere microbial communities from Kellogg Biological Station, Michigan, USA - LAR L8-3 metaG... | ecosystem: Host-associated > Plants > Roots >...
GCTTCACCGTTCCGGCTGGCACCACCAGCGTCAGCTTCACCGGCACCGAGGACTCCTCCCTGGCGACCGACTTCACCATCGACGACACCGCGTTCAACGCGTCCTGACAAACCAGCAATAACGGCAACGCCCGCTGGAACCAACCGGTTCCAGCGGGCCTTCCGCTGTCTTACCCGATCAAGTTTCGCCTTCGACCGCAACGGATCCGAGCCGGTCAGGCTTCGTCGGCGAAGAACTGCAGCAGTTCCTCGGCCACCTCGGCCGGCGCCTGCTCGGCCTGATGGTGACCGGAGTCGACGACCCGGTGGCGGAGCGGGCGGCTGAGCCAGGGCGCCCAGATCTCAGCCGGATCGCCGTGCAGGTCGAGGTCGTCATGCGCCGACTCCAGCAGCATGGTCGGGCAACCGATCCGCCGGCCGGCGGCACGATCGGCGGCGTCATGGTCGCGGTCGATGCCCAGCCCGGCACGATAGTCCTCGGCCATGCCGTGCACTACGGCCGGATCGCGCAACGCCGCCCAGAGGTCGGCGTGGTTCTGCTCCCCCAGTTCGGCCGGACCCGGCGTCCGGTACCAGCCGTCCGGGTCGCGGTTGATCACCCGCTCTGCCGGCTTGTCGGTCTGGCCCAGGAACCACCAGTGCCACCAGGCCTGCGCGAAGCGCGCGTCGGTCCGTTCCAGGTGCTCGATCACCGGCAGCCCGTCCATCACCACCAGATGGCTCACCCGCTCCGGGTAGTCCATCGCGGTGCGGAACGCGACCAGCGCCCCGCGGTCATGGCCGACCACCGCGAACCGGCGATGCCCCAGCCGCTCCATCACCGCGACCACGTCCCGGGCCATCGCCCGTTTGGCGGACTGCGCGTGGTCCGGTTCGTCGGGTGGCAGGGTGGACTGCCCGTAACCGCGCAGGTCCGGGGTCACCACGAAATGCCGCTCCGCGAGCCGGGGCGCGACCGCGTGCCAGGTGGTGTGGGTGCGCGGATGCCCGTGCAAGAGCACGACCGGACGTCCGGAGCCGCCGTGGCGCACCCGTACCGTCACCTCGCCGACATCCAGCCGGTCCAGCGCGAATCCCTCGAACACCGGGCAGACGCTACCGAGTCCCGGCAGGATGACCGGATGCGCGTCCCATGACGGATCGGGCACCGTGCTCGCCTCGGTGTTCCGGTGGTGCTGCTGCGGCCCTGCCCCGAGGGGGCGCCTGACCGGCCCCACCGCTTGACCGGCCACACCGCTCGACCGTCCGCACCGCTTGACCGCCACACACGAGGCAGGGCCCCGGAGGTGGCTGTGCGCCAGACCTCCGGGGCCCTGCTCGTACTAGCGGCGTCTACCGAGATCAGGTGACGGTGACGTGCGAGATGTCGCAACGGTTGGTGTCGTTGCTCCAGGTGCTCTGCATCGGGTAGCTGCCGTTGCCCATGGCGACGTTGGCCGAGGCACCCTGGCCGCTGCTGATCCAGGCGCACTCGTCGGCGTTCTCCTGGCCGCTGCTCGCGGTCCAGCCACCGGCCGGGTTCTGGTCGGTGATGGTCTCGGCGTACTCGTGGCCCTCGACGATGGTGTAGCCGTCGAGGTTGCTGCCCGAGTTGACGAAGCCCGCACCGCAGCTGGCGCCGACGTCGGACAGGTACGGCAGGTTGGTCAGCGCGATGTCACCGTAGGACGAAGAGACGCCCAGGTCCTTGTTGTAGTCGTGCCACGCGCAGAAGCCACCGGTCTTGTAGCTGTCCGGGTTGGCGCCCTTCGGGGAGAACACCACGTACTGGGCGTACCGGTTCGACGACGCCGAGGTGTTGCCGAAGTGACCGGCGGCCTTGACGGCCTCCGAGCCGATCTGCGCCTGGGTCGCGGCCGACGGGGCCGAAACCGAGTTGTCGTACCAGACGCCGGCCAGCGTGCCGCCGCCGGTCGGGTACGCCACGTGCGCGGCGCTGGACGAGCACGAGGTCGCACCCTTCGACACCAGCGAGCCGTCGCAGTACTGGGTCATCACGCCGGACCATGCCTCGCCGCCGGTGCCCAGGCCCTTGAACATCTGCTGCACCCGGTTGGACGCGCCCAGGGAGTCGTTGCTGAAGGTCAGGTTGCCGCTGGAGTTGGTGCTCGAGGTACCCCACTGGGTGCCCCAGAACACGATGTACACCTTCTCCTTGCCGCTGGTGACGCCGATGCCGTCGACACCGCCGCCGTAGACCAGGGTCTTGCTACTGGTGGCGCGCTGAACGTCCGGGTTGGCGGACTGCAGCTTGCGCAGGCTCTGCTCGGCCTGGACGGTCGGCACCAGGCCGTGCCGGTAGGAGTGGTCGGCAGCCGGGGCGGCGGGCTTGGCCGAGGGAGCCGCGATCGCGGGCGCCGCGGCGGCGCCGGCGGCCAGCGCCGAGACGGCCAGCAGGCCGCCCAGCGCGCCGAGGCGCGTGGCCTTGCGTGCGTTCATGAAGGAACCTTTCCGGGGAAGGGAATGGCAGTCAGCCACCCCAGCCGAGAAAGGGGATTCCCCGGCTGAAGGTGTGCCACCACTGATCGGTGGTGACTGTGCGCGGAACGCTAATCAAGCCGGACGTAACCGGTCAATGACCACACACCCATTGAGAAGGTATTGATAGCTCTAACCGGATGCAACGGTTGCGCAGGTATCCCAAACACGCAAAAGGCCGGGCCGACGATTGTCGACCCGGCCCCTCGCAGCGTGCGATCAGCCGGCAACGCTCCGGCGCGCCCGGAACGGCAGCCAGGCCGCCAGGCCCATGATCGCCATCGCCAGCGGCACGTGCACCACGGTCAGCACGTCCTTGCTGTCGTCGCGGATCAGCCCACCCAGGTAGGCCTCGACGACCAGCAGCACCAGCAGCGCGATGCTGCCGAGCAGCAGGTCGCGACGGGCCCGCAGGCGGGCGACGGCCACCACCACCGCGATCAGAGCGAACAGGATGGCCACGTCGCCACCACGGGCGTGCACGTCGATCCAGCTACCGGCCGAGTCCCGTTCGCCGTCGTGCTCCAGGAAGATGCCGGCCCACAGGCCCTGGAGCAGCACGGCCAGGGCGGCGATGCCGACCACCGCACTGAACAGGCGGGTCGAGGTTCGGGGGGCGGTTTCGGTACGGGTTGCGGTTGCTGTCATCAGCAGATCTCCAGTTGCGAGTCGAACGTGACCGCGTAGGGCCACCGGGGGTAGTCGATTTGCCATACTTCATGGCAAATTTCTGAGCGGGCTCTGCAAGCTTGGCCCCTGCTCAGCTACCCGGCTACTCGAAGCTGGCGCCTCATCCCATTCGGCGCGTCCGGATCGGTGCGTCCCGGTCGGTGCGTCCAAGGTGCGCTGGGACAGGAGTCGGGCTCGGCGCACCCCGCGATCGGACTACTCCGGATCGGTGCTCAGCGCCTTGGCCTTGCGCTGCTGCTCAGGAGTCAGTTTACGGGTGTCCCGCGGCTCGGCGAACGGAGTCTGATCCGGCGGCTGGCCTGCCTGGATCGCCCGGGCGTGCTGCAGCTCGGCGTTGAACTCGGCCCCGAGCAGTATCGCGACGTTCGTCAACCAGAGCCAGACCAGGAAGATGATCACGCTGGCCAGCGAGCCGTAGGTCTTGTTGTACGAGCCGAAGTGGGTGACGTACAGCGCGAACAACGCCGAGACCACCAGCCAGATCAGCACCGCCACGACGCCGCCCGGGCTGATCCACTGCACGCCGGGCTGCTTCACGTTCGGCGCCGCGTAGTAGAGGATCGCCAGCATCAGGCTGACGATCACCACCAGCACCGGCCACTTGGCGATGCTCCAGACGGTCAGCGCGACACTGCCCAGTCCGAGTGCGTGGCCGGTCCGGTCGGCCAGCGGCCCGCTGAACACCACGATCACCGAGGCGAGCAGCGCCATCACCACCATCGCGACGGTGATGCCGAGCCGCACCGGGACGGTCTTCCAGATCGGACGGCCCTCCCCCATCCCGTAGATGGCGTTGGTCGCCCGCATGAACGCCGCGATGTAACCCGAGGCGGACCAGAGTGCCACCACCACGCCGATGATCGCAGCCAGGCCGGCGCTGTTGCGGTGCTGCACGCTGTCGACCACCTGGCGCAACACCGAGGTGACGCCGCCCGGGGTGAGAGCGGTGATGTTGTCCATCACCTTGTTGGTGGCCGAGCGGCCCAGCAGGCCCAGGACCGAGACCATGATCAACATGGCCGGCGCCAGGGTCAGCACCCCGCGATAGGTCAAGGCGGCCGCCCAGTCCGACAGGTTGTCGTTCTGGAACTCCTTGATCGAACGCTTGAGCACACCCCGCCAGGACGTGCCGGGCAGGTCGGTCAGGTCGTCGGGCTCTGCTGCCGGGTGCCGTGTCATCGATTACCTCACGTCGTCGGGTGCCTCGCGCGTCGCCGGCGACGCACGTCGAACTGCTGACGGCTGTGCGATTCAACCCTGCTTCGACCGTACCTGCACCGCGCGAACGGGTGTGGCAGTGCCGGGGTCGGCCCGGCGGACGGTTGCGGACATCGGCGGATGAATAGAGTGGCCGCATGACCGAACTGCCCAGCTGGACCTACACCGGTGTCGTGCCGCTCGACGGCGACCTTTCACTGCTGGAGGCGGCGCTGCACTCCGGCCGGGTGTCGGCCGCCGAACGCGGCTACACCGGCGAACCGGAGATCGGCACCGAGCAGGTGATGGCGGCCGGCCCGGCCACGCCGGGCGAGGAACCGGAGTACCTGACCGCCGAGCAGGCGGCCGCCACCGGCGTGGACTTCGTTCCGACCAGCACCCGCTACCAGTTGAGCTGGGCGCCGGAGACCGACCAGGGCTGAGCCACGGCTCAAGCCGGGCGCAGCCGGTCGAGAAATCCAGCCGCGGCGCAGGTCAGCCTCGGCCCATTGCGATGCCACCCGGCACCGTCTCGTCGCCTGCCTCGTCGGCCTGCTGCTCCGCATCCCGCTCGGACGACTCCTCCTCGCCGCGCCGGGCCACCTCGTCGGCTTCCTCGGCGCCCGGCAGCGGACCCTGCTCGGCCGCCTCTTCCAGGCTCTGGTGCTGTTCGTCGCCCATTTCACCCTCCGCCAGTGCTGGCGGTGCTGCCTGTTGAGCCCGCACCGCCAGGGTAGGCCGCTAGGCCGACCCCGGACAGCCGGCTGGGTTGGCCAGACAGCGGCGAGTCAGGCGTCCGAGGCGCGGGCGATCGTTGCGCTGGCCCGGCGGACGGCCCGGGCCGGCACCTCGGGAAGCACCTCGACCAGGAACTGGTAGGTGTGCTCGAGCACCGCGGCGGCGCGGGAACCGGCCGCGGCCCGCTGCCGGACGTCGCCGAACCAGTCGGCCAGATCGCCCCAGCCGGGCGCGGCCAGCGAGCCGCCGACCTGCTGCACCGACAGTGCCGCGCAGAGGTTGGCGAACGCCATCCGATTGCGCAACGGCCACTCGTGCAGGCAGCCGAGGACGAACGCCGCCGCGAACACGTCGCCGGCGCCGGTCGCGTCCACCGCGTTGACCGGCAGCGACGGCACCCACTCCTCCTCACCGGTGTCGGAGTCGACGCCGATCGAACCCTGGCCACCGCAGGTCACCACCACCACCGGCACCGCGTCGGCCAGCCGCATCAGCGCCGCCCGCGGGTCGTCGGTGCGGGTGTACGCCATTGCCTCGATGCTGTTGGGCAAGAAGGCGTAGAGGTCCGGCAACTGCTCGAGCACCAGACCCGACCACTGCTGGCTGGGATCCCAGCCGACGTCGCCGAACAGCCGCATCCCGGTGGCCGCCGCCCGGGGCAGCCAGGGCTCGGCGTCAGCCCCCAGGTGCACCACCCCGGTCGCCGCCGAGGGCAGCTCGGCGAGCAGTTCGCTGGCCGGCACCGGGGATGGGTGGCTGTGCGTGATCATCGCGCGATCTCGTTGCACCGCAAGCGAAACGGTCACCGGCGAATGCCAGTCGGCGAGCCGCCGGGACCGGGAGAGATCCACCCCTTCCTGCTCGGCCAGGGTGCGCCAGAGAAAGTCGCCGTAGACGTCGTCGCCGAACACCGAGGCCAGGGCGGTGCGCAGCCCCAGCCTGCTCGCCGCCACCGCCAGGTTGGCGATGCCACCCGGGCAGGACCCCATGCCGTCGGCCATCAACTCGGTGCCCTGGGTGGGCAGCGCAGGCAGGCCGGTCAGCACCACGTCGAAGAACACGGTGCCCTGCAGCAGCACGTCGAACTCGGTTGCCGTCACTCCAGCACGATAGGGTCGGCCGGGTGCGGCTGACCATCCTGGGCGGCGGCGGCTTCCGGGTGCCGCTCATCCACCGCGAGCTGCTGCACCGCCCGCGGCTCGGCGTCACCGAGCTGGTGCTGGCCGACCCCGACCCCGAGCGGCTGGCGGTGATCGGCCGGATCGCCACCAGCACCGACCGGCTGCGGGTGCGACTGACCGACTCGCTGCCGGACGCCGTCCGGGGCGCCGACTTCGTCTTCTCGGCGGTCCGGGTCGGCGGTGCGGCCGGCCGGGCGGCGGACGAGCGCCGGGCGGTCGCGGCCGGGGTGCTGGGCCAGGAGACGGTCGGCGCCGCCGGCCTCTGCTACGCCCTGCGCACGGTGCCGACCGCGGTTCGGATCGCCCGGACCGTCGCCGAACTGGCCCCGGACGCCTGGCTGGTCAACTTCACCAACCCGGCCGGCCTGATCACCGAGGCCTGCCGGTCGGTGCTGGGTGATCGGGTGATCGGCATCTGCGACTCGCCGTCCGGCCTGGTCCAGCGGATCTGCCGGGCGCTCGACCGGCCGATCGCCGAGGTGACCTACGACTACCTCGGCATCAACCACCTGGGCTGGCTGCGGTCGCTGACTGCGGGCCCGGACGACCTGCTGGGCGCACTGCTGGCCGACGATGAGCGGCTGCGATCGTTCGAGGAAGGCCGGCTGTTCGGCGCGCCGCTGCTCCGCCAGCTGGCCGCGGTGCCGAACGAGTACCTGTACTTCTACTACCGCACCCGCGAGGTGCTGGCGGTGCAGCAGGCCGGCCCGACCAGGGGCGAGTTGCTGGCCGGCGAGCAGGAAGCGTTCTACGCCGAGGCGTCCAGCCGGCCGGCGAGTGCCGCCGAGCTCTGGGAGCAGGCCAGGCTGCGCCGGGAGGAGAGCTACCTCGCCGAGGCCCGGACCGACCAGCGGGATGACGCCGATCTGGTCGGCGGCGGCTACCAGCGGGTGGCGCTGGACCTGATGCACGCCCTGTCCGGCGGTCCGGCCCGGCAGCTGATCCTGAACGTGCCGAACGGCGGGGTGACCGGGCAGCTGCCCGCCGACCTGGTGATCGAGACCCGGTGCACGGTCGACGCGTCCGGTGCCCGGCCGGGTCCGGCGGCACCGCTGACGCTGCACCAGCTCGGCCTGGTCGGCGCGGTCCGCGCGGCCGAGCGGACGATCGTCACCGCCGCCCGGACCGGCTCGTACGACGCCGCAGTGGCTGGTTTCGCGATGCACCCGCTGGTGGCCAGCGAGCAGGTCGGCCGGCAGCTGGTCGACGCCCTGCTGGCCTCGGTACCGGCATTGCTCACCGGCACTGACTAGCCTGCAACGCATGACCGTTCCCGACATCACCCCGGCCGAGGCACTGAACCGGATCGCGGCCGGCGCGGTGCTGCTGGACGTCCGCGAGCAGGACGAGTGGGACGCCGGGCACGCCCCGCAGGCCAGCCACCTGGCGATGTCCGAGCTGGCCGCCCGGGTCGAGGAGCTGCCCCGCGACGTCGAACTGGTCTGCGTCTGCCACGTGGGTGGCCGGTCGGCGATGGTCACTGATGCGCTGAACCGGGCTGGCTGGCGTGCGGTCAACCTGGCCGGCGGGATGCGGGCCTGGCAGGCCGCCGGGTACGAGGTGGTCGACGCGGCCGGGCAGCCCGGCGACGCCTACTGATCCCAGTACCGCCGGCGCACGGTACCGCCCGGCGCCCAGTACCGCCGGCGTCCGGTACCGGCTGGCGTCCGGCTACGGCTGGCGGCCGTCCGCCGGCGGCCGGCGAAGCAAGGCGGGCAAGAAGCCGGCACCCCCGCCGGGCACCCGGTCGGCCACCACGTCCGCCGGGTTCGAGACCGCGCACTGGCGTAGCGACAGGCAGCCGCAACCGATGCAGCTGTCCAGCCCCGACCGCAGCGCCTGCAGCGCGGTGATCTGGTCGTCCAGCCGCTGCCGCCAATCCTTGGAGATCCGGGTCCAGTCCGCCTTGGTGGGCGTCCGGCCGTCCGGCAGCTGGTCCAGCTCAGTGCGGACGTCCTCCAGTGACAGCCCGACGTTGCGAGCCGCCCGGATGAAGGCCAGCCGGCGCAGCACGTTGCGCTGGTAGCGCCGCTGGCCGCCGCCGGTACGGCTCGCCGAGATCAGCCCCTCGCGCTCGTAGTAGCGCAGCGCCGAGGCGGCGAAGCCGCTGCGATGGGCCACTTCTGACACGGTCAGCAGATCACTCGGACGCACATGGTCAGCGTACTTGACTTCAAGTTGACTTCAACTTCAAGACTGGGTCCGAACTCGATCGCAACGCTCTATCGAAGGAGGAATCCATGCCTACCGCCCTGATCACCGGCGGCTCAGCCGGACTCGGCCGGGCGCTGGCCGAGGTGCTCGCCGAGCAAGGCTGGCAGCTCGTGCTCGACGCCAGGTCGGCCGGCCGGCTCGCCGAGACCGCCGGCCGGCTGGCCCGGCACACCGAGGTGCGGGTGGTGGTCGGCGATGTCGCCGACCCGGCCCACCGCACCGAACTGGTCACCGCCGTGACCGAGTCGGGTGGCAGCCTCGACCTGCTGGTCAACAACGCCAGCACGCTCGGCCAGACGCCGCTCCCCCGGTTGGCCGAGGCAGACCTGCCGACCCTGCGACAGGCCTACGAGGTGAACCTGTTCGGCCCGCTGGCGCTGGTGCAATTGCTGCTGCCGGCGCTGGGCCGGGGCCGCGGAGCAGTGGTGAACATCAGCTCGGACGCGGCGGTGGCCGACTACCCCGGTTGGGGCGGGTACGGCTCGACCAAGGCCGCCCTGGACCTGGTGACCCGGACGCTGGCGGCCGAGCAGCCGGCACTGCGCTGGTACAGCTTCGACCCGGGCGACCTGCGCACCGAGCTGCACCAGGCCGCGTTCCCCGGCGAGGACATCAGCGACCGTCCGCTGCCGGAGACGGTCGCGCCCCGACTGCTCGACCTGCTGACGCTGCCGTCCGGTCGCTACGCCGCCGCCGACCTGCCCGTCCCGGTCGGCCGGTGAGCGGCCGCAAGCCGGCACCGATCCGGCCACCCCGCCCGGCCGGCAAGCCGCCCAGCCCGCCGTACACCCCTCGTCCGCCGTACTTCTCCGCCCGACAGGAGCCCGCTCGATGACCGCTCTCAGCACTGCCCCCAGCACCACCTTCGCCGCCGGCGCGTTCGCCGCCGAACCGCCCGAGCGGCGTGGGCTGCCTCGCGACCGGGTGCGGCTGCTGGTCGCCGACGGGCGTACCGGCCGGATCGAACACAGCCGGTTCCACCGGCTGCCGGACTTCCTGGCACCGGGCGACCTGGTGGTGGTCAACAACTCCCGGACCGTCCCCCGCGAGCTCGACGGCACCGGACCCGGCGGCCGGCCGATCGTCCTGCATGCCGCCACCGAACTGGACGACGGCAGCTGGGTGGTCGAGCTGCGCACCGCGCCGGACGCCGCCGCCCCGGTCCTGACCGCCCGTCCCGGCCAGCGGTACCGGGTGGCCGATCGGGCTGACCTGGAACTCCTCGAGCCCTACCCGGTTGGCGCCGGTGCCGGGCCCGGCGGCAACGGGGTGCGGCTGTGGCGGGCCTCGGTCCACGCCGCGGTGCCGCTGGCCGAACTGCTGGCAGCCACCGGACGTCCGATCGGGTACGGCTACCTGAGCGGCCGGTGGCCACTGGCCGACTATCAGACGGTCTTCGGACGCCGGCCGGGGAGTGCGGAGATGCCCAGCGCCGGCCGGCCGTTCACCACCGAGCTGGTCACCGAGCTGATCACCGCCGGCGTGCTCGTCGCGCCGATCACCCTGCACACCGGGGTCTCGTCGCAAGAGGCTGGCGAGGGCCCGCAACCCGAGCGGTTCGAGGTGCCGGCCGTGACCGCCCGGCTGGTGAACGACGTCCGGTGTGCCGGCGGCCGGGTGATTGCGGTCGGCACCACGGTGACCCGGGCGCTGGAGTCGGCAGCCGACCCGGACGGGTTCGTGACCGAGCGAGAGGGCTGGACCGACCTGGTGCTGGGCCCGGACCGTCCGGTGCGGGCCGTCACCGGCCTGATCAGCGGGCTGCACGATCCGCACGCCTCGCACCTGCTGCTGGTCGAGGCGGTGGTCGGCGCCGAACTCACCCAGCGGGCCTACGACGCGGCGGTGGACGCCGGCTACCTCTGGCACGAGTTCGGTGACTCCAGCCTGCTGTTGGCGCCCTGACCGCTCGCGCCCGTCCGCCGACCGGCTACCGTCGGCGGGGTGATCGAGCAGCTCGCGGCGGGCGTGGCCGGCGCCCTCATCGCCCTGGACTACGACGGCACGCTGGCCCCGATCGTGGCGGACCCGATGCAGGCCCGGCCGGTGCCCGGGCTGGTCGACACCCTCTGCCGGCTGGCCGGCGGCGGTGCCCAGGTGGCGGTGGTGACCGGACGGGCCGCCGAGACCGCCCTCGAACTGAGCGGCTTCGACCGGGTGCCCGGCCTGGTTGTGAGCGGGCTGCACGGCGCGGAACTGTGGCGGGACGGCAGCTTGACCACGCTGGACGAACCGGCCGGCATGGCGGTGCTGCGGGCAAAGCTGCCGCCACTGCTGCCGCCGGACGTCTGGCTGGAGGACAAGCGGCTGTCGCTGGTGGTGCACGTCCGGCGGGCGGCCGACCCGGACCGGGCGCTGGCCGACCTCGACCGGTGGCTGCCGAAACTGGCCGCCGAGCAGGGGCTGGAGGCGCACCCGGGCAAGCTGGTCATCGAGCTCCGGATCCCGGACCTCTCCAAGGCCACCGCCCTCGAACAGCTGCTCACCGACGACACCACCGCCGCGCTGTTCGCCGGCGACGACCTCGGCGACCTGCCGGCCGTCCGGGCGGTGCGGGACTGGTCCGCGCGCACCAGCCGGCCGGCCCTGACCATCGCGGTCGGCGAGGTGGCCGAGCTGCGCGCGGCGGCCGACACCGCCCTCGCGGACCCGGCCGAACTGGCCGGCCTGCTCGCCGGGTTGACCGGCTGAGCCATACGGTCGTCCGCTGGCTGAGAACTCGCTGGATCGACGGCCCGTGTCGCTTATCGCACGCTGTAGCGAATCTGTTTGGATGACGGCATGGCCGAGCCGGGACCGCAGAGCACCCTGACCGCCCCCGCCGCCGCCCGTCCGGACGGTCGGGTGGTGGTCGAGCACCTGACCAAGGTGTTCGGCACCCAGCGCGCGGTGGACGACCTCAGCTTCACCGTCGAACCGGGCTCGGTGACCGGCTTCCTGGGCCCGAACGGCGCCGGCAAGACCACCACGCTGCGCATGCTGCTGGGCCTGATCGAGCCGACCGCGGGCACCGCCACCATCAGCGGCGCCCGGTACCGCGAGCTGGCCGAGCCGCTGCGGATGGTCGGCGCGGCGCTGGAGGCGGCCAGCTTTCACCCGGCGCACACCGGCCGCCAGCACCTGCGGATCTACTGCGCCGCGGCCGGGCTGCCGGCCAGCCGGGCCGACGAGGTGCTGGACCTGGTCGGGCTGGCCGACGCCGCCAAGAAGAAGACCAAGGGCTACTCGATGGGCATGCGTCAGCGACTCGGGCTGGCCGGCACGCTGCTCGGCGACCCGCAGGTGCTGATCCTGGACGAGCCGGCCAACGGGCTGGACCCGGAGGGGATCCGCTGGCTGCGCGGCTTCTTCCGCTACCTGGCCGGCGAGGGACGCACGGTGCTGGTGTCGAGCCACCAGCTCGCCGAGATCCAGGAGGTCGCCGACCGGGTGGTGATCCTCAACCGCGGCAAGCTGGTGCGGGCCGGCAGCATGACCGAACTCTCCGCCGGCACCTCCACCGCGGTGGTCCGCGGCCCCGATCTGACCGGCCTGCAACGGGCGCTGGCCGGCGCCGGGCTGTCCGGCCGCACCGAGCCGGACGGCTCGCTTCAGGTGCACACCGACAACCTGCCGCTGATCGGCCACCTGGCCTTCGTGAACGGGGTCGAGCTGCACGAGCTGAGCCTGGCCGAGTTCGACCTCGAGCAGCTGTTCTTCAGCCTGACCGAAGGCGCCCACCGCGGCACTGATCTGACCGGCGGCCATCTCGGCTCCGCGACCGGAGGCGCCTGATGTTGAACCTGATCCGGTCGGAGCTGCTGAAGACCCGCAGCACCCAGGTGTGGCTGTGGATGATCGTCCCCTCGGTGGCGCTCACCGCGCTGAGCACCATCGGCCAGACGTACGGCTCGATCTACGACCACGAGCACGCCGGCGCACCGATCCGCTACTACGACATCTTCACCACCGCGGCCGGCGGCGCGGTGGCGCTGCTGGTGCTCGGCATCCTCGGCCTGACCACCGAGTTCCGGCACAAGACCATCACCCCCACCCTGCTGGCCACGCCGGCCCGGTGGCGGCTGCTGAGCGGCAAGGCACTGTCGTACGTGCTGTTCGCGCTGTTCTACGCGGTGATCTGCGTCGTGGTGAACCTGGCGATCGCGATCCCGTGGCTGCAGGCCAAGGGACTGCCGGTATCGTTCGGGCACGGGGTGCCCGGCGGCATCGCAAAGTCCTTCCTGGCGTTGATCGTGCTCGCCGAGTTCGGACTCGGCCTCGGGGCCCTGGTGCGCAACCAGGCGGCGGCGATGGTGATCGGCATCTTCTACTTCTCGATCATCACCGGGCTGCTGAGCGCGCTGCCCTGGGTGCGGCACTGGATCTACCCGTGGACCCCCGGCGGCGCACTGAGCGCGTTCACCTCGAACGGCCAGCGGCTGGACGGACCCAGCGACGTGCACCTGCTGAGCCCGCCGCTCGGCGGCCTGCTGCTGCTCGGCTGGACGGTGGCGATCCTGCTGGCCGGCGGCTATTTCAGCCTGAATCGGGATATCAGCTGAGCATTTACCCCAAATCGCCGGCTCCTGCGTCGCCGGGCAACCGATTCGGTTGTGAGCAACCGCACCGTACCGGCGCGCCCGGTTGCCGCCCTGACGCTGCATGGCGGCACCCGGCACGCGTAGGCTTGACGTTCGGGTTCGGGGCGGTCAGCGGCGACGTCAGTAACTCGCCCAGGCCCACCAGGTACGCGTCAGCAACTCGCGAAGAAGGTGGACAGCAGCGTGACCGCGCAGTCGGAAGCAGGCAGTGAACCGGCAACGTCACATCCCGATTTCGGGGCGAACGAGTGGCTCGTCGAGGAGATGTACGAGCGCTACCTGGCCGATCCGAACGCGGTAGACGCGGCCTGGCACGACTTCTTCACCGACTACCGGCCGGCTGCCGGCCGTCCGGCGGCCGAGCCCGCCGTTCCCACCCAGGTGCAGAGCAACGGCCGCGCCACCGCCACGACCGCCGACGCCGGCGCGGGCGGCGGCTCCGCGTCATCGACCGGCAGCCCGGCGACCGCTCCCGCAGTGGCCACCGACAGCGCTCCGGGGGCCGGCAACTCGGCGTCGGCCGAGACTCCGAAGGCCGCCGCCGCCGATACCTCGGCGGCCACCGCACCGGCCCAACCAGCCAAGACAGCCGAGCCGGCCAAGGCAGCCGAGCCGGCCAAGGCCGCAGATCGCAAGCCGTCCTGGACCGAGCCCGCGGTCGCTCCGGTCGCCGGTGAGCAGGCCGCCGTGCTGCGCGGCGCGCCGGCCAAGGTCGTCACCAACATGCAGGCGTCGCTGGAGATCCCGACCGCGACCAGCGTCCGGGCGGTGCCGGCCAAGCTGCTCGCCGACAACCGGATCATCATCAACAACCACCTGCGCCGGGCCCGCGGCGGCAAGGTCAGCTTCACCCACCTGATCGGCTACGCGGTGGTGCGCGCACTGCGCGAGCACCCCGAGATGAACTACTCGTTCGCGATGACCGCCGAGGGCAAGCCGGCGCTGGTCAAGCCCGAGCACGTCAACTTCGGCCTGGCCATCGACCTGCCCGGCAAGGACGGCGGCCGGTCACTGGTGGTGGCCTCGATCAAGGCCGCCGAGGAGATGGACTTCGCGGCCTTCTGGACCGCCTATGAGGACATCATCCGGCGCGCCCGGGCGGGCAAGCTGACCGCCGACGACTTCGTCGGCTCGACCATCAGCCTGACCAACCCCGGCACCATCGGCACCAACCACTCGGTGCCGCGGCTGATGCAGGGCCAGGGCACCATCGTCGGCGTCGGCTCGATGGAGTACCCCGCCGAGTTCAGCGGCATGCACCCGGACGCGCTGGCCGACATGGGCATCTCGAAGATCATGACGCTCACCTCGACCTACGACCACCGGATCATCCAGGGCGCCCAGTCCGGCGAGTTCCTGCGTACCGTCCACCAGTTGCTGCTCGGCGAGAACGAGTTCTACTACGACATCTTCGCCGCGCTGCGGATCCCGTACGAGCCGGCCATCTGGCTGACCGACCGGGAGTTCAGCCACGAGGGGCAGATCGACAAGGCCGCCCGGGTGATCGAGCTGATCAACGCCTACCGGTCGTCCGGGCACCTGATGGCCGACACCGACCCGCTCGAGTTCAAGATCCGCAGCCACCCGGACCTGGACATCACCAAGCACGGGCTGACCATCTGGGACCTCGACCGGGAATTCCCGGTGGGCGGCTTCGCCGGCCAGAAGCTGATGAAGCTGCGCGACATCCTCGGGGTGCTGCGCGACGCGTACTGCCGCCGGGTCGGCGTCGAGTACATGCACATCATCGACCCCGAGGAGCGCGCCTGGATCCAGGCCAACATCGAGGTCAAGGCGGAGGCGCCGACCAAGGACGAGCAGAAGCACATCCTGGCCAAGCTGAACGCGGCCGAGGCGTTCGAGACGTTCCTGCAGACCAAGTATGTCGGGCAGAAGCGGTTCTCCCTCGAGGGCGGCGAGACGGTGATCGCGCTGCTCGACGCGGTGCTGGCCAGCGCTGCCGACAGCCAGCTCGACGAGGTCGTCATCGGCATGCCGCACCGGGGTCGGCTGAACGTGCTGGCCAACATCGTCGGCAAGCCGTACGCGAAGATCTTCAACGAGTTCGAGGGCAACATCGACCCGGGCACCGCCCAGGGCTCCGGTGACGTCAAGTACCACCTGGGCGCGCACGGCACCTACAGCGGTGAGAACGGCGCCAAGATCGCGGTCGAGCTGACCGCCAACCCGTCCCACCTGGAGGCGGTCAACCCGGTTCTCGAGGGGATCGTCCGGGCCAAGCAGGACGTCCTCGACAAGGGCGAGGACGGCTTCACGGTGCTGCCGGTGCTGCTGCACGGCGACGCCGCGTTCGCCGGCCAGGGCGTGGTCGCCGAGACGCTGAACCTCTCGCAGCTGCGCGGCTACCGCACCGGCGGCACCGTGCACGTGGTGGTGAACAACCAGGTCGGCTTCACCACCTCGCCGGCCCAGTCCCGGTCGAGCCTGTACTGCACCGACATCGCGCGGATGATCTCGGCGCCGATCTTCCACGTCAACGGGGACGACCCGGAGGCCTGCGTCCGGGTCGCCAAGCTCGCGGTGGCGTACCGGCTGAAGTTCAAGAAGGACGTCGTCATCGACATGGTGTGCTACCGGCGACGGGGGCACAACGAGAGCGACAACCCGTCGTTCACCCAGCCGCTGATGTACGACATCATCGACAACAAGCGCAGCGTCCGGAAGCTCTACACCGAAGCGCTGATCGGCCGCGGCGACATCACCCTGGACGACGCCGAGGAGGCGCTGCGGGACTTCCGCGCCCAGCTCGAGAAGGTATTCATCGAGACCCGGGACGCGTCCTCGACGCCACGGCCGATTCCCGAGGTCTCGGAGACCGAGAACGAGCCGGCGGTGCCCACCTCGATCCCGGCCGAGCTGATCAAGACCATCGGCGAGCTGTACGCAAACCACCCGGAGGGCTTCACCATCCATCCGCGGCTGAAGCCGCAGATCGACCGGCGGGTGGCGATGACGACCGGCGGCGACGTCGACTGGGCGACCGCCGAACTGCTCGCCTTCGGCTCGCTCACGGTGGACGGCAAGGCGGTCCGGCTGGCCGGCCAGGACTCCCGGCGGGGCACCTTCACCCAGCGGCACGCGGTGCTGATCGACCGCACCAGCGGCGCCGAGTACACCCCGCTGCGGCACATCCCGGGGGCCACCGCGCCGTTCCGGGCGTACGACTCGCTGCTGTCGGAGTACGCCGCGATGGGCTTCGAGTACGGCTACTCGGTGGCCAACAAGGACGCGTTGGTGCTCTGGGAGGCCCAGTTCGGAGACTTCGCCGACGGCGCCCAGACCATCATCGACGAGTTCATCGCCTCCGGCGAGGCCAAGTGGGGACAGCGCTCGTCGGTGTGCCTGCTGCTGCCGCACGGCTACGAGGGCCAGGGCCCCGACCACTCGTCCGGCCGGCCGGAACGGTTCCTGCAACTGGCCGCCGAGAACAACCTGACGGTGGCGATGTGCTCGACGCCGGCCAACTACTTCCACCTGCTTCGCCGGCAGGGACTGGCCGGGCTGCAGCGGCCGCTGATCGCGTTCACCCCGAAGTCGCTGCTGCGGCTGAAGGCCGCGGTCAGCCAGCTTCCGGAGTTCACCGACGGCAGCTTCCAGGCGGTGATCGGTGACGACCGGGTGGACCCGGCCGGCGTCCGCCGGGTGGTGCTGTGCAGCGGCAAGATCTACTACGACCTGGCCGCCGCCCGAACCGAGGCGAACCGCAGCGACGTGGCGCTGGTCCGGCTGGAGCAGCTCTACCCGCTGCACGGCGAGGAGATCGCCGCCGAGCTGGCCAAGTACCCGGAGGCGCAGCTGGTCTGGGCGCAGGAGGAACCGGCCAACCAGGGCGCCTACCCGTTCGTCGCGCTGAACCTGCCGGAGCGGCTGGCCGCGGCCGGTGACAACCGTCCGCTCTACCGGGTGTCACGCAAGGCGTCGGCATCGCCGGCGGTCGGCTCGGTGAGCGTGCACGAGGCCCAGCAGCGGGAGATCATCGCCAGCGCATTGGGTTAACGGCCGCTGAGCCGGCTCGCCGGCGGTGTCGCTGAGCCGGCTCGCCGGCGGTGTCGCTAGGTTGGAGCCATGCCCAACCCGATTCCCGCCGACCGTCCGGTGCGCTGGGGGTTCCTCGGCGCCGGCGGCATCGCCGGCAAGCTGGCGCAGGACCTGGCCGCCACCCCCGGCAACGAGCTGGTGGCGGTCGCAGCCCGGGACGCCGACCGGGCGGCCGACTTCGGGCGCCGGTTCGGCGGCCCGGCCACCCGCAGCTTCGGGGACTACCGGCAGCTGGTTGCCGACCCTGAGGTGGACGTGGTGTACGTGGCCACCACCCACCCGCACCACCACGAGCAGGCGTTGCTCGCGATCGACGCCGGCAAGGCGGTGCTGGTCGAGAAACCGGTCTGCCTGAACGCGGCCGAGACCGCCGAGGTCTTCGACCGAGCGGCGACGGCCGGGGTGTTCGCGATGGAAGCGATGTGGATGCGCACCAACCCGCTGATCCGGCAGGCGCAGCGGCTGGTCGCCGACGGCGTGATCGGCGAGGTGCGGTCGGTACGCGCCGAGATGTCGCTCGGACGCCCGTACGACCCGGGACACCGGCTGTACGACCTGGCCAACGGCGGCGGCGCGCTGCTCGACCTGGGTGTCTATCCGGTGACCTTCGGCTGGCTGTTCCTGGGCGAACCGGAGCGGACCTCGGTGACCGGCAGCCTGGCGCCGACCGGCGCCGATGCCACCGTGTCGCTGGTCTGGTCCTACGCCGACGGCCGGGACGCCCAGCTGTGGTGCTCGACCCTGACCGGCGGCCCGTTCCGCGGCGTGGTGCTCGGCTCGGCCGGCTGGCTCGAGTTCGACGGCCGGTTCTACCGGCCGACCGGGCTCCGGCTGACCACCGCCGACGGTGAGCAGCGGTTCGCCGACCCGCTGGCGGCCGGCCTGCCGGGCTACCGCCCGCAGATCGAAGAGGTCGAGCGGTGCCTGCGGGCCGGGCTGCTCACCAGCGAACTGGTGCCGCCGGCCGAGACGATCGCCATCATGCGACAGCTGGACGCCGCCAGGGCCGCCCTCGGCGTCCGTTACCCGAATGAGGTGGGCTGATGTACTTCACCGACCGGGGCATCGAGGAACTGGAGCAGCGCCGCGGCGACGAGCAGGTCAGCCTGACGTGGGTCGCCGAGCGGCTGCAGGCCTTCGTCGACCTGAACCCCGAGTTCGAGACCGCGGTGGAGCGGTTCGCCACCTGGCTGGCTCGCGCCGACGACGAGGACGAGTAGCCGTCACAGCTCGGCCGCCAACTCGGCCACCGGCTGCCGCTCGACGACGGGGATTGCCAGCACCCGCAGGAAGAACTGGGCTGCCGGTCCGATGCCGAGCGCGAAAGCCACCGTTCCGATGCCGACCGAGCCGCCGAGCAGCCAGCCGCTGGCCAGCACTCCTGCCTCGATCAGGGTCCGGGTCAGCCGGATCGACCAGCCGGTGCGCGCGGCCAGGCCGGTCATCAGCCCGTCCCGCGGGCCGGGTCCCAGGTCGGCGCTGATGTACATGCCGGTGGCCAGACCGCAGAGCAGGATCGCCCCGACCAGCATCGGCAGTTGCCGCGGCAGGCCGTGCTGGTCCGGCACGACGGTCAGCACCTCGTTCATCGCCAACCCGACCACCACCACATTGCTGACGGTGCCGAGTCCGGGCCGCTGCCGCAGCGGAAGCCAGAACACCAGCACCAGGGCGCCGACCACGATCGAGACGGTGCCGATCGCGTGGTGCACCTTGAGCGCGATCCCCTGCTGCAGCACGTCCCACGGGTCCAACCCGAGGCCGGCCCGCAGCATCAAGGCCATCGACGTGCCGTAGAGGGCCAGGCCGAGGTAGAGCTGGCTGATGCGTCGGCTCCACCTGATCATGCCTCGAAGTCTGGCCGTCGTTACCGGCCGGGGACAGGGCCAATCCTGCTGACCCGGCGGCCGCCTGGTTGGAAGGCAGGCGTCAGTGCCGGGCAATGCCCTCGGCGCGGGCCTGGCCCGCCACCGCGGCTGCCACCGCCGGCGCCACCCGGGTGTCGAACGGGGTCGGCACGATCCGGTCCGGTGCCAGCTCGTCAGCCACCACCGCGCAGATCGCGTCGGCGGCCGCCAGCTTCATCCCCTCGGTGATCTGGCTGGCGCCGGCGTCGAAGGCGCCCGCGAACACCCCCGGGAACGCCAGCACGTTGTTGATCTGGTTCGGCAGGTCGCTGCGTCCGGTCGCCACCACCGCGGCGTACCGGTGGGCCAGCGCCGGGACCACCTCCGGGGTCGGGTTGGCCAGCGCGAAGATGATCGCGTCGCTCGCCATGCCGGCCACTGCCGGCTCCGGCACCGTGCCGCCGCTGACCCCGATGAACACGTCAGCGCCCTTCAGCGCGTCCGCCAGCGAGCCGGTCCGGCCGGCCGGGTTGGTGCTGGCCGACAGCTCGCGCTTGATCGGATTCAGGTCCGTCCGGTCGGGGTGCAGGATGCCGCGCGAGTCGGTGATCACCAGCTCCCCCACGCCGGCGGTGAGCAGGATCCGGGCGCAGGCCACCCCGGCCGCGCCGGCGCCGGAGATGGCGACCCGCAGGTCGGCCAGCGTCCGGCCGGTGAGCCGGGCCGCGTTGCGCAGCGCCGCCAGCACCACGATCGCGGTGCCGTGCTGGTCGTCGTGGAACACCGGGATCGGCAGCAGTTCGCGCAGCCGGCGCTCGACCTCGAAGCAGCGCGGCGCCGAGATGTCCTCCAGGTTGATGCCACCGAAGGACGGTGCGATCCGGACGACCGTGTCGACGATCTCCTGGGTGTCCGTGGTGCCGAGGACGATCGGTACCGCGTTCAGCCCGGCGAACTCGGCGAACAGCGCGCACTTGCCCTCCATCACCGGCAGCGCCGCGGCCGGCCCGATGTCGCCGAGCCCGAGCACCGCGGTGCCGTCGCTGACCACCGCGACCAACCGGGACCGCCAGGTGTAGTGCTCGGCGAGGGTTTGGTCGGTGGCGATCGCGGCGGATACCTCGGCGACGCCGGGGGTGTAGGCCACCGACAGCGCGTCGCGATCGGTGAGCGGCATGGTGCTGCGTACGGTGAGCTTTCCGCCACGGTGGGCGCGAAAGATCCGATTCTCGTCGTCCGGGCCAGCCATCGTCCGAGTCTGGCACAGCGATCGGGTACGTCGCCCGCCTGAACGCGGGTCAGGTGAGCAGCGCCACGGATCGGCTCGCCGAGGGTGTGACCGCCGGCTCAGAGGCCGCCCGGACCGGCCGGGGGCGGTCGGCCGAGCCAGCGGGCAACCACCGGCACCGGCGGCCGAGCGGCCCCGCGCGGCCAAGTCCGGACGACGACGCCCAGCACCTCGGCGACGCCGCGCTGGCGGGAGTCGGAACCGGCCCGCGGGTTGTCCGAGCCGAGCAGCCAGCCACCGTCGGCCGGCCGCAGCGCCCGCTTCACCACCAGCAGGTCGGGCTGGTCGCGGAACCGGCCCAGCACCACGTCGCCACCGCGCACCGGGGCGCCGTGCCGCACCAGCAACCAGTCGCCGGGCAGCAGCGTGGGCGTCATCGAGTAGCCGGTGACCAGCACCCGTTGCCAGTTGAGCAGCGCCCGCACCGAAGCAATGCTGCCCGGTCGCGGGGTGCCCGCTGCGGGTAGGGTCGATATCGAGCCAACCTTCGCCGATCCCGGCGAAGCATCCGCTGCTACCGGTACCAAGATGGAGGAAGTCAATGCGCTTGCTGCGTCGGAAAGCGATCGCCTCAGCTCACTGCGATCTGCCGTGCGGCGTCTACGACCCGGCCCAGGCCCGGATCGAGGCCGAGTCGGTCAAGGCGATCATGGAGAAGTACCAGAGCAACGAGGACCCGGTGTTCCGCACCCGTGCGCTGCTGATCAAGGAGCAGCGGGCCGAGCTGGTCAAGCACCACCTGTGGGTGCTGTGGACCGACTACTTCAAGCCCCCGCACTTCGAGAAGTACCCGCAGCTGCACGAGCTGTTCAACAAGGCCACCAAGGCGGCCGGCGCCGCCGGCGGCAAGGGCTCGGTCGACCCGGCCGAGGGCCAGGCACTGCTCGACCTGATCGCCGAGATCGACACCATCTTCTGGGAGACCAAGAAGGCGGCGTAACCCAGCACTGAGTTCGCGGACCGCGTGCGGGCCCGGCCGAGACGGCCAGGTGTCCCGCACGCGGTCCGTTGCTCTTTCGCGGGTTTGCCGCGTCAGGTCTCGTCGGTCGGGTCGTACTGGGCCGGGTCGTACTGGGGCGGGTCGTACTGGGCCGGGCCAAACTCCGGCGGCTCGGCGAACCAGTGCTCCTTGCCCCGCCAGTGGCCGCAGTAGTACTCGGCCTGGCGCAGCTCCCTAAAGTGCAGCAGTCCGGGCATGCAGTAGCCGCAGTAGCCGACCGGCCGCTCCGGATCGTCAGCCGCGCCCTCCAGGCAGCGCCTGCGGTGCGTCTCCTCGAGGGCGTCCCGGTGCGGATCGTCCTCGCCCCGCAGGTAGGCGTGGGTGGTGTACGTCCGGCAGACCGGACACTTCCGGGTCACCACGCAGCGGGCCCAGGCCGCCGTGTCGTGGGCGGCCGGAATGGGTAGCGGTAGAACGAGATCCGTTGCGTGCGGGCCGGCGTGCCGGGACTGCCGCAGCGACCTCAGCATCGCAAGGTTGCCGCAGTCGCAGCAGAGAGCCTGGAACGGTCGGTCAGTTGTCATCGAAACTCCCGGTGCGCAGCACAAAGGCCCGCACAGCACTGGGTGTGGCTCGCACTGGACTGTCGTGCGCCTGGCGGACGTCCTCGTCCGGCCTGCCCAGAGGTTCTACCCTTCGCGAGCACGAAGCAGCCCTCGATCCCCGACGCAGTTGCGCCAGTGCGGACGCCGGCCGCTGCTAGCGTGGCAGCAATGGCATGCCAAACCCCCGCCCTGGTGCTGGTCAGGCACGGTGAGACCGACTGGAGCCGGACCGGCAAGCACACCGGACGTTGCGACATCGCGTTGACCGACACCGGTGAGACCCAGGCGCAGCAGGCCGGCCGGCTGCTCGCCGCATTGTTGCCGGACCGCTCCCGGTTGACCGTGGTCAGCTCGCCCCGCAGTCGGGCGCTGCGCACCGCCGAGCTCGCCGGTTACCCGCCGGCGGAGGTCACCGAGGACGCCGCCGAATGGGACTACGGCGAGCTCGAAGGACGTACCAGCACCGAGATCGCTGCCAGGTACCCGGACTGGACGATCTGGTCCGGCCCGGTTCCTGGCGGCGAGACCGCCGCCCAGGTGAGCGCCCGCGCCGACCGGCTGCTGAGCCGCCGCCAACCCGACCGGACGCTGGTGGTGTTCTCGCACGGGCACTTCAGCCGGTGCCTCGCGGCTCGCTGGCTGGGCGAGCCGGTGGGCTTCGGGCGCTCGCTGCAGCTCGATACCGCCGCGGTCTGCAGCCTCGACTTCGAGCACGGCAACCCGGCCATCGTCCGGTGGAACGTCTCCCCCGCACTGGCCGCCCCGGCACTCGCCGAGTGACGCCGGGCCGGCTCGGCCGGGGGTGCGTTGCAGCCGTTCGGCGGCACGCGTTAGGTTTCCAGTCGCTGCCCGAAACACCCGGCAGCCAAGCCATCAGGAGCAGCGCGTGAGCAATGCCGCCGAGACCGGCACGAACCATGACACGGTCGAACTCACCGTGCCCGCCGACCCCGCCTACGTGGCGGTGGTCCGCACGGTGACCGCCTCGCTGGCCGCCCGCCGCGACTTCACCATCGACGAGATCGACGACCTGCGCATCGCGGTGGACGAGGCCAGCGCGCTGCTGCTGCCGCATGCCGGCAACGGCGGGTCGCTGTCCGCATCGTTCGGCGGTGCCGAGAACGCCCTCACCATCGAGGTGTCGGTGCCGCTGGCGCCCGGCGACGACGCGCCCGAGCCGGACCAGACCAGCTTCGCCTGGACCGTGCTGGCCGCGCTGGCCGACGAGGTGACCAGCTCGGCGGTGGACAACCGGCTGGCGCTCACCTTGACCAAGTCTCGGGGCGCCCGAATCACATGAGTGAACGCAGCCGCACCGACCGCGAGCGCACCCATCGGCTGTTCCACGAGCTGGCGGAGCTGCCCCGTGGTTCCGAACGGCACAGCGAGGTACGCGCGGAACTGGTGGAACTCCACATGCCGCTGGTGCGCTACCTGGCGCGCCGGTTCACCGGCCGAGGCGAGCCGGCCGACGACCTGCTGCAGATCGGCACCATCGGCTTGCTGCAGGCGATCGACCGGTTCGAGGTGCAGCGCGGGCTGGAGTTCTCGACGTTCGCGACCCCGAACATCGTCGGCGAGATCAAGCGGCACTTCCGCGACCGTGGCTGGATGGTGCGGGTGCCGCGCCGGCTGCAGGAGCTGCAGAGCGAGCTGGCGACCGCGGTCAACGACCTGTCGCAGCGGCTCGGTCGGTCGCCGACCATGCGCGAACTGGCCGAGCACATGGGGCTGACCGAGGAGCAGGTGATCGAGGCGACCGACTCGGCGCGTGCCTACTCGGCGGTGCCGATCGACGTGCCGAACGCGACCACCGGGATGACCGTGGCCGACGGCCTGGTCGAGTCCGACGCCGCGCTGGAACACGTCGAGCTGCGGCATGCGCTGCGGCCGGCACTGGCCGGGCTGGGCGAGCGGGAGCGCCGGGCGCTGATGATGCGGTTCGTCGAGAACAAGACCCAGAACGAGATTGCCAAGGCGTTGGGGGTCTCGCAGGTGCATGTCTCCCGGCTGCTGGCCAAGACCCTGCTGGAGCTGCGCGGCAAGCTGCCCGACATGCAGGTTCCCGGCTGAGCCGGCGGGCTGAGACAGGTTCCCGGCTGAGCCGGCGGGGTCAGAGCGGCCGGTTCAGCGCTTCCCGGGCGGTCGGGGTGGCCAGCAGGATGAGCACCGCCAGTGCTGACAGCAGCACCGGCAGGCCGGCCAGCGGCCGACCCGCCTGGATGCCGAGCGAGTAGCCGACCGGCAGCGCGATCACCTCCAGCAGCACCAGAGGCGACCGCGCGGTGGACCGCAGGGCAAGCAGCCCCCGTCCGCACAGGAAGAAGATCGCGGAACCGAGCGCGGCGAACGCGGTGATAGCCAGCGCCCCCCAGAGCCGGTGGCTGGCGTGCACCGCCGCGAGCACCAGCAGCACCACCGTCACCACCGCGAGACCGGCGGCCTGCAACAGCACGACGGTGGCGGCGTACCGGACGGTGGCCGGTGGCCGGTCCGGCGTCGGCGTGCTCACCGGGGCAGCCTATGCGAGCGGTCCGGGGCGCCCGCTACCGGCGGGTACAGTCCAGGCCTGTGCGAGTTCTCGTCGTCGCAAATCCGCGTGCCACCACCACCACCGCCCGTCAGCGGGACGTGCTGGTGCACGCGCTGGCGGCTGACGCCAAGCTCGAGATTTCCGAGACCGCCAACCGGGGCCACGCGGCGGCGCTGGCCTGCCGCGCCATGCGCGACGGCGTCGACGTGGTGGTGGCGCTCGGCGGCGACGGCACCGTGAACGAGGTGGTGAACGGGCTGCTGACCGACGGCGTGCACTCCGGACTGCCCGCGCTCGGCGTGGTGCCCGGCGGCTCGACCAACGTGTTCGCCCGCGCGCTGGGGCTCCCGAACGACCCGGTCGAGGCCACCTCGGTGCTGATCGACGCGATGGCGGCCCGGCGCACCCGGCGGATCGGCCTCGGCCAGGCGGACGACCGGTACTTCCTGTTCACCGCCGGCCTGGGCTTCGACGCCGCCGTGGTGGCAGCGGTCGAGGGCCACCGCCGGCGTGGCCGGACGTCCACCCACAGCCTGTACGTCCGTACCGCGGTGGCCACCTACTTCCGGCAGAACCGGCGCCGGCCGCAGCTGCGGCTCGAACTGCCGGACGGCTCCGAGCTCGCCGGCCTGCACATGGCCCTGGTGAACAACTGCGACCCGTGGACCTACCTCGGCGACACGCCAATCTCGCCCACTCCGCTGGCCTCGTTCGACACCGGGCTGGACCTCTACGCCCGGACCCGGATGGGCGCAGTGGGGCTGCTGGTCGCGGCAGGACGCATGGTGAACCGGCGATCCGGCTCGGCGTCGGGCGTCGAGCCTGCGCCGGTCCCGGTGACCGCCGACGGAATCCGCCGGGCCCCCGCAGCGCTCGCCCGGTACGTTTCCCGCCTCGGTCGGCGATCACGCGCGCCCGGTTCGGCCAGGTTCGGCGCGCTCCTTCGGCACGACCTGGCCGAGTTCATCCTGTGCAGCGACCAGCCGATGCCGTTCCAGGTAGACGGGGACGCGCTGGAGAACCGGGATCGGGTACATTTCCGCGCGATTCCGAGAGCCATCGAAGTACTGGTCTGACATCTGTTTCGCCAGTTCGTTTAACGAATGTCACACCGCACGTTCGAATAACCGAAAGTCTATTCGAATAAAGCTGGGTTCTACCTGTGCAGAACGATCACTCGTCCAGTTTTTCGCTTATTCCGACTTGCTGAGTCGGGACTGTTGCGCAACGCTGGATGTACGACGTTGCGATGGTCCAATACGCGGGCCGGGGTCAGCGAGAAACGAAAGGTTTCACCGCAACACGCCCTTCGCCCGAAAGATGTCCTTGAACAACGTCGCAGCTCGTGAAAGAATTCACAAGCGCTGCTGCGAAGCGTGAACCCTGGGTTCCAGCGCTCAGACCCGCAGCAGTACTCAAGCCAAGTGAGGAGAAACGACCGAATGGACTGGCGTCACCGTGCGGTCTGCCGCGACGAGGACCCGGAACTGTTCTTTCCGATCGGCAACACCGGACCGGCATTGATGCAGATAGAAGAGGCGAAGGCCGTGTGCCGTCGCTGTCCGGTGATGTCCGAGTGCCTTTCCTGGGCACTGGAAAGCGGCCAGGACGCCGGCGTGTGGGGCGGTTTGAGCGAGGATGAGCGACGGGCGCTGAAGCGCCGCAACGCACGCGCCCGGGCCAGGATGTCGTAACTACGTACATCGAACTCTGCACCCCGAAGACATACGCATAGCGGAAATTGCGGCGAGGAGAGACCTCGACCCGCCGAATTTCGGCTTCCGATAAATAGTTCAGGAGCCCGCTACCTGTGGTAGCGGGCTCCTCGCGTGTGCTCATCCGTGGTCACTCCGGGGTCAGCCGCGGCCCAGCGGCACCCGGAGCCGGACGGCGGTCCCCTGCTCGCCCGCGCCGTCCCGGCGTACCAGTTCCATGGTGGCGTCCAGCTCGGCCGAGATCAGCGTCTGCACGATCTGCAGCCCCAACCGGTCCGAACTCTCCAGCGAGAACTTGGCCGGCAGCCCGGCGCCGTCATCCACGACGTCCACCGCCAACACCCCGCGGTCCCGGTTCCCGGTGACCAGCACGGTGCCACTCCGACCGTCCGGGAACCCGTGTTCGACGGCATTGCCGATCAGCTCGGTCAGCACCATCACCAACGGGGTGGCCAGTTCGGCCGGTAGCTCGCCGAACGAGCCGGTGCGCCGTACCGCGACCCGGCCGCTGCCGCCGGTGACCTCGCCCAGCATCTCCAGCAGCCGGTCCACCACCTCGTCGAAGGCGACCTCCTCGTCGATCGCCGAGGACAGCGTCTCGTGCACGAGCGCGATCGAGGAGACCCGACGCATCGACTCCTCCAGGGCGGTGCGCGCCTCCGGGTTGGCCACCCGCCTGGCTTGCAGCCGGAGCAGGGCGGCAACCGTCTGCAGGTTGTTCTTGACCCGGTGGTGGATCTCCCGGATGGTGGCGTCCTTGCTGAGGATCTGCCGGTCCCGGCGACGCAGCTCGGTGACGTCCTGCAGCAGCACCAGCGCCCCGAGCGCCTCGCCCCGGGGATGCAGCGGGATGGCCCTCAGCCGCAGGGTTGCTCCGCCGCCCGAGTCCAGCTCCCGGGTCGGCGGGTGCACGCCGTGCAGCGCTGCCTTCAGCATCTCGGTCAGATCGGTGGCCTGGAACGGATCGCGCACCAGGCTGGCCACCGTGCTGGCCAGCGACGCGCCCTGCAAGTTGCCGGTGAAGCCGAGCCGGCGCAGCGCCGACGAGCCGTTGGGGCTTGCGTAGAGAACCAGGCCGGCGCCGTCCACCCGGACCATCCCGTCGCCGACCCGCGGCCCGGCGCCCTCTTCGCGCTGGCCGGCCGGTCCTGGGAACTGTCCGGACGCGACCATCGACGCCAGGTCGGCCGCGCTCTGCAGGTAGGCGAGCTCGAGCTGGCTGGGGCTGCGCACGCTGGTCAGGTTGCTGTCCCGGCCTAGCACCGCGATGGTGCGGCCGTCCAGCACGATCGGGATCGCCTCGCGGCGCACCGGGGTTCCGTCGTCGTCCCATTCCGGGTCGGACTCGCGATAGATCCGCGACTCGGTCATCGCCACCCGCAGCGGCCCGGCGGCCGCCGCCGGCACCCGCTCGCCCACCCGGTCGTGCAGGTACGCGGTCTGACCGGTGGTCGGACGGCACTGGGCGACGCAGAGGAAGTCGCCGTCCGGCGGCGTCGGCACCCACATCAGCAGGTCGGCGAACGACATGTCAGACAGCAACTGCCACTCGGCAACCAGCTGCTGCAGGTGTCCGACCTCGGCGGTGGTCAGCGCGGTATCACTGGCGAGCAGCTTGGAAAGGGCGGACATGGTGCTGCCCAGCCTGCCACAGCCGGACCGGTGCCAGGGCTCGGTTCGCCGGATCTCCGCTGACTCGCACCGAGCGTGGCAAACCCGCAACGTACATGACCTGAACTACATTGCAGCCGGTCCAATGCCTTTCGGGAGGTTCTTATGGCGACACCCGCGCGGTACCGGCTCTCTTCCGGAGCCCTGGCCGCGGTCACGATCCTGCTGGCAATCCCCATCCTGGCTCTGGTGATTGTCCCGCTCTATGCGAAGAGGTCCCCCGAGCTGTGGGGCTTCCCCTTCTTCTACTGGTACCAGCTGCTCTGGGTGCTGATCTGCGGCATCTTCACCACCGCCGCGCACCGGGTCATCGTCCGCGACCGGAAGCGAGTCGGCCGATGACCGGGCAGTCGATGCAGCTCGCCGCCGGCACCAAGGTCGACGGGGTCGGCCTGGGCGTCCTGCTGTTCTTCTTCATCGTGGTGACCGTCGGCGGCTTCTGGGCCGCCAAGTGGCGCCGCGCCGACACCCCGCACTCACTGGACGAGTGGGGGCTCGGTGGCCGCTCGTTCGGCACCGTGATCACCTGGTTCCTGCTCGGCGGCGACCTCTACACCGCCTACACCTTCGTCGCGGTGCCGGCGGCGATGTACGCCACCGGGGCGGTCTCCGGCTACTTCGCGGTCGCCTACACGATCCTGGTGTATCCGATCATCTTCATCTTCATGCCCCGAATGTGGTCGGTTGCCCACAGCAAGGGTTACGTGACCGCGGCCGACTTCATCCGCGGCCGGTTCGACTCGAAGGGGCTGGCGCTGGCGGTCGCCGTCACCGGCATCCTCGCCACCATGCCCTACATCGCGCTGCAACTCGTCGGCATCCAGGCGGTGCTGGACACGATCGGGCTGGGTGGCCACGGCAACGCCTTCGTCCGCGACCTGCCGCTGCTGATCGCCTTCGCGGTGCTGGCGGCCTACACCTACTCGTCCGGCCTGCGGGCGCCGGCGCTGATCGCCTTCATCAAGGACAGCTTGGTGTACCTGGTGATCGCGGTGGCCATCGTGTACGTCGGGGTGCATGTCGGCTTCCACCACCTGTTCCACGCCGCGCAGACCAAGATGGCCAGCAAGAGCCCGGTCACCCACAAGGCGACCGGCGTCTTCGTGCCGGCCAAGAACAACTACTGGGCGTACGGCACCCTGGCGCTCGGCTCGGCGATGGCGCTGTTCATGTACCCGCACTCGATGACCGCGGTGCTCTCGGGCAAGTCGCGCGATGTCATCCGCCGCAATGCCTCGATCCTGCCGGCCTATTCGCTGATGCTCGGACTGCTCGCCCTGCTCGGCTATGCCGCGATCGCCGAGAAGACCTCGGTGAAGGGCAGCGACGGCAAGCTGAACCCGCAGCTTGCGGTGCCGCACTTCTTCCGGGACGAGTTCCCGCACTGGTTCGCGGGCATCGCGTACGCCGCGATCGCGATCGGCGCGCTGGTGCCGGCGGCGATCATGTCGATCGCGGCCGCCAACCTGTTCACCCGCAACGTCTACAAGGAGTTCCTGGTACGCAACGCCACGCCGCACCAGGAGGCGACGGTCTCCAAGGTCACCTCGCTGGTGGTCAAGTTCGGGGCGCTGATCTTCGTGCTGGCGTTGGACAAGCAGAACGCGATCAACCTGCAACTGCTGGGCGGTGTCTGGATCCTGCAGACGTTCGTGGCGATCGTGGCCGGCCTCTACACCCGGTGGCTGCACCGGTGGGCGTTGCTGGCCGGCTGGGCGGTCGGCATGATCTACGGCACGGTGGCCGCGTACCACCAGTCCTCGCCGGCGACCAAGCACTTCGGCGGCTCGCTGGCCACGTTCCCGTTCACCCACACCAAGGTCTACATCGCGCTGTCCGCCCTGGTGCTCAACATCGTGGTGGCAGTGGTGCTGACCGCCGTTTTGCGGGCGGTGAAGGCGCCCGCCGGCGTCGACCACACGGTCGACGAGGACTACTACACCGAGCCGGAGTTGGTGGCCGCCGCAGTGCCCGGTACCGAGGGTGGTTTGCCCGCCCCGGGCACCACGAGCAGCCGCGCCTGATCCGGTCAGCTGACAAGAAAAGGGGGCCGTTCCCGCCCGGTGGCGGGAACGGCCCCCTTTGCGGTGGTCGACGGCGGGGTGGCCGGACGGTCGCCGAAAGCCGCTCGGCTCGCTACTCGGCCCGGTACTCGAGGTGGCTGGTCTCGATGACCACCTGGGTCAGCCGGACCCGGATCCGATCCTTCAGCTCGCCCGGCGCCACGTCGCCGCCACAGCAGCGGGCGACCAGCGACTTGACGTCCTGCTCCAACCCGAACCGCCGGAGGCAGGGCGCGCAGTCGTCCAGGTGCATCCGGATCCGGCGGCGCGCCTCGTCGTCCGATTCGTCGTCGAGGTAGAGGTAGACGTCGGCGAGCACCTGGTCACAATCCAGGCCACCCGGACCGAAACCGGTCATGAGCTCGCTCCTTCGCTCCGGCCCGCTCCGCTGCGCACCAAACCGCGACCCCGCGCATAATCGGCGAGCAGCGCCTGAAGCTGACGGCGGCCGCGGTGCAGCCGCGACATCACCGTGCCGATCGGGGTGTCCATGATCTCGGCGATCTCCTTGTAGGCGAAGCCCTCGACGTCGGCGAGGTACACCGCCAATCGGAAATCCTCGGGCAGCGCCTGCAGCGCCTCCTTGACGTCGGAGTCCGGCAGGTGGTCGAGCGCCTCCATCTCGGCCGAGCGGAGCCCGGACGAGGTGTGCGACTCTGCCGCGTGCAGCTGCCAGTCCTCGATCGTGTCGGAATTGCTCTGCAGCGGTTGCCGCTGCTTCTTGCGGTAGGTGTTGATGAAGCTGTTGGTCAGGATCCGGTACAGCCAGGCCTTGAGGTTCGTCCCCTCGGTGAACTGGTGGAAGGCGGCGAACGCCTTGACGTAGGTCTCCTGCACCAGGTCCTCGGCGTCGGCCGGGTTGCGGGTCATCCGCATCGCGGCCGCGTAAAGCTGATCGAGGTACGGCAGCGCGTCTCGTTCGAATCGGGCGCGGCGTTCTTCCACGGTCTCTTCGGCCACTGCGCTCCCTCTGCTCGTTACCTCGCCGCCGATCAGTACGGGCGGCTGCGAGTCTACGGGGCGGAGCGGCTTGGCGGCTCGTCCGGCCGTGCCTCGCCCGGGTGCCCCAGCAGGGCCGGCAACGCGGGCCAGGCCACCCAGCGGGCGATCGACCCGCGGTTCAGGCGATTCCAGCACGAGCATGCGCTTCCTCCTCCTCCCGCGGTTCGAAAGCCCGCGGGCGTCGGGAGCCAGAACGCGACGAGCAGCGCCGGTCATTCCCACGGCCGGCGGCGCGGGCGATTCCCACGGCCGGCGGCGCCGGCGAAGTCAGCCGTGTCAGCCGGTGACCAGGTAGTCGCTGCCCCGCACCGTGACCACGTCACCTTCGACCAGTTGCCGGCCGCGCCGGGTCTCCGGCTCGCCGTTCACCTGCACCGTGGCCTCGGCCAGCAACAGCTTGACGTCGGCGCCCTGCTCCACCAGGTCGGCCAGCTTCAGGAACTGACCCAGCCGGATACCGCCGCCGGTGATCGGGATGCGCTGCATCGCCACAGTGTGCCGCAGGGTCCCCCGTACCGCAGCGGTGACTTCGCCGTACCGGTGACCCCCCGGCCGTCTCCGCCGGCGGCGCTATCTTCGGACCATGATCAGACCGGACCGGGCCGCCCGGCGGCAGCCGTGACCGGCGGAACGCCGGCGACGGTGATGCTGGACCGAGCCTCGGTGCCGTACCGGACCCACCCCTACCGGCACGACAGCCGCGCCGAGTCTTACGGCGCCGAGGCCGCCGAGCAACTCGGGGTGGACCCCCGCCAGATCTTCAAGACGCTGATCGCTTCGGTGGACGGCACGCTGGTCTGTGCCGTCGTGCCGGTAGCGGCCCGGCTCGACCTGAAGGCGCTGGCTGCCGCGGCCGGCGGCCGGCGGGCCGAGCTGGCAGATCCGGCGAAGGCTCAGCGGACGACCGGTTACGTGCTCGGCGGCATCAGCCCACTCGGTCACCGCAGCCGGATTCCGGTGCTGGTGGACGAGTCCGCGACCGGCTTCGACCAGGTCTACGTCTCGGCCGGCAAGCGAGGCCTGCAGCTGGAGCTGGCACCGTCCGACCTGATCCGGGTCGCCCAGGCGAGCACCGCGGCGATCGCCACCGGCTGATTTCGGTCGCGCTGACCTGCCGCGCCGGGCTCAGCGTGGGAAGTCCTCCTCCCAGAACTCGGCCGGGCCCCGTCCGCCGGCCCGGGCCTGTTCCGCGCCACGCAGCTCGACCCGACGGATCTTGCCGCTGATGGTCTTGGGCAGGTCGGCGAACTCCAACCGGCGGATCCGCTTGTACGGGGCCAGTTGCTCACGGCAGAAGGCAAAGATCGACTGGGCGGTCTCGGCCGTCGGGGGCTGGCCGGCGGCCAGCACCACGTAGGCCTTGGGCACCGAGAGGCGCACCGGGTCAGGTGCCGGCACCACCGCCGCCTCGGCCACCGCCGGATGCTCGATCAGCACGCTTTCGAGCTCGAACGGGCTGATCCGGTAGTCGCTGGACTTGAAGACGTCATCGGTGCGGCCGACATAGGTGAGGTAGCCGTCGGCATCCAGCGTCGCCACGTCACCGGTGTGGTAGAGCCCGTTCGCCATCGCGGCATCGTTGCGTTCGGTGTCGTCCCGGTAACCGACCATCAGGGCGACGGGACGGTGGTCGAGGTCGAGGCAGATCTCGCCCTCGGCACCGGGCTGGTCCTGCCGCTCGCCGGTCACCGGGTCGGCGAGCACCACGGTGTAGCCGGGCAGTGGTCGCCCCATCGATCCGGGCTTGACCTGCTCGTCCGGTGGATTGCCGATCTGGCAGGTGGTCTCGGTCTGGCCGAAGCCGTCCCGGATGGTGAGTCCCCAGGCCCGTTGCACCTGCTCGATCACCTCGGGGTTCAGCGGCTCGCCGGCACCGACCAGTTCCCGGAGGCCGAGCTGCCACCGGGTCAGGTCCTGCTGCACCAGCATCCGCCAGACGGTCGGTGGCGCGCAGAAGGTGGTGACCCGGGCGTCGCGCAGCACGTCCAACATGCGGGCCGCGTCGAAGCGGACGTAGTTGAACAGCAGCACGGTGGCACCGGCGTTCCAGGGCGCGAAGAAGCACGACCAGGCGTGTTTTGCCCAGCCTGGCGAGGAGACGTTGAGGTGCACGTCCCCCGGTCGCAGCCCGATCCAGTACATCGTCGACAGGTGGCCCACCGGATAGCTCAGGTGGGTGTGTTCGACCAGCTTCGGTTTGGAGGTGGTGCCGGAGGTGAAGTACAGCAGCAGCGGATCGCTGCCGGCGGTCGGCCCGTCCGGGCTGAACGCTCCCGAGAAACCGGCATGGTCGCCGTAGTCCGACCAACCCTCCGTCGGCTTGCCCACCGCTACCGGCAGCCAGTCGCCCGGCGTGCCGAAACCGGCGGTCAAGTCCGAACGGGCGATCACCGCGCCGACCTGACCGCGGTCGAGCCGGTCGGCCAGATCGGCGGCCGAGAGCAGCGTGGTGGCCGGGATGATCACCGCGCCGAGCTTCATGCAGGCGAGCATCGACTCCCACAGCTCGACCTGGTTGCCGAGCACCAGCAGCACCCGCATGCCGCGCCGCACTCCACGCTCGGCGAGCCACCGGGCAAGCCGGCCGGACCGTTCGGACAACTCGGCGAAGGTGTAGCCGGCCTGGCTGCCGTCGTCCTCGATCAGCCGTAACGCCTCCTGGTCGCCGCGCTCGGCGGCCAGCACGCCGTCGAAGTAGTCCAACGCCCAGTTGAAGCGGTCCGGGCGTGGCCAGCGGAATTCCCGGTAGGCCCGCTGGTAGTCCCCGCGGCAGCCCAGCAGCAGGTCACGGGCGGCCAGGAACTCGGCGACGGCGCTCGTCTCGGTCATGCTGGCGACTCTGGCACGCCCGTCCGACATTTGTCACCGGCTGGGACGGCAGCTCGCGGTTCTCGCTCGGCAAGTGGTGCAGCTCGGCAAGTGGTGTAGCTCGGCAAGTGGTACGGCTCAGCGAACGGTGCGGGTCAGCCAGTCGGCGACCGCCGCGCCGATCTGGTCGGTGCCGCGCTTGAGCGAGTGGTCACCCGGCACCTCGACGAGCTGGCGACCCGCGGCCATCGGCGGAATCCCGAACGGATCGCTGCTGCCCTGCACCACCAGCACCGGCACCGGTACGGCGTCCAGCTCGGCCAGCCGGCTCTGCTCCGGCCGGCCCGGCGGGTGCACCGGAAACGCGAGCGCCAGCACCGCCGCGGCCGCCGGCCGACCGGCCGGATCGGCGGCGGTCCGGCAGGCCACCCGGGCACCGGAGGACCGGCCACCGAAGACGAACCGCTGCCCGGCCAGCGCCTTGCGCCGGGCCAGGCTGCTCAACACCGCGCGCCACCCGGTATCCAGGGTGGCCGCTGCCGGCGGCGCCTTGCGGCCGGACACCCGGTAGGGCTGCAGCACCCGGGCGACGCTGAACCCGGCGGCCAGGCAGCTGTCCCGTACCGCGACCAGGTCGGGCGCGTCGATGGAGCCGCCCGCGCCGTGGCCGAGCACCAGCACCGCCGGCGCGCCGGGTACCGGCTGCAGGTCGACATGCGCCTCACCGACCGGTGTGGCAACCCGAAGCAGGCTCACCCGGCGATTGAATCACGTGCCCTAGAACAGCGCCTGAGCCTCGGCGGCCGGCTCGACCCGGTCCAGCAGGTCGGCGGAGTTGTTGGCCACGCTGTTCACCCTGGTCGAGACCGGCCGCAGTTCCAGGTCCTCGCGAGCCACCTCGTCAGCCGGTCGGAGCAGCTCCTCAGGTCCTGGCTGGTTCGGGTCCAGCCAGCGGGGCCACCCGGTCCGCGGCAGCACCAGCGGCATGCGGTCGTGGATCTCGGCCAGCTCGCCCCGGGAATCGACGGTGAGGATGGTGACCGAGGTCAGCCAGTCAGCCTCGGGGTCGTCCTTCGGCTTCCAGAACTCGTAGAGCCCGGCGAACGCCAGCGAGTGCCCGTCCGGTGGAGTCATCAGCACCGGCTGCTTGATCGGCTTGCCGTCGGCATCGGTCGACCGCCGCCACTCGTACCAGCCGTCGGCCGGCACCAGGCAACGCCGGGCGGCGAAGGCCTTGGTGAAGGCCGATTTGCTGGTCACCGATTCGGCGCGGGCATTGAACATCCGGTTGCCGACCGACAGATCCTTGGCCCAGGACGGCACCAACCCCCACCGGGCCACCCGCAGTTGGCGAACCGGGTCGGTGCCCTTCGGCGCGCCGTGCGGCACCCGGTTCACCACGATCCGGATGCCGGTGGTCGGCGCGACGTTGTAGTCCGGCGATCCGGCCTCGCCGCCGGTCTCGTCGATCGCGTCGAACTCCTCGACCAGGTCGTCGGTGGACTTGACGGATACGTAGCGACCGCACATGGCTTCGACGCTACCGGCGGCAGCCGACAACCGCCGGCATCCCGGCACCTCGCTCGGCCGGTTCTGTCGGCGTCGGTTGTTAGGTTGACATCGATCAGCAGACCGGCGTTTCGGAGGTGCGCGTGCAGCGGGTTGCAGTGACCGGAGGCAGCGGCAAGCTCGGACGAGCGGTGGTGCGCCACCTGCTCGAGCACGGCTGGCAGGTGGTCAACCTGGACCTCATCCCACCACCGGCCGACCAGGGTTGCCCGCACATCCGGATCGACCTCACCGACTTCGGTCAGGCGGTCGAGGCGCTGACCGGCATCCAGGACCGCTACGACGGCCTGGACGCGCTGGTGCACCTGGCGGCGATCCCGGCGCCCGGACTGACCGGCAACGCCGCCACCTTCGCCAACAACGCCGTCACCAGCTACAACGTGTTCAGCGCCGCTCGGCTGGCCGGCATCCAGAACGTCGTCTGGGCGTCCAGCGAGACAGTGCTCGGCCTTCCGTTCGACACGCCGCCGCCGTACCTGCCGGTGGACGAGGACTACCCACCGCGGCCGGAGTCCACCTACTCGCTGGTGAAAACCCTGGAGGAGCAGATGGCGGTCCAGTTCTGCCGCTGGAACCCGGCCGCCAAGATGATCGGGCTGCGCTTCTCGAACGTGATGGAGCCGGCGGACTATCGAGAATTTCCCGCTTTCTCAAGGGATCCAGCACTTCGCAAGTGGAACCTGTGGGGCTACATCGACGCCCGGGACGGGGCCCAGGCAGTCCGTCGGGCGCTGGAGTACGGCGGCACCGGCACGGACGTGTTCATCATCGCCAACGCCGACACGGTGATGACCACGCCATCGGCTGAGCTGACGGCGACCGTGTTTCCGGAGGTGCCGGTGCGCAGGCCGCTGGCCGGGCACGAGACGCTGCTCTGCATCGACAAGGCTCGCCGGTTGCTCGGGTACCAGCCGGAATACTCCTGGCGAACTGCGGAGGCGACCTCCGCCGACGGCATACTGAACCCGTGACGGACCCCGACCAGGCATGGTGCGCACCGGTCGCGACCGGTCGGCTGGCAGCCGTGGTGCAACTGCCAGGCTCGAAGTCGCTGACCAACCGGGCGCTGATCCTGGCTGCGCTGTCGAGCGGCCCGACCCGCATCACCGCGCCGTTGCGTGCCCGGGATACCGAACTGATGGCCGGCGCGCTGTCCGCGCTCGGCGTCGAGGTACAGCCGGATGGACTCGACTGGCTGGTGCGTCCAGGCCCGTTGCACGGCGGGACGGTGGACTGCGGCCTGGCCGGAACGGTCATGCGGTTCGTTCCACCGCTGGCCGCGCTCGCGGTCGGCGACACCGCCTTCGACGGGGATCCGGCGGCTCGGGTCCGCCCGATGGGCACCCTGCTGACCGCGCTGCGGCAGGCCGGCGCGGTCATCTCCGACGAGGCGGGCCGGCTCCCGTTCACCGTCCAGGGCGCCGGCGGGCTGGCCGGCGGGCGGATCGAGCTTGACTTCTCCGCGTCCTCGCAGTTCGTCTCGGCATTGCTGCTGGCCGCTGCCCGGTTCGAGCAGGGTGCCGACCTGCGGCACACCGGCCCGGCGCTGCCCTCGCTCCCCCATATCGAGATGACCCTGGCCGCGGTGGCCGAGGCCGGCGGCAAGGTCGAGGCAGTGTCCGACCGGCAGTGGCTGGTCGCGCCGGGCACCCTGGACCTGCCTGACCAGGTGATCGAACCGGACCTCTCCAACGCCGCGCCGTTCCTGGCCGCGGCACTGGTCACCGGCGGAGCGGTCACCGTTCCGCACTGGCCGGCCCAGACGAACCAGCCTGGGGCACTGCTGCCAGAGCTGCTCACCCGGATGGGCGCCACCGCCGAGCTGGACGAGCGAGGGCTGACCGTCACCGGCACCGGCTCGATAGCGCCGCTGGTCGCCGACCTGCACGAGGCCAGCGAGCTGACGCCGGTGCTGGCGGCGCTCTGCGCGCTGGCCGATGGTGAGTGCCGGATCAGCGGGGTGGCGCACATCCGCGGCCACGAGACCGACCGGCTGGCCGCGCTGCGGGCCGAGCTCACCGCGATCGGCAGCGCGGTGACCGAAACCGACGACGGCCTGGTGATCCGGCCGGCGCCGCTGCGGCCGGCACCCTGGCACGCCTACGGCGACCATCGGATGGCTCAGGCCGGCGCGCTGCTCGGGCTCGCGGTCGCCGGGTTGACCGTCGATGACATCGGTTCCACCAGCAAGACCCTGGCGGACTTTCCCGGGCTGTGGGCAGCCATGCTGGAGCAGTCCGCGTGACCGACCGGGTCCGCTGATGGCGCATCGGGACGCCCGGCGGCTGGACGAGGACGACGTCCGCAACCGGCCGAGCCGCTACGGCAGCCGGGCCCGCAGCAAGCAGCGACCGGCGCATGCCGATGCCGCTACCGGCATGGTCGTGACCATCGACCGCGGCAGGTACACCGTGCTGCTGGCCGGCAGCACGGTGCTGCTCACCGCGATGCGGGCCCGAGAGCTCGGCCGCAAGTCGATCGCGGTCGGCGACCGGGTGTCGGTGGTCGGTGACCTGTCCGGCCAGCCGGATACGCTGGCCCGGATCGTCCGGATCGGCGAGCGGGACACGGTGCTGCGCCGCACCGCCGACGACAACGACCCGTTCGAGCGGGTGATCGTGGCCAACGCCGACCAGCTGCTGATCGTGGCGGCGCTGGCCTCGCCGGCGCCGGCGTACGGCCTGATCGACCGTTGCCTGGTCGCCGCACTGAGCGCCGGCATGAACCCGATCCTGTTGCTCACCAAGGCAGATCTCGCCCGGCCGGACGAGGTGCTGGAGCATTACGCGGCGTTGGACGTGCCCGCCGTGGTGACCGAGCGCGGCGCGGACCTGGCCCCGATCCGGCAACTGCTGGACGGCCGCAGCACGGTGTTCGTCGGCCATTCCGGGGTCGGCAAATCCACCCTGGTGAACGCGCTGGTCCCCGGCGCCGGCCGCAGCACCGGCGCGGTCTCCGAGATCGGCAAGGGCCGGCACACCTCGACCTCGGTTTTCGCGCTGGCGTTGCCCGAGCCGCTGACCGGCTGGGTGATCGACACCCCGGGGGTGCGCTCGTTCGGGTTGGCGCACGTCAGCGCGCAGGACCTGCTCTGGGCGTTCCCCGACCTGGAGGACGGCGCGGTGCAGTGCCCGCCGCGCTGCGAGCACCGCAGCGAGAGCGAGGGCTGCCGGCTGGGCGACTGGGTCGCCGCCGGGCATTCATCGACCGCCCGGCTGGCCGCGTTCCGCCGGCTGCTGGCCAGCCGGACCGACCTCGGCGTCAGCTGACCCGCCAATGCGAGCCGCGGACCGAGGACGCGGTCAGCGGGCGAGGTAGCGGCCGAGCACCTCGATGCCGGCCGAGATCTCAGCCAGGTCGCCGGCGAACGAGATCCGGGCGAACCGGTCGCCGTGCGCGTCGTCGAAGTCGACGCCGGGCGCCATCGCCACGCCGGTGTCAGCCAGCACCCGGCGTACCCAGGCAAGCGAGTCGTCGGTGAACTCGGAGACGTCGACGTAGAGGTAGAACGCCCCGTCCGCCGGCGCCAGCCGGTCCAGCCCGATCGCCGGCAGCACCTGCAACAACATCGCCCGGTTGGCGGCGTACCGCGCGACGTTGGCGTCCAGCTCGTCGTAGCAGTCGAACGCGGCTAGCGCGGCGTGCTGCGACAGCGTCGGCGGGCACAGCGCGTAGTTGCCGACCAGCCCGTCCACCGGGTCGCGCAGCGCGTCCGGCACCAGCAGCCAGCCGAGCCGCCAACCGGTCATCGAGAAGTACTTGCTGAACGAGTTGACGACCACCGGATTGCGGCTGAATTGCCATGCGCTGCAGGCCGAAACCCCGTAGCTGATGCCGTGGTAGAGCTCGTCGGAGATCAGCCTGACGCCATGCGCGTCGCACCACCCGGTGATGGCGGCCAACTGGTCGGCCGGCACCATCACCCCGGTCGGGTTGGCGGGCGAGGCCAACACCAGGCCGGCCGGCGGCTCCGGCAGCGCCGCCAGCTGCTCCAGGGTCGGCAGAAAGCCTTGCTCGGCCGGGCAGTCCAGCGGCAGCACGGTGCAGCCGAGGCTGGCCAGGATGTTGCGGTAGGCCGGGTAGCCGGGCCTGGTCACCGCCACCACCGAACCGGCGTCGAAGGCAGCCAGGAACGCCGCGAGAAAACCGCCGGACGAACCGGTGGTGACCATCACCGCCGCCGGGTCCACCTCGATGCCGTACCAGGCCTCGGTGTGCCGAGCGATCGCCTCGCGCAGCGCGGGTAGCCCGGTGGCGGCGGTGTAACCGATCCGGTCGGTCCGCAGCGCCCGGGCGGCCGCCTCGCGCACCAGCGCCGGAGCGGGCGTGGCCGGTTGGCCGACCGCCAGGTTGTACACCGGCAAGCCGGCCGCCCGGCGCAACTCGGCCGCCTCGAACACCTGCATGACGTGGAACGGCGCGACGCCGGACCGGGCGGACGGCCCGGCTTGCGGGGCCAGCCGACCCCGGGTCACAGCCAGCCGCCCGAGCGCCAGTACTCCCCGCGCTCCCGGCTGAGCAGGCCCTCGTCCACCAGGTAGCGGCGCAGCGCCGCCACGTCCGGATGCCAGACCCGCACCGTGTCGTTCACCTCGACCTCGGAGTAGCGGACGCCCGGCTCGAAGGCGGTCGCCAGGTGCTGCAGCAGCAGCCGGCGCTTGGTCCCGCCGCGCGGCAGCACCGGCAGCTGGCCGCCGACCAGGAACGACCGCAGCACCTTGGCCAGCGCTGGGTCGGCGACCTCGGCGAAGGTCGTCGGGTCGGCGAGTTCGGCGGCCCGCTCGGCTGCCACCCGACCCGCTCCGCCAACCTGGGTCGGCGCGTGCTGGCTCTCTTGCAGCGAGGAGTTCTCCACCCGGCGACGATAACCTGCGAACATGCATAGCTCCCCGAACGACGGCGACCCGGCGGCCGACCTCGAGGTCGCGCTCGGCCTGGCTGACCTGGCCGACGAGCTCACCATGGCCCGGTTCGGGGCCGCCGACCTGGCGGTGCGGAGCAAGCCCGACCTGAGCCTGGTCAGCGACGCCGACCAGGCCGTCGAGCAGGCGATCCGGCAGCGGCTGGCCGAGCTGCGGCCGGCCGACGCGCTGCTCGGTGAGGAGTTCGGCAGCGCCGGCGCCGGCCCGCGGCAGTGGGTGATCGACCCGATCGACGGCACCCACAACTACGTCCGCTCGGTTCCGGTCTGGGCCACCCTGATCGCGCTGCTGGTCGACGGCCGGCCGGTGGTCGGCGTGGTCAGCGCACCGGCGCTGTGCCGCCGCTGGTGGGCCGCGACCGGCACCGGCGCGTTCGGCCGGTTCGCCGATCAACCGGCGCGCCGGCTGCGGGTCTCCGGCGTCCGGGAGCTCGCCGACGCCAGCATGTCGTACTCGTCGCTGTCCGGCTGGGCCGAGATCGACCGGCAGCCGCAGTTCCTGGCGCTGCTCGACCGGCTCTGGCGCACCCGGGCGTTCGGCGACTTCTGGTCCTACCTGCTGGTCGCCGAGGGCGCGGTGGACCTGGCTGCCGAGCCCGAGCTGTCGCTGTGGGACATGGCCGCGCTGGCGCCGATCGTCACCGAGGCCGGTGGCCGGTTCACCGGGCTGGACGGCGTCGACGGGGTGCACTCCGGCAACGCCGCCGCCTCCAACAGCCTGCTGCACGACGCGCTGCTGGCGGCACTGGCCTGACCGGGCACGCCGATCGGGTGCCGGTGTTGCCACCGCTCGAACCGGGTAATTAACGTCGGTAGTCAGCCCACCCGCCAGTGCGACGCCGGCCCGGACGACTCCGGCCGGTGAGGAAAGGACGGTTGAAAGCCATGTCGGAGTCCACCGAGCAGAACCCCGCCCAGAACACCACCTTTCCCAGCAACGGCGGCCAGGCGCACGGCTACCTGGCGCTGCCGGAATCCGGCCGCGGCCCGGGCGTGATCGTGATCCAGGAGTGGTGGGGGCTGACCGACCACATCGTCGACATCGCAAACCGGCTGGCCCGCGAGGGTTTCGTGGTGCTGGCGCCGGACCTGTTCGGTGGCCGGACCACCCACGACTCGGACGAGGCCGGCCGGCTGATGTCCGAGCTGCCTGCTGCCAAGGCGGCGACCGACCTGGCCGGCGCGGTGGATTTCCTGCTCGGCCACGAGGCGGTCACCTCGACCAAGGTCGGCGCGGTCGGCTTCTGCATGGGCGGTGGCTTCGTGCTGATGCTGGCCGCCCAGCAGGGTGACCGGATCGCCGCCGCGGTGCCGTTCTACGGGGTCGGGCAGGGCGTTCCGGACGAGTACAGCGGGGTGCGGGCCGCGGTGCAGGGCCACTACGGCGAGAACGACGACTTCTACCCGGCCGCCGAGGCGCGCAAGCAGGAGGAGCAGATCCGCCGGGAGTCCGGCGCCGAGGTCGAGTTCTTCTACTACCCGGCCGGGCACGCGTTCCACAACGACGAGAACCTGCTGGGCACCTTCGATCCGGAGGCCGCCCAGCTGGCGTGGCAACGCACCGTGGACTTCCTGCACGAGAAGCTCGGCTGACATGCCGACCCCGGACGAGACCGAACGCGCCCGGCTGGCTGAGCGTCGCGACGAGCTGCGGCAGCGCTACCTCTTGCCACCCGCCGAACGGCCGGCCTCGTCCGGTCGGGGCATCCACCACGCGGCGCTGATCTGCTCGGACCCGCAGGCCACGATCGAGTTCTACCAGGGATTGTTGGGCTTTCCGCTGGTCGAGCTGGTGGAGAACCGGGACTACCCCGGCTCGTCGCACTTCTTCTTCGACCTCGGCAACAACACCCTGCTCGGCTTCTTCGACTTCCCCGGACTCGGGCTGCAGCCGGCCGAGGAGCGGTTGGGCACCGTCCAGCACATCGCCATCTCGGTTCCGCCGCAGCGGCACGCCGAACTGCGGGCCGCGCTGGACGCCGCCGGCATCAGCTACGGCGGCCCGGACAAGGGCATCGAGGAGTCGCTGTACTTCCGCGACCCGGACGGCATCCAGATCGAGTTGCTGTCTGACGACCTGATGTTCTTCGGCGGCCAGTGGCTGGACGGCCGGTGACCGCTCCGCTGCTCGGCTTCGGACTGCCGGTCTCCGGCAGCTGGGCCAGTCCGGCCAACCTGGCCGAGATCGCCCGGACCGCCGAGCAGCGCGGTTATGCCTCGCTCTGGACGTTCCAGCGACTGCTGCACCCGGCCGAGGGCGATTGGGGCCCGACGTACCGCGAGGTGCAGGATCCGCTGATCACGCTGGCGCACGTCGCCGCGCTGACCGACCGGGCCCGGTTGGGAGTGGCGGTGCTGAACGTGCCGTTCTACTCCCCGATCGTGCTGTCCAAGCAGCTGACCACCCTCGACCTGCTCTCCGGTGGCCGGTTGGACGTCGGGCTCGGCCTCGGCTGGGCGGAGGAGGAGTTCACCGCGGCCGGCGCCGACAGGAAGCGGCGCGGTGCCCGGCTGGCCGAGTTCGTCCGCTGCCTGACCGCGATCTGGGACGACGACCCGGTGGAGTTCACCGGCGAGTTCTACCGGGTGCCGCCCGCGCAGGTGCGGCCCAAGCCGGCGCAGCGCCCGCACCCGCCGATCCTGCTCGGCGGCGGTGCCGACCGGGCACTGCAGCGGGCCGGCCGGCTGGCCGACGGCTGGATCTCGGCGAGCCGGCACGACCTGCGCCGGATCGGCGAGGACATCGCCGTCATCCGCCAGGCGGCCCGGGACGCCGGCCGCGACCCGGCCGGGCTGCGGTTCGTGGTGCGGGCGGTGCTCGGCGTCACCGACTCGCCGGACGAAGCCCCGGATCGGCGTCCGCTGCACGGCAGCGTCGACCAGATCCGTGACGACCTGGCCGAACTGGGCCGGCAGGGGGTCACCGAGGCCTTCCTGGATCTGAACTTCGACCGGCGGGTGGGCTCGCCGGACGCCGACCCCGCTGAGGCGATGGCTTACGCCCACCGGATCCTGGAGGCCTTTGCCCCGGCTTGAGCCGATTTTCGGCCGCTCTGATCACTGAAAGTAGCGAAACGGTTCATCTCCGTTAGCGGATTACCGATAATGCCCCCTAGAGTGCCAACTCAAACCAACGCTGGCACGGAAGTGGGGAACGGATATGCGAGGCGCCAGGACGATCCGCGGGGTGCTCGGGGCGGTCACCGTGGCAGCGGTGGCGCTGACCGGGCTGGTGGCGACCACCAGCCGGGCCGCGGCGGCCACCAGCGTGGAGACCGCGGCGGCGAACGCCGTGCTCACCCTGATGAACTCCGAACGCTCGGCCCACCACCTGTCCGCGTTGCGGATGAGCGTGGCCCTGGTCAGCTCGGCCCGGCGGCACAACCTGACGATGGCCGGCCACAACACGCTGTCGCACCAGCTGCCCGGCGAGCCCGCGTTCACCACCCGGATCAGCCAGGCCGGCGTGGTCTGGCACGCGGCGGCGGAGAACATCGGCTGGACCAGCAACCGCAGCACCAGCGGCGCGCAGGGCCTGCAGCTGGCGATGTACAACGAGCAGGCGCCGAACGACGGGCACCGGCTCAACATCCTCTCCACCGCGGTGCACTACGTCGGGGTCGACGTCTACCTCGACTCGGCCACCGGGAAGCTGTGGCTGACCCAGGACTTCGCCGACGTGGCCGGCCCGACCCCCAACCTGGCGGCGCACAACCCGATCGGGCACGTCGACACGGTGCAGAGCCTGCTCGGCCACCGGGTGCGGATCACCGGATGGTCGCTGGACCCGGACCTGAAGTCGGTTGCGCCGATCACCGCGGTCTACTGCGACGGCCACTACGTCGGCTACTACCGCACCAACACCCCGCGACCGGACGTCGCCGCCCGCTACCACTCGGCGGTGAACATCGGCTTCAACTTCATCGTCACCCTGCCGCCGGGGCGGCACACGATCAACGTGTACGCCATCAACATCCGGCTGGGCAACGCCTCGCCGCGGCTGGCCTCGGTCGTCCGCAACACCTGAGCCGGCTGAGCCGCTGAGGCGGCATCAGCCGCGGGCATCCGGGCGGCCGACTTCGTCAGCCGCGGGCATCCGGGCGGCCGACATCGTCAGCCGCGGGCATCCGGGCGGCCGACTTCGTCAGCCGCCGAGCAACTCGCGGGCCGCTCGCAGCACCGTCGGCTCGTCCAGCAGCACCGCCCGGGCTGCGGCCCCCAACGGGATGAAGCTGTCGGCGCTGGTCACCCGCTTGAGCGCACCGCGGTAGCCGCCGTCCACCAGGGCGGCCAGCACCGACTCGGAGACGCCGCCGCTGCGCCGGGTCTCGTCCACTACCAGCACCCGGCCGGTGGCCGAGGCCTCGCGCAGGATGTCGCGCACCGGCAGCGGCGACAGCCAGCGCAGGTCCAGCACCCGGCTGGCCACCCCCTCGCCGGCCAGCTGGCCGGCCACCCGCAGGCTCATCGGCAGCCCGTTGCCGAAGGTGATCAGGGTCAGCTCGGCGTCGCCGTCGCCGACCGGCCAGACCCGGCCGGAGCCGATCGGGACGTGCTGCTCCCGCCAGTCCGCCGGCTCGGCGTAGGGCGCCAGCCAGCCGCCGTCGCCGTCGGCCAGGTCCCGCTGGTGGTAGAGCGCGATCGGCTCCAGGAACACCCCGACGGTGCCGTCCACCCGGGCCGCGGCGAGCAGCGTGCGCAGCATCGCCGGCGCGTCCGAGGGGTGTGCCGGCACCGCCAGCACCAGGCCGGGGATGTCGCGCAGCACCGCCACCGAGTTGTCATTGTGGAAGTGGCCGCCGAAGCCGCGCTGGTAGCCCAGGCCGGCGATCCGCACCACCATCGGGTTGCGGTACTGGCCCTGGGAGAAGAACTGCAGGGTGGCCGCCTCGCCGCGCAACTGGTCCTCGGCGTTGTGCAGGTAGGCCAGGTACTGGATCTCCGGAATCGGCAGCAGCCCGGCCAACGCCGCGCCGAGCCCGACGCCGAGGATCGCCTGCTCGTCCAGGATGGTGTCGAACACCCGGCCGGCCCCGAAGTTCTTGCGCAGGCCGCGGGTCAGGCCGTAGACGCCGCCCTTCACCGAGACGTCCTCGCCGAAGACCAGCGCCTCGGGCCGGCGGGCCAGCTCGTCGTGCAACGCCCGGTTGATGGACTGGGCCAGGGTCAGCGGGGGCTCGTGCTCCGGCAGCTTGCCGCCGAACACCCGCTCCCGCTCCTGGCTGTCACCGGGTGCGCCGGCCTGCTCGGCCACCGCGTCCGGATGCCGGGGCGCCAGCGGGGCCATCACCTGCTCGGCGGTGGCCAGCTCCGGCTCGGCCATCGCGGCCACCGCCACCGAGCGCACCCGCTCGCGGACCTGCTCGTACAGCTCGACCAGCTGCGGCCCGTCCAGCGCGCCGGCGTCGGCGAGCAGTCGGGCGGTGGCCAGCAGCGGGTCCTTGGCGTAGTCGGCCGCGATCTCGGCCGGCGTCCGGTAGGCCACCTCGGCGTCCGAGCCGGCGTGGCCGAGGAAGCGCACCGTGCGCAGGTGCAGGAAGGCCGGCTTGCGGGCGGTGCGGACGAACTCCACCGCCTGCACCGCCGCGTCGTAGACGTCGGCCAGCGCGCAGCCGTCCACCCCGAAGTAGCGCAACCCCGGCCGGGCGCTGAACCGCTGGGCGATCCAGCCCGCCGGGGTGCGGGTGCTGATGCCGATGCCGTTGTCCTCGCACACCATCAGCAGCGGCATCGGCAGCCCCTGGTAGACGGTGTTGGACGAGCTGTTGAAGGCGCCGACCAGGGTGGAGTGGTTCACCGAGGCGTCGCCGAAGCTGGTCACCACCACCGCGTCGGACGGCCACGGGGTGGCCACCCCGATCCGCTTGGCCCGCTCGATCGCGTAGGCCAGCCCCATCGCGCGGGGCAGGTGCGAGGCGATGGTCGAGGTCTGCGGGATGATCGACAGCTCGGCGTTGCCGAACACCTTGTGCCGCCCGCCGGCGATCGGCTCGCCGGTGGCCGCCGCCACCCCGAACAGGATGTCGTGCACGGGGTCGTGGTCGGGCAGCTGGCCGGCCCGGGCGCAGTAGAAGCCGCCGGACCGGTAGTGCAGCAGCGCCGGGTCGTCCGGCCGGAGCGCGGCCGCGACCGCCGCGTTCCCCTCATGCCCGGACGAGCCGATGGTGTAGTAGCCGCGGCCCTGGGACTGCATCCAGATCGCGGCCAGGTCGGCGTGCCGGGACTCGCACTGCCGGACGAACAGCTCGCGGGCGTGCGCCACGGTCAGCGCGCTGCCCGGCTGCACCGGCTCGTCGGCCGATCGCGGTGGCCCCGCCTGCAGGGTGCCGGCCTCGGTCAGGAAGTGCTCATCCAGTGGATGACGTTCGCTCGCCACGGGAGAACATTCAACCGGGCCGGTCAGCCGGCCTCGGCCCTGGGTCCGGTTGCGGTGAGTTCGTCGTCCGCGCGGCCCCGGATCACCCGGCTCTCGGTGACGATCGCGGTGACCAGCTCGGCCGGGGTGACATCGAAGGCGGGGTTGCAGGCGGCGCTGCCCGGCGCGGCGATCCGCTGGCCGGCGAAGTCCAGCACCTCGGCCTGGTCGCGCTCCTCGATCGGGATGTCGGCGCCGGTCGGGGTGGCCAGGTCGACGGTCGACTCGGGCGCGGCCACCACGAACGGGATGCCGGCGTGCCGGCAGGCCAGCGCGTGCGCCAGGGTGCCCACCTTGTTGGCCACATCACCGTTGGCGGCGATCCGGTCGGCACCGACCACCACCGCCTGCACCGCGCCGCCGACCAGCAGGCCGGCGGCCGCCGAGTCGACGATCACCCGGTGCGGGATGCCGGCCCGGCCGAGCTCCCAGGCGGTCAACCGGCTGCCCTGCAACAACGGCCGGGTCTCGCAGACGTACACCAGCTCCAGCGGTTCGCTGGCGTGCAGCTGCTCGATCACCGCGAGCGCCGAGCCCCCCTCGACGCCGGCCAGCGCACCGGCGTTGCAGTGGGTCAGCACGGTTCGTACCCCGCCCGGCAGCAGGCCGGTCAGCAGCGCCGCGCCCCGGGCTGCCACCGCCCGGCTGGTCGCGATGTCGGCGTCCCGGATCGCCAGCGCCCGGTCCAGCAGGCCGGCCGCGTCGGCGCCGGCGGCCCGGGCCAGCAACAGCTCGCGCACCCCCCAGCCAAGGTTCACCGCGGTCGGCCGGGCGCCGGTCAGCAGGTCGGCGGCGCCGGCCAGCGCCAGGTCGAGGTCGTCGCCCCGCTGCTGCGCCCGGTGGGCGGCCAGCGCCATGCCGAGCGCGCCGGCCACTCCGAGCGCCATCGCGCCGCGCACCGCCAGCGAACCGATGTGCCCGACCAGCTCGTCGACCTCGGTGGCCCGCAGCACCCGCAGTTCACCCGGCAGCCGGGTCTGGTCGATCAGCTCGATGCCGTCCGCTGCCCAGTCAATGGTCCGCATGTAATGAAAGGCTACGGCTAGCCTGCACTGTCATGGTGCCTTCATGATGCTCTCCGAGGAGCGGGCTGCGGTGGTCGCCACCTGCCGGCAACTGCTGGCCTCCGGCCTGGTCCGCGGCACCTCGGGCAACGTCTCGATGCGGGACGAAACCACCGGCGCGATCGCGATCTCGCCGACCGGCGTGCCCTATCCGGAGCTGACCGCGGACGGGGTGCCGGTGGTCGACCCGGACGGCCGGCGGCTGGCCGGTGAGCTGCGGCCCACCTCGGAACTGGCCCTGCACCTGGCCGTCTACCGGGCCCGGCCGGACGTGGCCGCGATCGTGCACACCCACTCGATGTTCGCCACCGTCTACGCGGTGCTCGGCGAGCCGATCCCGCCGGTGCACTACCAGCTGGCCCGGGCCGGTGGCACGGTGCCGATCGCGCCCTACGCCCGGTACGGCACCGACGAGCTGGCTGCCGGCTGCGTCCAGGCGTTGGCGGACGGGCCGGCTACCCTGCTGGCCCATCACGGCGTGGTCGCGGTCGGCGGCAACGTGGCCGAGGCCCTGGCGGTGGCCGAGTCGATCGAGTTCGTCGCCGAGCTGGCCTGGCGGTGCCGGCTGGCCGGTGGCGAGCGGGTGCTGGACGCCGGGCAGCTGGCCGCCGCGGCGGAGGCGTTCCGGGGGTACGGCCAGCGCTGACGGCGGCACGGACGACGCTCGTCGGTCAGCGGCGCGGATGACGCTCGTCGGTCAGCGGCCGGCGAACAGCGGCGGCAGCACCAGCAGCATGCTCACCGACCAGGTCACGTGGGTGAGCATCGGCGCCAGCAGCCCGCCGGACGCCCGCCGCTGCAGGCCTAGCACCAGGCCGAGGGTGAGGGCGGCGAACACCAGCATCGGGTTGCCGGTCGCGACCGTCGCGAGGGCGTACACCGCCGTCGAGATCGGCACCGGGTGGCGGACGCCGATCGCCGCGTACAGGGCGCCGCGGAAGAACACCTCCTCGCTGACCCCGTTCAGCGCGGTGATCAGCACCAGCAGTGGCAACGACCCGTACCGGGCGTGGTCGAGCACCCGCTGGGTGTAGTCGGCGAGCGGCCCGATCTCGCGCACCAGCAGCGAGCCCGCCACGAAGACCAGTACGAACGCCAACCCGATCGCGATCGGGGTGAGCACCGGCCGGCGGAGCACGCCGCGCACCGCGATCCGGCCGAGATGCAACGGCCCCGAGGCGAAGCCGCCGATCACCCAGACCGCGGCCAACGCCGCGGTCAGCGCGTAGAAGGCGCGGTCGCCCGGCCGTACCGACAGCGAGACGCCGAGCAGCACGGTGCCCACCACCAGGGTGACCGCAACCACCACCCGGCGACGCCGGAACGCCGCGTCGGACTCGGCGTGGTCGCGCGGCGCCTTGTCAACCAGCGCTGGTCGCAGAACGTCGACCAGCGCCGGCCGCAGGACGTCGACGAACGCTTGCCGCAGGCGATCCACCGAACCCCGGTTGCCCGGCACGGTCATCCGCGGCCGCTGGCGCGCTGGGACCTGGCCCGTTCGGCGAGCGCCGCCCGGACCGCGTCCTCATAGCCGATCGGGGTGCCCGGCACCACCTCGGTGATGGCGTGGTCGCGCACCACCACCTCGGTGGTCATCGAGTCCACCAGGTTGCGCGCGGTGGCCAGGTCGACATCGGTGACCAGCGCCAACCAGCCGGACGACAGCCGCGGCGTGAGCAGCGGCACCCCGATCACCGGCAGCCGGCGCTTCTGCTGCACCTTGGCCGCCCGCCGCAGCATGTCCACGTAGCGCAGCACCTCGGGACCGCCGATCTCGTAGACCACGCTGCCCGGGGTGGGATCGTCGAGTACGCCGACCAGGTAGCGCACCACGTCAGCCAACGCGATCGGCTGGGTACGGGTGTTCACCCACTTCGGCACGATCATCGCGGGCAGGTGGTCCACCAGTTGCCGGGTCATCTCCCACGAGATGCCGCCGTGGCCGATCACCACCGCGGCCCGGAGCACGGTCACCGGCACCCCGGCCTCGCCCAGCAACGTCTCGACCGCCCGCCGGGACCGAAGATGCGGTGACAGCTGGCCGTTCTCAGCACCCAGGCCGCCGAGGTAGACGATCCGCCGGACGCCGGCCGTGGCGGCCTGCTGCCCGAAGCTCCGGGCGGCGTCGGCATCGAGCCGCTCGAAGTCGTCGGAGTCCAGCGAGTGCACCAGGTAGTAGGCGGTGTCCACCCCGGCGAGCGGCCCGGCCAGGGTCTCCGGGCGGTGCACGTCGCCGGCCACCGGCTCACCGGCGCCCGAGTAGCGCTCCGGTCGCCGGGTCATCGCCTTCACCTGGTGGCCGGACCGGTCCAGTTCGACGGCCAACCGGGAGCCGACGAACCCGGACGCGCCGGTCACCAGTACTGTCCGGCTCATCGGTCGCTCTCGCGCTGGCTCGTCGGTCGCTCGCTCTGCGGTCGCATCAGGGACGGCCTCCTCGACTGACCGGCGTTCAGTGGGTGAGAGATCGCTCTCGCCGCCCGGTCTGATAGAACTGATTTCGCACCTGGCTCAAAAGTGCAGCCGCGTGTGGAGCACCACCTCGGGCCAGAACCGTAAGGGCCGCTATGGATCGTACCGACGTCCTCGAACTCTCGACCGAAGTTGCCGCGCTGGCAGAACAGGTGGCAGGCGGCGACAGCGAATCGTCCCTGCAACGGCTGGTCGAGCTCGCGGTCAAGTCGGTCGGCGCCTGCCGGTACGCCGGCATCTCCGGTCTTCGAGGCAAGCAGGCGGTACTGCTGGCCGCCTCCGACCCGGTCGTCAGCCAGCTGGCGACCCTGCAGAACGACCTGGGCGACGGGCCCGGGCTGGCCGCGATGCGGCACGAAGAGAACATCGTGGTGCAAGACCTGCTGGCCGAGTCGCGCTGGCCCCGGTTCGGCACCGAGGCGGTGCGCGCCGGCGTCTGCAACCTGATTGCCTACCGGCTGCCCGGGCACCGGCCGTCGGTGCTGATGATGTACGGCAGCGAGGCGAACGGGTTCTCCGCCGAGGCACTCGACGACGCAACCCTGTTCGCCACCCAGGCGGCCACCCTGGTGGCGCTGCTGTCGGCGCGGGAGCACGCGGCAAACCTGGAGATCGCGCTGCAGAGCAGCCGCGAGATCGGCATGGCGCTGGGCATCCTGATGGCCCATCACAAGGTCACCGGCGACGGCGCGTTCGACCTGCTGCGCGGGGCCAGCCAGAACCTGCACCGCAAGCTGCGCGAGGTCGCGGTCGAGGTGATGGAGACCGGCGTGCTGCCCGAGCTACCCAGCCGGCCGGACGCCGACTAACTCGGCAGTTCCGAGGGTCGGCTGGTTGACCAGGCGGGCAAGGGCCATCGCGTCGTACGGCGCGTGCACCTTCACGTCGTTGTCGAAGTACGTGTAGACGTCCAGGCCCCGGTCGAGCCAACCCCGTACCCGGCCGGCCCAGCGGACCAGCTCCGCCTCGGTGTAGCCGCTGACGTACAGCTCCTCGGCACCGTGCAACCGGACGTAGACGAAGTCCGCGGTCACCGCGTCGAACATCGGCCACTTGCCGGCGGTGTCGGCGATCACCGCGGCGACCTGGTGCTCGGCGAGCAGTTCGAGGAACTCGGCACCGAAGCTGTCGTGCCGCACTTCCATGGCGTGCCGCAGCGGCTGGTCGAGCCGGCTGCCGGTCCAGGCCCGTCCGGTCAGCCGGTGGTCGTGCCGGCGGGCCAGGTAGGCCGCCTCGCCGGTGCTGCGCGGCAGCGCGGCCAGGAACCGCCTGATCCGATCGGCGTCGAACCGGAAGGTGGGCGGCAGCTGCCACAGCAGCGGGCCCAGCTTGGCGCCGAGCGCCAGCACCCCGCTGGCCAGGAAGTTGGGCACGGTCTGCTCGCTGTCGGTCAGCCGCTTCATGTGGGTGATGAAGCGAGCGCCCTTGACCGAGAAGCAGAACCGGTCCGGAGTCTCCGCAGCCCATCGGTAGTAGCTGGTCGGCAGCTGCAGCGAGTAGAACGAGCCGTTTATCTCGATCGAGTTCAGCTTGCTCCCGGCGTACCGGAGCTCCTCGCGATGCGGCAGCTTCGGTGGGTAGAAGGTGCCGCGCCACGGTGGGTAGTTCCAGCCGGAGATGCCGATCCAGGCCACCATACCAACAACTTAGCGCGGCTACAGCTGGCGGAGCTTTTCCAGCAGCGGCTGGGCGATCTCGTCCAGGAACTGCTGCTGGCGGTCATCCCCCACCTGCACCAGCGCCACGTCGGTGAAGCCGGCGTCGAGGAACGGCCGCACCGACTCGGCCAGCTCGTCCAGGTCCGGCCCGCAGGCGATCGATTCGGCGACGTCGGAGAGCCGGACGAACTGGCTGGCCGAGTCGAAGGCTACCGGGGTCGGCAGGTCGGCGTTCACCTTCCAACCACCGCCGAACCAGCGGAACAGCTCGTGCGCCCGCTGCACTGCCTGGTCCTTGTCAGGTCCCCAGCAGATCGGGATCTGACCGATCTTGCGGGATTCCGGCAGCCCGCTGCGGGCAGCGTCCCAGGCCTGCACCAGTTCGCCCTGCGGTTCCACCGCGATCAGGTGGTCGGCCACCGGCGCGAACCGGCCGACCGACCCGTCACCGGAGACGGCGGCGGCGATTGGCACCGGCCGGTCGGGCAGGTCCCATACCTTGGCCGAGTCGGCCCGGAAGTGCTCCCCCACCCAGGTGGTCTGGCTGCCCTCGTGCAATGCCCGGATCAGCTGGATCGCCTCCAGCAACATGTCCTGCCGCACCGAAGCGATCGGCCAGCCCCGGCCGACCACGTGCTCGTTGAGATTCTCGCCGGAACCGACGCCGAGGGTGAACCGGTTGTCCGAGAGCAGTCCCATAGTGGCGGCCTTCTGCGCCACCACGACCGGGTGGTAACGCATGGTCGGGCAGGTCACGTAGGTCATCAGCTCGATCCGATCGGTCGCCTGGGCGACCGCGCCGAGCATCGACCAGGCATAGCCGGAGTGGCCCATCTCCTCCAACCACGGGAAATAGTGGTCGCTGGAGACCGCAAAGTCGAAGCCCGCGCGCTCAGCGCCGACCGCATAGCCTACGAGCTGCTTCGGCCCGCTCTGCTCGGTCATCAGGGTGTAGCCGAACCGGGTCATCGATCTGCTCCTGGTGAATCTGCTCGGGTGAATCTGTTCGGGTGAATCTGCGCGGCTCAATCCGTTCCGAGGAAGGGAAGTTCGCTGCTGTGCGCGAGCAGGTCGGCCGGATCGGCGAAGGTCGCGAAGGCCCCGGCCTCGAGCAGTTCGGCCGCGCTGGTTCCGCCGCATTCCAGGCCGATGCAGGCGACGCCGAGCTTCCGGCTGGCGTGGACGTCCCAGACCGCGTCGCCGATGAACAGCGCCTCGGCCGGGTCGAGATCGGCCTTGCGCAGGGCCACTTCGACGATGTCGGGATCTGGCTTGCTGGACGAGGCGTCGGACGCGCTGGTGGCCAGGTCGATCGACTCGTCGGCGGCCAACACCTCGCGCAACACTGCTAATTCTCGATCCTTCGCGGACGAGGCCAGCACCGTGCGCAGGCCTGCCGCCGAACACCGCCGGACCAGGTCGCGGGCCCCGGGCAGCGGTCGCAGGGCGGGCCAGTGAGTCGAGTAGACCGCGTCGTGACTGGCCGACAGCGACTCGAGATCGACGTCCTCGGTACTGCCGAGCACGTGCTCGACCAGGTTGTCGGCACCCATTCCGATCGCGCGGTGGATCAATGCCATCGGTACGTCATAGTCGTGCTGGCGAAACGCTTGCCACCAGCAGACGGTGTGCAGGAAGGTGCTGTCGATGAGGGTGCCGTCGGCGTCGAACAGCACACCGCGCACCCGGTTCAGCAGCCGATCAGTCATCCGGTGAAGACGGATCCTGCTGGGCCGACTCGAAGTTCAGCACCGGGACGGCGCCGAGCTGGATGAATGATGGGAGGTCACGGATCAGGATCTCCTGGGAAGGATCGCCCAGGACCATGAGGTCTGAAGACTGCACGTCGCTCCTTCAAAGGGTTGTGATGACTTCATACCCACCGAAGCGGGCAGGCATTCACACCTGATGAATCGGCCGGAAACCGCACCCGAACGATCACCGAACGGTCTCGATCAGGTAGCGGTAAGGTCGGCGACGAGCCGAACCGGGGCGCGTCCGACGTTCAGGAGCACTCATCGTGGCTGACCAGCTGACCGCCGAGGCGTTCCTGCCGGCTTCCGACGACCTCCCGGCGCTGGCCCGGGCCGCTGCCGACTGCCGCGGCTGCGAGCTCTACCGGGACGCCACCCAGACCGTCTTCGGCCGCGGCCCGGCACCGGCCCGATTGATGCTGGTGGGCGAACAGCCGGGCGACGTCGAGGACCAGCGCGGCGAACCGTTCGTCGGGCCGGCGGGACGGTTGTTGGATCGGGCACTGGGCGAGGCCGGTCTGGCGGCCGGGGAGGCGTACGTCACCAACGCGGTGAAGCACTTCCGGTTCAAGGCCGATCCGCGCGGCACCAGCCGGCGGATCCACCAGAAGCCGTCAGCCGGCAACATCCGGGCGTGCCGGCCCTGGCTGGCCGCCGAGCTGCGTGCGGTACGTCCGGAGCTGGTGGTGGCCCTCGGCGCGACCGCGGCGCAGGGCCTGTTCGGCTCAGGATTCCGGCTCACCGAACACCGGGGCACCGTGCTGCAGGCGGACTTCGAGGGTCCGGTGCCGGTGCTGGCGACCGTGCACCCGTCCGCGGTGCTCCGAGCGCCGGACCGGGACGCGGCGCTGGCCGGTCTGGTAGCTGATCTGCGCGCCGCCGCCGACTACCTCGGCTGAGGCGGATTCAGCGCGCCGGCGAATCAGTGCTCGGCGGCGGTGCGCAACTGCAGGGTGACCCGGGCAGCCTGCGGCAGGTCGGTGCCCTGGGTGAGCACCACCATCGCGAAGGTGGACCGGTCGGCCCAGCCGCAGATCGGCACACCCGGTCCGCTCTCGCCGCAACGCAGCGTGCCACCCAGCGGGCCCGCGTCGTAGCTGCCGGCCGAGCTGACGCCGGCGCCGAGCATCATGCCCGAGATCACCGTGGCCGGGGAGGCCTGCAGCGCACGTGCGATGGCCGGGTCGTCGGTTGCGGCCAGTCCGATCAGCAACAGCTGGTCCGGACGATCGCCGACCGGTCGGTAGACCCCGATCCGCGCCTTGGCGTACGCGCTGGCGCCGCCCGGGCTGCGGGCCGACATCGAGTTGCGGATGTCGTCGGCCAGCTGGTCCGCGGTCGGGTCGGACTGCCGGCTGTAGTTGGCGAACGAGTCCGGGACGGTCAGCGAGCGACCGCCACCTTTCTGACCGCCGCCGGAGTTCCCGGACGCCTGCTGGTTGCCGGACTTGCTGCCGCTGACCCCGGCCGCGATCAACGCGGCCACGATCGCCACCACACCGACCAGGCCCGCTCCGATCAGCCAGGGCAGTCGCCGACGCTGCTTCGACGGCGGCGGCGTCGGCCATCCGTACGAGCCCGGTTGGCCGTATGCAGGCTGGCCGTAAGGAGATTGGCCGTATGCAGGTTGGCCGTTGGCCGGTTGGCCGTAGCCGGCCGGCGGGTAGCCCGGCTGCTGGTAACCCGGCTGCTGCTGGCCCGGGTAGGGCGGCTGGCCGTATGGCTGCGACGGCGGGTACTGCTGGGTCGGGTACTGCTGGGTCGGATACTGCGGGCCGAAGTTGGCCGGCTGGCTCGGCGGCTGACGCCACTCGGGCTGGGTCCAGCCGTGCTGATCGGGCTGGGTCCAGCCGTGCTGATCGGGCTGGGTCCAGCCGTGCTGATCGGGCTGGGTCCAGCCGTGCTGATCGGGCTGGGTCCAGCCGTGCTGATCGGGCTGGGTCCAGCCGTGCTGCTCCGGCGGGCCCCATTCGTCCGGCTGCTGCGGCTGGTTCGCGGAATTGCCGGGATCGCTCATGACACCCCTCGGGGCTGCCGCCCCCGCCGACTCAGCCCCGCGCGCGAAGCCCTGAACACCGCGAAACTATACGAGCAGGCAGCCGGCCAAGCGGCCGTCGATGCGACGATGGCCGGGTGCCAACCCTGCCCGACGATCTCGGCGAACCGGTCGCGCTGCCCGCCCCGGTGCGCCGGGTGGTCTCGCTGGTGCCGTCGCTGACCGAGGCGATCGCCGCCAGCCGTCCTGGCGTGCTGGTCGGCGCCACCGACTGGTGCAGTGCGCCGGCCGGGCTGGCGGTGACCAGGGTGCGCGGCACCAAGAACCCCGACCTGGCGGCGATCCGGCAGCTGGCACCCGATCTGGTGGTCTGCAACCAGGAGGAGAACCGCGAACTGGACGTCCGCCGGCTCCGCCAGGCCGGCCTCCCGGTCTGGGTGACCCGAATCGAGACGCTGGACGAGGCGTTCGGCTCGCTCGGCCGGCTGTTCGGCGAGGTGCTGCCGGGCCCGGAGCCGGACTGGCTGGCCGCGGCCGTCGCCGGCTGGGCGGCACCACCGAGGCTGCGGCTGCGCACGGTCACCCCGATCTGGCGCGATCCCTGGATGGTGGTCGGCGCCCGGACCTTCACCGGCGACCTGCTCGCCCGGCTGGGCGCCCGCAACGCCTTCGACACCTCCCCCGACCGGTACCCGCACCTGACAACCGCCGAGATCGCGGCCGCCGAGCCGGACGTGGTGCTGCTGCCCGACGAGCCGTACCGGTTCACCGCGACCGACGGCCCAGAGGCCTTTCCGGGCCTCCGCACCGAGCTGGTCAGCGGCCGGCTGCTGACCTGGTACGGCCCCTCGCTGGCCACTGCCCGGGGCGTCCTGGAAGCCGTGCTCAGCCGCGGCACGTCCGGATAACCCGGCATTTCACCGGTGCCCCTCGACCGGGTACGCTCATTTACTAGGACGTCCTAGTAAATCCCTGGCGCTGCCGGGGAGGACGGACCTGCCGCCCGGATCAGAAGTCCGGATCATGAGGGAGCGTCTCGATGGCCGACCTGCACGTGCCCAGCAACCCGGTTCGGGTGCTCACCGCCGCCGCCCTGTTCGACGGGCATGACGCGGCGATCAACATCATGCGGCGGATCTTGCAGTCCCAGGGCGCCGAGGTGATCCATCTGGGCCATAACCGTTCGGTGGACGAGGTGGTGACCGCCGCGATCCAGGAGGACGTGCAGGCGGTCGCGATCAGCTCCTACCAGGGCGGCCACGTCGAGTTCTTCAGCTACCTGGTGCAGCTGCTGGCCGAGCGCGGCGCCGGCAACATCAAGGTGTTCGGCGGCGGCGGCGGCACCATCGTGCCGGACGAGATCGAGCAACTGCACGCCACCGGGGTGGCCCGGATCTTCTCCCCCGAGGACGGCCAGCGGCTCGGCCTGGCCGCCATGGTGAACACCATCATCGCGGCCGGCGACCAGCCGGTGCCCGACCCGACCGCCGATCTGGTGCAGCGGCTGCGATCCGGTGAGACCGCCGCACTGGCCCGCACCATCTCGCTGCTGGAGGCCGGCCGGTTGACCAGCGACCAGCTCACCGAGCTGCGCGACAGCCAGAACCGCGGCGTGGTGCTCGGCATCACCGGCACCGGCGGCTCGGGCAAGTCCTCGCTTACCGACGAGCTGATCCGGCGGTTCCGGATCGACCAGCAGGACAAGGTGCGGGTCGCGGTGCTGGCCGTCGACCCGACCCGGCGCAAGGCCGGCGGCGCGCTGCTCGGCGACCGGATCCGGATGAACAGCCTGGGCGCCGACACCGTCTACTTCCGCTCGATGGCCACCCGGAGCAGCGGCAGCGAGCTGCCACCCTGCCTGCCGGACGCGATCGACGCCTGCCGGGCCGCCGGCTATGACCTGATCATCGTCGAAACGCCCGGCATCGGGCAGGGTGACTCGGGCATCGTCAAGCTGGTCGACTGCTCGCTGTACGTGATGACCGCCGAGTTCGGCGCCGCGTCCCAGCTGGAGAAGATCGACATGCTCGACTTCGCCGACGTGGTGGCGATCAACAAGTACGAGCGTCGCGGTTCCGAGGACGCCCGGCGCGACGTGGCCCGCCAACTCGTGCGCAACCGGGAGGCGTTCGGCCAGACCTGGCAGGACATGCCGGTGTTCGGCACCTCGGCCGCCAGCTTCAACGACGACGGCGTCACCGCGCTCTACCAGCACCTGCGGGGGGTGCTCACCGACAAGGGCCTGGCCGCCGACGAGGGCGTGCTGCCGCCGGTCTCGGTCAAGGCCTCGACCGGGCTGACCATTCCGGTGCCGGCCAGCCGGGTGCGCTACCTGGCCGAGATCGCCGAGACGGTGCGCGGCTACCACCGGGTCACCGAGGAACAGGTGACGCTGGTGCGCCAGCGGCAGGCGCTGCGGACCGCCCGCGAGCTGGTCGGCACCGTCGCCGAACTCGACCAGGCATTGGAACAGGTCACCGGCACCGTCGACCCGAAGGCGACCGCCGAGCTGACCGCCTGGCCCGAGACCGCCGCCGCCTACACCGGTGACGAGCTGGTAGTGAAGGTCCGGGACCGCGAACTGCACACCCAGCTGCGCCGCTCGACGCTGTCCGGCAACACGCTGCCGCGGGTGGCGCTGCCGAAGTACACCGACGAGGGCGAGCTGCTGCGGTTCCTGCGCAAGGAGAACCTGCCCGGGCGTTTTCCCTTCACCGCAGGGGTCTTCCCGTTCAAGCGGGAGGGTGAGGACCCGGCCCGGATGTTCGCAGGCGAGGGCGACGCCTACCGCACCAACCGCCGGTTCCACCTGCTCTCCGAGGGCCAGCCGGCCACCCGGCTGTCCACCGCGTTCGACTCGGTGACCCTCTACGGTCGCGATCCGGGTGAGCGTCCCGACATCTACGGCAAGGTCGGCACGTCCGGGGTCTCGATCGCCACCCTGGACGACATGAAGGTGCTGTACTCCGGCTTCGACCTGTGCGCGCCGAACACCTCGGTGTCGATGACCATCAACGGTCCGGCCCCGACCATCCTGGCGTTCTTCCTGAACACCGCGATCGACCAGCAGGTGGACCGGTTCCGCGCCGAGCACGGTCGGGAGCCGTCCGCCGAGGAGTACAGCGAGATCCGGGCGACCACCTTGTCGACGGTGCGCGGCACGGTGCAGGCCGACATCCTCAAGGAGGATCAGGGCCAGAACACCTGCATCTTCTCCACCGACTTCTCGCTGCGGATGATGGCCGACATCGCCGAGTACTTCGTCGAGCACCGGGTGCGCAACTTCTACTCGGTGTCGATCTCGGGCTATCACATCGCCGAGGCCGGGGCGAACCCGATCAGCCAGCTGGCGTTCACGCTGGCCAACGGCTTCACCTACGTCGAGTCCTACCTGGCCCGCGGCATGAAGATCGACGACTTCGCACCGAACCTGTCGTTCTTCTTCTCCAACGGCATGGACCCGGAGTACACCGTGCTGGGCCGGGTGGCCCGCCGGATCTGGGCGGTCGCGATGCGCGACAAGTACGGCGCGAACGAGCGGTCGCAGAAGCTGAAGTACCACGTGCAGACGTCCGGCCGGTCGCTGCACGCGCAGGAGATGGCGTTCAACGACATCCGCACCACGCTGCAGGCGCTGTGCGCGATCTACGACAACGCCAACAGCCTGCACACCAACGCCTACGACGAGGCGGTCACCACCCCGTCGGCGGAATCGGTGCGCCGGGCGCTCGCGATCCAGCTGGTGATCAACCGCGAGTGGGGCCTGGCGATGAACGAGAACCCGCTGCAGGGTTCGTTCATCGTCGACGAGCTGACCGACCTGGTCGAGCAGGCGGTGCTCGCCGAGTTCGACCGGATCACCGAGCGCGGCGGCGTGCTCGGCGCGATGGAGACCGGCTACCAGCGCGGCCGGATCCAGGACGAGTCGATGCTCTACGAGCACCGCAAGCACGACGGCTCGCTGCCGATCGTCGGCGTCAACACGTTCCTGCCGCCGGCGTCGACCGTCGACGAGCCGGTCAAGCTGGAACTCGCTCGCGGCACCGAGGCCGAGAAGCAGTCACAGCTGCAGCGGTTGAGCGCCTTCCAGAGTGAGCACCGCACCGAGGCGGTCGACGCGCTGCGCCGGCTGCGCGAGGCCGTGCAAGCCGGTGAGAACGTGTTCGCGGTGCTGATGGACGCCGCCCGGGTCTGCTCGCTGGAGCAGATCACCGAGGCGTTCTTCGAGGTGGGTGGCCAGTACCGGCGAAACGTCTGACCTTCGCTTACTTGCCGGGTGCCGAGTAGCTGACGGCGGTCCTCGCCGCCTCGTCCATCTCCTCGGCGGTGAGCAGCACGACCGTCTCGTAGCGCGCCATCGCACCGGACGAGCCGACGGCCGCCGCCATCGCCGCGGCGGCGACGTTGCCGGGAGCGTCGACGGTGACGTACACGTCGTCGCCGCCGAAGGCGAAGTAGAACGACTCGACGTCGCCGCCGACGCTCGCGATCGCCTTGCGTACCGCCTCGACCCTGCTGCTGCCGCCGGACTTCAGCACACCCTTGATGCCGTCGGCGTTGTAGGACGCTTTGACCAGGTACTTCGACATCGGATTCCCCCTGTGAATGCTGGGTGTTCAGCTTCACGTCCCACTCTGCGCCTCGCCTCGGGCGCCCGTCCAGACCCCCGTCGGTCTTATCGGGAGATTGTCGGTCAGACAGCGCGGCCCAGCAGTCGCCCCGCCCATCGCGATACGCCTCGCCGAGGCGCGTCTTAGTTCCCTTGCTAGGGCCTACCCTGTGCGAGCACTGAGTCCGCCGCCCCGTCCGGCCCTTCTTGTCTGAGGTGGGTCCTAGGTTCGATTTATGGATCAGCTGCTGGCTTCGCGGGTGGCGGCGGTGGCTGCTGCCGTCGACGAGTTGCTGGCTGTCGATCTTGTTGCTGTCTCGGATGAATCTCTGTTGGCTGCGGCGCGTTCGGTGGAGAGTGCTCGGCGGCGGTTGGCTGCGTTCGACGTGCCGGTGGTGGCGGAGCTGGACCGGCGGCCGCTGGTGGGACGGGAGTTGGCGCCATCGGTCGCGGCGTTCCTGTCCAGGTTGTTCTCGGTCTCGCCTCGGGAGGCTTCGCGGCGGGTCCGGCAGGCTCGGGAGTTGGGTTCACGGCAGGCGCTCTCCGGAGAGGTATTGCCTCCGGTGCGGCCGGTTCTGGCCTCGGCGGTTCGCTCGGGTGCGGTGAACGGCGAGCATGTCTCGGTGGTGCTGTCGACGTTGCGGAGGCTGCCGTCCTCGCTGCCGGTCTCCGTGGTGGACGAGGCGGAGGACTTTCTGACCGGCTGGGCGTGCCAGGTCGATCCGGCCGCGCTGCGCCCGATCGCCGCCCGGCTGCTGGCCACCCTTGACCCGGACGGGCGGTTGACCGACTCGGCCGACCACGCTCGACGGCGTGCGCTCTATCTAGTACCGGGCGGGGACGGGATGCACCGGCTGGTCGGTGACCTCGATCCGGCGACGGCGGCGGTCGCGGCGTCGGTGTTGAACTCGCTGTCCGCGCCGCAGCCGACCGAGGCCGGCGGCCCGGACGACCGCACGCCGGCCCAACGCCGCCACGACGCTTTCGGCGCGGTGATGAAGCAGGCGTTACGGGCCGGTGCGTTGCCCCAGTCCGGCGGCGTGCCCGCCACCGTGCTGATCACCATGCCCAGCGACCAGTTGGCCAGCGGTTCGGGGCTGGTTGAGACCAGCACTGGCCAGCAGTTGCCGGTGGGTGAGGCGTTGCGGTTGGCCGGGCAGGCCGATTTGGCGTTGGTCTTCACCGGTACGAACGGCCAACCCCTCGACCTGTACCGGGCACGGCGGCTGGCGACCCCCAGCCAGACCCTGGCCCTGATCGCGAGGGATAAGGGCTGTACGTTCCCCGGCTGCACCATGCCGCCGGAGTGGACGGAGAAACACCACATCACGCCCTGGGCCGAGGGCGGCTTCACGAACCTGGAGAACCTGGCCCTGGTCTGCGACTACCACCACGACCACCACCTGAAGTACGGCTGGTCGATCACCGTCCAGGAAGGGCAGCCCCACTGGCACCCACCCGCCTGGAAAGACCCCGAACAGAAACCCATCCGCAACCACCACTTCCACCCACCCGACGGCTGAGCCATGCGGTTCGAGGGGCGGTGTTCGGGGCACGTCGAGGGCAGCGGGGCCGCGCACACCTCCCGCAGTCGGTGGAGGACGATGGAGGGGCTGGTAGGCGAACGGGAGCAGGTCGTGAACGAGGCAGGTCTGACACAGCGACGTCGCCGGGTGCCCGGCTTGGTCTGGGCGGCCTGGCTGGTGACGGCGGTGATCCTCGCCGTGCTGGCGCTGGCCGTCGCCCACCACTACCAGGGTGCTGGCGCGCCGGCGGACATGCACCACATGTCGGACTCGCTGTACCGGGCCGGCACCGTGCCGAACGGCCCACTGCTCTCGGCAAACCTGCTGACCGCCTGGCAACTGGACGCGGTCGCCGACGCGGTGCTGGCACTGCTCGCCGCCGGCTACCTGACCGGTGTGCTGCGGGCCCGGCGTAACGGGCACCGCTGGCCGGCGGTCTACACGGCGTCGTTCCTGGCCGGCCTCGGGGTCTGCCTGCTCGCCACCAACTCGAGCATCGCGGTCTACGACATGGCGCTGTTCACCGCGCACATGCTCGGCCACCTGATGCTGGTGATGCTGGCACCCGCGCTGCTGGTGGCCGGCCGGCCACTCAACCTGCTGCTGGCCGCCAGCGACGGACCGCGTCGGGCCCGGATCGAACGGCAGCTGCTCGGCCGAACGGTCAGCCTGCTCACCGCTCCCCCGGTCGCGCTGGCCAGTTACACGGTGGTCATCGTCGGCACCCACCTGACCGGGCTGATGGACCAGATCATGCGGCACACCTGGGCCGGCCAGGTCGAGCACCTGGTCTACCTGGTGCTGGGTTTCCAGTTCTTCGTGGTGGTGATCGGCGACCCGCCGATCCGGTGGAAGCTGGCCGCCCCGGCCCGGCTGTTCATGCTGGCCCTGTCGATGGCAGTCGACACCTTCACCGGCATCGTTCTGCTGCAGACCAAGACCGCGATCGCGATGAGCCCGCCGCCGGGCGCGCACGTCAACCCGCTGACCGACACCCAGACCGGCGGCGCGATCATGTGGTTCGGCGGGGACGGGATCATGGCGGTGATCATGATCGTCACCGCGATCCTGTGGATCCACCGGCCGGAGTCGGCCCAGCGAGAGCCCGGCGGCTGGCTGGAGCAGGCGCGCCGGGCCAACTTCGCCGCGCATACCGGGGCGGAGACCACCGACGACGAGGACACCTTCGACGACGATGACAGCCGGCTGGAGCAGTACAACGCCTGGCTGCGCAAGCTCAACTCGACGGGCTGACGTCGCCCTGGGACGACCTCCCGGGCTCCGAGCCGGATCAGCCGACAAACCGGCAGCCCGGCCGGCTCCGTACACTGGGAAGCCCCGTCCGAACCTCCGCCCCCAGGAGTTTCAACATGCGGATAACGGAAAACCGGCTGTCCGACGGCCGCGAACTGCGCTACTACGACACCGCCGGGGCACCGGAGCGGACGGCCACCGACCAGCGCGATCTGCCTACCGTGCAGACCACCTCGGAACTGCGCTACGACGCGGTGCTCGACCAGTGGGTGATGATCGCCGGCCACCGGCAGGCCCGCACCTACAAGCCGAGCACCGAGAACTGCCCGCTCTGCCCGACCAAACCGGGCCGGCTGACCGAGGTGCCGGAGTCCGACTACCAGGTGGTGGTGTTCCAGAACAGGTTCCCTGCGTTGGCGCCGGCACCCGCGGAGCTGCCCGGCGAGGCGCACGGCACCCTGGCCAGCAGGCCCGGCGCCGGCCGGTGCGAGGTCATCTGCTTCACCCCCGACCACACCACACCGGTCTCCGCGCTGAAGCCGGAGCAGCTCGGGCTGGTGATCGAGGCGTGGCGCGACCGCACCGCCGCCCTCGCCGGGTTGCCCGGCGTCGAACAGGTCTTCTGCTTCGAGAACAGCGGCGCCGACATCGGGGTGACCCTCGACCACCCGCACGGCCAGATCTACGGCTACCCGTTCGTCACTCCGCGCACCGCTCGGATGATCACCTCGGCGACCGGCTACCGCCAGCGCACCGGCCGCAACCTGTTCGAGGACCGGCTGTCCGACGAACTGTCCGACGGCCGCCGGATCGTGCTGCGCACCGACCACTGGACCGCGTTCGTGCCGCACGCCGCCCGCTGGCCGTACGAGGTGCACGCCTATCCGAACCGCCGGGTGCCGGACCTGAACGCGCTGGATGCCGACCAGCTCGCCGAGCTGCCAGCCGTTTACCTCGATCTGCTCGGACGATTCCGCCGGCTGTTCGATGAGCCGGCACCGTACATCTCGGCCTGGCACCAGGCGCCGGTCCGGACCGGACGGGACGAGCTGGCGCTACACCTGGAACTGTTCACGGTCAGACGCACGTCGGACAAGCTGAAGTACCTGGCCGGCAGCGAGTCGGGCATGGATGCCTTCGCCAACGACGTGTTGCCCGAGGTCGCCGCCGAGCGGCTGCGGTCGCTGGCCGACTAGCCCCAAGCTGGACATTCGGCGCGTACTCTGACAGCAGAGCCAACAGCGCGCTCCCAATCACCTCACCGCACCGGACAGAGGGGTTCGCTGTGGCGTTCATGCTGGATACCTTGCCCATCAGACGGATCGCCCGGTGAACGCCGAGCCGGAGTTCCGGGCCCGGGTGCTCGCCGAGCAGGACGCCACCCGCCAGCTGCTGGTGGAACTGCGCCGTGACCTGGCGGGCGTGATCGCCGCCTCGGCGGGCAACAACGCCGACGACGAGCACGACCCGGAAGGCGCCACCATCGCCTTCGAACGGGCCCAGCTCAGCGCGATGATCGACCAGGCCGAGGCGAGGCTACGAGAGCTGGACCGAGCCCACGAGCGACTGGACGCCGGCAGCTACCCCCGGTGCGAGCAGTGCGGCGGCGCGATCGGCGACCAGCGCCTGTTGGCTCGGCCGGCCACCCGCCGGTGCCTCGGCTGCGCCTGACCGAACAGCGCCTGACCGAACAGCGCCTGACCGAACAGCGCCCGACCGAACAGCGCCCGACCGTACAGCCGCTACCAGCCGGCTGAGAGCATCGCGGCCGCCCTCGGGTATTCCCGCACTGCGGTGGCCAGCAGGTCGCCCAGCTCGGCCACGTCCGCCGCCGCCAGGTGGGCACCTCGGGCTGCCAGCACCGCCAGCACCCAGTCGCGAGTCTGGGCCAGCACCGTCGGATCGCCGGTGAGCACCGCGGCGGCGATCGCATGCAGGCTCTGGCCCAGGCAGTCGCGCACCGCCTCGGCCAGGCTGTCCGGCTGTCGCCGGTCGGGTGGCTGGGACCCGAATGGCTGCCAGCGGGCACCGAGTTCGACCAGCATGCCGGCCCGCTGATCCTGCAACGCGGCCAGCTCCGCGGCCTGTGCCCTGGGCAGCGCCGGCACCGGAGCGGCCACCAGCGGCAGCTCCGCCAGCGCTCGCACCGCGGCCGCGGCCGAGGGCGCCCAGCTGGTGGCGCCGAGTGCGGCGGCCCGCCGCCGGTCGGTACCGAAGGCGGCACCGCCCACCACCGTCGGCACCCCGGCCGCGGCACTCGCCTCGATGAACCGACGGGTGGTCGGCAGGCCGGCCAGCACCGAGCAGCTCAAAGCGGCGGCGTCCGGGCCCAGCTCGTGCAGGTGCCGGCCGAGCCGGACCGGTGATACCCCGGCGCCTAGCACCGTGGTCTCCCAGCCGGCGGTGGCCAGCGCGATCGCCACCAACCTGATCGGCAGCCCGTGCCATTCCCGCTCCGCGCAGGCGAGCACCACGTGTCCTTGCCGCCGGTCGGCCCGCGGCAGCAGGCCGCGCAGCTCGTCGGCTGCCGCGATCGCCACCTCGGTAGCCGCGTGCTGCTGGGTCACCGTCCACTCGGCACGCTGCCAGCGCAGCCCGACCTGGTGCTGGGACGGGGTGATGACCTGGTCGATGACGTCGAGCGGATCGGCGCCGGCGCCGATCAGCGACCGCACCACGGCCCGTCCGGCGGCAGCGTCGAGCGCCGTCACCGCATCGGCGAACTCCTCGACACCAGCGGTGGAAACCGCGGTCACGGACCGCACTCGACGATGACCGCCAGCAGGTCGTCGTGGCCTTGGCCGTCCAGGAAGTCGACCACGTCCTGCTCGAGCGCCTCGGCCAGCACCAGGGCTCCGGTGCCGGCGTAGCGCCGGCCGAGGTCGAGCAGCCGGTCCAGACCGTACCGGCCGGTCGGGCCGATGCCGTCGACGATCCCGCTGGTGACCAGCATCAGCAGGTCGCCACGCTCGATCTCGATCCGGGCGTAACTGGCGGCCAGCGGATCGGCGAACTCGGGGAACTCGATCAGCCGGGCGACCCGGTCGGTGCCGATCAGCACCGGGGTGACCACCCCGCACTTGCCGATGTCGACGGTGGCATGGCCGCCACCGGGCGACAGCTGCAACCGGGCGTAGCCGAGGCTGACCTCGATGTCGGGCACCTCGCGGTGCAGCGCCTCGGCGGTGGCGCCGAGCACCGAGTCGGGCCGGCGGGAGAACCGGGTCGCGGTGCGGACGCTCTGCCGCACCTGGATCGCGGCCGGCGCCGAGCTGATGCCCGGTCCGCGCACCGAGCCGCACACCACCGCCAGATCGCCGTCGGCGCCGAACGCGTCGTAGAAGTCACCGCCGATGTCGAGGTGTTCGGCCGCGGCCCGGTAGGTGGCGGCCAGCCGGACGCCCGGCACGTTCGGCAGCGCCGGCGGCCGCAGGGCCGCCTGCAACGCGCTGGTCAGCTCGACCCGGGCGCGGTAGAGGCGGGCCGAGTCCAGTGACAGCGCCGCCCGGCGAGCCACCTCCTCGGCCGCGGTCACGTCCCGGACGGTGAAACCCCGGCCCTCCCCGCGCAGCAGCACCAGGAAGCCGATCACGGCGCCCCGGGTCAGCAACGCCAGTCCGAGCGCGTCCGCCGGTCGCAGCCTCTTCGCCTGCTCGCGCAGGCTCGCGTGCGGGATCAGCTCGTCCAGCCCGTCCGGCGTCAGGCTGTCCACCGCGACGTGCAGCAGTTCGGTCTGACCGGTCCGCATCAGGTTCTGCAGGGCGCGAGAGTCGGACAGCTCGGCCACCGCGACGTCGGTGAGCGCCCGCGGGTCGGCGCCGCCGTGCAGGTCGATCCGCCGGGCGGTCGAGTCGAGCAGGCCGAGCAGCGCCCAGTCGGCGAAGTCCGGCGTGATCAGGTCGAGCAGTCGAAGCACCGATCGACGGATGTTCAAGGAACCGGCCATCGCCGAGCTGACCTCGGCGATGAGCGTCGACCGGCGGCGAGCGGTGGCGAGCAGTCGCTGCTCGACCGGTTCGCCAGGTGCCTGACGGGTCATCGGATGCCTTGCGTGTCACGCCCACTTCTTGGGTCGGTAGCACGGTACCCGGGTGTCAGCCGGCGGGCTCCAGCAGCGTCCGGTCGGGGACGGCAGTGTCGACGACGGCGGGATCGGCGGCCAGCACCACCCGGTCCCGGCCGGCCGACTTCGCCTGGTAGAGGCAGCGGTCCGCGGCGCGGAGCAGTTCGGACGGGGCGGTCGGGTCACCGAACGCGATACCGATGCTGGCGGTGATCCGCAGCCCCGGCTCGATGTCGTCCAGGTCCAGGGTGCGCAACCGGTCGAGCAGCCGCTCGCTCCGGGCCAGCACCGCCGGCCGGTCCAGCCCGGCCGCCAGCAGCACGAACTCCTCCCCGCCGAGCCTGGCCAGCAGCACCGAACCGGTCGCGCCGGGTTCGACCAGCGCGCCGGCCACCCGGCGCAACACCTCGTCACCCGCCTCGTGCGAGTAGTCGTCGTTCACCCGCTTGAAGTGGTCGAGGTCGATGATCGCAAGGCCCACCTGGGAACCGCCACCGCTCGCCACCTCGGCCAGCCAGCGCTCCACCCGGCGCCGGTTGGCGATGCCGGTCAGCGGGTCGGTCAGCGCCAGCTTCTCGAACTCGGCGGCTCGCCGGCGCTCCTCGTCGGCGATCTGCACGGTGGCGAACTCGGCGACCGCCCGGTCACCCTCCACCGACCGCAGCGACTGGTAGACGGCCAGGTGTTCGGTGATAGCCAGGTAGGCCTGCTCCCAGTGCTGCTGGGCGGCCAGCACCTGCGCCCGCAGCTTCAGGTCGCGGCACCGGGTCCAGGAGCACTTGCCGGCCCAGGACGTCCGGCGCGGATGCTCCAGCAGCTGCCAGGCCTCGTCCGGCTGGCCCTGCACCAGTTCCAGCTCGGCGAAGGTCAGCCACGGGTCGCCTTGCACGTCCGTACAGCCCAGCCGCTCCTCCAACCGCAGCGCCAGCTCCAGGCAGTACCGGGCACTGGCCAGCTCACCGGCCGCCAGCCGGGCACGTCCGATCGAGTCCAGGGTGAGCGTCGAGGCGAGTTCCGGGTGCCGGCGGAGCAGCGCCGAGGCGGCGTCGGCGAACTCGCCGGAGATCGCCAGGTCGCCGGACTCGGCCGACACCTCGGCGAAGTTGGCCAGCGCGGCGGCCAGCAGCAGCCGGTCTCCGTGCGCGCTGATCTCGGCGATCGCGTGGTTCATCAGGGTGGCGTCGACGGTGGCGCCGGTGCTGCCGTTCAGCGCCGAGACCATCAGCGCCTCGGACCGCCAGTGCAGGGCCTGGCCGTCCGGCCAGTCGGCCAGCGCCTGCCGGATCCACCGGCTAGCCTCGGTCCGCTCGCCCAGCCGGTCCGCGACGGTGGCCAGCACCAGCCGGATCCGGCCGGCCAGCGGGGTGTCGGCCGGCACCCGGTCGAGCAGCTCGACCAGGCCGGCCTTGGCCGCGGCGGACTCGCCGTACCGGCTGCGCACCTCGAGCGCGATCAGCTCCGCCTGGGCGGCGACCGTGGGCTGGCCGGCGGCATGGGCGGCGACGGCCAGCTCGGTGGCCTCGTCCAACATGCCGAGGACGCTGAAGTAGAGCCGTTCCTCCACGCAGCGGACGTGCTCGGCCAGCGCCCGGTCCGCCCGGTGCGCGGCGATGTCGTAGCACGGCTGCCAGGTGGTCGTCGCCGACGGCAACCAGGCACCCTTCAGTCCGAGCACGGCGGCCTCCTGCCCCCCATTCCGGCCCCGCGCACCAGCCGGAACGCATCCGTTCACCACATTGATCGGCGGTCCGGCCGGTGAGCTGAGCGATTACCGGCCACCATGGAGCGATGGCAGGCCTGCAGGAGTACCGGCGCAAGCGCAACCCCGATCACACGCCGGAACCGATGGATTCCGCCGGCCGAGGTTCCGGCGACAGCTTCGTGATCCAGGAGCACCACGCCCGGGCGCTGCACTGGGACTTCCGGCTGGAACGGGACGGCGTGCTGGTCTCCTGGGCGATCCCGAAGGGGCTGCCGGACGATCCTGCGACCAACCACCTGGCGGTGCACACCGAGGACCACCCGCTGGACTACGCCGGCTTCGAGGGCGAGATCGAGGCCGGCCAGTACGGCGGCGGCACCGTCACCATCTGGGACGCCGGCCGCTACACCCTGGAGAAGTGGACCGACCGCGAGGTGAAGGTGGTGCTCGACGGCCGGCGGGCGCGCGGCCGGTTCGTGCTCTTCCAGACCGGCGGCAAGAACTGGATGATCCACCGTATGGACGGTGCCGTACGCGAGGACTGGCAGCCGGCGCCGGACTACCTGCCGCCGATGCTGGCCACCCCCGGCAGCCTGCCGCCGGCCCGCCAGGACGCCGACTGGGCGTACGAGATGAAGTGGGACGGCATGCGGGCCATCGTCCGGGTGGACGGCGGCCGGATCACCCTGTTCAGCCGCAACGACCGCGACGTCACGGTCAGCTTTCCGGAACTGCGGCCGCTCGGCGAGGTGTTCGGCACCCGGCAGGCGATCCTGGACGGCGAGATCGTGAGCTTCGACGACCGGGGCCGGCCGAGCTTCCGGTTGCTGCAGGACCGGATGCACGTCAGCTCGGCCAGCCAGGCCCGGAGCCTGGCCCAGGACCGTCCGGTGGTGCTGCTGCTGTTCGACCTGCTGCATCTCGACGGCGAGTCGCTGATCGGGCTGCCCTACACCGAGCGGCGCCACCGGCTGGTCGAGCTCGGCCTGGACGCGCCGGGCTGGCGCACCCCGCCGGCGTTCACCGGAACCGGCGCCGAGGCAGTGCGGACCAGCCAGGAACTCGGACTCGAAGGGGTGCTGGCCAAACGGCTGGCCTCGGTCTACCGGCCGGGCAAGCGCAGCCGGGACTGGGTGAAGGTGAAGAACCTGCGCACCCAGGAGGTGGTGATCGGCGGTTGGACGCCCGGCCAGGGCCGCCGGCAGGACACCATCGGCGCGCTGCTGCTCGGGTTGCCCGGGCCGGACGGGCTCAGCTACATCGGCCGGGTCGGGACGGGTTTCACCCAGCGGATGCTGGACGATCTGCTCCCCCGGCTGCAGCGGCTGGAGCGCAAGAGCTCGCCGTTCTCCCCCGCGGTGCCGCGCGCCGAGGCGAGGGACGCGCACTGGGTGACGCCACGGCTGGTCGGCGAGGTGGTGTTCGCCGAGTGGACCGGCGTCTCGTCCGGTGCGGGTGCTTCGGGTGCCGGCCTCGCGGACGCGCGGTTGCGGCATCCGTCCTGGCGCGGCCTGCGCCCGGACAAGGAACCGGACGAGGTGGTCCGGGAAAGCTGAGCCGGCCGGTCAGGAGTAGTCGCGCAGGGTGAGCACCGCGCCGACCAGTGCCGCCACCAGCGAGACCAGGTACACCGGCACCCGCACGACGGCGGGCGTGCCGGTCAGGCTGACCACGGTGGACGCGACCATCGCCGCGATGATCAGCAGGCCGCCGTAGAACGGGGTCCGCTCGGGATGGTCACCGCGTGCCATCAGGCCGATCCCGCTGAGACAGGCACCGCACGGTCAGGCATGGTGCGGCTGCACGGTGGGCCGGCGCTGCCGGCGGCTCAGCAGGATCGACAGGTAGGCCAGGCCGGCCACCGGCAGCGGGAACCAGAAGTTGAACACCCGCCAGCTGAGCACCCCGAGTACCGCGTCGGCCGAGGCGGTGCCGAAGCTGATCAGCAGCGGCACCAGCGAACTCTCCACCACGCCCAGCCCGGCCGGGCTGATCGGCAGCGACGCGGCCACCTGCGCGACGCAGAACGCCACGCCGACCAGGGTGAGGTTCGGGGTGTGGCCGAACGCCCTGATCGCCGCCCACAGCGACACCAGGTCGAACACCCAGTTTCCCAGCGACCCGGCTGCCGCCCAGACCAGCCGGCCGGGATGGCTGAGCAGTTCGGCCACCCGGTGGGACAGCTCGTCCACCACCCGCTCCAGCCGGTCCTTCGACAGCCGGGGGATCCAGCCCAGCAGCAGCACGGCCACCCGCTGGATCACCCGCGGGCGGTGCCGCAGCAACCAGACGAAGACGCCGACCAGCACCACCATGGTGGAGCCGGCCAGCGCCAGCAGCACGTTCGAGGTGGACGGTCCGTAGACCATGATGTCGAGCAGCAGGAAACCACCGAACATGGCTTGCAGCAGCACGCCGGACAGCAGCGACTGGGACACCTTGACGAAGCCGGACTCGACCTCGCCGACGCCCTCCTCGGCCAGCAGCTCGTAGCCCAGCGCGGTGCCGGCCACCGATCCGGCCGGCACCGCGTGGCTCAACCCGACGGTCACCATGTCGATCCGGATGATCCGCCAGAACGCCGGCCGCCGGCTGGGCTGCACCAGCACGTAGGTGACCACGCTGAAGCACAGCAGCGAGGCCAGCTCGCCGAGGAACGACACCAGCAGCCAGCCCATCGAGGCGCCGCGCAGCCGGTGGACGTCCGAGAGCGCCTGGCTGACCTTGGGGGTCAGGAACACCCCGGCCACCACCAGCGCGGCCAGCCCGAGCGCCCACCGCACCGGGTGGCAGCGCACCGCGGTTCGCATGCTCACGGTCGCTCCTCCCCCGTTGCGATCCGACTGCTTTCGGTTGTCACAACGCGTTCGGTAGCCGGCAGCGTCCCGGACAGCAATCCGATCAGCCGGTCGGCCGCGTCCTCCCACCGCCAGCGCTCCCGCACCCAGCGCTGGCCGGCCGCCCCCAGCGCGGCGGCCCGGGCCGGGTCGGTGAGCAGCGCGAGCATCGCCTCGGCCACCGCGGCGGGCCGGTCCGGCTCGACCAGCAGCCCGGTCTCGCCGTCCAGCAGCGACGCCGGGCTGCCGCCGGACCGGCCGACGATCACCGGCAGCCCGGCCGCCGACGCCTCCAGGGTGGACAGCCCGAGGCCCTCGGTCTGCAGCCCGCGCCGGTCGTCCCGGCAGGGCAGCACGAACAGGTCAGCCGCGGCGTAGTGGGCGGCCAGCTCGTCCGGCGGCACCGGGCCGGTCACCACCACCGAACCGTCGAGGGCGGCTGCCCGGTCGAGCAGCTCGCCATACATCGGACCGTCGCCGACCACCAGCAGCTTCGCGGACGGGCAGCGGGCCCGCACCGCGGGCCAGGCGGCCAGCAGCACGTCCTGTCCCTTGCGCCGGACCAGCCGGGACACGCTGATCACCACCGGCCCGTCGCCCAGCCGGTACCGGCGCCGGACCTCGGCACCGTCGGCCTGGCCGAACCGCTCGAAGTGCACCCCGCCGGCCAGCTGCACCAGCGGGGTGGCCGGGTCGATGCCGCGCCGCAGTTCGGGCAGCGTCGCCTCGCTGAGGTAGCTGACCGCGTCCACCGCCCCGCTCATCCGGCGCAGCGCCAGCCGGGTCGGCCACGCCCGGATCCAGCCCAACTCCTGGCCGTGGGTGCAGGCGACCAACCGGCTCAGGCCGGCGCGGCGGAGCAGCGGGGCGTACAGCCCGAACGGTGCCAGCGCGGTGATCCAGCCGGTGGTCAGCCGGTGCTCGCGGACCAGCTTGCGCACCCCGGCAAACAGCGCGTAACCGTGCCGCCGGTACACCGGAAAGTCGAGTCCGGCGTCGAACTCGGCGTCGCCCGGCCAGGACGGCGCCACCACCACGATCTGCTCGGGCGGCAGCCGCCGGGTGAACTCCCAGGTGAACGTCTGCACCCCGCCGTGTTCCGGCGGGAAGTGCCCGGTGACGATCAGCGTGCGGGGCAGCCCGGTCACGATCCGGCCACCTCGGGCAGTTCCGGCAGCTCGCGCAGCTCGGACCCGGCCGGGATCGCCGACTCGGCCTGCATGCGCTCGATGGCGGCGACGATCCTCCTCGCCAGCGAATCGGCTGCCGGCAACCGCTCCGCGTCGGCGGTGACCGAGACGCAGAACTGGCCGGCCCAACCGAGCGAGCCGACGCCGAGTGGCACCCGCTCGGCCAGCGGCAGGATCGGGTAGACGTCCCGGATCGGCGCGTTCGCCAGCGACAGCTGCACCGACGGGCCGGGCATGTTCGACACGATCGCGGTGAAGTGCCGGCCCCGGTAGACGCCGCGGGCGGCCAACCGGTGCAGGGCCGGCGGCAGCACCCCGAGCAGCCGGATCACCGCCGCCGCGCCGAACGGCCGGGCCGACCGGCGCCGGCCGCGGGCCAGCTCGTGCACCGCCGCCAGCCGGCGCAGCGGGGGCATCGCGGCCAGCGGCACGTCCAGCCGCAACGCCGAGGTCAGGTTGCCGGGCTCGGCGGCCCGACCGGTGCCGGCCGGTGCCGGCACCCGGGTGGTGACCGGCACCGCGGCCCGCAGGCGGCCGGTGCTCCCGGGGCATTCGCGCTCGGCCAGCGCCTCGCCGGTGGCGGCCAGCAGCACGTCGGTGACCCGGGTGCCGGTGCGGCGGGCCAGCTCCAGCACCGGCGCCAGCGGGGTCATCGCGAACCGGTACGTCCGCCGGCCGGACAGCGGCCCACCGAACGGGAGCCGGTCGGCCCGGCCGTCCACCGCCAGCTGGCCGACGCCGGCCACCGCGAGCGCCGCCCGGACCGGCGCCGGCGGCACCCGGATGCCGGACAGGTCCGGCGCCGGCAAGGCGGGTTCGAACAGCTGGCGCAGGATGTCCACCACGCCCAGCCCGTCGGCCACCGCGTGATGGACGATCGCCACCGCGGCCGCCTCGCCGGGCTCGACCTCGGGCACCCACCACAGCCGCCACAGCGGCCGGTCCTGGTCGAGCCGCAGCTCGGTCAGCCGCGAGATGAACTCGGCCAGCGCGGGCCGGCCGCCACCGGGCGGCAGCCGGTGCTCGATCACCTGCTCGGCCACGTCCACCTCGACGTCCAGCCAGCGCCGGTGCCGCCACTGCGACGGTTCGCTGAGCCGCTGCTGGAACCTCGGCATGCCGGTGATCCGCTCGGCCACCACCCGGCGGAACTCGGCCAGGTCGGCCGGCCCGGTGGCGGCGGCCAGGTCCAGCAGCACGAAACCGCCCACCGGTTGTTGCACGGTCGGCGTCTCCACCTGCAGGAAGAACTCGTCCGCCGCGGCCACCGGCACGCCGGCCCGGCGCCGGCCGCGCGCCGCCGTCCGGATCCGCTCCACCCCCGCCGCGACCGCGACGACCAGGACGCCGGCCAGCACGTCCAGCAGGTAGTGGTTGCCGGTGGTGACGACCACCGCGGCGGTCACCGCCAGATGGAGCGCGGCTAGGGAGTAGCCGAGCCGGCTGGCCCCGGCGCGCAGCGTGACCACGGTGACCCAGACCGCCCAGCCGACGTGCAGGCTGGGCATCGCCGCGTACTGGTCGGCGGTCGCCGCCACCGTGCCGCCGCCCCACGACAGCACCGGGTGAAACCGGGCGACGATGTCGACGAAGCCGGCGCCGGGCAGCAGTCGGGGCGGCGTGGTCGGCCAGAAGTAGAAGCAGAGCAATGCCAGCAGCGTGCTGACAGCGAGGGTGTTGCGGGCCCACCGGTAGCTGGCCGGACGCCGCCACCACAACCAGCCGAGCACCGCGAAGGTGGTGACGATGTAGGTGGTGGCGTACTCCCAGGCGGCCAGCCAGCCGAGCACCCGGTGCGGCGCCAGCCACTGGTTGCTGGCCCGCTCCAGGTCGGCGTGCAGCCAGCCCTCCGCCCGCAGCAGGCTCCGGCCGCGAGCGTCCGCACTGCCGGTGTCCACCGCGACGGCGTGGGTGACGACCAGGTAGATCCCCCAGATCGACAGGCCGACCGCCAACTGCCGGGCGCCGTCCACCGCACGGGCGCGACGGTCGGACGGCACCGACCGGGCGGCGTCGACCGCCGCGATCTGGTCGGCTGCGCTCACCACCCGGCAACTCCGTTCCCTGGAGTCGGCGCTGCTTGCCTGGCTACCTCCCTTCCTACCGGCCGGTCCGCCGACCGGGCAACGAGAATGCCGGCTGGCCGGATCACGCCGGATCCCAGGCAAGGGCCAGCAGCAGCTTCAACCGGTGGTTCGGATCGTCCAGGTCGTCGCCGAACAACTCGCGCAGCCGGCCCATCCGGTACCGAACGGTCTGCGGATGCACCTGCAGCTCGGCAGCGATCGCGCGCCGGTCACCGCAGTGCCGCAGCCAGGACCGCAGCGTCTCGCGCAGGCTGGCCTGCGAACCCGCCGGCAGGCCCTCCAGCGGCTGCAGGCACTGCCGGCGCAGCGTCTGCAGCAACCGCGGGTCGTTGTGCACGATGATCGCGTCCAGGTGCTCGTCGACGAACAGCGGATCGGCGGTCAGCACCCCTTCCTGCTGCAGCCGGGCGGCGATGCCGGCGATCCGGGCGCTGGCCGGCAGCTGGGCGAGGGTCACCGAGTTGCCGACGATCGCGGAAGCGCCGCACAGTGCGGTGGCCAGCCGTTGCCGGCGGCCGGGCGCGCCAGGATCGGGCACGATCGCGCCGAGCAGGCCGCCCTGCCGCATGCGCAGGCAGCTCTGGTCGAGCCGGCTGATCGCGGTGCCGCCGGCCTCGCTCTGCCGGCCCACCAGCACCACCGCGGCGGTGGCCGGCAGCCGCCAACCGGCCCGCAGCGCGGCGGTGCGCACCGCCTGGCTGTCACTGCGGTCCGACAGCAGCAGCTCCACCAGCTCGTCCCGGGATTGTTCGCGGGCGGCGGCAGACTCCGACTGCTCGTCCAGGTACCCGGCCGCCGAGGCCGAGGAGAGCTGGTCGACGAAGCAGAACACCGACTCGGCCAGCGCGGTGAGCACCTCCGGCGACAGCTCATGCTGCAGCGACTGGCGGGCGATCAGCCGCCAGGTCTGCCGGGCGCCGAGCTGGTAGGCGGCCAGCAGGGTGCCGATCGGAATCCCCTGCCGCCACTGCATCCGGCCGATCTGCTCGAAGATCGCGGGGTCGGCAACCCGGGCCAGCGCGTCCTCGGTGGCGGTCTGGTTGAGGATCTGCTCCGCGATCCGGACCAGCGTGCACATCACGTTGTCGGCCGCGACCGCCACCTCGGCGCGGCGTTCGGCCAGGAAGTCGGCGTACTCCGGCATCAGCCGGCGCAGCTGCCCGGCCAGATCGTCCAACAACTCGGGCACGATCGGGCGCAGGCTGGGCACCAGCGCCGCGAGCTGGGCCACTGCCTGGGGCTGCTCCTCGGTCACGCTCCCCTTTCTAGCGCGTCTGGCCCGACTTTTGTAAAAGTGTGATAGGAATTCCGCTGCAATCTCACCATCTAACAGGCAGATCTTCGCCCCCAGCGCGTAAACAATGGAGAGGTCATCGGGTGCGGAACCGATCGCCAGTTGTGACTTGAGGGGGAGCTGCCCGTGACCTCGTCGCCGACCATCGGTTCACCCGCGACGCTCACCCGGCAGCGCGAGGCGGAGAACTTTCCGGTGGCGCTGCGGGTGCTGCCGGGTCAACTGCGGGCCGACCTGATCGCCGTCTACAACGTGGTGCGGGTGATCGACGACGCCGGCGACGAGGCATCCGGCAATCGGCTGGCACTGCTGGATGATCTCGAAACAGACCTGGGCCGCGCCTTCGCCCCGCATCCCGCGTCCGACGGGGTCGGGCCGCGACTGCCGGTGGTGGCCGCACTGGTGCCGACGCTGCGCCGGCACGCCCTATCCGTCCAGCCGCTGCTCGACCTGATCGAGGCCAACCGGGTCGACCAGCGGGTGCGCAGCTACCAGACCTTCGACGACCTGGTCGGCTACTGCCGGTTGTCGGCGGTGCCGATCGGCCGGCTGGTGCTGGGCATCTTCGACCGGCCGGAACCGGAACTGGCCGCTTGGTCTGACGACGTGTGCATCGCGCTGCAGGTGCTCGAGCACTGCCAGGACGTCGGCGAGGACTACCGGCGCGGCCGGATCTACCTGCCGCAGCAGGACCTCGACCGGTTCGGGGTGCGGCCGGAGGAACTGGCCGGGCATCGAGCCGGGCCGGAACTGCGCGCGGTGATCGGCCACCAGGTGTCCCGCTGCGAGCGACTGCTGGATTCCGGCGGCCCGCTGGTCGGCCGGCTCACCGGCTGGGCCCGGCTGGCCGTCGCCGGCTACTGCGCCGGCGGCCGGGCCACGGTGGCGGCGCTGCGGGCGGCGCACTGCGACCCGCTCACCTCGGTGCCCCGGCCGAGCCGGGCCCGGACCGCCTGGTACGGGCTCCGGTTGTTCGCCGGAGGTACCCGATGAACACCGAGCTGATCGAGGCGTTCGCCGCCACCGAAACCATCACCCGTACCGAGGCGCGCAACTTCTATTACGGAATCCGCTTACTTCCCAAGGCAAAACGCACCGCGCTGTGTGCGGTCTACGCGCTGGCCCGGCGGATCGACGACATCGGTGACGGCGACGCCGCGCCGGCCGAGGTCAAGCTGCGCCGGCTGGACGAGCTGGCCGGCCGGCTCGCCGGCATCGGCCCGGACGCCGCCGAGACCGATCCGGTGCTGCTGGCGGTGGCCGAGGTCAGCCGGCACTTCCCGATCCCGCTGGGCGCGTTCGGCGAGCTGATCGAGGGTGTCCAGCAGGACGTGCGCGGCATCGGCTACCAGACCTTCGAGGAGTTGGTCGGCTACTGCCGGTGCGTCGCCGGCTCGATCGGCCGACTGTGCCTGGGTGTGTTCGGCAGCGCGCCGGACCCGGCGGCGTCCGGCTACGCCGACGCGCTCGGTATCGGGCTGCAGCAGACCAACATCCTGCGCGACATCCGCGAGGACCTGCTCAACGGCCGGATCTACCTGCCGCAGCAGGATCTCGACGAGTTCGGGGTGCGGCTGGCGGTCGGCCCGGACGGCCGGCTGGTGGACGACGGCGGCCGGCTCACCGAGCTGATCGGCTTCGCCGCCGAGCGGGCGATCGGCTGGTACGACCGGGGCCTGCGGTTGCTGCCGCTGCTGGACTGGCGCAGCCGCAGCAGTTGCGCCGCGATGGCCGGCATCTACCGGCAACTGCTGGCCCGGATCGCGGCCGACCCGTCGGTGGTGTTCGGCGGCCGGCTGAGCCTGTCCGGCGCCGACAAGGGCCGGATCGCGGTCCGCTCGCTGCTGGGCGCCGGAGCCGAGCAATGAAAGAGCGAGGGCGACAGCGAGTGAGCATCGCAGGCGCGCCAGCGCCGAGGAGCGGAGCGAGCGCGGAGCCGAGCAATGAATAGCACTCCATTCGCCGTCGTCGGTGGTGGGCTGGCCGGCATCACGGCGGCGCTCCGGTTGGCCGACGCGGGTCGTCCGGTGGTGTTGTACGAAGCCGGCGCCCGGCTCGGCGGCCTGACCCACTCGTTCCGGCGCGGCGAACTGGACGTGGACAACGGCCAGCATGTGTTCCTGCGCTGCTGCCAGGCCTACCTGCGGCTGCTGAACCGGCTGGGCGTGGCCGACCGGGTGTTCCTGCAGCCGCGGTTGGACGTCCCGGTGCGCTCGCCGCTGCGTCCCCGGCCGGGCCGGTTGCACCGGTCCGGGCTGCCGGCGCCGCTGCACCTGTCCGGCTCGCTGCTGCGGTACTCGATGCTGTCACCGGCCGATCGCGCTCGGGCGGTGGCCGGGGCGCTGGCGCTGCGCCGGGTACGGCTGGACGATCCGTCCACCGACCAGTTGAACTTCGCCGATTGGCTCGACGAACACGGGCAGAACTCGCGAACCACCACCGCCCTGTGGGATCTGTTCACCATCGCCGCGCTGAACGTCCCGGCCGCCGAGGCATCGCTGGCGATGGCCGCGAAGGTGTTCCAGACCGGTCTGCTCACCGACGCTGCCGCCGGCGACATCGGCTGGTCGCTGATCCCGCTGCAGCAGCTGCATGCCGAGCCGGCCGGACGCGAACTGGTAGCGGCCGGCGGCCGGTTGCGGACCCGGTGCCGGGTCACCGCGGTGCGGCCGGACGGCCCCGGCTGGCTGGTCGAGGACGCCGAGGGCGGCCGGAAATGGTTCGCCGGCGTGGTGCTGGCCGCCCCGCCCGACCAGGTGGAGCGGTTGCTGCCGCCGGGCAGTGTCGATCTGCCGCCCGGGTGGTCCGCCGAGCTCGGTACCTCGCCGATCGTGAACGTTCACCTGGTGTTGGACCGAAAAGTGCTGGACGAACCGTTCCTCGCCGTGCTCGACTCACCCGTACAGTGGATCTTCGACCGCACCGTGCAGTCCGGCCTGGCCAGCGCTGGCAGCCAGAACCCCGCCGGCCAGTACCTTGCGGTTTCACTTTCCGCGGCCGACAACCTGATCGGGCAACGCACCGCCGAGCTGCGCCGGCAGCTCGAGCCGGCGCTGGCCGCGCTGCTGCCGGGACTGGCACAGGCGCGGGTGCTCGACTTCTTCGTGACCCGGGAGCGGCACGCCACCTTCCGCCCGGCCCCCGGCACCGGCCGGCTGCGACCCGGCGCGGCCACCAGAAGACCCGGCCTGGCCCTGGCCGGTGCCTGGACCCGCACTGGCTGGCCGGCGACGATGGAGAGCGCGGTGCTCAGCGGTGAGGCCGCCGCCGAACTGCTGCTCGACGCCCGACCGGCGGACCCGACCAAGAACCAGCAGCTGACCGAATCGTTCGATCTGGAAAGGAACGCCACGTGACGACGACCCTGAGCACGAGCCTGGAAAGCAGCATGGCGGCCTTCCGCTCGGCGATGCAGGCCGCGGTGGCGCGGATGGACCCCAGTTCCGCGACGATCTCGGCCTACCACCTGGGCTGGTCCGACGCTGACGGGGCGCCGCTGCAGGCGTCGGCGGGCAAGGGCGTCCGGCCGACCCTGGCGATGCTGTCGGCGCAGGCGGCCGGCGCCGAGCCGGACGAGGGCATTCCGGCCGCGGTGGCCGTCGAGCTGGTGCACAACTTCTCGCTGCTGCACGACGACGTGATGGACGGTGACACCGAGCGCCGGCACCGTCCCACGGTCTGGGCGCTGTGGGGCGTGCCGAGCGCCATCCTGACCGGTGACGCGATGCTGACGGTGGCCAACGAGGTGTTGCTGGACAGCGGCTCGCCGCACACCGCCGAGGCATTGCGGCTGCTCTTCCGCACCACCCGCGAGCTCATCCACGGCCAGGTGGAGGACCTGCAGTTCGAGTCGCGGGACCGGGTGGAACTGGCCGAATGCCAGCAGATGGCGGCCCGCAAGACCGGCTCGCTGCTGGCGGCCAGCGCGGTGCTCGGCTGCGTGCTGGTCGGCGGCGACCCGCGGATCGCCGAGGCCCTGGACCGCTACGGCCAGGCGATCGGAGTGGCCTTCCAGCTGGTGGACGACCTGCTGGGAATCTGGGGTGATCCGGCGGTCACCGGCAAACCGGTGCTGTCGGACCTGCGCGCTCGCAAGCGGTCGTTGCCGGTCACCTACGCGCTCTGCCAGGACGAGTCGGCCGGCCGGCAGCTGTCGGCCTGGCTGCGCGACACCGCCACTCCGGACGAGGACGGATTGCGCCGGATCGCCGAGCTTATCGAGGCAACCGGCGCCCGTGGCTGGGCCGCCGGTCAGGCCGCCTGGCAGATCCAGCAGGCCGAGCAGGCGCTCAGCCAAGCCCCGATCCCCTTGACCGTCAAGGAGGAACTCATGAACGTCGGGCGGTTTGTCGCCGACCGGGAGTTCTGATGACGGCCACCGCGAACACCGAGGCGACACCGTCCAGGGACTCAGCGGCAGCCCCGCTCGACCGGCCCGACCAGCCGGCCGCCGAGGCGCTGCGCCGGGCGGTGGCCGACCTGCTCGATCGGCAGGACGAGGCCGGCTGGTGGAAGGGCGAGCTCGAGACCAACGTGACGATGGATGCGGAGGACCTGCTGCTGCGCGAGTTCCTCAGCATCCGCACCGAGCAGGAGACCGCCGAGGCGGCCCGCTGGATCCGCGGCAAGCAACGGCCGGACGGCAGCTGGGCAACCTTCCACGACGGCCCGGCTGACCTCTCCACCACGGCCGAGGCCTGGGTGGCGCTGCGGCTCGCCGGTGACGACCCGGCCGCACCGCACATGCGCCGGGCCGCGGAGTTCGTCCGGTCGGCCGGTGGCATCGAGGCGGCCCGGGTGTTCACCAAGATCTGGTTCTCGCTGTTCGGCCTGTGGTCCTGGGACGAGGTGCCGGTGATGCCGCCGGAGCTGATCCTGCTGCCGTCCTGGGCGCCGCTGAACATCTACAACTGGGGCTGCTGGGCCCGGCAGACCATCGTGCCGCTGACCCTGGTGCAGACCGCCCGGCCGGTGCATCCGGTGCCGTTCGGCATCGACGAGTTGCGCACCTTCGCCGAGCCGAAGGCGGCACCGGCCCGGCTGGACTGGGCCACCGCGTTCGGCTGGCTGGACCGGGCGCTGCGCCGGTACGAGCGCCGGCCGGTGCGCTGGCTGCGCCGGCGGGCCACCGCCAAGGCGGTGAACTGGATCCTCGCCCACCAGGAGGCGGACGGGTCCTGGGGCGGCATCCAGCCGCCGTGGGTGTATTCGATCCTGGCGCTGTGGGTGCTCGGCCACCCGCTGGAACACCCGGCGATCCGGAACGGGCTGGCGGGCCTCTCCGGCTTCACCATCCGGGAGCAGACCCCGGACGGCGTGCTGCGCCGGATCGAGGCCTGCCAGTCGCCGGTCTGGGACACCGTGCTGGCGATGACCGCGCTGGCCGACGCCGGCCTGCCGGCCGACGCGCCCGCGCTGCGCCGGGCCGCCGACTGGGTGCTGCGGCTGGAGGTCACCGTGCCCGGTGACTGGTCGGTGCGCCGGCCGGAACTGCTGCCCGGGGGCTGGCCGTTCGAGTTCGCGAACGTCGGCTACCCGGACGTCGACGACACCGCCGAGGTGGTGTTGGCGCTGCGCCGGCTGGGCGACGACGACCCGAACCTGGTGGCCGCCCGGCGGCGCGGCGTCGACTGGGTGCTGGGCATGCAGTCGGCCGACGGCGGCTGGGGCGCCTTCGACGCCGACAACGACAAGACGCTGGCCACCAAGCTGCCGTTCTGCGACTTCGGAGCGGTGATCGACCCGCCGTCGGCCGACGTCACCGCGCACGTCGTGGAGATGCTGGCCGCCGAGGGGCTGGCCGAGCACCCGGCGACCCGGCGCGGGGTGACGTGGCTGCTGGACAACCAGGAGCCGGACGGATCCTGGTTCGGCCGGTGGGGAGCCAACTGCGTCTACGGCACCGGCGCGGTGGTACCGGCGCTGCGAGCTGCCGGCCTGCCGGCCGAGCACCCGGCGATCCGGGCCGCGGTGCGCTGGCTGGAGACCAAGCAGAACCCGGACGGCGGCTGGGGCGAGGACCTGCGCTCGTACCGGCAGCCGGAATGGATCGGCCGCGGGACGTCCACCGCCTCGCAGACCGCCTGGGCGCTGCTGGCGCTGCTGGCCGCCGGCGAGCGCGGCGAGCCGACCGAGCGCGGGGTGGGCTGGCTGACCAGCACCCAGCGGCCGGACGGTCGGTGGGACGAGCCGCAGTTCACCGGCACCGGATTTCCCGGCGACTTCTACATCAACTATCACCTGTACCGCGCGGTGTTCCCGATCTCGGCGCTGGCCCGCTACCTGGCCGCGGTCGGTGACCTGGAGCCGACCGGATGACCGACGCCGTGATCTGCACGCCGCTGGCAGTCGAGCGGGCGGCGGTAGCCGCCGCCACCCCGCTGCCGGTGCTGCGTACCGGAGCGGGGCCGGTGCGGTCGGCTAGGTCTGCCGACCGCGCCGAACTGCGCGAACGGGCGGTGGCGATCGCCGGGGTGGCCGGTGCGCTGACCGACCAGCTCAACCCCGGCGACCTGGTGGTGGCCAGCGAGCTGCGCGGTGCCGATGAGCTGCGCGGTGCCGATGAGCTGCGCGGTGCCGACGAGCCGATCCGGGTTCCGGCGGCTCCGCTGGTGGCCGGTGCGCTGCGCCGGGCCGGTTTGCCGGTGCACGTGGGACCGATCGTCTCCACCACGTCGGTGGCGCACGGCGCCCGGCGGACGACGCTGGCCGAGACCGGCGCGCTGGCCGTCGACCTGGAGTCGGCGTGGCTGGCACCGCGCGACCGGCCGGTGCTGGCGGTGCGGGCGGTGGTGGACACTCCCCGGCACCCGCTGTTGCGTCCCGGCACCGTGACCCGCGGGCTGCGAGCACTGCGCGCGCTGCGGGCCGCCACGCCGGTGTTCGAGCAGTGGCAGCGGGTGCTCGGTCCGCGCACCGTGGTGCTGGCCGAGCCCAGGTCGTTCTGCGCCGGGGTGGCACGGGCGGTCGAGGTGGTGGAGCGGGCGCTCGACCGCTACCCCGCTCCGGTGTACGTCCGCCGCCAGATCGTGCACAACGCCCACGTGGTGCGCCGGCTCGAAGACCGGGGCGCCCGGTTCGTCACCGAGCTGGATGAGGTGCCGGTCGGCGCCCGGGTGATCCTGGCCGCGCACGGGGTGGCCCCGGAGATCCACCGGCAGGCGGCCGACCGCCGGCTGCAGGTGATCGACGCGACCTGCCCGCTGGTCACCAAGGTGCATCGCGAGGTCCGCCGGTACGCCGGCCGTGGCGACACGGTGTTCCTGATCGGCCATGCCGAGCACGAAGAGGTGGTCGGCACCCTCGGCCAGGCGCCGGGCCAGGTGGTCGTGGTCGGCGACGCCGAGCAGGCCGCCGCCGTCCGGCCGGCCGATCCGGACCGGGTCGCCTACGCCATGCAGACCACCCTCGCAGTGGATGAGGCCGAGCAGATCGCGGACGTGCTGCGGGCTCGGTTCCCGAAGCTGGCCGCGCCGGCCCGGGACGACATCTGCTACGCCACCAGCAACCGGCAGCGAGCGATCCGGCAGGTCGCCGAGCAGGCCGACCTGGTGCTGGTGGTCGGCTCGGCCAACTCGTCCAACTCGGTCCGGCTGGTCGAGGTGGCCGAACGCTGCGGCACCCCCGCTTACCTGGTCGAGGACGCGGGCGAGGTGGACCTGCGCTGGCTGGCCGGCGCGGCCACCGTCGGCATCTCGGCCGGCGCGTCCGCTCCCCCGCACCTGGTCGATGAGCTGGTCGAGGCCCTCGGCGGCCTCGGCCCGGTTGACCTGCGAACGGCCCACGTGGTCGACGAGCATCTGCAGTTCTCACTACCCAGGGAGGTGTCCTGAGCATGGCCATGCCACTCAGGCAGTCGATACGGCTCGGTACGTACCTGATGAAGCAGAAGGTGTTGCGCCGGGAGAAGTTCCCGCTGCTGGTCGAACTCGAACCGCTGTTTGCCTGCAACCTCAAGTGCGCCGGCTGCGGCAAGATCCAGCAGCCGCACACCCTGCTCAAGCAGCGGATGCCGGTCGAGCAGGCGGTCGGCGCGATCGAGGAATCCGGCGCGCCGATGGTCTCGATCGCCGGTGGCGAGCCGCTGATGCACCCGCAGATCGACGAGATCGTCCGGCAACTGCTCGACAAGGGCAAGATCGTCTTCCTGTGCACCAACGCGGTGCTGCTGCCCAAGCACATTCACAAGTTCACCCCGCACCGCAACTTCGCCTGGATGGTGCACATCGACGGCCTGCGCGAGCGGCACGACGCCTCGGTCTGCAAGGACGGGGTGTTCGACCAGGCGGTGGCGGCGATCAAGCAGGCCCAGGATCTCGGCTTTCGGGTCAACACGAACACCACGTTCTTCGACACCGACACCCCGCAGGATGTCATCGACGTGCTCGACTACCTGAACAACGAGCTGAAGATCGACAACATGCAGATCTCCCCCGGCTTCGCGTACGAGAAGGCGCCGGACCAGGAGCACTGGCTGGGCGTCGAGCAGACCCGCGAGCTGTTCGCCAAGGCGTTCGGCAACGGCCGGCGCAAGCAGTGGCGGCTCAACCACAGCCCGCTGTTCCTGGACTTCCTGGAAGGCAAACGCGATTTCGCCTGCACCGCCTGGGGAATCCCGTCGTACTCGCTGCTCGGCTGGCAGAAGCCGTGCTACCTGATGGCCGACGGCTACGCCAAGACCTACCAGGAGCTGATCGAGAGCACCGACTGGGATTCCTACGGCCGCGGCAAGGACGACCGGTGCGCCAACTGCATGGCCCACTGCGGGTACGAGCCCACCGCCGTGCTGGCCACCATGGGCTCGTTGAAGGAGTCGATCCGGGCCGCCACCGGCAACTGAGCTTCCCCGCATTGCTAGTCGGCTGGTGGGGTGAGGAGTTCGGGGTGGTGTAGGTAGTTGCGTTGTGGTTGCTGGCTGGGGTGCCAGGTGGGTGGTTGCCAGTGTGGGATGCCGTTGAGCATGACGGTTGACCAGCCTTGTTTGGGTGCGTGGTTGTTGTGGTAGCCGCAGGCGATGGTGAGGTTGTCGAGGTTGGTGTGGCCGCCGGCGGCCCAGTCGGTGGTGTGGTGGATCTCTGATTGGGCGGCGGTGCGGGGGCAGCCGGGGAAGGTGCAGCCGCGGTCTCTCGCGATGAGGGCTTTGCGTTGGCCGGGTGAGGCGAGTCGGCGGCTGCGGCCGTAGGCGAGGATGCCGCCGGTGTCGGTGAGGATGGCGGGCAGCATGGAGCCGGCGGCGGCGAGGTTGAGGGCTTGGTCGATGGTGAGGGTGCCGCCGTGGTGGGTGGTGGCGCGTCCGGCGCGGCGTTCCAGGTCGGTCAGGGTCATGGTGATGATCAGTTGGGCGGGTAGCCCGGCGTGCTCGGGTAGGTCTTCTGTCGCGAGGAGTCGGCGGCCGGCTTCTTCGAAGGCGTCGTGCAGGCGTTGGCCGGGGTTGCGCTCGTCCGGGCCGAGGGCGTCGTCCGGGCGGGCGGCGGCCAGCGGGGTGAGGACGGCTTCCCAGATTGCCCGGCAGGTCGGTGAGAGTTGTCCCTGCAGCAGCGCGGTGCCGTCGGGTAGGCCGGTGAGGGTGAGTCGGCGGTGGGTGTGGGCCAGCCGCTGCTCGCTCGGGCTGGGACCGTCCGGATCGAGATGGGCCAGGATCCGGCGGCCGAGCAGCCGCACCGTCGACGGATCGACCGACCTGGCCTGCTCCAGCAGCACAGCCTCGACCGGTTCGGCGTGTTCGGCCCGGTCAGCGGCGGGGATGGCCTCGACCACGGCGGCGATCTCCGCGCCATGTTCCGGAGTGATCGCGCCGTCGGCCAGCGCGGCTGCGGTGGCGGCGAACACCGGTTCCAACGGCTCGCCGGTCAGCCCGCGCCGGGCGCCGAAGCGTTCCACCGCCAGCGCTCGCCGCCGGCCCTCGGCCGGGGTGCACCGCAGCTGCGCGCTGATCAGCCCGGCCAGGCCTCGATACCCCAACACGCCGGCGGTGTTGCGGGCGTGCAGTTCGGCCAGCACCGTCAACTGCCGGTGCCGCAGCCGCGAGAGCTCGACCTCCAACTCGACCACCGCAGCCAACAACTCGGCATCCGTCGCACTGCCGACCTGTTCGTTCACGTGTTCGATTCTACCGAGCCAAGCAAGACCGCGACAACACCTGTGGACAACCAACACCCTTATCCACAAAGCCAAAACTTGACTTGACAGAACCCGCAGCAAGCCCGAGCTCAGTCGCCGAGCTCGGCCGCGCGGACCAGGGACGTGACCCGGCCCAGCCGAGCCCGAACCGGGTCCTCCAACTGGTCGACCAAGACCGACACACCGGCGAACCGGGCGCCGGACAGCTCGACCAACTGCTTCACCGCGGTCGCCTGGCTGCCCCGTTCGGCCCAGTCGTCCACCAGCAGGCCGACGGTCCCCGGGCGTAGCACGGCCTGCATCCGCAACAGATGCTCGCGTCCCCGGTAATCGGGCGCGGCGGTGACGGACAGCTTCGGCCCGGGCAACATCCCGTCGCCCTTGCGGACGGCCTGAAAGCCGACCCCCAGGTTCACCGCGACCGCGGCGCCCAGCAGGAAACCCCGCGACTCGATGCCGATCACGTGGGTGATGCCGGCGCCCCGCCACGGCTCCGCTAGCCCGGCCACGACGGTCGCCAGCGAACCGGCATCGGCAAAGACCCGCCAGACGTCCGCGTGACCACCCTGCCAGCGGAACTCGGCGAGCAGGGCGCGCCGAGCGGCCGCGACAGCCGAGCCTGGGTCCGCCGGGTTAGCCATGGGCGTCATTCTGCCCAGCGCCCGCTCGGACGCGTCGCGCGCCCAGTTCAGCCGAAGCGGCGGGCCAGCCGGCGGTAGAGGCCGGGTGCGGCACCCGACAGCCGGGCCGGCACCCCCAGCCAGCGGGGCACGAAATGCTCGCCGCCGTGCCGCAGCGCGGACGCGATCACCGCCGCCACCCGCTCGGCCGGCACCGGACGGGGGAACCGCCGGTCGTACGGCACCGCCCGGTCGCGCAGGAAGTCGGTGTCGACCACGCCGGGGACCACGGTGCCGACGGTGATCCGCCGGTCGCGCAACTGCTCGGCGAGCAGCTCGGCGAACGCGGCCAACCCGGCCTTGCCGGCCGAGTACACGCTCTCCTCCGGCACTCCGACCGCGCCGGCGATGGAGCCGACGAACACCACCCCGGCCCGTTCGGACAGCACCGGCACGGCGGCGCGGGCCAGCAGCATCGGCGCGGTGAGGTTCAGCTCAACCAGCCGGCGCACCTGGCCGGCGGTCATCTCGGCCAGCGGCCCGACGTGGCCGGCGCCGGCGTTGGCCACCAGTCCGTCCAACCGGCCGTGCCGGGCCAGCGCGGTCTCGACCAGCCGGTCACAGGCACCGTCCTCGGTGAGGTCCCCGGTGAACCAGGAACCGCCCAACCGGTCGGCCAGCGGGCGGAGCGCTTCTTCGTCCCGGCCGGCGCACACCACGGTCGCACCCCGCGCGGCGAGGAGTTCGGCGGTGGCCCGGCCGATTCCCCGGCTGGCGCCGGTCACCACCACGACCCGGCCGGCGAAGCCGGTCATCGGGACCTGCCGTACAGGTTCAGCCGGCCAGTGCCGGAGCGCCCAACCGCACCCGGACGCCTTCCCGGCGCAGCCGGCGGAAGCCCCAGACGGTGCAGACCCCGATCGTGCACAGGGTGAGCAGCGGGCTGCAGATGCTGCGCGAGAGCATGCCGGCCGAGACGCCGAAGTGCAGGAAGCTCAGAGTCATCCCAGCGTCGGCCAGCCGCGACACCCCGAACAGGATCGCGATCTCGGTGAACATCCGCCGGACGCCACGGCGCGCCAGCACGTGCGCCGGGATCGAGACGAAGTCGCGGGCCAGCCGCATGGTGATGGGTTGGCCAAACAGCGCGCTGCCGACGAACAGCAGCGCGGTGCAGATGGAGCCCACCACCGGTTGCAGCAGGTAGAGCAGGGCGCTGGACGTGGCGAAGGCGATGATCGCCCGGCCGGACATCATTCCGATGCACATGAGCATGGTGCCGGACAGCCGGCCGCCGCGCAGCCAGCGGGCTCCGCCCACCAGGTAGCACCAGCCGAGGCTGGCGCCGAGGGCCGGGAACAGCCCGGCGGTGTGCAGCACCACCGCGAACAGCACGCCGGGCACCAGCAGCGCCTCGACGAACAGCTGGACTGACTTCAGCAGAGTCGAGCGGAGTTCGCCGAGATGCACCTCGAGCGGGTGGTGCTCCTCGGAGATCACCTGGGGATCGGCGGCGCACGCCGCGGAGGGATCGGCGGCCGGAACCGCCGCAATCTCACCCGCGGCGGCAGCCGCGGTAGTTTCACTGTGCCGGATCGCCTGCAATGGGGGTACCGCCTTGGGGCTGGTCGGGCCGTGCATCCATGGTCACATCCCTCTATCGGCAAAGCCAAATCGATCACACAGTGATTTGGCATGCCAGAAGCTGGATGACCGAACAGCAAACCCGTCCGGACTGGGCAGCGCCTGTGCGACCGGCGGCTGGGCCCGGCCCAGCTCAGGCCCGGCTCAGCCGGCAGCCGGGCACCCCTAGGGAGCGACCTGGTTCGACACGCTCGGGGTGTTGCCGTTCCAGACCAGCACGCCGACGTAAAGGTGGAACGGCCACGGGCTGGTGCTGCCGTAGTTGGCGGCCACCGCCTGCTGGTAGGTCTTGTTCGGCTCCCAGTGCCCGGAGAAGAAGATCCGCCAGGAGTTGTCCGGCAACCCCGGCACGATGTCGGCGTCACCGGTGCCGCAGGTGACGAAGGACGACGGGAACGACAGCTGGTTGCCGGCGACGTTGCTCCAGCTCCACAGGCTGGTCGAGTTCCGCCAGTAGGTGTCGTAGTTGTCGCAGGAGTGGAAGTTGCCCTTCGAGGTGAACAGGGTGAACGTGCCGTCGCTGCTGGCCGAGCCGCCCCGCTGCACCAGCACCGGGTTCTCCTGGTTGTAGTTGTCGTCCTGGATCAGCTTGTGGCTGGAACCGAGGATGTCGGTTGCGCCGCTGTCGATGTTGAGTCGCACCAGCTGGATCGACGACGGGATTCCGGTCGTCTTGTAGGTCAGGTACAGCCCCTGCACGCCGTCGTGCCAGAGGTAGCGCGGCGTCGGGTCGATCACGCCCTCGCTGCTGTCCGGCGCCTCGGGCACCGGGTCGGCGACCAGCGAGCCACCCGGGCAGATCAGCGGCGAGTCCCGTTCCGGGGTGAACGGCCCGGTCGCCGAATTGCCGATCGCCACCCCGATGCACCGCTTCGGGCTTGGCCCGGTGCTGCGCACGGCGGAGAAGAACATCACGTACTGGCCCGAGTAGGTCCCCTGGTTCAGCTGGATCTCGGACGGCGCCCAGACCGCCTGGCTGGAGTCGGCCCAGCTCGGCCACGAGCTCAGCGCGTTGCTGCGCACCTGGGTCCACGGACCGCCGGCGTCGCTGGAGGTCCAGACCCGACCGGAGCCGCCGGTGCTCAACGAGACGAACTGGCTGGTGGCGGTGTCGCGCAGAATGCCGGGATCGGCGATGCCGGTGCTGCTGTCGGTGGTGTCGTTCGGGGTGGCGAGCAGGCTGTCGGCACCGGCCGGACCGGCAGACAGCAGCAAGGCGGCCAGGCAGGCGGCACCTGCCGCGGCGAGCAGCCGGCGAAGAGGTAACTGGGTCACGGGCACTCCAGACGAGAGGTAGCTACGGATGGCCCATTACCTCACAACCTCGCCAATCGGGCAAAGCATCTAACGCCGTCGGAGGCCGGACATCGGTGTCGTCCGACCGGGTTCTTTTGTCGTCCGATCGGCCGACAAACCCCCATGCTGGCTTGACTTCACCTTTTTCGCACAGCAGATTCGAATCCGTCCTGGACCAGCCAGGAACACGAGCGAGGCGATGATCCGCCGGGCGACAATTGGTCGCCTGGGCCCGGCGGGAAGCCAGTGGCGAAACCGGCGCTTCGAGGATCCCTTTCCTTGGAGGACGTTTCACCATGCCCAGTTTCACCAAGCCGCAGTTCAGCAAGAAGATCGTGGTCTCGGTCAGCGCCGCCGCCCTGGTGGCCCTCGGCGCCGGCACCGCCTACGCCTACTGGTCGACCACCGGCTCCGGCTCCGGCTCGGCCGGCGTCGCCTCGTCGAACGGCACGCTGAGCCTGCACGCCAGCTTCGCCAGCGGTCTCACGCCGGGCGCCTCCGAGGACGTGGCCTACACCGCCGACAACCCGGGCACCTCGAGCCTGCAGGTCGGCACCATCACCCCGACCGTGAGCGTCGACGCCGCACACGCCAGCGCCGGCTGCCTGGCCAGCGACTTCAGCATCTCGCCGACCGTCTCGAACACCACGGTGCCCGCGCACGGCACCGCCGTCGCGGTGGGCACCGGCACGCTGACCTTCACTGACAGCAGCGCGAACCAGGACGGCTGCAAGGGCGCCACCATCACGCTGACCCTGGCCAGCTGACCGCCGCCGGGCCGGGATCATCGATCCCGGCCCGGCTCCCGCTCGTCCGAAATCGTGAAGGAGTAGCCGAGGATGCCGCGCATCAACCCGACCCGGGCCGCGCTCGCCGCGCTGCTGTTGCTGGCTGCCGGCGTCGCCTCGTACTCCACGGCCAACACCAGCTCGGCCACACCGAGCGCCAGCTCGAACAATGGGAAACCCGGCCTCAGCCTGCAGGTCGCGCCGGCCAGCCAGACGGTGACCCGCGGCCGGTCGGTGACCTACACGGTGACCGTGCTTCCGATGAACGGCCTCACCGGAACGGTCACCCTCGGGGCCATCGGCTTGCCGGCCGGCACCACCGGGCAGTTCAGCCCGAGTTCGGTACAGCTGGGCAGCGCCGCCGCCCAGTCGGTGCTCACGGTGACCGCCGGCAGTACCGCCACCCTGGGCAGCGTCACCTTCACGGTCACCGGCACCGCCGGCAAGGCCAGCGACAGCATCGGGGTCGGGCTGTCGGTCGGCCCGGCGTCGACCGGCGCGCTCAGCCTCGCCGCGACGCCGGCCGACGCGACCCTGGCCCCCGGCTCGACCGCGGTCTACACCGTGCAGCTGGCCCGCACCGCGTTCTCCGGCCCGGTCAACCTGGCCGTCACCGGGCTGCCGGCCGGCACCACCGCGAGCTTCCAGCCGGCGCAGCCGACCGGGAACACCAGCACCCTGCAGGTGGTGACCACAGACAGCACCCCGGACGGCAGCTACCCGCTCACCATCGTGGCCGGCGGCCGGGACGACTCCGGGCAGCAGCGGGCCGCCTCCACCGGCGTCCAGCTGACGATTGCCAGCAACGGCAAGCCGTTCGGCATCAGCGGCAACCTCCCGGGCTCGTTGACCCCGGGCCGGTCCGTGCCGCTGGACCTGACAGTGACCAACCCGAACCACCAGCCGCTGGCGATCAGCAACCTGACCGTCAGCGTGCAGGCGGTCACCCGGACACCGGCCGCGGTGGCCGCCGGCCGGCCGTGCCTGCTCACCGACTTCGCCGTGGTCCAGTACGCCGGCGGCTACCCGATCAGCGTGCCGGCGACGGCCAGCAGCACGCTCAGCCAGCTCGGCGTCCCGGCCAACGCGCTGCCGCAGGTGGTCATGCGAGACACCAGCAGCAACCAGGACGGCTGCAAGGGCGCCACCCTGAGCCTGGGCTACGCCGGCTCCGGAAAGGGGAACTGACGTCATGCCCCGTCACGCGACGCGCCGTCACGCGATGTCCGGCCGCGCCATGCTGCTGGCCGGCCTCGTCCTGGCCACCCTGGCCACCGCCTCCGGGCTGGCCTGGGCCTTCTGGTCCGGCGCCGGCGGCGGGGTCGCCAGCGCCACCGCGGCCACCTTCAGCCCGGCCGGCTCGGTGACCGCCACCAGCCAGGCCGGCACCGGCACGGTCGGGCTGAGCTGGTCGGCGGCGGCGTTGTCCACCGGCGCCGGCCCGGACGGCTACTACCTGACCCGGGTCAGCGACGCCGGCGGCGGCACCGCCGCCGGCTGCGGCGGCACCCTGGTCACCGGCACGTCCTGCACCGACCCGTCGGTGCCGGACGGCAGCTACCACTACCTGGTCACCGCGGTGTACCGCAGCTGGACCGCGGTGAGCCCGGCCAGCAACTCGGTCAGCGTGTCGAGCACCCGGCCGTCGGTCGGCGTGGAGCAGGCCGCCGGCCAGGCCGATCCGGCCGGCCAGCTGCCAGTCCGGTTCACCGTCACGTTCTCCGAGCCGGTGGTCGACTTCGGACCGGCCGCGGTCACGGTCGGCGGCACCGCGCCGGGCAGCCGATCGGTGACGGTGACCGGTTCGGGCAGCAGCTACACCGTCTCGATCGCCGGGCTGACCGGCAGCGGCACGGTGACCGCCTCGGTGCCGGCCAACGCCGTGCACGACGCGGCCGGCGCCGGCAACACCGCGAGCACCAGCGCCGACAACAGCGTCAGCTATGACCCGGTGGCGCCTACCGCGCCGGCACCCCAGCTCACCGCGGCGATCACCTTCGGCAGCGCGCCGACCTACCTCAGCAGCGAGCCGGTCACCCTCACCGACCAGCCCGCTGACGCCGATTCCGGCGTCCGGTCGGTCAGCTACTACCTGTGCCCCGCCACCGCCGGTGGATGCTCGGCGAGCACCGGCAACCTGCTCGGCACCGCCAGCACCGGCAGTTACCAGGTGACCGCCGCCGCTCCGCTGGCCGCCGACGGCAGCTACCGGATCGTCGCGGTCGCCCTCGACAACGCCGGCAACACCGGCACCAGCCCGGCCGTCCTGGTCGCGGTGGACAGCACGCCGCCCACCGCCAGCCGGCCCACCGTGAACGGGAACTCCTGATGAGCAGAGTGCGGGCCATGCTGGCCGCGGCGGTGGCGGTGCTGGTCGGAACGGCCGCGATCGTGCTGGCCACCCAGCCGGCCACCGCCGCGAGCGGCGTGACGAACGTCAGCTTCGCCGGTACGACGCAAGCCGCCGGCGCCACCGCGACGTGGACGGTCGGCTTCCGCACCGGCAGCCAGTCCACGTTGGGCAATGGTGGTCAGGTGATCGTCAGCTTTCCGAGCGCCACCGTTCCGGCCAACGGCGGGGTCACCCTGGGCACCGGGTTCGGCGGCTGCACCGCCAGCTCGACCGGCAATGCCGGCACCGTGACGGTCGCCCTGGCCGGCTCGTCCTGTTCGGTGGGCAAGAACGCCAGCGTGCAATTGACCGTCGCCGGCGTCATCAACCCGCCCGCGGGAAGCTACGGCTTCTCGGTGTCCACCAACAGTGACAGCGCGGGGACAGCGACCGTGGTGATCTACGGGCCGGCGGCGAAGCTGGTCTTCAGCACCCAGCCGGCCGGCGCGACCGGTGGCACCGCGTTCACCAGCCAGCCGGTGGTGACCGCGCAGGACAGCAACGGCGCCGTGGTGCAGAACTACACCGGCTCGGTGACCCTGAGCATCACCACCGGCACGGGTGCCGCCGGCGCCGCGCTGAGCTGCACCAGCAACCCGGTGCCAGCCGCCACCGGGGCCGCGAGCTTCGCTGGCTGCCGGATCGACAAGGCCGGCACCGGCTACACGCTCACCGCCACCGCGGGCTCCCTGACCGGCACCAGCAGCTCGTTCGCGGTGACGGTGGGCGTCGCCGCCAAGGTCGGCTTCACCGTCCAGCCGCCGGCCACCGGCACCGCCGGCGCCGCGCTGACCGCGTTCAAGGTGGCGGTGCAGGACGCCGGCGGCAACACCGTCACCGGCTCGACCGACGGCATCACGCTGGGCATTGCCAGCGGTCCGGCCGGCGCCGTCTTCAACTCCGCCTCGACCACCTACACCGCGGTGCCGGCCAGCGCCGGGGTGGCCACCTTCGGTGGCATCGTGCTGAACACCGCGGGCAGCTACACCTTCACCGCAAGGGACTCCAGCCAGACCGGCCTGACCACCGCCACCAGCACCGCGACCGCGGTCGGCGCGGCGGCCGGCAGCAAGCTGGCCTTCGTCCAGGGCCCGTCCGAGGAGGCCGCCGGCAGCCCGATCAGCCCGGCGGTGACGGTGCGGGTCACCGACGCGTACGGCAATCCGGCCGCGTCCGGCGGGGTGCCGGTGACGCTCAGCTCGTCCGCCGGGCCGCTGGACACCGGCGGCACCGCCAGCACCGACGGCACTGGCCTGGCCAGCTTCGCCGCGGCCCAGGTCAACACGGCGGCTGCCGGCCTCACCCTGACCGCCTCGGCGGCCGGTTACGGCTCGGCGACCTCCGGATCGTTCGACGTGGTGGTGCGGGTCAGCAACGGCGCCGCGCTGACCGACGCGGCCGCCGACACCGGGTCGGGCGTCCGGTCGGTCAACTACTACTACTGCGCCGGGTTCACCGGCAGCTGCACCAGTGCGAACTGGACCGCGGTCGGCAGCTCGACCAGCTCCGCCGGCGGCTTTCCGGTCAGCTGGACCGGGCAGCCCGCGAACGGCGGGTACCGGCTGGTCGCGGTGGCGACCGACAACGTGTCCAACGTCGGCACCGCCAGCGCCAGCATTCCGGTGCGGGTGGCGAATTAGGTTATGTAGACGAGGTATTCGTAGTTGTAGCCGTCGTCGCCGGTGAGCGGTGACGGTGACTCGCCGGAGTTCTGGTTGGTGCCGACCTGCACCACCAGGCCGCCGCCGGTGCTGGTCGCCGACAGGTTGGTGTCCTCACCCCCCATGCCGTCGTAGAACGAGCCGGGATCCACCGTTCCGTCGTTCACGATCGCCAGGCTGTTGTCCCCGACGCTCGGGATGTCGATCGCGAAGCTGAAGCCGGCCGAGCCCTGGCTGGGCGGCGCCTGCAGCACGATGCCCAGGCCCTTCCAGGAGTTGTCGTTCTGGATCACCCAGTCGGCCCGGTAGATCACCTCGCTGGTCGGCTGCACTCCCGGCGGCGCCGGCGGCACCCCGGGCGGCGGCAGCAGTCCGGTGGCCGGCTGCTGTTGCACCGAGAGGTTGTAGTCGTAGGCGAGGTTCAGCTGCAACGGGTACGGCGAGTTGTTGAACACCCTGATCCAGGCCGTCATCGTCTTGGAAATGCCGAACGAGAGGATCAGGAACACGACCGTCAGCGCGGCCACCACCAGTCCGACGATCGCCAGCGGTCCGAACTCGATCGACAGCGCCAGCTCGTCTGCGATGATCTCGCCGTCCACCTCAGCGGCGTCGGCCGCGGTCTCGGCGGCGTCGGTGGCCACCGTCTCGGCCTCGGCGGCGGACGCGGTGCCGGCCGCCTCGCTGACCTGGGTGAAGAAGGTGGTGATGAAGGTGCGCAGTGCGCCCAGCATGGTCAGCACCGCCGGAGCCAGCGCGGTCGCCGCCACCCCCGGCCCGATCTTCTCCACCGTGGTGGTGAAGACGTCGATCGGGCACTGGTCGGTCACCAGGTACATGGTGGCGATGCCGGCCTCGGCGTAGTCCGGGGTGTCGGCCTGCAGCACCTCGGTGGACAGCCGCGCCTGCAGCACCAGCTGGCCGAGCGGGGCGGTCGCGACGTAGGCCGGCTGGCCGGCGGTGACGAAGTCGTAGCCGAGGGTGCCGGCGTCCGGCACCAGCGCCCACACCTGCGACCCCTGGGCGACCAGCGCGGCGAGCTGGGCCCGGGCGGCCGCCTCGGAGGAGAAGAAGTCGTAGGTGGCCGCACCGCCGCCGGCGGCCACCTGCAGCAGCTGCAGCAGCGACGGCGTGGACGGCGCCCCGCTGATGCTCTGTGCGGCACGCAGGGAGACCGCCGGCAGCGGGTTGGTCATGCCCCGGTCACGCTCCCGTCGGTGAGCACCACCAGGTGCTCGTAGTAGTAGCCGACCTCGCCGGTCAGCGGCGATGGGCTGGTGCCCGAGACCGCATTGGTGGCGACGGTCAGCGTGTACGGGCCGGACGTCGCGCTGGCGGTCAGCACGGTCGGCGGCTGCTGGCTGTCGTCCAGCTGGGTCCAGACGTCGCTGCAGCTGTCGGTGCTGAACTGCACCGACATCGAGTTCGACGACAGCAACGGGATGTCCACCGCCACCTTGAAGCCGGGGAAGCTGCCGCTCGGCTCGCCGGTCAGCACGTAGCCGATGCCCTCCAGCTCGTTCTGGTTCAGGAAGTTCGCCTCGCCGTAGTAGATGCCGGTGTCCGAGCCGATCACCCACGGCGGCGAGGTCGCCGGCGACACCTTCGGCACGATCGCGGTCTGGCCCACGTCGGCCGGGCCGAGCGTCATGCCGGTGTCGCCATCGAGGTAGCAGACGCCGAACGGGACGTCGGTGGCGGTCAGGTTGTAGAACCGAACCACCGCGGTGATCTGCTTCTCCAGCAGTTGCAGGATGAATACCACCGCGAGGATGCCGATGCCGACCACCGCGAGCACGCCCTGGGCCAGCGTGATGGTCACGTCGGCGAAGATGCCGTCGGCCACCTCGACGCCAGCCTCACTCGACTCGGTGGCCGCCTCGCTGGTCTCGTTCTCTACGGTGTTTTCAGCCTGGTCCGGGTTCTCGGCGCCGCCACCGGCCACCGCCTGGTAGATGCGGATCGCGGTGTTCTTCACCCAGGCGGCCACCGACTTGATGATCGACAGCGCGAACTTCGACAGCACCGCCGAGGTGAGCAGGCCACCGAGGCCGAGCCCGGCGTAGTGGATGTCGTTCAGGATGATCTGGCTGGTGCCCTGGTCGGTGGTGACGGTTACCTCGGCGATGCCGACCGGCTTGTAGGTGGTGCTGCTGCCGGTGCCGTCCTGCAGCGGCTGGGTGTCGGTGAACTGGTGCGCGACGGTCAAGAAGTTGTTGCCCTGCGCGACGTAGGTGACCGGCAGCCCGGTGTGCTCGTCGACGCCGTCCAACCACACCTCGTCGCCGCCGGTGGCGATGGTCTGGTAGAGGTTCTGCAGCGCCTGGTAGTTGCCGGCGAAGAAGTCGTACACCGCGTCGCCGCCGGTCAGCGCGGCGTTGAGGTCGGCGATGAACGAGGTGTCGGCCGGCGCCGCGGTGTTGATGCCGGCGCGCGGCTGGACCTGGATCTGGTGGTCACTGGTGGTCGGTGCGGACATGCGGGAAGAGTCCTTACGGGAACGGGCAGAACTTGCCCGGCGGATGGGAGGGATGCCAGCCTCAGCTGGCCGGCGAGATGACCACGACGTGCTCGAAGTCGTAGCCGAGCGCGCCGTCGGTCGGGGCCGCCGAGCGGCCGCTGTTCTGGTTGGTGGCGATCCGCACCTGGTACGGGCCGCCGGACGCGCTGGCGGTGAGGGCGGTGTCATTGCCCTCGTTGGCCGACCAGAACGCCGAGTAGTCCTCGGTAGCACCGATGCCGATGGTGAGCGAGTTCGCCCCGGTGTTCGGAATGTCGACCATCACATCGGCGCCGGGAAACGTGTCGGTCTCGGCGATCCGCAGCACGTAGCCGACCCGGGACAGGCTGTCGGTGTTGCCGACCACCCAGCCTGCGTACGAGGCAGCCTGCTCGCCGATGATCCAGGGCGGTGTCCAGACCGGGCCGACCGGCGGCAGCGTGACGAACTCGGTGGCGGTCGGCCCGGCGTAACTGGCCCCCGGATGCAGCCAGGCCAGGCTGACGTCCAGTTCGTCGGCGGTGGCGTTGTAGACCCGGACGTAGCCGGTGAGTTGCTTGGCCAGCACGTCGAGCAGCAGGGACGCCAGCACCGCAACGATGCCCAGGCCGAGGCTGATCGCCTCACCGGTGGTCAGCTCGACGTCGGTCTGCACCTGCACGCCGCCCGGACCGGTGATGGTGGTCGGGCCGGACGCGGCGCCGGCGGCGGAATCGGTCGCGTCGGCGGCGGCCTGGGCGGCGGCGCCGATGTCGGTCGCTTCGGCTTCCCAGGCCAGCTCGAACATCGAGCCGACGAAATCGGTCGCCTTGTCGATCAGCCCGCCGATCAGGCTCTTCAGCCCGTCCGCGCTGGTGAAGGCGGGTATCGGGTCGCCGGTGTAGCTGGCGGTGCCGCTCATCAGCTGGGTGACCACCGGCGTGGTGCCGTCGGCGCCGGTGAGCAGGGTGAGGTAGACGAAGCCGATCGTCGCGGGTTCCGTCGCGCCGGACTGCAGCACCTCCGCCGCGGAGTCGCTCGGCACCATGCCGATGGTGAGAAAGGTGTCCCCCACCGCGACGTAGCGGGTGGCCTGGCCGGTCTTGCTGTCGACGCCGGACAGCCAACTGCCGGACACCGCCGAACGCAGCGCCCGGACGGCCGTGAGGTCGGTGGCGAACAGGGTGCGGACGGCATCCCCGCCGCCGGACACCGCCGCATCGACTTGGGCGAGCACTGTGCTCGCCGGGCCGGCCGCGGACGCCCAGCCGAAGGCGCCGAGGGAGAAGCTGCCGGTCATCGCCGGCCGCCGGGCAAAGGTGACAGGTGGGCGCTTTTTGCCCTGGTATCAAACACGATAACGCTATCGGTCGGCTAGTGGACTACTTGAGCCGGTTCCCCGCACGGCATCAGGCGCTACGCCGGCAGGTTGGCCGGCATGCCGAAGGCGGTGACGTGCCCGGCGCCGACGAAGGCGTTGATCTCGGCGATCAGGCCGTTCTCGACCCGCAGCACGTCCACCACCAGCGCCTGGTACGACGGGCTGCCCGGGTGCCGCAGGTAGCACAGCACCGCCGGCCGTCCGTTGGCGGAAGTCGGAAAGGTACGCCAGTCCAGCGGCCGGCTGAGGAAGGTCGCGGCCTCGTCCGCGCCCGTCACCGGTGGCTCCGGCGGCATGGTGATCCGAACGTCCTCGGCAAGCAGCGCCCGGATGCTGGCCGGGTCCCTGGCCTCGACGTATCGGCGCAGGATCTCCTCGTCCGCGCTGGTGAGCGACGGCCGCCGCCAGTGCTGCGGGTCGGCGGGAGCGTGCTGCCGGATCGTGGCGCGGGCCCGCTGCAGCAGGCTGTTCACCGCCGGCTGGGTCAGCGCCAGGGCATCGGCGATCTCCGGTGGCGTCCAGCCGCAGACATCCCGCAACACGAAGGCCGCCCGCTGCCGCTCGGGGAGATACCTCAGGGCGACGATCAGGGCCAGCTCCACCGTCTCCCGGGCGGCCGTGCTGTGCTGCGGATCGTCGTCCGTCCGGGCGTCGGGGTACGGGCCGAGCTCGGTCGACCACTCCAGCGGGCTGCCGGACGGCACCGCCCGGCGGCCGGCGGACTTGCGGCTGTCCAGGAAGAGGTTCGTCGCGATCCGGTAGAGCCAGGTGCGCGCCGAGGCCCGTCCCTCGAACCGGTCCCTGGCCCGCCAGGCGCGCAGAAAGGTCTCCTGCACCAGGTCGTCCGCGTCGCAGGCGTTGCCGGCCAGCCGGTAGCAGTGCACGTGCAGCTCGCGCCGGTGCTCGTCGAACGCCCGGTGCAGCCAGCTCGCCTGGTCGGCCATCGGCCTTCCCTCCGCTCGTCGGGTCATGACCGTACCGACGACCGCCGACCGGTCCCGTCATCGGTGACCGATGACGGGGCAGCCGGTTCATCGTCGGTACCGGGTGACCAGCCCGACCTCGAAGAGGAGTTCCAGAGATGACCACTGCCCTGCCCCGGATCGTCGACCGGGCGACCTGGCTCACCGAGCGGGACGCGCTGCTGGCCCGCGAGAAGGCGCACACCCGGGAGGGCGACGCGATCGCCGCCGCCCGGCGCCGGCTGCCGATGACCCCGGTGCCGGCGGTGACGGTACGCGGACCGGCCGGCGAGACGTCGCTGCTCGAGGTGTTCGAGGGCCGCCGCATGCTCATCGGCTACTTCCACATGTGGCACGACGGACTGCCGTACGAGCAGCAGTGCGAGGGTTGCACCTTCTCGACCTGTCACCTGCAACTGCTGGACTACCTGCACAACCGGGACGTCGGCTACGCGGTGTTCTGCCAGGGAACGTACGAGGAGAGCGCTCCGTTCGCGGCGTTCATGGGTTACCCGTTCCCCTGGTACTCGGCGCGCGACACCGACCCGGCACTGGCCGCCGGCCGGGACTTCGGCTTCATCGCCTGCTACCTGCGCGACGGCGACCGGGTGTTCGAGACGTACTGGACGACCGGACGCGGCGTCGAGGCGCTGATGACCAGCTACCACGCCCTCGACCTCACCGTGTACGGGCGCCAGGAGAGCTGGGAGGACTCCCCCGCCGGCTGGCCGCGGGCGGCCGGGCACCCGTGGCGCCGGGACGGGCGCCCGGTGGCGCAGTGGTCGCGGCCCGGTGTCTCGTCCTGCTGCTCTTGAAGGAATTTCCGGCCGCGGTGTCGAATCGAGCCGGCGGCGTTCGTAGCAGGAGTACCCGGCCGGCCGAGCCGGCCCGGATGAGGAGATGATCGCAGCATGCAGTACCTGTTCTCGGTGGTCTACGACCGGAGCGACCTGGCCACCGCCGATGAGATGGCCGCCATCGACGTGTTCAACGACCGGCTGCAGGCCGAGGGTCACTGGGTCTTCGCCGGCGGCCTCGCCGGGCCCGAGTCGGCCACCGTGATCGACAACCGGGGTGACCAGCCGGTGCTCACCGACGGGCCGTTCGTGGAGACGAAGGAGCACGTCGCCGGCTTCTGGATCATCGACGCACCCGACCTGGACGTGGCGCTCGAGCTCGCCACCGACGGGTCGAAGGCCTGCAACCGCAAGGTCGAGGTGCGACCGTTCCTATGACCTCGGTCGACGTCGAGGCGGCGATCAGCCACGCCCACCGTGCCGAGTGGGCCAGGATGGTCGCCGCTCTGGCTCGACGCTTCGGCGACCTCGACCTCGCCGAGGAATCGGCGGCCGAGGCGTTCGCGACAGCCGTCGAGCGATGGCCGGTCGACGGGGTGCCACCGAACCCGGCCGGGTGGCTCACCACAACCGCTCAGCGCAAGGCGATCGACCGGATCCGACGGGAGAGCAAGCGCGACGACAAGCACGAGGAGGCCTGGCGCGTGCACGACCCAACGGCCGCTGAGCCGCTCGGCGCGATCGACGACGACCGGCTCCGGCTCATCTTCACCTGCTGCCACCCGGCATTGTCGCTTGAGGCGAGGGTCGCGCTGACCCTGCGGCTGGTCGGCGGCCTCACCGTGCCGGAGATCGCCCGTGCCTTCCTGGTGCCCGAGGCCACGCTGGGGCAACGGATCACCCGGGCCAAGGCCAAGATCAAGGCGGCCCGCATCCCCTACCGGGTGCCGGCCGCAGCCGACCTGCCGACCCGGCTCGCCGGCGTGCTTGCGGTGCTGTTTCTGGTTTTCAACGAGGGGTATCTGGCCACCGGCACCGGCACCGACCCGGTACGTGCCGACCTGACGGCGGAGGCGATCCGGCTCACCCGGCTGATCCGTACGCTGCTGCCGGACGACGGCGAGGTGACCGGTCTGCTGGCGCTGATGCTGCTGACCGAGGCGCGTTCAGCCGCGCGGGTCTCGGCCCGCGGCGAGCTGGTCACGCTCGCCGAGCAGGACCGCGATGCCTGGGACCTTTCCCTTATCGCCGAGGGGCATTCTCTGGTGCGGGAGCGACTGGCGGCCGGCGTGGCGCCGGGGCGCTACCAGCTGCTGGCCGCGATCAACGCGGTGCACACCTCGGCCCACGACTTCCGCGACACCGACTGGTCGCAGGTGGTCGCGCTGTACGACCAGCTGGTCCGGCTCGACCCGTCGCCGATCGTCGCGCTCAACCGGGCGGTGGCGATCGCGGAGCTGGACGGCCCCTCGGTCGCGCTGGCCTCGGTCGAGCGGCTGGACGCGTCCTTGGCGGGGTACCACGCCTTCCACGCGACCCGGGCCGACCTGCTGCGCCGGCTCGGCCGGAGCGCGGAGGCACGGGCGGCGTACGACCGGGCGATCGACTTCGCCGGCAACACCGCCGAGACCGCCTACCTGACCCGCCGCCGCGACGAGCTGGCCTGAGCCCGGCGCACACCATGCCTGTTCACGCTGTGGCATGGAGCCCTGCACCCGGACGAAGGACTAGGTTGTAGAAGTCGCTACCGTCGGCGTGCCTGCCTTGCCAAAACCCGAGGCCTCATTCAAGACGAGACTCTAGGGACGTCCCTGGTCGTGCCGCTCCCGCCGGGACAAGGCACGTCCCGGCAAGGCGAAGTGGGTTGGGTCGGCGGCGCATTCAGCAACCCAGCCGTCGACAAGCTCCACAACGCGCCCTCCGAGCGGTCGTCGTGATCGTTGCACGATTGTCCATGCAGACGGTTGGCCGCACCCCGGGCAATCAGGTGGTGGGCTCGGAGGACCATCCGCACCGATGGTCGGAGTAGGAAGTTGGATACCCGTCGCGGGATCCAGAGCTTCTACACCGGCCGCGTCGGCTCTCAGGATGGCAACGCAGACAGGGGGTGCGCCCTCCGCGATGGCGATCCACGCCACGTCCACCTCGGCTGGAAGTTGAGGAGCCGGTGGCAGCGGGAGGCCACCGAGCATCATCAGGCTGGAGACATACCAGTTCGAGTGATCCAGCCATACGAATAGGTGGCGCTTTGCGCCGGCTGGAGCAGCCGCCAGCTTCCGCCGGTTGTCGACCTTGTCCAGCTCCGCTTCGACAGCGATCGTGAGGTTGGACGTGTCGAGTGATCCACTGCCATAGGCGCTAGCTATGAGCCGCGCAGGCGAAATCTGCGGGATCGCACGCCCATGTTGCACACCGAGGGCAATGAGTTGTCGAACTACCCTCCGCACCAGCGGCTCGGCTGACTCCGGCATGCCGTCGAACCGATCAACACCCAGATCAGAAAGTTGGTTGAGCAACGCTGGCGCGGTTTCGCGGATAGGGGCGACGGCAACGGTTTCATGCACGGTCAAAGACCATGACTGCCGTAGCCCAAGGTCCAGCTGGCGCAACCGTTCGATGGCGGAGCGGGTGCCTCGGACGGCTGGGAGCTGAACGGAGGTGACTTCGACTGCATCGGTGACGTCGCCGGCGTCGTCAACTAGGTCAAAATCCCTTGATCCCTGCACCGGAGGCACGTCCCGGTCAACGATGGATCCTCCAATCAAGCGTTCGAGGACGCGTTTCGCCTCCGTTTCGAACGGGTCGTCGACAGCAGCCACATCCAATTCCTTCGAAATGCGTCCGGGTGCTTCTCCCAACGCGGCTCACTTGCCCGAGAAAATGAGCTAGGCCCGGACCATTCGGTCCGGGCCTAGCTCATTTGTAGCGGGGACAGGATTTGAACCTGCGACCTCTGGGTTATGAGCCCAGCGAGCTACCGAGCTGCTCCACCCCGCGTCGGTAAGACCAACCCTACCGGGTCACCGACAGCAAGCCAAATCCGGGGGCCGAACCCGGGCGAACCGGCCCCTACTTGCTCCCGGTCGGGGAGGCCGAGGCCGAACCGGAGCCCGAACCAGCGCCACGCAGCTTGAGGTACTCGGTGGTCAGCCGCAGCACATCCGCCTGTGCCTGGCCGGCCGCCGCGAAATCGCCAGCCTTGTTCGCCGCCTGCAGCCGCAGCAGCGCCGCGTCGAGCTGGCTGAGCACCTGCGCCTCGTTCGGGGTGACCGACGCGGGCGGCGAGCCGGACGGCGTCGGCGACGGGCTCGCCGACGAAGCCGGTGGCGACGAGGACGGCGGGCCGCTGGACGAGGCCGGCGGCGAGGTGGCGCCGGGCGCGGTCAGCGACGCCCCGGTCTGCCCGACGCTGAGGTTGAGCAGCGCGTCGGGGAGGTCCGCGGCATAGCCGACCTTGTCGCCGTAGGCCACCAGCACCCGCTGCAGGATCGGGTAGCCGTTGGCACCGGACGCCTGCACGTAGAGCGGTTCCACGTAGAGGAACGAGCGGCCGATCGGCAGCGTCAGCAGGTTGCCGTGAATCACCCGGGAACCGCCGCTGTCCAGCAGCGAGATGTCCTTGGAGATGGCCGAGGTGGAGTTGAAGGTGTTGGCGATCTGCTCCGGCCCCTGGATCACAGTGCTGCTGGGCACTCGCAGCACCGTCATCTTCCCGTAGTTCTGCGGGTCGCTGTTCACCGAGATGTAAGCCGCCAGGTTGGTCGAGTTGTTGACCTTCATCGGCGTGGTCAGCTGGAACTCCGGCTGGCCGCCGGCCTGCCCCGGCGTGCTGGCCAGGACGTAGTACGGCGGTTGGGCGGCGGTGACGACGTTCGGGTCGTTCGGCACCGTCCACTTGTCGGCCACGTTGTAGAACTGCCGCGCGTCGTTCACGTGGTACTGCTCCAGCAGGCTGCGCTGCACCTCGAACAGGTCCTGCGGGTACCGGACGTGGGCCAGCACGTCGGACGGGATGCTGCTCTTGGGCTGGACGACGCCCGGGAAGACCTTCATCCAGGTCTTGAGCACCGCGTCCCCGGTGTCCCATTGGTAGAGGGTCACCTTGCCGGTGTAGGCGTCCACCGTCGCCTTCACCGAGTTGCGGATGTAGTTGATGTCGTTGCTGGCCTGCGACGCGGTGCGGTTGGTTGCGGTCAGCGAGTCGCTGGTCAGGTCGGAGAGGTTCTGCCGTTCGGAGTACGGGTAGTTCGCCATCGTGGTGTAGGCGTCCAGGATCCAGACCACCCGGCCGCCGACCACCGCCGGGTAGGGGTCGCCGTCCACGGTCAGGAACGGCGCCACCTTCTCCACCCGCTGCCGCGGGTTGCGGTTGAAGATGATCTTCGCGCCCTGGGCGCTGGCCGCGTCGTTTAGCAGGAAGTTGGTCTCCCGGTACTTGATGCCGAAGGCGAGCCGGGTGAACAGGTTCGACAGCTTGACCCCGCCGGAACCGGCGTAGGTGGTCTTCTGGTCGGCGCCGTCGTACTCCCTGGTGGACCCCTGGGCGCCGACGATCGAGTAGTCCGGCAGCAGCTCGCCGTAGTACACCTGCGAGTTGGTCAGGTTCAGCGGCCCGACCGGTGGGATGTCGCCCTCGGTGAACTGCCGGGTGTTGGTCACGTCGCTGGACGCCGCCGCCGCCACGAAACCGTAGCCGTGGGTGTAGAAGGTGTGCTGGTTGATCCAGTTGGTCTGGTTGCCGGTCAGCTTGCTCTGGTCCAGTTCCCGGACGCCGACCACGTAGTCCTGCACCTGGCCGTCGACGGTGTAGCGGTCGATGTCGAGCTTGTCGGCGAAGCCGTACTGGTTGCGGAGTTGCTGGAACTTGCTGAAGGTCGGTGACACCACGTTCGGGTCCAGAATCCGCAGGTTCGCGATGGACGGGTCCTTGCTCGTGATCGCGTCGGTGCTCGGCGTCGTGGTGGTGGCGTAGTTCTGGTACGTGACGGTGCCACCGTCGGTGTCGGTGACGATGCCGTAGGCCTGCCGGGTCGCCTGGATGTTGCGCAGGATGTAGGGCGCTTCCTTGTCGCTGGCGTTCGGCTTGACCGTCACCTGCTGCACGATCAGCGGGTAGATACCGCTGATGCCGATCGAGAGCACCAGCAGCACCACGAAGGAGATCACCGGCAGCTGGGCGCTGCGCAACCACAGGCTGGCCAGCACCGCCAACGCGATCAGCACCGCGATCCAGAACAGGATGGTCTTGGCCGGCAGCGACGCGTGCACGTCGGTGTACGAGGCGCCGGTGACCTTGCCGCGGCCGGAGAACACCAGCCCGTACCGGTCGAGCCAGTACGCGCACGCCTTCAGTGCGATGAAGAAGAAGACCAGGATGGTGACGTGCCGGCGGGCCGAGATGGTCAGCTTCGGCCCGGGTGTGGCGATCCGGAACGCTCCGTACAGGTAATGCACGGCCAGCGAGAGCAGCAGCGAGAAGATCACCGCACTGAACGCCAGTCCGAGCAGCATCCGGTAGAACGGGTAGTCCCAGGCGAAGAACGAGATGTCGCGGTGGAACTGCGGGTCCTTCACCCCGAACGCGACGCCGTTCTGGTAGAGCTGCCAGATGCGCCAGTCGCCCTGCCCGGAGACCCCGGCGATCAGGAAGATCAAGGCCAGCAATCCGGCGAAGATCAGCCTCTTGCGTGGTTCGACGGCGACCCGGTAGCGCTCGAGGTTCTCCTGCTCCTGCGACATCGGACGGAACGGTGGCCGCAGGCGGTAGGCCAGGTAGCCGTTGCCGCCGATGACGAGGGCCATCACGACGCCCACGATCAGGAAGAGCACCAGCCGGGTGAGCAGCACGGTGCGGTAGACGTGCCGGAAGCCGACCTCGCCGTACCAGAGCCAGTTGGTGTAGAGGGTGACCAGCGAGCCGAACACCGAGAGCAGGACGATCAGCGCCACCAGGACCCCGATCACCAGCTTGCCGCGGCGAGAAACTCGGAAGCTGGGCATTTCAGGCCGCATGGCCACGAACGTTCTCCTCACTGCGAGCCGGCCGGCGAGCGGTCCGGACGCGCCCCTCGTCGTCGGCCGCGCGCCCGCCGATGGTCCTCGCTAGGAAGCAACGTACCGATCGGAGGACCGGTTCCGGGGTAGTGGCACGATTTAGCGATGACGCCGAACGCCGACCAGTCCAACGGCTCGCGCCCCATCCTGCTCGAAGCGGTGGCTGCCGAGATCGAGTCCTACGCCGGCCAGGCCGGTTGGGACCAGCGCCCCTCGCTGTACGCCTTGGTGCCGACCCGGGTGCTGGCCGCAGACCCGGCCGCCGCGGCGTTCCTCGGCGAGCAGTCGGTGGACCTCTCCGAGATCCCGGACGACGCCCTCACCCCGGTCGCCCAGGAGGAGTTGCCCGACGCGCCGTTGGACGAGGCGTTGGCCTCGATCGGCTGGCCGCCGGAGGTGATCGGCTGCGCGCTGTGCCAGGAGATCGTCATGTTGCCGCCGGACGCCGAGGCCGAACTGGCCGACCTCGACATCGACACCGCGGCCGGCCGGGTCGCCGAGCACCCAGCTCGCCGGGACGCCCGGCTGGTGGTGGCGGTGCTTCGTGACGGGCGGGCCGCCAGCATCCTGCGGTTGCGTGGCTCGGAGGGTGCGGCCGAGGACCTGCTGACCGGTCCGGACCTGGCGCCGAACCTGGTTGCGGCCCTGGCCGCCACCCTGTCGGACTGACTTCACCGCGTTCGAGGGGGTCGCGGCTGCTTGAGCGCCGCGACTGGCTGCGCGCCGCGCCAGTCAGCAGTGCGGGACGGGGCCGCCGCTGGCCAGCGTGTCGAGGTCGGTGATCGCCTCGTGCAGGGTGTCGACCTTCACCACGTCGAGCCCGGCCGGGATGTTGCCCCGCACGTCCGGACAGTTGCTGGCCGGCGCCAGGAAGATGGTGGCACCAGCGCGTCGGGCTGCGATCATTTTCAACGCGATGCCACCGATCTGGCCGACCTGTCCGGACGGGTCGATGGTGCCGGTACCTGCGATGAACCGGCCGTGGGTCAGATCGTGGTTGCTGACCTTGTCGATGATGCCGAGGGCGAACATCATGCCGGCCGACGGTCCGCCGATGCCGGCCAGCTTGAGTGACACCTCGAAGGGCAGCAGGCACCCGGTGCCGACGCTGATGCCGAGCCGGGGCGTACTGCTGCCCGCCGCAGGTTTGCCGAGTACCGCGGTCGCGGTCTGCCGCTTGCCGTCACGAACCAGCACGACCGGCAGCCGGTCGCCGGCCTTGTGCGCGGCGATCACCCGGCGCAGCGCCGGGTCATCGGGTACCGGGGCGCCGGCCACCGAGACCAGCCGGTCGCCGACCTTCAGCTCGTTCTTGTTCGGTGAGTCGGCGGCTACCGAGAACACCCCGAACCCTTTCGGGTACCCGAGTTCGCACGCGGCCGCGGCGGTGGCGTTGTCCTGCGATGCCGTGAAGTCCTGCGCGTTGGCGGCGTTCTGCTGTTCCTTCGTGGTGCCCGGCGGATAGATCGCCTCGTACGGCACCACCACCTCGTCATGCCGGAGCCATCCCTCGACGGCACCGGCAATCGTGGTCTTGTCCGTCTCGGAGAGCACCGTCATGAGGTTGAGGTGCCCGGAGGTCTTGCTCGTCGGATGCCCGGTGACAGCGATGATGTCCTGACCCTCGCTGGTGCCGAGGGTGTTGAAGGTCGGCCCCGGACTCTCCACCAGGTAAGGCACCCGGAGCGTGAAGGTCAGCACGCCGAGCAGCAGGCACAGCACCGCGCCGACGGCCAGGGTGCGCGACTGACGAGACATCGCCGACAGCGTAGCCGGACTAACCCGCAACGCTGCCGGAGCGGTCCTCGGTCAGCAACCGGATCGTGCCCGGCTCTGGCTCTGCCGGGTGTTGCCCGGCGAGCGCCGCGAGTAACCGCTGGTGCTCCGTCATTGCTCGCCGGCCGGAGCCTGCCGGGCGAGAGCTGCGTGCGGCCAGCACCAGCGCTCCCACGCCGGTGCTCGCCACCGGCGCGAGCAACCACCACAACCAGGCCACGTCGACACGGTAGGACGGCCGCAGCCTGGGATGCGGGAGGTCGGCGGCCGACACTCCAACGACCGCGACATCCTCGGCGCCGGTCGAACTGCTTCCCCGCGCCGGTCCGGGCCGGGGAGTGTTCGCGCTGAGCGCAGCGCGGGCACCGCTGCCCTCCCCCGTCCGTTGCCACTAACGTGAGCCCAATGAGCGATTTCGGCTTCGGCTTCTCCCCGTTCGGTCCGAATGGACCAGGCGGGGATGGGCCGGATGACCTGTCCGGCAAGATCCCGTTGTTCGCCGAACTGCAACGGCTGCTGGCCGGCAGCGGCGGACCGGTGAACTGGGATCTCGCCCGCCAGTTGGCCATCTCGGCGCTCGCCGGCCAGCACCGGGCGCCCACCGCCGCTGATCAGACCGCGGTGGCGGACGCGGTCCGGCTGGCCGATCTCTGGCTCGACGCGGTCACAGACCTGCCGTCCGGCGTGTCGGCCGCCCAGGCGTGGAGCCAGGTCGACTGGGTGGAGAAGACCATCGCGACCTGGGCCGCGTTGTGCGACCCGGTCGCCAGCCGGGTGGTGGCGGCGATGTCCGACGCGCTGCCGGCGGAGGTGGCCGAGCAGGCCGGCCCGCTGGCGCCGATGATGTCCCAGTTCGGCGGCATGATGTTCGGCGTCCAACTCGGCCAGGGCCTCGCCGCCCTTGCCGGTGAGGTGGTGTCCAGTTCGGAGATCGGCTTGCCGCTCGGTCCGACCGGCACCGCCGGTCTGGTGGTGGCCAATGTCGCCAGCCTGGCTACCGAGGTGGACCGGCCGGTGGACGAGGTCCGGCTGTTCGAGGCGCTGCGGGAGGCTGCGCGGCAGCGGTTGTTCGGCCACGTCCCGTGGCTCCGTCAGCAGGTGATCGACGCGGTCGACGCCTACGGTCGCGGCATCAGCATCGATTCGGCGGCAATCACCTCGATGATGGGCGAGATCGATCCCCAACGTCCGGAATCGCTGCAGCAAGCCTTGAGCAGCGGAATGTTCGAACCTGAGACCACTGAAGCCCAGAAGCTGGCGCTGCGCCGGCTGGAAACCCTGCTGGCCTTGATCGAGGGCTGGGTCGACGTGGTCGTGCTCAGCGCGGCCGAGTCGCGCCTGCAGTCGGCACCTGTGCTGGCCGAGGCGATGCGTCGCCGGCGGGCCGCCGGCGGCCCCGCCGAGCAGACGTTCGCGACCCTGGTCGGCCTTGAGTTGCGGCCGCGCCGGCTCCGCGACGCGGCCGCCCTGTGGGGTGCGATGGGCCAGTTGCACGGTGCCAGCACGAGGGACGGCCTGTGGCGGCATCCCGATCTGCTGCCCACCTCGACGGACCTGGACGACCCGCTGGGCTATGCCTCCAACTACGGCGGCATGACCGAGTTCTCGGTGCCGGATGATCTGTCCGGGTTGACCGACCCTCACCACAGCGCCGAATCCGAGCAGTCCGGTGTCGGGTCACCGGACGAGGCGGCGACCGGCCAGTCAGCGACCAGCGAGTCCACCGACTCAGAATCGCGCCGCGATGCACCCGGCCACGAGACCTCATCCACCGATGAGTCCTCGCCGGATGAGTCCTCGGGTGAACAGCCGCCGGAGAGCCCGGGCAACTGAGCCGCCGTCGCCACTCCCTCGAGGTAGCCGCGGGCCCGCTCGGTGCGCGGGTAGCGGTTGACCCAATCCCAGAAGGCCGGGCCGTGTCCTGGTTCCAGCAGGTGGGTCAGCTCGTGGACGAGCACGTAGTCGATGACCCACGACGGCATCGCCTGTAGGCGATGGGAGAGCCGAATCGTTCGATCGATCATGGTGCAGGAGCCCCACCGCGTTCGCATGTTCTGTACCCAACGCACGCTCGCGGGCCGCGCGCGGCCTTCGAGGTACAGCTCGTTGAGTTCACCGGCCCGTGCCATCAGCGCGGTATCGCTGCGCCGGGCGCCCGACTGAGCCTGAGTGGCCTCCTTGCGGGTGATCCGCTCGACCAGCTCGGAGACAAGTCGTCGCTCGTCGGCCTTGCTCAGCCGGGCCGGCACAAGCACGACGATCTTGTCGCCGTCCCGATAGGCCGAGACGGTCCGCCGTCGCCGCGCGCTACGCCGTACTTCGACGTTGTTGGCGGCTCTCGTGCTGCTCTGTCGGTCGATCCCCATGTCGCCAACCATAGGGCCACCGGATCGCAGGAAGTTCCGTTGTCCACAGCTTGTCCCGGGCTAGGAGGTCGATCATCCAGAAGTTATCCACAAGGAGCTCCACAAGTGTGGATGTGCAGTTGAGGGTTGATCGGCAGCTTGTGGATAGTTTCCGAGCCACATCCCCTGGGTGTGCCACCGTGGCTGCCATGACTTCCGACGTGGAACACCCGACCGAGTCTCGCGCGGCCCGGTCGCGTCGGCTCAATCCGGCAACGGTGGTGCTGTGGCGGGAACCTGACGTCGTGCAGCTGGAACTCAGTCACAAGCGAATTGTGATTCGCAACGTGCTGCCCGAACATCTCCTGGCCTTATTGCCGGTCCGATCCCGCGCGGGCAGCCTCGGGTCGGCACGGGTACCGGCTGGTTACGCCGAGCTCACAGATCGGCTCAGCAAGGCTGGTTTCCTGGCCCGGCGACCTGCACCGGGCCAGTTCCCGGCCTACCTGTTCCCGGAGTTCGGGTGCCTGCTCGACCGGCATGGGGATCGGGCCACCGATGTGTTGCGCCGCCGCCGTCAGGCAGCCGTCGCGGTGCATGGCACCTCCCGCGTCGCGGTGGCCGTCGCCGGGGCGCTCGCCAGCGCGGGAATCGGCCATATCCAGCTGGTCGGCGAAGGCGACGTCGCCGCCGCCGACTGCATGCCGGGCGGCTTGCTGCCGACCGATGAAGGCAGCAGGTTCGCTGTCGCCGCCACGGCGGCGGTACAGCGCAACTCACCAGGAGTCGCGGTTGGACCGCTGGGCAACCGGAAGGCCGACCTGGTGCTATTGACCGATCCGGTGCCGATCGAACCAACCTTGCGTGACGCGCTCCATCTGGATCGTGTGGCGCACCTGGCAGCGTCGGTGCACGGATCGCGTGCGGTGGTCGGCCCGCTGGTGCTGCCCGGCCGGACCAGCTGCCTGCGCTGTGCCGATTTGCATCGAACGGAGCGGGACCAGCGCTGGCCGGTGCTGGCCATGCAGCTGTCCGCCCGGGTGCGACGCCGACCGCCGGCAGATACGGCCCTGGGGGTGGCAGCTGTCGGTTTGGCGGCCGGCCAGGCCCTGCAGTTCCTCGATGGACACCAGCCGGAGACGGTAGAGGGCACCATGGAGTGGCACCTTCCCGACTGGCGGCTTCGCCGGCGGACCTGGCGGCCACACGCCGACTGCGACTGCGGCGCGGCAGCGGAACCTGGGAGAGACGGCAGAATGGGATTGTGACCGACATACCGCAGCGCGGCGTAGCCCGTACGGCCCGGCTCGCCCGACTGCCACTCGGCGTGGCCGGCCGAGCGACCCTAGGCTTCGGCCGACGGTTGACCGGCCAGTCCGCCGACGAGGTTCAGGCCGAGCTGGCCGCCCGCACCGCTGAGCAGCTCTTCTCGGTGCTCGGCCAGCTCAAGGGCGGCGCGATGAAGTTCGGCCAGGCCTTGTCGGTGTTCGAGGCGGCCCTTCCGGAGGAATCAGCGGCTCCTTACCGGGAGGCGCTGACAAAGCTTCAGGAAGCCGCGCCACCGATGGCGCCCGCCACGATGCACCGGGTCCTGGACGAGCAGTTCGGGACGTCCTGGCGGACCCGGTTCAGTTCGTTCGACGACGAGCCAGCCGCCGCCGCCTCGATCGGCCAGGTGCACCGTGCGGTCTGGTCGGACGGACGCGAGGTCGCCGTCAAGATCCAGTACCCCGGAGCTGGGCCGGCGCTGATGGCTGACTTCAACCAGCTCTCCAGGTTCGCACGATTGTTCTCGATGATCTCGCCGGGGCTCGACGTCAAGCCGCTGCTGGCCGAACTGAAGGCACGGGTCAGCGAGGAGCTCGACTACACCCTGGAGGCGGACGCTCAGCGACAGTTCACCGCCGCCTACCAGGATGACCCGGACATCGTGGCGCCGAGGGTGGTAGCGAGCGCACCCAAGGTGGTGGTCAGCGAGTGGCTCGACGGCACGCCCCTCTCCACGATCATCGCCAGCGGCACCCAGCAGCAGCGCGATCGAGCCGGCTTGCTGCTCGCCCTGTTGCACTTCTCCGCGCCTCAGCGCAGCCATCTGCTGCACGCCGATCCGCACCCGGGTAACTTCCGGCTGCTGGCGGACGGCCGGTTGGGGGTGCTGGATTTCGGTGCGATGGCTCGGTTGCCCAACGGCACACCGGAGCCGCTCGGTCGGATAACCCGACTGGTTCTGGATGGCGACACCGAGGCTGTTATCGCCGCGATGCGGGCGGAAAAGTTCATCCGCGGCACCTTGCAGGTCGATGCCCAGAAGGTGATGGATTACCTCCGGCCGATCCTCGAACCGCTGGCCCAGCCAGAGTTCACCTTCACCCGCGAATGGATGCGCGAGCAAGCTGCGCGGATCGGTGACCCACGCAACGAGGCGGCCCGAGTGGGCCGCATGCTCAACCTGCCACCGGAGTACCTACTGCTGCACCGGGTGACGTTGGGTTCGATCGGGGTGCTCTGCCAGCTCGGTGCCCGCGCTCCGTACCGCCGGATCGCTGAGGAGTGGCAGCCCGGGTTCAAGGGTTGATCCGGCCCGTACTGAATTCGCCCGGCAGGCCGGAGTCGGTCAAGATCGGGGATTCCGTCGCAGGTCGTCGCGCAGCACGGGCGTCAGCCTGGTGTCGGGATCGAGCAGAGCGACGGGTCACCACCATTCAGGGTCGAGCTTCGCCTCCACTGCTCGAATGTTCGCGGCCGCGCAGTCAGGACAGGTCCAGCTGACCCGCCGCTGCTGGCGGTCCATCAGCCAGCCGAGCACCGATTCGTTTTCGGCCGGCTGGCGGCCGCAGAGCCGGCAGGCGCGATCGGAAGACTGGGCAGCTGGCTGGGTCGTCGCATCCGCGTCCATGCCGCCCATTTGACCCCGCCGGCGTGGCTCAACGCCAGTACGGCGCCGCGCCCCACCAACACCGCGCCGGCTCGTACCAGCAGCGCCGAGGGGACGATCCTGAACAGGATCGCCCCCTCGGGTTCACTCACCGGAGTCCGGCAAGCGGCCGGTCGACGCCGATCGGGCTGCGGACCCGCGGCTGCGGTCACCCGGCCAGTTGGTACTCCTGGGCCGAGTTCTCGGCGGCCCGGTTGGACGACCTGGCCGCTTGCCGGGCCGAGTACCGGGCCAACCGCTGCCACATCCGGGCCGAAGCCAGGTTGGCCGACAGCCGCTGCTGCGCGGACTCCGTCACCTGCCTACGCATTCGCTCGCGCGCATACGCCTCGTACATCGAATACATCTCTGTGCTCCTCGTGTTGTCGTGTTCGGTCACTCCGGCCGCTACCCGATGGGCGGGCCGGGCCAGTTCGGTGTGGAACCGCACGGTGTCGATCACCCCGAGCCGGTCTCGCACGCTGATGCCCCAGCGATCGACAGTCATGCCGCGACGTCGTTCTTGCGCGGGCGACCCCTGGGCCGCTTCCGCTCGATGACGACACCCTGGCTGAAGATCTCGCCGCCCCAGACGCCCCACGGCTCACGCCTGTCCAGCGCTCCGGCCAGGCAACCGGTGCGCACCGGGCAACCACCGCAGAGCGCCTTGGCCCGCTCCAGATCGCTCGGTGACTCGGCGAACCACAGGTCCGCGTCGAGCATCCGGCAGGGCAGGTCGTCGACGTCGGCGCCGAAGGCCGGGTCGACGGTGGGGACGAGCGGTTCGCAGATCGAGATCGCAGCCTGTGATTCGGCCGCAACCCGGGGCTGCGCCTGGAGCTCGGTCAGAGTTGCAGTGGCAGACACGTCGGGTCACCTCCTTGGGTCGATTGCTTGGTGTGCTTTGAGGACTTTTGTGGTTCCTGCTTGAGCTGAGGCTCGTGCTCGGTTCCTGATGCACGAATGCCCTGGTCTCTCATCGAGCCCTTTCCTCGTCGAGCCGGGAACTCCGGCGATGCCACCGCCGGGGGTTGCCCGGCGGAACTGCGTGAGTGGAGAAATGAGAAAGGCCGCGGAATCCCGGTCAGGGATTCCGCGGCCTCGAGAGGTGGCTCGCTCTGAGAAACTCAGAGAGGTATCCCTCGTCGAGGCGGGTGTCCCTTGCCGAACACGACATCCGACAGACCGGTTCCAGTGATGCGGTGCCGCAGGGCCGGAGCGGCGTCGAAGACCTCGACACCAACCGGGAGCGCACGGAAAGCAGCCGCGATTTCGCTGGCTGCTACATAATTGAAGTAATTCGACACCGCGGGCACCTCCCCGACTCTCGGCCGGCCCGGTGACGTCCGGGCACGGTTTGACGTTCTCGTGTACCCGCGAGGTTATCGGAGCGGGCAGGAGCGCACAAACTATTTTCGGCAAAAGTTTTCAACTGATTTCCGGACCCCGGTCAGTCGAGCCTCTCTGATCGAGAATCACCTTAGTTCACAGGGCAAAACTCGCTCCGGCGCAACAGCCGGCACGGTGCCGGGTCAGTCGACCGGGACCGGTTCTGGATCCTGCCCGGCGAGCACGGCTAGCACCGGCTCCGCATAGCGTTCCAGCTTCGTCGGACCGACTCCCGGGACCTGAGCCAGCGCGGCGCTGTCGCCGGGTGCCCGATCGGCAATCGCCACCAGCGTCGCGTCCGAGAACACCACGTAGGCGGGCACTCCCTGCGCCTCGGCCTGCTTCTTGCGCCATACCCGTAGCCGGCCGAAAGTGGCCGCATCGCCGGCCTCAGGCACCACCTTGGTACGCCGGGTACCGCCGGCCGCCCGTCCGGAGTTGCCGGGTCGCAGCCCGTCGAGGAACCGGCTCGGCCGGCGCCGGCGGGCCTGCCCCGGATTGCGCGCCAACGCCCAGGAGAGCATCAGCCGCTCCCGGGCCCGGGTGATGCCGACGTAGAGCAGTCGGCGCTCCTCCGCCAGTTGCTCGGGAGTATCAGCGTGCTGGATCGGAATGGTCTGGTCGGTGAGTCCGACCAGGAACACGGCATCCCACTCCAGCCCCTTGGCCGAGTGCAGCGAGGCAAGGGTGACCCCTTGCACGGTCGGCGCGTGCTGGGCCGCTGACCGCTGCTCCAGGTCGCGGTTGAGGTCGTCCAGCCGGGCCTCCGGCTGCTCGGCGACGAGTTGCTCGGCGAGCCCGACCAGCGCCGCCAGCGACTCCCACCGTTCCCTGGCCGCGCCGCCCGGCGGCGGGTGCTCGGCGTTCCAGCCGACCGAGCTGAGCACCTCGGCCACCGCCTCGGGCAGCGACACGCTGTCGTCATCGGCTCGCGCGGCGCCGCGCAGCAACACCATCGCCTGCCGGATCTCGGCCCGCTCGAAGAACTTCTCCCCACCCCGCAGCACGTACGGGATGCCCGCCTCGGTGAGCGCCTGCTCGTACACCTCGGACTGGGCGTTCACCCGGAACAGGACCGCGATCTCGGCCGGCGGAGTGCCCTCACCGATCAACCGCTTGGCGGTGGCCGCCACCGCCTCCGCCTCGGCCTTCTCGTCGTCGTACTCGGCGAAGGTGGGCGCCGGGCCGTCCGGCCGCTGGCCGATCAGCTGCAGCCGCACCGCCGCGTCCCGGGCGATCAGCCGGTTCGCCAGCTCGACGATCTGGGGGGTCGAACGGTAGTCGCGCTGCAGCCGGACCAGCTGCGCGTCCGGGAATCGCTCGGCGAAGTCCAGCAAGTAGGACGGCTTCGCCCCGGCGAAGGAGTAGATCGTCTGGTTGGCGTCGCCGACCACGCAGACGTCCTGCCGATCGCCCAGCCAGCCGTCGAGCAACCGCTGTTGCAGGGGGGAAACGTCCTGGTACTCGTCGATCACGAAGTAGCGGTACTGGGCCCGGATGGTGCGGGCGACCGCCGGCAGCTCCTCCAGCGCGCCGGACATGATGAGCAGCAGGTCGGCGAAGTCGATCTCATCGTTGCGCCGCTTTGCCTCCTCGTAACCGGCATAGACCTCCGCGACCCGGCTGGCTGGCACCGAGATGCTCCGGTTCGCCTTGGCCGCCGCCGCCTGGTACGTCTCCGGGCTCACCAGCGACGACTTGGCCCAGTCGATCTCGCCGGCCAGGTCGCGCAGCTCGGCCCGGTCGGTCCGCAACCGCAGCCGGGTGGCGGCCTGGGCCACCCAGCGCACCGGGTTGTCGGCCACCGACGGCATCGCGCCGCCGAGGATCTGTGGCGCGAAGTAGGTGAGCTGGCGCAGCGCCGCCGCGTGGAAGGTGCGCGCCTGCACACCGATCACCCCGAGCGTCCGGAGCCGGGTGCGCAGCTCGCCGGCGGCCCGGGCGGTGAAGGTCACCGCCAGCACGTTCTCCGGCGCCACCGTGCCGGTGGCCACCGCGTAGGCGATCCGGTGGGTGATGGCACGGGTCTTGCCGGTGCCCGCGCCGGCCAGGATGCAGACCGGCCCGCGGACCGCGAGCGCGGCGGCGCGCTGCTCGGGGTCGAGCCCGGCCAGGGCCCGCGCGGCTGCCGGCGGGAGGTCGGGCTCGGGGGTGCTCACGACTGCCATCTTGCCAACCGGCACCGACGATCCGACGAGGCAGTCAGGGAGGGAACACCGGCAACCGGCAGGATGGTTAGCCAGAGGACCCGAATCACCGGAAAACGAGAAGCGAGGATGCGCATGACCGCCTCGGTCACCATGTACACCACCACCTGGTGCGGCTACTGCTACCGGCTCAAGCAGGGGCTGACCACCGCCGGGATCGAGTTCCGAGAGGTCGACATCGAGCGTGACGAGCAGGCTGCGGAGCGGGTGATGACGGTCAACGGCGGCAACCAGACGGTGCCCACCCTCGAGTTCTCCGACGGCAGCGCGCTCACCAATCCGAGCGTCGCACAGGTGCGGGAGAAGCTCGCCAGCCTGGCATGACCGGCGCCGGCCGGTACGCACCGGTGACCGTCGGCCTGCTGGCCGAGCGGCTGGCCGCGGCCGTCGAGCGTTGCCATCCGGACGACCGCCCGCTGAGGTTGGCGCTGGACGGGCCGGCCTGCGCCGACACCGCGGCGCTGATCGCGCTGCTGACCGAGCGCCTGCAGGCCGCCGGCCGCCCGGTCGGGCTGGTCGACTCGCGCACCTTCTACCGCGACGCGTCGCTCCGGTTGGAGTACGGCCGGACCGACGTGGAGTCCTTCTACCGCGGCTGGTTGGACGACGGCGCCCTGCGGCGGGAGGTGCTCGATCCGATCGGCACGTCCGGCCGGTACCTGCCGTCGCTGCGGGATCCGGTCAGCAACCGGTCGACCCGGGCCCAACCGGTGGAGCTGGCAACCACCGGAGTGCTGCTGGTGCGCGGTCAACTGCTGCTCGGCATCGGCCTGCCGTTCGACCTCACCGCGCACTTCTCGGTCAGCCGGCAGGCCCGTCGCCGGCTCACCGACCCGGAACTGCAGTGGACGTTGCCCGCGTTCGATCGCTACGACCACGAGGTGGATCCGGCCGCGATCGCCGACCTGGTGATCCGCTACGACGACCCGCGACACCCGGCGCTGCTGGACCGCACCGGATCCTGACGGCTGCCCCGGTCGAGCACCGAGCCAGTCAGTCGCCCGTCGCCAGCCAGCCGTTGATCAGCTGGCGGGCGATCGACATGGTGGACGGCAACCCGCGCAGCTGGCCCGAACCCGGCTCGTCACTCCCCCAGTCGGTGGCCCGCCGGACCTCGTCCCGGGTGAACCAACCCGCCTCGCAGATCTCCGCTTCGTCGATCCGCAGCGTCGGGTCGCCGTCCAGCCGGGCGGTGAAACCCAGCATCAGCGAGGCCGGAAACGGGTGCGGCTGGGAGCCGGCGTACCGGATGTCGCGGACCGCCAGCCCGACCTCCTCCGCCACCTCGCGGGCGACCGCCGCCTCGGCCGACTCACCGGCCTCGACGAAGCCGGCCAGCACCGACATCCGGCCGGTCCGCCACTGCGGGCCACGGGCCAGCACGCACCGGCCGGCCCCGTCGTGCACCAGCATGATCACCGCCGGATCGGTGCGCGGGAAGTGCTCCGAGCCGTCGACCGGGCAGACCCGGGTCCAGCCGGCCTTGGCCACCTCGGTCGCCGCTCCGCAGCGCGGGCAGCGAGGGTGCCGGTAGTGCCAGGCCCGCAGCGCCACCGCGCTGGTCAACAGCCCGACGTCCAGGTCGGTGAGGTACGCGCCGACCTCGCGCAGCGTCCGCCAGCTGCCGTCCACCGCGACCGGGCTCGAGGCGAGCTGGGCGAAGTAGGCGACCCCGGCCGCCTCGCCGAGCCACACCCGGACGCCCTCGCCGGTGATCTCCGCCGGCCGGCGCAGCACCAGGTCCGGGTGCTCGTCGGGACCGCTCACCGGCACCGTGCCGTCCGGCGACACCAGCAGCACCCGGGACCGGTCGTCACGCCAGGCCCGCTCCAGATAATCGGCATCGTCCCGCCGCTCGGCCAGTCGGTCGTGGGCAGAGCGGGCCAGCAGCGGGATCTCCGGTACCGCCCAGGGGTCGCGGGACGGGCGCGCTGCGGCCACCGGTTAGTCGATCTCGACGATCGCCGAGAGCGGACCGCTGATCGTCTCGGCGTCGCCGACCGCCACTCCGACCAGGCCGCGCGGCGCCAGGAACCTGGCCGCCACCTCGGCCACCTGCTCGGCGGTCACCGCGAGCAGCCGAGCCGGGTGGTCGAACAGCCAGTCGCTGGACAGCCCGACCCCCAGCAACGCGCTCAGCTGCGACGCCAGGCCGGATTGGGTGGCCGTGGCCAGCGCCAGGCTGCCGATCGCGTACTGCTGCACCGAGTCCAGCTCGGTCGGGGTGATCGGCAGTGATGCGACCCGGCCCAGCTCGTACAGCGTCTCCAGGACGGCCGGCGCGGTGACCTCGGTGGCGACGTCGGCAACCGCCTGGAAGGTGGAGCCGAGCCGGGCGTGATCGATCAGGCTGCGCGGCGAGTACGAGTAGCCCTTGCTCTCACGGATGTTCTCCACCCAGCGGGAGGAGAAATAGCCGCCGAAGGCGAGGTTGGCCAGCTGCAACGCCGGGTAGTCGGCGTGGTCGCGTGGCAACGCCGGACCACCGAACCGGAAGGACGTCTGCACCGAGCCCGGACGGTCCAGCACCTGGACCGGCCCGGCGGTGATCGCGGGCGGCGGGGACTGCCGGCTGGCGGTCGGCTCGCCGGTCCACTCGGCGAAGGCGCGGTCGGCCGCGGCCAGCGCCCGGGCCGGGCTGAGGTCGCCCACCAGCACCAGGGTGGCCTGGGCCGGCCGGACCATGCTGCGGTGCAGCCCGCGCAGCTGCGCGGCCGTGATGCTGGCCACCTGGTCAAGGTCGGGCAGCGTGCGCCCGTACGGATGGCCAGGCGCCAGCCGGGCAGCGAGCGCTTCGCCGGCTATTGTGCCGGCCTGCGAACGGGACACCCGGACCCGTTCCACCAGCCGGTCCCGCTCACCGGCGACCTCGTCGGACGGATACCGGGCGCCGGTCACCACCTCGGCCATCAGGTCGAGCAGCCCGGACAGCCCGGTGGCCAGCGCGGAACTGGACAGCGTCAGCCGGTCCGGATCCACCCCCACCGACAGGTCGGCGCCGAGGCTGCCGAGCGCGGTCGCCAGTTCGACCCGGTTGCGCCGCTCGGTGCCGGTCAGCATCGAGGTGGACAGCAGCATCGACCGGGCCAGGTGGGCCTGCTTGGTGGAGAAGAACGGGATGGCCAGCCGGGCCTCGACCATCGGGACGGTCGGCCGGCGGATCGCCACCACCCGCAGTCCGGAGGGCAGCACCGCCTCGCTGGCGCGGACCCGCCTCGGCTTGCGCGGCGCGGTCAGGCCGGGGACGGGCAGCAGGTCGGTCACCGGGACGCTCCAGGAACGAGTTCGACTACCGCCCGGCTGTCCGGACGGAGGCTTGCGGCGGCGGCGCGGATGCCTTCCTCGTCCACCTCGGCGAGCAGCGCGGGCAGCCGCAGGATCATCCCCGCGTCACCGAACACCGTCTCGAACTTGGCGAACTCCAGGCAGCGGTTCATCACCTGGTCGAGCTCCCGGGAGACGATCGAGGCCAGCCGCACCTTGACCCGGTCAAGCTCCCCCGGCTCGAGCCCGTCGGTGGCGAGCCGGTCGAGCTCGGTGTCGATGCCGGCCAGCACGGCATCGGTGCTGACGTCCGCCGAGTGTCGCGTGGTGATGTTGAGCCGGGTCGGGTCACGCTCCTCCAGCGGGTCGCCGAAGGTGCCAAGGTAAGCCGAGACGTCGTGCACCAGCCGCTGCGACTGGACCAGTGAACGCTGCAGCCGGGAGGCATCGCCCTCACCCAGGATCTCGGCCAGCAGCACGGATGCCAGATAGACCCGCAGGTCTCCATTCGGGTTGGGCACCCGGTACCCCACCGCGACCGCCGGCAACGGCGCCATCCGGTCGTGGTGCACCGCGCGCAGCTCACCGTCCGGCGCCGGCTCGGCGAAGTCCGGCCGCTCTGGCCGGGGCCGGCTGCGCAGCTCACCGAAGTGCCGTTCGATCAACTCGAGGGTGGCGTCCGGGTCGAGGTCGCCGGCGACGCACAGCACCGCGTTGGACGGCGCGTAGTAGGTGTCGAAGAAGCCGGCGGCGTCCTCGACGGTGGCATTGGTGAGGTCCTCGAAGCCGCCGTAGCCGTTGTGGGCGTTGGGGAACGTCCGGTAGAGAACCTCCGGCAGCACCAGCCACGGGAACCCGCCGTACGGCCGGTTCAGCACGTTGACCCGGATCTCCTCCTTGACCACGTCGATCTGGTTGCGCAGGTTCTCCTCGGTGATCCGCGGCGAGCGCATCCGGTCGGCTTCGAGGAACAGCCCGCGCTCGAGCGCGTGCGACGGCAGTGCCTCGAAGTAGTTGGTGTAGTCCAGATGGGTGCTGCCGTTGAAGACACCGCCCGACGCCTGGACGTAGCGGAAGTGCTCCAGCTTCTGCAGGTTGGCCGACCCCTGGAACATCAGGTGCTCGAACAGGTGGGCGAACCCGGTGCGTCCCTCCGGCTCGGACCGGAAGCCGACGTCGTAGACGACGCCGATCCCGATCACCGGCGCGCTGGGGTCAGGAGCGAGCACCACCCGCAGCCCGTTGTCCAATGTGATGTGGCGCAGGTCGAAGGACAGCGAGGGCAGCGCCGCGGTCAACGGCTGGCGAGGAGGCACCAGGCCACCCTAGCCAATCCGGCGGCGGCCAGACCGGACGAGGTGCCGCAGTACGTCAACCCCGCAGGGCTGCGGCGCCGGCGGCCGCGAACTCGTCCCAGAGGTGGGCGGCCGCCTCGGCCCCGCGGTAGAGCATCGACAGGCTGACCTTCTCGTTCGGCGCGTGGATCTGGTCGTCCGGCAGCCCGACGCCGAGGAACACCATCGGCACGGCGAGGGCAGTCTGGATCAACGCCTCCGGACCGGAACCGCCCTCCCGGGTGGGCAGCACCAGATCGGTGTCGAAGGCCTTGCCGATCGCCCGCTCCAACGCGCCGTAGGCGGCGCCGTCGATGCTGACCAGGCAGGCGGCGACACCGTCCCCCTCCCAGCTGATCCGGTGCTCGATGCCGGCCGGGGTGTGCTCGGCCACGAACCGCTCGACATTCGCCCGGATGGCGGACGGGTCCTGGTTGGCGACCAGCCGGAACGACAGCTTGACCATGGCGTCGCTGGGCACGATCGTCTTGCTGCCGGCGCCCTGGTAGCCACCGCCGATGCCATTCACCTCGGCGGTGGGCCGGGCGCCGAGCCGCTCGAGAGTGCTGTAGCCGGCCTCGCCGGCCAGCACCCGGGACTTGCTGGTGGTGAGGAAGGCCTTCTCGTCGAAGGGCACCTTGGCCAGCAGGTCCTGCTCACGCTCGGTCAGTTCCAGCACGTCGTCGTAGAAACCGGGGATCTGCACCCGGCCGTTCTCGTCATGCAGCGCTGCCGCCAGCCGTGCCACGGCGGTCGCCGGGTTGGGAACCGCACCGCCGAACGAGCCGGAGTGCAGGTCGAGGTCGGGGCCGTGGAAGTCGACGGTGCAGACCGCCAGGCCGCGCATGCCGGTCACCGCGCTGGGCACGTCCTCGGCCAGCATGCCGGTGTCGGTCACCACCACCACGTCGCAGTCCAGCCGGTTGCGCCGCTCGTCGAGCAGTCGCTGGAAGTTGACCGAGCCGGACTCCTCCTCGCCCTCGATCAGGAACTTGAGGGTGACCGCCGGCGCGCTGGATGCGGCGTCACCGGACGCGGCCAGGTGGGCCTTGAGGCCGAGCAGGTGGAAGAGCAGCTGGCCCTTGTCGTCGGAGGCGCCCCGAGCCCGCAGCAGGTCGCCGTCCACCGTCGGGTCGAACGGGTCGGTGTGCCACAGCTCGATCGGGTCGACCGGCTGCACGTCGTGGTGACCGTAGACCAGCACGGTCGGCGCGGCCGGGTCCGCGGCCGGCCACTCGGCGTACACCGCTGGCAGGCCGCCGTCGATCGGCCAGATCTCGACGGTCGGGAACCCGGTGCGGGTGAACGCGTCGGCGAGCCACTGGGCGCTGGCGACCACGTCGTCGTGGTGTGCCGGCTGGGCGCTGATGCCCTGGATGCGCAGCCACGCGTCCAGGTCGGCCAGCAGGTCGGCGCGGTGGTCGGTCACGTAGGCGCGGATCCGCGCGTCCCGGTCGGCGGTGTCGGCATTGGTCACGGCGCTCAGGCTAATCGGTGTCCGATCCGGGGCCGTCAGCACCGTCGAGGTCGGCTGCTACGGGCTGCGGCTCCTGCCCGACCAGCTGCCGCAGCGCCGCCGCGTCGAGCAGGCCGACCGGGGTGACGGTGTTGCCGCTGGGCACGTAGTGGAAGGCCGCCCGCACCCGGTGCAGCTCGTCGTCGGGAATGCCGCGCAACGCCGCCCAGGCCAGCCGGTACATCGCCAGCTGCACCGCCTGGGCCCGGGCCCGGTCGCCGATCGGTGGCCGGCCGGTCTTCCAGTCCACCACCGTGTAACCGCCGTCCGGATCCTCGAAGACCGCGTCCATCCGGCCGCGGACGACCCGGCCGCCGAGCCACATCTCGAAGCCGACCTCGACCGCGACGGGCGTCCGGTCTACCCAGTCGCTGCGGTCGAAGGCCGCCTTCAGCTCGTCGAGTTCGGCGGTGTCGGCGAGCTCGTCCACCGCGCCGGGCAACTCGTCGATGTCGATCAGGGTTTCCGCCGACCAACGTTGTTCGAGCCATTGGTGGAAGGCGGTGCCGCGGCGCGCCTGCCGGGCCGGCTGCTGCGGCAACGGGCGCCGCAGCCGGCGGGCCAGCGCCGCCGGGTCCGCGGTCAGGGTGACCAGGTCGGAGACCGACAACCGCTCGGGCAGCGGCACGTCGATGTGCTCGGGCTGCCCCGCGGCGGCCCGCTCGGCCAGCAGGAGTTCGACGTCACGCCGCCACAAGGCCGCCAGATCAGGCTCGGCAAGGTCCGCCTGCTCGTCGTCGCTCGTCGGCTGGAGGGAGCCCGACGGGTGCGGTGTTGGGGACCCTGCCGGCCGACCGTCACCGGACGACAGCCGGGCGGCCAGCTCGGTGAACACCGCTGCGGCGGCCAACTCCACCGCGCCGCGGCGCGCGCCCAGCGGGTCGAACGGCCAGGCCAGCCCAACCGCTTCCTGCTGCAGCGGGTTCGTCTCGTCCGGGTCGACCTCGTGCCAACCGTCCAAGGTCACGGCAGGATGTTCTCGCAGCTCCGCCAGGAAGACCGAGGCGGTACGGGCGGTGGAACCGGCGCCCCAAGCCGCTCCGGAGGCGTACAACGCCTTGCGGGCTCGGGTGAACGCGACGTAGGCGAGCCGCCGTTCCTCCAGCACGTGGCGGTCGGTCAACCGCTCCCGGTGGGCCTGCAGGCGATCCTCAACATCACCACGGTGCTGACAGCCGGCCAGGTCCAGCTGGGGCAACTGGTCGGAGTCGCCCCGCAGCGGTGACGGCAGCAGGGCCGGTGTGCTCGTCCAGTCGTGGCTCTTGGCCTGGTCGGGGAAACCGTCGGTGACCAGCCCCGCGACCGCCACCACGTCCCACTCGAGCCCCTTGGCACCGTGCACCGTGAGGATCTGCACCCGATCCGGAACCACCTCGACGGTGGCCGGTTTCAGGCCGTACTCCTCGTTCTCGGCCGCCTTCAGGTAGCCCAGGAAGGCGGTGATCGATGCGCCGGACCGGTCGGCCATGAACCTGGCGGCCTCGTCGGCGAACCGGTCCAGGTTGGCCCGTCCGGCAACCGCCGCATAGCCGGTTCCCGGTCGGGCGGCCACCTCGGCGTCCAGGCCCAGTTCGACCTCGATCTCGGCGATCAGCTCTGGCAGCGGCAGGTCGAGCCGGCGACGCAGCCGGCGCAGCAACTGCCCGCACTCGCGCACCCGGCGAAACCCCTCGGCGGAGAGCCGGGAGCCGGTCGGTGGGTCGGCCAGGCTGGCAAGGTCGTCTACCGCCTCGATCAGCGACGGCTCGATGCGCTCGTCACCAGCCAGCTCGTCACCGGCCAACTCGCCGTCAACCGACTCACCGCCGGACTGGTCAGGGTGTGGTCGAGCGAGCAACTGGCCGGTGCGCCGTGCCAGTAACCGGGCGTGCTCGTGCAGAGCGGCCAGGTCGGCCGCCCCGAGCCGCCATCTCGCGCCAGCGAGCAGCCGGCCAAGTGAACCGCCGGCGTTGTGGTCGGTGAGCACGGTCAACGCCGCGCGTACATCGGCGACCTCGGGCAGCGAGAGCAGGCCGCCGATGTCGACCACCTCGACCGGCAGGCCGGCCTGCTGCAGGGTCTGCGCGACCAGACCGATGGTCGAGCGCTTGCGCACCAGTACCGCCAGGGTGCGCCGGTCCCCGGTCCAGTCGGTGCGTTGGTGCCACTCCTCGCGCAGTCGGTCGGCGAGCCAGCCGGCCTCGGTGCGCACGGTGTCGGCGAAGGTGGCCAGCACCCGACCGTCCGGGGCTTGCGGACGTGCCACCAGCGGCTGCTCAGCGTCGCCCCGCAGTGGCTCGGCGACCGCGTTCGCGACGGCCAGGACGTGCCGGTCGTTGCGCCAGCTGGTGCGCAGCGGGAACACCGTCGCCGGCCGGCCGGCCGCGCTACGGAACCGGTCGGCGAACCGGCCGATGTTGCCGGCCGACGCACCGCGCCAGCTGTAGATCGACTGCAGCGGGTCGCCGACGGCGGTGACTGCCCGGCCGTCACCGAACAACGCGGCCAGCATCTCGATCTGGGCATAGCCGGTGTCCTGGTACTCGTCCAGCAGCACCACGTCATAACGGGCCCGCTCGGTGGCGGCCACCGGCTGCCGCCGTGCCAGCTGGCAGGCCAACACCATGTGGTCGGCGAAGTCGAGCACGCCCTCGACCCGTTTCCGCTCGGCGAAGGCCTCGGCCAGCGGCAACAGGTCGGCGCGCTTGGTCAGCGACTCGAGCAGCCGCTCCACGATCGGCGGGTAGTCGCGGGTGCGGGAGTTGGGCTTGCGGGGCAGTGACTCGAGTTCCTCGCGCAGCCGGTCGGTGAGCCGGCGCACCTGGTCGGGACCGGTGAGGTGGTCGGCCAACTGCCCGGCCAGGTCGAGCACCCGTTCGGTGACAGTGGCGATCACCCCGGGCGGCCGTTCGAAGGGGCCCGGGTAGGCCCGCACCACCGAGTCGGCCACCTGCCAGCGGGCAGCTTCGGTCAGCAACCGGGCGCCCGGCTCCCGTCCGAGCACGATGCCGTGCTCGTCGACCAGCCGGCCGGCGTAGGCGGCGTAGGTGAGCACGGTGGGCTCGCCCGCGGTGTCCCAGGGCAGCCGGTCGGACGAGCGCTCGGGCGCCAGCACCGAGTACAGGGTGCGCAGCCGGCGCCTGATCCGTTGCTGCAGTTCACCCGCCGCCTTGCGGGTGAAGGTCAGGCCCAGGATGCGCTCCGGCGCCACCAGCTCGTTCGCCACCAGCCACACCACTCGACTGGCCATGGTCTCGGTCTTGCCCGACCCGGCACCGGCGATCACCACCGCGGGGGCCAGCGGAGCCTCGATCACCGCGACCTGCTCCGGCGTCGGCTGCGGCTGCTGCAGCAGGCTGGCGATGTCGGCTGCCCGGTACCGGAGGGCAGTTGTCACCGGCGCGCTCACTGGGTCACCTGGCGGCCGTCGTCCTGCACCGGGCAGCACCGGCGCACCGCGCATCGGTCGCAAGCCTTGCCGGGGTTCGCGGTGACCGAGTTCGCCCGCAGCGCGGAGGCGATCTCGGCGAGCTTGCCGTGCACCCACCCCGGCTCGTCGGACTCGGCCAGCGGTCCCTGCTGCTGCTCGCTGCCCCTCGTGTTGGCCGCGCTCAACTGCACCAGGCTGGCACCACCGGACTCGGCCGGCGTCCCGTCGGTGAACCCGCCCTCGGTCACCGCTACCTGGTACGCGGCGAGCTGGGGATGCCCGGCCAGGTCCTTCTCGGGATAGCGGCTCTTGCCGGTCTTGAAGTCGATGACCACCAGCCGGCCGTCGGAGTCACGTTCGAGCCGGTCGACCTTGCCAGACAGCAGCGCCTCGCCCACCTGGACCGAGAACCCGGCCTCCTTGGCCACCAGCCGGAGCCGGTCACGGCTGCCGCTGAGCCACCGGGCGAGCTCGGCCAGCATCCGCTGCGCCCGCACCCGCTCCTGGTCGGCGTGCCACTGGGCACCGAAGTCGATCTCGGCCCAGCCGGCTTCGAGCAGTTCGACGAGCTGCTGCTCGGTCGCGTCGTCGGGAGCCTGCTCAGCGACCGAGTGGATCAAGGTGCCGAGCGATGCCGCGGCTTCGTCCGTCGCGTCGGTGGCGCCCAGCTCGGTCAGCAGCGCGCGCAACTGGCACTCGGTGTACGCCTCGAACTTGGACGGCCGGATCGGCACCGGCCCGGCGGCCGGGTCGCGGATGGGACCGCTCGAGGACGGCTCGGCCAGCCCCCACCACTGGGCCGGATGCGCGCCCGAGACACCGGCCTCGGCCAGCCTGGCCAGCTGCCGGGCAGCCTCCTGCCGCAACTCCGGTGCCTTGCCGTCGTCCAGCAGTGCGGCCCGCAGTTCGGCGACCAGGCCGGGCAGCGCGAACTGCCGGGCATCGACGGTGGCCGGCCGCTCGGTGATGGTCTCCGGTAGCGGATCGAGCTCGTCGAGGAAGCGGGAAGGTTGGGTCTCCTCGCTCGCCACCGCGGTGACGATCAGCCGCCGGCTGGCCCGGGTCGCCGCGACGTAGAACAGCCGCCGCTCCTCGACCAGCCGTTCGAAGAGCACGCCGCTGCTGACGGCGGGACGTTCGGCGAGCACGTCCACCAGCAGGTCGACGCCGAGCAGCGAGCCGCGCGGGCGCAGGTCGGGCCAGGTGCCCTCCTGCACCCCGGCAACGCACACCACCTGCCACTGCAGGCCCTTGCTGGCGTGGGCGGTCAGGATGCTGACCTCATCCGCGACGTGCCGATGCTGGCCGACCTCGGTGTCGGTGATCTGCAGCCGGCTGACCCATTCGTGCAGTTGTTGCGCGGTGGCGCCGGGGCTGCGATCGGTCACCTTGGCAGCCTCGGCGAACAGCGCCAGCACCGCGTCGAGCGCCCGGTCCGCCCGGGCCGCGTCCGACCTGGGGGCGTCCGCCCGGTCGGGCGCCAGGCTGCGCCGGTTCAGCCGGCCGGCCAACCCGGTCGCCTGCCAGACCGCCCAGAGCACGTCCTCCGGCCCGCCTCCGGTGGCCGCCGCCTGCTGCCCGGCGGTGATCGCGGCGCGCAGCCGCTCGGCGGGCTGCCGGACGGACTCGGGCAGCCAGCTGATCGCGGCCGGCTCGACGAGCAGGTCGGCCAAGGTCAGCGGCTCCGGCGCCCGGCGCAACTGGCGGCGCATGCGCAGCACCTGCAGCGGATCGGCCCGACCGACCGAGCTGACCAGCAGCGCCTCGGCGTCAGCGGCGGTGATGCTCTTCGGATCGGTGAAGCAGCGGATCAGGTCGAGCAGCACCGAGACCACCGGCTCGTCGGCCAGCGCTCCCCGAACCGCCTGGGCAACCGGAACGCCGGCCGCGGCCAGTCCGCGGCGCAGCGTGTCGGCAGTCGGACCGGCCGACCGCACCAGCACCGCCATCTCCGACCAGGGCACCCCGTCCTCGGCGTGCACCCGGCGCAGCATGGAGGCAAGGTGGGCGGCCTCGTGGCTGGCTGAACCGAAGACCGCGGTGGTGACCGAGCCGACCGGCAGTCCGCTGGCCGGACGCAGCTGCCGGTGCTGGGCCGGCCCGGTGAGCCGACCGGCCACCCGCCGGGTGGCCGCCAGCAACCGGGCGCCGGACCGCCGGCAGACGGTCAGCGGCACCGTCTCCACCGGGGCGGTCAACTCCAGCTGGCCACCCGGCCGCTGTGCCCGCACCGCGCCGTTGAACTCGCCGAAGTGGTTGTCGATCTCGGCCATCGCGTTGTGCTCCGCGCCGCGGAAGGCGTAGATCGCCTGGTCCGGGTCACCGATCAGCACCAGCTCGTCGGCGCCCGAGGCGATCAGTTTCAACAGTTCCAGCTGGGCCGGGTCGGTGTCCTGGTACTCGTCGACGAAGATCCGCCGGCGGGCGATCCGTTCGGCCAGTAGCAGGTCCGGGTTGGCCCGCAGTTCGGCGACTGCCCGCTGGATCAGCTCCGGTGCGTCGAAGGCTCCCGGTGACATGAGTGCCGTGACGTCGAGGTATTCGTCGAACACGTCGGCGGCGACGACCCAGTCGGGCCGGTCATGCCGGCGGCCGAGGTCGGCCAGCTCGTCCGGACCGAGATCGCGCTCGATCGCCCGCATCAGCAGCTCGCGCAGCTCGTCGGCGAAGGCCTGGGTCTGTGCGGCGGCGGCCAACTCGGGAGGCCAGTCGTCGGTGCCGTCGGCCAACCGGCCGGCCAGCAGCTCGCGCAGCGTCACGTCCTGCTCGGACCCGGAGAGCAGCCTCGGCGGGGGGTCGCCGGCGAGCACCGCGGCTCGGTGCAGCAGCCCGAAGGCGTAGGAGTGAAAGGTGCGGGCGACCGGCTCGGCAATGGTGCGCCGGAGCCGCCGGGTCAGCTGGTCGCGAAGCCGTCCGGCTGCCCGCCGGGAGAAGGTGAGCAGCAGCAGGTTCTGCACCGGCAGCCCCCGCTCGACGCGGACTGCCGCGGCCTCGACCAAGGTCGCCGTCTTGCCGGTGCCGGGGCCGGCAAGCACCCGCAGGACGCCGCGATCATGCTCCACCACCCGACGCTGACCGGCGTCGAGTTCCAGCCTGCCGGGAGCCGGCGGCGGGGTACGGACCAGCCGGAACGGCGGCTGACCGGCACGGGTTGGTTGCACCTGCTCATACCACCACACGGGTCCGACAGGTTCCGGTCAGCGCCCGTCCCACCGCGCCTCGGCCAGCTGCACCCGGCCGTTCCGGATCGGCACGCCCTCGGCCGCCAACAAGGCGAGCTGCGTCTCGGCGATGTGCTCGGCACAGCGGCCGTCCGACCGGAGCACCCGGTGCCACGGCACCGCGTCGCCCTGCTGGGCGAGCACCCGGCCGACGTTGCGGGCGGCGCGGGTGCCGATGAACTCAGCCACGTCCTTGTAGGACAGGACCCGGCCGGCCGGGATCAACTCCACGCAGGCGAGCACCCGGTCGGGCAGCGGCAGCCGCTCGTCCAGCGCCTGCCGCCGCAGCTCCTGCTGGTTCAACCGGGCGTCAGTACGACGGCAGCGACGGGTCCACCTGGGTCACCCAGGCCGTCACCCCACCCTGCACGTGCACCGCGTCGGCGAAGCCGGCGTTCTTGACCGCGGCCAGCGTCTCGGCCGAGCGCACCCCGGTCTTGCAGTACATGACAATCTGGCGGTCCTGCGGCAGCTCGGCCAGCGCGTCCCCGCGCAGGATCTGGTCCTTCGGCACCAGGCGAGCGCCCGGGATCCGGACGATCTCCCACTCCGCCGGTTCGCGGACGTCGATCAGCTCGATCGGCTTCTGCGACTCGATCAGCTCCTGGAGCTCGGCCGCGGTGATGGTGGAGCCGGCGGCGGCCGCCTGGGCCTCTTCCGAGACCACCCCGCAGAACGCCTCGTAATCGATCAGCTCGGTGATCTTCGGAGCGTTCGGGTCCTTGCGGATGCCGACCTGGTGGTAGGTCATCTCCAGGGCGTCGTAGATCATCAGTCGGCCGAGCAGCGTCTCGCCCACGCCCGTGATCAGCTTGATCGCCTCGGTGGCCATGATCGAGCCGATCGAGGCGCACAGCACGCCGAGCACGCCGCCCTCGGCACAGGACGGCACCATGCCCGGCGGCGGCGGGTCCGGGTACAGGTCGCGGTAGTTCGGGCCGTGGGAGTCCCAGAACACCGACGCCTGGCCGTCGAAGCGGTAGATCGATCCCCACACGTACGGCTTGTCCAGCAGCACGCAGGCGTCGTTGACCAGGTAGCGGGTGGCGAAGTTGTCGGTGCCGTCGACGATCAGGTCGTACTGCCCGAAGATCTCCAGCACGTTGTCGTTGTCGAGCCGGACGTCGTGGACGACCACGTTCACCAGCGGATTGATCTCGGAGATGCTGTCCCGCGCCGACTCGGCCTTGGAACGCCCGATGTCGGACTGGCCGTGGATGATCTGCCGCTGCAGGTTGGACTCGTCCACCACGTCGAACTCGACGATGCCGAGGGTGCCGACCCCGGCCGCGGCCAGGTACATCAGCGCCGGCGAGCCGAGGCCGCCGGCGCCCACGCAGAGCACCTTGGCGTTCTTCAGCCGCTTCTGCCCGGTCATCGCGACGTCCGGGATGATCAGGTGCCGGCTGTACCGGCGCACCTCGTCGACGGTCAGCGAGTCGGCGGGTTCCACGAGTGGTGGCAGAGACACGAAATCTCACTTCCTGTGCAGCATTGCCTGCGGGGGTTACCGGCAGGTGCAACGCTGCGCCGGCCGGGCCGAATTCCCATTCTGCCCGGGCCGGCAGCACGGCGCACCGGGCGATGCTCAGCCGGCGTTGCGCTGGTAGAAGCTCATATCCGGCCCGTCGCCGGCCTGCTCGGCACCCGGCGCGTCGGGGGCACCTGGCGGGTACGGCCAGGGATTGGCCTGGCAGATCTGGCCCGTGGCCGTCTTGGCGCCGATGGTCTGCTGCATCATCACCGGCGCAAGCCCGCTCCGCAGGCACTGGTGGGCGTGGTTGTGCCCGATCGCGTGACCGACCTCGTGGTTCACCGCGTAGACCCGGTAGGTGGCCAGGTCGCTGGCGTACACCGCCGCGCCACGCACCCAGCGGGCCACGTTCAGCACCACCAGGGTGTGCGCCCCGTCGTAGCAGGACGTCTCCAGCGGCAGGTCGTAGCCGCAGAGCCGTCGCACCGTCATCGTCGAGGTGAGCGCGATCGAGAAGTCCACCGGACCGCTGCTCACCCGCTTCAACGCGAGCTTGCCGGTCGCCGTCCACGAGCGGTGATCGGAAAGCGAACTCATCACCACCGCCGCGAAGTTGTTCAGGTCGACGCCCTTGACGCCGTTCTCGACCTCGATGTCGAACCGGTACAGGTGGCCGCGCCCGATCACCGGGGAGCTGCCGCGCAGCACGGTGAAGGTGCCGGTTCCGGCGCTGCTGTACGGGGCGCCGGGAGGCAACTGCGTGGAGCCGAGCGCTCCGCTCACCGCGCTGTTCCCGGGGTCGTCCACCTTCAGCTGGCTGACCGCGGCAGCGTCCGGCGGGGCGGCCGAGCCGGGACGGTCAGCGGCCCGGTCGACGGCCCGCCGCACCGCGGCCGGCGAGCCGGTATGGATCAGCGCGAAGACGGTGACCAACGCGAGCACCGGCAGCGCGTAGGCACGCCAGCCGTACCGCTGGACGAAGCCGGCCCAGCCGCGGCGGCGCGCCGGTGGGCGGTCGGCCAGGGGCGCCGCATCGGGTCGGGCCGAGGTCGCCCCGGGCCGGACGCTCGATCTGGTCACCCGTCCAGCCTGCCACAGCCGGCCGGACGGCCGCCCTTATTGGAGCTCCGTCGGCGATTCCCGCGATGCGAGGTCGCGGCGTTAGGTCAGCCAGCTACCGGTTCGTCCGTCTCCGATACCGCAGGGCGAGGACGGCCCGCGCCGTGATGACCGGGTCCTCCAACTGCGCGGTGTGGCCGACATCCGGCAGAACCAGCAGCCTGGCCCCCGGGATGCTCGCTGCCACCCGCGGGGCGTTGGAGACATCGACCAGCCGGTCGAGCTCACCCCAGATCACCACGCTGGGCGCCTGGATTCGGCCGAGCAACTGCCAGGCCGACCGGGCGCCCGGCACCAGGTAGCTGCGCACCAGGCCCCGGAACGAGCGCAGCAGCGCGTCCGAGGCCCATGGGTAACCGCGCCGGTGCTCGATCTCCTCCACCGCCTCGGCCAACCGGTGGGCAGGCACCCGCTCCGGATGGGCGAAGCACAGCCGGATCAGCGCCCGGGCCCGCTGCTCCGCCGGGCTGGCGTCCATCCGGGCGAGTGCCCGAGTACCGAACCCCGGCACCAGCAGCAGCGGCAACAACAGGTCGGAGCCCTTGCGGGGACGAAGATCGGGCACCGCCGGCGACACCAGGGTCAGGGTGCGCACCAGGTCCGGCCGGCTGGCCGCCACCCGGATCGAGATCGCGCCGCCCATCGAGTTTCCGACCAGGTGCACCGGCCCCCGACCGGAGTGCTCCAGGTACCGGATCACCAGCCGGGCATGGGAGTCGAGGGAGTATTTGCGGTCCGGCGGCGGACCGGACCGGCCGAACCCGGGCAGGTCGATCGCCTCACCGGCGTACCAGGGCGACAGCAGGTCGGCCAGGTCGGTGAAGTTGGTCGAGGCGCCACCGAGTCCGTGCACGTACAGCGCCGGCTCCGCCGCCGGGTTCGGCGACGGAGTGCGCCGGACGTACAGCCGGGACCGGCCCAGCGCGAACTCGGTGCCGGGCCAGGGCCGGCGGCCCGGATCGAGGTCCGGCAGCGGGTACTCCGCCGGGTCGGCGAGCTCCGCGACCGGCGCGGTCCTGGACCGTCCGTCGCGACGGGAAGCCTGTTCAGTCATCGGTTCCAGGTTACCCAGCGGTAGCTCATTGCCGGCCGGCTGATCTACCGGCCGGTAGGATCGCCTCCGGACCAGTCGAGGAGAAAGGTCGTCATGACCGACACCGTGGACGCGTCTCGCGGCGCCCGGCTGCCGCGCTCGGCGCGGCGCAAGCAGTTGCTCGCCGCCGCCCAGGAGGTCTTCGTGAGCAACGGCTACCACGCCGCCGCGATGGACGACATCGCCGACCGCGCCGGGGTATCCAAGCCGGTGCTGTACCAGCACTTCCCCGGCAAGCTCGACCTCTACCTGGCGTTGCTCGACACCCACGCCGAGGACGTGCTCGACCGCGTTCGCCGCGCCCTGGCCGAGACCGACGACAACCGGGTGCGGGTGCACAACGTGCTCACCGCCTACTTCGACTTCGTCGACGGTGAGGACCGTGGCGATTCCGGCGCCTTCCGGTTGATCTTCGAGTCGGACCTCGGCAACGAACCGGCCGTCCGGGAGCGGGTCGACCGGGTCGGCCGGCTGACCATGCAGGCGGTGGCTGACACCGTCGCGGCCGACACCGGGCTGAGCCGCGAGCAGGCCGAACTGCTGTCGGTGGCCCTCACCGGCGCCGCCCAGATCACCGCCACTTGGTGGCTCGACGCCAACCGACCGATCCCGAAGGCCGAGGCCGTCCGGTTGCTTGAGACGTTGCAGTGGCGCGGCATCTCGCACTTCCCGCTGCAGGGCGGCGACCGTCCCGCCGGCTGACCTTGATCGGCGCTGCTCGCGTTCGCTCTCAGCGCTGAGTTGGATCGGCGCTGCTCGCGTTCGCTCTCAGCGCTGAGTTGGATCGGCGCTGCTCGCGTTCGCTCTCAGCGCAGTACTCGATCGGTTTCGGTGGTTGGCCGTCGGCTAGCGTTGACGCGAAACCGGGCGCGACCCCGGGCGGGCTGGATCACGAACAGGGAGGCTTCTCGTGGAGGTCAAGATCGGCGTGCTGCACACCCCCCGGGAGATCACCCTGGAGAGCGCGCAAACGCCGGACGAGGTCGGCGAGCTGGTCGCCGCAGCGCTCAAGAGCGTCGACGGACAGCTGGTGCTCACCGACGAACGCGGTCGCCGGATCATCGTGCCGGCCAACCTGGTCGCCTACGTCGAGATCGCTCAGGCCGACGCCCGGCGAATCGGCTTCGCCGGCTGACACCCGCCGCCGGCTCGGCTTGAGCCGCGCCGGTCAGTGCGAAAGGCCGAGCGCGTCCATCCGCTCCACGTGCTTGCCGGTCAACCGGTCGATCAACGCCGAGATGGCGGTCAGGTCCCCGGCGCCACCGACGATCAACCGCACCAGCGCATCCCGCTCGGCCGCGACGTGCTGGGCCTGGCTGATCGCCTCGCCCACCAACCGCCGTCCCCACAGTGACAGCCGGGAAGCCGCCGTCGGGTCCTGCTGGGTCAACGCCTTGACCTCCCGGATCGCGAACTCGGCGTTCCCGGTGTCGGCCAGCGCCTCGTTGACCAGCGCCCGGGTCGGCTCGTCGACGTACTCGGCAACCTCCCGGTAGAAGTCGGCCGCCAGCCCGTCCCCGACGTAGGCCTTGACCAGCGCCTCACCCCAGGTCTTCGGCTCGGTCCGGGAGTGGAACGTCTCCACCGCGCTGACGAACGGCGCCATCGCCTGCTGCGGATCGGCCCCCAGCGCGGTGATCCGGTCGACCAGCCTGCGGTAGTGCCCGATCTCCACCGCGGCCTTCTCCGAGAGAGAAGCACGCAGCGCGGTGTTCGGCGCCTTGCGAGCATCGTGCGCCATCCGGTCGAAGGCGCTGAGCTCGCCGTACGCGAGCACTCCGAGCAGGTCGATCACCGCTGCCAGGTCGGGCTGGCTGGTCTCGGTCATGCCGCGTGCCGTCCTTGTCGCCGGTGGCCGCTCGGTGGCCGGGTGCGGCATACCGTAGTCCGGTTAGCCCGTCCCGGCAGCCCCGACAGGCCGGGTTGCGGCCGGCGGCACCGGCCGTCCGGTTAGACTGGGGCACGAGATGCAGTTGCCAACAGGGCAATCGCCTCACGTCCTAGCGGGCGTCTGCCGCGCCGTGGCCATTTCCGGCCCGCCTCAGGTGCCCACGAGCGAACCTGCAGAAGTGGATACCTGAACATGACAGACGCTGTCGTCAGCGATATCGAAACCCCAGACCAGACCACCCCGGCCCCGCTGGCCGCCCAGGCCCCGGTGAAGCCGGACAGCCCGCTGTTCTCCGAGTTCGCGGTCAAGCCCGAGATCGTCGCCGCGCTCAAGGACGTCGGTATCGAGCGCACCTTCGCCATCCAGGAACTCACCCTGCCGATCGCGCTGGGCGGCTCGGATCTCATCGGCCAGGCCCGTACCGGCACCGGCAAGACCCTCGGTTTCGGGGTGCCGCTGCTCAACCGGTTGCAACTCCCCGGCGACAAGGGAGCCGCACCCCAGGCGCTCGTCGTGGCGCCGACCCGCGAGCTTGCGGTGCAGGTGGCCGGTGATTTGGCCGCGGCGGGCAAGCGGCTCGGCGCTCGGGTCGTCACGATCTACGGCGGCCGGGCCTACGAGCCGCAGATCGCGTCGCTGAAGGCCGGTTCGGACGTGGTGGTCGGAACCCCCGGTCGACTGCTCGACCTGGCCCAACAGGGCCACCTGAACCTGGGCTTCGTCCGCTGCCTGGTGCTCGACGAGGCCGACGAGATGCTGGACCTCGGCTTCCTGCCGGACATCGAGAAGCTGCTGGCGCAGCTGCCGGCCGGCCGGCAGACCATGCTGTTCTCGGCCACCATGCCGGGACCGATCGTCGCGCTGGCCCGCCAGTTCCTGACCCAGCCGGTGCAGATCCGGGCCGAGGACAACGCCGGCGTGCCGGCCACCGAGCACGTCGAGCAGTTCGTCTACCGCGCGCACGCGATGGACAAGGCCGAACTGCTGGCCCGGGTGCTGCAGGCGCGCAGCCGCGGCCTGACGATGATCTTCACCCGCACCAAGCGGACCGCGCAGAAGGTGGCCGACGACCTGACCGAGCGCGGTTTCGCCGCCGGCGCGGTGCACGGCGACCTCGGGCAGGGCGCTCGGGAACAGGCGCTGCGGGCCTTCCGGTCCGGCAAGGTGGACGTGCTGGTCGCCACCGACGTGGCCGCCCGGGGGCTGGACGTGGACGACGTCACGCATGTCATCAACTACCAGTGCCCGGAAGACGCCATGACCTACGTGCACCGGATCGGTCGCACCGCCCGGGCCGGCAAGTCCGGCACCTCGGTCACCCTCGTCGACTGGGACGATCTGGCCAAGTGGAAGCTCATCTGTGACAGCCTGAACCTGCCGTTCCACGAGCCGTCGGAGACCTACTCGACCTCGGCCCACCTGTACCTGGAACTGGACATCCCCGAGAGCGCCAAGGGCACCCTGCCACGCTCGGCCCGGACCCGGGCCGGTCTCGAGGCCGAGGAGGTCGAGGACCTGGGCGGCAGCGACCGGTCCCGCAGCGGCGGTTCCGCGGGCCGCGGCGGCAGTTCCGCAGGCCGTGGCGGCGGTTCCGCGGGCCGTGGCCGGAGCCGCCGGCGCCCCGACGGCAAGGACTCCGGCGGCAAGGGCTCCGACGGGTCGCCGGCTGCCGGTTCGGATGCCGCCTCGACGACTGCCGAAACGCCTGCCAAGCCCCGTCGCAACCGGCAACGCCGGCGTACCCGGTCCGGTGTCCGGGTCGAGGGCGGCGCCGCGCAGGCTGACGGCGCCGCGCAGGCTGACGGCGCCGCGCAGGCTGACGGCAACACCGCGGACTGACGTCGGGCGCACGAGTGGCGGACACCGAAGCCGAGCCGTCGGCGCTGGCCGACTACCGCCGTCGCACGCGGCGGGCCACCCGGATCTATGCCGCGGTGCTGGCTGCCGTGGTGCTGCTCGCCGTGCTCGGCGTCAAGCTGGCCTACGCGCACGGTGAGCTGAACAAGGTTTCGTTTCGCACGGCGACCGCTCCCGCCACCCTGCCGGCGGCCACCCCGAGCACCCGGCTCGCCGAGGCCTGGCATACCAGCGAGACCGCGGCGGCCGGTGATCCGTACGACGGCGGCACCGTGGTGACCTACTCGGGCCACACCGTGAACGGCCGCGACGCGGTGACCGGCGCGGTTCGCTGGCACTACACCCGCAGCGACGAGACGCTGTGCTCGGTGCTGCAGCAGGACGGCAGCACGATCGCGATCTACCTGCGCAAGGGAAACTGCGACGAGGTGACCGGTTTCGTCACCGCCACCGGACGCCCCAAGTGGTACCGCACGCTGACCGACAACGGGATCACCACGGCGGCCAGCGTCTCCAACGACGTGATGACCGTGTCGCCGCACGGCGTGCACGTCTTCGACAACGACGGCGGCCTGGACCGGTGGAACTGGTCGGCGCCGGACGGCTGCGTGGTTCGGCACGCGCTGGCCGGCTCGCTGGGCGTGCTGATCAGTCAGGACTGCGCCGCCGGCCACCAGTTGGTGCTGCACGACGCGATCGCCGACTCGGTCAAGTGGACGGTGGACACCCCGACCGCAATGCTGCCGATCGCGGCGGACGCATTCGTCGGAGCGCTCGACCCCGGCACCGGATCGGTGCAGCGCTTCACCCCCGACAAGGGGGCCTCTCGGCAGACCGCGAGGGTGCCGGCCGGCCCGTCCTCACCCGACGGCGGCTTGCCGACCGCGGTGGCCGCCGTCAGCGCGACCGACGCCGCCGGTCAACCGGTGCAGCTGGTGTGGTTGGCCCGGCCGCGGCGGCTGCTCGCGATGGCCGGCGACGGCTCCGTGCTGTGGTTCGCGCCCGCCACCGGCCCGGCCTGGCCGGTGACCAGCGCGTTCGTGGCGAGCCTGGCCGGTCCGGACCAGGTGCCGCTGCGCCGGGTGGACGGCGGGCAGGCCCAGTTGACCAGCACCCTGACCCCGCCTGCGGCCAGCGCGGACGCCCGGATCTATCCGGTGGCCAGCGGGCTGTTGGTCGCTGGCGACACCGACACGGTGCGGTACCGGTGACCTGCTGGCGGAGAGCTGGCGAGGCTCGGGTTCCGGTCGAGGCGAGGCTGCGTTGGCGATGAGGGTCCGGTTCGAGCTGGCCGCCGGGTCCATCGCCGCGCTCGACAACGGCTCGGCTGGGGCGTCCGGAACGGTGTTGCTGGTTCCCGGTTACACCGGTTCCAAGGAGGACTTCCAGCCGCTGCTGCGACCGCTTGCCGAGGCTGGCCTGCGGGCCGTCGCCATCGACCAGCGCGGCCAGTACCAGTCGGAATGGGCACGCACAGAGCACGGCTACCAGCTCGCCGCACTGGCCGCCGAGGTGCTCGAACTGACCAAGCTGCTGGGCGATGGGCCGCTGCACCTGGTCGGCCACTCCTTCGGCGGCTTGGTCGCGCGACAGGCGGCGCTCCTGGAGCCAACCCGGTTCACCGACCTGGTGTTGATGAGTTCCGGGCCGGCGGCGATCGGCGGACCCCGGCGGGCGCTGCTGGACAGCGGCGAGGTGGTGCTCGCGACAGCCGGCATGCACGGCCTCTGGGACCACATCGAGTTTCAGTCCCAGGCGAATCCCCGCTACGTCCGGCCCGCTCCGGCGCTGCAGGCGTTTCTTCGCGAGCGGTTTCTCGCCACCGACCCGGTCGGGCTCCGGGTGATGGGTGAGACGCTGCGGGTGGAAGTCGATCGCACCGCCGAGCTCGCCGCGCTGCGGTTGGCGATCCTGGTGCTCTACGGCGAGGCCGACGACGCCTGGTCGCCGGCGCTGCAGTCCGAGATGGCCTCCCGGCTGGCTGCCCGCCGGTCGGTGGTGAGCAGCGCCGCGCACTCCCCCGCCGTGGAGAATCCGGCTGGTACCGCCGCCGCCCTGCTGGACTTCTGGCTCGGCGGCTAGCCTGCCCAGCGGTCAGCCGGCTGCCTGGACCAGGTTGCCCAATCCGGCCCAGCTCGGCTTCGTCGGCGAGGCGGCCAGCCCGGCCGGGCAGAGCCGGCGAAAGTCACACCAGCTGCAGGACGGCCCGGGAACCGGTTCGAAGACCTCTTCCGGCTGAGCCCCCGCCTCGACGGTATCCACCGCGGCCTGGATGTCGGTAGCGATCTGGTCGGCCCGGTCGAGATGCTGCTGCCGGGTGCGCTCGGTGTGCTCGAAGGCAGCTACCGTGCCGGACGGCAGGTGGTGCAGCTCGACCCGGTGGCACGGCTGGTGCAGGGTCCGTTCGGCCGCCGCGGCATACAGCGCCAGGGCCAGCGAACCTCGGGCATCATCGACCCCCAGCTGGCTCCGGCCGGTCTTGTAGTCGACGATCACCAGCTCGCCGTCGCGCTCGTCGATCCGGTCCACCCGTCCGGAAATGGCCAACCGGGCAGTCCGGGTAGCTACCGTCCGTTCCACCCCGCGTGGTTCAACGCCGGGATCGAGGCCGTCGGACTGCTTGGCCAGGTAGCTCTGCACCCAGACGGCTGCTTGTTCCCGCCAAGCCGCGGATTGTTCCTGGTCGGCGAAGCCGTCGTGCTGCCAGTGCCGACGCACCAACGTCGCTCCGGCCGCCGGTGTCCGCTGTTCGACGGGCAATTGCCACCACCGGGCAAGCGCCAGGTGAACGGCCGCACCCACGGTGTTGTGCGCCCAGGGCGGACCCTTGACGGGCGCCGGCCTGGCCAGGTAGTTGAACCAATACCTCCGTGGGCAGTCGAAGCTGGTCAGCCGGGACGGGGTAGCCGCCAGCAGCGGGCGGGGTAGCCCGGCGAATTCGAGCTGCTCCGGCTGTTGCTGGACGGGCAACCGGTGCCCGGGTTGGCCCGGTGCCGTCACCAGCTAGCTCCACCGTCGCTACCGCCGCCGCCCCAGTCGCCGCCGCCACCACCGCCCCAGTCGACACTGCCGCCTCCCCAGTCGCCACCGTTGTTGCCCCAGTCGCCGCCGTTGTTGCCCCAGTCGCCGCCGTTTCCGCCCCAGTCACCCGGCTGCGTCGAGTCGCGGCCGGCCTCGAACCCGCTGTCGTAACCGGTGGCGTAGCCACCGCCGAAACCGCCGCCACCCCAGCCCCAACCGCCGCCCCAGCCCGGGCTGAGCGCCTCCGCGATCAGCAGCGACTCCCAGAACGGGAAGCTGTACCAGCCGCCCGCATAACCACCGCCGCCGGCGAAGTAATAGGGCGCACCGGGGGTGTACTGCGGATAGCCGTACACGGTCCGGCCGGCAGCGCTGAACTGCTGTTCCTCGGACAGCTGCGGTGACTGTGCCGGGACGATCGGTGGCAGGTCGGGTCCTGGATCCAGGCCGAGCGCGGTGCGGGCGGTCCGGGCGGCCTGCAAACCCTCCAGCACACTCCTTCGGGCCGCCTCGATCTGCGCCGGCCGGGTGGCGCCGGAGAGTTGGGAGCCGGCTGAGGTGAATCGCTCGGACGCATCCGACAATGCCTGCCGGGCAACTGGATTGTCACCTGGCTGCAGGCTCGAGACGTCCGCCGCCAATCGGTCGTAGTACGGCTGCACTCCGGCCCGGGCGTCCTCCAGCGCACGCCGATCACGCCGCCGCCGCCAGGCCACCGCTCCGCCGACCGCGCCGACAGCGAGCACCGCCAACACACCGATCGCGATCCACCCGGTGTGCGAACTGCCATGCGAAGAAGCCGTCGCTGGCGCGGATCCGTTCCGGCCACTGCACTGGCCGGCGTCGTTGACCCGGGATGCGAAGTCCTTGATGGTGTTGGTCAAGTCGTTGTTGGACCGCAGCTGACTGCGGTTGTCCGAGACCGCTCGGGCGGCCAGGCTGCCCGCCTGGCCGGTGCACAGCACATTCGAGGCTGCGTTGAAGGTGTGGCCGACGAACACCCCGACCGTCACCCGGCTCTGCAGTTGCTCGCCGATCTGGCGGGCCAGTTGGCCCGGGTCGCCGGCGCTGGCTGGCAGCACGGCGACCTTCACCCGGTCACCGAGTGCGCCAACTGCCGCGCCCTGATCCAACTTTGCCCCGGCCGCTGGATCTACGTACAGGTCGGCCGAGCGCAGGGCACCGACCGCCCCCGAGACGTCCGCACCAGCCGGCGGTGCGAGCAGGAAGAAGGCGCCCAGAGCGACGAGCAGCACGCTGACGCGGCGAAGGGAGGTCACCCGGATCATGCTAGTGGGCGGCCCCGACAGTTCCGGCCGGACAAAAACAGGCCCCGCCGAATTACTCGGCGGGGCCCGCGTTCGTCAGTTATTGCAGTCGGTTACCAGTAGTGCCGACGGCCGCCGATCGCCCGTCCGGTCGCACCCGCGATAGCCAGCACGGCTCCGATCACCAGGACGATGATGCCCAGTGTCCAGAGAATGGCGATCTTGGCGATGAACCCGATGATGAGCAGGATGATGCCGAGAATGATCACTACTGCCTCCGATGGATGCATGCGGACGCTTACGCTCCGCCGTATCGCGCCATGGGGGTTCTGGCGCCGACGGAGCGTAACACCGCGCGGGCAGGTGCTTGTTGACCTGGGAAACGCGGCACGCCGAGTTTCCTCAGCGCGCCGACGATGAGTATATCGGCTCCATTCCCCTCGCCAGGGAAAGTATTTGCCGCAGGGATTGCTTATTGGTTGTCTCGGCGCCGAGCTTGACCGTCTTTCGGTCGCCGTGGTAGTCCGACGAACCGGTAGCAATAAGGCCGTATTGACTCGCAAGTTTCCGCAATTGCTCACGGTCCTGCTCGCTGTGGTCCGGGTGATCGACCTCAATGCCGGCCAGCCCGGACCCGGCAAGTTCGACCAAAGCCTCGGCGGGCAGGATCGGACCGCGCCGGCGGGCCCAGGGGTGGGCGATGATCGGGACTCCCCCGGCCTCCGTGATCAGCGAGATCATGCGGTGCACCTCAGCATCGGCCTTCGGGACGTAGTACGGCGAGTCGTTGGCGAGCAGTTCGGTGAAGGCCTCGTCGACGGAGCGGACCACACCTGCTTCGACCAGCGCCTGTCCGATGTGCGGCCGGCCGACGGTGCCGCCGGCCGCGATCTCGCTGACCCGGTGCCAGTCGATCGGGTACCCGGCAGCGCTGAGATTGCCGACGATGGCCTCGCCCCGGCCAAGGCGGTCGGCGCGCAGCCGGTCACGCTCGGCGCGCAGCCCACTCGCGGTTGGGTCGAAAAGGTAGCCGAGCAGGTGCAGGCTGATCCGCTCACCGGCCGGCCCGTGGTAGACGCAGGAGAACTCCGCGCCTGGAAGCAGCACCAAGGCCTGGTCGAGCTCGGCCACCGCGTCGGCCGCCTCCTGCCAGCCGGCGGTCGTGTCGTGATCGGTGATCGCCATCGCGGACAGACCAGCGGACACGGCCTTGGCGACTAGCTCCGCCGGCCGGTCCGAACCGTCACTCGCGGTGCTGTGGCAGTGCAGGTCGATCATCGCGTCAGCTTACGACCGGAAAAGTCAGCGCGGCCGCCACCGGTGATCGGGCAGCGGAGCGGTCACCTGTTCAGTGGATGGCCTTCCGTGATCTCCCCGGTCCCGGAACAGCAGTACCGAGACCTCCTGGTAGAGCCGATCGGGAGCGGGCAGGAAATCGACCCGGTTGAACGCCTGGTGCTGGCCGGCGGACTCCAGCACGAAGGCTCCATAGCCGAGCAGCCGGCCGGGCAACGTGCGTTCGTAGGTGAGATCGGTGACCTTGCTCAACGGCATGATGCCCACCCGGCGCGTGATCAGGCCGTAGATGAGCAGCACTCGGCGATCGGTGACGATGAGCCGGCCGTGCCGCCACTCGATCCAGATCCAGCTGAACCAGCCCAGCGCTCCGAAGAACAACAGAAGTCCGAACCAGCCGACGACCTGGTTGCCACTCCCCTTACCGAGCACCAGCAGCCCCAGCACCATCAGCACGGTGCTGCCGGTACCTGACTTCGCCATGCTGGCCCAGTGCCGTCGGGTGACGATCACCGGCGTCTCGGCCGGGATCAGGAATCGCTGAAGGCTCGCCACTCCGCTCCCGCTGCTGATCGTGGCCTGGCGGCTGACGCTCAGGACCGGAAGCTGTCCACGAACTTCACCATGCCGTCGTAGATCTGGCCGATGAGATGCTGGATGTTCTTGGTGACGGCCGCCGCGTCGGCTGGCGACTTGATCACGAAGAAGACGAGGAAACCGAGCAGGAGGAACAGCCCGATCTTCTTGCCGCTCACTCGATCTCCTTCGGCTGGCGAGCAGGGGCGCTGGCGGCCGCCGGCACTGACTTGCAGGGCATCCTCATGTCTAGCGGATCGACGAGCGGAAACGGGCGAGGCGCGCGGTGGAGGGCGGCGGATCAGTCGTCAGATTCCGGCGGCGCCGGTCCGGCGGCCGGCGGTGCTCCTGTTCCCGGCTCGGCCGACGGGGGTTCTGACGCCGACGCGACCGGGGGTGCTCCCGCTCCCGGACGTAGCCAGCGCGAGCGGTCGGCATTGGCCACGGTGGGCAGCTCCCGCAGCCCCGCGTCAGAGATGGCAAGGTTCTCGAGCACCGCGTAGCCCGCATCGGCCGGGAGCCCGACCAGCCACAACCACACACCGGCCGCTTCGCCGACGTAGGCGCTTCGATCGGGTGCTGCCTCGAGGACCGGCCAGATCGCCCGAGGATGCCCCCGGACGGTGATCTTGGCTGCGGGCACTCCGCTGGCCGCTCGCTGCAGGGAGTCATCGCCACCGCCCGCATAGCCGGCGCCGAGGCCGATCCCGGGCTCCTCCGCGACGATCAGCCACTCCCCGGTGCCGCCGAGCGGTCCTGGTCCTCGAAAGGCGGTCACGGTCGCCCGGAATCCGCTGCGCCCGTCACCCACCGCCGCAAGGCCCGCCAGCAGCCAGCCGGGTGGCAGTGGATCCGGCAGCCAGAGCGGCACCTCCTTCTGTCGCCGGATGTGCTCCATGGTCGCGGCATCGAGGTGGTGGAACTCGACCAGTGGCAGCGTCGGTCCGTGCCTGCCGCAACGCCAAGCGCTGTCGAAGACGCTCGGGGCTACCAGGTCGGCACCGCAACGAGGGCACCATGACGTTGCCACCACCCGCTCACGGTGCTCCCGATCGGGCGACACGTCAAACCAACCGACGCTGCGCTCGTCCGCGGCGCACACTCGTCCGGTGGACATTCCGGCTGCTGGCGCCATCGTGTTCGACTCCCATCGGCGGCTGCTCCTGATCCAGCGCGGCCGACCTCCCGCCGCGTCGTGCTGGTCGGTGCCGGGCGGAAAGTGCCTCCCGGGCGAACCCCCGGCGCAGGCGTGCGTCCGGGAGGTCGCGGAGGAAACCGGTCTGCTGGTCCGGGTGATCCGGCACGCCGGCCGGGTACGCCGCCCGGCATCCGGCGACGACCGGTTCGTGATCGACGACTTCGTCTGCGAGGTGGTCGGGGGTCGGCTTCAGGCAGCCGATGATGCGGCGGCTGCCGGGTGGTTCGGCCTAGCCGCGCTGGCGGATCTGCAGCTGGTACCCGAACTCGTCGACACCTTGCGGGAATGGCAGTTGCTACCCGACTGACAGCAGCTACCCCGACTGACTGCTACTGCGCCACTGACAGCTACCGCCCAACTGACAGCTGCCAGCCACCTGACCGTGCGAGGCGGTCCCGTGTTTTCCGGTCGATCAGTCGCGTGGTGTCGGCCGGCCTGGCTGCTCGCCGCCGCGAGCGTCGAGATAGCTCTGCTTGGGCACCATCACCTTGCGCCGAAAGATGCAGACCACCGTCCCGTCCTGCTTGTAACCCTTCGTCTCGACGTACACCACCCCGCGGTCGTCCTTCGACTTGGACTCCCACTTGTCGAGCACGGTGGTCTCTCCGTAGATGGTGTCTCCGTGGAAGGTCGGAGCGACATGGCGGAGCGACTCGATCTCCAGGTTGGCGATCGCCTTGCCCGACACGTCAGCCACCGACTGCCCGAGCAGCACCGAGTAGATCAGGTTGCCCACCACCACGTTCTTGCCGAACTGGGTTGTCTGCTCCGCGTAGTTGATGTCGAGGTGCAGCGGATGATGGTTCATCGTGATCAGGCAGAACAGGTGGTCGTCTGCCTCAGTGATCGTCTTGCCGGGCCAGTGCTTGTACACCGCACCGACCTCGAATTCCTCGTAGCTACGGCCGAATTGCACTCGGGACTCCTCCCTTGACCTGCGCCGGCGGCACCTGCCACCGAGCCCGTCGACACCCGTTCCTGCGGTAATCGTGCCCGAGCGGCTCGGGTCGGGCATGCTCACCGCGGGTGCCTTTCATCACGCACCGACGGCACGCACCGGCCGTCATGCCCACCGCAGCGCTGAGGTGGATACGGCCGCACCGGAGCGGTGTCCGGTCGTTGCAGCTCGGCCAGGTGCCCGACGCCTGGGACACGCTCAGCCCAGCTCGACCGCATCTCGAAGGAGGTCGTCGAGTTCAGTCGCCGCCTTGGCCCAACGCTCCAGAAGCGCGACGCTGCCATGAACTCGTGCCCAAGCAAGCTCCGTAGGTTGGGCCGGCAGCACCCGCAAGACCTGCACGTCGGCCAATCCGGCAACAGGGACCGGCTGGAACTCGCTGCTGACCACCACCGCGCCCGTGCACCGGGACCCGGCACACCACGGCTCGCCGAGGTCCACCCGGTTGCCGGGTTCATAGACGGCCGACTCGACGGCGGGGGCCGCCGCCAACACGGCAAGCCGCCGCCAGGCGTCGTCCCGGTCGTTCTGGAGGGACAGCAACAGCTCCGCCCGCGGGGCCGTCGACGGGTCGAAGTGATCGGCCTGAGCCGGCACCATCGGGTACCGGGACATACCGAGAGTCAGGTACTCCACGCCCCCCGGTGCGGAACCTCCGGTTGGCCGGTACCTGAGCACCTCGATCTGCTCCACGCCCAGAAAGGTCACCGAGGCCCGGGTCGGGATGTGCTCGTAACGCTCGTGATAGGCGTGCTCGACCTGCCGGAGGATCTCGCTCGGCTCGACTGCCACCGGGCAACGGTAGCGCGGTGACGTTCACCGTCTGAAGGACGAAGCAATTTGCTGCTCGACGGACGCGTAGCTCTGGCCCGCCTGTCCGAGCAATCGGCCGATCCCGTCGAGGGCATCCGACATGCCCAGCGCGCTGCTGTTGAACTGCTCGTACAACGCGGTGAACTGGGCGGCGGCGGCACCCGACCAGTCCGATCCGAACAGAGGGCTCAGCTGGGTCTTGAGCACCGCCTGCTGGCTACGGATATCGCCGGCGGTCCTGCTACAGGTACCGCCCAGCGCCGACAGTTGCTGCGGGCTGACCCGAAATCCGGACATCGCATCTTCCCTTTCTGGAGAGGTCGAGTGGTACCGACGCTAGGGCGACGACCGGCCGACCCGGGCTGTGGGACGGGATCTGTGGATAACTTCGGGTGGCGGATCTCTTATCCACAATCGCGATACTGAGCCACCGCCGGGATGCCGACTCGACCACGCTGACGGTCATGCGAGTCGTGCTCATCCTCGACACTGGTCGACATCCCAGCAGCCAGGTGGCGATCCAGGCTGACCACCCTCCGACGATCGCGCAACTCCGCTCCGTGTTGCCGGCCGACCTCGTGACCGCCGGCAAGCCCCTCTACTCCGCGACCCGACTGCTGCCGGACGATGCGAGGCTCGGCGAGCCGGACCTGCGGTCCGGTAGCAGGCTCAGCAGTGTTCGCCGAGCCCAGCCGCTGGCGACCGCCCTGACGCTTCGAGTGGTGGCCGGGCCGGATTGTGGCTGGTCGGTGCCGCTGCACCGGGGTCGGTTCACGATCGGTCGCGCAGAAGACACCGACATCGTCGTCGCCGATCCCGGACTGTCCAGGCGGCACCTCGAACTGACGGTAGGCGCGTTCTCGGTCGAGGTATGCGATCTCGGGTCGACGAACGGGAGCACGGTGGCTGACCGGCGCCTGTCGACCGAGCGCAGCCGGCTACCGGTGGCGGCGGTGCTGTCAGCGGCGAACACCGTGATGGAGTTGTACGAGGGGGCCGAACCTCCCGCCCTGGCCGTCGCCGGCCGGGACGGGAAGCTCGCCGTACGACCCGTCGCCGCGGCCGAACCGACCCCACCGGAGGCGCCCCGCAGTCCGGACAGCGCACCCTTGCCGCGGCGTCCAGGCATCCCATGGTTGGTCGCACTGCTTCCGATGTCCGCCTCGCTCGGTGTCGCGTTGGCGCTCCGTTCCTTGCCGCTGGTCGCCTTCGCAGCCGTGAGTCCGTTGACCGTATTCGCCGGGGCGGCCGCCGAGCGGCTGGAGTGGCGACGTGGGGTGCGGGAGGCAACCGGGCAGCAGGTCGAGCTTGTCCGCGCCGCGCGTGAGGCAGCAGAACGTGCCCTGGCCGAGGAGGTTGCCCAACTGCGCCATTGCCACCCCGACCCCGCAAGGCTGCTGGCGACGGCTCAACGAGTCGGCCATCGGCTGTGGGAGCGACCGATGGGGGCCCCGCTGTTCCTGAAGGTCCGAGTCGGGCTGGCCGATCAGCCATCGGCCGTGATGGCCAGGACCGCCGGTGAGCTCACCCCGACGACGCTTCGTCAGGTCCCGGCTGCGATAGACCTGGCACTTGCCCCGACGGTGATCAGCGGACCGCGGCACGCCTCGATCGCGTTGGTCCGGTGGCTGGTTGGCCAGGTGCTCGTGCTGCACTCCCCCATCCATGTCTCGATCTGGTTGTTGACGGACCCCGTGAACGGCGACGAGTGGCGCTGGCTCCGGTGGCTCGCCGGACACCATTGCGTCGTTGCCGTCACCGCGGCCGGACGGGCGCGAGCCGCCACCGCGATCCGGGCGCTGTACGAGGAACGGGAACAGGCCGTTCGCTGCGGGCAGAGCTGGTCTGGACGCTGGAACCTGCTGGTTGTCGATCCGGCGAATCTGATCACCGAGCTACCTGCGCTCGATGCGGTTCTCGACCTCGGTCTCTCGGTGGGTATCGCGGTCGTGTATGTCGCACTCCGCGACCGGGCACCGGCAGGCAGCTCGAACCGGGTGCGCTTTCTCGAAGACGCTGCGGTCCAGGCGATCATCGAAACACCCGGCCGCGCCCCGCTGATCACCGTTCCCGACCGGGTGAGAGCCGATTGGTCAGAGCACCTCGGGCGAGCGCTGGCACCGCTGCGCGACGTGCGGGATCAACGTTCCTACGATGAGGAGCAACGTGGACTGGTGCACCTGCTGGAGCTGCCCAGTCCCGATCCAGCCGTGATCCGCCAGCGATGGCTGACCGCTCGAACTGCTGCCGTGCCCGTCGGATACGCGGACGCCCAGCGCTTCCAGATTGATCTGGATCGGGATGGTCCGCACGTCCTCGTCGCGGGGACCACCGGCTCCGGGAAGTCAGAGCTGCTGCGGACCCTCGTCACGGCGTTGGCGGCAACCCTGTCCCCGGAACGGCTCTGCTTCGTCCTCATCGACTACAAGGGTGGATCGGCGTTCGCGGACTGTGTCCGGCTGCCGCAGGTCGGGGCACTGGTGACCGACCTGGACCCCGGTCTGACCAGCCGGGCCCTGACCGCGCTCCAGGCCGAACTCGGCCGTCGAGAACGGCTCTTCGCTGCTGCCGGAGTGAGTGATCTCGCGGGCCTCCAGCAGACCGATTCGGCCGAGTCGATCGGCCGGCTGGTCCTGGTCATCGACGAATTCGCGGTGCTGGCCGAGCAGTGGCCGGCCCTCATGTCCGGCCTGCTCGACCTGGCCCGCCGCGGTCGGTCGCTCGGAATGCACCTGGTGCTGGCCACTCAACGGCCGGCGGGTGTCGTGTCACCGGAGATCAAGGCGAATGTCGGTTTGCGCATCGCGTTGCGGGTGACGGATCCGGCGGACTCGATGGATGTCCTCGATAGTCCCGACGCGGCGCGCATCAACGCAACCACACCCGGTCGCGCGATCGCCCGCACCACGGACGGACGGTTGATTCCGTTCCAGGCGGCCAACACCGGCGTCGTCATGCGGCCGCCCGAAATGGTGACGGTCGACGTGTTGGACGAGTGGCACCGGCCGCGTCAAGCCCGGTCAGCCGTCTCCACCACTACCGAACGGGAAGGCCTGATCGACGCGATCAGCGCCGCCGGCGAACATCAGCGGGTCAGCGCGCCCTGGCTCGCGCCGCTACCGACGCTGCTGACACTGCCGCCTGGTACCCCCGGCGACCAGCGCGTGTCTTTCGGCCTGGCGGACGACCCGGCCCGGCAGCGGCAGTTCCCAGTCGCCCTGGATCTGGCCGCCGGTGAGTCGCTCGGGTTCGCCGGACGCCCCCGGTCAGGCCGCAGCACCGCGCTCCGCACGATCATCGGTCGCGCTGCCGCGCAACTCTCCAGCGCGGCACTCAACCTGTACGTCATCGACTGCGCGCACGACGGCCTCCGGCCGGCGGCCGATCTGCCACACTGCGGTGCCTTCCTCGGCTCGGATCAGCCGGCGTTGATCGGGCGGCTGCTGGAGCGGCTGTTCGCCGAGGTTGGAGATCGACGGCAGCGGGCGGCCGCCGTTGCCCGAGCGGCCCGGGCCGGCGCAGATCCGGACCGGCCCACCATGCTGGTTCTGCTCGACGGCTGGGAGCGATTCGCAGCTCTCAGCGAAGAACTGGACGCTGGACGTAGCACCGAACTATTCGCCAAGCTAGCCGCCGACGGGCCGGCCGTGGGCGTCTCGGTCGTGGTCGCCGGTGGTCGCGGCCTGCTCAGCTCCCGGCTGCCGGTGCTGAGCCGCCGCTATCTGCTACCGCTCCCGGATCAAGCGGACTACTCGATGGCCGGCCTGCCCCCGCGGCCGGCCACCGCCAACTTCCCCGGCAGGGCAATCTGCGCCGAGGACGGCCTCGAGGTACAGATCGGTCTGCTAGACCCCGACCCGGACGACGCCCGTCAATGGCACGCCGTTGCCGAGCGTTCGGCAAGTTTGCCGGCCTCGGAGCCGGCAAGGATCAGGGTCCTGCCGCTACCCGAGCGGGTCCGGCTGGCTCAGCTGACCGGCGGCGACAGCGAGGGCGACGGCGACGAGCGGGAAGCCGGTTGGGTGCTCGGGGTGGGCGGCGACGAAGCAGCGACCGTCCGACACGACTTCGAGTCGGACTCCGGACGGCGGCTGCTCATCGCCGGACCGCCAGGCAGCGGCAGGTCGCAGGCTGCCCTCCTGATCCTCCGCCAGGCCATTGCCGCCGGCGTCCATCCGGTGGTGGCAGCCGATGCCGGTTCACCGGTCCTTCGCTGGGCCGGAACGCACTCGGTTCGGGTTCTCGACCCACGGCTGCCTGACCTGCCGGAAGAGACACAACTGCTGGTCGTCGACGACGCCGAGGCTCTGGTCGGCACGGTGCTGGGCGATCGGCTACTCGACTGGGTGGTTCGGAGGCCGGCCGCGGCTGTCGTCACTACCGGGATGGCGGACCTGTTGAGCAGCTTCCGGGGGATCGGACCCGCGATGCTGAGGTACCGATGCGCATTGCTCCTGCAGCCGGCATCGTCCGACGGCGATCTGCTGGGCGTGCGGCTGCCCCGGGTGGGCCAGGCCCAGGTTCCCGGCCGAGGCGTGTTGATCACTCCAACGATCCGACGGGCTGGTGCCAGCTACCTACCCGTCCAGGTGGCCCGATGAGCGGTCCTCGCCGGCGACTGCCAGTTCGGTCAGCAAGTCCGCGATCTCCTGAGTGGCGTACCAGAGGAGGTCGAATCCTTCGGCGTCGTCGACCTTCTCCTCGGCTGCCGGGTCGCCCAGGTCAGCCGCGTCGATCAACAATGCAGCTTCGGCCACGGTGGCCTCGGCCGCCTGCTCATCGATGTGGACCGACGCGCACCAGGCGAGTGGCACCTCCGTACCGAGCTGCACGACCCCCCGGTCGAGGTCGTCCCGAACCGTCACCAATCGATCTTCGACATCCGCGGCAATCACCACTCGTCGCCGGACGGCGGCGGGGTCGGCGTCGATCAACCGCAGCGAAGCCCGCGCGGCATCGGCCGAAGCCGCGTACTCGAGTTCCTCCAGGTCGTCATCGAGATAGTGCTCCCGCAGCCCCGGGGTCACCGCAAAGGCGGTCAGCGGCGCCGGCCCGAGCGCACCGGTCCCGGCAAGACCTCGCAAGGTTTCCGAGGTCGCCGGCAGGTAGACCCTCATCCAGACCTGACCTGGCGCAGCGCTATCTGCCGCTGCTGATGGCGCAATTGCACGGCGGTCGTGCGCATCGAGGTCTGCAACACGGTCAGTCGACGACGGACGTTCATCAGGTTGGTTCCCATCGCGGTCAGATCCTCGACCCCCGGCGTCAGCAGCGTCACCCGGGACCCACGGGCCTCCAACCGGTGGACGTCTCGAACGATGCCCCTGGTGATCGCCCTGCGGACCCGGCGCTCGACCCGGACCACCGGCGTCCGAGGACTATCCGGTTCGAGCGCGGCCATCGGGGCGAGTACGTAGATTTCAGCAAACTCACCCGCTTCCAGCAGGTCCACCGATGTATTGGAGGTGGTTCCGCCGTCGACGTACCGGCGTCCGCCGATCGCAACGGGGGCGTACCAGGCGGGAATTGCACAGGATGCGCCGACCGCGTCGGCCAGCGTCGCGGCCGGCGAGCCGTCGCGACCGAACACCACCCGGCGACCGGAGGCGTAATCGGTCGCCACGATCCAGGTCTCCCGGGCGGGCCACGGCGCCGCGCAGCCGGCAATCGCGGCGGTCGCCGAGATCATCCGCTGGATCGGTTCAAGCGACCGCCGACCGGCCGGCAGCAGCCCGGACAGCGCGACTATCGGTGGCACCGCACCGGGATTGCGGATACCGCCCCAGACCAGCTGCGGAGAGCCGGGACGCCATCTCGGCCTGGGCGGCAGGCTGCCACCGGCGTCCCGTTCGTAGTTCCAGCTGATGGGCGGGTCCTCCGGCAGCGGCATGCCGAACTGGTGCCGGCGCAGGCTGTCGACGCTGATCCCGCAGCTGAGGATGCCGGCCGTCACCGCACCGGCCGAGGTGCCGACCATCAGGTCGTCCGGTCCCGGGTGCACGTCCAGCTCGTGCTGCAGGGCGGTCAACGCCCCTACCATCCACGCGAACCCCAGCACCCCTCCGCCACCGAAGACGAAAGCGCGCCGAGGAACGGATTCGTCGGCGCCGGTAGTCGTCCGTCGATCTGCTGGGAGCACCTGTTGAGGATGCCCATCCGCCTGCGGCAAAAACCTCTGCGACACGCCGGTCAGCGCCCCCGACCCCCGTCAGTGGCGAGCACCAACTCGGCCAACGACTCCTCGACCAGCGCGGCCAGCACGTCGATGTCCGGCATCTGGTCTCGGTCGGCATTGAGCCCGAAGTAGACGCCACCGTCGTAGGAGGTCAGCCCGATCGAGACGGCCTGGCCCGCAGCCAGCGGGATGACGGGGAACATCTCAGCCATCCGGGCGCCTGCCGCGTACAGCGGGAACTGCGGTCCGGGCACGTTCGTCACCACGACGTTGAACAGCCGACGGCTGAAACTGCTGGCCACGCGCGCCCCCAGCGCGTGCAGGGTCGGTGGCGCGACACCGGACAGCGCAGCCAGCGCATCGGCTCCGACGGACTGGCCGGATTCCTTGTGCGCCTTCATCGCGTAGCCGACCTGGCTGAGCCGCACGATCGGATTGGCCTCGCCCACCGGCAAGTCGACCAGGTAGGAGGAGACCCGGCTGCCCGGCTGCTCGCTCTGACTGCTTCCGCGCACGCTGACCGGAACCATCGCGCGTACCGTGCTCGCCGGGATGACCGCCTCGCCTCGCGACAGCAGCCAACCGCGGATCGCGCCGGCAACCGTCGCCAGCACCACGTCATTGACGGTTCCGCCAGTCTGCTTGCGAACCTTCCGGTAGTCCTCCAGGTCGGTACGCGCCACCGCGAACCGGCGTTGCGATCCGATCTGCGCGTTCAACGGCGAGTCGGGTGCCGGCCGGGCCGCGATCCTGGCCGCGGAGAGGACGCCTCCGACGGCCGAACCCACCCGCCCGGCAACGCTACGGGCGTCCGCCAACCCGATCCGGACCGTGTCGGTGAGGGCCGTCGGACGCCGGACCAGGTCCCCGACGGCACCGGCCACCAGCGCCAGCGGACCAGGCTCGGGCCTTGGCATCCACAGGTCGTCCGGCACGTCCCGCGGGATCGGCGAGCTGTCCAGGATCACCTGGCCGATATCGACGGCATGCACGCCGTCAACCATCGCCTGGTGCGACTTGTGGATGACGGCAAACCGGTCACCTGCCAAGCCCTCGACCAGATACATCTCCCATAGCGGACGATGTCGATCCAGTGGCCGGGACTGCACCCTGGCTACGAGCTCCCGCAACTGCTCGTCCGACCCCGGTCGCGGCAGCGCCGACCGGCGTACGTGATACCCCAGATCGAAGTCAGGATCGTCGACCCACACCGGGTTGGCCAGATGGCCCGGCACCGATTTGACCTTCTGCCGGTAGCGGGGAACCAGTGAGATCCGCTGCTCGACCAGTTTCACCAGCTTGTCGTAGTGGAAGCCCTCGGCCGGCAGCGTGAAGACCGCCAAGCCGCCGACGTGCATCGGCGTGGTCGGACCCTCCAGGTACAGGAAGGACACGTCAAGTGGTTGCAGCCGCTCGGCCACCCTGCCTCCGTCCGATGGGATCCATTCGATCCATCGTGGCACGCGCCAGCCCGAGCCGGCGATCTGCAATTTCATCGCCCGGCTGCGGAGTGGATCGAGCCGATCATCGTGCGGAGACGGTAGCGGCCCTTCGCCTACCCCGCCCGTTGCGCCGGACGGGCGCCGGCGTCTGCTCACCGGTGACCGAGGCCGCCAGCTCGACGAATGCCCGGCGAAGCGGACTTCCCGGTGCTGCCTCGGCCAACACCTTGCCGGCGATCAGCGACGCGTCCAGCCCAGCCCGGTCGTACGGCAACATCGCCGACGCCGGTCGTCCGGCGAACCGCCGGAGCGCGGCGTCCAGCTCCCGCTCCGGGTTGCCCGGCACGCTTCCGCCCCGGACCTTGTTGAGCAGCACCCAGACCGGAGCGGCAGCGCGGATCTCGTGCAGTTCCGCCAGTCCGCGGATCAGTCGCTGCATGCCGATCGGGTCGGCGGCACCGACCACCAGGATCAGATCCGCCTCGTGCAGGGCAGCCAGCGTCGCCCCGTTCCGCCGAGGTGCCATGGTGTCGTAGCTCAGCTCCTCGTCGGTCTCCAGGCCGAACCCGAGGTCCACCACGGTGTAGTCCGCCAGCCGGGCGGACAGCGCGAGTACGGTCTCCAGCCCAGCTGGCCGGACCTCCGGCCACCGTTCCGCACGGGCGATCCCGGTGAGCACCCGCAGGTTCGGGCTCAGCTGCCAGCACAGGGAGGCGAGCGACGGCAGGTCCAACCGGTTCGACTGGGCTTGCCGGCAGGCCGCGACGAGGCCGGGCGACTCGTCGAGCAGACCGAGCAGATTCGCCACCACGCCGCCGTAGACATCCGCGTCGATCACCAGGCAGGACGGGCCGAGTGAGGCGATCTCCGCCGCCAGGTTCGCCGCGACGGTGGTGCGGCCGGGCGCTCCGGTCGGCCCCCACACCGCGATCACCTTCCCGGGACTGCTGGTCTCCGGCTGCCCGGGCGAAGGCAACCCACCAGGGGGCAAGCTGGATCCGTCGGCGCTCGGGTGCCGGCTATAACCTGCCGGGTCGCTGAAGTCGTGATCGATCCGGTCGTCACCGGTCAGGAGCGCGTCGCGGGCCTGCCGCACCACTTGGCCGATCACAGTGGGGTCGGCGTCGTCCGGCACCGCGTAGCGGATGCCAGCCTGACGTAGCCGCTCGGACTCCGCCTCACTGGTGATCACCCCGACGACGACAACCCCGGCTGCGGTCAACTGGCCGACCAATCCGGCGTCCAGCCGACGTAGCTGCGCATCGACCAGCACCGCGACGGCCTGGCCGGACAGCGCGACGGCGGCCAACTCGGCGACATCGACGCACCGTCGCACCACCGCAACCTCGGCATCAGGGGTGGCCGCCAGCCGGCTGAGCAGCCGCGCCTCCCACTGCCGGCCGTCGGCTGCGGTAACGATGGCCAGGGTCATCCGGAGCCTCCGGCGCAGCCGGTGAGGTCCTCGACGACCGGTGCCGGGGCTTGGCCGCTGCCCAGCACTCCGGCTCGAATCACCGCGCCGGGCAGGTCCAACGCCGAGACGACCCGCTGGGCATCGCCGCTCGGTACCGTCACCACCAGGACCGAGCCGCCGGACGAGCCGAAGCCACCATCGGCTGCACCGCTCACCCGTTGCACCGGAGCTCCGCTGAGCAACACCTGGCCGCGGCAGGTCTTGGTGGAGAGCCACACGGTGATCCGGTCGCCGCGACCGATCTCCGGAGCGTTGTCCGACGGGAGCGGGATGGTGACCGACACCCCCGGTTCCGGCTGTCCGACGACGGTTCTTGGCAGCAACTCGCCGGCGCGGAGCGGCCGGTGCACGGTGCGTCCGATCACTGCCTCACTGATTGACAGGTAGCGGTTGTCCGAATCCCCAAGCTGCACCCGGACCGGCCGCAGGTCAGCATCCGTGAGCACGGTGCCCTCGGCCAGGTCCCGGGCGGCGGCCCAGCGCGGCTCTCGACGGTCGGCAGCGGACACAGCCATCGCGCCTCCGGCAACCGAGGCCAGCACGAGCAACACCCCGGCAACCAGCCGAAGGTCCAGCCAACTGGGCCGGTCGAACCGCCGGGCCGGCGGAGATGGCTCGATCGTCGGCCGGGAGGTATCGGTCATAGCCCGTATATTGCTACAGCCCACGATCGAACGGCGGGGCGGCCCACGGGCTGTGGATAAGTTCGGCCGGTCGGCCTGCCTCAACTGTCAGACTTGGCTCGCTATCGTGCAGGAGTCCGGCCGGAAGGCCTCACCAGATCAGACCGGCGAGAGGAGCAGCGGATGGCCGAGCCGCGATTCCTGACCCTCGCCGACGTCGCAGCGGTGCTGAACATCTCCGACTCGCAGACCTACGCGCTGGTTCGCTCGGGTGAACTGCCGGCGATCAAGATCGGCGGCCGCGGCCAGTGGCGGGTCGAGCGGGACCAGCTGGAGTCCTACATCAAGCGGATGTACGACCAGACCAGGCAGTTCGTCGCCGAGCACCCCTTTATCGACAGCCGTACCGACTGACCACGAGTCCGCACCTGTCAACCGTCGCGGCGGACCGCCACCAATCCGGACGTCGCCACCAGCACCCGGTCCCGCACTGCGGACGCCCGACGGGCCTCGCCGGGTGGATGGATGGCCAGTTCGATGAAATCGGCGCCGACCCGGTCGATGGTGCCATCCAGTACCGAGCCGTCGACCAGGTGAACCCGAACCCCTGACCGGTCTCGGGAGACTCCCCGCAACGCCAGCGCCAGACCGAACCGGGCCTCGACAACGGGCACCGAGTCCGGCACCGCGGAGAACCGTTCGAGGCCGCCGACGGAGAGTACGGCGGCTGCTCGCACGAGCGCTTCCCTACCGGATTCCTCGGCCAGCAGCAGCCATTCGGGCGCTACCCGGCAGAGCCGCCCGGCCAGCGCTACGGAGCCATGACATCGAACTCGCAGCCAGTTCCCGATCGCTGGCCGCAGCCGGTCGCCCAGACCGAGCCGACCGATCTCCGACCGGGTGCGGTCCTCGATCTCAGCGTCCCGCTCGACCGAGCTCAGCCGCTCGGCCTCGCTCTCGAGGTCGGCGAACAGGTTGTCCCAACGCATAACGACACCTCCATGAGTCGCCCAAGGTAGCCGAGAGGGGGTTGGCTCCCGGGAGTTATCCACCCCTTTGCAGCTGTTATCCACAGCGACCCCGTCCGATTTGCAGACATCAACTTCAGGTTATTGAATGCAAACGGAGGTAAACGATGGCAAACAAGGTTCGCTTGATGCGGACGAGCTGGCTGCTGCTCCTTGGCTTGGACGGCGCACTGCTTGCCCGGGCCTGGCCGGTAGTGCCAGCCGCGAAACGGGTACTCGAGTATCGAGGCCCCCAGCCGGCTGCGGCTGGAGTCGACCGGGCATTCGCTGCACTCGGCGGTTCCGCGCTATGGCTGGCCTGCCTGTGGTTGGGCCTCGCCCTGCTCGCCGCGCTGGCATCGGCAAGCGTCGGGCAGCGCCTCCCGTGGGTAGCCCGTCTTGCCGGCCGCACGGTGCCCTCGGCACTTCGCCGAGCAGTCGCCGTGTCAGTCGGAGCCTCGTTGCTGATCGGCCCCGGGCTCCCGGCGAGTGCCGCGCCCACGGTGCCGTCGGCGGGCTCGGTCAGCCAACCACCGCCACTGGCTCCCGTGCCGTGGCCGACGGACGCCGGTTCGCGGGTGGGTACGTCGCCGGCTTCGACAGCGCTCCCGAGCACCGCATCCGACGTTTCGCCAGCGCGCTCCACACCCGTGCTGCCGGCCTCGAGCACCCCGGAGACCGGCAGCAACCCCCCGGAACTTCCCGGGTCGGACCGGAGCGGGAGCGGCGTGCTGGTCCGGCCGGGCGACTCGCTGTGGCTGATCGCAGCTCGGCGTCTCGGGTCCACGGCGGACGACCATCACATCGCCAGCGCCTGGCCGTACTGGTACCGAGCCAACCGGAGGGTGATCGGCTCAGACCCAAACCTGCTCGAGCCTGGTCAACGCCTCGTCACGCCTAGGATCGGAGGGCTTTCCTGATGTCCAGCATGCTTGTCGCCGCGCCTCGTTGCCCCACGATGCCGGTGCTGTCGCCGGCACCGGTCCGGGAGCCGCCGTTCGACGACGAACTTCAGCCGGCGCGCCACCAGCACACGAGCCCCTGGGACCAGCACCTCCCGTTCATCGACGACGTCGCCGGACGCGGACTCCACCTCGACGGGCAGAGCCAGCCGAGCCGGCGCCCGCCGGGGATAGCCGGCCTGCCCGCACCCGGACGGTTCGCCCGCCGGTTCGTCATTGCCGTCATCGAGACCGCCACCGGCCGACGACCGGCAGCACAGCTCCGGGATCACACGTCGCCCGGCGTGCACACCGGCCTGGTGCGAGACGCCGGCCGGATCGGCCGGTTGGGTACCGCGGCACGCCCCGCGACGCTGCACTCACTGCATCTGGCAGAACCGGCCGACGGGGTGGTAGAAGTCGCCGCGGTAATCCTGGTGGCCGACCGGTTCCGCGCGCTGGCCTTCCGCCTAGAGGGACTGGACGGTCGCTGGCGATGCGTCCGGTTGCAGATCGGATGACCCACCACCACGCACCGGGGTGCAGCAACCGGTGGCCGTTGGCCGACTACCGGTGGCTGCGCCACCCGACGGCCACCGGAGTCACCGGTGCCGCCGTCGGAACCATCTGGTCAGCGCTTGCGCTTGTTGCCGCGACTTCCCCGGTTCGGGTTGGACCGCCGGTGACTGCCGGTGCCCTTGGTCTGCTCACGGTCGGCCGGGCTGGGGCTGTCGGTACGCACCTCGGGGGCGTCAGAACCCAGCGCCGGAGCGCTGTAGGTCAACGGCTGATCCGAGTTGCTGCGATCCAGACCCTTGGCCGAGATGTGCGGCTCGGTGGAGCCTCCCGCCGCGATCGCGGTGAGCACCGCTTCGGCGTCGAGTTCCTGCTCGGCAAGCTCCGGAGCTGGCTCGGCGGCCGGCTCGATCTCGACCTCCAGGTTGAAGAGGAAGCCGACCGACTCCTCCTGGATGGCGTCCATCATCGCCTGGAAGAGGTCGTAGCCCTCCTTCTGGTACTCGACCAGCGGGTCGCGCTGCGCCATCGCCCGCAGTCCGATGCCCTCCTGCAGGTAGTCCATCTCGTAGAGGTGCTCGCGCCACTTGCGGTCCAGCACCGACAGCAACACCCGGCGCTCAAGCTCCCGGGTGTTCTCCGGGCCGAGCTCCTCCTCGCGCTGGTCGTAGGCGGCCTGGGCATCGGCGACGATTTCCTCGACCAGGAACTCGCGGCTGAGGTCGTTCAGCTCACCGCCGGCGGTCTTGACCGCCTCCTCGATCGTCAGCGAGATCGGGTACAAGGTGCGCAGCGCCGTCCAGAGCTGCTCCAGCTCCCACTCCTCCGGGTAGCCGGAGGCAGTCGCGCCCTCGACGTAGGAGGTCACCACCGAGGTGATCATCGACCGGATCTGGGTCGACAGGTCCGCACCCGAGAGAACCTGCCGGCGCTCGTCGTAGATCAAGGTCCGCTGCTTGTTGAGCACCTCGTCGTACTTGAGCACGTCCTTGCGGATCTCGAAGTTCTGGCTTTCGACCTGGGTCTGCGCCGACTGGATGGATCGAGCCACCATCTTGTTCTCGATGGGGGTGTCCTCGGGCACCCGCAGCATGTTCATCATCGCCGCGACCCGCTCGCCGTTGAACCGCGTCATCAGGTCGTCGCCCAGCGACAGGTAGAACCGCGACTCGCCCGGGTCCCCCTGCCGGCCGGACCGACCCCGGAGCTGGTTGTCGATCCGTCGGGACTCGTGCCGCTCGGTACCGAGGACGTAGAGACCGCCAAGTTCGGTGACCTCGTCGTGCTCGCGAGCCACCGTCTCCTTGGCCCGCGCGACCGCGTCCGGCCAGGCGGCTTCGTACTCCTCGGGAGTGTCGGCGGGGCTGAGGCCGAGCTCGCGCAGCTCCATGTCGGCGATGAACTCGGGGTTGCCGCCGAGCATGATGTCGGTACCGCGTCCGGCCATGTTGGTGGCGACGGTGACCGCGCCCTTCCGGCCGGCCATCGCGACCACGGCCGCTTCCCGGTCGTGCTGCTTGGCGTTCAGGACCTCGTGCGGAATGCCCCGGCGCAGCAGCAGGTTGGACAGCACCTCCGACTTGGCGACGCTGGCCGTTCCGACCAGCACCGGCTGCCCAGCCTCGTGCCGCTCGGCGATGTCGTCCACCACCGCGGCGAACTTGGCATCCTCGGTCTTGTAGATCAGGTCGGTCTGGTCCTGGCGGACCATCGGCCGGTTGGTCGGAATCGGCACCACGCCGAGCTTGTAGATCTGGTGCAGCTCGGCAGCCTCGGTCTGCGCCGTACCGGTCATGCCGGACAGCTTCGAGTAGAGCCGGAAGTAATTCTGCAGGGTGATCGTCGCCAGCGTCTGGTTCTCCTGCTGGATCGGCACGCCTTCCTTGGCCTCGATCGCCTGGTGCATGCCCTCGTTGTACCGCCTGCCGGCGAGCACCCGGCCGGTGAACTCGTCCACGATCAGCACCTCACCGTTGCGAACGATGTAGTCCCGGTCGCGCTTGTAGAGCTCCTTGGCCTTGAGCGCGTTGTTCAGGTAGCCGACCAGCGGCGAGTTCGCCGCCTCATACAGGTTGTCGATGCCGAGCTGATCCTCGACGAACTCGACGCCCGCCTCGGTCACCGCCACCGTGCGCTTGCCCTCTTCGACCTCGTAGTGCTCGTCCTTGCGCATCTTCGGCGCCAGCCGAGCGAACTCGGGATACCAGCGCTGGTTCTCGTCGGCCGGCCCAGAGATGATCAGCGGGGTCCGGGCCTCGTCGATCAGGATCGAGTCGACCTCGTCGACGACCGCGAAGTTATGCCCACGCTGCACCAGGTCGTCCAGCGACCAGGCCATGTTGTCGCGCAGGTAATCGAAGCCGAACTCGTTGTTGGTGCCGTAGGTGATGTCCGACGCGTACGAGGCCCGGCGCTGCTCCGGCGTCATGTTCGCCAGGATCTTGCCGACCGACAGCCCCAGGAAGCGGTGCACCCGGCCCATCCAGTCGGCGTCCCGGGAGGCCAGGTAGTCGTTGGTGGTGACCACGTGCACGCCCTCACCCGAGAGGGCGTTGAGGTACGCCGGCAGGGTCGAGACCAGCGTCTTGCCCTCACCGGTCTTCATCTCGGCGATGTTGCCGAGGTGCAGCGCGGCGCCGCCCATCAGCTGCACCTTGTAGTGGAACTGCCCGAGCGTGCGGCGGGCGGCCTCGCGGACCACCGCGAACGCCTCGGGCAACAGCTCGTCGAGCGTTTCACCGTCGGCGTAGCGTTGCTTGAACTCATCGGTGAGCGCACGCAGTTCGGCGTCGGTCAGATCGACGTAATCGTCCTCGAGCGTCTCGATGTGATCGGCGATCGAAGAGAGCCGTCGAACCATCTTGCCTTCGCCGGCGCGCAGCAGCTTGTTGAGAACCACCCCGATATCGTACGTGGCGCCCATCACCGCGAAATATGGATGTGCCCATCTGGCAACCTGGGGCGCATGACGAACTGGAGCGAGGTCGATCCGGCGGCGCTCACGCTGCGTTCGCAACGGCTGGTGCTGCGGCCCTGGCAGCCGGCCGACACCCCTGAGGTCGAGGCGATCATGCGGGATGTCCGGATGTCGGAGTTCCTGCCGCTGCCCCGTCCGTACACCGCCCAGGACGCCCGTGACTTCGTGGCCGTCGCCGCCAACCGGCCGGCTGACACCGGCCGGCTGGAACTGGCGGTGCAGCTGGACGACCGGGTGATCGGCGCCATCGGACTGGCTCAGCCGGACCCGGACGGCGGCGCCGAGATCGGTTACTGGATCGGCAGCGAGCACTGGGGCGCCGGCTATGCCACCGAGGCGGTTCGACTGCTGGCCGAGTACGGCTTCGCGAATGGACTGAACCGGCTGGAGATCCAGACCGACATCAGCAACCTCGCCTCGGTGAAGGTCGCACTGCGGGCCGGTTTCAGCTACGAGGGCACCGCTCGGCTGGGACACCGGAGCCAGCACGGACCCGCCGACCACGCCATGTTCGGCCGGCTCGCCACCGACTCCGGCCGTCCGGTGCCACCGACCTGGCCGACCCCGCCGGAGCTCACCGACGGCGTGGTCGGGCTCCGGCCGGTGCAACCCGCGGACTGGCCGATCCTGCTCGCCGAGGCCAGCAACCCCGAGGCCCGGCGATGGGGTCTGTTCAACGGCGCCCCACCGCAGCACATCATGCTCGACCGGGCCAGGACGGCAGGACTCAACTGGCTGGTCGGCCGCTCGGTGGAGCTCCTGATCACCGAGGTCGAGACGGGCGCGGGAGCGGGTGCGGTCAACCTCCGGATGGTCGGACCACCAGACGTGGTCGCCCTCGGGTACGGGGTCATCCCCGCCTTCCGTGGCCGGCGGTTCACCAGCCGGGCACTCCGGCTGGTGGCCGACTGGGCGTTCAGCCAGACCGCGATCGTCCGGCTCGAACTGGGCTGCAAGGCCGACAACCTCGCCTCCGTGCGGTCGGCCGAACTGGCTGGCTTCGTCCGGGACGGCCGGTTCGCCTCCCGGCTGCGCAACCCGGACGGCAGCTACAGCGACGAGATCGGTTTCGGGCTGGTCCGACCAGCGGGGTCGCCAGCTCTGCCCGCCGGCTAGCCCAGGTACAGCCGGTGCTTGGCGATGTACTGCACCACTCCGTCCGGCACCAGGTACCAGATCGGCCGAGCTTCGACGACCCGGTCGCGGACCGCCGAAGACGAGATCGCCATCGCCGGCACGTCCAGCAGGGTGACGCTCTCCGGCGACAGGTGATCGCCGGAAAGGTGGTAACCGGGCCTGGTGACGCCGATCAGATGGCACATCCGGAACAGCTCGTCGGCGTCCTTCCACGACAGGATGGCCTGCAACGCATCGGCGCCGGTGATGAAGAACAGCTCCGAATCCGGCCGCACCGCCCGGATGTCGCGGACCGTGTCGACCGTGTACGTGGGTCCGGGCCGGTCGATGTCCACCCGGCTCACCCAGAACCGCGGGTTGGACGCGGTCGCCACCACCGTCATCAGGTACCGGTGCTCGGCCGGGCTCACCGCCCGGTGCTCCTTCTGCCAGGGCTGGCCGGTGGGGACGAACACCACCTCGTCCAGGTCGAACAGGTCCGCCACCTCGCTGGCGGCGACCAGGTGACCGTGGTGGATCGGGTCGAACGTGCCGCCCATGATGCCCACCCGCCGAGCCCGCCCGTCCGGCACCGGAACCGTCAGCGAGGTGTCGGAGGCAGCGGCCATGGCGGCATCGTAGGGGACGCCCACCGACGGCCCGGTGACCGGCCGGCCCGGGAACGCCGACCGACGGCCCGGTGACCGACCGGGCTCAGCGCTGCGGAGCTGCCGACGCCGCGATCGGGGCCGGCAGCGCCGAGGCTCCCATCAGGTAGCCGTCCACCGCAGCCGCCGCGGACCGTCCCTCGGCGATCGCCCAGACGATCAGGCTCTGGCCGCGGCCCATGTCACCGGCCACGAAGACGCCGTCCACCGAGCTGGCGTACCCGTCGTCGCGAGCCACCGTCCCCCGGTCGGTCAACCGCACGCCGAGCCCGTCCAGCAGGCCCGACCGCTCCGGTCCGACGAAGCCGAGCGCCAGCAGCACCAGGTCGCAGTCAAGGTCGAACTCGGTGCCGGGCACCGGCACGAACCGGCCGTCGGCGAATTCGACCTGGTGCGCTCGCAATGCGGTCACCCGCCCGGCGCCGTCGTCCACGAACCGCTCGGTGTTGACCGCGAACACCCGCTCGCCGCCCTCCTCGTGAGCCGACGCGGTGCGGAAGATCAGCGGCCAGGTCGGCCAGGGGTTGGCGTCGGCCCGGGCAGCCGGCGGCCGGGCCATGATCTCGAACTGGTGGACCGACCGCGCTCCCTGCCGGTGGGCGGTGCCGAGGCAGTCCGCCCCGGTGTCACCGCCGCCGATGATGACCACCCGCTTGCCCTCGGCCGAGATCGGCGACTCGGCCAGGTCACCCTGCTGCACCCGGTTGGCCGGCGGCAGGTACTCCATCGCCTGGTGCACCCCGGCCAGCTCGCGGCCCGGAATCGGCAAGTCGCGCCACGCCGTCGCACCGCCGGCCAGCAGCACCGCGTCGAACTCGTCCCGCAACTGGCGCACCGGCAGGTCGGTACCGACCTCGACGCCGGTCCTGAACTCGGTGCCTTCGGCGGTCATCTGCTCGAGCCGCCGGTCCAGGACCCGCTTCTCCATCTTGAATTCTGGAATGCCGTAGCGCAGCAGGCCGCCGATCCGGTCGGCCCGCTCGAACACGGTCACCTGGTGGCCGGCCCGGGTCAACTGCTGGGCGGCAGCCAGGCCGGCCGGTCCGGAACCGACCACCGCGACCCGCTTGCCGGTGCTCCGGCTGGCCGGCTGCGGAGTGATCCAGCCGGCCGCCCAGGCCCGTTCGACGATCTCCTTCTCGACCTGCTCGATGGTCACCGGCTGCTGGCTGATGCCCAGCACGCAGGACGCCTCACACGGCGCCGGGCAGAGCCGGCCGGTGAACTCGGGAAAGTTATTGGTGGCGTGCAGCCGGCCGATCGCGTCGCGCCAGTTATCCCGGTACACCAGGTCGTTCCACTCCGGGATCAGGTTGCCCAGCGGACAGCCGGAGTGGCAGAACGGGATCCCGCAGTCCATGCACCGGCCGGCCTGCTGCCGGGTCACCTCGTCATCGGATGGCTGGTAGACCTCACGCCAATCCTGGATCCGGACGGCCACCGGCCGCCGCGCCGGCAACTGCCGGTCATGCTTGAGGAATCCGGTGATGTCACCCACGGTGCCTCCCGTGACGATCGAGCGAGTTCGCGTCGGGACGGCACCGGCCCGGTCGCTGGAACGATACCCGACCGGCCCGAGCGACACCTGATCAGCGAATCTGGCCGCTGCCGTAGACCACCCACTTGGTCGAGGTCAGCTCGGCGAGCCCCATCGGGCCGCGCGCGTGCAGCTTCTGGGTGGAGATGCCGATCTCGGCGCCGAAGCCGAACTCCGCCCCGTCGGTGAACCGGGTGGAGGCGTTCACCAGCACCGCGGCCGCGTCGACCAGCGACACGAACCGCTGCGCGGCGGCCAGGTCCTCCGTCACGATCGCCTCGGTGTGCCCGGACGACCAGCGCCGGATGTGCCCGATCGCCTCGTCCAGGTCGTCGACCACCCGCGCGGCCAACTCGGGTGCCAGGTACTCACGGCCCCAGTCGTCGTCGGTGGCCGGCAACACCCCCGGCTGCGCGGCGAACTCGGCGTCACCGTGCACCGTCACACCCCGCTCGCGTAGGAGTTCGGCGATCCGCGGCACGAACTCGGCGGCCACCGCCCGGTGCACCAGCAGCGACTCGGCGGCGTTGCAGACGCTCGGCCGGGACAGCTTGGCGTTCAGCACGATCTGCTCGGCCATCGCCAGGTCGGCCGCCGCGTCGACGTAGACATGGACGTTGCCGATGCCGGTTTCGATCACCGGCACCGAGGAGTTCTCCACCACGTACGAGATCAGCCCGGCGCCACCACGCGGGATCACCACGTCCACCAGGCCGCGCGCCCGCAGCAGGTACCCGACGCTGGCCCGGTCGCTGCCCGGTACCAGTTGCACGCAGTCGGCCGGCAGGCCGGCCTTCGCGGCCTGCTCCGACAGCACCGCCACCAGCGCCCGGTTGGACCGGATGGCGGTGCCGGATCCGCGCAGCAGCGCACAGTTGCCGGACTTGACCGCCAGCCCGGCCGCATCCACCGTCACATTCGGCCGGGCCTCGTACACCATCGCCAGCACGCCGAGCGGCACCCGCAGCTGGCTGAGCCGCAGGCCGTTCGGCCGGACGTACCCGCGCACCACCTCGCCGACCGGGTCAGGCAGCGCGGCGACCTGTCGGAGGCCCTCAGCCATCCCGGCCAGCCGGTCCGGGTCCAGCGCCAGCCGGTCGATCAACTGCTCGGCGATCCCGGCGGTCCGGGCCGCGGCGACGTCCTGCGCGTTGGCCGCCAGGATCTCGTGCTCAGCGGCCAGCAGCCCGTCCGCCATCGCCAGCAGCGCGCGGTCCTTGCTGGCTCGGGTCAGCGGCGCCAGTTCGGTGGCGGCCTGCCGGGCCCGCCGCGCCACCTCGAGCACCTGCTCCTCGGTCGCCGTCTGCTCCGCCATCGCACCCACCTCCGCTGCCAGGATATGGCCGTCACGATGCTTCAGAGACGATGCTTCAGAGGACAACGCTTCAGAGGACGACGCTTCAGAGGACGACCAGGTCGTCACGGTGTACCGCCTCGCGGCGAAGCTCCGGTGGCAGCTCGTGGCTGGACCGGCCGAGCAGTTCGGGCAGGTCATCGCTGTCGAAGCCGACCAGGCCGCGGGCCACCACCCGACCCGACTCGTCGGCCAGTTCCACCGGATCGCCGGCGGTGAAGTCGCCGGACACCGCGGTGATGCCGGCCGTCAGCAGCGACGCCCGGCGCTGCACGACGGCGGCCACCGCGCCGGCGTCCAACACCAGCCGGCCGGCCGGCGAGGTCGCGTGCCGCAGCCAGAACAGCCGGGACGCGGTCCGGCGGCCGGTCGGCGCGAAGTAGCTGCCGCCGCGGCCGGCCAACGCCGCCCCGACCTGCCCGGCGGCCGCCAGCAGCACCGGGATGCCGGCGCCGGTGGCGATTCCCGCGGCGTCGATCTTGGTCGCCATGCCGCCGGTGCCGACCGCCGAGCCGGCGCCGGCCAGCTGCACCGCCGCCAGCTCGTCGGCCGAGTTGACCTCGCTGATCAGCTTCGCGTCCGGCCGGCGCGGGTCGGCGGTGTAGAGGCCGTCGACGTCGGAGAGCAGCACCAGCGCGTCGGCGTGCACCAAGTGGGCGGCCAGTGCGGCCAGCCGGTCGTTGTCACCGAACCTGATCTCCGCGGTGGCCACCGTGTCGTTCTCGTTGACGATCGGGATCACCCCGAGCGCCAGAAGTCGTTCCAGGGTTCGCACCGCGTTGCGGTAGTGCCCGCGCCGGTGCAGGTCGTCAGCGGTCAGCAGCACCTGGCCGACGGTCAGGCCGTACCGGGCGAACGAGGCGGCGTACCGCTCGGCCAGCAGCAGTTGGCCCACGCTGGCCGCCGCCTGCTGGGTGGCGAGGTCACGTGGTCGGCTGGTCAGGCCAAGCGGCGCGATGCCGGCGGCGATCGCCCCGGACGAGACCAGCACCACCTGCTGCCCCGCCGAGTGCCGCGCGGCCAGTGCGTCCACCAGGGCGTCCAGCCGGGACGGTTCCAGCCGGCCGCGCCGGGTCAGCGAGGACGAGCCGACCTTCACCACCGTCCGCGCCGCGGTGGCGATGATCGACCGACCGACGGCGTCCACCGGCCGGCCGGCGCCGATCACGGCAGCTCGTCCTCGGCCAGCTCGGCCAGTTCGGCGTCGGTGTGGCGGACCCGCCGGGCCCGCTTCTCGGCCAACCGCTCATCCGCGCCGCGGCGTGAGCTGGTGTCGAGCCGCTCGTCGGTGCCGCGCCGGGTGGGCTGGTAGGCCTCGTCGGCCATGCCGCCGGTCGGCGCGAAGTCGAAGACGTAGTCGCCGATGGTGACGCTGGCGCCGGGCTCGGCCCCGAGCCGGGCCAGCTCCTCCTCGACGCCCAGCCGGGCCAGCCGGTCGGCCAGGAAGCCGACCGCCTCGTCGTTGTCGAACTGGGTCTGGCGCACCCAGCGCTCCGGCTTGCGACCGCGGACGATGAAACCGCCGGGCTGCTCCGGGTCGGGCAGCACGGTGAAGTCCGCCTCGTCGATCGCCCGCGGCGTCAACACGATCGGCGCCGCCGGCAGCGCCTGCTGCGCCGCGCGGTGCTGTTCCACCAGTTCGGCCAAGGCGAAACTGAGCTCCCGCAGCCCCGTCCGGGAAACCGCCGACACGGCGAACACCCGGTGCCCGCGCGCGGTGAGCTCCTCGGTGACCAGGTCGGCAAGCTCGGCCGCCTCGGGCACGTCCACCTTGTTCAGCACGACCAGCCGCGGTCGCTCGGCCAGGTCACCGAGGTTGGCCGAGTACTGGGCCAGCTCGGTCTCGATGGCGGTTAGATCGGACAGCGGGTCGCGGCCCGGTTCGAGGGTGGCGCAGTCGATGACGTGCACCAGCACCGCGCAGCGTTCGATGTGCCGCAGGAAGTCCAGGCCCAACCCCTTGCCCTGCGCCGCGCCCGGGATCAGGCCGGGGACGTCGGCGACCGTGAACGTGGTGTCACCGGCGCTGACCACGCCCAGGTTCGGCACCAGCGTGGTGAACGGATAGTCGGCGATCTTGGGACGGGCGGCCGAGACCGCCGCGATCAGCGACGACTTGCCCGCGGACGGGAAGCCGATCAGCCCCACGTCGGCGACCGACTTCAGCTCAAGCACCACATCGAGCGTCTCGCCCGGCTCGCCGAGCAGCGCGAACCCCGGTGCCTTGCGGCGCGGCGACACCAGCGCGGCGTTGCCGAGGCCGCCCCGGCCGCCCTGCGCGACCACGTACCGGGCACCGGCACCGGTCAGGTCCGCCAGCACGGTGCCGTCGACGGCGTGCACCACGGTGCCGTTCGGCACCGCCAGTTCCAGTGCGGCCCCGTCCGCGCCGCTTCGGTGCTTGCCTGCGCCCGGCCGGCCGTTGCCGGCCTTCTGGTGGGGGTGGTGATGGAAGTCGAGCAAGGTGTGCACCTGCGGGTCGACGACCAGCACCACATCGCCGCCCCGGCCGCCGTTGCCGCCGTCCGGACCGCCGAGCGGCTTGAACTTCTCGCGGTGGATGGAGGAGCAACCGTGGCCGCCGTTACCGGAGGTGACGTGCAGAACCACCCGGTCGACAAAGCTCACCATGGGTATTCCTCTCCTTCGGCGGCAGCACGCCACCGGTATTGCACTACGGCGGCACCGCCGCCGGCTACGACGGCGACGCCGTCGGGTACTGCTAAGCAAAAGAGCGGGCCCCGGATTCCCGGTGCCCGCTCTATCGCGATGCTGTGGTTCCTAGCGGGTTCAGCCCTCGATCGGAACGATGCTGACGGTTTTGCGCCCGCGCCGGCTGCCGAACAGCACGTTGCCGTCTGCCAGCGCGAACAGCGTGTCATCGCCGCCACGACCGACCAGGTCACCGGGGTGGAACTTGGTGCCGCGCTGCCGCACCAGGATCTCACCGGCGCTGACCAGCTGGCCGCCGAAGCGCTTGACGCCGAGCCGCTGTGCGTGCGAGTCCCGGCCGTTCCGCGAGGACGACGCACCCTTCTTGTGTGCCATAGCGCTACTTCTTTCCGCTCTCGATGCCGGTCACCCGCACCTGCGAGAGCTGCTGGCGGTGACCGATCCGCTTGTGGTAGCCGGTCTTGTTCTTGAACTTGTGAATCCGGATCTTCGGGCCCTTGACCGCGGCCAGGATCTCGCCGGTGACGGCGACCTCGGCCAGCGCGGCAGCGTCGGTGGTGACGTTCTCACCGTCGACCAGCAGGATCGCCGGCAGCGCGACGCTGGCGCCCGGCTCGCCGGCCAGCTTCTCCACCGTGACGACGTCGCCGACCGCGACCTTGTACTGCTTGCCGCCGGTTTTGACGATGGCGTACATCGGAAATCCACTCCTGTCGCGCAACTGTAGAAAATCACTGTCTTCACAAATCACGGTTTCCCGCGGGGGCCCGGGGGCCTCAGCCCGCCAGCTTCCCGTGATGGGAACCCGCTGGCGTGACCTTCACGCAAGAACGGCCCACCAACACGCCGTGGGCCGTTGTACAGGCTACGGCACCGGCCCAGGTGCAGGCAAAGCGGGCCGGTGCCGTGGCGCTCTCAGCCCTCGGTGCCGGTCACCGACGGCGGACCGGCCGGCCGGCTGGCCGCGCGACGGCGCCGGCGGGGCTTCGGCAGTCCGGTGTCGGCCTCGGCATCCTGGGTGGTGGCCGGCTCCTCGACCGCACTCGGGTTCACCGAGGCGGTGACGGTGTCAGCCGGGGCCGCGGCATTGCCCGCCGCCGACGGGCTGGCCTGGACCGGAGCCGGCTCTGCCTCGCCGGCACCCTCGTCCCGGCCGCTGGTGGCGGCGGCGATCGCCGCGATCGCGGTGGCCGCCGCCCGGCGGCGCTCGGTCTCGGCCTCGCTGTCAACCGGCTCCGGCTGCGGGGCCGGCGCCGCGGCGGCTGCCGCCTTGCCGCGACCCCGCCGGCTCCGGCTCGGCCGCTCGTCCTCGGAGGCCGACTGGCTGCCACCGCCGCCGTTGCCGGACTTCTTCTCCACCGGCTCCAAGTGCACGATCACGCCCCGGCCGTGGCAGTGCTCGCAGGGCTCGCTGAAGGCCTCCAGCAGCCCCTCGCCCACCCGCTTGCGGGTCATCTGCACCAGGCCGAGCGAGGTCACCTCGGCGACCTGATGCTTGGTCCGATCCCGGCCGAGGCACTCGGTGAGCCGGCGCAACACCAGCTCCCGGTTGCTCTCCAGCACCATGTCGATGAAGTCGATCACCACGATGCCGCCGAGGTCGCGCAGCCGGAGCTGGCGGACGATCTCCTCCGCCGCCTCCAGGTTGTTGCGGGTCACCGTCTGCTCCAGATTGCCACCGGAGCCGGTGTACTTGCCGGTGTTGACGTCGATGACCGTCATCGCCTCGGTGCGGTCGATCACCAGCGAGCCGCCGGACGGGAGCCACACCTTGCGGTCCAGCGCCTTGGCCAGCTGCTCGTCCACCCGCAGGTCGCGGAACAGGTCGCTCTCGGCGGTGTGCACCTTGATCCGGTCGGCCAGGTCGGGGGCGATGTCGCCGACGTAGCCCGACAGCCGCCGGTGGATCTCGCTGCCGGAGACGATCAGCTTGCTGAAGTCGTCGTTGAAGATGTCGCGGACCACCCGGATCGCCAGGTCGGGTTCGCCGTGCACCAGCATCGGCGCGTCCGACTTGCGGGCGGCCTTGGCGCTGATGGCCTCCCACTCGGCCTTGAGCCGCTCGACGTCGGAGATCAGGTCCTGCTCGGAGGCGCCCTCGGCGGCGGTCCGGACGATCACGCCGGCCTCGTCCGGCACCACCTTCTTCAGGATGGCCTTCAGCCGGCTGCGCTCGGTGTCGGGCAGCTTGCGGCTGATGCCGGTCATGCCACCGCCCGGGACGTAGACCACGAACCGGCCGGGCAGCGAGATCTGGCTGGTCAGCCGGGCGCCCTTGTGCCCGATCGGGTCCTTGGTGACCTGCACCAGCACCGAGGCGCCGGGGCTCAGCGCGTTCTCGATGGAGCGTGCCTTGCCCTCCAGGCCGGCCGAGTCCCAGTTCACCTCGCCGGCGTAGAGCACGCCGTTGCGTCCACGCCCGATATCGACGAAGGCCGCCTCCATCGACGGCAGCACGTTCTGCACCCGGCCGAGGTAGACGTTGCCGACCGCGCTCGCCGCGCTGGCCCGCGTCACGTAGTGCTCGACCAGGATGTCGTCCTCGAGCACCGCGATCTGGGTGCGGTCGCCGGTCTGCCGGACGGCCATCACGCGCTCGACCGCCTCCCGGCGGGCCAGGAACTCGGCCTCGGTCAGGATCGGCGCCCGGCGCCGGCCGGAGTCCCGGTTGTCCCGGCGCCGCTGACGCTTGGCCTCCAGCCGGGTGGACCCCTTGACTCCGCGCACGCCGTCGTCGTCGGCGGCGCTGGCCCGGGACCGGCCCTCGCGGATGTGCACGACGGTGTTCGGCGGATCGTCCTCGGAGCTCTCGTCGTCCGAGGTCGAGGACCTGCGGCGGCGGCGGCGACGGCGAGCGCTGGCCGAGAGGGCGGCCTCGGCCACCTCGTCGGCGTGCTCGGCGTCGGATTCCTCGGACTCCTCCTCCGACTCATCGGTCTCAGTGGTGTCCTCGGTGGTGGTGCTGTCAGCGGTCTTGCTGCCGCCACGACCACGGCGGCCCCGGCGACGGCGCCGGCGCGATCCGTCGCCCTGCTCGCTGTCGCCCTGGTCGCCCTCGGCTCCGGCAGACTCGTCGGTCTCGGCGGCCGGTTCTTCGGCGGCGGTCTCGGTCTCGGCAGCCGGTTCGACCGGTTCGGCAGTTGCCTTGGCCGGCCGGCGCCGGCGCGACCTGGTCGGTTCGGCCGGCTCCACCGGCGGCTGGAAGATCACCACCGGCGGTGCGACCCGGCCGGCCTGCTGCTCCCCGTCCTCATCGGTGACGCTCTGCTCCGGAGCGTCGGTAGCCTGCTCGCCGGCCGGCTGAGCCGGTGCCGGTTCGGCGTCGACCGTCCGGGCCCGGCTCCGACTGCCGCGCGACCGGGTGGGCCGGGGTGCCGGTTCGGCGGTCGTCGCTCCGGTACCGGCGCCCTCGGCGGAGGTCTGGGTCTCGGCGCTCTCGTCGGCAGCCGGCGGCTCCGGTGCCGGGGCCTCGATCACCGGGGCTGCCTTCTTCGCGGCCCGCTTGCGCGGCGCCTTCTTGGCGGGCGCGGGCTCGGTGGCGCCCTGTTCAGCGGGGCTCTGCCCAGTCGGGACGGCCTGCTCAGTAGGGACGGCCTGCTCAGCGGGGGTCTCGGGCTGAGCAGCGGCCGGTGCCACCTTCTTCGCGGCCCGCTTGGCCGGCGCCTTCCGGGCGGCCTTCTTCGCCGGAGCCGGCTCGGCTGCCACCGGCTCGGCTGCTGCCGGCCCGGCCGGTCCGATGGCGGGGACGGGCTCGGCGGGGGCTTCCGAACCGGCGATCGGGCCGCCGTCCGGCACTGCCGCCGGAGCGACCTTCTTGGCGGCGGCCTTACGCGGCGCGCGCTTGGCGGGCGCCTTGCGCGCCGCCTTGGCAGGGGCCGACGTCCCGGAGTCGTCCGGCTGGTCGGCGGTGGTTTCGGTATTGGTGGGTTCGGTGTCGAGCATCTGCTCGGTGTGCTCCTGTCTCACCACCGGGGCCGGGTGCGGCGGTGAGCATCAGCTCACCGGCATCCGGCCGCGCAGCGGCGGTTTGGCGGTCCACCCGCGAGCGGACCGCGAAGTCTGTTCTCCCGGCGGCCGGAGCCAGCCGGGAGGTCCTGCCGGCGGGAGCCGGCCGGACGGTCGTGCTGAAGCTACCTGGTGGAAAGCTCTTTCCTGCGCAACGGATCCGTCACACCACCGGCCTCGTCCACCGGACCCTGCGCCAGCCTGGTAGCCCGTACGGGCTCCAGCGGGGCGAATCCGGCGACTGACCGCAGTGCGGCAAGAACATCGTCGGGCCGCACGGTCGGGGTGACCTGCCGTACGACCGCAGTCATTATCGCACGAGCCGGCTCGGCTCCCCCGCCCGACACCTCTGGCCGCCCTCCGGTCGGGCCCTCCGACGCCACCGAACCGTCTTCGTCCGCCGGACGGACGCTGGCCGACAGCACCGCACCGCGGGCGTCGATCTCGCGCCGGCCGTCCTTGGTGAGCCGCTCCACCAGCACCTGCTCGGCGGCCAGGAACTGCTCGACCGCAGCGGCCAGTTCGTCGGGGTTCCCGGCGATCTCGAGCCGCCACTCCGAGGCCTGGATCGCTTCAGCGAGCGAACCGGGTGGGCAGTCCTCGGCGTCCACCGCCTGCACGATGTCGAGGCCGGGCGGCAACACCGCGTCCAGCGCGGCGGCGACCTGGTCGGGGTCGCGTCGTTCGGCCAACGCGATCTCCAGGTACTCCGCCTCGGAGCCGACGCCGGTAGGCGCGGCGCCGACGTAGGAGATTTTGGGGTGCGGATGGAAGCCGGCGGAGTAGGCCACCGGGATCTCCGCCCGGCGCAGCGAGCGCTCGAAGGCCCGGGCGAAGTCCCGGTGCGAGGTGAACCGCAGCCGGCCCCGCTTGGCGTAGCGCAGCCGGATCCGCTGCACCGGGGGCACGTGCACCGCGTCCGGCACCCGCCTGCTCATGACTTGGGCGCCAGCGGCAGCAGCGTCCGTCCGGTCGGGCCAATCTGGATGTCGGTGCCCATGGTCGGGCAGACCCCGCAGTCGAAGCAGGGCGTCCAGCGGCAGTCGTCCTGCTCGTAGCCGGTCAGCGCGTCCTGCCAGTCGTCCCAGAGCCACTGCTTGTCCAGGCCCGAGTCGAGGTGGTCCCAGGGCAGCACCTCGTCGGCGTCACGTTCCCGGGTGGTGTACCAGGCCAGGCTGACCGGGGTGTCGGCCAGCGCCTGGTCGGCGGCGGCCACCCAGCGGGCGAAGGAGAAGTGCTCGCTCCAGCCGTCGAACCGGGCCCCGTCCCGCCACGCCTGCTCGATCACCGCGCCGACCCGGCGGTCGCCCCGGGAGAGCAGGCCCTCGATCAGCGACGGCTCACCGTCGTGGTAGCGCATGCCGACGTTGCGGCCGAGCGAGCGGTCGGCGTTGATCGCGGCTCGCAACGCCCGGAGCCGGCCGTCCACCACCTCCGGCGAGGCCTGCGCGGCCCACTGGAACGGGGTGTGCGGCTTCGGCACGAAACCGCCGATCGAGACGGTGGCCCGGATGTCCTTGGAGCCGGTGGCCTGCCGGCCGGCCCGGATCACGTCGTGCGCCATCCGGGCGATCTCGAGCACGTCCTCGTCGGTCTCGGTGGGCAGCCCGCACATGAAGTAGAGCTTCACCTGCCGCCAGCCCTGGGTATAGGCGGCGCTCACGGTGGAGATCAGGTCGTCGTGGCTGACCATCTTGTTGATCACCCGGCGCAGCCGCTCGGAACCGCCCTCCGGAGCGAAGGTCAGCCCGGACCGCCGGCCGTTGCGGGAGAACTCGTTGGCCAGGTCGATGTTGAACGCGTCCACCCGGGTGGACGGCAGCGACAGCGACACCTTGTCGTCGGCGTACCGGTCGGCCAGTTGCTTGGCCAGCGGACCGATCTCGGAGTGGTCCGCGGACGACAGCGACAGCAGGCCGACCTCGTCGAAGCCGGTAGCGGCCAGCCCCTGCTCGACCATCTGGCCGATGCCCTGAAGCGAGCGCTCGCGGACCGGCCGGGTGATCATGCCGGCCTGGCAGAACCGGCAGCCGCGGGTGCAGCCACGGAAGATCTCCACCGACATCCGCTCGTGCACCGACTCGGCCAGCGGCACCAGCGGCGTCTTCGGGTACGGCCAGTCGTCCAGGTTGAGCAGGGTGTGCTTGCGCACCCGCTCGGGCACCCGGTCGCGGTTCGGCCGGACCGAGGCGATCTGCCCGTCCGGGGAGTACGTCACGTCGTAGAACCGGGGGACGTAGACGCCGCCGGACTCGGCCAGCCGGGTCAGCAGCTCGTCCCGGCCACCGGGCGAGTCCTGGCGCTTGAACTCGGCGATCACGTCGGTGATCAGGCCGACCGCCTGCTCGCCGTCGCCCAGCACCGCGGCGTCCAGGAAGTCGGCCAGCGGCTCGGGGTTGAATGCCGCGTGGCCGCCGGCCAGCACGATCGGGTCGGCGTCGGTGCGGTCGGCGGCGTGCAGCGGGATGCCCGCCAGGTCGAGCGAGGTGAGCAGGTTGGTGTAGCCGAGCTCGGTGGCGATCGACACGCCGAGCACGTCGAAGTCGCGCACCGCCCGGTGCGAGTCCACGGTGAATTGGGGTACCCGGTGCTCCCGCATCAGCGCTTCCAGGTCCGGCCAGACGGCGTAGCTGCGTTCGGCCAGCGCGTCCGGCCGCTCGTTCAGCACCTCGTAGAGGATCTGCACGCCCTGGTTCGGCAGCCCGACTTCGTAGGCGTCCGGGTAGAGCAGCGCCCACCGCACGGTGGCGGCGTCCCAGTCGGTGACCCGGGCGTTCAGCTCACCGCCGACGTACTGGATGGGTTTGCTGACCCTGGCCAGCAGCGGCTCGAGGCGGGGAAACAGGCTGGTGCTCACGGGCACCCATGCTACGGGGAGTCAGCGTGGTCGCGGTCCGCGCCGGGGCGGCACCGGCACGCCGGCGCTGGCGCCCCGGGCCAGGCCGAGCGGGGAGTACTCATGGCCGGGGAACAGCGTGCTCAGCGAGCCGACCCCGAGCCGGCGCTGCGCCAGCTCGCCGAGCACATCGAACACCTCGTTCAGGCCGGGCACATCGCCACCCTCCAGCGTGGCGTCGGCGAGCTTGTTCCACTTGCCGTGCACCCGGCCGCCGACCAGGCCGCCGCCCAACAGCCACAGCACGCTGCCGTGCCCGTGGTCGGTGCCGCCGCTGGCGTTCATCGCCACCCGGCGGCCGAACTCGGTGACCACCGCGACGGTAACCCGGGACCGGCGCTCCGGCCCGAGGTCGGTGAGGAACGCGGCCAGCGAGGAGGCGGCCGAGGCCAGGTTGCGGTCCAGCTGGTTGACCTCGTCGGTGTGGGTGTCCCAGCCGCCGACGTCGATGGTGGCCACCTGCATGCCGACCTCGGCCCGCAACAGGTTGGCCAGGTCCTTCAGGGCGTTGGAGAATCCGCCGGACGGGTATACCGCGCCGTTATGCACCCCCGCCTTGGCCTGCACCGAGGCCGCGGTCGCCAGCGCCGCCAGCGTGGTGGGGACGTCCTCGCCGAGGGGGCCGGCGAGCCCCCGGTACAGGGTGGCGATCGCCTGCTCGGACTGCGGTGCCACGCCGTCCCAGCCGGGGAACACGAAGTTCTTCAGCGAGCTGACCACCAGCGAGCTCTGGTCGCCGGCCAGCGCCGCCGGCAGCGCGTTGCCCTCGGCCACCGCCCGGAAGGTGGTGCCCGGGCCGAGCTGGGCCAGCGCCCGGTCCAGCCAGCCGGTGGTCGAGGTGTCGGAGCCGCGCTCCAGGTAGGACTGGGCCTGGAAGTGGCTGCGGGTGATGCCCCCGGTCGAGACGGCCGGTACGAAGGCCAGCTCGCCGGACGACCAGAACGGCAGCAGCGGCCGTAGCGCCGGGTTGACCGCCCAGCCGGCGGAACCCGCCAGCGGCAGCAGGCCGGTCGGCACCAGCTTCGGCCGCACCGCGGTCAGGTAGTCCAGCCCGAGGTCGGAACTGGCCGGCACCAGCACCCGGAGCCCGTCCGCGGCGCCGCGCAGGAAGATGGTGATCAGGGTGTTGCCGTTGCTGGTGCCGGGCGCCGCGTAGGCCGCCCGGGCGGTCACCAGCTGGCTGCCGAGCGCCGCCACCCCGGCCATCCCGACGCCGGCCAGGAAGCTGCGCCGGGTCCAGCCGCGGGTGCCCCAGGCCGCCCGCTGGCCGTCCAGGGCGGAGCTCACCGCGGCGGCGCGAGCGGTCAGCAGGGCGTCGCCGCGGGCCAACTGCTCGGGCGTGGCCGGTTCGGTGGCCGTCAGTTCGGTCGTCATCTCGGCGGAACCGTCCTATCGCAGGGCGAACTGGGGTGAGTCGAGGATCAGCGGCACCAGGTGCGCGAGGTACCAGCGCAGCCTGGAGTCGGCGAGCGGGGTGCTCGCCGGCTCGCCGAGGAACGTCTGCAGCGCCTGCAGCGAGGCGGTCGGCAGCAGCGTGCCGGTGAGCCGGACGCAGAGCGCCGCGATCGCCGCACCGCTGGTGGCCGGCGCCGGCGACGGGTACAGCGTGGTCAGGTCGAGCTTGTCGAAGCCGTCCCACCAGCTCTGGGCGAACCCGCGGTGGTACTCCCAGAGGTTGAGCAGCGCGGCCGACGACCGCCAGGCGGTGGCCAGATCCGGATAGCCGTTCGGCGGCGCCCAGTCGAGTGGCACCTGGCCGATCGAGTAGCTCATCCAGTGCAGGCCAGACAGCGTCTGGTCCAGCGCGCCGGGGCCGTAGCCGAAGATCCGGACGGTGGCCAGCAGGTTCTCCAGCGGCCGGCGCACCTTGCCGCCCCGGCTGGTCCAGAACTCGCTGGACCGGACGATCACCGACAGCATCGGCAGGATCTGGGTGCCGCTGTCGCTGTAGGCCTTGGCCACCGCGGCGACCAGCCCGGACGACGGGGTGTCGGAGACGAACCGGACGCACAGCTTCTGGGCCAGCCGCAGCGCGGTGCGCGGGTGCGCCGCCAGGTAGCGCAGGTAGTCGTCACCGGCCGCCTCACCACCGGCCGCGGTGTCGTTGGCGTGCCGGAACCCCATCACGCTGATCGGCCCGACCCAGTGCCGGTTCGGGTTGTAGAGGTAGTAGAAATCGGAGTCCAGGGTGCGTCCGGTGAGGATCTTGGCCGAGTTCTTGACGTCGTCCTCGGTGTAGTTGCCGGCGCCCACGGTGTGCAGTTCGAGCAGTTCGCGGCCGTAGTTCTCGTTCACCGCCGACTTGGTGGACTGGGCCAGCGACAGGTACTGCAGCATCGCCGGGTTGCGCGCCGAGGCCAGCAGCATGTCGGTGTACGAGCCGAACGCATGCGCCCGGATCACGTCCCGGTCCATGGTGTGCCGGGTGGTCCACACCCCGTCGCTGTGGTTGGCGACGTTCAGGTGGTTGGCGAAGAAGTCCACCACCGTCTCGTACAGCTGGGCCGGGCTCCAGGTCTGCAGGCCGAGGGTCACCTCGGTCAGCTGGTCCATCAGCTCCCAGCCGTACTCGTTGCCGTTGGCTTTCAGCCAGGCCCGGACGTCCTCCGGGGTGTCGCCCAGCAGGGTGCCGTGCGCGGCGATCTGCGGGTGCGCCGCGTAACCGCCGGGCAGCGAGAGCTGGTGCGCCCACCAGCCGTCGTAGCCGTACGTCGCCAGCTCGGCCCGGCTGGCCGGCGAGTCACCGAAGGTGAACCGGTTCAGCAGCAAAGACGGCGGATCCCAGGGCATCGGCGAGCGCGCGGTGTGCGGCGCGTTGGCCACCGCGGCCGCGATGGACGGCCAGATGGTCGTCGCCATGACGCATCACTCTCCGTGGTGAGATACTCACGCAGAGTTAACCAGCCGGATCGGCCGTTTGGATCGATTTGCTGAAATCAGCGCCAGTCGGCGGTTCGCCGGTGGATCGCCTGCAGCAGGCCGAGTGCGATGCCCATCGCGAACATCGACGAGCCGCCGTAGGAGACGAACGGCAGCGGCAGCCCGGTAACCGGGGTCAGGCCCAGGTTCATGCCGATGTTCTGGAAGGTCTGGAAGCCGATCCAGCAGACGATGCCGGCCGCCACCAGCCGCGGCGCACCGGTGGCAGCGGCGGCGATCCGCAGGCCGCGCCAGACGATCACCCCGATGCCGGCGATGATCGCGACGGAACCGGCGAAGCCGAGCTCCTCCCCCGCCACCGAGAAGACGAAGTCGGTCTGCTGCTCGGGCACGAACGCGCCCCGGGTCTGCGCCCCGTGGAACAGCCCCTGGCCGAAGAAGCCGCCGTGCGCGATCGCGATGTGCGCCTGGTTGATGTTGTAGGCGACGCCCTGCGGGTCGCGTCCGGGATGGGCGAAGGCGGCGAACCTGGCCAGCTGGTACTGGGCGAGCACGCCGGCCTTGACCGCCAGCAGCGCGGCCAGCGCCCCGGTCAGCAGCAGCGCCGCGATCCACAGCGGGCGGACGCCGGCCGCGATCAGCACGCCGAGCGCCGCCGAGCCCAGCACCAGCGCCGAGCCGAGGTCGGGCTGCAGCATGATCAGCCCGAGCGGCGGCAGCAGCACCGCCAGCGCGCCGGCCAGCTCGCGAAGGGTCGGCGGCCCACCGGCCGGTCGCCGGGCGGCGCCGTTGGCGAACAGCACGGCCAGCGCGGTGATCACCCCGAGCTTGGCGAACTCGGCCGGCTGGATCTCGAACCCGCCGCCGATCACGATCCAGGCGTGCGCCCCGTTGATGGTCGAGCCGATCGCGAACACCGCGAGCAGCCCGACGATGCTGGCCAGGTAGAGCACCGGCCCGATCAGCCGCAGCAACCGGGCGTCCACCCGGGCGGCCGCCACCAGCAGCACCCCGCCGAGCGCGGTGTTGAGCAGGTGCTTGGCCAGGTACAGCTCGGGATTGCCGCCGGTCAGCGACAGCCGGCTACGGGTCGCCGACCACACCAGCAGCGCCCCCAGCAGCGAGAGGCCGAGCGCCGCGGCCAGCAGCACCCAGTCGTAGGAGCGGAGCCGGCGGGAGTCGGCCATCGCCCGCAAGCCGGGCGGCAACAGCATCGTGGTCATCGGCTGGTTCCGGTCGGACGGGCGCTGGCCGAGGTCCGGCCGGACGGGCTGGGCAGCGCGTCCGGAGTGGCGGACGGAGTCGCGGTCGGCGCCGTCGGGCCGACCGGGCTGGCGGTGGGCAGCGGCCGGTTCGGGTGCACCACCGGCAGCCGGCTGGCTGGCCGGCCGCCCGGGCTGGCCGGCTGCGAACCGTTCGCGCCGAGCAGCCCCTCCCAGATCTGGCGGGCCATCGGGGCGGCTGCGACGGCACCGGTGCCGGCCTGCTCGACCATGCTGATCACCACGTACTTGGCGTGGCTCACCGAGCTGCCGGGCTGGTACGGACCCCAGGACGCCAGCCAGGACGTGTCCAGCTTGCCGTACACCTCGGCCGTGCCGGTCTTGCCGCCGATCAGCGTCTTGATCGGCGAGCCGTCGAAGGCCAGCGCGCCCGACACCGAGTGGTCTTCGGTGAAGTGCAGCGCGTCGCCGAAGAAGTCCAGGTAGCTCTTGGCGACCGGCACCGTGCGCACCTTCTTCGGGGTGATGGTGCGCAGCACCTTGCCCTGGCCGTCGAGCACGCCCCAGCCGATGGTCGGCTGGTAGAGGGTGCCGCCGTTGACCATCGCCGAGTACGCCATCGCCAACTGCAGCGGCGACAGCGTGGTGTCACCCTGACCGATCGCGGTGTCGGCGTTGTTGCCGGCGAAGAACCGCCAGCCGTCGGTGCAGTTCTCCGAGGCCAACTCGGTGAGGTAGGCCCGGTTGTTGGGATCGGTGACGTCCGGGTAGCCCTTCTTCGCCGCCGCGCAGTAGTCGGACTTGTTGGCCTGCCACATCGCCATCCGGTTCTCCCGCGACCCGATCGAGCCGCTGACCTGCTCGTCGGCCGGCAGGTCGATGTGCGGTGAGCTGGCAACGCCGAAGCCGGCCGCCATCTTCTGCAGCGGCTCCAGCGGTCTCTTGCCGTCGTCCACCCGGGCCTGGTCGGCCTGCCACTCGGCCACCGCCGGGGCGTAGAAGAAGGTGTCACAGGAGACGTCCAGCGCCATCTTCAGGCTGATCGGGCCACCGAAGGACTCCGAGTCGAAGTTGGTCTTGGTGCGCCCGTCCACCTGCATCGAGCCGGGGCACGGGAAGCTGTCGGTGGTGTTGATCGCCCCGGTCGTGATGTCGTCGCTGCTGCTGATCAGCTTGAAGGTCGAGCCGGGGGCGTAGGCACCATCGATCGCCCGGCCGACCAGCGGGTCGTTCGCCCCCGGGGCGGTCAGCTTGGCGTAGTCGGCGACCGAGATTCCCCCGACGAACTCGGTGGGATCGTAGGTCGGGTAGCTAGCTGCGGCGATCACCCGGCCGGTGTGCGGATCCACCACGACCACCGCGCCGCTGGGCGCCGGCTTGCCCTTGGCGTGCTGGGCCGCCAGCTGCTGGGCCAGCGACTGCTCGACCAGCGATTGCACCCGGGCGTCGATGCTGGTCACCAGGGTGTCACCCGGCTGGGCGGCCACCGACGGCGCGCTGCCGACCGCGTCACCGCGCGCGTCCAGCTGCACCCGCTGCTGGCCGTCGACCCCGCGCAGCACCGAGTCGTAGTACTCCTCCAGGCCGCTGCGGCCGATCGTGTCGGCGTCCACCAGCTTCGAGTCGGTCTTCTGGTCGGCCGGGCTGACCGCGCCGGTGTACCCGAGCACGTGCGCGGCCAGGGTGCCGGCCGGGTAGTCGAGGACGGTCTGGTCGTCGATCGTCACCCCGGGAAAGTCCTCGGCGTGCTCGGAGACCGCGAGCACCGCCGCGGCGCCGATCCCGGTGGCCACCGGCACCGGCTGGTAGGGCTCACCGGTCCAGCACGGCGCCGGGACGTGCACCCCGCACGGGGTGATCTGCCGGCTCAGGTCGGCCGCCGAGGTGTGCAGCACGCCGGCCAGCCGGGCCAGCACCGCCGCGCCGTGGTCGTCCTGCTGCTGCAGCGCGCCGCGGTCGACGGTCAGCACGTGGGTGTTCCGGTTGCCGACCAGCACCCGGCCGGCCGAATCCAGGATCTGGCCGCGCGGCGCCGGCACCACGATGGTGCCCAGGTGGGTGATGCCCGCCGACTGCGCCGGCTTGTGCGGGTCGAGCAGCTGGACGAACGCCAGCCGGGCGATCAGGGTGATCAGCAGCGAGCCGAGCAGCAGCCGCAGCAGCACCAGCCGCCGGCGCTGTGCCAGGTTCGCGAACCCGGCCGGCCGGGTTCGGCTAGGCCGCATCGTCTTTCTAGGCTGCATCATGCTGCCCCAGCCTCGGCTCGGACGGCGCCCGCAGGTCCAGCCGGGCCACCACCGAGGCCGCCGGCCGCGGCGGCCGGATGCCCTGCGCCCGCAGCAGCCGGCGCACCGCGGGCACCACGGCCAGCGCGAGCAGCGCGTCGGTCACCACCGTGGGCGGCAGGCACCGGACGGTCAGCGCCAGCGTCGCGGCGTGCGAGCCGAGTACCGAGAGCAGCAAGCCGGCCGCCGCCGTCCCGCCGGTCGCCAGGACCGCGGCCAGCGCCGCCACGCCCTGGCTGCGATAGCCGCGCTGCACCGCCAGGCCGCCGAGCTTGCCGGCCGCGACCCCCACGCCGAGCAGGCACAGCGCCTGCACCCCGGCCGGACCGTCGGACCCCAGGTCGGCCAGCAGTCCGGTGCAGAACCCGAGCCCGAGGCCGACCCCCGGACCGGCGTAGATGGCGACCGCCGCCACCAGCAGCGCCGGCAGCGACACCGGCACCGGAAAGGTCAGCGGTCCGATCAGGGTGGCCTGCAGCAGCAGCACGGTCAGCACGCCGGCCACCGCGGCCGCGATTCGCGAGGCGGTCATCCGCCGCTCCCGAGCTGCGACCGGGCGGTGGTCCGGGTCGGCACCGAGACGATGCCCACCAGGTCGAGGGTGCCGAAGTCGGCGACCGGTCGCACCACCGCGCTGACCGCGCCGCCGGCGCTGGTGCGCACCGCGGTGACGGTGCCCACCGTGAGGCCGGGCGCGTAGGTGGTCGCGCCGGCCGGACCGGTGACCAGCTTGTCGCCGGCCCGCAGGTCGGCACCATCACCGAGCGGGCTCGCCACCAGGCCGGCGCCGCCGTGGCCGCTGGCGAGCAGCAGCTGGCCGGACCGGCTGTCGCGGACGCCCACCCCGCTGTTCGGGTCGGCGGCCAGCAGCACCACCGAGCTGGTCGCGTGCACCTGCACCACCCGGCCGACCAGGCCGGCGCCGTCGGTCACCGTCTGTCCGACGGTCACCCGGTCACCGCTGCCGACGTCCACCGTCACGGTCCACTGGAAGCCGGCGCCGGGCTGGGTGCCGATCACCCGGGCGGGCAGCACCCGCCAGCGTTCCGCGGTCGCCTGCAGCTGCAGCCGGCGCACGGTGGCAGCGGTGTCCTGGTCGGTCCGGGCCGCGTCGAGCTGCCGGCGCAGGTCGGCGTTCTGCTGCTGCAGCCGGGCGATCCGGGCCCGGTTGCCGGCCACGTCCGGTACGCCCTGGACGAACCGGCGGGCCGGTCCGAGCACCGCGTCGGTGCCGCGGTAGAGCGCACCGAGGGTGCCGGTCACCCCGCCGCGGGCGTCCGCGAAGGAGCCGCCGGCGAAGTCGAGGCTGATGAACAGCAACGCCAGCACGGCCAGGATGCTGGCCGACAGCTGCTGGCGTCGGGTGAGCGTTCGCATGCCGGGCTACCGGCGGTGCCCATCGACGACCACCCGGTGCAGCGACTCGAACTGTTCGACCACGGTCGCGGTCCCCAGCACCACCGAGTCGAGTGGTCGTTCGGCCACCAGCACCGGAATGCCGATGTCGTGCTGCAACCGGGCGTCCAGGCCGCGCAGCAAGGCGCCGCCGCCGGTCAGCACGATGCCCCGGGTGACCAGGTCGCCGGCCAACTCGGGCGGGCAGCGGTCCAGGGTGGCCCGGACCGCCGCCGAGATCCGGCCGATCGGTGCGCCCATCGCGTGCCGCAGCTCGTCGGCCGAGACGGTGACGTTGCGCGGCAGCCCGGTGGCGATGTCCCGGCCGCGGATCTCGGCCCGGATCGGCCCGGCGATGGGGAATGCCGAGCCGATCGAGATCTTCAGCTCCTCGGCGGTGCGCTCGCCGATCAGCAGCGAGAACTCCGACCGGACGTGGTCCACGATCGCCTTGTCGAGCGCGTCGCCGGCCACCCGCAGGCTGGTGCTGGCAACGATGCCGGCCAGCGCGATCACCGCCACCTCGGTGGTGCCGCCGCCGACGTCCACCACCATCGAGCCGGCCGCCTGGCTGACCGGCAGCCCGGCGCCGATCGCGGCCGCCATCGGCTCGGAGATGATGTGCACCCGCCGGGCGCCGGCCGCGTACGCCGACTCCGAGACCGCCCGCTGCTCCACCGAGGTGATGCCGCTGGGCACGCAGATCACCACCCGCGGCCCGGCGAACGCGCGCCGACCGGTGACCTTGCGAACGAAGTAGCGCAGCATCTCGGCGGTGATGTCGTAGTCGGCGATGACACCGTCCTGCAGCGGTCGCACCGCCCGGATGTGCCCCGGCGTGCGGCCGATCATCCGCTTGGCCTCGGCGCCGACCGCGACCACCGACTTGTTCGTGGTGTCGATCGCCACCACCGACGGCTCGTTCAGCATGATGCCGCGACCGCGGGCGTAGACCAGGGTGTTGGCGGTGCCGAGGTCAACCGCCAGGTCACCGCCGAGCAGGTCACCACCGAGCAGCGACATCGGGGTGAAGGCCATAGCTGCGGCTACCTCTGCGTTGCGGTCCGGTGATCAGCGTCGGCCGTTACCAGTGTGACTGGTGTTATCCGACGCCTGAAATGGTATGCGGGCGACGGATCAAAACCCGGCTGGACACGCGCGGTGACACAGCGGGTTGACGGACCGGACCGGAAGGGCTTTCCCCTGTATCGATCGGGAAATCGAACGACTGATCGAACGCTGCCGGCGGGCCGGAACTCAGCGGTCCGGGAACCAGAGGGCGATCTCGCGCGCCGCCGAGTCCGGCGAGTCAGAGCCGTGCACCAGGTTCTGCGCCACCGGCAGCCCCCAGTCGCGGCCGAAGTCACCGCGGATGGTTCCGGGCAGCGCGGCGGTCGGGTCGGTGGCGCCGGCGAGAGCGCGGAATCCCTCGATCACCCGGTGCCCCTCGGCGACCAGCGCCACCAGCGGGCCGGAGGCCATGAATTCGACCAGCGGCTGGTAGAACGGCTTGCCGACGTGCTCGGCGTAGTGCTGGGCGAGCAACTCGGGATCGGCCCGGCGCTGGTTCAACGCCACGATCCGGTACCCCTTCGCCTCGATCCGGGACAGGATCTGCCCGGTCAGGTTGCGGGCCACCCCGTCCGGCTTGATCAGCACCAGGGTTCGTTGCACGGCGGTGTCGGTCACGCCCGCCACCCTATCCGGCCCCTCGCGCAACCGATCTTCGGCCGGTTCAGGAGACCAGCATCCGCCAGCCGCCCGGAGTGCCGATCAGCTGGTGCCGCAACCGCAGCAGGTACCACCACAACATCAGGAAGAACACCACCACCAGGACCAGCACCGGGATCAGCAGCACGGTGGCCAGCACCGCCAACTGCAGCACCGAGCCGGCACCGATCCCCCAACGCCGGCGAAGCAGGAACCCGCAGGCCACCAGCACCACCGCCAGGCCGATCAGCAGCCCGGTCTTGGTGCCGTCCAGGCCGGTCGCGGTCTGCGCGATCGCCCGCGGTACCAGCAGCACCACGAACGCCTCCAGGCACAGCATCGCGGCCAGGCCGCCCCGGGTAGCCCGGTCGGCCCGGCGCACCCGCTCGTGCTCGTCCGGCCCAGGCTGGTCCTCGGCGGGCTCGGTCACCGGCGACTCGGTCACGTCCGGTTGCCGGTGAGCAGGGTGCGCGCCTCGCCGGCGGTGACCACCGACCCGGTGACCAGCACCCCGGAGCCGCTGAGCACCCCGTCCGGGTCGTCCTCGGCCAGCCTGACCGCCGTCTCCAGCGCGTCGTCCAGCCGCGGCTCGACGGTCACCCGGTCCTCGCCGAACACCTCGACCGCGAGCGCGGCCAGCTCGTCGACGTCCAGCGCCCGGCTCGAGCCGGTCTGGCTGACCACCACCTCGTCCAGCACCGGCTCCAGCACGTCGAGGGTGCCGGCCACGTCCTTGCCCTCGAGCATCGCCACCACCCCGATCAACCGGCGGAAGTCGAAACCCTCCCGCAGCGCCTGCACGGTGGCGGTCATCCCGGCCGGATTGTGACTGGCATCCACCAGCACGGTCGGGGCGGACCGGACGGCCTCCAGCCGGCCGGGTGAGGTCACCGCGGCGAACGCTGCCCGGACGATGTCGGCGTCGATCGGGCCGGTCCGCGCGCCGGCACCGAAGAACGCCTCCACCGCGGCCAGCGCACACGCCGCGTTCTGCGCCTGGTAGGCGCCGTGCAGCGGCAGGAACACCTGGTCGTAGACGCCGCCCAGACCCTGCAGGGTGAGCAGCTGACCGCCGACCGCCAGCGACCGGTCGAGCACGCCGTACTCCAACCCCTCCCGGGCCACCGCGGCGTCCACCTCGGTGGCCCGCTTCAGCAGCTCGGCGGCCGCGCCGGCCGGTTGGGCGGCCAGGATCGCGGTGGCGCCCGGATGGATGATGCCGGCCTTCTCGACCGCGATCTGCTCGACGGTGTCGCCCAGCAGTTCGGTGTGGTCCAGCCCGATCGGGGTGACCACCGCGACCGGCGCCTGCAGCACGTTGGTGGCGTCCCAGGCGCCGCCGAGGCCGACCTCGACCACCGCCACGTCCACCGGAGCGTCGGCGAAGATGGCCAGCGCCAGCCCGGTGATCGCCTCGAAGAAGGTCATCGGCATGTCTGCGCCGGCGTCCACCAGCTCCAGGTACGGCTCGATCTCGGCAAACGCGTCGGCGAAGGCGCCGTCGGAGACCGGCGCGCCGTCCAGCACGATCCGCTCGGTCATCGAGCTCAGGTGCGGGCTGGTGTAACGACCGGTGCGCAGGCCGAAGCCGCGGAGCAGCTCGTCGATCATCCGGGCGGTCGAGGTCTTGCCGTTGGTGCCGGTCAGGTGGATCGACCGGTAGCTGCGCTGCGGCTCGCCGAGCACGTCCATCAGCTTGTCGATCCGCTCCCGGGACGGGCCGATCTTGGCCTCCCCCCAGCGCGCGAGCAGCCGGGTCTCGGCGTCGCGTCGCCGGCGGGCGTCCTGCTCGCGAGCCGTGCCGGGCTGGCCGGTCCGGTCGGGCTGCTGGCTCATCCGGCTCATTCGGCGGGCAGCCCGGCCAGCGCGGCCTCGATCCGGGCCAGCTCGGCGGTGGCCCGGGCGTGTCGCTCGCGGATCGAGGTGACCACCTCCGGCTTGGCGTTGGCCAGGAACTTCTCGTTGCCGAGCTTGGCGCCGGTCTGATCCAGTTCCTTGCGGGTGGCCGCCTGGTCGCGGGTCAGCCGGGCCCGCTCGGCGACCACGTCGATCGCGGTCGACAGGTCGAGCTCGATGGTGGCGCCGACCGAGGTGGTCAGCGAGGCGGTGGCGGTGAAGTCGCCGTCCGGCTCGGCCAGCCGCAGCAGCGACCGGATCTCCGTCTCGTACCCGGCCAGGCCGGCAAACCGAGCCGGGATCCGCTGGGCGGGCTTGACCCCCTGCTCGCTGCGGAACCGCCGGACCTCCAGCACCACCGCCTGCAGGTCGGCGACCTGGCGGGCGGCGACCGGGTCGATCCGGTCCCGATCCGCGACCGGCCAGGGCGCGATCACGATCGACTCGCCGCCGGTCAGCGCCGTCCACAGCTCCTCGGTGACGTACGGGGTGATCGGGTGCAGCAGCCGCAGCAGCCCGTCCAGCACCTCGCCGAGCACCCGGCGGGTGGTCGGCGCGGTCCGCTCGTCGGCCAGCGACACCTTCGCCAGCTCCAGGTACCAGTCGCACACCTCGTCCCAGGCGAAGTGATAGAGCAGGTCGGCGATCTTGGCGAACTCGTAGTCGGTCTCGTACAGCCGGTCGACCTCGGCGATCACCTCGTGCAGCCGCGAGATGATCCAGGCGTCCGGGCCGGTCAGCTCGGGCGGCAGCTCACCCTCGGTGGTGGCGCCGTTCAGCAGCGCGAACCGGGTGGCGTTCCAGAGCTTGTTGCAGAAGTTCCGGGCGCCGGCGACGTTCTCCTCCGAGATCGGCACGTCGGCGCCGGGGTTCGCGCCCCAGGCGAAGGTGAACCGCAGCGCGTCGGTGCCGTAGGCGTCCATCCAGGCGATCGGGTCGACCGAATTGCCCTTGGACTTCGACATCTTCTTGCCGTGCCGATCGCGCACCATGCCGTGCAGCATGAAGGTGTGGAACGGCACCGAGTCGGCCGGACCGCGGTCGGCCATCGCGTACAGGCCGAACATCATCATCCGGACGACCCAGAAGAACAGGATGTCGTAGCCGGTGACCAGCACGCTGGTCGGATAGAACTTCGCCAGGTCCGGGGTCTGCTCCGGCCAGCCCATCGTGGAGAACGGCCAGAGGCCGGACGAGAACCAGGTGTCCAGCACGTCCGGGTCCTGCCGCCAGCCGGCCGGCGGCTCCTCGTCGGGGCCGAAGCAGGCCATCTCGCCGTCGGGCGAATACCAGACCGGAATCCGGTGGCCCCACCACAGCTGCCGGCTGATGCACCAGTCGTGCAGGTTGTCGACCCAGCCGAAGTAACGTCCGGTCAGCTCCGGCGGGCTGACCTTGACCCGGCCGTCCCGCACCGCGGCGCCGGCGGTCTCGGCCAGCGGACCGACCTTGACGAACCACTGCAGCGAGAGCCGCGGCTCGATCGGCTCGCCGGACCGCTCGGAGTGCCCGACCGAGTGCAGGTACGGCCGCCGCTCGGCCACGATCCGGCCCTGCTCGGCCAGCCGCTCGCGCACCGCGGTCCGGGCGGCGAACCGGTCCAGCCCGTCGAACTCGGTGCCGGTGCCGGTGATCCGGCCCTGCTCGTCCATGATCGAGAGCATCGGCAGCCCGTGCCGCCGGCCGATCTCAAAGTCGTTCGGGTCGTGCGCCGGGGTGACCTTGACCGCGCCGGTGCCGAACTCGGGGTCGACGTGCTCGTCGGCGATGATCGGGATCCGCCGGCCGGTCAGCGGCAGTTCGACGTCGCTGCCGACCAGGTGCGCGTACCGCTCGTCGTTCGGGTGCACCGCGACCGCGGTGTCGCCGAGCATCGTCTCGACCCGGGTGGTGGCAACCACGATCGAGGCACCGTCGGCATCGCCGTACCGCATCGAGACCAGCTCGCCCTCGACCTCGCGGTAGTCCACCTCGGCGTCGGAGAGCACCGACTGCAACTGCGGTGACCAGTTGACCAGCCGCTCGGCGCGGTAGATCAGGCCGTCGTCGTAGAGCTTCTTGAACATCGTCCGGACCGCCCGGGACAGCCCGTCGTCCATGGTGAACCGCTCACGGGACCAGTCGACGCTGTCGCCGAGCCGGCGCATCTGGTCGAGGATCGCGCCACCGTGCAGCGCCTTCCACTGCCAGACCCGGTCGATGAAGGCCTCCCGGCCGAGCTCGCGGCGGCTGGTGCCCTCCGACTCGAGCTGCCGCTCGACCAGGGCGTGCACCGCGATCGAGGCATGGTCCATGCCGGGCAGCCAGAGCGTCTCGAAGCCCCGCATCCGGGCCCGGCGGACGATCGCGTCGATCAGGGTGTGCTCGAAGGCGTGCCCGATGTGCAGGCTGCCGGTGACGTTCGGCGGCGGGATCACCACGCTGAAGGCCGGCTTGTCCGACTCGGCGTCGGCGGTGAAGTAGCCGCGCTCGACCCACCGCTGGTACAGCGGACCCTCTACCGAGGCCGGGCTGTACTGGCTCGGGAGCTCGGTGGCAGCCGGATTCGGCTGGCCCTGGGCGGTTGGCGGCGCGGTGCTGGTCACCCTTGGATTCTACGGACGCGCCGCCAGCGGCTTTCGCGGTGTCGGCCGCCGCGGTGGCGACCGGTCAGCTCGGCTCAGCCGGTTCCCCGGGCGCCGCTTCGTCCGCCGGCTGCGGAGCTCCGGTCCCCTTGGCCACCTCGTCGACCTTGGGCACCACGGTGTAGGCGACCCGCACCCGGCGGGCGCCGGGCGGCGCGTCCTCGGCGGACCGGCGGCTCAACCCGGCGACCACCTCCGCGATCGCCTCGGACAGCCGTTGCGCCTCCTCGGCGGTCAGCCAGTACGAGCCGCTGCTGACCGCGACCGCGTCGTACCAGTCGGGATCCGGCGCCGAGACCCAGGCCAGGGTCTCGGCGCTGATCCGGTCCAGCATGGTCGCGGCCAGCATTGCCTCGCCGGCCGCCGTCGCCCGGGGCTCGGAGGACTCCACCGCCAACCGGTCGCCGGCGGCCTCCCACGGTCGTTCCCGGCCGTCCCCGGTGGTCGCCGAGCGGCGGATGATCCCCCACCGCTCCAGTGCCCGCAGGTGGTAGCTCATCGCGCTGGCGCTCAGCCCGGCAATGTCACCGCACTCGGTCGCGGTCAGCCGCCGGCCGGCGAAGAAGGCGTCGATCACCGCCAACCGGGCCGGGTGCGCCAGCGCCTTGATCGCCCGCGGGTCCCGCAGCACCACCGGGCCGGACGGCGGCCGGTGGTCTCCGGACGGGCCGGACGGCTCGGGCGCTGGGCGGCGAACGACGGCGGTCACAGGTTCAGGGTAAGCGGCCGAGGTCCCCGATGACGTCGACCGACTCAACCTGATTGTCCGGCCGCGCCGGTGGTCTGCCGCTATTCGACCGTCACCGACTTCGCCAGGTTCCGCGGCCGGTCGACGTCCTCGCCGAGCGCGACGGCGGCGTGGTAGGCCATCAGCTGGGTCGGGATGGTCAGCAGGATCGGGTCCAGCTCCCGCTCGTTCTTCGGCACCGTCAGGATCGTGCCCCGGATCGACTCCAGGTCGACGCCCCGGTGGCTGAGCACGGTGAGCTGGCCGCCGCGCGCCATCACCTCGTGTGCGGCGCCCAGGTTGCGATCGATCAGGTCGTCGTCCGGAATCACCGCCACCGTCGGCAGGTCGGCCGAGATCAGCGCCAGCGGACCGTGCTTCAGCTCGCTGCTCTGGTATGCCTCGGCGTGCCGGTAGGTGATCTCCTTGAACTTCTGGGCGCCCTCCCGGGCGACCGGGAAACCACGGACCCGGCCGATGAAGAACAGGCTGCGGAACTCGGCCAATCGCTTGCCGGCCGCCGCGATGGTCTCCTCGTCGGCCAGGATCTGCGCGATCTGCTCCGGCAGCGCCTTCAGACCGGCCACGATCCGGGCGCCGTCGGCCTGCGACAGGTCTCGCACCCGTCCCATCGCCAGTGCCAGCAGGGCGAAGCCGATGCTCATGTGGGTCAAGGCCTTGGTGCTGGCCACCGCGACCTCGGGGCCGGCATGCAGGTAGATGCCGCCGTCGGTCTGCCGGGCGATGGACGAGCCGACCACGTTCACCAGGCCGACCACCCGGCCGCCCTTGCGCTTGATCTCGTGCACCGCGAACAGGGTGTCGGCGGTCTCGCCGGACTGGCTGACCGCGACGTAGAGGGTGTCCGGCTCGATGATCGGGTTGCGGTAGCGGAACTCCGAGGCCGCCTCGGCGTCGGCAGGCACCCGGGCCAGGTCCTCGATCATGGCGGCGCCGAGCTGACCCACGTAGTAGGCCGAGCCGCAACCGAGGATCTTCACCCGCTTGAAGCCGCGCAGCTCGCGCGGGTCCAGGCCCAGGCCGTCCAGCCGGGCGGTGGAGAACCGCTCGTCCAGCCGGCCGCGGATCATCCGCTCGACCGAGGTCGGCTGCTCGTGGATCTCCTTGTGCATGAAGTGGGCGTGGCCGCCGAGCTCCAGCTCCTCGACGGTCATGTCCACCGTCACCGGGGTCTTCTGGGTCTGCTCGCGGTCGTGGGTGAGGGTCTGGAAGCCGTTCGCGGTCACCACCGCCAGCTCGCCGTCCTCCAGGTGCACCACCGAGCTGGTGTGCCGCACCAGGGCGGCGACGTCGCTGGCGATGAACATCTCCCGCTCGGCGATGCCGAGCACCAGCGGCGAACCGTTGCGCGCCACCACGATCTGGTCGGGCGAGTCGGCATCCAGCACCGCGATCGCGTAGGTGCCGGTGACCAGCGACAGCGCCTCGATCACGGCTGCCTCAAGGGTGCCGCTCTTGGCCCGGGCGATCAGGTGGGCCAGGACCTCGGTGTCGGTCTCGGACGCCAGCTTGACGCCGTCGGCGGTCAGCTTCTCGCGCAGCTGGGTGGCGTTGTCGAGGATGCCGTTGTGCACCACCTGGATGCGGCCGTCGACCGAACCGTGCGGATGGGCGTTGCGCTCGGACGGCACCCCGTGGGTCGCCCACCGGGTGTGCCCGATGCCGATCTTGCCGGTCAGCCGCTTGGGCAGCGCGGCCTGCAGGTCACGAACCCGGCCGACCGACCGGACGACCTGCGGGCCGGACGGGCCCAGCACCGCCAGACCAGCCGAGTCGTAGCCGCGGTATTCCAGCTGGCCGAGGCCCTCGATCAGGATCGGCGCCGCCTGGCGCCGGCCGACGTACCCCACGATGCCGCACATACTCGCTCCTCTTGACGTCTGGCTGGTTGCCCTGCACTCACTTCTCGACGGCCGCTAGCCGTAGATGAACCGCCGCAACTGCCGCTCGCTGACCGGTGGCGCGGCGAACAGGCGCCGGGGCACCTCCGCGGCCAGCAGCCGGTAGATCTCGTCGTTGCGCAGGCCGCGGGTCCGCAGTTGCGCGTGCCGGCGCCGAACGTAGCCGATCAGCGGTTCGCGGTACCAGGCGAGCACATCCTCGACCACCCGCTGCGCCTCGGCCGGCGACAGATCGGTGCTCGCCACCACGCGATCGACGAGTTCGGTGTCTGCCACACCGACGATTGTTACGAGTGGGGACGGCAACCAGCAAGAATCTGCCCGGAATCGGGTTCAAACTGCGACTTGGTGGCCCTTAGAAGTCGCGAAACGCGGCCCCGACCAGCTCGGCGAGCAGTTCGTCCGGCTCCCGGACGCACCCCCGGGCGGTGAACCAGGCGCAGATGTTGCGGCAGTCGCGTTCCAGGTAATCCATCCCGTTCGGGTTGGACACCAGGTCGACCACCTGCGGCAGGTCGATCAGCACGATCCGGCCCTCGTCGAGCAGCAGGTTGTACGGCGACAGGTCGCCGTGCGCCTGACCGTTGGCCGCCAGCGCCCGCATCGCGCTGGCGATCTGCTCGAAGTAGTCGGCCAGCTCGGTCGGGGTGGCCCGCACCTGGGCGAGCCGGGGCGCCGCGGTGCGACCGGCGCCGATGAACTCCATCAGCACCTCCGAGCCGTCCACCTGCACCGGGTAGGGCACCGGAACCCCCAGGCTCCAGAGCGTGCTGAGCGCCGCGAACTCGGCCACCGCCCACTGGCCGGCCAGCAGCTGGCGGCCGTACCGGGTGCGGCCGGTCATCGCCCGCTGGTCACGGCTGCGCCGGGTGGTACGCCCCTCCAGGTAACCGGCGTCCCGATGGAAGTTGCGATGCTCGGGCTCGCGGTACCGCTTGGCGGCGAGCAGGGCTGACTGGTCCGGGTCGCCGGGCACCGCCCGCTCGAGCAGGAAGACGTCGGCCTCCTTGCCGGTCTTGAGCACGCCGAGCTCGGTGTCGAGCGCGGCGTCGGAGGTGACTACCCAGGACGGCCACGGCTCCGGGCCGCGGGCGCCCTTGACGACGGCGTTCCAGGTGGACCAGCGCTGGCCGGCGCCGGGATCTTCCTGGAACTGGAATTCGAAGGTGAAAGCAGGGTCCGGGCAAGCCGGCGAAGGATCGTGCGACACGATGGGAAGAGGCTCCTCGAGCAGGCGAGGCAGCCGGTTCCGGCACCGACTCGACGCCGTCCGGATCGGACGGGTTCGGTGGCGGAAGCGAACTCAGCGGCCCCGGAATGGGAAGGCGGGCAGGCGAAGGCTGCGCCAGACAGGCGTAGACACGACCAGACCTCCTTCCACTCACGAGCCGCTCAGCGCGCGGCAGGGGTGGACTATGCCGGGCGGCGGAACTACTCCGCAACCGAATTAGGCCGCAACCGAATTAGGCCGCAATCGGATTACCGGGCACTCGGACCGGCCCGTCAGGCCGACTTCTCCTGCGGCGGGTCGAGCTCGGTGCGGGGCACCAGGGTCGGGTAGACGTGCTCGAGCACGGTGGCGGCGGTGATCACGACCTTGGCGACGTCCTCGCGGGACGGCACCTCGTACATCACCGAGAGCAGCACCTCTTCCATGATCGCCCGCAGTCCGCGCGCGCCGGTGCCCCGCTTGACGGCCTGGTCGGCGATCGCCTCGAGCGCGTCGTCGGTGAACTCCAGCTCGACCCCGTCCAGCTCGAACAGCCGCTGGTACTGCTTCACCAGGGCGTTCTTCGGCTCGGTCAGGATCTCGATCAGGGCGGTGCGGTCGAGCGGCCGGACGGTGGTGATCACCGGCAGCCGGCCGATGAACTCGGGGATCAGGCCGAACTTGATCAGGTCCTCCGGCATCACGTCGGAGAACCCGTCGTTGGCGTCGAGCTCGAACTTGGTCTTCAGCTCGGCGCCGAAGCCGAGACCCTTCTTGCCGATCCGGCTCTCGATGATCCGTTCCAGGCCGGCGAAGGCGCCCCCGACGATGAACAGCACGTTGGTGGTGTCGATCTGGATGAACTCCTGGTGCGGGTGCTTGCGGCCACCCTGCGGCGGAACCGCGGCCGAGGTGCCTTCCAGGATCTTCAGCAGCGCCTGCTGGACGCCCTCGCCGGAGACGTCCCGGGTGATCGACGGGTTCTCCGACTTGCGGGCGATCTTGTCGACCTCGTCGATGTAGATGATGCCGGTCTCGGCCCGCTTGACGTCGTAGTCGGCGGCCTGGATCAGCTTGAGCAGGATGTTCTCGACATCCTCCCCCACGTAGCCGGCCTCGGTCAGCGCGGTGGCGTCGGCGATCGCGAACGGCACGTTCAGCATCCGCGCCAGCGTCTGGGCCAGCAGCGTCTTGCCGGAACCGGTCGGCCCGAGCAGCAGGATGTTGGACTTGGCCAGCTCGACGTTGGACTCGGCCCGTTTGCCGGCACCGTCACCGCCGGCCTGCACCCGCTTGTAGTGGTTGTAGACAGCGACCGCGAGGGTGCGCTTGGCCTGGTCCTGACCGACCACGTAGGAGTTCAGGAAGGCGCAGATCTCGCTCGGCTTGGGCAGCTCGTCGAAGCTGAACTCGGTGCTGTCGGAGAGCTCTTCCTCGATGATCTCGTTGCAGAGGTCGATGCACTCGTCGCAGATGTAGACGCCAGGGCCGGCAATCAACTTCTTGACCTGCTTCTGGCTCTTTCCGCAGAAAGAACACTTGAGCAGGTCGCCTCCGTCACCTACACGTGCCACCGGTACATCCCCTCACTAGCCAGTCCGCTTCGCCACCGATTTCGCTCACAGCGAGCGGGACCTCACGTCCCGCGACCGGGTCCGGAAGCGTTCCTCGGCACTGCCTACGGCGAGTAACCGCTGCAGTGACCCAAAACGCTACCCCGGATAGGCCCGGATGTCGCTCGTTTAGCCGCGTGTCCCCCGCCAGCCGGCCACCGGCGTGACGTGCGGTGCCGGTGAGGCTGGCGGGGTGAGCACCTGCCGGATCAGTCGTTGGTCACCTTGCGGGTGGCGATCACGGCGTCGACGATCCCGTAGTCCTTGGCCTGGGCCGCGGTCAGGATCCGGTCGCGCTCGATGTCGGCCTTCACCTGCTCCACGCTCTGGCCGGTGTGCCGGGCCAGGATCTCCTCGAGCAGCCCGCGCATCCGCAGGATCTCGTTGGCCTGGATCTCCAGGTCGGTGACCTGACCCTGGCCCTCGCCGGACGGCTGGTGGATCAGCACCCGGGAGTGCTCCAGCGCGAACCGCTTGCCCGGGGTGCCCGCGGCCAGCAGCACCGCGGCCGCCGAGGCCGCCTGGCCCATGCAGTAGGTCTGGATCTCCGGCCGGACGAAGCGCATCGTGTCGTAGATCGCGGTGAGCGCGGTGAACGAGCCGCCCGGCGAGTTGATGTAGATCAGGATGTCGCGATCCGGATCGGTCGACTCCAGGCAGAGCAGCTGTGCGATCACGTCGTTGGCGACCACGTCGTCGATCGGCGCGCCGAGGAAGATGATCCGCTCCTCAAACAGCTTGTTGTACGGGTTGGATTCCTTCATCCCGTAGTTGGTGCGCTCGATGAAGGACGGCAGCACATAACGGGCCGACGGGGCCTGGCCGGCGCCGTGGGCGGTGAAGAGGTTGCTCATCGTGGGTTCTCCTAGCTCGGCGCGGCTTATTCCGGGGCGGGGGCCGAGCCGTTGGTCATCTGCGCGACCCGGCTGACCACATGGTCGACGAAGCCGTACTCCAGCGCCTGCTGGGCGGTGAACCAGCGGTCGCGCTCGGAGTCGGCCTGGATCTGTTCGACGGTCTGGCCGGTGTGCTCCGCGATCAGCCGGGCCATCTCGGACTTGGTGAGCTTGAACTGCTCCGCCTGGATCGCGATGTCGGACGCGGTGCCACCGATCCCGGCGGACGGCTGGTGCATCATGATCCGCGCGTGCGGCAGGGCGTACCGCTTGCCGCGGGTGCCGGCCGAGAGCAGGAACTGGCCCATCGAGGCGGCCATCCCCAGGGCGTAGGTGGCCACGTCGCACTCGATGAACTGCATGGTGTCGAAGATCGCCATGCCGGCGGTGACCGAACCACCGGGCGAGTTGATGTAGAGGTTGATGTCGCGGCTCGGGTCCTCGGCCGACAGCAGCAGCAGCTGGGCGCACAGCCGGTTGGCGATGTCGTCGTCGACGACCTGGCCGAGGAAGATGATCCGGTCGCGCAGCAGCCGGTCGTAGATCGAGTCGTTGAGGTTCATGCCGGTGCCGGCGCTGCGGTCCTCGATCAGCCGGATCGGCTCCGGCCGGCCGGCTACCGCCGGGCTGAAGCCGGTACCCGCGGGCCGCGGGGCTTCGTACGTGCTCACTGGCAGTTCCCTTCTCGCCAAGCTGACTGTCTCACCAAGCTGGACTGTCTCACCGAGCTGGTTGCGGACTCCGGTTACTACATCCGACCCTAACGGCAAGGGCGGGTCCGGACCCGCCGGACCCGCCCCCGTTCGCTCAGGGCGTTAAACGCCTGCCGTGCTACTCCGCCGGCACGTCCTCGGCCGCCTCGACGACCTCCTCGGCGGCGTCCTCGAGCTCGTCGATCTGGGCCTGGCCTTCCGGCGTGGCCAGCGCTGACAGGTCCACCTTGTTGCCGGACGCGTCGGTCACGCTGGCCGCCTCCAGCACGGTCGCCAGCGCCTTGTTGCGGCGCACGTCGGCCACCAGCGCCGCGATGTTGCCGGCCTGCACGATCTGGTCGGCGAACTCCTGCGGCTGCATCCCGTAGCGCTGCGCCTGCCGGACGATGTACTCGGTGAGCTCGGCGTCGGAGACCGAGACCGCCTCGGCGTCGGCGATCGAGTCGAGGATGAACTGGGTCTTGACCGACTTCTCGGCGACCTCGCGCAGCTCGTCGGTGAACTCGTCGCGGGTCTTGCCCTCGGTCTCCAGGTAGCGCTCGAAGGCCGCGTCGTCGTGGTTCAGCTGGTGCACCACGTCGTGCTCGCGCCACTCGATCTCGGCCTTGACCGCGGATTCGGGCAGCGGGACCTCGGTCTGGGCGATCAGCAGCTCGAGCACCTTGTCGCGGGCCTCCGAGCCCTGGCCGAGCACCTTGACCCGGTCCAGCCGGGTGCGCAGGTCGGCCCGCAGTTCCTCGATGGTGTCGAACTCCGAGGCCAACTGGGCGAACTCGTCGTCCGCCTCGGGCAGTTCCCGCTCCTTCACCGAGTTCACCGTGACGGTGATCTCGGCTTCCGAGCCGGCGTGCTCGCCGTAGGCCAGCGTCGAGTTGAAGGTGGCGGTGTCACCGGCGTTCTTGCCGATCACCGCGTCGTCCAGGCCGTCGACCAGGTTGCCGGAGCCGACCTCGTACGACAGGCCCTGGGCGGAGCCGCCGTCGACCTCCTCGCCGTCGACCCGGGCGACCAGGTCCACGCTGATGAAGTCGCCGGTGGCGACCGGGCGGTCGACGCCCTTGAGGGTGCCGAACCGGGCCCGCAGCGCGTCGAACTGCTCCTGGACCTCCTCGTCGGAGACGACCGCGTCCTCGACGGTGACCGCGAGACCCTCGTAGGCAGGCACGGTGATCTCGGGACGGACGTCGACCTCGGCGGTGAACGCGATGTGGTCGTTGTCCTCGAGGTTGGTCACCTCGATCTCAGGCTGGCCGAGCGCCTTGACGCCGGTCTCGCGCACCGCGTCGGAGTAGGCCTTGGGCAGCGCCTTGTTGATGGCCTCCTCCAGCACCGCAGCCCGACCGATCCGCTGGTCGATGATCCGGGCCGGCACCTTGCCGGGCCGGAAGCCCGGCACCCTCACCTGGGAGCCGATGGACCGGTAGGCCTCGTCGAGGCTCGACTTCAACTCCTCGAACGGAACCTCGACGGCGAGCTTCACGCGGGTAGGGCTGAGGGTTTCGACGCTGCTCTTCACGGTGTGCTCTCTAGCTCCTGCTCTGCTTTCTGGACGGATAGGTGCCGCGACCTCCGGCCCGGCGGAGAGCGCCGGCGGTGCTGCGTCGGGGTGACAGGATTTGAACCTGCGGCCCTCCGCTCCCAAAGCGGATGCGCTACCAAGCTGCGCTACACCCCGGTCAGGTGCTGCTACAACACACCCACAACGGGCCAGTGTACGGGTGTGCGTCGTGCTGATCGCACGCGCTACTCTGACCAGGCAACGCGCCGGCCGCCCAGGCCAGATCTTCGGGTGATTGGCGACAAATGCGGACGTAGCTCAATGGTAGAGTCTCAGTCTTCCAAACTGATTACGCGGGTTCGATTCCCGTCGTCCGCTCCAATGCGAAGAGGCCCCTCGTAGTTCAGAGGGGCCTCTTCGCATTGGTCTGGAATGAGGTCGGGAATCGGGAGGAGGCGCCGCCCCGCGGCGCCGACGGCTCCTCCTCGTCCGCTCCACGATGATCTTCGTCAGGCTGGCTGGAAGCCGGCCGAGTAACGGCTGAGGAACCGGCCGCGGTTGCTGTTCGGCGTCGGTGAGGCCGTATATGTTCGACCAACCATGACCGACGCCACCCAGTTGCTGCGACGATTCGGCGCCCACCGCAACCGGCAACCAGCCGGCACCGCGGTGCTGCGCCCGATCATTCTCGGCGAGGTCGCCGTGGTGCTGCTGTTGCTGCGGGCCTATGACGCGATCCGGGCGCACGCCCAGGTCCGGACGGCCGCGGCGCTGCGCAACGGCTGGGACCTGCTGCACGTCGAACGGCTGATGCACATCGACCTGGAGCGCAGCGTCAACCACTGGACCGCCCTGCACCTGGCCGTCTCGCTGGCGGCCAGCTACTGGTACCAGTTCCTGCACGTCTCGGTGACCCTGGCGGTGCTGCTCTGGTGCTACTGGCGCCGGCCGGCCAACTACCGCCGGGCGCGCAACGCCCTGGTGCTCACCAACCTCTTCGGCCTGGTCTTCTTCCTGCTCTACCCGGCCGCGCCGCCCCGCTTCCTGCCTGGTGCCGGCTTCATCGACGCGGTCGCCGACGCCGGTTTCGGCACCAGCCACGGCGGCCCGGTCACCGCCGATCAGTACGGGGCCTTCCCGTCACTGCACCTGGCCTGGGCGGTCTGGACCGCGGTGGTGGCCTCGCGGCTGGTCCGGCGGGACTGGCTGCGCCGGCTCTGGCGGTGCTATCCGCTGATCACCGCCAGCGTCGTGGTGGCAACCGGCAACCACTACCTGCTGGACGTGCTGGGCGGAATCTGCATCGCGCTGATCAGCCTGGGGCTGGCCCACCGGTACCCCCGCGACCGGTCGTACGGGCGCACCGGCAACCTGCGCCGGCTGGTCCGCGATCTGTGGCGCCGGCGCCCTCCCCGGCCGGAGGCGGCGGAGGCGGCACCACCGGAGTTCCGGTCCGCCCCGCCGACCGGCACCCGACCAGCCCCACCCGCCGGCTCCGTCCGCTGGTCGGGCCAGGATGATCCACTGCCGACCGACCCCGGGATCGAGCTCGCCCACCCCTGACGAATCGAGCCGCCATGACCAGCACCATCGCCCGCCGGACCGGCCAGGCACCCCCCGGGCCGAGGCTGCCGGTCGGCGTGCAGAGCCTGGTCTTCGGCCGGTACCGGCACCGCTGGCTGCCCTACCTGCGACGCCGCTACGGTGACACGTTCAGCATCCGGATCGCCCCGCACAACCGCCACATGGTGGTCATCAGCCGACCGGACGACCTTCGCGCGGTGTTCGGCGGCCCGTCCTCGGTGTTCCACGCCGGCGAGGGCAACGCCCTGCTCGGCCCGGTGATGGGCAGTCATTCGGTATTGCTGCTCGATGAGAATGCCCATCAGCGCATCCGGAAGCTGCTCACCCCGGCCTTTCACGGCGCCGCGTTGCGTGGCTACCGCGAGTTGATCGAGCGACTGGCCGACGAGGAGGTCAGCCGGTGGCCGACCGGCACGGACTTTCGCAGCCACGACCGCACCACCGCGCTCACCCTCGAGGTGATCCTGCAGGTGGTGCTGGGAGTGACCGACAGCCGGCGGCTGGCCGAGCTCCGTCCGGTGGTGGAGCGGGTGGTGCGGATCGATCCGCTGACCATGCTCGGCTGGTTCTACCCACGGCTTCGCCGGTGGTGGCCGTGGCGCACCTTCTACGACATCCAGGCCGACCTCGACCGGCTGCTCTATGCCGAGATCGCCGAACGCCGGACGGCGGCCGACCTGGCCGACCGGCCGGACGTGCTCAGCCAGCTGCTGCGGGTGCCGGCCGGCGACGAGCCGGCGCTCACCGACGCCGAGCTGCGGGACAACCTGGTAACCCTGCTGCTTGCCGGTCATGAGACCACCGCGACCGCACTGGCCTGGGCGTTCTGCGAGCTGGCGGCCAACCCGGACGTGCAGCGGACCGCCCAGCGAGCCGCCGAGGTCGGCGACGACGGTTACCTGGAGGCGGTGGCCAAGGAGGCGCTGCGGCTGCACCCGATCATCTACGAGGTGGCTCGCCGGGTCACCGAGCCGGTCGAGCTGGGCGGCTACCTGGTACCGGCCGGTGCCACCGTGCTGCCCGGCATCGGGTTGGTGCAGTCCGACCCGCAACAGTTCCGGACCCCGGACCGGTTCGATCCGCGGCGATTCCTGGACAGCCAGCCGGCGCCGAACACCTGGATCCCGTTCGGCGGCGGCATCCGCCGGTGCCTCGGTGCCGGCTTCTCGCTGGTGGAGGCCACCGCAGTGCTCGGTGCGGTGCTGCGGCGGTTCGAGCTGGCTCCGGTGCGCCGCGAGCATCCGGTGCCGCGCAACATCACGCTGGCCCCGAGCGCCGGCGCGACCATCCGGCTGACCCGCCGCTCCACCGCCGAGCGACTGCCGGCGGCCAGCCCGGCCGGGGACGTCCGATGAGCCAGCCACCCGGCGACGGGCACTCTGCCGCGCCGGCTGACGACGGCTCGATCCGGCGGCGGCGCAGGCGACGGAGCACGGCGGCTGCCGACCGTCCGGCGCAGCCAGGCCAGCCGGTCCAGCCGACTCGGACAGTCCAGCCAGCCCAGCCCGGCCAGGCAGTCCCGCCGACGCAGGCCCAACCCGGTCCCGCTGCCGGCGCGAGCGGGGCCCGGCCTCGACGGGGACGCCCGAACGGGCGGTCGACCAGCTCCGAACCAGCCGGCAACCTGCCGGCAGAGCGGCGCCCGGGCAAGGACAACGACCGTGGCTGGCGTGATCTGGCGGCCAGCGCACCATCCCAGCTGGGCATCAGCGGAGCGCTCCGCGCCCGGGATGTGGCCCGGCCGAGCCCGGCGGACGAGCGAGCCGCCGAACGCGAGGTGGTGGTCGTCCGGCGGCACTGGAAGCCACCGCCGGAGCCGGACCGCGGCTGACCGCAGCCGAGCCGCGCTCGCAGCGACCGGATCAGACGGTCAGCCCGCTACCGAGCCGGTGCGCTCGTACGCCGCCACCATCGCTATCCGGCGGACGTGCCGCGGATCCTGCGAGAACGGGGTGTTGACGAAGGTGTCGGCGATGGCGAGCGCTTCGGCCTCAGGGTGCATCCGGGCGCCGAGGCCGAGCACGTTCGCGTCGTTGTGCTGGCGCGCCAGGGTGGCCGTCTCGAGGTTGTAGCCCAGCGCGGCGCGCACCCCGGCCACCTTGTTGGCCGCGATCTGCTCGCCGTTGCCGGACCCGCCGATGACGATGCCGAGGCTGCCCGGATCGGCGACCACCCGCCGCGCCGTGTCGATGCAGTACGGCGGGTAGTCGTCGACCGGGTCGTACTCGGCCGGCCCGCAGTCGGTCACCTCGTGCCCGGCCGAGCCCAGGTGGGCGACCAGCGCCGCCTTCAGCTCGAAGCCGGCATGGTCGCTACCCAGGTACACCCGCATACCGGTCATCGTGCCATCGGCGCGGCGCTGCCCGGTGGCCGGGTGACCCGGCTCCCGCTACAGCAGCTTCTGCACCGCGGCGGCGAACTTCTCCGCCACCTCGGTCGAGTGCCGCAGGTACAGCGCCGGCTCAACCAGCTCCAACTCGAGCACCAGCAGCCCGAAGTCGGCCGTGTCGAGCAGGTCGATCCGCGCGTACAACGGCTGCGGAACGATCCAGTCGTAGACCGCCTGCGCCAGGCTGAGCTCCGCCTGGGTGGCCTGGTAGGACGCCCCGACGTGCGCCACCTCGAGCGGGGTGTGCATGCCGGACGGCCGGCGCACGCAGTGCGTCTGCTCGCCGCCGAGCCAGATCACCGAGGTTTCGCCGACGTTCTCGAAGTCGTACAGGTACGGCTGAACGAGGGCGTCGCCGTTGTCCACCAGCCCGTCCAGGTGGGCCTGGGCCTCGTCCAGATTGGCTCCGGTCACCTTGACGGTGCCGTACGCCGAGGCGGACACCGCGGGCTTGACCACCGCCTCGGACCACGACCGCTCGGCCAGCAGCGCGCCTAGGTCGAGGTGGCCGTGCTGCGGCACCCACGCGGTCGGGATGACGTCGAACCCACTGTCAGCGACCCGGTTCAGGTACGACTTGTGCGAGTTCCACCGGATGATCTCGGCCGGGTTCTGCAGCGAGGTGACCGGATCCACCCGGTCGACCCAGGCCAGGAACTCGTCCCGGCGCAGGTGGTAGTCGAAGACCGACCTGATCACGGTGACCGGCGCGGCCGCCCAGTCCACCGCCGGGTCGTCCCAGATCGCGACCTCGGTCGGCATCCCGGCTCGGCGCAGCGCGTGCAGCAACTCCTGGTCGTCCGGCGCCAGCTCCGGCAGCTTCGATGCCGTGACCAGCCGGACGGCCGGGCTCACGCCGGCGCCCCGGCGACAGCCGTGACGGGCAGCGACTTGAGGTAGTCGAGCATCATGTCGAACTGCCGCTTGCCGGTGGTGGCGGCCAGTTCGGCGCCGCGCACCACGTCCGCGATCTGCTGCTGGTCGAGCTCCGGCCGCTGCTCGCGCAGGCCGTCGGAGAGTTCCCGGCTGTGCCGCGGGTCGATCTTCACGTGGGCGGTGAAGTAGAGCCGGATGTCGTCGTCGAGCACGCCGATCCGGGTCAATCCCTCGAGGATCTTGACGAAGTGCGGCTCGACCCAGCTCTCGAAGACCAGGAAGGTGCCATACGCCATCATCTTGCGGGACGGCCGGGTCAGCATCGCTGCGTTCATGTTCGAGGTGAACTTGGCGAACCACGGGTGCCCGTGCCGGAAGTCGTAGAGCTTCTCCCAGCCGTCGGTCGCCTCGAGCAGCCGGCGCAGCCAGTAGGTGTGGAAGTTCTCCAGCTTGCCGCGGCCGCACTCGTCCCACAGGTTGGCCGCCGCGACCGCCTTCTGCATGCCCTGCAGCCCGACCACCAGCAGCGCGACCTCGTCGTCGACGACCTCGTTGCGGATCAGCTCGCACTGCAGGAACCGGGCCAGCTGCTCCGGGGTCGCCTCGGTGGCGAGGTACTCGAAGAGCGGGTGGCCGACGCCGGGGTTGGTCGCGGCGATCTCGTCGAGGTAGTCGGCCGCCGCGTGCTGGTCGGCGAACTCCGGCGACTGCTCGGCGGTCACCCAGTGGTCGAAGAGCTCCCGCTCCAACCGGAGTTTCGCCTGGTACATCGAGAGTTCGGCCGCGTCGTCGGTGTGCCGGGTGAACGCGCCGTCCCGGTAACCGAACCAGTGCGCGTAGAGCTCGGCCAGGTTGACGTGCAGGAACTCGCCGTACGCCTCGGGGTCGGTGCGCAGGCCGGCCAGCAGCTCGTCCTGCTCGGCCGGGGTGGCGGCCATGAACTTGGCGAGCGGTTCGTCGAAGCCGGCGAACGGGTGCACCGGCGGCCAGTAGTACGCGTAGAGCGGGGCGGTGTCATTGGCGCCGGCCAGCGCGGTGTCGCCGGCTCCCGGCCGGCGCCGGGTGCCGAGGTTGGACGGCTCCTGCTGCCTGATGGCGACCTCGGACGCAGACAGGGTGGTGTCGGTCATGACGGGAAAACCTCTCGGATTCTTGAGGACGTGGACGGCAGAGTCTGCGGGTTCAGGACGGCTCGTTGGCGAGCGCCATCGGTTCCGGCTGCGGGGCGGTGTCGACCCGGGCCTTGCGGCCGACGGCGACCGCGGCCAGCACGACGACCGCCGCGATGCAGGTGACGAGGGTCAGCCGCTCGCCGAGCAGCAACGCGGACCAGATCAGCGTGAGCACCGGCTGGACCAGCTGGATGCGACCGACCCGGGCCACGCCGCCGCGGGCCAGCCCCTCGTACCAGGCGACGAAGCCCAGGCACATGCTGACCACGCCGAGGTAGCCGGCGCCGAGCAGGGCATGGCCGGTGACGTGCTGCGGCGGCCGGAGCGCCACGCACACCGCGGTCACCGGCACGATGACCGGCAGCGAGAGGATCACCGCCCAGCTGATCACCCGCCAGCCGCCGTAGCTGCGGGCCAGCACGCCGCCCTGGGCGTAGCCGAGGCCGGCCACCGCCACCGCCACCAGCAGCAGCAGATCGCCCGCCCTGAGGTGGCCGTGCCCCTCGATCACCGGCAGGCTGAGCACTCCGGCCAGGCCGATGACCAGCGCCAGCCAGTAACTGCGACGGGGACGTTCGCCGGCCAGCAGCACCGCGAAACCGGCGGTGGCAGCCGGGATCAGGCCGGTGACCACCGCGCCGTGCGCGCTGTCCACGCTCTCCAGCGCCAGCGAGGTGAACAGCGGAAAGCCGACCACCACCCCGCCGACCACCACCAGCATCGGCTTCAGCTCGTGCCGCGGCATCAGCAGCGGCTGCTTCTTGACCCGCAGCAGGATCGCCGCCACCAGGGCCGCGATCACCGTCCGGCCGAAGGCGACCGCCCAGCCACCGAAGGCCGGGTCGGCGACCCGGGTGGCCGGCAGCGTGAAGCTGAACGCCAGCACGCCCAGCGCGCCGTAGACCAGGGCGTACGAGCCGGGCCGCCCCGCCGGGCCACCCCCGCCGGACGTCACGACCCCCATCGCTCCGTCTCGCCGAAGAAGCCGTCGATCGCGACCACCCGGTTCTGCTGGATCGCCCGCTGCAGGACGTGCACCCCGACCGCCAGGTCGAGCACGCCCAGCCCGAACGGGGAGAAGATCAGGGGCTTGTCGGTCGACAGCTCGATCTCCTTGGACATCAACTGCGCCAGGGTGCCGTCGATGAAGTCGCGGTGCCCGACCTGCTGCTCGGCCAGGTGCGGCGAGGTGTTCGCGGTCAGGCAGTGGTCGATGTCGTCCAGCACATTGTGCGCGCCGAGGATCACGTCCGGGTCGATGTCGCGCAGCGAGACGTTCAGCACCACCTGGCCCGGGGCGAAGGCGTCGGCGCCGCTGATGTACGGGTTGGCCGCGGTGGTGGCCAGCACCACCACGTCGGCGTCCCGGGTCGCCTCGGCCAGGGTGGGCGCCACGCTCGCGGTCCGGCCGGCCCGCTCGAGGTAGCCGGTCAGCTGCCCGGCGTACTCGGCCACCATGTCGTAGACGGCGAACTCGCCCACCTGCCACTGCTGGTCGAGGAAGAAGTCGACGATGTTGCGGGCGATCACGCCGGATCCGACCACCGCGATCTTGGCCGCCGTCCGGCCGCCGGTCAGCTCCTCGGCGGCCAGGACCGCCGAGGCGGCGGTGCGGGCCGCGCTGATCTGGGAGGCCTCCAGGCAGGCGAACGGGTAGCCGGTCTCGTAGTCGTTGAGCAGCAGCACCGCCGAGGCGCGCGGCAGGTTGTGCTGGACGTTGTCGGGGAAGCTGCCGATCCACTTGATGCCGGCCACGCTGTCCTTGCCGCCGAGGTAGGCCGGCAGCGCGATGATCCGGGCGTTCGGCTTGTCCGGGAACCGCAGGAAGTAGCTGTTCGGATTGACGGTATCGCCGGCGTGGTGGGTCAGGTAGGTGGAGCGGACCACCTCCACGATCTCCGGCCGCGCGTTCGCGATGAGCTCGCGAACCACGGTGCCGCCGACGACGTTGAATTCGAGCACTACTGCCTCAACTCCCGATCTGCGAAGGGCTGCCGACCAGTTCGCGGTCGACCAGCACGTCCGAACCGAACGTGGCGGTCACCCACTGGTCGTTGTAAACGGTCTCCAGGTACTTGTCGCCCAAGTCAGGCGCGATCGCCACAACGGTAGCGCCCGAGGGCAGGGTCGGGGCAAGGTCCTGCACCGCCGCTACCACCGAGCCGGTCGAGCCGCCTACCAGCAGGCCGTACCGCCGGGCCAGGTGCCGGCACGCGCGCACCGCGTCGCCCTCGGCGACGTAGACGATCTCGTCGATGTTCTCGGTGCGGCAGAGCTCCGGAACGCGACTGGTGCCGAGGCCCGGGATGTAGCGGGGCGACGCCGCGCCGCCGAAGGTCACCGAGCCGCGGGTGTCCACCGCGATGATCTTGGTGCGGGGCGAGAACTGCCGGAAGAAGGCAGAGCAGCCCATCAGGGTGCCGGTGGTGCCGGCGCCGACGATCAGGTAGTCGACGTTGCTGATCTCGGCGAAGATGGATGCCGCGGTGCGCTCCCAGTGCACCCGTGGGTTGGCCGAGTTCGCGTACTGGTTGGGCCAGTACAGCGCCGGGTCGTCCTGCAACATCTGCTTGAGGTGGGCGATCCGGGTGCCGAGATAGCCACCGTTCGCGTCCTTCTCGGTCACCACGATGACCTCGGCCGAGAGCGCCCGCATCGAGGCGACGCTGTGCGCGGCCGCCTTCGGGTCGGTGATGCAGATGAAGGAGTAGCCCTTCACCGCGCACACCATGCTCAGGGCGATGCCCAGGTTGCCGGACGACGACTCGACGACCCGGCCGCCGGGCCGCAACAGGCCGCGTTCCTCGGCGTCGGCGATGAGCGCCAACGCGGTCTTCAGCTTGACCGAGCCGGCCGGGTTCAGGCCTTCGATCTTGAGATACAGGTCCGCGTGACCGATCAATTCCGGTAATCGCAGATAGATGTCGTCGGTCACCAGGTCGTAAACATGATCGACGATCACCGGCCTACCCCCATTCAGTCACCGATCGCGCAGCGCCGTTACTCGGACGCGCGCCTGCCTGGCTGCTATACCAGGGGAATGGGCCGCGTTTCGCTGCCAAAGCACCATACCGTGGAGATGGCAGCTTTCACGAGGCTTTTTGCCAGATCGGTAGTAGGCCGGGCTGGCCGGTTTCGGGAGGCCCGACCCAGCGCCTTGATTTCCGGGGGTCGAGGCGGCGCCTGGTGTCTGCGTCGGCAGAACCAGGCGCCTCCCCGAGCAGCTGAACGATGCCCCGTCGAAACAATTCGCCGAGGCTGGCTGGCTTAACTCGTCAGCCGAAAGCGGTGATCACCGTTCGCGTCCCGCTGCAGTCGATGCTCGGCGACCGCGGCAGTCACCGGTATCGGGGCGTAGACGTGCGGGAACTCCTCCCCCGCGTCGTACAGATCCTCGTCCACCACCGGCGCGGCCAGCCGGTCCTGGGCGAACTCGACCACCAGCAGTTCGTCCTGGTCGCGGTAGAGCAGGTTCGCCGTCCGCTCGACCTGGCCGGCGTAGGAGAAGTGCACGAAGCCCTGGTCGGCGAGCGAGGCCGGCCGGTACTGCCCGTCCCGCTGCGCCGCCCGCCAGTCCGGTTCCGCGACGATGTGAAAGATCGACTGGGTGTTCACAGGCTGGGTCATCGGCCGGTGCTCAGTCGAACTGCGGGCGCTCGGTGCGGGTCCGCTTGAGCTCGAAGAAGTAGGGGTAACCGGCGAGCAACCGGGAACCGTCCCAGACCCGGACCGCATCCTCGCCGCGCGGGATGCGGGTGAGCACCGGACCGAAGAAGGCGACGCCGTCGATGTGGATCACCGGAGTGCCGACCTCGAAGCCGACCGGGTCCATACCGCGGTGGTGCGACTTGGTGAGCGCCTCGTCGTAATCGGTTGAATCAGCCGCGTCGGCGAGCGACTCCGGCAGGTTGGCCTCGCGCAGGGCCTCGGAGATCACCTCCCGATCGAGCTGCCGGCCCTCGTCGTGCCGCTTGGTGCCCATCGCGGTGTACAGGTCGCGCAGCACGCCGTTGCCGGCCTGCTGCTCGGCGGCGATCGCCACCCGGACCGGCCCCCAGGCCTGGTCCAGCATCGTGCGGTAGTCCTCGGGCAACTCCCGGCCCTGATTGAGAACCGACAGCGACATGACATGGAAATTAAGATCGAGGTCGCGCTGCTGTTCGACCTCCAGAATCCAGCGGGAGGTAATCCACGCAAACGGACAAGCAGGGTCAAACCAGAAATCGACCTTGGGACGGGAGTTTTCTGACGTGGTCATGAAATCCTTCTCCTGGTTCCGGGAAATGTGAAACGATAGCTTCATTCAGTTCTCGAACGTCCCGCTGCCAACCGGCTCCGCGTCTGGCGGGCTCTTGCCGGCCGGCAACTGGTCGAACCGTCCGTCAGTCCGCAACACCACCCCGAAGGAGCGGCATTCCGTGCCCAGCGCGAGTAAGCACGCCATCGGCGCAGACGCAGACATCGTCCAGCTCGATGCCAACACCGTACCGACCCCTAACCTCACCAAGCAGGACGCGGCGGACCGGGCCAGCCTGCTGAGCGTCGAGTCCTATGAGGTGGCGCTCGACCTGACCGCGCCGGACGGCACCCCGTCGACCCGGACGTTCCGCTCGCGGAGCACCATCACCTTCGCGGCCCGGACCCCGGGCGCCAGCACCTTCGTGGACGTGATCGCCGACCGGTTGCACGAGGTGACCCTGAACGGCCGGCCGGTGGACACTGCCGGCTACCGCCCGGAGGACGGCATCGTCCTGACCGACCTGGCCGAGCAGAACGTGCTGGTGGTCGACGCCGACCTGCTCTACACCACGATCGGCCAGGGCCTGCACCGGTTCGTCGACCCGCTCGACGACGAGGTGTACCTCTACAGCCAGTTCGAGACGACCGACGCCAAGCGGATGTTCGCCTGCTTCGACCAGCCGGACCTGAAGGCCCCGTTCACCCTGCGGGTGACCGCGCCGGCGCACTGGAAGGTGGTCTCCAACGGCGCCGAGGAGCGGTTCGAGCAGCACGGCGCCAGCAAGACCGTGTACTTCGCCACCACGCCGCGGCTGAGCAGCTACCTGACCGCGCTGGTGGCCGGCCCGTACTACGAGGCGCGGGACTTCCACGACGGCATCGACCTGGGCCTCTACTGCCGCCAGTCGCTGGCCGAGCACTTCGACACCGACGAGCTGTTCACCGTCACCAAGCAGGGCTTCGACTGGTACCACCAGCACTTCGGGGTGCGGTACGCGTTCGGCAAGTACGACCAGCTGTTCGTGCCGGAGTTCAACGCAGGCGCGATGGAGAACGCCGGCTGCGTGACCTTCCTCGAGGATTACGTGTTCCGCAGCCGGGTGACCGATTCCCGGTACGAGCGTCGGGCCACCACGGTGCTGCACGAGATGGCGCACATGTGGTTCGGCGACCTGGTCACCATGCGCTGGTTCGACGACCTGTGGCTCAACGAGTCCTTCGCCGAGTGGGCCGCGACCATCTCGCAGGCCGAGGCGACCCGGTGGCCGAACGCCTGGACCACCTTCGCCAACGTCGAGAAGACCTGGGCGTACCGGCAGGACCAGCTGCCGTCCACCCACTCGATCGCCTGCGACATCCCGGACGCCGAAGCCGTGGAGGTCAACTTCGACGGCATCACCTACGCCAAGGGTGCCAGCGTGCTGAAGCAGCTGGTCGCGTACGTCGGCCGGGACGACTTCTTGGCCGGGGTCCGGCAGTACTTCGCCGACCACGCCTACGGCAACACCACGCTGGCCGACCTGCTCAGCTCGCTGCGGGCCGCGTCCGGCCGGGAGCTGGCGGAGTGGGCGAAGGTCTGGCTGGAGACCAGCGGCCTGAACACCATCACACCCGAGTACCAGGTGGATTCCGACGGCCGGATCAGCTCGTTCGCCCTGGTGCAGGACGCGCCGACCGAGACCGCCAAGGACAACGTGCTGCGTCCGCACCGGCTCGCGGTGGGCTGCTACAGCTACGACGGCCACGCGACGCCTGAGTTCCCCCGCGGCCGGCTGGTGCGTACCGGGCAGGTGCAGCTCGACCTGGACGGCGAGCGCACCGAGGTGTCCGAACTGGTGGGCCTGCCGCAGCCGGACCTGGTGCTCGCCAACGACGACGACCTGACCTACTGCAAGCTGCGGCTCGACCAGCACAGCCTGAAGACGATGCTGGACGGCGGGCTGGCCGCGATCACCGAGCCGCTGGCCCGGACGCTCTGCTGGTCGGCCGCCTGGGACATGGTGCGGGACGGCGAACTGGCCGCCCGGGACTACCTGGAGCTGGCGATCACCAGCGGCACCGTGGAGTCCGAGATCGGCGTGGTGCAGGCGGTGAACCGGCAGGCGTTGCGGGCCCTGGAGCAGTTCGCCGACCCGGCCTGGGTGCCGGCCGGCCGAACCCGGTTCGCCGACACCGTGATCGGCGCGGCCCGAGCGGCCGAACCCGGCTCGGACCACCAGCTGGCCTGGGTGCACGCGGCGGCGGCCGCGGCCTGCACCGACGAGCACACGGACTTCCTGGCCGGCCTGCTCGCCGGCGACGAGCAGTTGCCGGGGCTGGCGGTGGACGCCGACCTGCGCTGGTCGCTGTTGCAGGCGCTGGTCGCCCGGGGCCGGGCCGGCGAGCCGGAGATCGCCGAGGCGGCAGCCGCCGACCGGGCCGCCGCCGGGGTGCGGGCCGCGGTCACCGCCCGGGCGTTGGTGCCGACCGCCGAGGCCAAGCAGGCCGCCTGGGACGCCGCCCTCACCGATGTCCGCCTGAGCAACAGCCTGATGCGGGCGACCATCGCCGGCTTCGCGCACCCGCTGCAGGGCGAGCTGTTGACGCCCTTCATCGAGCGCTACTTCGCCCAGGCGGCCGAGATCTGGCAGCAGCGCACTCCGGAGACCGCGGCCGACCTGATCACCGGGCTGTTCCCGACCTGGACGACCGCGATCGACGAGGACACGCTGCGACTGGCCGACGAGTTCCTGGCCGACACCAGCCGGCCGGCGGCGCTGCGTCGGCTGGTCGGCGAGGGTCGGGCAGACGTGGCCCGGGCGCTGGCCGCCCGGGCGGTGGACCGGGCGCGCGGCGCCGCCGAGTAGGCGTCAGGCCGGCCGGGCCAGGGTCACCGTGCGCACGCCGCGCAGGTGCAGGCCCGGTCGGCCCGGTTCCGCTGCCATGAGCTCGGCCAGCAACCGGCGATCATCGTCGGCGAGTTCATCGGCGACGGTGCGCGCCAGCCGGCTCAACCACAACCGGGCGTAGCGGATGGCTGCCTGACCGACCGCGCGCAGGTCGATCACGAAATCCCGTTCGGCCAGCACGTCGAAGCCGGTCGCGCGCGCAACCGGGCCGACCAGTTCGAGCCCAGCGCGGGCAGCGCCTCCGCCTGGCGCCGCCGCAGCACCGCCAGGCACCGCTCCTCCAGTGCTGACCGGGTGATCCTGGTGGAGGCCGGCCAGGCGGCCCAGTTCTCGACGCTCACGCCGCACGCGATCACCGCGCACGACCGGCCGGTCGAGATCCTGGCGATCCTGGACCGGGACGGCCGACGAGCCCATCTGGACGCGGTCGACCTCACCCCGGAAAGCTGAGTTACCGAATCACGCCCGAGGGCTGGTCACGACCCCCAGGTCGGCCGCAGCGGGAAGCTCGCCTGGCCGGACGACGGGACGTTGACCGCCAGCACCTGGTGCAGCTGGATGCCGTTCTGCTCGAAGCCCAAACGCGAACCGGCCATGTAAAGCCCCCAGACCCGGGCGGTCGGCTCGCCGACGTCGGCGACGCAGGCATCCCAGTTGCGCACCAGGTTCGCGCACCACTGGGTCAGCGTCAGCGCGTAGTGCTCCCGCAGGTTCTCCTCGTGCCGCACCTCCAGGCCGGCGTTCTGCGCCTCGGTGATGATCCGACCGGAGCCGGTCAGCTCGCCGTCCGGAAAGACGTAGCGGTCGATGAAGTGCCCGGGCAGCGCCCGCTGCTTGTTGTCCGGACGGGTGATGCAGTGGTTGAGCAGCCGGCCCCCGTCGCGCAGCTTGTCCTTGATGAACCCGAAGTACGACGGGTAGTTCTGCACCCCGACGTGCTCCATCAGCCCGATCGAGCTGACCGCGTCGTACTCGGTGCCGGGCGCGTCCCGGTAGTCGCTGTGCAGGATCTGCACCAGGCCGCCCAGGCCGGCCCGTTCCACCGCCTCGGCACCCCACCGGGCCTGCTGCTCGGAGAGGGTCACCCCGACGACCGAGACGCCGTAGTGCTTGGCTGCGTGCATCGCCATGCCGGCCCAGCCGCAGCCGATGTCGAGCAGCCGCATCCCCGGTTCCAGGCCGAGCTTGCGCGCGACCAGGTCGAACTTCTCCTCCTGCGCCTCCTCCAGGCTGGCGTCCGGCTTGGGGAACACCGCGCAGGTGTAAGCCATCGACGGCCCGAGCACCTTCTCGTAGAACGAGTTGGAGACGTCGTAGTGCTTGCCGATGGCGTGCGCGTCCCGGTTGCGGGAGTGCCGCAGCCCCTCAAGGGTGCGTCGCCAGCGCGGCAGCGACTCCTGCGCCGGCGGGGTCGGCGGCACCAGGTTGCGCCAGCCGAGCTCGCTCAGCAGGTTGGTCGCCTCGCGCGGCGTCGGCCGGCGGAACCGCCAGCTGCCGAGCAGCTTCAACGCGGGGTACGGGTCACCCGGGTGGGCGCCGTGCAACAACAGGTCGCCGGCCACGTAGGCGCGGGCCAGCCCGAGGTCACCGGGCGCGGTCACCAGGTAGCGAAGGCCGCGTTCGTTGGCCAGCTCCAGGGTGATCGGCGCGTCCGCCGGGCCGAAGCTCGAACCGTCGTAGGCGGTGATCCGCACCGGCGGCGGATCGATCGCGAACCTCGACACCAGGTCGGCCAGTTTCATCGTCGCCCCACCGCCTTCTCGTACAGCCCGGTCAGCCGGGCCTCGGGATCGTAAGTCCGTTTCACGTTCTGATAGGTCGGGCCGCCGTAGATACGGTCGAAGGTCTCCCGGTCGTAGTAGGCGTCCGAGTACAGCGATTTGTGCCCGTCGTGGTCGGCCACCGCCGCCTCGATCAGCCGGTTCATGTCGCCGTCGGCGCGTCCGTCGGCGATCGGCACGGTGCCCCAGAAGCCGGCGTTCACGTAGAGCTGGCCGGAGCGCAGGGGGTAGAGCGGCCAGGGCTGGGCATCCGCCGCCGGCTCCCCCGGTGGCCCGGTCACCTGCAGCGGGCACAGCCAGACCGGCGACATCCGCACCGTGCCGGCGAACCAACGCAGGAAGTCGGCGGTGCGCTGCACCGGGATCTCGACGTCCTGCACCACCCGCTCGCGCGGACCCTGCTTGCGCAGCCGGTCGATCTTCTCGGCCACCGCGAACCGGTGGTCGAGTGCGATCAGCCGGTGGTAGAAGTCGCTGCGCCGGTACCGGGCCGGCCACACCCGGCGGATCAGCGGATTCTGCACGCCGAACGCGCCGGAGCACCAGAACCAGTCGGTATCCCAGCGCCACAGGTAGTCCGAGACGGTCAGGCAGTCCCGGGCCAGCTCCCGGATCGAGCGGTAGAAGATCCGCTGCCCGGTGTAGTCGCTGGTCTCGGTGACGCCCGCCTCGGCCGGCGAGTCGACCCAGCGACCGAGCACCAGGTAGGACTCGGCCGGCGAGAACATCACGCCGTCGAGGAAGTCCACCGGTTCGTCCCGCCACGACCGGGCCGCGCTGATGGCGGCGATCGCCTCGGCCAGCTCGTCCAGGTCGTCGAACCGGACGTGCCGCAGCCCGACGAACGGCCGGATCCGCTCCAGCTCGATCCGCAGCCGGACCGCGTAGCCAAGGCTGCCGTAGGAGTTCGGGAAGGCGGCGTAGAGGTCGGGGTGCTGGTGCGGGCTGGCCGTCAGCAGCTCACCGGCGCCGGTCAGGATGTCGAGTTCGGTCACCGACTCGTGCGGCAGGCCGCTGCGAAACGAGGTCGACTCGATGCCCAGGCCGGTCACCGCGCCGCCCAGGGTGATGGTCTTCAGCTGCGGCACCACCTTGGGCATCAGGCCGTGCCGCAGGGTGGTCGCCACCAGCCGCTCGTACGTGCACATGCCCTGCACGTCGGCGGTTGCGGCCGCCTCGTCGATCGAGATCACCCCGGTGAGACCGGAGACATCGAGACCGGCGACCTGTTCACGGTTGCGCGGCCGGAACAGGTTCGAGGTGCGCTTGGCCAGCCGGACCGGTTGGCCGGGGGCGATCGCCTGGTAGGACGCCCGCAACCGTGCGACGGCCTCGGCGTGGGTGGCGCTTTCGGGCAGCAGGGTGGTCATCTCCCCCACCCTATCCAGGCGGTTCACCGAAGTGAACTCGCCGGTAACCAGCCCGTCGCTCAGGAGTGGGTGGCGATCGAGCCGGCCGCGTCGGCGAGCTGGCGCAGCCCGCTGACGATGCCGCCGGTGAGGTCGCCGCTGCTGAACGAGGCACGCATCGCGAGTGCGGCCAGGCCGGCGACCCGGTTCGGGATGCGGCGGGCCGACTCGCCACCGGTGACGATCTCCATCCGGCGCTCGGCCGGCGACACCGCCAGCAGCACCGGTGACTCGGCCCGGGCGGCGAGCTTGCCGAACAGCTGCTCGGCGGCCTCCCGCGGAGCGGCGCCGAGCGGTCCGACGTAGACGCTGAACAGCAGGCCGGTCTCCCGGGACGCAAGCGTCAGCGCCTCGTCGATCCGGGCCAGCTGGCTCGGCTTGAACGGACGGTCCCGGCTGACCGGAGCCGCCCGCGGCACCGTGAAGTCCTGGTTGTCGACCTGGCGCTGGCTGAGCGAGAGCTCCTGGCCCGGTTCGTCCAGCGCGGTGTGACCGGTCATCTCCACCTCACCATTCACCGCTGGCACCTCCGGAGGCGACGGCCGGCTGGGCAACCGAGCCGGTGAGCTGCAGCCGGTCGGCGGAGGCCGCCGAGACCGGTCCGTCGTGCGCGGGATGCGGCAGGTACCAGACCGGGTTGAAGTCCCAGCTGCTCCCCGGCCGGTAGCGCGGCGACCGGGCCGAGCCCGGCCCGAGCACCAGCAGGGCCACCAGCGCGAATACCGCGAGCGGGATGCCCACGTAAATCAGCACCGTCTCTACGACGCTCATCGCCCCGACTTCCTCCGCCCTACCGCCAGACCTGCCGACTACGGTAGCGAGCTGTCACTGCCGCCAGATCGGCGGGTGCCGGTCGGCCCACGGCGCGGCGGCCTCGAGCTGGGCGCACAGCGCCAGCAGCGGCGCCTCACCGCCCGGCCGTCCCACCAGCATCACCCCGATCGGCAGTCCGTCGGCGCTCCAGTGCAGCGGCAGGCTGGCCGCCGGCTGGCCGCTGGCGTTGTAGACAGCGGTGTACGGGGTGAACATCTTCTGCCGCTCGAAGTCCTCGGCCGGGTCGACCGGATCGTCCGGGGTGCCGCAGAACCAGCCGACCGGCCTCGGCGGCAGCGCCAGCGTCGGGGTGAGCACCGCGTCGAAGCCGGCGGTCGCGGTCACCGACTGCCGGCTGATCAGGCCGAGCTGGGCCACCGCGTTCGCGTACTCGGCCCCGCTCACCCGACGACCGCGCTCGCGCAGGTGCCGGGTCAGCGGGCGCAGCCGGTGCTCCTGGTCGGCGGCGACCGGCACCGTCGCCGCCGACACCACCCAGACCGCCTCGAAGGCCTCGATGATCTGCGGCGGCAACGGCAGCTCGATGTCGACCACCTCGTGGCCGAGCCGCTCGAGCAGCTCGCTGGCCCGCTGCCAGGCAGTGGCACATTCCGGGTCGACTGCCGCGCCCGGGATCGGCGGGTCGAGGTAGCGGCCGATCCGCAGCCGGCCCGGCTCCCGGTCGCACCAGCCGAGGTAGCTCTCGCCGGGCGGCAACGGCGCCGCCCAGGTCAGGTCGCCGGGCTGCGGGCCGGCGGTCAGATCCAGGAAGGCGGCGGCGTCGCGCACCGTCCGGGCCAGCGGGCCGAGCACCGAGAGGCCGGACGAGTCCAGGTCCAGCGGCCCGCGGGAGATCCGGCCGCGTGCGGTCTTTAGCCCGAACAGGCCGTTCACGCTGGCCGGGATCCGGATCGAGCCGCCACCGTCCGACCCCTGGGCGATCGGCAGCAGGCCGGCCGCCACCGCCGCACCCGCGCCACCGGACGAGCCGCCGGCCTGCCGGTCGGTGTCCCACGGGTTGCGGGCCGGCGGCCCGAGGTCGGTCTCGGTGTAGCAGGGCAGCCCGAACTCCGGGGTGGCGGTCTTGCCGAGCGAGATGGTGCCGCTCCGGCGTAGCAGCCGCACCACGTAGTCGTCCACTGCCGGCACGAAGTCGGCGGTGGTCACCGAGCCGAACTTGGTCGGCACCCCGGCGGTCAGGTTCAGATCCTTGATCGCGGTCGGCACCCCGTGCAGCAGCGGCAGTTCGGCGCCCGTGAGCACCGCCCGCTCGGCCTCGGCGGCCTGCTGCCGGGCGGCCTCGGCGGTCACCGTGACGAAGGCGCCGAGTTGGCCGTCCAGCCGGGCGATCCGGTCCAGGTAGTGCTCGACCAGCTCGGTCGGGCTGACCTCCTTGGTGCGGATCGCGACGGCGGCCTGCAGCGCGGTGAGATCGTGGAGTTCCGCCATGACTGAAGAGGCTAGCCAGAACGTCCAGGTCAGGCGGTGGCGGTGAGGTCGAGCCGGGCCGGTGCCAGCTCGTAGCCGAGGTAGCGGTCCCAGCACGGGTCACGCTTGGCCCAGCCGAGCACCACCGCCACGCTGGCGGACGGTTGGACCGGCGCCCGGGGCAGCGTCCAGCCGAGCTCGGCGAGCAGCCGGTCGCCCTTGCGGTGGTTGCACCGGGCGCAGGCCGCGACCACGTTCGTCCACTCGTTGCGACCGCCGCGGGACCGGGGCACCACGTGGTCGATGGTGTCGGCGCGCACCGTGCAGTAGACGCACCGGTGGGCGTCGCGGGCCAGCACCGCCCGCCGGGTCAGCGGCACCTGACGCCGGTACGGCACCCGGACGTAGCGAGCCAGCCGGACCACCTGCGGGATCGGCACCTGGTCGGTGGCGGAATGCAGAAAGCCCTCGCCGGCTTCGACGACGAAGGCTTTCTCGGCGAGCACCAGCACGACGGCGCGGCGCATCGGAACCACACATAAGGGCTCGTACGACGCGTTGAGCACAAGCGTCCCCGCCACCGGCATCACCTCCGAGTGTGCCTCTAGTGAACCCGACGGAGCCGCTGCGCGCACCTACCAATTTGCAGGATTGCCGAGGTTGGGAGTATGGGAGCCGGTCAGCTCAGCGTGCCGAGCGCCTCGGACACCGCCCGGTGCAGCGTCGGATAGGCGTAGTGCATGGTGCGCAGCTCGGCCAGCGGCACCCGGGCGTGCACCGCCAACGTCAGCAGGCCGAGGATCTCGCCGCCGGCCGGCGCCACCACGGTGGCCCCGACCAGCACGCCCCGGCCGGCGTCGGCCACCAGTTTGACGAAGCCGTCGTTACCCGGGCCGTGGATCCAGCCGCGGGTGTTCGACGCGATCTGGCTGCTGCCGATGGCCACTTCCACGCCGGCATCGCGGGCCTGCTGCTCGGTCAGCCCGACCCGGCCGATCTCCGGGTCGGTGAAGGTCACCCAGGCCAGCCCGTGGTAGCCGCCGTACGGCTCGTCCCGGCCGAGCAGGTGGGCGATCAGCACCCGGGCCTGCCAGACCGCCACGTGGGTGAACGCGCCGCGGCCGGTCACGTCACCGACCGCGAAGATCCGGTCGGCGACCCGCATGTGCTCGTCCACCTCGAGGGTTCGCGACCCCGGGTCCAGGCCGACGCTGTCCAGGCCGATCTCGGCCAGGTGACCGCGCCGGCCGGCCGCCACCAGCAGCCGCTCGGCGGTGAACGTCCGGCCGTCGGCCAACCGCAGCTCGACCCCGTCGCCGCCGGCCCGGGCCTGCTCGATGCGCACCCCGGCGTGCAGCTCGATGCCCTCCCGCCGGAACACCGAGGCGACCACCTCGGCCGCCTCCGGCTCCTCGACGCCCAGGATCCGGTCGGCCAGTTCGAGCTGGCTGACCCGCACGCCGAACCGGGCGAAACCCTGGGCCAGCTCGCAACCGACCGCGCCGCCGCCGACCACCAGCAGCGAGGCCGGCGCCTGCCGGATTCGCAGCACCTCGCGGTTGGTCCAGACCGGACCGTCCGGACTCAGCTCGCCGGCCAGTTCGGCCAGCCCCTCGATCGGGGGCAGCGCCGGCGCGGTGCCGGTCGCGATCACCAGCTGCTCGCCGGTGAAGGTGCGCCCGGCCACGGTCACCAGGGGGCGGCCGGCGGCGTCCCGGCCGGCCAGCGTGCCGAAGCCGCGGACGAAGTGGCCGCCGAGTTTGCGCAGCCGGTCCACCGCGACCTGGTCGTTCCAGTCGTCGGTGGCCTCGTGCCGGATCCGGTCGGCCGGCTTGCGGTAGTCGGGCGTCGGGTCGGCGCTGCCGGCCAGCTGGTTGACCCGGCCGGCCTCGGCCAGGGTGCCGGCTGCCCGGACGATCATCTTGGACGGGATGCAGCCGTAGTAGGGGCACTCGCCGCCGGTCAGGTGGGCCTCGATGCCGAGCACCCGACGGCCGGCCTCGGCCAGCCGTTCGGCCACCTCACCGCCGCCGGGCCCGAGCCCGAGCACGATCACGTCGTATTCGTCCGGCAACTCGCCGGTTGCGGTCGCACGCTGTTCGGCCATAACGACACGGTAGGCCGGAATCGGCGCCAGACAATCGTGAAGAGCAAGATGGCAGCGTGGAACCTCAGAGCCGGCAGACCTTCTACGAGCGGGTGGGCGGCGAGCCGACCTTCCGGACCCTGGTCGAGCGGTTCTATGCCGGGGTGGCCGCCGATCCGCTGCTGCGGCCGATGTATCCGGAGGCCGACCTCGGACCGGCCACCGACCGGCTCACCCTGTTCCTGATGCAGTACTGGGGCGGCCCGAACACGTACTCGGCAACCCGGGGCCATCCGCGGCTGCGGATGCGGCACGTCCCGTTCACCATCGGCTCGGCCGAGCGGGACGCCTGGCTGCGGCACATGCGGGCAGCACTGGAGTCGCTCGAACTCGAGCCGGAGCTGGCCGCCGAGCTCTGGAGCTACCTGCGGACGGCCGCCGACTCGTTGCGGAACAGCCCGACCTGACGCCAGTGCTTGACGGGTCACTCTTGATCGATACAGAATGACCCGCCGCAAGGGCTTACAGCGCGTTGTCGACAGCGACTACGCTGGCCCGGAACACCCAGCGCCATCGACGAAACGGCGCCGGCGAAGAACCCCACCGAGCACCCACCGGAGGATCGCGTGTCCGACGCGCACACCCAGCCCGCCGACGGCAACCCGTTCGAGGACTCCGAACTGCAACACGACCTGGACTTCTTCGGCGGCGTCGAGGGGGGCGCCGCGTACCGGCACGGCGCCGACTGGTGGCGGTCGGCGGTGTTCTACCAGATCTATCCGAAGAGCTTCGCCGACGGCAACGGCGACGGCATCGGCGACCTGATCGGAGTTCGGCAGCGGCTGGACTACCTGAAGGAACTGGGCATCGACGCGCTCTGGCTGTCGCCGTTCTACAAGTCGCCGATGGCCGACGGCGGCTACGACGTGGCCGACCCGACCGACGTCGACCCGATGTTCGGCACCCTGGCCGACTTCGACCAGCTGGTCACCGAGGCACACGCCCGCGGCATCAAGGTCACCGTCGACATCGTGCCGAACCACTTCTCCGACCAGCACGCCTGGTTCCAGGCGGCGCTGGCCGCCGGGCCCGGCTCACCGGAGCGGGCCCGGTTCATCTTCTCCGACGGCCGAGGCCCGAACGGGGACGAGCCGCCGAACAACTGGCCGGCGATGTTCGGCGGGTCGGCCTGGCAGCGGGTGCCGGACGGCCAGTGGTACCTGCACCTGTTCGCCCCGGAGCAGCCCGACCTGAACTGGGACAACCCGGAGGTGACGGCAGAGTTCGAGCGCATCCTGCGGTTCTGGATGGACCGCGGCGCGGACGGGTTCCGGGTGGACGTGGCGCACTCGCTGGCCAAGCCGGCCGGGCTGCCGGACATGGACCTGTCGAACTACCTCGGCCCGAACACCCAGCTGGTCCCGGACCTCCGCTTCGACCAGGACGGCGTGCACGAGCACCTGCGGATGTTCCGCTCGGTGATGGACCGCTACCCGCACCGGATGGCGGTCGGCGAGGCCTGGGTGCCGGACGACGAGCGACTGGCCCGCTACGTCCGGCCGGACGAGCTGCACCTGACCTTCAACTTCCGGCTGGTCGAGGCCGAGTGGTCGGCGGTCGAATTCGCCGCCGCGATCGACGGCTCGCTGTCCGCGATGGCCGACGTCGGCGCGCCGTGCACCTGGGTGCTCTCCAACCACGACGTGGTGCGGCACGCCACCCGGTACGGCGGTGGCCGGATCGGCCAGGCCCGGGCCCGGGCGGCTGCGCTGCTGACCCTGTCGCTGCCCGGTGCCGCCTACGTCTACAACGGCGAGGAGCTCGGCCTGGAGAACGTCGACCTGCCGGACGACGTGCTGCAGGATCCGACCTGGGAGCGCAGCGGCCACACCGAGCGGGGCCGGGACGGCGAGCGGGTGCCGATGCCATGGGGTGGCACCGAGCCGCCGTTCGAGTTCGGCACCGGTGGCTCGTCCTGGCTGCCGATGCCGTACGAGTGGGAGCGGTTCACCGTCGAGGCGGAGTCGGCCGACCCGCACTCGATGCTGAACCTGTACCGCGCGGCGCTGCGGCTGCGCCGGTCGCTGCCCGAACTGCACGGCGCGGAGTTCGTCTGGCAGCAGGCGCCGGAGGGCTGCCTGGCCTACCGGCGCGGTCCCGGCCTGGTGGTCGCGCTGAACGCCTCGGACGTGCCGGTGGAGCTGCCGCCGGGCGAGGTGCTGCTGGCGTCCGGCCCGCTGGAGGCCGACAAGCTGCCGGCCAACACGGCGGTCTGGCTGCGCGTTTAGCCCCCGGTCAGCGGCGGTTTTATGGTTGCCAGGTGCAAAGCCTCGCGGACCGGATGCGTGACCATGGCGAACACCTGCCGGACGGCCTCTACCGGACGCTGATGCACGCCTTGGCCGACGACTTCGAGGCCGGCGGTGTCGTCGCCGAGATCTGCCGGGACTGGGTGGACGCCTCGCCGGCCGCGGTGGTGCAGCTACGGCTGCTGGCCGGTCTGCAGCGGCTGGTGCTCGCCGGCGATGAACCGGGGTTGGCTCGGTACTACCCGAACCTGGGCGGCACCGCCGACCCGGACCAGGCCTGGGCCGAGGTCGAGCCGGTGCTGCGCCGGCACGCCGACCAGCTGCGCGCCGAGCTGGCGATCGCGCCGCAGACGAACGAACCCGGCCGTTCGGTGGCGCTGCTCGTCGGGCTGTTCGACGCGGTCCGTCGATCGGGGCTGCGGTCCGTCCGATTGCTCGAACTGGGCGCCTCGGCCGGGTTGAACCTGCTCGTCGACCGGTATTGCTACTCCGGTGACGGCTGGTCGTACGGCCCGACGGAGTCGCCGCTGCGGTTCGACGACGCGGTGGTCGGAAGCGTTCAGCCTGACGAATTCGAGGTTATCGAGCGACGGGGTTGCGACCTGGCGCCGATCGACGCGTCGTCGGTCGACGGCCGGCTGCGGCTCACCTCCTTTGTCTGGCCGCACCACCTGCACCGGCACGAGCGGTTGCGCGCCGCCCTCGCGGTCGCCGAATCCTGCCCGGTCGTGGTGGATGCTGAATCGGCGGCGTCATGGCTGCCCGCGATGCTGGAAGCCCCTGTCGGAGACGGGATGTTGACGGTGGTCTGGCATTCGGTGACCCGGCAGTACTGGCCGGCGGAGGAGGTCGCCGCGGTGTCCGCGATCATCGCCGCAGCGAGCGAGCGAATGCCGATTGCCCATATCTCGATGGAGAACCCGGTGATCGGCTCGACGCAGTGGGAGTTCCGGCCGGCCGAGCTGACCGTGCAGCTGGCGGCCGATGAACGTCCGGTCACGCTGGGCACCGTGGCCGATCACGGCGTCCCGGTGACGATGACCGCAATTGCCTCGACAACCTCGGCACAATCGTGACCATGCAAAAGATCAACGACCGGTTGCTGAGCTGGGCCTCGATCCTGGAGGAGCAGACCCGCAAGCAGGCGATCGCGACCAGCACGATGCCGTTCATCCACCCGCACGTGGCGCTGATGCCGGACGCCCACCTGGGCAAGGGCGCGACCGTCGGCTCGGTGATCCCCACCCTCGGCGCGATCATCCCGGCCGCGGTCGGGGTGGACATCGGCTGCGGCATGATGGCCGTCCGCACCCAGTTCTCTGCTTCCGAGCTGCCAGCCGACCGGTCCCGGCTGCACGCCGCGATCAGCCAGGCGGTGCCGCTGTCGGCCGGCCACATCAACCGGACCGTCCGGCCCAGCGCCGAGCCGCGGATCGCCGAACTGGAGGCGCTGGCCGGCGTCGAGCAGGCCGACCAGGCATCGCCGAAGTGGCGGCTGCAGTTGGGCAGCCTCGGCTCGGGCAACCACTTCATCGAGGTCAGCCGGGACGAGCTGGGCCGGGTGTGGCTGTTCCTGCACTCCGGCTCGCGCGGGGTCGGCAACCGGTTGGCGACCGAGCACATCGGCATCGCCCGGCGGGCGTGTGCGTCGATCGAGTTGCCCGATCGGGATCTGGCCTATCTCACCGAGGGATCGCCTCAGTTCGATCGCTACCAGGAGGCGCTGCACTGGGCGCAGCGATTCGCCTACCTGAACCGCGAGGAGATGATGGACCGGGTGGTCGACTGCCTGGCCGGCTGGCTGGCCGCGCCGGTCGAGCGGCTGGAGGAGGTCAACTGCCACCACAACTACACGGTGCCCGAGACCCACTTCGGGGAGCAGGTCTGGCTGACCCGCAAGGGCGCGATCTCGGCCCGGGCCGGTGAGCCGGGGCTGATCCCGGGCAGCATGGGCACCGCGTCCTACATCGTCTCCGGGCTGGGCAACGAACTGGCGTTGCACTCGTCGCCGCACGGCGCCGGCCGCAACTACTCCCGGACGGCGGCCCGGCGGACGTTCACCCGGGCTGACCTGGACGCCCGGATGGCAGGCATCGAATGGGGCCACTCGGACGCCTTCCTGGACGAGCACCCGGACGCGTACAAGGACATCGACGTGGTGATGGCCGACTCGGCCGACCTGGTCGAGATCCGGCACACGCTGCGCCAGCTCGTCAATGTCAAGGGCGACTGACGGTGTCCGGCCGTCCGACGCGCGGGTGCTCCCGGACGGGACGGACCAGCGGATGAGCGATCTCGTCGCCCGGGCGATCGAGCTGCTTCGCCTCGCCCGGGTGCGCCTCGACCCGGGCCTGTCCGATGCCGAGGTGTCGGCGGTGCAGGAGCGGTTCGGCTTCGAGTTCGGGCCGGAGCATCGCGAGTTGATCCAGTCGGTGCTGCCGGCGGGCAGCGACGTCTGGCCGGACTGGCGGCACGGATCGCCCGGCGACCTGCAAGGCCGGCTTGACCGGCCCGCCGACGGCGTGCTGTTCGACGTGCACCGCAACGCGTTCTGGCCCGCAACCTGGGGGCCGCGACCGGACGCGCGCGACGAGCGAGAGGCCTGCGCCCGCGACCGGCTGGTGGGCGTTCCACGGCTGATCCCGCTCTACTCCCACCGCTACCTGGCAGCCGGCCGGGCGTACCACCCGAGCCCGGTCCTCTCGGTGTGCCAGACGGACGTCATCCACTTCGGCAATGACCTGGTCGACTACCTCGCGCACGAGTTCGGGGTGGCTGACCGGCAGCCCTCGCCGGCCCGGGTCCGGGTGCCGTTCTGGTCCGACCTCGCCGACGGCGTCGAACTCTGAGGCCTGGCGGGACCGAGCTGCAGCTGCTAGCCCGAGCCCTCCGCCACCTCGCGCAGCCGGGAGCTGAACTGCTCGAGAAAGTTCGGCGCCGCGGCGAGGTCGGGCTCGGCCATCCCGGCAAGGGCCGCCGAGTAGAGCTCACGCACCCGGCTGACCGTCTCGGCGCCGGCCGGCGACAGGTGGACCTGGGTGCGCCTGCGATCGGTCGGATGCGGCCGCCGGTGGGCCAGGCCGAGGGTCTCCAGCCGGTCGACGAGCGAGGTGGTGGCGCTGGCGGTCAGGCCCAGCCGCTCCGCCAGCTCCCGCTGGCCCAACCGATCGGTGGCGCCCAGGTAGCTCAGGGCGGCCAGGTCATTCAACGACAGCCCCAGCATGCTCGCCGCCTGCTGGCGCAGCTGGTCGCTGGCCAGCAACAGTTCGCGCAGACCGTCCAGCAACCGATCGTGCCGACCGGACGCGGACGGCGAACTGCGGGCGGGGGGCATGACCTGACTCTTCCTACCGGAACGTACGGGGGCGCATTACCTTAGCGTGTCAGGTGCAATTGCCGTTCGCCGCAATGCTGCGTTGCGGGGTGGCCACGGACTGCGAACTGGGCCAACTGGCGCCGACGACCGCGGTGACCTTGAACCAGTAGCTTCCCCTGGCAAGGCTGCCGGTTGTCCAGCTGGTGACGGTCAGGCCGGTCTTCACTGCGGTGTACGTGCCGGTCGCCGACGTGGTCGCCTGATAAACGGTGTACGTGGCGGCGTGCTGGACGGTCGACCAGGTGATCTGCACGGTGTTCGAGGAACTGGAAACGCATTTCGAGCTGATCGACGACGGTGGGGCCGGCCCGGTGTCGGAGGCGCCGCTGGCGTTGCCGCCGGCGGCCACGCCGACCGTCCAGGCACTGGCCGTCGCCGGGCCGGAGGTTGCCAGCCAGCCGGCTGCGCTGAGCGCGCCGCAGAGCGCCGCGGCCAGCGCTCGCCGAGCGCTGGTCCGCGGCACGCGAAGCCTTTCGTTCACCACGGCTGGCGGCCCAGTGCGGACGGGCCGGCTAGCTGGTCCAGGAGTCGGTGGTCGCGGTGGTGGTGGCCGCCGCGCCGCCGGTGGCGGCGACGCCGGTCAGCGACGGCAGCGAGAAGTAGGTCGCCTGGCAGGCGGCCGGTGCCGAGGCGCCCATGACCGCGTCGTTGGTGAAGGTGATGGTCAGGTTGCCGTTCGCCGCCACCGTGATCGGGGTGGTGAGGGTGTGGCTGCTGCCGTTGGTGGCGGTGGCGAAATTCCACGCGACGGCGCTGCTGCTGCTGGTGCAGCCGGCCTGCGCGGTGGTCAACCCGGCGTCGCTGAAGCCACTGGCGTAGCTCGACGCGGTCGGCAGGTTGACGGCCGAGATGGTGACCGGGAAGCCGTTCGGGTTGGTGATCTTGGCGACGACATCGCCGGTTCCGCCCGGGTAGAGCAGGTTGCCGGCGGCCGGCGATGCGGTCGCCGTGATGGAGATGTTGCTGACCGCCCCCGATTGGGCCTGACCGCTGGACCCGGTCGCGAGGCCGACCGTCCAGTTGGTCGCTGCGAAGGCGACTCCACCGGCGGTCAGGGCGCCGATGGTGGCCGAGACGATCTTTGCCTTGCGCGACCAAGATCCGACGTGCAGCAGCGCGCGGCGGCTAGGGGCACGGTGCATGGACATGGGGATGCCTTTCGAGGCCAGGGATGAGAGCCGATCAACGACCGGCGCCGGTCGCTGCGCCGTAAAGTATCCGTTAGTTACTCGATGGTCAAGTCATCCGATGATCGTATTATTGCGAGGCGGGCGAATGACTCAGAGCAGCTATAACCGGCTAATCCCGGCTATCGGCAGCGCTGCTCATGCCAGCTCTGGCTGTTCCGGGCCGTGCGGGATGTCGATCGCGTCCTCGCCAGTACGCAACGCCCGCAGGATGAACCGGGCGACGTAGTCCGAACTCTGCACGATGAGCCCGGGCACCACCTCGACGCCGAGCTTGAACACCCCACCATCGAACTCGGTGGCGGTGACCGAGGGCAGCACCACCGAGACGTCGATGCCGTCGGCGGCGAGCTCGACCCGGCCGACCGCGCTCAGCATGTTGAGCGCTGCCTTGCTGGCGCCGTACGCGCTCACCGTCGGCGCGGCCATCCGGGTGGTGCCGGACGAGACATTGACGATCCGGCCGCCGCCCTGATCGCGCATGACCGGTATGACGGCCTGCATCATGCCGAGGGGGGCGACCACATTCAGCTGCAACAGCTGGCTGAACTCGGTCAGGTCGGTGTCGACCAAGCGCCTGTGCAGGCCGACCCCGGCGTTGTTCACCAGGCCGTCGATCCGGCCGTGCCGGTCCAGCGCCTGCCGGATCAGGCGCTGCCGGTCGGCGTCGCGCGTGACGTCCGTCGGCACCGCCAGCGCGCCGCCGAACTCCTCGCTCAGCCGGGACAGCCGGTCTTCGCGGCGGGCTGCCAAGACGGGTTTGGCACCCGCGCGATGCAGCGCGCGGGCGGTCGCTTCACCGATGCCGGACGAGGCCCCGGTCACCAGAACGACCTTGCCGGCCAGGTCGAGGGTTGTCATGCGGTCTTTCTACCCGAATGACCTCCCTTGCTGATAGGGCAAGCAGGTTCAGAGGGCAAGCAGGTTCATAGGGCAAGCAGGTTCAGCGGGCTCCCGGTGGCGGCATAGGTCGACCCGTATTCGGCGGCGATCCGGATCCAGCCGGGAGCAATGTCCACCGCCGCCTGGCCGCCGCGCGGCAGGAAGCCCATCCGGGTGAGCGCGCTCAGCGGACCGAGCGGCACCTCGACGGTTGCGGTGCCGCTGTGCGCGGTGAGCACGATGGCGCCCAGCAGCGCCTGCTGGCCGGACCGGCTGGTGGCGTCCCGGGCCAGCAGGGCGCCGGACCGGACCACCTCGCGGATCGCCTGGTCGGGCACCAGTTCGACCCGCTGCCAACCTGCCGCCGGCGGCAGCGCGGCCAACCAGGACGCGTCCTTGCGAACCGGCTGGCGTTCCGGTTCTGCCTGCCAGCGAAGGAAATCCGCCACCGACAGGGTGAGGTCGAACGACCTGCTCTCGGTTGCGATGGTCCGGCCGGCGAGCACGTCGTACGGCAGCCGGACGAACCCGGCGACCGACTGCGCGCTGCCGCGGAACCGGATCAGGGCTTCGGCGTCGGCCGACACCGCCCGTTCGGCCATCGGCCCGAAGTCGGCCAGGGTGGCGGGCTCCGGCAACGTCACCGGTCGGCCGTCCGGTCGGTGTAGCCGAGCAGGATGCTCCGCTCCTCCTCGGTCAGCCGGCGCGGCCGGTTGCTGGTGAAGTCGAACGTCACCAGCCGGGTGGCAGCGGTCGCCGCCAGCGCGTCACCGTCGTAGACGTCGTACCGCACGGTGAAGCTGGCGCCGCGCACCTGGTCGACCCACAACTCCAGCCGGAGCGGTTCCGGGTGGTAGACCACCGGCTTGAGATAGGTGATCTCGTGGTGGGCGACCACGGTGCCGCGGGCGAACGTCGAGTCGTACCGGTCGAAGAACATCGACACCCGGGCCTGCTCCAGGTAGGCCAGGTAGGCGGTGTTGTTGACATGGCCGTAGGCGTCCATGTCGGACCACCGCATGGCGCAGCGGGTGACGAACCGGGCCACCGGTTTCCCTTTCGCAGGTTCGAGATTCTCAGTCGCGGGTCAGCTTGCGGTGAGTCACCGCGTGTGGCCGGGCCGCCTCGGCGCCGAGCCGGGCGACCTTGTTCTTCTCGTACGACTCGAAGTTGCCCTCGAACCAGAACCACTGAGCCGGGTTCTCGTCGGTGCCCTCCCAGGCCAGGATGTGGGTCGCCACCCGGTCGAGGAACCACCGGTCGTGGCTGATCACCACGGCGCAGCCGGGGAACTCCAGCAGCGCGTTCTCCAGCGAGCTCAGGGTCTCGACGTCCAGGTCGTTGGTCGGCTCGTCCAGCAGCAGCAGGTTGCCGCCCTCCTTCAGGGTCAGCGCCAGGTTCAGCCGGTTGCGCTCACCGCCGGAGAGCACGCCGGCCGGCTTCTGCTGGTCCGGGCCCTTGAACCCGAACGCCGACACGTACGCCCGTGAGGGCATCTCGACCTGGCCGACGTTGATGTGGTCCAGCCCGTCCGAGACCACCTGCCAGACGGTCTTGTTCGGGTCGATGCCGCCGCGGCCCTGGTCGACGTAGCTGATCTTGACCGTCTCGCCGACCCGGACGTCGCCGGAGTCCGGCTGCTCGAAGCCGACGATGGTCTTGAACAGGGTGGTCTTGCCCACCCCGTTCGGACCGATCACGCCGACGATGCCACCGCGCGGCAGCGAGAACGACAGGTCCTTGACCAGCATCCGGCCGTCGAAGCCCTTGTCCAGGTGGCTGGCCTCGACCACCACGCTGCCCAGCCGCGGACCCGGCGGGATCTGGATCTCTTCGAAGTCGAGCTTGCGGGTCTTCTCCGCCTCGGCCGCCATCTCCTCGTAGCGCTGCAGCCGGGCCTTCGACTTCGCCTGCCGGCCCTTGGCGTTCTGCCGGACCCACTCGAGTTCCTCGGTGAGCCGCTTCTGCAGCTTCTGGTCCTTCTTGCCCTCGACCTTGAGCCGCTCGGCCTTCTTCTCCAGGTAGGTGGAGTAGTTGCCCTCGTACGGGTGCGCCCGGCCGCGGTCCAGCTCGAGGATCCACTCGGCGACGTTGTCCAGGAAGTACCGGTCGTGGGTGACGGCCAGGATGGTGCCGGGGTACTTGGCCAGGTGCTGCTCCAGCCACTGCACGCTCTCGGCGTCCAGGTGGTTGGTGGGTTCGTCGAGCAGCAGCAGGTCGGGCTGTTCGAGCAGCAGCTTGCACAGCGCCACCCGGCGCCGCTCGCCACCGGAGAGGTGGGTAACCGGCTCGTCGCCCGGCGGGCAGCGCAGCGCGTCCATCGCCTGCTCGATGCGGCTGTCGAGCTCCCAGCCCTCGCCGTGCTCGATCTTCTCCATCAGGTTGCCCTGCTCGGTCAGCAGCTTGTCGAAGTCGGCGTCAGGGTCGCCCATGGCGGCCGACACCTCCTCGAACCGGGCCAGCCAGCCGCGCATCTCGGCGACCGCGTCCTCGACGTTCTCCCGGACCGTCTTCGACTCGTCCAGCGGCGGCTCCTGCTGCAAGAGGCCGACGGTGGCCTCGGGCGCCAGCGTCGCGTCCCCGTTCGATGCGGTGTCGAGGCCGGCCATGATCTTCAGGACGGTGGACTTACCGGCCCCGTTCGGACCGACCACGCCGATCTTGGCGCCGGGCAGGAACGCCAGCGTCACGTCGTCGAGGATGACCTTGTCGCCGTGCGCCTTGCGCACCTTGTGCATGGAATAGATGTACTGCGCCACTGGACGTCCTTCTGCGGGTTCTCGGAGTTCGAGCGTTGCCTGGTTCTCGCGTTGGGTCCAGTGTCCCAGATCGGCCGGGGCCGGCTGGCCGCCCCTGTCTCGCCCATTGACGAGGTGGAGCCGCCAACGTTCCGCTACAGTCCGGCAGACCGCCCAACTCGGCGGATTACGGAGCCGATCATGCACGCCGCAGCGGTTGTCGCTACCTGGGTGGCGTTGCTCGCCGGTCTTGCCGCGCTGGCGCTGGGCCTACTGCGCCGCCGGCGGCACCGAGACCTCAGGCGCGCCCAGGTTCTGGCTGGGGTCGGGCTCCTGCTGGAGACGGTTCCCCGGCTGGCCGGCTGGTCCTCGTTGACGGTGCTGGTGCTCAGCGTGCTGGCTCTCGCGCCGTTGGCCGGCTTCTGCTATCTGGCCTATCGAAGCCGCCCTGCCAGCAGCTGATCTCGGTTGCTCGGCCGGCGGCGCCTTGGCAGGCTGGCCGGATGGGCGAGCTGAGGCCGGGCCGGCTGCGTTGGGCCGAGGTGCCGGTGGCGGTCCGTGCCGCGATCGAGGACACCGTCGGTCTGCCGATCGTGGCGGTCTCGGAGGTGTCCGGCGGCTTCTCCCCCGGTTTGGCCGCCCGGCTCGACCTGGCCGACGGCAGCCGCCGGTTCGTCAAGGCGACCGGTGCGGAGTTGAACCCGGACAGCCCGCGGATCTACCGGATGGAGGCTCGGGTGGCGGCCGTGCTGCCCGATCGAGTGCCTGCTCCGCGGCTGCTCGGCTCGTTGGAGGTGGCCGGCTGGGTCGGTCTGGTGCTGGAGTACCTGCCGGGCCGATTGCCGCGGCAGCCTTGGCAACCCGGCGAACTCGATCGGGTGCTGGCCGCGCTGGCCGGGCTGCCTGCGCTGCTGACGCCCAGCCCGTTGCCGGTTCGCCCCGCCGGTGAACTGTTCGGCCGCTCGCTGCGCGGCCTGCAACTCGCGGCAACCGACCCGGCAGCGGGCGCCGCGTTGACCCGGATCGACCCGTGGCTGGGCCGCAACCTCGACCGGCTGGCCGAGCTGGAGGCCGGTTGGCCGGCCGCGGCCGAGGGCGACACGCTGGCGCACGGCGACCTGCGGGCGGACAACCTGCTGCTCACCAACGACCGGGTATGGCTGATCGACTGGCCGTGGGCCTGCCGGGCGCAGCCGTGGTTCGACCTGCTCGGCATGCTGCCCAGCGTGCTGATGGCACTGGAACCGGGGACTGGCCTGGCACCGGAACAGCTGGTCGCCGAGCACCCGGCGTTTGCCGGCGCCGACCCGGCCGGCATCACCGCCGTCCTGACCGCCTTGGTCGGCTACTTCCTGTACCAGAGCACCCGGCCGCCACCGCCCGGGCTGACCACCGTCCGGGCGTTCCAGCTCGCCCAGGGCGTTGCGGCGCTGCCCTGGTTGAAAAACCGGACCGGCTGGCGGTAGGCGCCAGCCGGTCCGGGTGGTGGTGCGATCCGTCGGGTCGTGCCCGGCGGGGTGGTTGGTGGCCGGCGCGGCGAGCCGCGCCGGCCACCTGTCCTAGTGGGTCAGATCGAGCTGCCAGATGCCCCGGCCGTGGGTGGCCAGCACGACCGCCCGCTTGCCCGGAACCGGCCGCACGTTGTCGATCACCACGTTCGGCAGCGAGGTCAGGTGCGACCACCGCGTCGGGTGGCTGGCGTCGGCCACGAACGCGCCGACGTCGGTGCCCAGCACCAGCTTGCCGGCGACCAGGGCCACCGCGTCACCCGGCGCGTCCGGCAGGTTGCCGGTGATGTTGTGCCAGGTGCTGCCGCCGTCCTTCGACTCGAAGATGGTGCCGACGCCGCCACCCGGGATCCAACGGCGCGAGTAGCCGTTGAACACCGCGTAGACGTGCGCCGGGTCCTTCGGGTCCACCGTCAGGCCGGCGATGTAGCGGTTCGGCAGCGCAGGCGAGGCGATCCGGTGCCAGGCTCCGCCGTAGTTGGTGTCGATACCGCTGGCGAAGTTCGGCGACGGGTTGCCGCTGCTGTCGACCCAGGCGGCGTAGGTGGTGATCCCGCTGACCGCGAGGGCGGTGCCCACGTTGTGGCCACCGGCCGCGTCCAGGCCGAAGTCGTGCACCGGCACCCAGTCACAGGTGGTGTCGGCGCAGGTGGTGTTCCACCCCTTGGTGCTGTCCCAGACCTTCGAACCGGCCGCCACCCAGTGGTTCGTGTCGTGCACGTCCGCCTGGAACGGCGCGGTGAACCGGGCTGACGGGTCGCAGTCGGCACCGTTGTAGTAACCGCACAGCGGGCTGATCGTCCGGAAGGTGTGGCCACCGTCGCTGGTCGAGTACATCGCCAGGTTGGTGTACTCGCCGACCGCCTGGTTGCCATTGCCCGGGTTCACCAGCACGAAGCCGCCGTCACCGCCCGCGGGCTCGATGTTCTTCTTGTTCCAGGGGAACAGCACCGAGGTGCCGTTGTCCTGCAGGCCACCCCAGTAGGTCAGGCTCTTGCCGGACCTGCCGGCCGCCGCGTCGTAGTACTGCAGCGTGCGCAGGGTGTCGTTCAGGTCCACCCAACTGCCGTAACCGACCTTGCTGGTCGAGCGACGGTAGACACCTCCGTCGTTGGCGATGATCACCTGACCGTTGCTCTGAGCCAGTGCGTGCTGGTCGGGGTGGGTCGCCGGCGGGCAGGAGTTGCCGCAGGGCAGGCCGTAGTTCCAGTACGGGCTGGCGGTGGTGAAGGTGGCGCCGCCGTCGCTGGTCTGGAAGACCTCCTCCAGGCTGACGTACACCTTCATCGGGTTGTGCGGGTCGACCGAGAGCGCCTGGTTGTACCAGGACTGCACGCCCACGTGGTAGCCCGGCAGGTTCTGCAGCGCCGAACCGGACGCGCCGAGCGAGTCGGAGTCGGCGATCTTGGTGTACGGGCCGGTCGGGTTGCCGGTGGCCGAGACGTAGACGCCCTGCAGGTTGGTGGCGCCGCCGGAGCGCAGCTTGCTCGGCGACTGCACGATCGCGTACAACCGGCTGCCGTCGGCCGCGTAGGCCAGCGTGGTGCGCCCGATGTCGGTCGTGTCGATGTCACCAGTCGGGGTGATCTTGCTGTACGAGCCGGCGCCACCGCCGGTGTTCGACAGGTAGAAGCCGTTGTACGAGCTACCGTTGCGCCAGCCCAGCACCGCCAGCACGCTCTGGCCGTGGGTGCCCGGCTTGATCGCCACGTCGGTGATGATCGAGGTGGCGTACGGCGAGCCGGTCGGGTTCGGGTCCGGCTTCAGCACCAGCGACCACTCGCCGTGGCCGGAGTTGGCCGAGTGCCGGTACAGGCCGTGGCTGGTGGCGGCGTACACCTTGCCGTAGCCGTCGTAGCGCAGGTAGTAGTCGGTGCTGTCGACCAGTGCGTCGCCCCCGACCTTGGAGAAGCTGGCGCCATGGTTGGTGGACCGGAATACCCCGACACCGACGTAGGAATCGCTGTTGGTGTTGGCTTCGCCGGTGCCCACCCAGAGTGCGTGGTCCGGGGTTACCAGCAGCGCGCCGATCGACAGGGTCGGCTGCTTGTCCCAGATCGAGCGCCAGGTGCGGCCCTGGTCGGTGGACTTCCAGACGCCGCCGTCGGCGGTGCCGGCGTAGTAGGTGTTTCCGTCCACCGCCAGCGCGGTGGTGCGGCCGGCGACATCGCGGAAGCCGGCGCCCTCGTTCGACCAGTACGGGTCGGTGTAGCCGGCCGGTTCGGCGTCGTACGGCTGGTTGGTGATCTCGCTCAGGTGGCCGGACGCTCCCGGCATCCGGGCGGCCTGCTCCCGCGCGGCGAGCAGTGCCTGGGCCGAGACGGAGTCGGCCGGTGCGCTGCGCATGGCGGCACGTTCCTCGGCCTGGTCGGCTACCTCGAGCGCGTCACCTTCATCGCGGCCACCCTCGGTCGTTCCGTTGGCGGTGGTGGCGGCACGGTGGTTCTGGCTGGCCGCGTGCTGGGCGGCCTCTATGCGGGCCACCCCGCGCAGCGGGTTCCTCGGCCCTGGCGCGGCTCCGGCCTGCGCGAGGCAGGTACCGGTCATGGTGGCGATAGCGGTCACCACGACCGCTGTTCGCCGCCATGGCAACATACGAATTTCTGGCATGGATCTCCCCCGGGTCTTGTGGGACACCTTTGTCCGGCGCGTTCTGAAGTGTGTCACCGGCCGGGAGCCGCGTCCACCGCTAGTTGGGCGACTGTGGACAACTGACGAGGCGGTCTGTCGGACGAATCGGACAATAACTTCGGCCGCCTCGACGCGGATGATCAGACCGCTATGCTGGCGCGGCGCTCGGCTCGGCTCGGCTCGCTCGCTTCGACGAAGGCGGAGGTGTGCATGGACGGCAGTCCGATGTTTCGGATGCGCTTCAACCCGACCGGCGACGAACTGGCCGCGGCACTTGCCTGCGAGGCGGCGGTGTTCCTCAACGCCTACGGCAACACCGCTGACGAGCTCGCCGAGGCGTACGGGCCGTACGCCGATGCCTCGGTGTTCATTGGCATCTACGAGCCGGGCGGTGACGCGGTCGGCGCGGTGCGGCTGATCCGACCTGGCCCGCTCGGGCTGAAGACGTTGGCCGATGTCTCCCAGCCCCCGTGGTCGCTCGACGTGCACCGGATGGCCCGGGCCGCCCGGTTGGATCTCACCCGCACCTGGGACTTCACGACGCTCGGCGCCCGACGGGGGCTCCGCCGGTGGAGCACCTTGATCTCGGCCGGCTTGTTCCACGGACTGGTGCGGACGGTGAACGCCAACGACATCCCGTCGGCGGTGATGATGATCGACGAGCGGGTTCGCGGCCTGCTGGCAGTCGCCGGCATGACCGGTCAGACCATGCCGGGAGCCCGGCCGCTGCCGTATCTCGGCTCGGCGAGCACCACTCCGGTGTACGAGCACTGCCAGCGGGCTTTCGAACGCCAGCGGCTGGGCAATCCCGACGGCTACCGGCTGTTCATGCTCGGGATCGGCCTGGACGGTATCGAGGTACCACCCCCGGAGACCTTCCGGCTGCAACCGGCGGCCGCCGAGGCGCCGGCCGCGGTGCCCGTCTGACTTGGCACCGGCGCCGGTTCTGACTCAGGCGAACCGGCGTTCGGAGAGCGCGGTCCGCTCCCGGACCCAGTGCTCCACCTCGGCGAACGGCATCGGCCGGGCGACGTGGTAGCCCTGTAGCACGTCCACCCCGAGTGCGATCAGCTCGGCGGCGGTGGCCGCATTCTCGACGCCTTCGGCGACGGTGCGCAGGCCGAGCGCCCGGGCCAGCTGGAAGGTCGAGGCGACGATCATCCGGCTGCGCTGGTCGCTGGTCACCGAGGCGACGAACGAGCGGTCCACCTTCAGTTCCTGCACCGGCAGGTCGCGCAGGTAGGACAGCGAGGAGAACCCGGTGCCGTAGTCGTCGATGGCCACCTGGACCTGATGTGCCCGCAGATCCGAGAGCACCCCGCGGGCCCGTTCCGGCTCCGCCATGAAGGCATCCTCGGTCACCTCGACCACCAGGCTGTCCGGCGGCAACTGCGCCCGATCCAGCTCCTGGTAGAGCCGGGGCAGCAGGACCCCGCTGAGCAGTTCGGGTGGTGCGCAGTTGAGCGAGACCCGCAACTGCAGGCCGGCGTCCCGCCAGCGCCGCAGGTCGGCGATAACCAGCTTGCTGACCGCCTCGGACAGCGCCAGCATCAAGCCTTCCCGGCGAGCCGCCGGCAGGAACGCGATCGGGGACAGCAGACCCTGCTGCGGGTGCTGCCAGCGCACCAGGGCCTCCAGGCCGCAGACCTGCAAGGTCGCCGCGTCCAGCTGTGGCTGGTAGTACATGACCAACTGGCCGTCCAGGATCGCCCGGCGCAGCTCCTCGGCCATCCGCAGCCGCTGCCGGGAGAACTCGTCGGAGTGCGCGTCATAGATCAGCGCGCCGGCCCTGGTCGCCTTGGCCTGGTACATCGCCACATCGGCCCGGCGAAGCAGCTCCGGGCTCTCGGCGTCGTCCGGCAGCCTGCTGGTGATGCCGATCGACGCGCTGGTGGTCAGCTCGATGCCGTCCACCAGGGTCGGCTGGCGGACCACCTCGAGCACCTGGTTGGCGGTCTCCAACAGCAGCAACTCGTCCTGGGTATTCATCACGATGGCGTACTCGTCGCCACCCAGCCGGCCGACCAGCACCGAGGACGGCAGCGCCTGCCGGATCCGGTGCGCGACCAACTGCAGCACCGAGTCGCCGGCGGCATGGCCGAGGGTGTCGTTGACCTCCTTGAAACCGTCCAGGTCGAGCAGCATCAGGCCGAGCGGCTCCCCCGCTTGCATCGCCTCGGCCAGCCGGGCCGCCACCGAGCGCCGGTTCGGCAGCAACGTCAGGTCGTCGGTACGGGACAGTGCGAAGGCCTCGGCGGCCCCGTTCGCCTCGCGCAGCGCGACGACCAGCCGACCGCCGGCCGCCACCAGGGTGAGCACCGCCGGCACCGTGAGGTAGAGGCCCAGCCCGGTGCGCGGGTGGATCGCCAGCAGCGCGGTGGCCACCGAGCCGGCCGCGATCATCAGCAACGGCCCCGGCCGGCGAGGCAGGCCGCGGGCTCGCTCCCGGCGACCCGAGCAGGCGGCCTCGACCAGCAGCCCGAAGCCGGTCGCCCAGGCCAGCCCGTCCAGCACCGAGAAGGCGTAGGTGCCGCGGGACAGGTGGGTGACGAAGTTCAGGTCGGCGACCGCGAACGACAGCAGGCCCGTGGCGAGTGCCAGCGATTTGGGGCCGGCGGCCCGGATCCGCAGCATCACCTGTCCCATGACCAGCATCGCCAGGGCGGTGTCGATCATCGGGTAGAGCAGCGCGACCAGCAGCGGCACACCGGTGCGGCCGGCCACACCGCCGATCGGGGTGAGCAGCAGCATGCCGGCCAGGCAGGTGGTGCCGGCGCAGACCACGACCGCGTCCAACCAGGCGCCGCGGGCTGACCGCTGCCAGTGCGCCTCGTCCAGGATCAGATAGCCGGCGATGGCCAGGTAGGACGCAAGGAAAACCCATTCGCCGGGGCCCGGGAACCGGGTCAGATCCGGTTGCGAGCTGGCGTTGAGCAGCACTGAGCCGGTAGCCCAGAACGCCACGCCGCAGAACAGCGCGGCCAGCGCGGCACGGCGCCGGCTGTTCACGACGGCGGCGACGAGCAGCCGGGTCAGCACCAGCAGGAAGAACGCGCCGAGGGTGAGCACGTGAGCGAACTGAACCTCGCCGCCGGAGGTGCCGGCCAGGATCAGGTTGGCCGAGAAGCCGCCGACGACGATGAGCCAGGTCGCCACGCCGAGCCAGCGGACCGCGCGCTGACTGCGCGATTGGTGGTACGTGGTCGCTCGGAACATGTCACTCATCCCCGTCGGAGTGCCGGCCGGCTGCAGACACCCTCATCCCTCTCATCGGCACGCTCTTCCGTCTCGTGAATGTGCGCCTTCGGTGGTCAGCTCACCTGAGCTGCCGCGTCTCCGGACTGCTCGGTGAGCATGCCGGCCAGCCACCGGGTGGCCCGCTCGGCCGTCATGGGCGCGGCGATGTGCCAACCCTGCGCGCCGTCGCAACCGAGGCTGCGCAGTGCCTGCCACTCCGCTTCGGTCTCGACGCCCTCGGCGATGGCCGGCATGCCCAGCGCGTGCGCCAGGTCGACGATGGCCCGGACGATCCCGACGGTGGAGGCGCCCTCGGACAGCCGGGAGACGAACGCCCGGTCGATCTTGATCTCACTCACCGGCAGGCTCTGCAGCCGGAGCAGTGAGGAGTAACCGGTGCCGAAGTCGTCCAGGCTCAGCGTCACCCCCATGCTCTCCAGGTCGAGCAGCATGCCTTGCAGCTCCTCGGTCTGCTGCGCCACCACCCGCTCGGTGATCTCCAGCTGCAACATGCCGGTGGGCAGCCGGTAGAGCCGCAGTCCGCTCAGCACCAGGTCGGCCAGCCGGCCGCCCAGCAGGTCGGCCAGCGATACGTTCACCGCCACCGGGACCGTGAGGCCCTGGTCCCGCCAGCTGGCCATCTGGGCCAGCGCCATGCTGACCACCCGATCGGTGAGCAGATGCATGATGCCGGACCGCTCGGCGAGCGGGATGAACTCGTCCGGCGGGATGAAGCCCCGCTGCGGATGCTGCCAGCGGATCAGCGCCTCGACACCGAGCAGCGAGCCGTCGGCCAGCGAGACCTTCGGCTGGTACTGCAGGGTCAGCGCGTCCTCGTCGAGCGCCTGGCGCAGTTCGCTGAGCAGGGTCAACCGGTCGGCCGAGTTGCGGTCCCGGTGCGCGGAGTAGGTCGCGACGCCACAGCGCGTCTCCTTGGCGACGTACATGGCCACGTCGGACAACCGCAGCAGATCCTCGGCCTGGTAGGCATGGTCCGGGTGCATCGCCAGGCCGATCGAGGCTTCGATCTCCAGCATCATCCCTTCCAGCGCGACCGGGCTGGCCAGCGAGGCTCGGATCCGCTCGGCGACGCCCAGCACCTCGGCCTCGTCGGCGTCTGGCACGATCACCGCGAACTCGTCGCCGCCGAGCCGGGCGAGATGGTCACCCGGCCGTACCGAGTGACTCAGCCGGGCGGCGAAATTGACCAGCAGTTGGTCGCCGACATGATGCCCGAGGGTGTCGTTGACCTCCTTGAAATGGTCAAGGTCGATCAGCAACAGGCCGAACGGCCGGTTGTCCCTTTTCGACCTCGCCAGCTCGGCCGCAAGCGACTCCTGGAGCAGGGCTCGATTGGCCAGCCCGGTCAGCGGGTCGTGGCCGGCCTGGTGTTCCCGCTCCAGCGACATCTGAGCCATCTTGAAGACCAGCACCAGCGGGATCAGCAGCAGCGGCAGCAACTCCCAGGCCGTATTGGCGACCACCACCACCAGCGGCGACAGGGCAAGCACCGAGAACGTGGTGGCGGTGTAGTGCACCACGTCGGTGGTGATCAGCTCCCAGAACGAGGAAAGCCAGGACAGCGCCCCGGAGACCAGCACCAGGTTGGTGACGAAGTAGGCGCTGCAGGCGCCGAGCATCCAGGTCAGGTCCCAACCGCTGGTATGTCCGAGCGGGGTGGACAGGCTCGGGCGTCGGCCGGCCAGCGACATCACCAACCAGCCGGCCGCGATCGACACGTTGTACTGCCCGATGTTGAAGACGACCTTCCACGCAGCTTTTCGCAGCCGCAGGTCGGCCGCCAGCGACGCGATGCTGACCACGACCACCGCTGGCCAGAGCCCCCAGAGGAAGAGGATGGCCATCGAGAAGGCGGTTGACATGACCACGCCCTGCGGGTCGTGCCCGGAGCCCTGCACCAAGGGGCGGAGTTCCAGCAGAACCATCAGCACGGCGGTCATCACCAGCGGCGCGCCGGCCTGCCGCAGCGGTGCCTCGATGACACCGACGACGGCTGCGGCGAGTAGCACCAGGCCCCCGGCCACCGAGAAAGTCCAGAACACCGAGAACAGCGACCACCGCCAGAACGGTGGATGTCCGGCCGCTGGCCGGCTCGGGTCACTGGGCACGCCGCTCCTATCGGTGCTCGCTCTCCGAAGGTGAGCAGAATTCCGCGCTCTGCCTATCCGGCGGCAAGACCGCCTCGTGGTTTTAACGATGGACATTCCGTTGGCCCGGATTGTGCAGAGTACCGCGAACCGATCTTGCCCGGCTCGGCCACCGGCGCACCGAGCCGACTACTCTCGGCTTACCGGGCCGTGCGCCGCCATGGGGGTCAAGGATGGGCCAGGACTACCGACCGTCAGCCGAGGAGTGCTCGGACCTGGAGTACGACCTGGCACATGACGCCACGGGGCCGCCAGCCGTACCGGAACACGGACCGCCGCCGACCACGTATATCTCCACCGAGTCCGACTACGACGGCGATTACTCCTACGACCTCGCGCACGACATACCCCGCCAGCGGGCCGCCCGGCCGGATGAGTCATCGGCCGGCACGGGCGGCCGGGATTGATCGGCGGTCAACCGGCAGGCTGCAGGTCGAGTTCCTCCGGTTCGGCGTAGACCACCGCATCCGAGTCCGGCACCAGCTCGTACCCCTGGTCGGCCATCCGGATCGGCATGTTGTCGGCGTCCAGCTCGACTGAGCCCGACAGCCCCCGGCGCCGTTTGACGAAGGTGGCGGTACCGCGACTCAGGTCGTGCCCGATGGCCTCGGGGTCGATCTCGTAGGCGACGTGACTGCTCTCCTCCTTCAGGTACTGCCTGGAGTAGATCCGGCCGGTGACCACGATCGGATCGCCCTTCTTCAGCGACAGAGCGGCGTTCTCGGCCAGTTCCCGCCAACAGGTGACGTTGACGAAGAACTTGTGCCCGTCCACCCACTGGCCGCTGTCCCGGTCCTTGCGGCGCTGGGTGCTGGCCACTCGGAACGACGCACGGGAGTAGCCGTTCTGGGTCGGTCGGTTGACCACGTCGTCGACGACATTGCCGACGATGGTGATGCTGGTCGCGTTCATGAGCACTCCTGTTGGATGGGCTTGATGCCCTTTGCGGGCACCCCTCCACTAGACCGGCTGGACCGGCGATCGAGGGCGGTCGGTGGCAGGTTGTGGACGGCCGGCCCGACCGAATTGGCGAACCACAAGCCGACTCCGCCCCGTCCAGGGCGATTGTGGACAACTCGGCAATCGGGTTTGCCCAACGGCCGCAACCGCGGCTGAATCGACGGCATCATGTTCCAGACCACGCTTCCCGTCAGCCGGCCCGATACGACTGGCTCCTGCCCGGCCGGACCGCCTCCGAGTACCGACCCGGCCGGCCTGTCCCGGCAGGTCGGCTACCTGGAGCTGGAGCGGCTGCGGTGGAACGGGGCGCCGGATCGCTGCCCGCATTGCGGGTTTGCCGGCCGCTGCCAACTGCTCCGTCAGCACGCCGGGGGTGACCGGCGCCGGGCCGGAAGCTCGAGCTCGTCCCGTCGGGCCTGGCGGTGTGCCCAGTGCCGGCAGCAGTTCTCAGTGCTGACCGGAACGGTTCTGCAGGGCAGCCGGGTAGCCCCGCAGTGCTGGCTTGCGGTGGCCGGCGAACTCGCCCGACCGCGGCCAGGCGCCGCCGGCCGGCTCAGCCGGGCACAGGGCATCCAGGTCGAGACCGCCGAGCGCTTACTTCGCCGGCTGCGTGCCGCCTGCGAACTCGCCGAACTCAGTCCGACAGCCGACCAGCACCGGTTGCTGACGCTGTTGCTGCGCCTGCCCACAGCCACCGTCGAACTGGCTCGGATCGCCGCACCGCTGAGCCGGGACGGCAAGCCGACCAGGGGGCCCTACCGTGACTACCACTGAGCCGATGAGCGCTGAACCGGCGAGCGCTGAGCTGACTCCGGTCGCTCGCCGGTCAGCTGCGCAACCCGGTCTGGTCCCGCGCCGGGTTGAGCACTCCGAGCTTGAAGTCGAAGCGGGTCGGGATAGCGCCGGATTTCTCCTTGACCACGTGCCATTCCTGCGCGGCCAACATCCCGCCTACCCATTCGGCGACGAGTTGTTGCATGGCCTGCTCGGCATCGGCAGGGGTCGCGAAGGCCTCGAGCGTCCGGTACGCCTCGACGTCACCGATCCGAACGACGCCCACGAAACCCCAACTGTCGCTCGCCGCATCGGCACCGATCGAGATCATGACATTCGGCATCGCCGGCCCCTTCCGTTCAAAAGGCCGCTGGGGTGTTTTCAGCTCACCAGTCATCGCGGAGTGCGGCGGAGCCTACGGCAAGCGCGTCAGATCGGGGTAAGCATCTTGGGACCTGACAGCGCCGCCTCAGCTACCCGCCACCGGACAGAACGCTTTGCGATACGCCGACGGCGCCACTCCGGTCTGGCGTTGAAAGTGGTGGCGCAGCAGCGCCGCGGTGCCGAAGCCGGACCGCCGGGCGATCTGCTCCACCGGATCGGTGCCCGCCTCCAGTTGCCGCCGCGCGTAGAGCACCCGCTGGCGCAGCAGCCAGGCGTGCGGCGTGGTGCCGGTCGCCTCGGCGAACCGCCGGGCAAAGGTGCGCGGACTGAGGTTGAGCTCCCGGGCCATCGACGACACCGAGTGCGGTTCGTGCAGCCGACCGAGCAGGCTGTCCAGGTAGCCGGCCAGCCCGTCGACTCCGGGCGACGGTACCGGTACCTCGATGTACTGCGCCTGACCCCCGGCGCGCTGCGGCGGAATCACCATCCGCCGGGCCACCGCATTCGCCACCTCGGCGCCGTGCTCGGTACGGATCAGGTGCAGGCAGACGTCGAGCCCAGCCGCCGTGCCGGCGGAGGTGTACACCCGGTCGTCGCAGACGTAGAGCACGTTCGGGTCCACCTCGGCGTCCGGGAACCGTTCGGCCAAGGCGGCGGCATGGCGCCAGTGGGTGGTACACCGACGTCCGTCGAGCAGCCCGGCGGCCCCGAGTGCGAAGGCTCCCGAGCACAGGCCGAGCACCGCCGCACCACCGCGGTAAGCCGCGCGCAGGGTGTCGCAGACGGCGGTCGGAACCTCGGCCGCGTCGGCACCGGCCGAGACGATGACCAGGTCGGCGTCCAGCGCCTCCTCGAACCGGTGGTCGGTGGTGATGGTGAAGCCGTTCGAAGTCGGCACCGGCGCCGCCGACTCAGAGGTCACCACGAACTCGTAGCTCGGCAGCCCGTCATCGGATCGGTCGGTACCGAACGCCTCACAGGCGACCCCGAACTCGAAGGGGTGCAGGCCCGGATAGAGCAGCACGGCAACCTTGCGCAGCGTCATGCCGCCATGGTGCCAACGCTCGTGGCAGGAAATCAACGAACCTCGGCATTTCTGCCACTGGTGGCTGGATATCGATCAGCGCACAGTTTCTGCCATGCTTCTGTTACTGATTCTCGTCCTCACGTTGTCGATCGCAGCCCTGTCCGGATCGCTGCCGGATACCCGGGATCCGCGGTACGGTCTGCGGCTCGGGCGCCCCCGCTCCAGGGGTCCGGCAGGCCCATCGGAGCCTCGCTAGCATGTCCGCAAAGCCCCCGTAGCTCAGCGGATAGAGCGCCCGCCTTCTAAGCGGTCGGTCGTAGGTTCGATCCCTACCGGGGGCGCTGCCGGTACCGCGCACCGCCCGCCGGTTCGATCCCGCGGTGCTGGACGCGGTCGGCGAGCAGAGCCCCCACAGCCCGGCGCCGAATGCCAGCGAAGCAGCGGCACTGAGCACCCCGACGCGCGACGCGATGACGACCAATGCCGCCGGCCAGCTGCCGAACCCTTGGCCGGTCGAGCGGTGCTCGACGAACAAAGGCGGTTATGCGATCAGCCCGTCGGAGTCCGCAACGGTCGGGAGCGTGCTGGTCCAGGCCGTCGCCGCGTCCGCGGACAGCAGCTCGCTGGCGTGATCGGCCGGAAGCGGCCGGGAGAAGTAGTAGCCCTGCCCGACATCGCAGCCCATCCGGCGCAGCGCCAGGAACTGGTCGAAGTGCTCCAGGCCCTCGGCAACCGTCCGGACTCCGAGGCTGTGGCCGAGTTGGACGATGCTGCGGGTCAAGGTTGCCTCGCCGCCGGCGTTGCCCAGTCGATCGATGAACGACTTGTCGATCTTGAGGATGTCGAACGGGAACCGGTTCAGGTAGGACAGCGACGAGTAACCGGTGCCGAAGTCGTCGATGGCCAGCCGGACCCCGACCTCCTTCAGCGCGTTCAGGGTGGCCAGCACCGCGTCGCTGTCGTCGAGCAGCACCGACTCGGTCATCTCCAGGCAGAGCAGCTCCGGCGCCAGGCCCGATCGCGACAGGGCCTGCCGGACCAGGTCGATGAAGTCCGGCTGGTCGAGCTGCCGGGCGGAGACGTTCACGCTGACCCCGATCGGCCGGCCTTCGGCTGCCGTCCAGGCCTGCGCCTGCAAGCACGACTCGGTCAGGATCCAGGTGCCCAGCTGGCAGATCATCCCGGTGGACTCGGCAACCGGGATGAACTCCGAGGGGGGCACGAAGCCGCGCACCGGGTGCTGCCAGCGGGCGAGCGCCTCGAAGCCGAGGATGCGGCCGCTGGTCATCTCGATGTTCGGCTGGAAGAAGACGCTGAACTCGTCGTTGTTGAGGCCCCGGCGCATCTCGGCAGCCAGTTCGAGGCGGCCCACCAGGTCCGAGTGCATCTCCGGGTGGTACAGCGTGTAGCCGTGGGCGCCGGCCGCCTTGGTGCGGTACATCGCCAGGTCGGCGTTGCGCATCAGCCGGCCGGCGTCCGAGGCGTCCGAGGCCTCCCAGCCGCCATAGGCGATGCCGATGCTGGCCGTCACGTGCAGGTCGACCTGGTCGACCCCTATCGGCACCCTCAACGCGTCGAGCACCCGCTGCGCGACCTCCTCCGCCCGGTCGGTCTCATCCTCACTCCCGGTCACCAGGATCGCGAATTCATCGCCACCGAACCGGGCCACCGTGTCTTCGGCACGCACCGAGGCCGAGAGCCGGTGCGCGACCTCGACCAGCACGTTGTCGCCGACCGCATGCCCCCGCGAGTCGTTGATCTCCTTGAACCCGTCAAGATCCAGGAACAGCACCGAGACCGGCGCAGCGTTCCGGTCGCGGCGCCGGAGTTCCTGCTCGACCCGGTCGGTGAACAGCGCCCGGTTGGCGAGGTTGGTGAGCGCGTCATGGAACGCCTCGTGGATGAGCTGGCTCTCCAGGGTCTTGCGTTCGGTGATGTCGCGGCTGTTGAGCACCAGGGCCCCGACGTTCGGGTCCGCCAGCAGGTTGGTGATGGTGATCTCGGCCTGGCAGTCGTGACCCCGCGCATGGCTCAGGGCCACCTCGATCGTCACCGTGCCGTACGGCCGGCTGACCACGCTGTTGATCCCCTCGTTCAGCCGGCCCGCGTCGCGCGATGCGAGCAACGAGGTCAGCGGACGCCCGAGCAGTACCACCGGGTCGTGCCCGAAGACCCGCTCCATCGACTGGCTCTGGTAGAGCACCACGGTGTCGAGGTCGATCACCGTGACCACGTCGGAGCTGTGCTGGACCAGCGCCTGGAACCGCTGTTCGCTCGATCGAAGCTCAGCGGTCCGGGCTTCCACCCGCGCCTCCAGGTTGCGGGTGAGCGCCCGGTTCTCCAGCATGGTCAGCGCCTGCCTGCCGATCATGAGCAAGATCATCAACGACCGGTCCCAGAACACGAAGGTCGACGTGTGCCGTCCCTGCAGCGTGTCGATCACGCTGGCCAGCACCGCGCCGACCACGACCAGGTACGGCAGCATGATCCCGATCGGACCGCCCACCCGGTTCTCCGTCGCACCCACCTCGACGGTCGGAGCCGGCTTCAGACCGGCCAGCACGATCAGCAGGAAGCCGGCGAACCAGCCGGCGTCGATCGTGGCACCCGAGGTGTAGGCGCCGGTGATGGTCAGGTAGGCGAACCCGCTGTCCGACAACGAGAAGATGACCAGGCCGGCGCCGATCAGGAACAACGGCATCCGAGCCGAGTGGCTCTGCCGGTCGCGGGCCAGGATGAACAGCACGATCGTCACGATGACGACGTCGCTGACCGGGTAGGCCAGGCTGATCACCAGCCCCAGCGTGCTGTCCGCGCCGGCCGAGATGAGCCGTCCGACCAGCAGCATGAAGCTGATCAGCAGCAGCCCGGCGGCGACCATCAGACCGTCCAGCACGCTGCGGGCGCGGTTGGCGACGGCCTGGGCGGCGAGCGGGACGGCCAGCAGCCCGGCGGCGGTGCACAGCGGCATGCCCAGGTAGCCCACGTCGGCAAACGACGGAAAGGGCACCTGGACGTGCTCGACGCAGTCGTACCAGGTCCAGACCGCCTGCCCCAAACCCCACGACAGGCTGCCGGCTGCGATGAGCGCCCAGGACCACTTCATCCGGCTCACCGCTTGCCGGGTCCGCGCCCCGCAGGCGATCGCGGCCGCGAAGGCGGCGGCGCACAGGCCGAAGTCCGACACCAGCCGCTCGACGTCCGCGCCGCCGAACCTCGACGACAGGCACGCCGCGAAAACCAGCCCGACGCAGGCCAGCCCGAGGCACAGCCAGCGGTACCGTCGCAACGCAGCGACCCGACGACGATCAGTCACCACGTCGTCGATCGCGGCCGTGCGAGCGATCATGTCCACTCTTTCCTGGCAGCATTGAGACCCTAAGCCCCATCGGCTCACAGCGGTTTAACTTGACCGTAAGGTGTTTACTCTCCGTCACCAGCTCTGGGTGAAACCGGGTGCCGCTGCGGCGTTCGGGGCGCCCAGGGTTGGCCAGGACCGCCCAGGGCCGCCCAGGGCCGGCAGGACGGCTGGGGGAACCGCTTGCACCCGAACCCGTCCTGTGCTCGGATCGGTGGAAATCCGATCGCCGACGTCAGTAAGGAAGGCCATGGGCTCCGAGGTACCGCCCGAAGCACGGTCAGAGCGACTGGTGCTCGGCAACGGCGCCCGGATCAGCCCGCAGCTGACCGGCCTGTGGCTGCGCGCGCTGTACGAGAGCCCGCAGATCTTCGCCGGCATCCTGGACTCCGCCGGCCGGCTGCTGGACGCCAACGAGCTGGCCATCGAGGGTTGCGGCCTGAGCCGGGACGAGGTGGTCGGCCGGCCGTTCTGGGAGTGCGGCTGGTGGGCGCGGGACCCGGCGGTGGCGGCCCGAGTACGGGAATGGTGCCGGCTGGCTGCCGGCGCGCCGGTGCGGGGCACCTCCGACTACTTCACCGGAGACGGCAGCCGCCGCCTGGTGGACATGGTGCTGTCACCGGTGACCGACCCCAACTCCGGCGAGAGCTACCTGGTCGCCGCCGGCTCCGACGTGACCGACGCGGTGCAGGCCCGGGAACAGCGGGCGCTCGAGGAGGCCAAAGCCCTGCGGGCCGACCAGCTCGACCAGGAGCACAAGCTGCAGGTGGTGCAGCACGCCCAGGAACTGGCGGTCGCCCGGCTGCGACAGTTGATCGGCGCCACCGTGGCGATGGCAGCCTCGGAGACGATCGCGGTGCTGGTCAACGACGTCGTCGAGCGCGCGGTCGGGGTGCTCGGCGCCGACGCCGGCATGCTGGCCGTCCGGGAGGGCGACCAGCTGCTGGTCACCGTGAGCAGCAACCTCTCCCACCTTCCGGATTGGACGCAGCCGCTCGACAGCCACCTGCCGATGGCGCACGTGGCCCGGACCGGGCGTCGGCTGCTGGTGGAGGACCGCGAGAGCATGCGGGCGTTCTCGGCCGAGGCGGACCGCCGGTATGCCGAGACCGAGCGGCAGGCGTGGGGCTTCTTCCCGCTCCGCACCGGCGGCCGGGTGATCGGCACCCTCGCGGTCGGCTGGCGCGGCGAGCACGCGATCGCCGACGACGAGATCGCGCTGCTGGAAGCGTTCAGCGCCCAGTGCAGCCAGGCGCTGGACCGGATCCGGCACCAACAGGACGAGCGTTCCGCGGCCCAGCGGGTGGCCCGGCTTGCCGAGGCGTTGCAGATGTCGCTGCTGACTCCGCCGAGGGTGGCGCACGGCCTGCAGATCGCGGTGCGTTACCAGCCGGCCGCCGAGCAGGCCCGGGTCGGCGGCGACTTCTACGACGCCTTCGTCGACATCGACGGGGCGACGGTGGTCGCGGTCGGCGACGTGGCCGGGCACGACACCGCTGCCGCGGCGGCGATGGCGCAGATCCGCAACCTGGTTCGCGGCCAGGCCTACAGCACCACGGACGGTCCGGCCGCAGCGCTGCACCGGCTGGACGAGACGCTCAGCGGCCTGGACGTCCAGGTGATCGCCACCGCGTTGCTGGTGCGGATCGAGGCCTGGGCCGCAGGCGCCCGAGGCGGCCGGCAGCTGACCTGGTCGAACGCCGGGCACCCGCCGGCGATGGTGCGGATGCCGGACGGTGAGGTGCGGGTGCTCGACGCCCAGCCGAACCTGCTGCTCGGGGTGCGTCCGGGCACCGATCGCTGGGAGTACCAGATGTCGGCGCCGGACGGCACCACCCTGCTGCTCTACACCGACGGCCTGATCGAGCGCCGGGACCAGGACATCGACGAGAGCATCGAGACGCTGCGAGCGCTGTTCTCCTCGGTCGGGCACGAGTCGCCCGAGCTGATCTGCGAGGTGCTGCTCGACAAGCTCGAGGCCGGCGCCGGCGACGACGACGTGGCCCTGGTGGTGGTGCGGATCGGCAACGGGACCGCGCTAGGAGGTCATGGACCGGCGTTTCGGTGATCGGACCGACCGGACTAACCGAACCGACCGGACCGACCGGCGCTTCCGGCTACGTCGCCGGACCGCCGGGAGCCTGCGGGCGGGGCCGGCCAGCAGATGCCGCTGCCGGTGGTGTTCCTCGGTGAGGTCGTGCAGCCGGGCGGTGAGCAGGTCCGCCAGCGCGATCAGCCCGAGCAGCTGGCCCTCGTCCTGCCGGCTGACCACCGGCGCCCGGCTGATCCGATGCTCGGCGAAGACGTTGGCGACGTGCCGCAGGGTGTCGTCGGCGTAGACCACCACCGGCCGCTCGACGGCCAGGCTGCTGACCAGCGCGTCCCGCGCTGCGGTCCGCAACCGGGCGGCCGGCACCACCCCGCACAACCGGCCGCCGGCCAGCACCGGATAGAGCCGTTGCGGATCGGCCGCCGGCAGCCCGACCTCGGCGACCCGGGCTCCGGACTCGAGCACCCGGGCGTCCGGGTCGAGCACGTCGGAGGCCAGGAATGCCTCCAGCGGGTCGGTCGAGTACTCGCGGGTCAGGTGCAGCCCGCGGCGGGCGATCTTCTCGGTGAGCACCGATCGCTTGAGCACCAGGGTGGACAGCGCGTACGCCGCGCACGAGCCGACCAGCAGCGGCAGCACGGTGTTCCAGGCGTGGGTCAGTTCGAGGGTGAACACCACGCCCGTCAGCGGCGACCGCATCACCCCGCCGACCACGGCGGCCAGCCCGATCATCGCCCAGAAGCCCGGGAACACCGACGGGAACACGGTGCCCTCCAGCGCACCGAGCGCGCCACCGACCATGAACATCGGCGCCAGCACGCCACCCGAGGTGCCGGACCCGAGCGCCAGCGCCCAGATCAGCGTCTTCACCACCAGGATGCCGACGATCAGCGAGATGGTGGCCCGTCCGGTGAGCAGTTGGTCGATCACGTCGTAGCCGACGCCGAGCGCCCGCGGCTCGATCAGGCCGCCGATGCCGATGATCAGGCCACCGATCGCCGGCCACCACATCCAGTGCGTGCGCAGCCGCGCGAACAGGTCCTCGGACACGTAGACCAGCGCGGTGGCGCCGATCGCGAGCAGGCCGCCGGTCAGCCCGGTGATCAGGCACAGCGCGTCGTCACCGGCGGTCAACCGGCTGCCGGCGGTGCTGACCGCGAAGATCGCCGCGGTGCCCAGCAGCGGCCCGCGCACCACGGTCGCCATCACCGTGGCCACCACGACCGGCACGAAACTGCGCGGTCGCCACTCGAACAGCAGCAGCTCGACCGCCAGCAGCACCGCGGCCAGCGGTGAGTTGAAGGTGGCCGCCATGCCGCCGGCGGCGCCGGCCACCAGCAGCGTCTTGCGCTCGTCGGCCGACAGCCGCAGCAGCTGGGCCAGCATCGAGCCGACCGCGCCGCCGGTCATGATGATCGGCCCCTCCGCTCCGAACGGGCCGCCGGTGCCGATGCTGACCGCCGCCGAGATCGGCTTGAGCACCGCCACCCGGGGCGCCACCCGGCTGCCACCGGTCAGGATCGCCTCGATCGCCTCGGGCATGCCGTGGCCGCGGATCTTCTCCGAGCCGAACCGGGCCAGCAGTCCGACCACCAGACCGCCCACCACCGGCGCCAGCAGGACCAGCGGCGCGGGGTGCCGGACACCGCCGGGGGCGACCAGCCCGGTCGCCAGCCGCTGGTAGAAGACGGCGTTGGTGATCAGGCCGATCAGCCGCAGCAGCAGCCAGGACGCCACCGCCGCGGCGGCCCCGACCGGGATCGCCCAACCGGCGATCTGCAGCATCCGGGCGTCGACCGTGAAGTCGCCGAGATGGCGTGGACGGGCATCACTCGAAGCATCTTGCATCATGCAAGTATTGCACGTCGCAAGATGTGGTCGGCGCGCCTCGGATCAGTCCTCGGTCAGCACCTCCGCCAACCGGCGCCGATGGGACGAGGCGGTAACCGGCGCCCGACCGACCCGCAACAGCACCATCGGATGGCCGACCAGGCCCAGCTCCTGGCGCAACGCCTGCCGGGTCCGCGGAATCTCGATCACCTGGGTCAGCGGGCTGACCGCGTACCCGTGCCGGGTTGCCACCAGCCAGATCCGCTCCAGTGCCTCACCGGCCCGCAACCAGCCGAGCGGATCGTCGTGGTCCGCGGTCAGCAGCAGCAGGCACTGCCGCAGGCTCGACCGGGTCTCGGTGGGCAGCCAGCCGGTGCCCCGCGCGTCGAAATCCCGGATCGGCACGTCGTCGGCCGCGCCGGCGTCCACGTGCGGCACCGCGGTGGCCGGCACCCCGTCGCGGCGGGCCGGGTCGTCGGTGGTCCAGTGCCGCAGCTCGGCCCGGTAGGCCGGGTTGGCGTTCTGCTCGGCGTCTGCCTGCTGGCTCAGCACCGCGGTGGCCACCCGGTGCTGCTGTTCGGCGATCACGAACAGCCCCGACTCCTCCCAGCCGGCGGCCAGCACCAGCTCGCCGATCACCTGTTCCGGAACCGGGTCGGGGCTGAACTGCCGCCGGTTCGTCTGCCGGCTCTCGACCGCCGGGTTCAAGGCGGCCAGCGCCGGGTCCGCGGCGCCTCCCTCGACCAGGCCGACGGTCGCCAGCAGGTCGGGCTCGGCCTGATCCGGCAACCGCCGCAGCACCGGCTCGCTGCCGGCGGCGGCCAGCTGCACCCGGGCGTTGAACAGCGCGCAGCCGCAGCTGATCAGCAACTGCCGCCCGGTCGGGTCCAGCACCGACAGCTGCCGGCTCCGATCCGCCCGCAACTGCAACACGTCGGCGGTCAGCCGCAGCTGCCACGGTTGGGTGTTGTGCACCGACGGCGCCAGGGTCGCCCGAATCGCCGCGAGTCGCAGGGCGTCCCGGACCGCCGGGGTGTGTGCCACGGTGCTTGCCATCTGCTGGGGTCCCTTCGTCGGCTCGGCGCTCCCGCACCGGGACCGCTGCCGCCCAGCATCGGCTCCGAGAGCGGCCGGACGGCAGGTGCGAAGGTCCCGGTCGGCCAACCGTCCAGCCGTCCCCAGGCACGTCCTACGGCACCGGTTCCCATGCAGGTCCTTTGACCCTGTGCCCCGGGCAGCCGCTCGGCCGAGGATCGAGGCGGAGTTTCGATCGTCGAGGCTCGGCATTCGCCAACCAGGCGGTCGCCGGATGGCGAACGGTATTCGGAGAATCGATGATGGCTGACCGATACGCGGTGATAGCGGCGGTAGACGGCTCCTCGAACAGCAGGGCCGCGGTCCGCTGGGCCGCCACCGAGGCTGCCCGACGCCGGGCGACCCTGTTCGTGGTGCACGTCTGCGAGATCACCAACGCCGGGCTGTGGACCACCCCGAGAGTGCAGTCGGAGTGCCGCGAGCTGGCCCGCCCGATCGTCGCCGAGGCGGTGGAGCTGGCCGGCGAGACGGTGCCGGGCCTGCCGGTCGACGGCGAGGTGCTGCTCGGCCAGGCGACCCGCACCCTGCTGGCGATCAGCAAGCGCTGCGAGCTGATGGTGCTCGGCCGGTCCGGCAAGGGAGCGCTCGCCGCGCACCTGGTCGGCTCGGCCACCGCCCGGTTGGCAGCGCACGCGCACTGCCCGATCGTGGTGGTGCCGACCCCGCCGGCCAGCGGCGTCAGCCCCGGTGGCCAGGTGGTGGTCGGGGTGGCGGACCGGCCGAACCGCGGGCTCACCCTCGACTTCGCGATCGACGAGGCGCTGGTGCGCTGCTCACCGCTGGTTGCCGTCCGGGCCTGGCACGGGCCGTCCGGGTTGCCACTGCACCCCGACGTGCCACTGCGCCACCCCGCCGACCAGGAGCACCAGGAGCAGGACCAGCTGGCCCAACTGCTGGCCGCCCACCTGGCCGACCGGTCGGCGCCGGTGCCGAGCACCCCGGTGGTGCGGGCCGGCCAGCCGGCCGGCGTGCTCAGCGGGCTCTGCCGGCCGGCCGACCTGCTGGTACTCGGCCAGCACCGGCACGCCGAGTTCCTGCCGGCCACCGTCGGCCGGGTGATCTCCGACTGCCTGCACCAGGCGCCGTGTCCGGTCGCGGTGGTGCCCGAGCCGGTGCTCGAGGAGCGGGTGCAGGAACAGCCCCGGGTGGTCGAGACCGCCGGGCTCATCACCTACTGAAACCGACTTCATCCGCTGAGCCTTCAAGGTTCCGCCGACCGCGAAAGGGGACGGCCATGAAAGCCCTCGTCTACCACGGACCGGGCCGGCACAGCTGGCAGGACGTTCCGGAACCGGAGCTGCGGGACGCCGACGACGCGATCGTCCGCGTCGACGCGGTGACCATCTGCGGCACCGACCTGCACATCCTCAAAGGGGACGTGCCCGAGACCGAAGCGGGCCGGGTGCTCGGTCACGAGGCGGTCGGCACCGTCGAGCAGGTCGGCACCGGAGTTCGCGACATCAAGGTCGGCGACCGGGTGCTGATCTCGTGCATCTCGCCGTGCGGGCGGTGCGCGTACTGCCGAGCCGGCCATTACGGCCAGTGCCGCAACGGCGGCGGCTGGGTGCTCGGCCACCTGATCGACGGCGTGCAGGCCGAGCGGGTGCGGGTGCCGTTCGCCGACAACTCGCTCTACCCGCTGCCGGACGGCGTCAGCAACGAATCCGCGCTGCTGCTGGCCGACATCCTGCCTACCTCGTTCGAGGTCGGGGTGCTCAACGGCAAGGTGATGCCCGGCGACACGGTGGTGATCGTCGGCTGCGGACCGATCGGGCTGGCGGCGATCATCCTGGCCCGGCTGTTCTCCCCCGGCTGCATCGTCGCGGTGGACCCGGCCACCAACCGGCTGGACGCGGCCAAGCAGTTGGGCGCCGACGTCTGCGCGCCGACCCCGGAAGCCGCCCGGGAAGCGGTCGACGAGCAGACCGGCGGTCTCGGCGCCGAGGTGGCGATCGAGGCGGTCGGGGTGCCGGAGTCGTTCGAGCTCTGCGCCGACCTGGTCCGGCCCGGCGGCCGGGTGGCCAACGTCGGCGTGCACGGCCGGCCGGTCACGCTGCACCTGGAGAAGCTCTGGATCGCCGACGTCACCATCACCACCGGCCTGGTCGACACCTCCTCCACCCCGCGACTGCTCAGCATGCTGGCCGCCGGCCGGCTGGAGACCAGCGGCCTGATCACCCACCGGTTCGGCCTCGGCGAGATGCTCGAGGCCTACGACGTGTTCGGCCAGGCCGCCGACACCGGAGCGCTGAAGGTGGCTCTGTTCCGAACCTGATTGCCCATACCCGAACACCTGATTGTCGAACGCGAGGAGAGCCCTGTAATGACACGCACCGGACGCCGGATCGTGCTCGGCGTCAGCGGGCACGAGACCGCGCACCTGATCGCGTGGGCCGCCCGGATCGTCCAGACCGGCGATGCGGTACGGATCGTGCACGCCTACAGCCCCATCCCGTACGCCGCGACCGACTGGCAGCTACCGGTTGAGAACGACGAGCTGGTCCGCGAGGCGACCGCCCGGCACGTCCGGGCGGCGGCCGCCCGGTTGCGCCGGCAGCGGCCGGACGTGCTGGTGGCCGACGAGTTCACCGGCCATCCGCCGGCGACCGCGCTCGCCGAGGCAGCCCGGGATGCCGATCTGGTGCTGGTCGGAGTGCCGCACGGCGATCGCAGCCGGACGGTGCTGGCCCGGTTGCTTGCCCGGGCCGACTGCCCGGTGATCGTGCTCGGCGCCGCCGAGCCGGCCGGCACCGGACCGGTCACCGCGGTGCTGCAGGGCACGCCGGCCGACGACCCGGTGCTGCTGGCCGCGTTCGACGAGGCGCACCGGCGGCGGGCCGGGCTGCTGGTGCTCAAGCCGTGGCAGCCGCCGCTGGAGGGCGACGTCTACTACGCCGAGACAGCCGAGCAGAAGGCGCTGGACAGCTACCTGGCCGGCTTGCAGGAGCGGTTCCCCGAGGTCGGGGTGGCGGCCGAGGTGCGGTTCGGCGACCCGCTGCAGGTGCTCACCGAGCACGCGCTGGACGCCGACCTGCTGGTGCTTGGCCTCCCCCGGCCGGCGGCCGGCCGTCCGGAGCCGATCGAGGGCCTGCTGGACGCGGTGGTCACCGTCCGGGCCCGGCCGACCATGGTCATTCCGGAACCGACCGAGAGCGCAGCGAGCCCGGTCGAGCACCGGGTGTTCGCCGTCCACTGAGCAGTCATGGCCGGCCGGATCGTCGTCGGGGTCGACGAGAGCGTGGGTGCTCGGTCGGCGTTGAGCTGGGCGGCCGAGGAATGCCAACTGCGCGACGACACGCTGCTGCTGGTGCACGTGTCGCGGCCCGACCGCTGGCTGAACCGGTACGGCGACGCCGGCGCCCGGGCCGGTGACACGCTCGGCTCGATGCTGCTGGACGAGCTGGCCTTCGGGGTGCGGCTGCGGTTCCCGGACCTGCCACTCGACCTGCTGCTCGGCCACGGCGACCCGGCCGACACGCTGCTCGATCTGAGCGCGATGGCCGACCTGCTGGTGGTCGGCACCACCGGCAGCGGCAGCAACCTGCTCAGCCTGATCGGCTCGGTGAGCAGCCGGGTGGCCGCCCAGGCGCACTGCCCGGTCGTGGTGGTGCCGGAACGCCGGGTGCTGACCGCCGTCCCGCGGGACCCGGCGACGGTGGTGGTCGGGGTGTCCGACACCGCCGCCGGCGCCGCCGCGCTGCGGTTCGCGTTCGCCGAGGCACACCGGCGCGGGCTCGGGGTCACCGCGGTGCGGGGTTCGGCCGGCGGGTCGGCTGACGAACTGCCGCGGCTGGATCTTGCCGACTACACAAGCCAATTCCCCGACGTCCCGGTGACCCCGCTGGCGCTGCGGGTCGAGCCGGCGGAGGCGGTGCTGCAGGCCGCCCGGAACGCCGAACTGGTGGTGGTCGGCGCCCATCACAGCGACAACCGGTGGAGCAGCCGGCTCGGCCCGGTACCCCAGACGGTGCTGCACAACACCAACTGCCCGGTGGTGGTGATCGGAACACCCCGCCGGCATCCAGCACCGCCGGGCGAGACCCTCCGGCCGCCGGCGGAGAGCGCCCCGTCCGGCTGACCCGGTGGCTTCGGAGGGTTACTCGTCCCGGACCTGGGCGCCGTAGACCGCGGCCTGAGTGCGACGCTGCATGCCGAGTTTGGCGAGCAGGCCGGACACGTAGTTCTTCACCGTCTTCTCCGCCAGGAACAGCCGTTCGCCGATCTGCCGGTTGGTCAGCCCGTCCGCGATCAGGTCGAGGATCTCGCGTTCCCGCTCGGTCAGCGCGGCGAGCCGCGGGTCGGTCTCGGCGGGTTGGCGCAGCTTGTTGAGCAGCCGCTCGGTGACCGACGGGTCGAGCAGCGACCGGCCGGCGGCCACCTGCCGGATCGCGTCGACCAGCGAGGCGCCGCGCACCTCCTTGAGCAGGTACCCGGACGCGCCGGCCATCACAGCCGCGAACACCGCATCGTTGTCGTCGTAGGAGGTGAGGATCAGGCACCGCACCGCGGGCATCGCCGACCGGACGTCCCGGCACACGTCGATGCCGCTGCCGTCCGGCAGCCGAGCGTCGAGCACCGCCACGTCCGGACGGGCGGCCGGAATCCGGGCCAGCGCCTCGGCCGCGGTGGCCGCCTCGCCCACCACCTCGATGCCCGACTCGGCGCTCAGCAGGTTGGCGATTCCGCGCCGCACCACCTCGTGGTCGTCGAGCAGGAAGACCCGGACCGGGCCGTCGGACGTCAGATCACCGGTACTTGCCATCGGATCCGGGTTCCTCCCTTCCCGCCAGGGGAATAGCCGCTGGCGGGATTTCCACCAGGCGAATCGGCGTCTTCACCGTCGGAGAACACCGGCGAGACGACCTCGAACTCGCCACCGTACTGCTCGGCCCGCTGGCCGAGGTTGGTCAACCCGCTCCGCCGGCCGCTCATCGGGGTGCCGACCCCGTCGTCGGTGACCTCGACCCGCAGCTGGCCGTGCTCGGCGGCGATCCGCACGCTGGCCCGGCTGGCCTCCGCATGCCGAGCGATGTTGGTCAGCCCCTCGCGCAGCACCGCCTCCAGGTCGAGCAGCAGCTCGTCGGTGACCAGCGCGTCCACCGGACCGGCGAAGTCGACCTCGGGCTGGAAGCCGAGCAGCGGGGTCAGCTCGGCGGCCAGTTCCAGCACCCGCAGCCGGGCCTGGCCGGTGCCGGCCACCAGCGGCCCGCGCAGCTGGAAGATCGAGCTGCGGATCTGCCGGATGGTCTCGTCGATGTCACCGACCACCTGGGCCAGCCGGTCACCGGCCGGAGTGTCCTGCAGGCTGGCGGCCACTCCCTCGACGGTCAGCCCGGCGCCGAACAGCCGTTGGATCACGTGGTCGTGCAGGTCCCGGGCGATCCGGTCCCGGTCTTCCAGCAACGCCACCCGCTGCTGGTCGGCCCGCGCGTCGGCCAGCTCCAGCGCGATCGCGGCGTGGTTGGCGAACGCCGTCGCCATCTCCAGGTCGGCGTCGGTGAAGGCCGGCCGGCCGCTCAGCCGGCAGACCAGCAGCACGCCCCGGACGCCGCGGCCGCCGACCAGCGGCAGCGCCATCAGCGCGCCGACCGTGATGACCTGGCTGAGGTACACCATGTACGTCTGCTGGCCGGTCATGTCGGCGACCAGCACCGGCTGGCCGCTCTCCAGCACCCGCAGCGACAGGGTGCCCTCGGTCGGGTAGCTGTACGCGGTCAGCTGCTCCGCTCCGACGCCGGTGGCCACCTCGACCATGAACTGGTCGGTGCCGGGCACTGGCAGCACCACCGTCACCGTGTCGGCGTCGGCCATCTGCTGGGTGCGCCGGGCGATCATCCGCAGCGGCTCGTCGCCCTCTTCGGACAGCAACTGCTGGGTGATCTCGGTGGAGGCCTGCAACCAGTCCTGCCGGCGCCGGGACTGCCCGAACAGCCGGGCGTTCTCGATCGCCACGCCGGCGGTGCCGGCCAGCGAGCTGACCAGCTCCTGATCCTCCAGGGTGAACGGGCCGCCTTCCCGATTCGCCAGGTAAAGGTTGCCGAACACCGCGTCCCGGACCCGGATCGGCACCCCGAGAAAGCTGTCCATCTGCGGATGACCGTCCGGAAAACCCACCGAACGGGCATCGTCAGCGATGGCACGCAACCGGATCGGCCGCGGGTCGTCGATCAGCGCGCCGAGCAGCCCCTTGCCCTGCGGCAGCTCGCCGATCGCGGTGACCTGCTCGTCCGGCATGCCGACGTGGATGAACTGCTCCAGCCGACCGTCGGCGGTCACCACGCCGAGTGCTCCGTACTGGGCGTGCACCAACTGGCAGGCCGCCTCGACTATCCGGCGCAGCACCTGGGGCAGACCCAGGTCGCCGATGATCATGTTGTTAGCCCGCAGCAGGCCGCGCAGCCGGCTCTGCGCGCCGCGGACGTCCTGGGCTCGGTCGATCAGCTGGCCCAGCAGTTCATCCAGCTGCAGCTGAGGGCCGTAGCTGGTGTCTGCGTCGCCGGAATACTGAGCGGCGGAGTCGCTCACCGGCACATGGTAACCCTGGTCGAACGGTACGAGGTGCACGCCTACAGGTGCTCGATCAGCACCTGGGCCAGCCGGCGACGCCGGGTGGCCGGGGTGGCCGGTGCCCGGCCGACCCGCAGCAGCAGGTGCGGCGGCCCGGCCAGCGAGAGCTCGCGGCGCAGCATCGCCCGCACCGACGGCACCTCGGCCACCTGCGACATGATGCCGGCCACATAGCCGAGCCGGGTGAGTTCCAGCAGCACCCGCTGCAGGCCCTCGCCGGAGCGCAGCCAGTCGGCGGGCTCGTCGTCGTGGGTGCACAGCAGCAGCAGGCACTGCTCGATGCTGGAATGGGTGGCCGCCGGCAGGCTGCCGTGGCCGCTGGTGTCGAAGTCCCGCACCGGCACGTCGTCGTAGGAACCACCGCCGGTCCGCGGCACCGCGAACGCCGGCACCCCGTCCATCCGGTCCGGCTCGTCGGTGGTCCAGGCGCGCAGCTCGGCCCGGTATGCCGGGTCGGCGTTCTCCATCGAGTCCGCCCGCTGGCTCAGCACCGCGACGGCCACCCGCTGCGCCTCCCGCCGGACCGGTTGCAACAGCGCGCCCTCGGCCAGCGCGGCCCGCTCCAGCACGTCCACCACCTCGCCCGGCACCGGCTCGTCGGCGAACCGGCGCCGGTTGGTGTGCCGCAGCTCGATCACCGCGTCGAGCGCCGCCAGCTCGTCCAGCCCGGGATCGGTGCCGGGCACCGTCAGCCGGGCGAGCAGGCCGGAGTTGTCGGGATCGGGCAGCCGGTCGACCCGGCAGGCATAACCGGCCGCGGCCAGCGCGACCCGGGCGTTGAACAGCGCGCAGCCGCAGCTGATCAACAGCTGCCGGCAGGACGGGTCGAGCACCCGCAACTGGCGGGACAGGTCGGCGTGCAGTTCGAGCTGGTTGCCGCGCAGTACGAACCGCCACGGCTGGCTGTTGTGCACCGATGGGGCAAGGGTGGCGCGAGCGACCGCCCGGCGCAGGGCCTGCGAGACGGTCAGCCGGGTCATGGTCATCTGGTTCGGGTCGCTTTCTACGAGTTGCACAGATCAACAATGCCGGGACGATCTCCTTGCTAGCAGGGCCGAAGGTCCCGGTGAGAACGCGCTAAGCACCGGCTCGCTGGGACTTTCGGCTCTGCCCTGGCGCCGTCAGACGGGCTGAACTTGATACAGCCGCACCGGCTGCCGCGACGCCGGCCGGTGCGGCCCTTGATGTTCAGCTGCCGGGTCGGTTTTCGGCCGGTTTTCTGCCGGGCTCAGGCCCGTCCGCGAGGAGGTTTGGCGATGACCGCGCATTCCAGCCTGCCGGTACTGGCCGGTGTCGACGGCACGATCCGCAGCCTCGAGGCAGTCCGCTGGGCGGCCCAGGAGGCCGGCCGCCGGGGCACCGGGTTGACCATCGTGCATGCCAGCTACCTGAACTACCTGGCACCGCCGGCCGGAACGGCCGGGGACGCCAAGGGGGCGGACGGAACGGCCGGGGACGGCAAGGGAGCGGACGGAGCGGGCGTGGACGCCTCGCTGGCCGACGCCTACGAGGCCGCCGTCGAGGTGTCGCCGGAACTCGCGGTCGAGGTGGTCACCGAGCGCCAGAAGCCGGCACACTACCTGCTGCGGCAGAGCCGGCAGGTGGCGATGATCGTGCTCGGCACCCATCCCGGCAACAGCCTGACCGGCGCGCTGCTCGGTTCGCTCAGCCAGACGGTCGCCGCGCACGCGGTCTGCCCGGTGGTGCTGGTCGGCGGCCCGCTGCCCGGTGACGAGCCGGAGTCGACGGACGCCGGGTCGGCCGCCCCGGCTGAGCGGCCGGTGGTGGTCGGCATCTCGCCACGCCCCGGCGGCCGGGAGGCGCTCCGGTTCGCCTTGGAGGAGGCCCGGTTGCGGGGCGTCGCGCTGCACGCGGTGCGCTCGTGGGGTGACGTGGACTGGGGCTCCAGCCGGCTCGGCTACGGCAGCGAGCTGTTCGCCGAGTGGCGTCGGATGGAGGCCAACGTGCTGCACAACTGCCTGGCCGAGTTCGAGGAGGAATTCCCCGAGGTCACGATCGAGCGGGAGCTGCCGGGCAAGCGGGCGCAGTTGGCCCTGCAGCATGCCGCGGCCGGCGCCCAGCTGCTGGTGGTCGGTTGCCACCGGCCGGACGACCACTGGTTCTCCCGGCTGGGCTCGGTGCCGTCCTGGCTGGTGCACCGATCGCCCTGCCCGCTGGCCATCGTCGGCCAGCCGCACCGGCTGCCGCCGGAGGAGCCTGCGGTTTCCGAGACCGGTCAGTCGCAGCCGGTGACCGCGTGACCGTCCCGACCGTCGGATCGGTGATGACGGTCAACGTGGTGGTCGCCCATCCGGCCGCGCGGTTCAAGCACATCGTCGAGTCGCTCACCCGCAACCGGATCGGCTGCGTGCCGGTGGTCGACGAGCGCCGCCGGGTGCTCGGGGTGATCTCGGAGTCCGACCTGCTCCGACACCTGGCCGGCGACCGCCCGCACCGCTGGTCGGCGTGGTTCCGGCGACCGGGGACCGGCCCGGTGACCGCCAGCCAGCTGATGACCTCGCCCGCGGTGACCGTCCGGCCGGACGACCCGCTGCTGGCGGCCGCCCACCGGGCGCTGGCCGCCCGGGTGCACCGGATGCCGGTGGTGGACGACGCCGGGGTGCTGGTCGGCGTGGTCAGCCGAGCCGACCTGCTGCGGGCGTACCTGCGCTCGGACGCCTCGCTGGCCGCCGACGTCCGGGCGCTGGTGCAGCAGCTGTCGATCGACCCGGCCACGGTGCAGGTCGAGGTGTCGTCCGGCGTCGTGCGGCTGTCCGGGCGGCTCGAGTGGGCCGCGATCGGCAGCCAACTGGCCGAACAGGCGGCGGCGCTGCCGGGCGTCGTCTCGGTCGAGAACTGCCTTACCGCGCCGGCCGGAATCCGACCGTAACGCTGGGCTTCTTTCAGCAGGCCGGCGCGAACCTGACTGAGTTCTGATCGCTAGGGCGAGCAAACTCCAGTCACGTCGACGGACCGGGGGCCGAAGACGGGTCAGGTTTCCTCGTCGCGCATGGCGATGGCCCCGCACGGGCACTCGGCGGCGCAGATTCCGCAGCCCTTGCAGTAGTCGTAGTCGATGGCGTAGCCGTGGCCGACCCCGAGGTTCCCGTCGGCCAACCCCCCGGCGGGTGCCTCGCCGATCTTGAGGATGGCGTTGTCCGGGCACATCCCGTAGCAGTTGTCACAGCCGAAGCAGTTGCCGCAGGACAGGCACCGGCGCGCCTCGTAGAGCGCGGTGTCGGCGTCCAGGCCACCGACCACCTCGGTGAAGTCGGCGGTCCGCCGGGCCACCGCCAGCTGGGGTTGCAGGGACTTCGGGGCGTCCGAGTAGTACCAGGGGTTGAGCAGGTCGAAGGTGGCCGGCTCGGCGGGCGGCTGCTCGACCGCCGGCCGGCCCCGCAACCAGCCGTCCACCGCGGCGGCGGCGCGCCGGCCGTGCCCGATCGCGGCGGTCACCGAACCGGCGCCGGGCACCACGTCACCGCCGGCGAAGACGCCGGGCCGGCCGGTCATCAGGTCGGCGTCCACCTCGATCCGGCCGTCGGCCAACCGCACGTCCGGCATCCCGTCGACCAGCCGGTGGTCGACGTCCTGGCCGAGCGCCAGCACCACGCAGTCGGCCGGCAACCGCTCCAGCTCACCGGTCGGCTGCGGCACCCCGGCCGGGTCGAGCTCCATCCGCTCCACGGTGAGCTCACCGGGCGAGACGTCGGCGATGGTGGACAGCCAGCGCAGCCGAACCCCCTCGCCGAGCGCCTGCTCCAGCTCGATCGGCTCGGCCGGCATCCGCTCCCGGGTGCGCCGGTAGACCACCAGCGCCTCGTCCGCGCCCAGCCGGCGGGCGGTCCGGGCGGCGTCCATCGCCGTGTTGCCGCCGCCGTAGACCACCACCCGGCGGCCCAACCGGGGCCGGCCGCCGGCGTCCACCTCGGCCAGCAGCGCCAGCGCGTCCAGCACCCGGGCGGACTGCCCGGCCGGGATGTAGGCCCGGTGGCTGAGCTGGGCGCCGACCGCCAGGAACGCGGCATCGAACCGCTCGGCGGCCAGCAGCCGGTCGAGGTCGGTCACCGGGAAGTCCAGCCGCAGCTCGATGCCGGTCGCCAGCAATCGGTCCAGCTCGGCGTCGAGCACCTCGTGCGGCAGCCGGAAGGTCGGGATGCCGTAGCGCATCATGCCGCCGGCGGCGATGAACCGGTCGGCCAGCACCACCCGGTGGCCGAGCCGGCGCAGCTGGTACGCCGCGGAGAGGCCGGCCGGTCCGGCGCCGACCACCAGCACCCGGCGGCCGCTGTCCGGGCCGGGCTCGGGCAGCGGCCAGCCCTGCTTGAGCGCCTCGTCGCCGAGGAACCGCTCGACCGAGTTGATGCCGACCGCCTCGTCGAGCTGGGCCCGGTTGCAGGCCGTCTCGCACGGGTGGTAGCAGACCCGGCCGATCACCGCCGGGAACGGGTTCATCTCGACGATCTGCTGCCAGGCCTGCCGATAGTTGCCGTCCTCGGCCCGGTAGAGCCAGGCCTGCACCCGCTCGCCGGCCGGGCAGGCGGTCGCGCACGGCGGTTGCCGGTCGAGGTACACCGGGCGCTCGGTACGCCAGCTGCCGGTGTGGTTGGCCCGGCTGGAGTCCGGGTTCAGCGTTATCGCAAAAGGCTTCTCGCTCACGACGTGACCTCCACGCCATACCGCACCAGGTTCCCGTCCGCCTGCTGCTGGATCCGCTCCACCAGATCGGGCCGGCCGGGTTCGCCGAACAGGTGGGCGAACCGGCCCTGCCGCCGCAGGTACTCGCTCACGGGCACCCGGCCCCGGATCGGCAACGCCTCGGCGACCTCCCCATCCAATGCCTCAAACACCGGGAACAGCCCGCTGCGCTGGGCCAATCTGGCCAGCGCGATGGTGTCGGCCGGCGCGCTGGCCCAGCCCAGCGGGCACGGTGACAGCACGTGCAGGTAGCGGGCGCCGTGCAGCGCCATCGCCCGGCCGACCTTGCGCTCCAGGTCGTGCAGCTCGGCCACCGTCGCGGTCGCCACGTACGGGATGCCGTGCGCCATCGCGATCCGGGGCAGGTCCTTGCCGATGCCGAACTCGTTGCCCGGCCGGTCGCCGACCGGTTCGCTGGTCGCGGTCCGAGCCGCCGGCGGGGTGGATCCGGACCGTTGCACCCCGGTGTTCATGTACGCCTGGTTGTCGTAGCAGACGTACAGCACGTCGTCGTTTCGCTCGAACATGCCGGAAAGACAAGCCAATCCGATGTCGACAGTGGCGCCGTCGCCGCCCTGGGCGAGCACCCGGATATCCGGCCGGCCGTGGCTGGCCAGCGCCGCCGCCACCCCGGTGGCGACCGAGGCGGCGTTGGCGAACAGCGAGTGCAGCCAGGGCACCTGCCAGGAGCTCTCCGGGTACGGGCTGGAGAACACCTCCAAGCAACCGGTCGCGTTCACCACCACCAGCCGGCCGCCGACCGCCCGCTCGGCGGCGTCCAGCACGTACCGGGCGGCCAGCGCCTCACCGCAGCCCTGGCAGGCCCGGTGGCCGGAGTCGAGCGCGTTCGTCCGGCCGGCGCTGGACTGCGCGGAGCGGTCGGACTCGGCCAGCAGCCGGTTGCCCACCGCACGGCTGCCGACCTGGTAGAACTTGATCTCGGTCATCAGGTTTTCCTCAATATACGAAGCTGATTACGGCACCACGCCTATGGGACGGTGGTGCCCGGCGGCGCCACCTCGCGGAGCAGGTTGCGGGTGGTCGAACCGGAGTTGCGGTGCGCTGCCATCCGGTCGAGCTCGCGGGCCACCAGGTCGGTGCGCAGGTCGAGAAAGGTCACCGTCTCGTCGTCCGCCGAGCGCCGGTCGACCAGCATCGCCAGCAATGACTCCTCACCGATACCGCGGCCGCCCAGCCCGGCGACCACGGTGTCGACCAGCACCGGCAGGCCGGCCAGCGCGGTGCGCACGTCCGCCGCCACGATGCCGCCGGCGCCCGGCGCGAACGCCCGCTCCAGCACCACCACCCGGCGGGCGCCGGCCAGCGCGTCCCGCACCCGGCGGGCCGGGAACGGCCGGAACAGGGTCAGCTCGACCAGCCCGACCCGCTCCCCCGCCGCCCGGGCCTGGTCGACCACTGACCGCAGCGTGCCGGCCACCGAGCCGAGCGCCAGCACCACGGTGTCGGCGCCGCGCAGCCGGTAACCGGAGACCGCCGACACCGGACGGCCACCCCGCACCGCGTAGTCGTCGGCCAGTTCGTCCAGCACCTGCTCGGCCCGGCGCAGCTGCAGCTCGTTGAGGTAGCGGACCTCGGTGAACGCCTCCGGCCCGACCATCGCCCCGATGGTCGCCGGCTCGTCCAGGCTCAGCACCTGGCGCGGTTCGTACCGGGGCAACCAGGCGTCCACCAGCTCCTGGCTGGGCAGCTCCAGCGGCTCGAAGGCGTGGGTCAGCACGAACCCGTCGACGCACACCATCGCCGGCACCGAGAGCTGCTCGGCCAGCCCGAAGGCCAGCACGTGCAGGTCCACCGCCTGCTGGTTGTCGCCGGCGTAGAGCTGGATCCAGCCGCAGTCCCGCTGGCTCATCGAGTCGCTGTGGTCGTTCCAGATGTTGATCGGCGCGCCGACCGCCCGGTTGGCCACCGTCATCACCACCGGCAGCCCGAGGCCGGCGGCGTTGAACAATGCCTCGGCCATGTAAAGCAATCCCTGGCTGGCGGTCGCGGTGTAGCTGCGGGCGCCGGTGGCGCTGGCGCCGATCGCCACCGACATCGCGGCGAACTCCGACTCCACCGTGACGAACCGGCTGCCCGGCAACCGGCCGGCCTTGATCAGCTTGCCGAGCCGCTCGACGATGTGCGTCTGCGGCGTGATCGGATAGGCCGGCACCACGTCCGGACGGCACCGGGCGACCGTCTCGGCGATCGCCTGCGATCCCTCCAGCAGCTCACGCACGGCCGGCCACCGGGACGTCCACGCCGCTCTCGACCGCCGGTCGCAGCCGGTCGTAGGCGGCTCGGGCCAGCTCCAGTTGCCTGGTGGCCAGCGGCTCGGCGAACCGGCGGCGCAGCGCGGCGGCCAGCGCGTCCGGGCCGAACAGCCCGGTCACCGCGGCGAGGGCGCCGAGCATCGCGGCGTTCGACCGCGGGTTGCCGGTCAGCCGGCGGGCCAGCGCGGTGGCCGGCAGCGTGATCAGCTGGCCGGCCGGGATCCGTCCGGCCAGCTCGGTGATGCCCAGCTCGGCCGGCGGGTGGGTCGAGTTCAGCAGCACCCAGCCGTCCGGCTTGAGCCCGTCGAAGACTGCCACCGAGTGCAGCAGGGTGGGGTCGCAGACCACCACCAGGTCGGGTTTGGTCACCGGCTGCCGGCTGCGGATCGGCCGGTCGGCGATCCGGCAGAACGCCATCACCGGGGCGCCCATCCGCTCCGAGCCGAAGCTCGGGATGGCCTGTGCCTGGTGGCCGTTCGCGAACGCGGCGAGCGCGGTCAGCTCGGCCAGCGTGACGACCCCCTGGCCGCCTCGGCCGTGCATCCGGATCTCCATGTCGCACCCGCTCAAGGATGTCGCAGCCGCTCAGGGCCTGTGTCTACGCACGCAGTCGCGGTAATTCCACGCCGGCCGGACAAGGCCGGTAAGGGCCGGAGGTCCCCCAGGAGTGACCGCTGGCCCCTACTTCCGGGCGGGCGGACGGACGAGGGTGGCGGGCAGCGAGTGCCGGGTCGCCGGCGCTCATCCGGATGAGCACTAGACGGGGGATGCGGGCATGGACAACATCCGCTGGTTCACCGAGATCGGGCTGGCCGACGTCGGATCGGTGGGTGGCAAGGGCGCCAACCTGGGCGAGCTGACCCGGTTCGGGCTGCCGGTCCCGCGCGGCTTCGTGATCCCCGCCGAGGCCTACCTGCAGACCATGTCGATGGCCGGCGCCCGCGGCACCCTGACCACCCTGATGGCGAACCTCGACGCCGACGACCCGGCCAGTCTGGGCGCCACCAGCCGGGCCGCCGCCGAGGCGATCCGGCACGCGGTGATGCCGTCCGGCGTGGCCGACGACATCCGGCAGAGCTACGCCCAGCTGGGCTCCAGCGTCCGGGTGGCGGTGCGCTCGTCCGGGGTCAGCGAGGACGCCGGTGACACCTCGTTCGCCGGCATGAACGCCTCGTACACCAACGTCCGGGGGCTCTCCGAGCTGTTCGACCGGATCAAGGACTGCTGGGCCTCGCTCTACGGCGAGCGGTCGCTGGCCTACCGCGCGCAGGCCGGCATCACCGCCGAGCCGGCGATCGCGGTGGTGGTGCAGGTGATGGTGCCGTCCGAGGTCTCCGGGGTGATGTTCACCGTCGACCCGGCCAGCGGCGAGACCGACCGGTTGGTGATCGAGGCGGTGTTCGGCCAGGGCGAGGCGATCGTCAGCGGCGCGGTCGAACCCGACACCTACCTGGTGACCAAGTCGACCCAGCAGCTGGTCAGCGTCCGGCAGGGCGAGCAGCGGTTCAAGATCGTCCGCGGCCCGGCCGGCACCGACCAGCAGGTGGCGCTGTCGGCCTCCGACGGTGGCCGCCGGGTGCTCACCGACCGGCAGGTGCTCGACCTGGCCGCGCTGGGCATCTCGGTGGAGCGGCACTACGGCTCGCCGCAGGACATCGAGTGGGCCTGCGCCGGCGGCGACACGTTCCTGGTGCAGTCCCGGCCGATCACCACGCTCGGCCACCGGCCGACGAGCACCCCCGACGGTGCCGATCCGCACGTGCTGCTGACCGGCCTGAATGCCTCGCACGGACGGGCCAGCGGCCCGGTGCGGGTGCTCAGCTCCCCCGACCAGCAAGACCGGCTGCGCGACGGTGACGTGCTGGTGGCCGCGATGACCAGCCCGGACTGGGTGCCGGCGATGCGCCGGGCGGCCGCGCTGATCACCGACGGCGGCGGCATGACCTGCCACGCCGCGATCGTCTCGCGGGAGCTCGGGGTGCCGTGCGTGGTGGGCACCCGGACCGCCACCACCACCCTGCACGACGGGCAGATCGTCACCGTGGACGGCGCCGCCGGAACGGTCTACGCCGGCGAGCTTGCCACGCCCGCGCCAGTCGTCGCGCCTGTTGCTGCCCCGGTTTCGACCAGCATCGGCCCGCTCGGCACCCGGGTCTACGTGAACCTTGCCGTGGCCGAGCACGCCGCCGAGGTGGCGGCGCTGCCCGGGGTCGACGGGGTCGGCCTGCTGCGGGCGGAGTTCATGGTGGCCGACGCGCTCGGCGGAGTGCACCCGCGCGAGCTGATCGAACGCGGCGAGCAGCAGCGGTTCGTCACCACGATGGCCGAGCACCTGCTCACCATCACCCGGGCGTTCGCGCCGCGGCCGGTGGTCTATCGCAGCATCGACTTCCGCAGCAACGAGTTCCGCGGCCTGGTCGGCGGCGAGAAGTACGAGCCGCACGAAGAGAACCCGATGATCGGGTATCGCGGCTGCTTCCGCTACGTCGACCAGCCGGACCTGTTCCGGCTGGAGCTGGACGTGCTCGGCCGGGTGGCCGCGCAGACGCCGAACATCCGGCTGATGATCCCGTTCGTGCGCACGGCGTGGGAGCTGGAGCGCTGCCTGGATCTGATCCGGTCGCACCAGACGGCTCGGACGCTGCGGGTCTGGGTGATGGCCGAGGTGCCGTCGGCGGCGTACTGGATTCCGACCTACGCCGAGCTGGGCATCGACGGGGTCTCGATCGGCAGCAACGACCTGACCCAGCTGATGCTGGGGGTGGACCGCGATTCCGAGGTGTGCGCCGAGCTGTTCGACGAGGCCGACCCGGCGGTGCTGGACGCGATCGAGCGGATCGTCACCGCCTGCCAGGAGGCCGGCATCACCTCGTCGCTGTGCGGCCAGGCGCCGTCCAACCAGCCGGACTTCGCCGAGCAGCTGGTGCGCTTCGGCATCACCTCGATCTCGGTGAACCCGGACGTGGTCGAGTCGGTGCGCGGCTCGATCGCCAGCGCCGAGCGCCGGCTGCTGCTGGAATCCTCCAGCGGGCACCGGTCGGTCAGCGGGGTGACCGCCCGGCACCAGTTCCGGCGGCCGGCGATGGCCGGCAACACCCGCTAGGGGGCGATCGTGAAAGCAGCCGTGGTCACCGAGTTCGGCACGCCGCTGAAGATCAGGGACGTGCCCACCCCGGCGCCCGGTCCCGGCGAGCTTCTGGTGAAGCTGGAGACCAGCGCCCTGTGCCACACCGACATCCATGCCGCGCACGGTGACTGGCCGGTGAAGCCGCACCGGCCGTTCATCCCAGGCCACGAGGGCATCGGTCGGGTCGAGACGGTCGGCGCCGGGGTGGTGAACCGGGCGGTCGGCGATCGGGTGGCGGTCCCCTGGCTGGGTTTCGCCTGCGGCGAGTGCGACTACTGCATCGGTGGCCGCGAGGAGCTGTGCCCGCGCCAGCACGACACCGGCTACACCCGCAACGGCGCGTTCGCCGAGTACGCGGTGGTGCGCTCGGCGTTCGCTCTTCCGGTGCCGGGTGGCATCTCGCCGGTGGAGGCGGCGCCCCTGACCTGTGCCGGGCTGGCCGCGTACAAGGCGGTAAAGCTGGCCCGGGTGGCGCCGACCGAGAGGGTCGCGGTCTTCGGCATCGGCGGGGTCGGCCACCTGGCGCTGCAGTACGCCCGGCTGGCCGGCGCGTTCACGGTGGCGGTGGACGTCAAGGACAGCAAGCTGGCGATGGCCAAGGAGTTGGACGCCGACCATCTGGTGAACGCGGTACGGGCCGAGCCGGACAAGGCGATCCAGGCGCTGGGCGGGGCTGATGTGGCCATTGCCGCGGCCGCCGCACCGGAGGCGTTTCAGCAGGCGTACCACTCACTGCGCCGCGGTGGCCGGCTGGTCTGCATCGGACTGCCCGCGCACGCCTCGTTGTCGATTCCGATCCACGACACCGTGTTCAACGGCATCACGGTGCTCGGCACCATCTCGGGCACCCGCAACGACCTGGCGGAGGTGTTCACCCTGCACGCGTCCGGACGTACCCGAGTGATCGCCATGGAACGCAAGCTGGACGAGGTCAACGCCGCCATCGGCGAACTGCTCGCCGGCGACGTACCCGGCCGCATCGTCTTCCAGTTCTAGGCGCCCGGCTCGACACGCAATTGTGTCAATGTGCACGCCACCTTAGGACCACCGCCATGCGAGCGTTAGGCCGCCCGCTCATTGCGGCTCCAAGCTGCCATACCAAACACTCCCTCATCAGCCATGAAGGCCTCCACCAAACCAGCGCGCCGCCAAGCTAGGCTGTCGCTCGGGAGGTGTGATGAGCGCGACGGATGATAATTCGGCTGTGCATACGACCGACGTGGCGACCCGTCAAAATGAGGCCGTCACCGAGGCCGTTGACTGCCTGAGCCCAGACGAGGTGGTTCCCGAGCACGGGCATACCCACAAGTCGGACATCTATGTTTGTCGAGTGGCGTCCGTATTTTTCCGCATGCCATCCGGCACACCGTTTCTTTTTACGTCACAGGCCGCCGTCGAATTCGCGGCGCAAGCTGACACAGCCTTGCGTGATGCGATGGAGAAGGATCCACGAATCACTCAGGTGCTTCCACCTGCACCTTCCGATGCGGCAAATGCGCGAACACATCTATTGTGGGATCCTCAGGAAGACGAGGAAAATCTTGTAGAGGCACTACGTCATTACAGAGCTCTTAGGCTGAACATCGAAGTGATGTTTCGCGTACGTGTTCCGAAGAAGAATCAACCCATTTATCGCGGCCTAGATGATGTTCCAACGGATGAATATCTAGCTCTCTGGGATGGTGTAACCCTGTACGTGCAATGGACTCAGGCGACCCGGCGTGGCTCTGGGTCCGGCGGTCATGTCGTTCTTGACGTGCTTGGGGATGTTGTCAGAGCTGCGGGTTACGAGGCAGTCGTGCAAGCGTGTGCACCTTCGTGCCACCATAAGTTTATCCATCTCGATATTGTCACATTAGACACGTGCAAACCCCCGGATCGATTCGAACACGTGAGCGAAACTCCGGTGAGCAGTGTTCTTCTTGCGCCGTACTCCCGCGATGATGATGACCATGCAAACCTCAGGCGCACTTTCGTCGCAACTAGTTCTACACTGAACCAGTTCGCTGAAGTCAAGAACACTTCCGACATGGTCATGTTCCTGGGCGGTCGCCTATTCGCCGACTCGACCGAGCTAACGTCGATCGCCTACCAGCGCGCCGCACGGCGCCCGTTTTTTCGGCGAGGGGCATTGACGGACTTGTGGCACCTTCGCGGAACACGTCGCCAAGTACGGCAACTACTCGCCGGACTGTGGTTGGCGCTCTCGATGCTTACCGTCCGTCAGTTGGAGTGGAAGCGAGATGCGGGCCTTCTACGTTCGATTATGAAGTCAGACCACACGCGCGCATTCCGAGGGGCGCTAGATATCCGGGCATCCGAGATTGAGGAGCTCAACGTCGACACCGTGCGTACCACCCTCGAAGACACAGGCGCCCGCCAGCAAGCCAGTGCGCTGATATTTGCGACGCTGTGCGGCGCGATAGCGGTTCTGGCAGGGGCTGTGCTTGCGCACTACTTGACATGAACTGGCAAGCTGGATGACCTACCGCGCGTCGCGTGATCAGGGCGAACTGCGAGCAGCGCTCAGTCGTGGTGGGTGCCGACCAGTTTGGCCCGGCGGGCGGTCAACTCGACGCCCCAGGCGCGGGCCTTGGCCAGCTCGCTGTCATCCCGCAGCTTGTTCGCCCTGGTGACCAGGAAGCTGCGGTGATCCAACACCTGCACTCCGTGCTTACGCAGGTGGTGGGCGATCGAGCGGGACGCCTGCCCGGTGAACATCACCGGCGCGTCCAGCCGGGTGTCGAAGGCCGCCCCAGGGCACTCCAACCGGGGCAGGCCGGCCAGCAACTCACGGATGCCGGGCGCGTCAGCCTTCCCCTCCACGGTGAGATGAGCCTTGTCGGCCTGGGCCACCGCCGCCTTGCGGGTACCGGGTCGGGTCATCCCCCACGCGTGCGTCGGGCCGCCGAGCACCAGCAAGCCGAGTTCGGCCAGCGCCGCCGGGTTCACCTCGGCGACGTGGATCGCCGACGCCTGGCCGGCCTCACCCAGGCCGGCCGCGATCGCCTCGGCGATCTGCCGGGTGTTGCCGTACATCGACTCGTACACGACCAGCGAGCGCATGGCTGCCTCTCCTTCGCTACCGGCATCAAAGCCAATCGTCGGCCGCGGCTACCAACAAGAGCCAGAGCCGATGGTCCCGGGCAGAACCGGCTGACCCAGCGGCCGTTGGTCCCTACCGATCAGCCGCTAACCGAGCGTGTACTTCGGCACATGACGACCACGCCGCCGGCTTCGTATCCCGCCCGGCTCAACGGCCGACTGGACGCCCCGCTCAGCCGGTGGCTCTGGCTGGTCAAGTGGCTGCTGGCGATTCCGCACTTCATCGTGCTGGCCTTTCTCTGGCTGGCCTTCTTCGTGCTCACCGTGCTCGCGTTCTTCGCGATCCTGTTCACCGGCCGGTATCCGCGGGCGATCTTCGCCTTCAACGTCGGGGTGATCCGGTGGAACTGGCGGGTGTTGTTCTACGCCGTCGACTGTTTCGGCACCGACCAGTACCCGCCGTTCAGCCTGCGCCCCGACCCGAGCTACCCGGCCGACTTCGAAGTGGACTACCCCGAGCGGCTGTCCCGCGGGCTGGTGCTGGTCAAGTGGTGGCTGCTGGCGATTCCGCAATTGATCATCGTCTCGATCCTCAGCGGTGGTTGGGGATTCGGCGTCAACAACGGTTGGCGAGTGGCCGGTGGCGGCGGCCTGATCGCGGTGCTGTCGATCATCGCCGGCTTCATCCTGCTGTTCACCCGCGAGTACCCGCGATCGATCTTCGACTTGGTGATGGGGCTGAACCGCTGGGTCTACCGGGTGCTGGTGTACGTGGCGCTGATGCGTGACGAGTACCCGCCGTTCCGGCTCGACCCGGGCGGCAGCGACCCGGGGCAGCCGACCGTCCAGCCGTGGCCCCGGCTCGGGCCGACCGCTGCGCCGCAGCCCACCTCACCGCCGCCCGAACCGGTCCGGCAGTGATGCTCACCCGGGCGCTGCTCCGGCTCGCGACCGCCGTGTTCGTGACCGGAAGCTGCCTGCTGATCGCCCAGTTGCTCCGGCTGGCCGGCGTGACCGGGACGGTGCGGGCGGCCGTGCTGGCGGTGGTGCTCGCCGACCTGCTGGTCAGCTGGCTGGCGGTGGAGATCTTCCAGTACCGGCGGCGGCGTACCGCCGCGCTGGCCCGGCAGGCTGCCAACCTGGCCTGGTCGAGCCAGCGGCGGTCCGCCAACCAGCCGGCAACCGCCAGCTGAAACCGGAGTTTGGACAGGCGGGCACCGGGTGGCCGCGTGGCGGGTCTGCCACCCGGTACCCGCCTGGGGTCCGCGCCGGCGAGGAGCCTGCCGCGCGGTAGCTTGCGGGACCGATCCGAGGCTCAGCCGGCGCGCACCCGGTGGCCGTCCGGGCTCGGTTGCTGGTGCTCGGGTTCCCGGCGGCGCCCATTCTGGCGGAGCGGCACCGCGTGCGGTCCGGCGGTGGACGCCAGCCGTTCCCGGCCGGCCTGCCACTCGGCTTCAGCCAGTGGCTCGCCGAACGCTACCCGCACCACCTCGCGGGCGGCCGCCTCGGCATCCGGCCGGCTGTCGTAGCACTGCACGGTGCGATAGACCTGACGGTCCCCGATCCAGACGGTGCCCACGAAGGACAGCGGCTGATCTGCTGCGGTGGCAACGCTTTCTGCCACACCTGGCTCTTCTGCCGGAACCGCGCCTTCTGCGGTCACGGTCAGGTAGACGTCCGACACCGGCACTCCCCCAAGTGCTGTCGCGGCTGCTGCCTGTCGCCCCTCGACCTGTTTCACTCAGGCCGGAGCGACGAAACGGTTACTACCAGCAACCAAGTTCTTAATACCCGCTCAGGCCTAGCTCGAGGAAGGGACGATCCGGCCAGTTTGCTACCTGGGTGAGCAAAATTGCTCGCGCTACCAGACGAAAGCCGCGTTCACGGCAGGCTGATCGCCGCCGGCGGCCCGGTCGGCTCGGCCAGCTGCCGCACCGCCGGATCGAGCCGACCAGCCGGCGGAGCCAGCCGGATCTTGGCGTCCACCGCCACCAGGTCCTCGCCCCGGCCCAGCACCGGGTTCAGGTCGATCTCGGCAACCTCGGGCAGGTCGTCCACCAGCGCCGCCAGCTGGCTGACCAGGTGGGCCAGCGCCGGACGGGAGACCGGCGGCCGGCCGCGGTAGCCGTCCAGCACCTTGGCCAACCGCAACTCACCGATCGCGGCGGCCGCCCGGTGCGGGTCGGTCGGTGCCAGCAAGAACCGTCGATCTGCCACCAGGTCAGCGAAAACTCCACCGGCGCCGACCATCACCACCGGTCCGAACACCGGGTCCTGCAAGCCGCCGACGATGATCTCGGCATCGCCGGCCACCATCGGCTGCAACAGCACCGACCCGTCGCCGAGCGGGCTGAGTTCGGCGTAGGCCTGCCGCAGCTGGTCGGCATCGCGCAGGTCGAGCCGCACCCCGCCGACATCGCTCTTGTGCACCACCGAACCGGCGACCTTCATCGCGACCGGGTACCCGAGCTGCTCGGCCACCTCGAGCGCCCGGGGCAGCGAACCGGCCAGCCGGTGTGGGCACACCGCAATGCCGTAGCAGTCCAGCAGCGCGATCGCCTCGACCGGCGCCAGCCAACCGCCGCCGGCCAGCAGCCGCGGATCGGCCAGCTGGTCGGCCACCAGCGCCCGGGCGTCCGCGGCGCGTACCGCCGGCAACGGCGCCGGCTCGTAGACCGGTGCCTGCCGCAGCCGGGCGTAGCGCCAGGCGGCACCGAGCGCCTGGGCGGCCGGCTCCGGAAAGCCGAACACCGGAATGCCGTGCTGATCGGAAACCCGCAGCGTGCCGGCCGGCTCACCGGTCTGCACCAGCACGACCGGCTTGCTGGCACCGTCCGCCGTCGAGGCCAGCACCGCCCGGCCGAACGCCGCGGCCAGCTCGGCGTTGTCGGCGACCAGGGTCTGGGTGACGATGCCGAGCACCGCGTCGATCTCCGGGGCGGCCAGCAGCAGCGCGACCGCCGCTTCCAGGGTGGCCGGCTGCATCGCCGCGCCCAGGTCGATCGGGTTCGCCAGCGCCGCGCCGCCGGGCGCGATCCGCTCGATGCTCGCGGTGAGTTCGGGCGACAGCGCCGGCACCTCGAGCCCGGCCGAGACCGCGGCGTCGGCGGCCAGGATGCCCGGGCCACCGGAGTTGCCGACCACCGCGATCCGGGGGCCGCCCGGCAGCGGCTGGCTGCACAGCACCCGGGCCGCGTCCAGCATCTGCTCCATCCCGTCCACCCGCAGCACCCCGGCCTGGGCGAACAGCGCGTCGGTGATCACGTCGGACGCGGCCGCCGCCGCGGTGTGCGAGCGTCCGGCCCGCTGGCCCGCCTGGCTGCGGCCGGCCTTGATCGCCAGCACCGGTTTGGTGGCGGTCACCCGGCGCGCGATCCGGCCGAACTTGCGGGGATTGCCGAACGATTCCAGGTACAACCCGATCACCCGGGTGCGCCGGTCACCGGCCCAGGCGATCAGCAGGTCGTTGCCGCTGACGTCGGCCTTGTTGCCGAACGAGACGAACTGCGAGATGCCCAGCCCGCACTCCTCGGCCGCCCGCAGGATCGCGATGCCCAACGCGCCGGACTGCGAGGCCAGCGCCAGCCCGCCGGGCGCCACCGACAGCGGCGCGAAGGTGGCGTTCAGCCGGACCGCGGGATCGGTGTTGATCTCGCCCAGGCAGTTCGGCCCGACCAATCGCATGCCGTACTGCCGGACGGTCACCACCAGCTCGTCCTGCTGCCGGCGGCCGGACGGCCCCAGCTCACCGAAGCCGGAGCTGATCACCAGCACCGCCCGCACCCCGCGCCGGCCGCAGTCGCGCACCGCCGAGACCACCGCGCCGGCCGGCACCGCGATGATGGCCAGGTCGACCGGCACCGGCAGGTCCAACGGCGACCGGACGGACGGCACCCCGAGCACCTGCGCGTGCCGCGGGTTCACCACGAACAGCCGCCCCCGGTAGCCGCCGTCGACCAGGTTGCGCAACAGCTCCCGGCCGACCGACCGGTCCTTGCCGCCGGCCCCGACCACCGCCACCGAGGACGGTGCCAGCAGCGGACGCAGGCTGGCGCTGTCGGCTACCCAGTCCCGGGCGTCCAGGGCGGCCAGCACCTCATCGGTGGGCATCAGGTCCAGCGACAGGACGTTCACCCCGGACTCGATCCGGCTGCTGATCGGATAGCCCAGATCGCGCAGGGTGCGGTTCATGTTCGAGTTCTCGGCCAGCACCTCGGCGGTGAACCGGGCGATCCGGTGCCGCCGGGCGACCGCCGCCAGCTGCTCCAGCAGCAGCGTGCCGATGCCCTCGTGCTGAAAGTCGTCGGCGACCAGCAGCGCGAACTCCGCCGAGTCGGCGGCCACCCGCTCGAAGCCGGCCACCGCCACCACCTGCGAGTCCAGTTCGACCAGCAGCGCGTGGTGGTCCGGGCTGGCCGGCCGGCAGAGCACGTCCAGGTAGTTCTCCGCGGCCCGCCGGTTGACCGAGAAGAACCGCAGGTAGATCGAGCGGTCCGAGGCGGCCTCGTTGAGCGCCTCCAGCGCGTCCCGGTCGGCCGGGAACACCGTGCGGATGCGCACCGCCCGACCGTCCATCAGCAGCGCGTGCTGCTCCACCGGCACGACCGCCGGCGCGCTGCCGGGTCTTCGGGTGGTCATGATCTCAGCGGGTGCCGTTCAGCGGCACCAGCGCGACCGGGCAGCCGGCATGCCGCAGTGCGGCCAGGTGCACCGAGCCGAGCAGCGCCCGCACCGGGTGGCTGCCCGGCCGGCCGAGCACCAGCAGCTGCTGGCCGGCGCTGCGCTCGATCAGCCCCGGTACCGGCCGCCGCTCCGACACCGTGGCGATCGTGTCGACGTCCGGGAACTTGCGGGTCCACGGGGCCAGTTCGTCGCACAGCTCCCCCTCCACCGCGGCCTCGTCGCCGGCCACCGTCAATTCGCGCACGGTCTCGGCGTCCAGCAGGTCCGGGTGCCAGCAGGTGACCGCCTCCAGGCTGGCGCGGCGCCGGTGGGCCGCCTCGAAGCTGAACGCCAGCAACGGATCGCTGTCGCAGCTGAGATCCAGTCCCACCACCACCTTGGGCCGGTCGGTCGGCGCCGGCTGGTCGCGTACCAGCACCACCGGGCAGCCGGACCGTTCGGCGATCGCCTGCACCACCCCGCCGAGTGCGGCCCCCCAACCGACCCGGCCGGGCGAACCGAGCACCAGCAGCTCGGCGGTGCGCGACTCGGCTTCGAGCGCCGGCGACGCCGCCCCCTCGACCGCCCGGGTGGTCACCGCCAGTCCCGGGCGGCGAGCCCGGACCTCGGCCGCCGCCTCGGCGAGCAGTCGTTCGGCGGAACCCCGGGCCTCGGCCAGCAGGCTGTCCGGCACCGAGCGCAGCCGGCTCGGCCAGACCGGTCCCGGTCGCCACTCGTAGGCGTGCACGATGTGCAGCGGTCGGCCGCGCACCACCGCCTCGGCCGCCGCCCAGTGCAGCGCGTCCCGGTCCCGGTTAAGTTCTGCCAGCGCCGCCACTATCCGACGGTCGGACTCATACACGGTGCGTTCCCCCTTCGGCCACGACGCTGTCTGCTGTGGCAGCCTTCGCCGGATGCGACCCGGCAACCGATCATGAGCCGTGCTGTTACGGCCCGGCAGCTGGTCAGGACCCGGCGGCCGACAACGGACGGTCGGCCGGCACCGGGTGCACGGCTGGCTCGGTCTGGGCGGCTTCGGAGGTTGGCGCGAGCAGGCCGGCCGGACGGGCAGAGCGGCCCACCACCATCGCCGGGCAGCTGGCCCGGTGGATCAGCCGGGACGTGGTCGGCCCCAGCCGGGAGTAGTTGTGCCCGTCGGCGAACCGGCTGCCGACCACCAGCAGCGCCGCATCGCCGGTCTCGCGCAGCAGCAACTCGTCGATCCGCTCACCGGACAGCACCACCTGCACCGGGACGTCCGGGTAGATCGTCCGCACCGGGTCGAGCATCCGGTCGACGTACTCGCGCTGCTTGGCCTCGAACGCCGGGCTGGTGGTGTACACCAGGTCGCGCAGCTCACCGGTCCAGTCGGTGCGCGACCAGGTGCGCACCGCACGCACCGGGACGCCGCGGTGGTGTGCCTCGGCGAAGGCGACGTAGAGCGGGCTGCGAGCGAATGCCGACACCGGCACGCCGACCACCACCGGACGCCGGGTGGCGGCCCGCTCGTCCCAGCCGGTCGGCACCAGGGTGACCGGGCAGCGGGAATGCGCGGCCACCCGGAACGCGACGCTGCCGAGCAGCGCGCTGGTCCGCCGGCCCAGGCCGTGCGACCCGACCACCATCAGGTCGGCGTGCTCGCTGAGCCTGGTCAGCAGGTGGACCGGATTCTCCGCCGACACCACCGTGCTGACCGGGCAGTCCAGGCCGGCCTCGACCAGGGTGGCTTCGGCCTCGATGAGCAGCAGCCGGCCGAACGCGTTCGGCACGTCCGGGGCGGGCGGGTCAGCCGGCTCGGCGTCACCGGCGTGCGCGATCAACAGGCTCGCGCCCCGCCGGGTGGCCTCGGCGGCCGCCCACAACATCGCGCCCTGCGCCGTCGCGGAGCCGTCAATCCCGACGACGACCTGTGGCTGGCTCATGGTTCCTCCGCTGTACTGCTGCACTTTCGGCTTTATCGCCCGGCCTCATCGCCGGCCTGCTGGCCGTTCCGAGTTCACCAGCCACCCGGAAGGCCCGGCAGGGGCAAACGTCCCGACTGGCCGTACGGCTGATCACGGCCGGGGACCTTCGGCTCTGCCCCCCGAGGCCGGTGACGGGCTGCACTTGTTGCTCTGCTGTCTGCTGTCTTGTGCGGAGCCGTGCTGTGGAGCCCTTCATGACCGAGACCATCCCGCTGCGGCACGCGATGCTGCGCCAGGCCGCCGACCGGGCGCGCCGGGCGCCGTCGGTGCACAACACCCAGCCATGGCGGTTCGACTTGCACGGCACCGAACTGGACGTCTACCGAGACCCGTCCCGGCAGCTGCGGGTGATCGATCCAGCCGGCCGGCAGCTGATGATCAGCTGCGGGTGCGCGGTGTTCAACGCCCGGGCCGCGCTGGCGGCGGCCGGCTTCGAGGCCGAGCTGACCGAGTTCCCGGATCCGCGCCGGCCCGACCTGGTGGCAGCCCTGGACATCGACGGACGGTCGCACGGCTGGTTGCCGCTGGGCGCCCTGGACGGGGTGATCGACCGGCGCCGGTCGAACCGCCGGCCGTACTTCGCCGACCCGGTGCCGCCGGAGGTCAGCCAGCAACTGGTGCAGGCTGCCGCCGCCGAGCAGGCCCGGCTAATCGAGCTGATCAGCCCCGACGACCGGGTGCTGGTCAGCCGGCTCACCCGCGAGGCGACGGACGAGCAACTGCTCGATCCGGGCTACCGGGCCGAGATCCGGGCCTGGACCACCGACGACCCGCGCCGGTCGGACGGCGTGCAGGCGATGACGGTCCCCCGGGTTACCTCAGACTCATCGGACGAGCTGCCGATTCGGGATTTCGACAGCGTCGGGATGGGCTGGCTGCCTGCCCGCACCCATTCCGCGCCCGGGCAGTGCCTGTTCCTGCTCAGCACCGAACGGGACGACGAGCCAGCCTGGCTGCGAGCCGGCCAAGCGCTGGAGCGGGTCTGGCTGGAGGCCACCCGGCTCGGGTACGCGGTCAGCCTGTTCACCCAGGCGGTGGAGGCGCCGGACTATCGGCGCCGGCTGCGCAGCGTGCTGTCGTTGACCGGATGGCCGCACGTGCTGCTGCGGGTCGGCCACGCGCCGGCCACCCCCGCCTCACGACGGCGGGACCTCGCCCAGTTGATGGTCGACTGAACTCTGTTGTGCTCGGTCGTTGGTCGGTGGTCGCCGACCCTGAGTGTGCCTGCCTCACCCCTGACGCAATGATGCCCGGATCGTCGCCCCCCGTGCCCGACGATCCGGGCACCATCCCGGCGGTTGCCGGCCCCCGTAACGCAACGCAATCTTCACCCGTGGGTCCGACACCGGTCTGCGGTCAAAGGTCCCGACCTCGGGGGCAGACCTCCTGGCGCCCTGCGTGCTCAGATGTTCCGCACGTCATGCCGACTGCCTAGCGAAGCTCGGAATGCGCGGCACTGTGGCGAAGGCCGTTCAAGGCCGAACGAGCCCCTACGTCTGTCCGGCGTGCGGTAAGCCACCCTGATCCCCGCACGCCGGACACCCAGTCGCTGGACTGGTTAGCCGCTTAGCCAACGCAGACAGGCTCAGCTTTTGGTCTCACACCCATTCAATGTTCCGCATAGCTGTCACCTCCCCTTAGCGACTGCTGTCACGAGCCCTCCGCTCTCGGCACGCCAGACACCAGCCAACTGCTTACCAGGCCACGCGTTGCCCCCAGGCGCTGCCAGCTATGAGTGTTCTAGACCCATTCGTAGTTCCGCATGCGGTCACCTCCTATCCCCGAGCCTGCAGTGGGGGCACACCGCCCGGTTCCACCGCGCTGCGAGTATCCGCAGGTCTGGGCGGCGCACGCTCAGGGGCAGCTACAGCCACTCATAGTTCTGCACTCGTCACCTCCCTCATAGGGCCGCCGCCCTCATAGGGCCGCCGCTCAGACACCAAGTCGGGGCAGCGTCAGATTCTGATCATCTCCCGTGGCTAATGCGCCGACGAAGCTACAGCCAGACAAATTCCGCACCGGATCACCACACTTTCGTCGCGATGCACGCCGAGCAGTCGGCCCTGGCACACCTATCCCCACACGTAGTTCGACATTGGACCTCCTCCGATCAGGTACCCCGAAGCCTTCCGGGCATCGGGGCCAGCGAGTCTGCATCCTTGCCGCGTGCATCGTTTGAGTGACAGACCCGCTACCGATATGTACAGTCTGCGATAACATGCGACCGGCTCGTCCGACTAGAGCCACACGTAGTTCCGCATGTCGTTCACCCCTTTTCGCATGTTGGACCCCTCACCACGATCGAAGGAGATCGCGCCTTGTTCCGAGCGCCGGCATCATGGCCGATCTGGCGTGAACGACCGATTGTGGTTGCCCTAATTCTGATTATCGAATTGTTGGCCTTAGTGGTGCCGCTTTTCACTGAGCGTGCAATCACGGCAACCAACTTCCAGGTGTCTGCAGCGCTCGGGTCTTTGAGTATCGCCTATTCCGTCTTCACCTGCCGAGTGGAACGAGCGCGCTCGACGCTGCACGAGCCAACGGAAAGCGTCAAGTATCAGAACCTGCTCGCAGTTTGGGGCTTTGCGGCGACAGCCTTATTGCCACTCGCGCTGGTGTGGCTAGTCGCGGTGGCGGCAGCAGTCGCGGAATGGCCGGTAAGAAAGGTTGCTGGTCGAAGCCGTCTATACAGGCATGTCTACAGCACTGCGGTCGCCATCTTGGCCGGAAGCCTTGCCCATGTCGTCATTGCACTTCCCCTCCCGGACTGGTGCGCCTTGGCGCTCGCCGTCCCTGCTTATATGGCAGTCGGGATGGCTGGCATCCTGGCGGTAATGACGGCCAGCGGCACGCCCGCTGCCGCCGCCACCTTATTCAAGGTGAGAACCCATCAGGTTGAGCTCTGCTCGTTGGCGATCGCGGTCGGGGTCGTCCTGCTGGTCTCCAACCACCTCGGCATGCTGGTCTGGCTGTCGCTGCCCGCAGCGATCGGCCTGCAGCGCATCACCACCCGCAGCCGGCTCAAGCAGGTCACCGACGAGACCCAGGTCAAGCCGATGACCGAGGAGGCGTGGCTGATCGCAGCCCGCGAGGTGATCGCGGCGCTCCCGGTGGTCTCGATCATGCGGATCGACACTGCCGAGCCTGCCGTGGTCAACGAGCTCGCCCAGTTCCACATCGGCTGCGACGCGCTCGGTTACCTGGGCGCCGGCGACCTGGGCCTGCTGCTGGTCGACTGCCCCGCGCTGAGCGCCGAGGCGCTGGCTGCCCGGTTGCGAACCGCGTTGCGCGAGAAGGGCATCGACGCCAGCGTCGCCGCCGCCGGCAAGCCGCGGGACGGCTACTCGCTGGACGATCTCTTGGCGCTCTGCGAGGCCGAGTTGGTCGCCAGGGACGCCGCCAATCGCTCGGCCAAGCCGTCCCGTCCCGAGGCGTAGAGCCGCTCGACGTAGCGCTCCAGCTCTGACTTGGCCGCCGGCCGCAGCTGCTCGTCGTGCGCGCGGCGCTCGGCCAGCAACTCTTCGAGAACCCCGACCATGGCGGTCTCGTCCTGGGCATTGACGGTCGCGCGGATGAACGCGTCCAGCGCCATCCGCTGAGCGTGGTTGAGCCGGTTGGCCTCCTTGGTCGGCACCCACGGCTCGTCCTCACCGGCTGGCGCGCCGACGAGCTGCCGTAGCGCCGTCAGCGAAACCCCTGGCAGACCGGCGGCAAACGCCTCCAGGATGTTCTCGGCCGGCCGCTGTGGATGCTGCCCGGACAGGTACCGGTAGACGGTGGCGCGGTCGACCTTGCCGTCGAGAGCCTCGACCACGCGGGTCTTCGACCAGCCATCCGGGATGTTGGCGTTCAGGTAGTCCGACAGCTTCGACACGGCGTCATGACTCCTTCGATTTGGCCGGCAATGCCCCGACCGGGTGACCTTATCGCAGATCGCTGCGACGTGCGATACGCTCCCGGACATGGCACCGCCGGGGGCGGCAACCCCCGGCGGACCGATGCCACCCATCGCTCCCGGATCAAGGAGAACAGCGAGTGACAGTGCCCATTCTTGCATGCGAATGCCCAGCTGCAGTCAGTGAAAACCCGACGCTGCAGACTGCAGCGACCCAGTCGGAGCCGGCTCATGCGGCTGCGTAGTCGGCTTATCTTCGTCTCGCTGATCGAGGATGCTGACATTTCAGAGCGAGAGCTGGCTCGGCGCGCTGGACTCAGCCATTCGACGGTGAACCACTTGATGACCGGCCGGCGTACGAACTGTTCGCTGGCCACCGCACTGGCAATCACCCGGGCCCTCAGTTGCCCGGTCGGCACCCTCTTCGCTGCTGAGCGGCCGGACGAGCAACTGGCGATCGACAGCTTGCGGGGCGACCTTCAGCGCCCGACTCGGGTTGATCGGTAGCCATTGCGGTCGCTATGGCGACCCAGGCGTATACCGAATCCTGCAAGGCGCAGGACTCAGGCCTGCTGACGATCCGGCCGCCGGCCGCGCAGCTCCACCAGGTAGCCGCGCATCTGCTCGGCGATCGCGGTGAGGAACCGCAGCACCACCAGCAGGTCCTCGGGGCTGAACTGGTCCATCACCCGGTCGGTGCGCTCGCCCAGCGGCCCGAAGAAGGCGGTCCCGACCGCCATCCCGTGCTCGGTGTAGCGCAGGTGGACGATCCGGTTGTCGGTCGGGTGGTCCCGGCAGCGCCGGACGTGCCCGGCGACTTCCAGCCGGTCGATCACGTAGCTGGTGCCGGCTGACGAGAGGCCGAGGTGTTGGCGCAGCCGGCCGGGGGTCAGCGGCTGGCCGATCCCCTCGGCCGCCAGGATCGCGACCAGCGCCTCCAGGTCGGTGTGCTGCAGGTGATGCTGGCCGGCGTAGGTCTGGCCGAGCCGGATGCCGTCCGCGCCGTACCGGCGCAACGCATCGATGATCGCCCAGCGGAGCCGGCTCAACTCGGTTTCACCGGCGGAATAGAAGTCGGCCATCACCAGGCCACCTCCCTACCCGCCAGGCTACCGCCGCCGGGTGCCCGCACGCCGGTCGTCGAACCCGCGGGTGACAACGGGACGATCGCCCAGCTGGTCGGGACCTTCGGCCGGTCCGCAAGATCCACTCGATGGACTGCACTGGCAACCATGTCGAGCCGTCGCCGCCCGTCCGTCCGAGCCTGCCGGTGACGGGCACCATCGCCCGGCCGCGCCCGAGTCCCGGGCCGCTCGCCGGGCTGCCATCCAGCGACCTCGCGGCGCTGCCGGTCGAGCAGGTGTTCACCGCGCTGGCATCCTCGTCGGCCGGCCTGTCCACCATGGCGGCCGAGGCCCGGCTGGTCGAGTACGGGCCGAACGCGCTGCGCAGCCACCGCGCCCGGGCGTGGCCGGTGCTGGCGCGGCAGCTCAAGAGCGCGGTGCTGGTACTGCTGCTGGTCACCGCACTGATCTCGTTCGCGCTCGGCCAGCGCACCGAGGCAGTGATCATCGCGGCGATCCTGGCGGCCAGCGTCGGGCTCGGTTTCGTCAATGAGTTCCGTGCCGAACGCGCCAGCGAGGCGCTGCACACCCAGGTGCAGCACAGCGTGCTGGTGGTCCGGGACGGCATGCCGGGGCAGGTCGACGTGATCACCCTGGTGCCCGGGGACGTGGTGCAGCTGAGCCTCGGCACGCTGGTGCCGGCCGACCTGCGGCTGATAGAGGTGATCAACCTCGCGATCGACGAGAGCATCCTGACCGGCGAGTCGATGCCGGTCGACAAGTCAGTCGAGCAGACCGCGCGCGGACGGCCGCTGGCCGAGCTGCAGTCGCTGGCCTTCATGGGCACGATCGTGCACGAGGGTTCCGGGGTCGGCGTGGTGGTACAGACCGGTGCCCGCACCGAGTTCGGCCGGATCGCCGCGGGTCTCGGTGGCCGGCAGCCCGAGACCGACTTCCAGGTCGGGCTGCGCCGGTTCTCGGTGCTGCTCCTGCAGGTGGCGGTGCTGCTGACCTCGCTGATCTTCATCACCAACCTGCTGCTGCACCGCAGCCTGCTCGACTCGCTGCTGTTCTCGCTGGCCATCGCGGTCGGTATCACCCCGCAGTTGCTGCCGGCGGTGGTGAGTACCAGCCTGGCCGCCGGATCGCGCCAGCTCGCCCGGCAGAAGGTGCTGGTCAAGAGGCTGGTCTGCATCGAGGACCTGGGCGACATGGACGTGCTGGTCACCGACAAGACCGGCACCCTGACCGAGGGCGTGATCACCTTCGACCGCAGCCTCGACCCGGCCGGCCAACCGACCAGCTGGCCCGAACTGCTCGGCCTGCTCGCCGCCGACGTCGCGGTGGCCGGTGGCCGCGCGGTCGGCGGCAACCCGCTGGACCAGGCGCTGTGGCAGGCCGCCGACCGCAGCCTGCTCGGCAGCTACCACCGGGTCGGCGAGCTGCCGTTCGACCACGAGCGCCAGCTGAGCAGCACCGTGGTCGACAGCCCGACCGGTGAGCGGCTGCTGATCACCAAGGGCGCACCCGAGGCGGTGTTGGCCCGCTGCCGCTACCAGCCGCCCGAGGCCACCGCTACCCTCGACGCGCTTTTCACCGACGGCGCAAGGGTGATCGCGGTTGCAAGCCGTGCTGCCGGCGAGCTGCGGACGCCCACCGCGCAGGACGAGCGCGACCTGACGCTGGCGGGCTTCCTCACCTTCCGGGACCCGGCCAAGGTGGGCGCGGCCGAATCGCTGCGCCGGCTGGAGCGGCTCGGCATCGCGGTGAAGATCGCCACCGGCGACAACCCGCGGGTGGCGGCCACCCTGTGTGCCACCCTCGGCCTGCCGGTCGACGGCATCCGTACCGGCGCCGAGCTGGACGCCCTCGGCGACGACGAACTAGCCGCAATCGCCCAGCAGGCCAGCGTCTTCGCCCGAATCACGCCGGAGCACAAGGCCCGCATCGTCCGGGTGCTGCGCCGGCAGGGACGGGCGATCGGCTTTCTCGGCGACGGGGTCAACGACGCGCTGGCGTTGCACGAGGCCGATATCGGCATCTCGGTGGACTCGGCCACCGACGTGGCCAAGGACGCTGCCGACGTGCTGCTGCTGGAGAAGAGCCTGGATGTGCTCGCCGACGGGGTGGCCGAGGGGCGGCGGATCTTCGCCAACACCATCAAGTACGTGCTGATGGGCACGTCCAGCAACTTCGGCAACATGTTCTCGGCGGCCGCCGCGTCGGCGCTGCTGCCGTTCCTGCCGATGCTGCCGGCTCAGATCCTGCTCAACAACCTGCTCTACGACTCCAGCCAGCTGGCGATCCCGACCGACCGGGTCGACCCAGAGCAGCTGGCCGCGCCGTCGCATTGGAACATCGCCTTCATCCGGCGGTTCATGCTCACCTTCGGCCCGATCAGCTCGCTGTTCGACTTCCTGACGTTCGGCGTGATGCTCGGGCCGTTGCACGCCGGCGCCGAGCTGTTCCGGTCCGGCTGGTTCGTCGAGTCGCTGGCCACCCAGACGCTGATCGTGTTCGCCATCCGGACCCGGCGGGTGCCGTTCCTGCGCAGCCAGCCGAGCCGGCCGCTGACCCTGGCCGCGCTCGCGGTGGTGGCGGTCGGGGTGCTGCTGCCGGTCACCGGGCTGGCCGGCCCGCTCGGCTTCACCGCGCCGCCGGCGTCCTTCTACCTTGCGCTGGCCGGCATGGTGCTGGCCTACCTGGTGCTGATCGAGGTCGCCAAGACGGTGTTCTACGCCGAGCAGGTCCGGCCGGCCCGTCCGCAGCCTCGCCGCCCCGGACACCGGGTGCACCGGCGGGCCGCCCGGTTCAGCACCAGCTCGCGGTTGCCCTGAGTGAAGCCAATTCTGCCAACAATCCAAGGAGATTCTCTGTCGTGCCCTACTCTGATGCCGACCGCGCCCTGGACCTGCGCTGGTGGGCGGCCGCCAACTACCTGACCGTCGCCCAGATCTACCTGGCGGCCAACCCGCTGCTGCGCCGGCCGCTGGTCAAGGACGACATCAAGCCGCGGCTGCTCGGCCACTGGGGCACCAGTCCCGGCCTGTCGATGATCTACACACTGCTGAACCGGCTGATCCGGCAGACCGGCACCGACTGCATCTACCTGACCGGGCCGGGTCACGGCGGCCCGGCGCTGCTGGCCAACGCCTACCTGGAGGGCACCTACAGCGAGATCTACCCCGAGGTGTCGGCCGACGAGGCCGGCCTGCTCCGGCTGGTGCGGCAGTTCTCGACGCCCGGCGGGGTGCCGAGCCACGTCAGCGTGCAGACGCCCGGCAGCATCCACGAGGGAGGCGAGCTCGGGTACGTGCTGGCGCACGCCGGCGGCGCCGCGTTCGACAACCCCGACCTGCTGGTCGCCTGCGTGATCGGCGACGGGGAAGCCGAGACCGGACCGCTGGCCGGCTCCTGGAAGCTGCCGGCGTTCCTGAACCCGCGGCGGGATGGCGCGGTGCTGCCGATCCTGCACCTGAACGGCTACAAGATCTCCGGCCCGACGGTGCTCGGCCGGTCCTCAGACGCCGACGTGACCGGCCTGCTCGCCGCGCAGGGCTGGCAGCCGGTGGTGGTCGCCGGTGACGACCCGGCCGCGGTGTTCGCCGACTTCTACCGGGCGTTGACCGAGGCGCACGAGACGATCAGGACGATCCAACGCACCGGTCGACCGGCCCCGCGCTGGCCGGCGATCGTGTTGCGCACCCCGAAGGGCTGGACCGGCCCGGAGGTGGTGGACGGCATCCAGGTGGGCGGTACCTTCCGGGCCCACCAGGTGCCGCTGGCCTCCGTCCGGGAGAACCCGGATCACCTGCGAATGCTGGCGGAATGGCTTCGCTCGTACCGTCCGGACGAGCTGTTCGACGCCGCCGGCCGGCTGCGTCCGGAACTGGCCGCGCTGGCCCCCACGGGCGACCGGCGGATGTCTGCCTCGCCGTACGCCAACGGCGGCCGGCTGCTGCAGCCGCTGAAGCTGCCCGACCTGGCCGAGCTGGCGGTGCCGGTCGAGCTGCCCGGTCAGCTCCCGCACGAGAACACCGAGCCGGTCGGCCGGCTGCTGCGCGACGTCTACGCCAGCAGCAGCACGCCGGACGGCGGCGGCAGCTTCCGGCTGTTCTGCCCGGACGAGACCGCCAGCAACCGGCTGGCCGCGGTGTTCGAGGTGACCGACCGGTGCCTGCAGGCGCCGGTGCTGCCGTCCGACGACCACCTGTCGCCGGACGGCCGGGTGATGGAGGTGCTCTCCGAGCACCTGTGCCAGGGCTGGCTGGAGGGCTACCTGCTCACCGGCCGGCACGGGATGTTCGCCACCTACGAGGCGTTCGCGATGGTCTCGGCCTCGATGCTGGTGCAGCACACCAAGTGGCTGCAGCACGGCGCCGAGCTGGCCTGGCGGGCGCCGGTGGCGTCGTTGAACGTGCTGCTCACCTCGACCTGCTGGCGCAACGACCACAACGGGTTCTCGCACCAGGGGCCAGGCCTGATCGACACCGCGATCCCGCTGTCGCCGGACGTGGTGCGGATCTGGCTGCCACCGGACGCCAACTGCGCGCTGTCGATCACCCGGCACTGCCTGGCCAGCCGCGACCACGTCAACCTGATCGTGGTGGACAAGCAGTCGCACCTGCAGTACCTGACGATGGACGAGGCCGAGCTGCACTGCGCGGCCGGTGGCTCGGTGTGGCACTGGGCCGGCACCGAGCAGAACTCCCCCGGCCACCCGGACGAGCCGGACGTGGTGCTGGCCGCCGCCGGTGACGTGCCCACCCTCGAGGTGCTGGCGGCCGCGCAGCTGCTGCGCGAGCACGTCCCCTACCTGCGGGTGCGGGTGGTGAACGTGGTCGACCTGATGGCGCTGCTGCCGCCGGGCGACCACCCGCACGGGTTCTCGGAGCAGAAGTTCGGCGAGCTGTTCACCGCCGACACCGACGTGGTGTTCGCCTTCCACGGCTATCCGCGGGCGGTGCACGAGCTGCTGCACGGCCGCCGCAACCCCGGCCGGTTCCACGTCCGCGGCTTCACCGAGCAGGGGACGACCACCACACCATTCGACATGGTGGTGCTCAACCGGATGAGCCGCTACCACCTGGTGCTGGAGGCGCTGCGCCGGTCCCGCCGGGCACCGGAACACGGCGCCGAGCTGGCCGAGTTCTGCCAGCGGCAGCTGTCCCGGCACCACGACTACGTCCGGGCCGAACTGCGTGACCTGCCCGAGGTGCGGGACTGGACCTGGCAGCCGTGACCGCGCTGCTCACCCTCAACCCCGGCTCGTCGTCGCTGAAGGCCACCGTCCGGGACGGCGGCCGGGTGCTGCTGCGGGTGACGGTGGACCGGCTGGGCACCGACCGCGGCAGCATCACCGTCGGCGCCGCCCAGCGCCCGTTCACCGGCGGCACCGGCGAGGCGGTCGACGCCATCGCGCGGCAGCTGCACCGGCACCGGCTGCCGGTGTCGGCGCTGGCGCACCGGGTGGTGCACGGAGGTCCGCACCACTGGGAGCCGCAACTGGTGGACGACCGGCTGCTGGCCGACCTGCGGGCCGCGATACCGCTGGCGCCGCTGCACCTGCCCGGCAACCTGGCCACCGTGGAGCACGCCCGCCGGGCGTGGCCGGGGTTGCCGCAGGTGGCCTGCTTCGACACCGGCTTTCACGCCGGGCTGCCGCCGGCGGCGGTCCGGCTGCCGGTGCCGGACGAACTGGTTCGCCGCGGGGTGCGCCGGTACGGCTTTCACGGGCTGTCGGTGCGATCGGTGCTGGACGCGCACCCGGAGCTCGACCAGCTGGTGGTGGCGCACCTGGGCAGCGGCTGCAGCGCCACCGCGGTGGCCGACGGCCGTCCCCGGCACACCACCATGTCGCTCACCCCGACCGGCGGCATGATGTCGGCCACCCGGACTGGCGACCTCGACCCCGAGGTGGTGCTGTACCTGATCGCCGAGCACGGTTACGACGTTCCGAGCCTGCGCGAACTGGTCGACCGGCAAGGCGGCCTGGCCGGCATCGCCGGCGGCCGGCACGACGTCCGGGACCTGCTGGCGGCCGCCGACGACGAGGCGGCGCTGGCGCTGGAGGTGTTCGCGGACAGCGCCGCCCGGGCGATCGCCGGCTGCGCCACCGCGCTGGACCGCTGGCAGGCGCTGGTGTTCACCGGCGGCGTCGGCGAGCACGCCGGGCAGCTGCGGGAGGCGATCTGCGCCCGGCTGCTGGCGGTCCGCGGGTCGGCCGGCGACGCCGACGGCTCCGCCGCCGAACGGCTGGCGGCGACCGGGCTGCGGGTGCTGGTGGTGCCGGCCGACGAAGAGGCGGTGCTCGACCGGCTGGCCCGCGAGGTGCTGGGTACCGGCTGAACCTCCCGCTCGGGTTGACACCGACGCGGCAAGCCGTCATGAATTCCAGCCGCCATGGCGACCGGAGTTCATCGCGGCTCGAGCTGCTGGTCGTACCGAATGCCCCGTTGATCTAGGACCAAAGTCTGCGGACAGGGCGTCGTCCGGCTGCTGAACTGAACTCCTCGGGCAAAGAGGGAGGCAGCGGATGGCTGGCACCGAAGTCGTGGTCGGGATCGACGGTTCGGCGACGTCCGCGCACGCGCTGGACTGGGCTGCCGCCGAGGCGGCCCGGCGGTCGGTGCCGCTGCTGGTGGTGCACGCCAGCGAGGCGGTCGACAGCGCGGCCTACTCGACCGCCACCCTGCGGGCGATCCGGGAGGATGCGATCGCGCACGGGCAGGAACTGCTGGGCACCGCCACCCTCTCGGTCGCCGCCCGGCACCCGGACCTGCCGGTGAAGGTGCTGCTGCGACACGAACGCGCCGCCGAGGTGCTGCTGCAACTGGCCGGGCGGGCCGCGGTGCTGGTGCTCGGCACCCAGGGCGGCAACCGGTTGACCGGTGCCCTGCTCGGCTCGGTCAGCCAGCGGGTCGCCGCGCACGCCGGCTGCCCGGTGGTGGTGGTCGGCAGTGACGCGCGACTGCTCGGCGAGGACGCCGGCGTGCTGGTCGGCGTCTCCGAGACCCCCGGCGGCCACGCCGCGCTCCGGTTCGGCTGCGAGGAGGCGGCCCGGTTGGCGACACCGCTGACCGCGGTCCGGGCGTACGGGGTGTTCAGCCGCGCCGCGCACGGCCAGGTGTACGGCCCGCTGCTCGGCCTGCGCGAACAACAGCAGGCGGTGCTCGACCGGTCGGTGGCCTGGGCGCGCGCCGAATACCCCGAGATCGACGTCCAACCGCGGCTGATCGACGAGGTGCCGACCTACGCGCTCGCCCGGATCGCCCGGCACGCCCAGCTGCTGGTGCTCGGCTGCCGGCACCCGGACAACCACTGGCCGTCCCGGCTCGGACCGGTGACCGCCGCCCTGCTGCACCACAGCCCGTGCCCGGTGGCGGTGATCGGCGTGCCGCCGGGAAGCGCCCGTCCCGCCGAACCGACCCCCACGACGACAGGAGCCTCTCGATGACCAGCAGCCAACCAGCCGAACCCCGCATCGTGGTGGGTGTCGACGGATCGCACGAGTCCCGCCAGGCGCTGCGCTGGGGTGGCTGGCTGGCAGCCGGCGCGGACGCGTGGCTCGAGGTGGTCGGCGTCTGGCAGTACCCGGCCGCCTCCAACTGGGGCACCTCGGGCGTCCCGATGAACTGGAGTCCCGAGCAGGACATGGAGAAGGTGCTCACCGAGGCGGTGGACGCCGCCTTCGGCGACCAGCGGCCGCCCCGGCTGCGACTGATGGCGGTCGAGGGACATCCGGTGCCGGCCCTGCTCGAACGCAGCCGGGGAGCGCTGGCGGTGGTGGTCGGCAGCCGCGGCCATGGCGGCTTCGGGGGCATGCTGATCGGCGCGGTCAGCGCCAAGGTCGCCGAGCACGCCAGCTGCCCGGTGCTGGTGGTGCACGGGGACGCGCTGCCGGCGACCGCTGCCCGGCCGGCAACCGCCGCACCGGCCTCGGTCGGCTGACCGGGCCATACCATGAGGGCCACCCTGCCCTCACCTGATAACCGATCAGCCACCACGGGCGGAGAGCGGAGCCCGCAGTGGCCCAGGCCGACCGGTACGGAATCCAGCGCGACTACCTCGACAACGCCGAGCAACCGGCCCGGCTCTCCGATCAGACGGTAGCCGCGCTGCGGGCGGCGGTCGGCGAGGCCGATCCGGAGCTGACTCTGCCGCTGGTGGTGCGGCCGGGCCAGCCGCTGCCCGGAACTCGGGCCGAGGTCGAGTTCGAGGACGGTGACCGGCGCACCATCGACCCGGCCGCACCCGGGGAGCTGCCGCTCGGCTACCACTGGCTCGAAGCGGACGGCCTGCGACGCCGGTTGATCGTCAGCCCGGGCAGTTGCGTCCGGCCGGCCCGGCGCGGCTGGGGCTGGACCGCCCAGCTCTACGCCACCCGGTCCCGGGCCAGCTGGGGCATCGGCGACTTCGCCGACCTGCGCCGGCTGACCGCGCTGGCAGCCGACCAGGGGGCCGCCTTCGTGCTGGTGAACCCGTTGCACGCCGGCGGCTCGACCGCGGCCGAGCTGCCGCAGCAGCCCAGCCCGTACTTCCCGGCCAGCCGCCGGTTCTTCAGCCCGCTCTACCTGTCGGTGCCGGACGTGCCCGGCGCGGCCGACGTGCTCGGCGGCCGGCTCACCGAGCTGGCCACCGAGGCCCGGGCGAGCAGCGAGCACCGGATCGACCGGGATGCGGTGTGGCGGGTCAAGCGGGCCGCGCTGCGGGAGGTCTTCGACGCGACCGGCGCCGCCGAGCACCCGGAGCTCGCTCGGTGGCGGGCCGAACGCGGTCGTGGCATCGCCGACTTCGCCGCCTGGTGCGTGCTGACCGAGCGGTACCGGGCACCGTTCCCGGACTGGCCGGCCGGTGCCCGCACCCCGGACGGCCCGCTCGCCCAAGCGGTGCAGCGGGAGCAGCCGGCCGACGTCGCCTTCGCCTGCTGGCTGCAGTGGCTGGCCGAACGCCAGCTGCGGGCGGCCGGCGGCGGCACCGCGGTGCTGCAGGACCTGCCGATCGGGGTCGACCCGGCCGGCGCCGACGCCTGGGTCTACCAGGACCTGCTGGCTCCCGGCGTCACCGTCGGCGCACCGCCCGACCCGTTCAACCGGGCCGGCCAGGACTGGGGGTTGCCGCCGTTCGTCCCGTGGAAGCTGCAGGCCGCCGGCTACCAGCCGTTCGTCGAGGCGATCCGGGCCACCATCGCCTACGCCGGCGGGCTGCGGATCGACCACGTGATGGGGCTGTTCCGGCTCTGGTGGGTGCCGGCCGGCTGCTCGGCCGACCAGGGTGGCTACGTCCGCTACCCGGCCGCCGACCTGCTCGACATCGTGGCGCTGGAGAGCCACCGGGCCGGCGGGCCGGTGGTCGGCGAGGACCTGGGCACCGTCGAGGACGGGGTGCGCGAGGAGCTGGCCCGGCGCAACCTGCTCTCCTACCGGCTGCTGTGGTTCGAGCAGGACCCACCGGCCCGGTGGCCGACGCCGGCGCTGGCCGCGGTCAGCACCCACGACCTGCCCACCGTCGCCGGGCTCTGGGACGGCAGCGACCTGGCCGACCAGCGGGCCAGCGGGCTGGACGCCGACGAGTCGGCCACCGCTGACCTGCGGCAGCTGCTGATCGATCGGGCCGGGGTGCCGGCCGACGCGCCGGCCGCCGACGCGGTGACCGGCGCCTACCGGCTGCTCGCCGACGCCCCGTCGCTGCTGCTGGCCGCCAGCCTGGACGACGCGCTGGCGGTGACCGCCCGGCCAAACATGCCCGGCACCACCGAACGGGCGAACTGGAGCCTGCCGTTGCCGGTGCCGCTGGACGAGCTGGCCGACCAGCCGGGCGTCACCGGGTTGGCGAAGCTGCTCGGCGAGGCGGCGTCCAAGGAGGGCTGACCTCAATCGACCCGGTTGGCCGGCTCCTCGCCGCGGGCCAGCGCGATCACCGAGGCGGCCGCCAGTGCCGCCATCCGGCGGCGGGTGCGGTCGGTCGCGCTGCCCAGGTGCGGGGTCAGCACAACCCGCCGCCGGCAGGCCAGCAGCTCCGGATGCACCCGCGGCTCGTTCTCGAAGACGTCCAGGCCGGCGCCGGCCAACCGGCCGGCAGCCAGCGCCCGGCCCAGCGCGGCCTCGTCGACCAGCGGCCCGCGTCCGGTGTTGATCAGCACCGCGGTGGGCTTCATCGTCGCCAGCGCCCGCTCGTCGATCAGGTGGTGGGTGGCGGGGGTCAGCGGGACGTGCAGCGAGAGGTAGTCGGCGCTGGCCAGCAGTTCCGGCAACTCGACCCGCTCGGCGGCCAGCTCGGCCGGCAGCGTGCGCCCGGTACGGCTGGTGTAGGAGATCCGCATCCCGAAGCCGAGCGCCGCCCGGCGGGCCACCGCCTGCCCGATCCGGCCCATCCCCACGATGCCCAGGGTGGCGCCGCTGACGTCCAGCCCCATCGGCTCCTGCAGCAGCGTCCAGCTCGGGAACTCCCCGGCCCGCACCAGCGCGTCCGCCTCCACCAGCCGGCGGGCGCAACCGAGCAGCAGCGCCATGGTGAGGTCGGCGGTGGCCTCGGTCAGCACGTCCGGGGTGTTGGTCACCCACACCCCGGCGGCCCGGGCCGCGGCCAGATCGATGTTGTCGTAGCCGACCGCCACGTTGGCCACCAGCCGCAGGCCGGGGTTGGCGGCGAACACGCTCGCGTCCACCCGGTCGGTCAACATGGTCACCAGCGCGTCGGCGCCGGCCGCGGCCTCGGCCAGTTCGGCGCCGCCGATCGGCGTCGGGTCGGGCCGGCAGCGCACCTCGGCGCCGGCCTCCCGCATCGCGGTCACCGCCACCTGGTGGATCGGCTGGGTGACCAGCACGGTCAGCGTCCGCATGGTGCCTCTACCCGGCTCAGCCAGTCCCGCACCGCCCGGGCGGTGGCCATCGCCAACGCCGAAGCCGGGTCGGCCGGCAACCGGCCGTCGGCCGATGCCGGGTACGCCCCGGCGAAACCGGCTGCGGTGACAGCAGCGGAGTCCAGTTCCACCCGGCCGGCGACCGCCAGCACCGGTACGCCGTGCTCGGCGGCCAGCCGGGCCACCCCGACCGGCGCCTTGCCGGCCAGGCTCTGCGCGTCCAGGCTGCCCTCCCCGGTGAGCACCAGCGCGCAGCCGGCCAGCCGGTCGGCCACCCCGAGCACCCGCAGCAGGTAGTCGATGCCGGAGTCCAACCGGCCGCCGGCGAAGGCCACCAGCCCGGCGCCCAACCCACCGGCCGCGCCGCCGCCCGGCAGCGCGCCGATCTCGATACCCCGCACCTGCCGCACCAGGTCCGCGTACCGGGCGAGCCCGGCCGCCAGCCGGTCCACCTCGGCCGGCCCGGCGCCCTTCTGCGGCCCGAACACCGCGGCGGCGCCGGACGGGCCGAGCAGCGGGCTGGTCACGTCGCAGGCGATCCGCACCTCGCAGCCCGGCAGCCGGGGATCCAGGCCGCTGGCGTCGATCGCCGCCAGCTCGGCCAGCCAGCCGCCGCCGGGCGGCAGCGCGGCACCGTTGCGTCCGGTGAACCGCACCCCGAGCTCCGACGCCATGCCGGCACCGCCGTCGGTGCCGGCGGTGCCGCCCAGCCCGACCACCAGCCGGCGATAGCCGAGGTCCAGCGCCGCCCGGATCAGCCGGCCCACCCCGGCGCTGGAACTGGCCAGCGCAGCCTCCGGCCCGACCGTCACCTGGTGCAGCCCGCAGGCCTTGGCACTCTCGATCACGGCGGTGTCGCCGAGCACCGCGAACCGGGCCAGCACCGGGCGGCCGAGCGCGTCCGGCACCTCGACCGCCTGCTCCTGGCCGCCCGCGGCCACCACTGCCGCCACGGTGCCCTCGCCACCGTCGGCGACCGGCAGCTCTTCGGGCACCGCGTCGGGGCAGGCCTGCCGGACGCCGGCTGCCATCGCGGCGGCAGCCGCCGCCGCGGTCAGGGTCGACTTGAAGCTGTCCGGGGCGATCAGCACCCGGAACGGGTGGGTGGGCACCAGTGCAGCCAACCGGAGCCGGGGCGCCGGAGCAACCGGCGGACAAGCCGCCGGGGACGAACTGGCCGGCCGCGCCACGCACCTGCGACCGACCAGTCCGCCAGCGGAAGCTGCTTTCCGCCCTGCGCCCTTCAGGGTCGGCCGAGCCGGCGGTCACCGCGATGGGCTTGCGGCCCGCGCGGGCAGGGACGTACGTCCCGAAAAATATTTTTGCGAATCAGGTTTAGACCCGGACGGGCCTGGGCACGTTGCTCATCGAAAGCCCCCCAAGAAGAAGGAACCGGCCGGTTGCGCCACGCATGCAACCGACCGGTCCCTTTGAAGCAGGAGGCTGTTTTCCCACTTCGCGTACTGATCGCGATCTCGGTGTGGTTTCACCGGTCTTCAACGACCAAGTCCTGACAGGCATATTTGATATCGGTCGAAGGCCCTCCAGGTCAAGTCGCCACCCTTAGTGGATCATCAGGATTGCGTCACAGTGCCGTCAGCTGGCGTCCCGCCGGGCCGTCCTGTCTGCCTCCTCGGGCAGCCCGGCCTCGTGCAGCAGCGCCTCCAGGGTGCGCCCGTCCACCGCTGCGCCGAACTCGCCGGTCTCGCGGCGTAACGCCTCCGCCAGCAGGGTGAGCTGCCGGGCGATCCCCGGCAGCTCGGACTTGCCGAGCGTGTCCAGCGCCGACCCCATCCACCGCCCGCTGAGCGTCATCACGCTCCGGCCGCGCTCGGTCAGGCTGATCTGGAACGAGCGACGGTTCTCCGGGCGCACCGACCGGCGCACCAGGCCGGCGCGTTCCAGCCGGTCCAGCATCGCGGTCACGCTGCTCGGCGCCAGGCCGGACCGCTGGGCGAGCTCGCCGGCGCTCAGCCCATCAGCGGCAACCAGGTGGCTCAGCGCCACCGTGTCGGAGACGGTAAGCCCGAGCGCGTCCGCGAGTTCCTTGCGAAAGCCGTGCGCGGCGAGCACCAGCTCGCGCAACGCCTCCAGCGCCTGCTCGGTGGCGCCGACCGGCGCCGGCCGGTCGCTCTGGGTCATCGGCCGCCCCCTAGTCCCTACCCATCAGCTCCAGCCGACCTGTTTCGCGACCGAGTTCGGGTCGCCCCGGGAGCTGCCCGGAGCGCCTGAGCGTCATCGATTGTCCCACCGCGACCAGGGTGTCGCGCGTCGGAGTCAGCCGACGGGCTCCACCGTGGGCAGCACGACGGCCCGAAGCCAGACGTTCACCGCGGTGGTGCCGGGCCGCGACTCGATGTCCAGCCGGCCGCCGGACGCGGCCACCACACCGGCCACGATGGACAGCCCGAGGCCGCTGCTGGCGATGTTGCGGCTGCGCGCGCCGTCGCCGCGGACGAACCGATCGGTGACCCGGGGCAGCAGGTCCGCCGGGATCCCCGGCCCGGTGTCGCACACCGAGAGCAGCACCTCGTCGTGTTCGGGCGTGCCGACCCGCACCGTCACCGTGGTGCCCGGCGGGGTGTGCTGGCGAGCGTTGCTCAGCAGGTTCGCGATCACCTGGTGCAGCCGGTGCCGGTCACCGAGCACGGTGACCGCCTCCTCGGGCAGGTCGAGCTGCCAGCGATGCTCGGGCCCGGCAACCCGGGCGTCGGTCACCGCGTCCACCGCGAGCAGGGTGAGGTCAACCGGTTCCCGATCGAGCGGCTGGCCGGAGTCCAGCCGGGCCAGCAGCAGCAGGTCGTCCACCAGCCGGCCCATCCGGCCGGTCTCGGAATCGATCCGGCGCAACGACTGGCGGACGTCCTCCGGCAGGTCCGGGCTGATCCGCTGCAGCAGCTCGCTGTGGCTGCGCACCACCGACAGCGGCGTGCGCAGCTCATGGCTGGCGTCGGCAACGAACTGGCGCAACCGGGCCTCGGAGCTCTGGCGGGCGTTCAGCGCCTCCTCCACCCGTTCGAGCATGTGGTTGATGGCGACCGACACCTGGCCGACCTCGGAATGCTGATCGGGGTCCGGCACCCGCTCGCCCAGCTCCACCGCTCCGCTGGCCAGCGGCAGCTCCGACACCCGCAGCGCGGTCGCCGCCACCCGCTCGAGCGGGGCCAGCGACCGGCGGATGGCCAGCGCGCCCAGACCGGTCATCACCGCCAGCACCACCGCGAACGCGATCGCCTCGGCGATCATCGTGTTGTGCAGGGTCTCGTCCAGGTTGTGCGCCGGCAGCCCGACCACCAGCACCCCACCATCGTCGGTCGGGCTCACCTGCACGCGGTACTCGCCCAGCTTGGGCAGCTCCACCGGCTGGCTGTGGCTGGCCGCGTTCAGCCGGCCGATCACCGCCCGGTCGGCGGCCGCAACCGGACTGGCCGAGCCGACCACCCCGACCGCGACCACCTGGCCGTGTAGCACCCGGGCGGCCAGGGTGCCGGCCGGCTGGCCGACGGTGGCCGTCTCGGCGTTGTCCTTGTCGTGGTCGTTGCGCTCCAGCGCGCCCGCGTAGCGGTCGCCGGCCTCGGTCAGCTGCTGCTCGAAGCGGTGCACCAGAAAGGTGCGCAGGGCGATCGTGCTGGCGGCGCCGACCGCCGCGCAGGCGATCAGCAGCAGGGCGGCCAGCAGCAGCGACAGCCGGAACCGCAGGGTGTGCCGCTGCTGCCACAGGCTCCGACGCGACTCGGGCGATGGCATGTCACGATTCGGCAGGCTTGAGCACGTAGCCCACCCCGCGCACGGTGTGCAGCATCGGCGCCCGGCCGGCGTCGATCTTCTTGCGCAGGTAGGAGATGTACAGCTCGACCACGTGCGCCCGGCCGCCGTAGTCGTAGTCCCAGACGTGCTGCAGGATCTGGGCCTTGGTGAACACCCGCCGCGGGCTGGAGGCCAGGAACCGCAGCAACTCGAACTCGGTGAGCGTCAGCTCGATCAACTGCCCGTCCCGGAAGACCTCCCGGGCGTCCTCGTCGATCACCAGGTCCCCGACCTGGATCGGGTTGCCGGCCTGCGAGCTCGCCAGGCCGGCCCGCCGGACCAGGCCGCGGGCCCGGGCCAGCACCTCCTGCAGGCTGAACGGCTTGGTGACGTAATCGTCGCCACCCGCGCTGATGCCGGCGATCCGGTCCTCCACCGAGTCGCGAGCGGTGAGGAAGAGCACGCAGACCTGCTCCGAGAGCATCCGCAGCCGGTGCAGCACCTCGAACCCGTCCAGGTCGGGCAGCATCACGTCCAGGATCACCAGGTCGGGCCGTCGCTCCACCGCGCTGGCCAGGGCGGTGCGGGCGTCGACCGCGCCGGTGGCGTCCCAGCCGTCGAAGCGCAGCGCGCTGACCAGCGCGTCGGTCAGGCCGGACTCGTCGTCCACCACCAACGCCCTTGGCCGGCTGCCGTCGGTGCGCAGCAGGTCTGGACGATCGGCGGAGGACGGCATGCTCCACAGGATGCCCGATCGAGCATCCGGGCCAGTTCTCAAATAGGTCTCAGCTGCCTGTGAATCATCGCCGGCCGGGGGTGCGAGCCGGCCGACGGCACTGCTCGGGCACGATTGCGGTTGATCAGTGGGTGCGCACGGAAGGAGCCAGCATGCGAGCGTCCGCCCGACCCGGCTGGCGAACCGCCGGTGGTCGCTGACCTCCGATTGGCCGGCGGGCTGCTCTCGCTGCTGCTCATCGCCTGCCTGGTACTGCGGGCGGCCGGCGTGCCGCAGCAGCGAGCGGCGGTGCTGGCGGCCGGCCGGGCGGTGGTGCAACTGGCCCTGGTCGCTGCCGCGCTGCGCGGGGTGTTCGCCGCACCGGCGGCGGTGATCGCGGTGGTCGCGGTGATGTTCAGCGTCGCCACCTGGACCGCGGCCCGCCGGATCGCCGTGCACCCGGGCGCGCTGCGGGCCACCGTGCTGGCCTGCGCGGCCGGCGCCGCGGTGACCATCGGCATCATCGTGGGACTGCCCACCCTGAGCCGGGACGTCCGCACCCTGGTCGCGGTCTCGGGCATCGTGCTGGGCGGCACCATGACCGCGGCGACCCTGACCGGTCGCAAGCTGGCCGACGGCCTGCACCGGCGCCGGGACGAGGTGGAAGCCTGGCTCTCGATCGGCGCCACCCCGCGCCAGGCAGTGCGCGCGATCGCCCGCGACTCGGTGTTCGAGGCGCTGGTGCCGGGCCTCGACCAGACCCGCACGGTCGGCCTGGTCACCCTGCCCGGCGCCTTCGTCGGGGCCCTGCTGGGCGGCGCCAGCGCGACCAGCGCAGCCCGGTTCCAGCTGGTGGTGCTGGTCGGCCTGCTCTGCGCGCAGTCCATCACCTCGGTGTGCCTGGCCTGGCTAATCGGTGCTCCGGCGGTGCTGCCGGCCACCGACCCATCCCGATAGCCTTGTGTTCTAAGCCGGAATTGCCGGGCTTGCTTTCGCTCTCAAGTTAGGCAAGGCTTACCTTCATGAGCTTGCCGACCACCCTGCTTCTCGGCTTCATCGCCGGCGTCACCATCGTCCTCGGCCTGCCGGTCGGCCGGCTGCGCAAGCCGGCGCCGGCCCTCAAACACTTTCTCAGCGCGGTCACCATCGGGGTGCTGCTGTTCCTGGTCTGGGACGTGCTGTCGGCCGGTTGGGAGCCGGTGGACGCGGCCCTGGGTGCGGTGCACGACCACACCGGCGGCCTGGGCCCGGTATTCGGGTACGGCCTGCTGTTCGCCGGCGGGCTCGCGGTCGGGCTGCTCTCGCTGGTCGGCTATGACCGGTACCTGCACCGCGAGCGGCGACCGGTCGGTCCCGGCGCGATGTCGGTGAGCGAGCGTCCGGCGCGGACCAGCCGGGTCGCCGGTTGGTCGGCCGCCCGCCGGCTGGCGCTGATGATCGCGATCGGCATCGGGCTGCACAACTTCGCCGAGGGCCTGGCCATCGGCCAGTCCGCGGCCAGCAACGAGGTGTCGCTGGCGGTGGTGCTGGTGATCGGGTTCGCCCTGCACAACGCCACCGAGGGGTTCGGCATCGTGGCGCCGCTGGCCGGCGATCTGGACTCGACCGGCGCGCCGGTCCGGCCCAGCTGGGGGTTCCTGCTGGCGATGGCGCTGATCGGTGGCGGCCCGACCTTCGTCGGCACCGCGATCGGTCACGGGTTCACCAGCGAGCCGCTGAGCGTCATCTTCCTGACCCTGGCCGCCGGCTCGATCGTGTACGTGGTCTGCCAGTTGCTCGGCGTGGCGGCTCGGGCCAAGCGTCCGGACCTGCTGGCCTACGGCGTGCTGCTCGGCCTGCTGGCCGGGTTCGTGACGGACGCGATCGTCACCGCCGCCGGCGTCTGAGACCCGCAGCTTCAGAACTGCTCAACTCCGCCGGCTGACTCGGCTGCTCAACTCGGCCGGCTGAGCTCGGCATAGGCAGCGCGTTCCACCAGGATCGGGACGAAATCCCGGATCTTGCTGCCGGCGAAACCCCCGAAACAGCGCAGCACCACCGTCTCGATCTCAGCCGGATCGACGGCAGGCAGCTTCACCCGCAGCCGCGCCGTCACCCCGGCCAGCGCGGCCGCCTCACGTTCGTCGACTGACTGTTCAATCGTCATGGCCGGAGTATGGACTCCTCCGGAGCGCCGGAGTAGCTCCACAAGGGTGATTCCTCAGGGCTCACCCTTGTGGAGAATAAGCCTGTAAATTCAGGCGAAACCAGCCGTTGCCGGGCTCGCTCAGCCCGTCGCGCACGGCACCCTTGGCCGACTCGGGAGCACGTTGCCGGCGACCGGCGCCGCGTGGCAGCCGGGCCGGCGGCGTGGCATGGTCGAAAGGGATGATGCAAGGCGACCTAACGATTCCACAGCGTAGGAGGACGACCCATGGCAGAGCCGGACCAGCCGAACCTGGACGACGTGATCATCCCGACCGAGCAGGCGCCGCGTGACCGGCACGAGCACGGCAAGCAGCCGCCGCGGCTGTCCGACGACAACCTTGCCCAGCGCGCCGAGCATGAGCGGCTCGAGGCCGGGCTGGAGGACTACGACCCGGATCAGGTGCCGCCCGCCGCCGAGTAAGACCACGCCGCCGCCTGCCGCTGATCCGAGTCAGGGTCGGCGGCAGAGCTATGTCCGGGCCCCGACCGATCGGGATACCCCGCTCTGGAATGCCCAAGCAGCGCACCTGAAGAGATGCGCCAGGCTCCGGCCGATTGCGACAGTAGGTCGGGTCGGGACGGCGCGAGCACCGGTCGGCCCGCTTCTGGATTCCCTTGTCGGCGAAAGAGGAATTCCCATGTGGAACAGTTCCGTCCGGACCGTGGCGATGCCCCGGTCTCGAGTGCTGACCTTGCCCCGCCGAGCGATCGGCGACTAGGTGCCATCGCTGCTGGGCGGTCTGCGGCTGTCGCTGCTGGCACCGTCCCTCACCGAGGTCAGCTTCGCCGGGCGCGGCTTCCCGGTCCGTCCGTCGGCCGTCACCGAGCAGCTCGAGGCGATCCCGAGCGCCGTGGTCTGCGGTTTCGAATGGGCCATCGCCGGCGCCGGGATCGACGAGTTGCACAACCGGCTGCACCTGATGGATCCCGAGCAGCGCGGGTTCGGCTACGAGGGCGCCGCGATGGCCTGCACCGTGCTGGACTCGTTCGGCGGCGACCGGACCCGGCGGTTGCTGTCCGGGCCCGGCGCGGGGCACCTGCTGCTCGGCTACATCGGGGTTGGCTTCGCGCTGGCCAGGCTCCCCCGGCCGGTTTGGCGGCGAGCGCTGCCCGACCTCACCGGCGCCCGCTATCACCCCAGCATGAGCTGGCTGGCGGTGGACGGTTACGGCTTCGACCTGGCCTACTTCGACACCGAACGCTGGGTGAACCAGCAACAGGTGCCGCGCAGCTGGCCGTGGCAGGGCTGCCCGCAGTACTTCCCACGAGCCGTCGACCAGGGCATCGGCCGGGCGCTCTGGTTCATCCACGGCGCTGACGTAGCCGGGGTGCGCGCGGCGGTCGGCCGGTTCGCCGACTCGCGCCAGGCCGACCTGTGGAGCGGGGTCGGCCTGGCAGCCACCTTCGCGCTGGGCGCCGGTCCGGAACAGCTGGCCGAACTGGCCGAGAACGCCGGGCAGAACAGGCCCGATCTTGCACTCGGCTCGGTGTTCGCCGTCAAGGGCCGCAGCGACGCCGGGCACCTGCCGGACGGCACCGAGGCGGCCGCCACCGCGCTGACCGGCCGGCCGCTCGGCCAACTGCTCGACCTGGTCGACCGCACCGAGCCGAACTCGACGCTGGCACCAGCCTCGACCGCCGAACCGCCGTACGAGCTGTGGCGACGCCGCATCCGGCACGAGCTGGCAGCACCGGCTGCCGAACGACGTCCAACCCTCACATCCTGAAGGAGGTTGCGGTGCGCGCGCTCCGTGCCCTACGCCGCCGGGTCCTCACCCCGAGCATGTCCCAGACCAAGCTGTCGGTTCGTGGCTTCCACGTGAAGGACGATGCCGCCAGGGCCCGGCTCGAGCGAGTCGGCGAGAGCTTTCTGACCGGCTATGGCTACGCCGCCGAAGCACCGAACGCGGCGGCCGCCGACCAACGGCTGCGCACCGTGCCGACCGAGTTCCGCGGGTTCGCCTACGAGGGCGCGGCGATGGGCTTCGCGGTCCGGGACGGGCTGCCGATCGGGGGCAGCCGGCACTTCGACGACTTCCTGGCCCACGGCGGTGAAACGCATGCCTACATGGCCTACATCGGCATGGGCTGGGCGATGGCCAGGCTGCCCAGGTTCCGCTGGCCCCGCTTCACCGTGGCCGACCCGCTGATGCGGTGGCTGGTACTGGACGGGTACGGCTTCCACCAGGCGTACTTCGCCACCAACCGTTACGTCGAGCAGCACTACCAGGAGCCGGACTTCCCGTGGCCGGCCGAGGGCAAGCGCTGGTACGCCCGGCACGCCATCGATCAGGGCATCGGCCGGGCGCTGTGGTTCGTCGGCGGGACCGACGTGGCCGTGGTGACCGGCCTGATCGACAGCTTCCCGGCCGATCGCCGGGGGGACCTCTACAGCGGCACCGGGCTGGCGGCGACCTACGCCGGCGGGGTCACCGCGGCCGAGTTGACGGCCCTGCGCGAGGCGGCCGGACCGTACCGCCCGCAGCTGGCCCAGGGCTCGATCTTCGCCGCCACCGCCCGGGTCGAGGCCGGCCTGGTGACGCCGCACACCGGTGTCGCCACCGGGGTGCTCGCCGGCCTCACCCTCGCCGAGGCGGTCGAGGCGAGCCGGCAGGCGCGTCCGGACCGCGAGCCCGAGGACGACCTGCCGGGGTACGAGGTGTGGCGACGCCGGCTGGCCGCCCGATCGCAGCTGGAAACGGGCTGACCCGTGGCTACCGCCTCCACGCTGCTGGGTACCGGCGCGCTGGCCGGGCCACCGCTCACCGCGACCCCCCGGCTGCTCCGGTTGCTGGTCCGCGACCGGCTCGGGTTGATGAACCTGGCTGCCTCGCAGTACGGCGATGCGGCGCTGCTGCGGATCGGCCCCAAGCGGCTCTACGTGTTCACCCATCCGGCGTCGGCCAAGCACGTGCTGGCCGACAACGCCGCCAACTACCGCAAGGGCATCGGTCTGGTGCAGGCCAAGCGGGCGATCGGCGACGGCCTGCTGACCAGCGATGGAGAGCTCTGGGCCAAGCAGCGCCGGATGATCCAGCCCAGCTTCCAGGCGAAACGGATCGCCGCCCAGGCCGACCTGGTGGCTCAGGAGGCGCAGCGGTTGCTGGCCCGGTTGGAGGCCGGCATCGGCCGGGGTCCGGTGCAACTGACCGAGCTGATGACCGAGTTGGCGCTGGGCGTGCTCGGCAGCACCCTGCTGAGCAGCGACCTGGAGTCGGTCGCCAGCATCGGGCACTCGTTCGAAGCGGTGCAGGACCAGGCCATGTTCGAGATGGTCACGCTGGGCATGCTGCCGACCTGGGTGCCGTGGCCGAAGCAGTTGCGGTTCCGGCGGGAGCGCCGCCGGCTCGACGAGGTGATCGACCAGCTGGTACGCGTCCGGCGCGCCCGCGGCGACCTCGACGCGCCGGACGCGCTGGCCCGGCTGATCCGCTCGGCCGACGCCGAACCGGATCCGGCGGTCGGACGACGGCGGATCCGTGACGAGCTGGTGACCCTGCTGCTGGCCGGGCACGAGACGACCGCGAGCACCTTGAGCTGGACCTTCCACCTGCTCGACGAGCACCCCGAGGTGCAGCGGCGGGTTCGGACCGAGCTCGACGCGGTGCTCGGTGACCGTCCGCCGGCCTACGACGACCTGCGCCGGTTGCCTTACACCACCGCGGTGATCGAGGAGGTGATGCGGCTCTACCCGCCGGTCTGGCTGCTCCCCCGGCTGGCCCGAGAGCCGGACGAGATTGCCGGCGTCCGGGTGCCGGCCGGCGCCGACGTGCTGATCAGCCCGTACCTGATGCATCGGCATCCGGCCTTCTGGCCCGACCCGGAACGTTTCGTGCCGGATCGGTTCGTCGCCGGGCACGCCGCCCAGCGGCCGCGCTACGCCTACCTGCCGTTCGGCGCCGGGCCCCGGGTCTGCATCGGCAGCAGCCTGGCCATGATCGAGACGGTGTTCGTGCTGGCCACCGTGCTGCGCCGGGTGAGCCTGCGCAAGCTGCCGGGCCGGCCGGTGCGCCCGGAGCCGATGCTGTCACTGCGGATCCGGGGAGGCCTGCCGGTGACGGTGCACCCTGCTTGACCGGCCGGCGCTGGTTCCGATGCCGGCTCCCCGCAGCCCCGGAAGCCGGCATCGGGATTCAGCCGCCGGTTGCCGCCTCTCGCGGGTCGACCATCGGCGGCCGTAGAGCGCCCGGGCGGCCGCCTCCAGCACCGTCGTGCCGCAGGCCGACCGATCGGATCCCGTCGTACCCGAGGTCGACCGTTCGGATCCCGTCGTGCCCGAGGTCGACCGATCGGAGATTGTCCAGCTCCGGCAGCGCGAGCAGCACCGGCAGGTCGGTGACGCGAGGCGGCCGCAGTTGCACCTTCATCGAACCGAGCCAGTTGGCCGACACGGTGAGTTCCATCGGGTCCGAGAGCAGCAACGGACGGCGGGCCCACGGCCGTGGATCCAGGCTGGTGGTCGGCACCGTCACCGCCCGCAGGGTCAGCGGTCCTTCCGGGAGGTTCTGCAGTTCGACCTCGCGGGACTCGGCGGACAGCTCGCAGGCGACCGTGAATCCGGGCTGACCCGGCCGGCCGGTCAGGCTGAGATAGGTGGAGGTCGGCACGCCGCAGTCCGGCATCGAGAACCGGCAGTTGACCCGGCCGCTCGCCGAGCCGAAACGTTGCGTCAGCCGGACCGGCGAGATCAGGCCGGCTTCGGCCTGCTTCCGGTAGCGCGCCGGCGACAACCCGACGTTCAGGGTGAACCGGGTCGAGAACGTACCCGGGCTGTTGTAGCCCACCCGGTAGGAGATGTCGGTGACGCTGGCCGGCGTCTGCAGCAGGAACTGCTTCGCCTTGCTCAGCCGGACGGCCGTCAGAAAGCGGCCGGGCGACGTGCCGGTCGCGGTCCGGAATACCCGGGAGAAATAGAACCGGCTGAAGATCGCCTCGTCGGCCATCTCGGCCAGCGAGAGCGGCTGATCGTACTGCTGCCACATTGTTGCAATTACGCGCTCGACGGCGGTAGGCATGGCAAGGTTCCTCCTGGAGGATAGGAGCTCGGAACCTCTACCGCTATCAAGGACCTGTCCCGGAACCCCGCAGAAGAGGGGTGTTCCAGAGCATGACTCAATAGCATTGAGAGGTAAACGATGCAGTCACCATAGGCACCTGAGACACTGCGGCACCCGGCGACAAGCACCGATTCCCGGCGCCTCGTGCGGACGGTTGGAACTACTCCTCGTAGGCATCAAACTAGCAGATTCCGGCCTGAAAGCAAGAACAATACTGGCCTATTCGGACACCGCCTGATGGTTCCCGAGCAGTCAACAGGATCGGCAAGCCGGAAGAACTCGATCCCCGTTGTATGGCTTATTTTGATCGAGCAAGGTGGATTACCGGTTGCGCCTCGCATCGTTTCAAGCCCATTTTTGGGCCGCCGTCGAAACCGTTCACCTAGGCTTTTAAACTCCTAGATCAACGACATCAGGCCGAAACCCACCGCAGTCAGCCATCGCCCTGTGCAGCAATTTTTCAAGGGCAAGGGTGTTCCCGCTCGGAGTGCTGTCGCCGGTTACCGCCGGCCCGCTGCCGGCCCGCTGCCGGCCCGGACGGGCCGGTCAGGTCAGCCGTCGAGCTCCCGGTAGGCACCGCCGAAGAACAGCAGCGCGTCCTCGCCCTCGGTGCGTCCGAGATCGAGCACCTCGGCCACGAAGATCGAGTGGTCGCCCCCGTCGTGGACCGCGGTGAGCCGGCATTCCAGCCACGCCAGGGCATCCCTGATCAGCGGCACACCGGTGCGCCGTCCGGGCAGCCAGTCGACCGGCTCGAACTCGTCCTCGGTGGCCGACCGCCGGTTGTCGGCGAAGTAGGACGCCAGGGTCCGTTGCTGGTTGGACAGCACCGAGACCGCGAAGCTGCCGCGGTCGAGGATCAGCTGGTGCATTCGCGCCTGCCGCAGCACGCAGACCAGCACCAGCGGCGGTGACAGCGACACCGAGGTGAATGAGTTGGCGGTCATGCCGTGGGCACCGTCCGGACTGGCTGCGGTGACCACGGTGACCCCGGTGGCGAACTTGCTGAACACGCCGCGCAATTGCGCTTGGCGAGCCGCGGCGTCAGCCGTTGCCGCGCTCACCCGGTCGCTCCGGTTGAACCGCCGGGGCGCACCGGTTGCCGGCGGACCGAGTAGGCGGCCAGCGCCTGCCGCAGCGCCTCCGGCACCCGGGACGGCCTGGTGTCGTTGTTAGGCCCGCGCATGCAGGCAATCCGCTGCCGGCCCCGAGCGATCAGCTGCTCACCATCGTTGCCCAGCCGCACGTAGTCGAAGGCGAACTCGAGCTGGGTCTGGGTGAGATCCTCCAGCCGCATCCGGATCGACAGCTCGTCGAACGCGGTGATCTCGGCCAGGAACTCGCACTCGACCTTGAGGGTGAACAGCTTCAGGTCGTCCTGCAGGTCGGCGAGCACCGCCGGCGCCCGATCCCGCAGGAACATCTCCCGGCACCGGCCCTGCCACCGCACGTAGTTGACGTAGTAGACGTTGCCGACCAGGTTCGTCTCCTCGAAGCCGACCAGGTGGCGGTACTCGTAGTAGTCGGGCACTGCTCAGGCCTCCCCGTCCAGCAGCACCGCGAACACCACCGGGCTGGCCAGGCCGGCGAGCCGGGTGGCGAAGGTTGCGATCCGAAGGCCGTTCGCCCGCAGTTCGACCCAGCCGTCGGTCCGCGGTCGACCGCCGACCAGCGCGTCGGCCGCCGCATACCCGTGCTTGCGCAGGCACTCCACGGCACTCCACACCCTGGTGGCGCTGACCGCGAGCGGCTCGTGCCGGTTGCCCGCGACGATCTGGGCCAGTCGCAGCGGCTCGGCTCCGAGCAGCCCGTGCCAGTCGGCCGAACCGCGTTCCACCACCAGCTCCACGTCGCAGGTCACCGGCAGGTCTGCGGCCACCGCGAGGGTGACCCCGGCCGAGTGCGAGGAACTCACCTGCGGACCGCCGATCACCTCCGGCTTGCCGTCCGGCCGGTAGCTGACGGTCACCTGGCGGCCGATCGCCCACGCCAGCGCGACCGCGGTGTTGCGACGGCGCGCCTCGATGCCACCCGCCGCCCCGCCACCGTCTAGGTCCGGATCGTCCGGGCAGACCGCGCAGCCGACCCGGCCGTCGAGCAGCTCGAGCACCCGCCGCTCCAGGTACGGGCCGAGCAGCGCCGGCAGCCAGGGACCGCTGCCGTCCTGCTTGCGCACCGCCTGCAGCCGCAGCCCCTGCCACTGCTCGACGAGCTCTCCGTCCGGGCTGAACACGTCGACGTCGTAGCAGTAACTGTCACCGTCCCGGAACCGCTCCCGGGCGTGCATGGTCAGTTGCTTGGCGTCCAGCCCCGGATCGGCCAGCCGCAGCCGTTCAATGCCGGCCGGCAGCAGGGTGGCGTCCGGCACGCAGCACTGGATGGAGTGCATCACCGCGTCCCGGGTGCCCGGGTCGGCGAGCACCAACTCGTCCGGCAGGAAACCGCCGAACCAGTCGGGAATGCGATTGTTCGCCAGGTCCGCGACGCAGCTCATCGCCGACAGGTGCCGGTACCCGAGCAGCCGGCGGAACCGGTTGCCCTGGAACAACACGGTGCCGTAGAGGTCGCGCACCGGATCCAGTGGCAGCCGGGACCCTGCCGGTTCGGTCGGGGACATCGCCTGCTCGGAGGTCGCCTGCTCGGAGGTCGCCGGATAGCTGAGCCGGGCCTTGAAGTGGTCGGCCTGGAACCCGGTGTCGCCGCAGCGCAGCACCACCGTCAACTCGCCCGGCTGCTGCTGCACGGCGGCGACCCGCAGCACCGTGCTCCCGTTCTGCGGCACCACGATCGGGCGCAGGAACTCCACGTCCGACAGGGTCGGCGGGTCGAGCCGTCCGGTCAGCGCCCGGCCGGCCTGCGCCATCGCCTCCATGCCGAGCACAGCCGGGAACAGCAGGTCGCCGTCGAGCAGGTGGTCGGACAGGTACGGGTCGTCGGTCGCCGACAGGTCGGCGTCGGCAACCAGTTCGATGGCGGGATAGTGCACCCGGACCCGGTCGAGGAAGCGCAGCAGCGGCAGCTCAGCCGGCTGCAACGCGACCGTCGGCAGCTCGGCCCGGCCCATCACCACCACGGTCGTCGGCGTTGCCGGATCGGCCAGCAGCGTGTGCAACATGGCGATGCCGTCGTCCATCGGGATCGGTGACACGCCCTCACGCATCAGCGACTCGAGCACGCCCAGCCGCTCCCCCATCCCGGTGCCCGACCAGACCGACCACTCCAGCGACAGGCAGCGGCAGTCCGGACGCTCGGCCCGCACCTGCTCGGTCAGCTCGGTCAGCCACTGGTTGGCGGTCGCATAGTGCGCCTCGCCGCGCAGGCCGGCCCGGCCGATGATGCTGGAGAAGCTGACCAGCAGTCGCAGCCGGTCCGGGTCGACCGCCGCCAGCACCGCCCGCAGGCCGTCGACCTTGGTCGCCACGGTCTGCCGGAAGGCGTCCTCGTCCAGCGTCGCCAACGAGGCCGGTACGTTGCCGCCGGCGCCGTGCAACACCGCGGTGACCGGCCCCAGCCGCTGCTCGCACTCGGCGACCGCCGCGGCCACCTGATCGGCCGCGGTGACGTCGGCCTGGCTGTAGTGCCAACGCAGTCCGGCCGCCGACATCCGGTCGAGGTTGTCGGCCAACTGCTGGTCGGCCCCCGGGTCCGACCGGCCCAGGATTCCGATGGCGGCGCCGCTGGCCCGGGCCAGCGAGATCGCCGACTCGGCGGTGATGCCCTTGCCGCCGCCGGTCACCAGCAGCACGTCCTGCTCGGTCAGCGGCAGCTGCTGCTCCGATGATCCGGCCAGCGGCGCAAGCACCGGAGCCTGCCGGCTGCCGTCGGCGGCGTACCGCAGCTCGGTGAACCCGTCGGTGCCGGCCACGTCGGCGGTGATCGCCGCGGCCAACCCCGGCAGCCGGTCGGTGGCCGGCCGGTCCACCAGGGTGATCAGCGTGGTCGGCGCCGGCGGCACCTCAAGGTGCAGGGTCTTGGCCACCCCGGCGGCGCCGACCGGACCGCCGACGGCGACGAACCGGAGCTGCCCGGACACCGCTGCGCGGGCGGCGGCCAGCATCAGCGGGATCTGGTCGGCGCCGGACTCGGCCGGCAGGCAGAGCAGCACCCCGTCGCCGATCCCGGCCCGGCGCAGCTCGGCCGCGACCGCGTCGGCCAGCGGGTCGCCGTCGGTGGCGAACACCTGCCAGTTGCCGGAGGGCCCGCCGGCAGGCACCGGACCGGCCGCCGGCCGCTGCTGCCAGTCGATGCCGAAGGCGCGCACCCACGGCTGTACGCCGGCCGGGACCGCCGGCTGCGAGTCGTCCGGCAGCGCGGTCTCACCGGTCAGTTCGAGCAGTTGCGCCAGCTGCGCCAGCGTCGAGGTGGCGTAGGCCGAGGTCGCCGCCGGGGCGCTCAACCCCAGCTCGCGGCTGGCCTCGTTGACGATCTGGCCGACCGTGATCGAGCTCAGGTGCAGCTCGTCCAGCGGGTGGCTGTCGGCGCTGACCGCCTCCAGCGGCAGCTCGGCGCGCTGGGCGGCGAGCCGGCGCAGCACCTCCAACGGGCTGCCGCCCGGTTGACGCTCGGACCCGGCCGGGTTGACCGGGGTCGCGACCTCGGCCGGGCTGACCGGGTCGGCCGGTGGCAGCGCCACGACAGCCAGCCCCGGCAGCTCGCTCTCGCACGGGTTGGTCAGAAAGGACAACTGCTTGTCCAGCGGCAGCGGCCGGGTGAACCGGTCGGCGCTGAGCTCCCGGTAGCGCAGCGGGGCGCCGAGCACGAACGCCGCGCCGAGTGCCCGGAACAGGCCGGCCAGCGAGAGGCTGTCCGCCTCCACCGGCAACACCGGAACCTCCGGTGCGATCTCGCCGGCCAGCCGGCTCAGCACCCGTCCCGGACCGACCTCGATGAGCAGGTCCAGGTCGGCGGCCAGCGCGACCACCGCGTCGGTGAACCGGACCGGCTCGCGCACCTGGCGGCCGAGCAGCTCTGGCAGGTCCTGGTCGCCGACCAGCAGTTCGCCGGTGACGGTGGACGCCACCGGACGGCTGAGCGGCCGCAGCCGGTGCCGGGCCACCTCGTCCCGCAGCGCGCCGGCGGCCGGTGCGACCAGGTCGGAGTGGAAGGCGTGCGAGACGGCGAGCCGCATGCTGGTGAAGCCGCCCCGCTCGGCGCGCCGGCACACCTCGTCCACCTCAGCCGCCGACCCGGAAACCACTGTCTGGCCAGGGCTGTTGTAGCCGGCGATGACCACGCCGGTGCCGGCCAGCAGCGGTTGCACCTCGGCCGGGCCGGCCGAGACGTTTGCCATCGCGCCGGTGCCGGTGCTGCTGTCGCGCATGATCCGGCCGCGGGCGGTTGCCAGCTCCAGCAGCGTCCGCTCGTCGAAGGCACCGGCCCAGTGCAGCGCGGTCAGCTCACCCAGGCTGTGGCCCGCGGCCACCTGCGCCTCGATGCCCAGCCGGGACAGCACCCGCAGCGCGGCCACCGACGAGGTGACGATGCGCGGTTGCGCGGCCGCGGTGTCGGCCAGGTCGTTGCCGCCCGATCCGCCGGCTGACGCGTACAGCTCGGCCACCTCGGCGAACCGGCGGCGCAGCGCGCCACCGTCGGCGCGCCGGCCAACCCCCTGTCCGGGGAACAGGAAACCGATCGCCGGCCGCCCCCGCCGGGAGTCCAGGAAAACCCCGACGGCCGGGTCCAGCACCGAGCGGGCGCCGCCGTCCAGCAGGCCGAGCAGCGTGCCGATGCCGGCCGCCGCGTCGTCCGGTCCGGTGGCGACCACCGCCGCCCGTACCCGGCGACCGGCCAGCTCGTCGTGCAGCGTGCTGGCCAGGTCGCCGAGCTCGGCGAACGACAACCTGCCGACCAGCTCGTGCAATCCGACGAGCCGGCCGCGCAGGTCGGCGTCGCTGTCGGCGTCGAAGAGCAGCAGTTCGCAGTCCTGCCGGGACCGGGCCAGCCGGGCCAGTTCCGGGTCGATCTCGGTACGCCGGCGCGGCTCCGAACTCTCGATCACGACGTGGGTGTTGATGCCGCCGAAGCCCATCGAGGAGACACCGGCCCGGATCGGCTCGTCGGCCGGGAACAGCTCGACCGACTCCGGTATGCGCAGCGCTGGCCGCTCGCCGGTCAGCTCCGGGTGCGGCTCGACGTTTCCGGTGGCCGGCGGGATCACCTGGTGGTGCACGGCCAGGATCGCCTTCAGCAGCCCACCGATGCCGGCCGCGGCCTTGGTGTGGCCGATGTTGCCCTTCAAGGTGCTGATCGGCACCGCCGGCAGCTCGTCGCCGGCCTTGCGTCGCGCCTCGGTGAACGCTCGCAGCTCGGTGGCATCGCCGACCGCGGTGCCGGTGCCGTGCCCTTCGAGGTAGCCGACCGCGCCGATGTCGAAGCCGGCCCGGCGGTACGCCCGGTCCATCGCCAGCAGGTGACCGGCCGCCTCGGGACGGGTGATGCCGCCCTTGCCGTCGGAGGAGTAACCCCAGCCGACGATGGTGGCGTAGCTGCGCCGGCCCTGCCGTTCGGCGTCCTCGGCCCGCATCAGCACCAGCATCCCGCAGCCCTCACCGGGCCAGAAGCCGTTGGACCTGCGGTCGTAGACCAGCATCTCGGTCTTGGCCAGCGCGCCGGTCTTGGCGAAGCCGATGATCTCGAACGGGTCGATGCTCAGGTCCACCCCGCCCACCACGGCGGTGTCGATCTCACCGGTGAGCAGCGCGTTGTACGCGGTACCGACCGACAGCAGCGACGAGGAGCAGGCGCCGTCGACGGTGTAACCGCCGCCGCCGAGGTCGAAGTGGTTGCAGATCCGGCCGGCGATCGTGTTGGCCAGGCCACCGGCCAGGGTGTCCTCGTCCACCGGGGCGAAGGGCGCCTTGTAGACGGCTTCCAGCTCGGCGAGGAACTCGGCGAGCTGGGCGTCGTCCCAGCCCCGGGCACGCAGCGTCCCGCCGACCGTCCGGCGGACGTAGGGCCACCGCAACCGCATGATGCTGGCCCGGCTGAACTCGCCGGTCAGGCTGTTGCCGATCACCACCCCGGTACTCCGCCGCGGCAGCCCGTCACCATCCGGGAAGCCCGCGTCGGCCAGCGCGCGGGCGGCGGTGTCGAGGGCCAGCCAGTGCGTCAGGTCGGTGACCCGGTAGGTGCTGCCGGCGACCCGGTACTTCACCCGGTCGAACTCGAAACCCTCCAGCACCGCCGCCTTGGTGGCATAGAACCGGTCGGGCGCCGCCGGGTCTGGCGAGTAGTAGTCGGCCAGCGGGGTGCGCTCGTCCGGCAGCCGGCGGAACGCCCGGCGCCCGGCCAGCACGTTCTGCCACAGCTCGGCCGGCGAGTTCGCGTCGGGATAGCGGCAGGCGATGCCGACCACGGCGACCCGGTCTGCATTCATACGGTCACGACTCCTGCCGGTTCGGTTCGGTTGCGGAGCTCGGTGGCTGCCGGGACGGACGCCGCCCGCTGCCGGCGGTACCTGCCGATCAGGTGCGCGGCCCACCAGCCGAGACCGCGCAGCGCGCAGGTCACGGTGGTCGCGAAGAAGAGCGTGTAGACGACGTTGAACTCCATCATCACCGCGTAGACGAGCGCCACCGACGAGCCGAACATGAACTGGTTGCGCGCCCGGAACGGCGTGGTGCCGGGGTCGGTGATCATGTAGTTGGTGAACAGCACGAAGGCGATGCCGGTCATCGCGCCGAGCGCGGAGAACAGCGCGACGTGCCAGATCCAGTGCCGGATGAACGCCTGGATCGCGAATCCGCCCAGCCAGCCGACGATCAGCGCCACCTTGCGGGTCAGCATCGCGTTGATCACGGTGCCCGACACGGCGATGATCAGCGGGATCATGATGCGGAAGAAGGTGTTGGCGTTCTCGCTGAACTGGTAAGGCGGAGCGATGCTGCACCAGCCGCTGAAGCAGAGCAGCACCGCGCTGATGCCGAAGTTGGACGGGTTCATGTAGTGCTTCATCCGGCCGTTGATCGGCGCCTGCAGGACGTGCTTGGCGCCGACGCCGACCACCACGCCGAACGCCACCGGCCAGAACTGGTTGTTGCAGTAGAGCAGCATGCTCACCGCCAGCGAGGTGATGTGCGCCGGCAGCAGCGCCTCGTAGAGACCGCGAATGCCGTTACCCCGGAACCGGGCCGGCCGCTGGTGCACCCAGCTACCGATGGTCTCGAAGGCCAGCTCGGTGGCGTAGCCGGTCAGCACCGCCAGCAGCGGCCAGAGCCACGGCTGCTCGAAGCCGAGCATGGTGTAGCCGAAGACGTTCAGCACGCTGATCGAGATCGCGAAGTTGCGCAGCGCGATGTAGCGGGCGTCCGGTTTGGCCTTGGTCGGGGCGGGTGCGGTCATCGGTTCGCTGCTTCCTGTGCGGTGTTGGCCAGGACGAGGGTGTGCACCCCGGGGTCCAGGTGCAGGGTCTGCTGGTGGTACTGGCCGGCGATGTCCCGCCAGCGCAGCTGGACGGTGACCGGCCCGGCCTGGTCGCCGAGGCCGTAGTGGACCTCGAAGCTGCGGTAACCGCCGTGCCCGCTGCCACCGTCGAGCTGGCCGACCTGGCTGCGACCGTCCGCCGTGGTGACGACCGCCGAGGCGTCGTAGGCCGGCGAGCCGACGTTGGCAAGCCCGGACGTTGCGCCACCAGGCTCGGCACCATCGGAATTCGCGCCACCGGTCGGCCGGTAGAGCCGCAGGTCGAGGTAGTTGCCCCGGTTCGGCGCCTGGTTGGCGTAGAACACCGGCGGTCCCCACTGCCGGGCCACGGCGAAGTCCAGCGCGCCGGAGCCGGTGGTGTCGGCGATGGCTATCGCCCTGGTCGGGGTCGGGACGCCCAGCCCGAGCTGTTCACTGACGTTGACGTACTTGCCGCCCGACCCCTTGACGTAGAAGGCAAGTTTCTGCCGGCCGCCGATGTCGTCGCCGGCCTGGACGTTCGGCCACATGGCCGGGTTCACCAGCAGGTCGTCGTTGGTGGTGGCCATCTCCTGCAGCCAGTTCCACCGGTCGATGTTGCCCTTGACGAAGCCGTCGGCCTGCACCACCGCCAGGTCGCCGTCATTGCGGAAGTCGGCCATCTTCACGTCCCAGGCCCAGCCGGTCCAGGCCATGCCGTACTGCTGCGCCTGCTGGCTGAACGGCGCGGTGCCGCGGCTCAGCTCGGCCTTCATCTCGGCCTCGGTGCGGGCCTGGTTGACGAAGATGAAGTTGCTCTCCTGCAACCCCCACTTGGTGGTGATGTTGCTGACCGCGATGTCGAACCGGCCGGTGTGGCCGAGGTCCGCGAAGTCGACGCCCATCCCCTTGAACGACCCGTTCCCGAGCACGAACGACTTGGGCGTGGTCGGCCCGCGCTTGCCGCGGGTGGTGCTCAACCGGATGTCGCCGCGGGTCGACACGTTGTAGAGCAGGTGGTCGTGGCCGAAGTCGTTGGCCAGGTAGACCTCCGGCAGGCCGTCCCCGGTGAGGTCGGCGCCGGCGATCGCCAGCGTCCAGCCGGTCGAGTCGAGGTAGGGGATGCTGGCCTGCTGCTCGACGTAGTTCGCCGACGGGTTGCTGCCGGCGGTGCCGCTGTACCAGCGCAGCACGTGGTCGCCACCGCCGTTGCGCGCGCTGGACAGGGTGTTGTTCATGACCACGTTGTTCAGCCCGTGCGGGTCGAGCACGTCCGAGTCCGGAAAGTAGTTGCCGATGATCAGGTCCGGATGCCCGTCGCCGTCCAGGTCGCCGGCGTAGGCGGCGTCGGTGTTCCAGCGCGGGCCGTGGTAGCGGCCGTCCAGGCTCTGGTACGGCAGCAGCTCCTGCGGCCGGTACGCCGCCTGCGACACGGTGCTGGCATTTGCCTTTGCCAGGAACAGGATCGGCGTCCGTCCCCAGTAGGTGACCAGCAGGTCCAGCCTCCCGTCGCCGTTGTAATCACCCGGCACGCAGTTCGTCGGCGCCATGGTGTCGTCGACCGGCAGCGGCGCCGCGTCCAGCACGAACGGGGTGAACCGGTCGGTGGCCGGTGCGGTCGGCGCGTAGGTGACGATCACGTCGTTGGTGCGGGTGTCGACGATGCACATGCCATCGGACCGGCCGTGCCCGGTCAGGTCGTTCATCGCGATGCTGGCGCCAACCGACGAGATCCACGCGGCGATCTTCTGGTAGGCACGATTCACCTTGCGAATGCTGGCCATTGGCTGGTCGTTGTAGTGCGCGGGTAGCGGGATCGGCAGCTCGGTGAACTTGTAGTCGCTGCCGGCGGCGGCCGCGCTGGGGGCGGCCACCCGGCTCTCGGCGACCAGGTACAGCGAGCTCAGCACGACCGCGGCTACCAGCGCCGGGATCAACCGGCGAAGCCTCGACCGAAAGATCGACATGAGAAGTCCTTCGCACAAAGGAGAAATGGATGGACGGCGGCCGCCGCGTGATATGCCGGACGGGCGTTCGGCAGCTACCCGAGAAGGATGCGACCTGGGTGCGGTGCCGTCATCTCTGACGTTGCTCGGTGGCGCCGTCCACCAGTCGCCGGGCGGTCAGCAGGCTGGCCCAAGCGGCGGTCGACAGCAGCGCCGCGTCGGCCGGCTCCCAGCCGCGGAAACCAGCCACCACGGCCGGGGTGACCCGGTACGCGCTGACGGCGGTGAGCGCGGCGAACCGGCCGGCCGGCAGCTCGTCGGCCGGCAGGGTGGCCAGCGCCCCGGTCAGCCAGCCGCCGTCGAGCGGTGGCGGGGTGCCGTCCCAGCCGGCCAGCAGCCGGGGCAGCAGGTCGGCCACGCCGGGTGGCAGCCACGGTTCCACCGCGCGGCGCACCGCGGCCTCCGCACGGCAGAACGCCTCGGCCACCGGGTCCGGCGAGGACTGGCTGCCGGCCGGCAGCAGGGCGAGCGAGCTGCCGGGCGCATGCGGCCGGCCGGCTCGGGCGACCAGCAGCCGCTGCAGCATCCCGCCACCCGCGGCCGGCACCGGGGATGCCGGCAGGAAGACGTTCACCATCCGGTTCAGGTAGTGGAAGGTTCTCGCCACGCCCAGCAGTTGACCGTCGGCACCCAGTTGCGGTTCGGCCGCGTTCGCCGCACGGGCCGCCTTCGGGGTGAGCGCCGCCTCGGCCAGGCCGTGCACCGTCACGCAGTACGGGCAGGCGTTGGCCCGGGACACCTCGGCCGCCACCCGTTCCCGCTGGTGGCGGGGCACCGGCCCGTCGGCCAGCAGTGACTCGCGCAGCATCAGCCAGCTGGCCGCCAGCAGCTCCGGCACCGGGGCGTGCAGGGCCACCGGCGGCGCCAGCAGGCCGAACTCGTCCTCCAACTGCCGGTACACCTCGGCGACCAGGCCGCGGGCCCGGCGGCCCGGCACCGGCTGCAGGTACCTGACCTGGCCGACCACCGGCCGCAACAACCGCGGCAGCAGACCGGGCATGCCGGTCAGCCGGTGGGTACCGCGGCCGGCCGGCTGCTGAACCGCTGGCCGGCCGGGGTGGGCGCGCCGTACCGGACGTCCACCCCGCGGCGGCGGGCCGCCGCCACGATGGCCGGCATCGCCCGCTCGGCCAGCGCCGAGATGGTCAGCGCCGGGTTGACGTTCAACGCGCCGGGCACCGCCGACCCGTCGGTGACGAAGATGCCGGGGTGGCCGCGCAACTCGTGGTTCGGGGTGAGTGCCGAGGTCGCCGGGTCGTCGCCGATCCGGCAGGACGCCAGCGGGTGCACGGTGTACGCGCCGATCACATCGTTGGTCCAGGGCAGCACCTCGGCCAGCCCGTCCTTGGTGAGGATCTCGCGCACCGCCGCGTCCGACAATGCCCAGCCACGCAGGGTGTTCTCGGTCGGCCGATAGCGCAGCGGGCCCAGGCCGAACATCTGCTGGGAGACCCGCATCGCGTTGCCGGTCGGCGGCGGCGGCCCGAACACCCCCTCGTTGTCGTCCTCGGACATCGTGAAGATGGTCAGCCAGGACTTCCAGCGGCGCAGGATCTCCTTCTTGTCCCGGCCGAACCAGGACGGGCTGGCGCCGGGAGCCTGGGCCAGGATGGTGCCCAGCCCGGGCGGGAAGTACAGCTGCTCCAGGGAGAACCGCTCGTACTCCGGCAGCGAGCCGTCCAGCCAGTCCCAGCAGGCGGCGACCGGACCCTTGCCGATCTGGTTCGCCTGGTAGGCGATGCCGTCACCGCGGTCGAGGCCGAGCACGTCCCGCAGCCGATCCTCATTCATGATCGCGGTGTTCAACCGTTCACCGTTGCCGGAGAAGTACTTGCCGACCGCGTCCGGCATCGGACCGAGTTCCGGCTCGGACCGGCGCAGCAGCACCGGGGTGGCCGCGGTGCCGGCCGCCACCACCACGATCTTGGCTTCGATCTCGCCGGTCGCCACCGTCTCGCGGTAATCGACGTCGTGCAGCACCGAGTACCGCACCCGGTACGAGCCCGGCTCGGGTCGGCTGATCCGCTGCACCTCGTGCAGCGGCCGGATCTCCGCGCCGTGCGCCAGCGCGCCGGGTAGGTAGTTCAGCAGCAGCGATCGTTTGGCGTCGAAGGTGCAGCCGGACATCATCCAGTTGCAGTTGGTGCACATCGTGACGTCCACCGCGGCCGGCACCGGATTGCAGGTATGGCCGGCATGGTGGCAGGCAGCCGCCCAGACGCCGCCAGCGAACGGCACTGTGTCCCAGCGCTGCGGGCTGACCGGCAACGCCTCCACCACCCGGTCGTACCACGGGTCCAGGGCGGTCCGGCTGATCTCGGCCGGCCACATCCGGCGGCCGATGCTGCCGCGCCGCTCGAAGACGTAGCGCGGTGCCCGCGGCATGGTGGCGAAGTAGACCACGCTGCCGCCGCCGACGCAGTTGCCGGCCAGCACGCTCATCCCGTCACCGACGGTGAAGTCGAAGATCCGGGTGGTGGACGAGCCCAGCTTGAAGTCCTGGTCGAACTCGTCGGCGGTCAGCCACGGGCCGCGTTCCAACACCACCACCTTCGCACCGCCGGCGGCCAGGTGGTAGGCGGCGATGCTGCCGCCGAACCCGCTGCCGATCACGACCACATCGACCTTTTCCACGCTGCTCATGACAGGCTTCCGTCCGGTCCGGTGCGCGGCTGGAGCTCGGCCAGCGCGCGAGAGTAGGAGTACCGCGGAAACCGCCACCGGCCGTCCGGGCCGGGTGGCTGGTAGCCGAGGGTGAGCAGGCCGGGGTGACCGGTTGCCAGCGCGTCGGCGGTGCGCAGGTGCGGCGCGCTGTCGAAGGCCATGTTGCTGAACATCACCAGGTTCACCCAACCCTGCCGTTCCGGGTTGTCCCGGGCGACCAGCCGCAGCACCATGGCAACCCGGTCGTCGTAGCTCAGCCCGACGAACGGCGGCAGGTCTGGCGCCGGCTCATCCCCGCGTTCGGCCAGGAAGGTCAGGACGTGCCCGTTCAGCAGCTGTGCCAGACCGGTCAGCCACGGCGCCAGCCCGCCGGCCGGCTCCTGCAGCAGCGCCAGCGCACCGGCCTGTACGGCGCCCGGGTCGTCACAGACGCCGGCGATGGCGTGGTCGTCGGGGAACCGCTTGTTGCCGGGCACGATGGTGTCGGCGAACGCCTCCAGCGTCTGCGCGGATTCCGGGTCCAGGCCCTGCTGTTCGGTTGTCGGCTGCTGCTCGGTCATCGGCTGAACTGCCCGGGTGCGCGACCTTCACCGGCCGGACCTCGATAGCACTGGGCGATCTCGAGCCAGTGCTCGGCGTCCGGGCCGACCGCCCGGACTGCCAGGTCAGCCGGGTGCCGGCGCCGGGTGGCCAGCAGGCACAGGTCGACCGCCGGCCCGATGATCCGCTGCTCGGCCTGGTCGGGGCCGAACGTCCAGGCATCGCCGGACGGCCCGGTCAGCTCGTACCGGAAGGGCTCCGGCGGTGGCGTCTCGTCCCGGGCCAGGTAGCCGAACTCCCAGGTTCGCACGACGAATTCGACGAGGTAGCGAACCCGGCCGGTGCGCTCCGGCTGGTAACCCAGCGCGTCGGCGATGTCCTGTCCGTGCGCGAACGCCTCCATCATGCCGGCCATCGCCAGCACCGGCGGCGGCAGCGGGTTGACCAGCCACGGCACCGGGTCGTCCGCCGGGTGCTCGGCCAGCGCCCGGACCGCTGCCGCCCGCTCGGCCTGCCATCGCTTCAGCAGCACCGGTGGCCGGTCGGCGAGGTACTCGGCCATCGCGGTGCGGACGTTGGCACCGAAGTCACTGCTCAGCCCGGCCACCACCGTGCGGAACGTCGCCGGGTCGGCGGCCGCCAATCCGGCCAGCCGGAAGGTGGCTGCCAGGTGCGCCACCTGGTGCGCGATCGTCCAGCCAGGCGCGGGCGTCGGCAGCTGCCACCGCTCCTCGTCGAGGACGACCAGGTGCTCGTCCAGGCTGTCGCATTCATCATTCAGGGCGGTGATCGGGCTGGGCTGCGGCACTGCGGTCGATCCTCTCGCGGGCGGCGGGACGCCAGCAAGCGTGCAATCGAACCGAACCGGCTGTCCTCTTCCGAAATGCGCTGCCGGCCACCCCGGCACGCTCGAAGAGCCGCGACAGGCCGAAGGGGCGCGGCCCCGGATTTCCGGAACCACGCCCCCGTCCGCCGGAAGACTCCGTTACGGCTTGAGCACCACCTTGATGCAGCCGTCGTCCTTGTTGCGGAACATCTTGTACCCGTCGGCCGCCTCGGTCAGCGGCAGCCGATGGGTCACCAGGTCCAGCGCGCCCAACGGGTCGGCCGGGTCGCTCAGCAGCGGCAGGATGTCGTCGGTCCACCGCCGGACGTGCGCCTGACCCATCCGCAACTGGATGCCGCGGTCGAACATCTCCATCATCGGCAGCGGATCGGCCTCGCCGCCATAGACGCCGCTGACCGAGACGGTGCCGCCGCGGCGGACGCCCTTCAGCGCGGCGTTCAGCGAGTCCAGCCGATCGATGCCGAACTTGTCGATGGCCTTCTGCGCGACTGCGTCGGGCAGCAGGCCGGCCGCTTTCTGGGCTAACGCGGCGCCGTGCTGGCCGTGCGACTCCATGCCCACCGCCTCGATCACCGAGTCGGGACCACGCCCGTCAACCAGCTCGATCAGGGTGCTGGCGACGTCGTCGACCTCCTCGAAGTTCAGCGGCTCGGCACCGTAACGCTGCGCCAAGGCCAGCCGCTCGGGCACCCGGTCGACGCCGATCACCCTTTCCGCACCGAGGTGTTTGGCCACCCGGACGGCGAACTGGCCGACCGGGCCGAGGCCGATCACCGCGACGGTGCTGCCCGGCTGGACGTTGGCGTAGACGACCCCCTGCCAGGCGGTAGGCAGGATGTCGGAGAGGAACAGGAACTGCTCGTCCGGGGTGCCGTCCGGCACCTTGACCGGGCCGAACTGGGCTTGCGGCACCCGCAGGTATTCCGCCTGGCCGCCCGGCACCGAGCCGTAGAGCGAGGTGTATCCGAACAGCGCGGCACCCTTGCCCTCGGCGCGCACCTGGGTGGTCTCGCACTGGGCGAACAGCCCACGCGAGCACATCCAGCACGAGCCGCAGGAGATGTTGAACGGGACCACCACCCGGTCGCCCGGCTTGAGGTTGGTGATCTCGCTGCCGACCTCCTCGACCACGCCCATCGCCTCGTGCCCGAGAATGTCGCCGGACTTCAGGTACGGACCCAGCACGCCGTACAGGTGCAGGTCCGACCCGCAGATCGCGGTCGAGGTGACCCGGATGATCGCGTCGTTCGACTGCTCCAGCTTCGGCTCCGGCACGTCCTGTACCTCGACGTGCTCATTTCCCTGCCAGGTAAGTGCTTTCACGTTCTCTCCTCGCCTCGGGAGGTCGGAACGACGGTGCTCGGCTACTGGCCGCGGCCAGGCTCGGCGTCGGGTTCTTCGTCCCCGTCCGGCCGGCCTGGCGGCTCGGTGTCCGCGCCGGGAAAGTCCAGCGGCTGGGGCGCCGAGCCGGTTTCCAGCCCGGCCGGCTCGTCAGCGGCTCGCTCGTCCTGCTGGTCCGGATCGGTCATGCCAGCACCGTCTTCTCGATCCGAGCGCGAATCCGGAGCTGGTTTCCCGTCCGCGGCTCTGGTTCCACCCTAGTCAGCGGCCGTCGATCCTGCCGGTGGCCGGGTTTGGCCGGGCAGTTCACCGGCCGCCGCGGTGGGCATCGATTGCGCCGGCCGAATTTCCCTCGAACATAATTAGATAAACCGCCTATAGCTGCAAACTGGACCGGCCTTTATCTTTCCCACATTCCCGATAGTCCAAAGGAGCCATTGATGCGTAGATTCCCCCATCTGACCAAGTCCGTCGTGGCGGCTGTGCTGGTAGCCGGGGCGCTCGCCGCGCCCGCTGCGACAAGCCCGGCGAGCGCGTCGCTGCCATGCTGCAGTGTTGACATCGTCGCCGACTATCACGCGACCTCAGACTTGACCTCGCCGATCGTGGGCCAGCAGGACGACGGCGGAGATTGCCCCTTCACCGACTGGGGACAGGTCACTCCGTATGTCACCTACCACCACCTTTACTGCTGACGAGCGCCTTTGAGCGTTGTGGGTACTGCGGCCGTCTGTGCCGTCCGGATGCCTGGCCGTCCGGACGGACAGGCGGCTGCCGAATCGGTCCGCGGGCTCAACTCAGCCGAGCGATGATCGGGTTCAGCTCGCCGGCCAGCGCCAGGTCGTAACCGGTGACCGCGCCGGCCGAGTGGGTGGTCAGGCTCAGCGTGACGGTGCGCCAGCTGAGCCGCAGGTCCGGATGATGGTCGAGCCGCTCGGCCACCGGAGCCAGCTCGCCGATGAAGGCAACCGCCGTCAGGAAGTCCGGGAACTCGACAGTGCGGGTCAGCTCGGCGGCGGACAGCTGCCAGGCCGGCCCCAGCTCGGCCCGAGCCCGGTCCAGCTCGGCGGGCTTCAGCGGTATGCGGTCCATGCTTCCCTCCTCGCCGGTTGCCGTCACCCTAAACCGCGGCGGGTGCCCGCCGCAGCCGCCGGATAGGCTCCGACACTGTGAGCGAACGCGAGAGCAAGGACGACCGGCTGGTCTGGATCGACTGCGAGATGACCGGGCTGGAGCTCAGCCGGGACGCGCTGATCGAGATCGCGGTGCTGGTGACCGACGGCGAGCTGAACGTGCTCGATCCCGGTCTGGATATCGTCATCAACTGCGCGGACGACGTGCTGCAGACCATGGTGCCGTTCGTGCAGCAGATGCATGAGACGTCCGGGCTGACCGAGCTGGTGCGGGCCTCGACGGTGACCCTGGGCGAGGCCGAGCGGCAGGTGCTCGACTACATCAAGCGGTTCGTGCCCGAGCCGCGGACCGCGCCGCTGTGCGGCAACTCGATCGCCACCGACCGCGGCTTCATCGCCCGCGACATGCCGGCCCTGGACGAGTACCTGCACTACCGGATGGTCGACGTCTCCTCGATCAAGGAGCTGACCCGGCGCTGGTACCGGCGGGTGTACTTCGGCCAGCCGGCCAAAGGGCTGGCGCACCGGGCGCTGGCCGACATCCACGAGAGCGTGCAGGAACTGCGTTATTACCGGGCCACGGTGTTCGTCCCGCAGCCCGGTCCGACCAGCGACGAGGCCGCCGCGGCGGCGGCCGCGGTGCTCGATTCGGCGGGCGCGCTCTCGGACCATCACCCCGTCGTGACCACTCCGGAGGGCCAGGTAGACTGATCCCGCTCCGGACGGCTGCGGCCGGTTTCGGAGTGATCGATGGTGGGCGTAGCTCAGCTGGTAGAGCACCTGGTTGTGGTCCAGGATGTCGCGGGTTCGAGCCCCGTCGCTCACCCCACTAACGCAGGCCCCGGGAGACCGGGGCCTGCGTGCTTTCCCTCCTGAATCCGCCGTCAGTGGCAGGTGCCGGTTCCCGAGTCGGTGAAGCTGCTTCCTGCGATGGGGACGAAGCGCCAGTCGTAGGAGGTGGCGTGCAGGGTGAGCTTCAGGACACCGAACGTGCTGCCGCTGCGGGCTTGCGAGGTCGGCAGGATGGTCGAGAAACCCCAGAGGCTGCGGCCACCGGTGCCGACCACGAACTCTCGAACCCCGCGGGTCGAGTCGCGGGCGCCGCTCGGATCCTGGGGCGCGAATCGTTCGTAGTTGTGCTCGTGCCCGTTCAGGACGATGTCGACGCCGCCGTTGTACGCGTCCTGGAAGAGGGTCAGCCGGCCAGGCGTCTCGCCACTCGATGAGAAGTACGGCTCGTGCCACAGCGCGACGGTGCAGGCATTGTGATGAGTTGCGAGGTCGCCGCGAAACCAGACGTCCTGCGCCGAGCCGGCGCCATTGGCGACCTCGCCGTTCAGTACCACGATGTGCCAGGCACCGAGGTCATAGCTGTAATAGCCCTTGGCCGGATCACCCGCGGCGGCCTGGAAATAGCCGTAGTAGCCGGTGGCACCTGGAGTGTTGTACTCGTGGTTGCCGGGCGCCGGGTCGGTCTTGTACCTGAGTTGGCCCCAGCTCAGGTCGTAGCTGCCTGCGAAATCGGCACTGGTGCCGTTCTCGTACTGCTCGTCGCCGAGGGTCTGGACGACCGTGACATCGTTTCCCGCCAGCAGCGCCGCGGTCGCGGCCTGCCGGCACTGGGTGGCGGTGACCAACTGCCCGGTGGCGCAAGCGATGTCACCTGCCACGCCCAGCACCGGATCAGTGGTGGTCGGCGTTACCGTCGGGAAGATCTGCAGGTCGTCGAGGACGACACTCTTCGCGCCGCCGGTGTTGGCACTTCCACGGACGAGGGACACGAACAGTTGCCCCGCGGTCGGCACCGAAGTATCGGTGTCGACCGCCGTCCAGGCACCGGGCTCGCTCTGGCCGTCAAGCCAGGTCCTGAACGTGATCGTCGAGCCGGAGACGGCCAACCGCAGCCACTGTTTCGCCGTTGTCACCGCCTGGGCGCCGGGGACCGAATGCAGGTTCGTCGTGATGCCGCTGACGTTCTTCTGGATCGTGGCCGTCGTGCTGCTGCTGGCCAACTGGATGCCGTACCCGGTGCGCGGTCGGTAGGCGTTCTGCCAGCCTCCGGATCCGCGCAGGAAGAAGTTCAGGTATTCCCCAGCCGTGGTGCTGCTCCACCTGTAGGAGACCAGCAACTCGGAATCCGCCATGGCGGCCAGGCCGGTCAGTTCGGCCCGGGCATACCCGCTCGGAACGTCGTCGAACGCGAGCCGGCCCGTCCCGTCCTGCGTGTCGACGGTGCCGTTGCCGCTGGACGTCGTCCACGCCCCCGGCCAGGGAGCGCCATTCGCACCGGGCCACGTCTCGGTGAACACCGGCGATGCGGTACTCCCGGGCAGCGCCGTCGCGTGGGCCGACGGCGGTGGACCGGTCGGCAGGGCGATGAGGACCACCGGAGCAAGGACCGCGGTGGTGCCGGTCGCGATCAGACGGGTAAGCCGCATCCGGATCCCCCCGAATTCAAGATGCTGGCGTGCAGGCCTCGGGGGGGCTGGCCGACACACTGCCGCGTTTGCAGTTGTGAACTTCGGATCGGCCGTGCCCGACAAGGGTACGTCCGCGGTCGGGAGTCCGCTGGCTGTTGGCGCCACATCGTCCTGGTTGCGCGGCAGTCGCTGGCTCCTACGCAGGCCCGCTTTCCGGTTATGACTGCAGCCATTGTGCGGACGCGAGGAAAATTGAGGATTGACAAAACTGGGCGAACAGCATTTATTTGACAGGCGCGCGCAGTTCCACGCTCCGCCTCCCCGAGGAGATCCGGAGGTCAACCCCGTTCCACAGGAGTATGCAATGCGCCGTTTTCTCATCGTTCTACTCTGCTGCCTGGGCCTTGCCGCGGTTGCTGTCGCACCGCAGGCATCGGCCTCGCCGAACCCCCAGCCCACCGCGTCCTCGACGCCACCGCGGCCGGATGTGCGGCCAGCCCCGAGCGTCAAGCAGAAGCCAGCGCCCGGCGTCCAGCCGATGACTTCCGGCTGTCCTACCGGCTATGTCTGCATCTACCAGGGTGATGTCTGGGACGGCAGCCCCAATCACCCGATGGTCTACAGCTTCTACTACTACGGCACTTACAACGTGTCCAACCTCATCGGTGACTACACAGTTTTCAATTGTCAGAGCGGGGGCGCGGGGGTTGCCGGATATTCGGGCTACAACGCCACCGGCAGCGTGCTGTGGAGCCTGGGCAACAACTGCGCGGGCGGGTTCTGGGAGGACCTGACGCCGACGAACTCCGTCCGGCTGTACCCCTGATTCCCTGACCGGGCGTGAGCCGGTTCGGGTGGCGTCGTCGGACGTCGCCCGAGCCGGCTCACGGCTGTCGGAGACACCGCCCGCAAGCAGGCTCGGTTCAGTCGGTGAACCCGTTCCCGGCAAGCCAGCCGTCCAGCGCCGCGTACGCCGCCGCCCGCACCTCCGGCAGCGAGAGGAACACGTCGTGCCGGGCGCCCGCGATCGGCAGGACGGTCGTCTCGCCGCCGAGGCAGCCGGCCCAGCGGGCGATCTGGCGGACGTCGAGCACCGTGTCGGCGCGGTCGCTGAGTTCGGAGTACCGGGTGTCGTAGTGGGTCCGGTCCGAACGCAGCACCAGCGACGGGACGCCCACCTCGAGCCCGCGGTGCAGCCGGGCATGGCCGCGGCGGATGGCGTTCAGCCAGCCGAGCGTCACCGGGAACCCGGCGAGCGGCTTCAGCCCGAGGTCGAAGTCCCACTCACCGGTGCCGCTGGTGTGCAGCGTCTGGCCGTAGACGCCGGCCGGGGTGTCGAGCCGGCGGTGCGGCTGCAGCCGGGCCAACACCCGCAGCGCCTGGGTCACCGGACCGCGCAGCATCGGTTTGCCCTGCAGGTCGAACCACGGACTGTTCAGCACCAGCCCGGCCACCGGGGCGATCCGGCCGGCGGACCGGCGGCGGTCCAGCCACAGCGGCAGGATCAGGCCACCGGTGGAATGGGCCATCAGCACCACCGGCTGGCCCGGGTGCTCGGCCGTGACGATGGCCAACGCCCGTTCGAGTTCGACGTCGTACAGGGCGAGGTCGGAGACGTAATGCGCGGTGTGACCATCCCGGCGTGCCCGGCCGGACTTCCGCAGGTCCAGCGCGTAGAACGCCAGCCCGCGCTCGGCGGTGAAGTCGGCCAGCGCGGTCTGGAAGAAGTAGTCGGAGAATCCGTGCACGTAGAGCACCGCGCCGCCCACCCGCTCTTCGGGTCGCCGGGTGCGGCGGACCAGCACCGCGCAGATCTCCCCCTCGCCGTCCGGGTCGGGGCCGAGGTCGAGGGTGAGCTGGCGGTAGCCGTCCCCGAGCAGGTCGGGCTGCCAGTCCGTCTCGCGGGCGGCGGTGGTCGTCGGGTGCTGGAGGCTGGGCACGTACATCATTGTGCCGCCGTGCCGTTCGGGTCCGGTCCGGACTGCAACGATGCCGTAACCGGACCTTCTGGGTTCACCCAGACAGCCGGCCGGTACTGCAGGCTGGCGTTCGCCGGGTTTGCGACGTCCCTGGCGTGAAGCGTGAAAACCTACAGGCGGCGCACAGCTACCCGGAAGGAACCTGCCAGCTGCATCCTGGAAAAAGTAACCATGAACTGCCGCACCACGCCCCGGACGCTGATCCGATGACCGCCGTCCTGGATCCGGTGCGCTCCCCGGCCCGGCCAGCCACCGCCCGTCCGGCTGCGCACCCGAACGCGGTGCTGGCATTGGTCGGGTTGGGCGCCGCCGCCGCTGTCGCACTCTGGTGGCACGACACCCCGGCGATCTCCGGGCTCGGTGACTGGCTGACCAACGCCGGCCGGATCACCGGGCTGCTGGCCGGCTACGGCGTCGTGGTGCTGGTGGCCCTGATGGCCCGGATCCCGCCGCTGGAACGGGGCATCGGCGCCGACCGGCTGGCCCGCTGGCACGCGATGGGTGGCCGGTACACGGTCAGCCTGGTGGTGGCGCACGCATTGCTGATCACCTGGGGGTACGCGGTCAGCGCGCACACCGGCGTGGTGCACCAGGCTGGCACCCTGCTCATCAGCTACCCGGACGTGCTGATGGCCAGCGTCGCCGGCCTGCTGCTGGTGGGGGTCGGCGCGGTGTCGGCCCGGGCCGCCCGCCGGCGATTGCGGTACGAGACCTGGTACTACCTGCACCTCTACACCTACCTGGCGATCGCGTTGGCGTTCAGCCACCAGTTCGCCACCGGCATCGACTTCATGCACGACCGGCCGGCCCGGGTGGCCTGGTCGGCGTTCTACCTGGTGGTCGGCGCTGCCCTGGTCTGGTACCGGCTGCTGGTGCCCGTCCGGCAGGCGTTGCGACACCGGCTGCGAGTTCTGAGCGTGCAGAAGGAGGGGCCCGGCGTGGTGTCGGTGCTGATCGGCGGGCGGCACCTGGACGAGCTGCGCGCCGAGTCCGGGCACTTCTTCCGCTGGCGGTTCCTCACCCGCGACCTGTGGTGGGCGGCCAACCCGTACTCGCTGTCCGCCGCCCCGCGGCCGGATCAACTGCGGATCACCGCCAAGAACCTGGGCGGCCACAGCGCCGCCCTGACCAGCCTGCGGCCGGGCACCTGGGTGCTCGCCGAGGGCCCGTACGGTGCGATGACCGCCGGCCGGCGCCGGCGCCGCAAGGTGCTGCTGATCGCCGGCGGCATCGGCATCACCCCGCTGCGCGCACTCTTCGAGAGCCTGCCGGCCGACGCCGGCGACCTGACGTTGCTCTACCGGGTCAGCCGGCCCACCGACGTGGTGTTCCGCCGCGAGCTGACCGCGATCGCCGAGCAGCGCGGCGCCCGGCTGCACATCCTCACCGGGCGCCGGTCCAGCCTCGGTCACGACCCGCTGTCGGCGGAGGCGTTGACCACCAACCTGCCCGACCTGAGCCAGCACGACGTCTACGTCTGCGGCTCCCCCGCCCTGACCGCCGCGGTGCATGCCGCGCTGCGCGAGGCCGGAGTGCCGCGACGGCACATCCACTCCGAGTTGTTCGAGTTCTGACCTACCTGACAAGGACCTTCTGCCATGCGTCGCGCCGCCCTAGCCATTCTCGGCACCGTCACCGGCCTGGTGATGCTGCTGTCGTTCAAGACCCACGCCGCCAGCACCGCCGCCCCGCCGGCCGCCGTCGCCACCCTTCCCGACGCCACCGGAAGCAGCCCCGCCCCATCCTCCGGCGCTTCGAGACCGGCCGCGTCGAGCGGCACCGCGTCGAGCAGCACCGCCAAGCCGGCCAGTCGGACCGTGACCGGCGACTCGGCCGACACCCGGTTCGGCCCGGTGCAGGTGCAGATCACCGTCAGCAACGGAACCCTGACCGCGGTCAACGCGGTCGAGTACCCGACCGGGAGCCCGCGCGACCAGGAAATCAACTCCTACGCGATCCCGATGCTCAACCAGGAAGCGCTGTCGGCCAAGAGCGCGCAGATCGACATGATCTCCGGCGCCACCTACACCAGCGAGGGCTACCTGCAGTCGTTGCAGAGCGCGTTGGACCAGGCCGGACTCTGAGCATGAACCCGACCGTGCACGTCGAGCACTGCATGGGGACGGTCTTCACCCTGGACGTCCGCGATCCGGGCGATTGGCAGGACGCGATCGGCGAGGCGGTGGCCTGGCTCCACCAGGTCGACGCGGTGTTCAGCACGTACCGGCCGGACAGCGAGCTGAACCGGCTCGGTCGGCGTGAGTTGCGGCTGGCCGACGCGCATCCGGAGCTGGCGCTGGTACTGGATCTGTGCGCGCAACTGCAGGCCGAGACCGGTGGCGCGTTCAGCGCACTGTCCGCGGGGCGGGTCGATCCGACCGGCCTGGTGAAGGGCTGGGCGATCGAGCGGGCCAGCGACCTGCTGCGCCGGCACGGCTCGGCCAACCATGCGGTCAACGGCGGCGGAGACCTGCAACTGGCGGGTGAATCCGCACCGGGCCGGCCATGGCGGGTCGGTATCGCCGCACCCGGGCCGGTCGGCCCGGTGGTGGCCGGTCGGGATTTCGCCGTCGCCACCTCGGGGACGGCCGAGCGCGGCGCGCACATCCTCGACCCGTTCACCGGACGGCCTGCCGAGGGATTGTTCAGCGCCTCGGTGACCGGCCCCTCGCTGACCCGGGCCGACGCGTACGCCACCGCCGCGTACGTCCTCGGCCGGGACGCGTTGCACTGGATCGCCACCCTGCCCGGGTATTCGGCGCTGCTGATCTGGCCGGACGGGCGCACCGAGGCAAGCGCCGGCTGGCCCGCCGCCGTGCCGGCTAGCTGACCTCGACAGCGACCGGCCCCCGGAGTGGTACTCCGGGGGCCGGTGCGGTCAGGTGGTTACAGCGCCCAACGGTGCCGTTGCACGAAGGGCAATCGAGCCCAGATCCGGCCGAGGCCCCACGTTCCGCCGGCGTAGGTGGCGGCCAGCGCCACCAGCACCACCGCGTACACGAAGTGGTAGTCGATCAGCGGGTTGGTCGAGCCGCTCGGCACACCGGCCGAGGTGTGCTGGGCGAACGGGAACTCGGCGAACCACATCATGGCCAGCAGCAGCACGCCGGCGCCGGCCGCGATCCGCAGCGCCACCCCGCTGATCAGCGCTACCCCGATGCCGAGCAGGCCGAGCATGAACAGCCAGTCGGCCCACCAGGTGCCGGCCATCGAGTGGAACGCCGACTGGAACGGCCCGACCTCGACCGACTTCAGGAACCCCTTGGTGGGCGAGCCACCGTTGATCCACGCGCGGGCCCATGGGGTGCTGTAGTGCAGTCCGAAGGTCTTGTCCAGGAAGGCCCACAGGAACACCAGCCCGGCGGTGATTCGCAGGACGGCGAGCGTCCTGGCCGCGAACTGGCTCAACATGCCGCCCGGTACCTCGGCCAGCTCAGGATGGCTGGCGCGAACCGGTTGCTGGGTGCTCATCTCACTATCCCTTCCTCGACGTTGGTTTCATCCAACTGCGAAAGAAGGCCGGCGGGACGAGGCTAATGGGGGTATTCGACTAGGACCAAGGTCATCTTCGCCGGCCACCCTGCAGGCAATGACAATCAGCGGTCGCCGAGCAGCCGCCAGCTGGCCGGCAGCGCCACCGCGGCGAGCGCCGCCTTCATCGCGTCGGTGACCAGGAACGGCCGGACGCCGAAGGCCACCGCCTGGCTCGCGGACAGGTGCAGGTCGAGCGCCAGCCAGCCCGCGCCGACCGTGTAGACGAGAAGGCTGCCGAGCACGAACTGGGCCGCGGTGCCGAGCACGTGTCGATCGGCCCGGCGCTCGGACAGCCAACCGACCAGGCCGGCGGCGAGCACGAAGCCGACCACGTAACCGAACGAGGCGCCACCCCAACCAGCGCTGGCGTGCGCGAACCACGGCAGCCCGAGGCCACCGGCGATCAGGTAGACCAGCATCGCCAGGCTGCCCCGGACCGAGCCAAGCGCGGCGCCGCAGAGCAGAACAGCAAACGTTTGCAGGGTGAACGGCACCGGCGACAGCGGGGTGTGGATGCTGACCTGGGCGCACAGCCCGGTCAGGCCGGCGGCTGAAGCCACCGCGACCAGGTCGCGTACCCGGCCGCCCGGAATCAGGTCGGCGAGCACGAGCGAGCGGGACGGTAGCGATACCGAAGTCACGGGAGGCCTTTCGACGGGTCAGTCAGGGCGAGAGTCAGTCTGGCGATCCCATCCTCAACTACCCCGGACGGCGAGCAGGACGGCCAGCAGCGCGACTGTGGCCAGCGCCACCACCGCGGCCAGGCCGACCGCCAGCCAGCGCGGCAACCGGCTAGCCAGCTCCCCCCGGCTCGACCGGCCGAGCAGCAGCCCGGCCGCGGCGAGCAGCACCGCCACCAGCAGCACCCCCATCAGCGGGTGCCACCAGTTCTCGCCGAGCCACAGCACCCGGTCGCCCAGCCAGCCGGACTGGCCGTCCGCGGTGCCGAACAGCCCATGCCGGACGGACGGAACGGTGAGCGCGGCCAGGCCACCGACGACGGTGGCAGCCACCACCGCGCCGAGCACCTCCCGACTGGTCTGCCAAGCGCCGAACACCACCAGGTAACCGCCGGTGCCGGCCACCAGCAGGCCGGTCAGTCCGAACAGCGTCGACTGGCCGGTGGCCAGCGCGCCGCCGATCAGCAGCAGCACCAAGCCGGCCAGGATCATCCGGCGCGGCATCGCGCGGGCCAGCCCGATCACCCGGTAGCCGGCCAGCGTGACGGTGCGCAGGGTGCCGGTGAGCGGCCGGACCACCGGCGGCAGCTGCGGCATCGACTGCAGCGCGGCGGTGGTCACCGCAACCGTCTTCGCCACCGTCCGCACCATCAACGGCGAGCCCAGCTCGGCCGACAGGGTCTCGTCCGGCACCGGGCAGCTCGACAGCAGCGGGCCCGCATCGGCCACCAGTTGCTCCGGGGCGGTCCGGCTGACCTGGGTGGCCCAGTTGCGGGCCATCGCCGACGGGGTCTCGTGCACGCCGTCGGCGTCCGGGTCGAGCACCGCGCCGGCGACCGCGACCAGCTCGGCCGCGGCCACCCGCTGCTGCAGTCCCCGGGCGACCCAGAGCGCGGTCAGCGGCAGGCTGGCCGGCACCGGCGCCGTCTCGTCGTCCAGGTAGGCGAGTTCGGCGGCGATGGTGCGCCGGTTCAGCCACTGGCTCTGCGGAGCGTCCGGCGGGCTGACCACGATGCCGTCGCCGTCCGGCGGGGTCGGCACCCCGATGGTGGCCAGCTGGTTCAGGAACCCGGCCACCCGCGACCCGTCCGCGGTCGCCGCGATGGCGTTGATCCGGCGCGGGTCGAGCAGCAGGTGCACCAGCCAGCCGGCGCCGTCCAACCGGCCCCACATCCAGTCGTTGGCCCGCCACGATCGCTTGTAGAAGGCGCCGAAGTGGTGCAGCTGCATTCCGGTGAGCTTGCTGTCGGCAGTGCTCCGGTTCAGGTCGAGCAGGGTGCGGGTATCGGCGCTGAGCTGGATCAGCTGCACCGGTTGCTCCGCGACCTGGTCGGGCGTCTGCAGCGCGCGGTGCGCGGCGTAGAGCGCGAACAGCCGCACCGCCCGCCCGTCGTCGCTGCTGGCCGGGCGCAGGTAGTCGGCGTAGCCGCGCAGCTCGCCGGCGGCCTCGGCGAGTCGAGCCGCTCTGGAGTCGGGCGCCGCCGGGCCGGCCGGCAGTACCGGCGCGCGGTCGGTGACCAGCCGGCCGACCACGCGACCGACGGTCCGCCAGGCGGCCGACAACCCGGGGGCATCGCTGCCGGCCGGTCAAGCGCGTCCAGGTACCGCCGGGCCAGCTCGGCGGCGGCGGCCGGCAGCTCGAGCGCCTGCAGTTGCGGATCGGTCGCCTCGTCCCGGACGAACTGAGCGGCGTCGCGCTGCTCGTCCGGCCGGAAGGCGGCGTGCAGCGCGGTCAGCTGCTCGGTCAGCCGGGTGACCTGGGCCGGATCGGCGTCGTCGAGCTGCAGCAGGACGCAGGCCGAGCGGAGCAACGACAGCACGATCGACCGGACGCCGTGAAAGGTGCTCCGGCCGAACCGGGCGAGTTCGTCGGCGTTGGTCGGACGGGCCGGCCAGCGTTCGGTCAGCACCACCGCGATCGCGCGCCGGCAGTCCCGCTCCACGGTGCCGCCCGGCAGCAGGGCGGCGGTCCACCGCGGTGGCACGGTCGGCCGGCCACCGGCGGGCGGCTGCTGGGCTTCTGGCCAGACACTGATCAGCCGCAGCAGTTCGGGCACCAACTGGTCGGCCACCTGCTCGGCGGCGCGGGCCCGGAAGTCGGTGAACAGATCCTCGCTGAGCAGGCCCAGATCGTTCTCGGCGCTGGACATCTGCGCCAACCGGAGCCGGACGTCGGAGCCCACCTCGAGCCGCTGGTTGTGCTCGCGGATGGCACGCAGGTCGGCCGCGATCGACTGGGTGAACACCGCGCCGACGTCCTTCAGCAGGCTGCCGAGCATGCTGTACGGCTGGCTCACCTGGTCCGCCGGCGGCGTGGTCGCCGGGTCCGGCACCGGACCGGTGGAGGGCACCACGTAGAGCAGGACGCGCCGGACCAGCCGGCGAGCCGGCCGGTGGAAGACGGTGTCGAGCAGCGCGTCCAGCGGCTGGTTGTCGAGCAGGCCGCCGTCGGCCACCCAGTGGTTGCGGCTGATGTTGGCCAGCTCCCCCACCGCCGGCCGGGCCGGCACGTGTTTGGTGGCCGGGACCGGGTCCTGGAACGGCAGGAATGACGGCTCGAACGCGCCCGGGAACGACGCGCTGCTGCGGGCGGCGAGGGCCAGCGCCGCGGTGCGGTCGAGGGTGTCCTGGGTGAACCGGAAGATGCCGCGGTGGTTGACGTCCTGCACCAGGGTGCCGAACGTGTCGGTGAACCGGCTCGGCTCACCGGTCAGCAGGGTGGTGGTGACGAACAGCGTGGTGGAGAGCCGTTGCGGAGCCGGATGTGCCACCTGAGGGAGCCGGGGCAGCGCCCGGCACAGCTGGGCGTACATCTGGGCGTCGCCCTGCAGCAGGGACGGCACCTTCGAGTCGGTCGGGTCGCGCAGCAGGGTGTCGAAGGCGCCGATCTCGAGCCACAGATCGCGCAGGCTGCCGAGGTCACGCTGGCAGGCCCGGCCGTAGGCGAGCAGCGCGGCGTTGATCCCGCCGGCGCTGGTGCCCGAGAGCACGTCCACGTCCACGGTGACGTCGAGCAGGTTGATCAGGTCCAGGTAGAACCGGCTCGGGTGGTCGTCCGGCAGCTTGGTCGGCTCGTTCGCGGCGAGCCGGCGCATGGTCGCGGCCTGGCTGAGCAGATCGAGCTCGCGGGCGACGCCGCCCATCCACACCGCCAGGCTGACCCCACCGGTCAGCGTGGTGGCCAGCCGCACCTCCTCGGTGAGCGCGGTGACCGGGACCGGCACTCCAGGCATGACCGTCATCGGCACTCCTCCCGCTGCTGGGCCGTCCGCCACCCTGCTTCGGACGGTGACGGTCAGTCTGCTAGTGTTCTCGCTCGTGCCCGGTAGAACCGACCGGACACGCGGAACGCGCCGCTAGCTCAATTGGCAGAGCAGCTGACTCTTAATCAGCGGGTTCGGGGTTCGAGTCCCTGGCGGCGCACCAGCAGCAAATTCTGTCACTCAGCGAATCTTCCACGGGCGCACCTGCTCCTATCCCCGAGCGCGCCACCTCCCTCACGAGTACGCCGAGCGCACCCGCATCACGACACAGGCGGGCGCTCATCGTTGCCGGGCCGTTCGAATAGCCAGAACGGGCGACTGAGACCCACTCGCCAAGAACCCCCACGATGAACAGGTCGCGGCGGCCGCAACCTCGATCCGCAGGGCCCGAGCTCACCTACACGAACTCGCGGGACGGCGGCAGGCTGCGGATGCCCGTTTCATCGATGCACTGAGCCGGGCCCATAGCGAGGGCATGCAGAACAAGCACTGGTGGCAGAAGGTGCTCGACCTCGTATCCGACGGTCTGGCCAAGATCACCATCGTGTTGATGGTCGTTGCCCTCGTAGCGATCGTGGTGCTGGCTGTCGTCCAGCCTGAGCTGATACCCGGCCTGCTGTTGCTTGCTGGTCAAGTTCTCGCTGGTTTGTCCGTCGCGCAGCTCGCCGTCGATGGCGCCCGCAAGGCGACGGGGGAAGACGTGTCGTGGGGCGCGCTGAGCTTGGACGCCCTGGGCCTGCTTCCTGGCGTTGGAAAACTCGGCACACTCGCAGACTCTGTCCCGGCGCTGTCCCGAGGTGTCGGTGCGATTCGGAGCTCCGCAACCGCGGTACGCACGCTCTCCTCCGCGACGCGAGACGCCAAGGACTTTGCGCTCTTCTCGAAGTCAGCCGGGCTCACCAACGCTGAGGCACTCGCCCGCGGTACGGACGTCCGGTTCACCAAAGACGCGGCAGCTGAGACCTGGGCTCGGTATGCCGAGCCGGCCGGGCGCTTCGGTGTCGATCTCGACTTCAACAAGGTCTCACTCGCGACCGAGGACGAAATCCGATACCTCGATTACCGCGGCGCGTGCGCCGTCACCCTGGAAGGCGAGGTGATACTCGGACCTGCATCCTTCGTCAGCGAGGAGCAGCTCGTCCGTACACTGATCCACGAAGGCGTCCACCTGGATCAGACCGCGCGCGGCGCGATGGTGGTCGGCCCCAGCGGGACAGGAGCGCTCGAGCACGAGGCATATAGCGCCGAAGACACGATTTGGTTGGCGCTCAAGGGGATTGCTGAATGACGGTGGTATCAGGACACAACGCTCAGGCCCCGCTGGCGGTGACGGTGGTCGACATGTTCAAGCGCTCCGATCGGAAGTGGATCATCGCCGGCTCGCTCGAAGGCGGCTCACTCCGGGAGGGGCAACGCGTCCGACTCCAGGTCGAGGGTCAGCCATCGATCGGCGCGATGGTCACCGGATTCAACCTCGAATCGATCTCGCTGCCCCAGGTTGACTTCGTCATCGAGACCGACCGGCCCATCGAACGGAGGCTGCCGGCGAAGATCACCTCGGACTCCTGACTCGAGCAGCCAACTCGCCGACCCGATCCGCTCGCCGCGGCCGGTACAGATCCCGCGACACCCCGTCTGCACCCAACCCGGCCCACCGGTCGCACAAGGCCCGTTCCAAAGCCAGGGAGCAAGCAGGGCCTACACCCCAAACCGGCTGATCAGCGACTTGCCGTGTTAGGGGCGATCTGACATGCTGGCTCACCGGAAATCGCCGCCTTTGCCCGCTGAGACGCCAGGTGCCCGGAAGGCAGTCCCATGTCAGTAGCACGTCCCGAGACTGCCGGCAGCGAGACGGCCGAGGCAGCGCCGGAGAACCTGTGGCACAACCAGGACTTCCTGAAGTTCTGGGCCGGCGAGACGCTGTCGCTGTTCGGCACCCAGGTCACCAACCTCGCCCTCCCGCTCACCGCGGTGCTGATCTTCAAGGCCAGTGCCCAGGCCGTCGGCCTGCTCAAGTTCCTGCAGTTGGCGCCGTACCTGTTCCTGGCGCTGATCTTCGGCGTCCTGGTGGACCGCGGCCGCCGCAAGCCGATCATGCTGGCGGCCAACCTGGTCCGGATGCTGCTCATCGCCCTGGTGCCGGTGCTGGCGCACTACCACCACCTGTCCATCACCGGTCTGCTGGTCATCTCCTGCGCCGTCGGCATCTTCTCGGTGCTGTTCGACGTCAGCTGGATGGCGTTCGTACCCGCCCTGGTGCGCGACGCCAAGCACTACGTCGAGGCCAACCAGAAACTCGGGGTCACCCAGTCGAGCGCGGACGTCGCCGGCCCGGGCCTGGCCGGCGTCCTGGTCGGCTGGCTCACCGCACCGACCGCGCTGATCGTCGACTCCGCCTCGTACCTGATCTCGATCGTGAGCCTGCTCTGGATCCGGACTCCCGAACCGCCACCGCCCGGCAGCGCCGACCGCCGGCTGATCGCCGAACTGCGCGACGGGGTCCGCTGGGTCTACGGCGACCGCATCCTGCGCCCGCTGGCCCTGGTCGCGCCGTTCACCAACTTCTCGATGATGTCGGTCTGGACGCTGTTCCTGCTCTACGGGGTACGCACCCGGGGTCTGAGCCCGGCGACGGTCGGCCTGATCTTCTCCGTCTCGTCACTCGGCGCGCTGTTCGGCGCGATGATCTCCCGGCGGCTGATCCGGCGGTACCGGGTCGGCCTGCTCTACGGCATCTCGCTGTCGAGCATCTTCGCCGCTCCGCTGCTGATCCCGTTCGCCACCGGCCCCCGACCGGTGCTGATCGGCATGTTCATCCTCTCCTTCGTGATCAGCTACCTCGGCCTGGGCGTCGCCGGCGTGGTGATGATCTCGCTTCGCCAGATCCGCACGCCGCAGTCGCTGATGGGACGGATGAACGCGGCCTTCCGCACCGTCCTGTACGGCGGCGGATCACTCGGCAGCCTGTGCGCCGGGCTGCTCGGCGGCGCGCTGGGCCCGCGGGCCGCACTGGCCATCATCGCCGTCGGATCGGCCTGCATGGTGATCGGCATCGCGGTCTCGCCGGTGACCCGGCTGGCCGAACTTCCCGAACCGATCACCGACCCGGTGGAGCCCCAGCCCAGTACTCGGTAAGCCTCGGTGACGCGGTACGGGCTCTCTGAAAACTTATTACGTAGATGCCTATTGACCGTTTTGCCCAGTGGATGCCAGAGTAAGCGCCGGACTCGCAGCCGCCACTCGATGCTGGCGGCCAGCACAGCGTGCTTGCGCTGTGTGCGCGTCGAGAACTTCGATCCTGCCCCGCCCCCAAGCGTCCCCGAGCTATTTGAGGAGCGAGCCATGACCACTCTGCACCCGACTGACACCACTCCGCTCGATGCGGCCCCCACCGACGGTTTCGGCACCCTCGTCGAGGAGATCTCGGCCTGGCTGAACCGGTCCGCCGCCGAGGTGGACGCCGCTTGGACCCCGTCCGAACGAGAGCGGATCATCCGGACGGTCGACAGCCTGAACGCCGCTGCCGCCGCTGGCGACGCCGACGCGTTCTACGCCCAGCAGTTCCTGCTGTCCCGCATCTACGAACTGCACACCCGGATTCCGGACAACCAGACCGCCGAGGGTTCGGTCGCGCTGCACGAGGTGACCCGACTGCTCGAAGAGGCGACCATCCGTGCGCAGGATGCCGACATCGAGCCCGGCACGCTCGAGAGCGTGCCCAGCGAGCCACGCGCCTACCTGTCCTGGATCAAGCGCACCGCCAAGGAACATCGCGTCTACAAGCACCAGTACTACCGGGACTTCATCCACAACCACGCCACCGTCGACGACCTGCGGGCCTACGTCATCCAGGAATCGGTGGTGGACGGCCGGTTCGACGACCTGCTGGCGATGATGCAGGTCGGCACCAACGGCGCCGCCAAGATGGAGATCGCCAACAACTTCTGGGACGAGATGGGCAACGGCGACCACGCCCAGGTGCACACCCTGCTGTTCAACAACATCTTCGAGGTCTTCGACGTCCAGGCCGACGACCTGGAGCGGTCGCTCACCGCGAACGCGTTGCTGTCCGGCAACCTGGCGGTGCTGCTGTGCCGGTACCGGCAGTTCTACGCCGAGGCGGTCGGCTTTCTCGGAATGACCGAGTGGCTGGTGCCGGATCGCTTCGTGCACGTCCTGCACGCCTGGGACCGGCTCGGGCTGCCGGAAAGCGGCGTCGCCTACCACCGGTTGCACGTCACCATCGACTCCCAGCACGCCCAGGGCTGGTTCCACAACGTGGTGCTGCCGGCCGCCGAGTCCGAGCACATGCGTCGCGGAATCGCCCGCGGCACCCTGTGGCGGCTGAACTCCTCGGCCCGCTACCTCGACGAACGCACGCCCGCCAGCGCCGGCTGAGCCGGTTTCCCCCTTCCTCCCCGCACGTTTCCACTCGAGAAAGGCCCGACAGGCATGCCGCTCAACTCCGAAGGGTTCGCCCTGATCGACCTCCCGGCTGTCAGCCAGGAGGTCCTGGACAGCTATGACCGCTGCCCGGTGGACGACTACATGGGCCACGGCACCCGGTCCAAGCGCTTCTCCCAGTACCGGCTCTCGCCGACGGCGGACGGCTGGAACTTCGAGCGGCTGCCGCACCGTGACTACACCGCGTTCAAGAAGTTCAACCCGATCGGTGGCGGCTTCAAGCGCACCTACGAGCCGATCGAGGTCGACTTCACCCCGCTGATCCGGCACGGCATCGACCAGCTCGGCCTCGACAACAGCGAGGACTGGCAGATCAACGTGCACCAGAACCGGTCGTCGGCCAGTTCCGCGACCACCGCGCCGCTCACCCCGGAGGGCGTGCACCACGACGGTCACGAGTTCGTGATGATCGCGGTGCTGCGCAAGCAGAACGTGGCCGGCGCGCAGACCCGGCTGTGGAAGCCCGGAGCCGACCAGCCGTTCTGGAGCGGCACCCTGGAGGCCGGCCAAGCGGTGCTGCTGGACGACCGGGCGATCGCGCATGACGTCACCGATGTGGAGTCGGCCAACGGTGAGCCCGCCCACCGCGACATCGTCATCGTGGCGTTCTCCCGCTGGAACGAGAAGTGGTACGGCGAGGACCACGACCGGGCCGTGCTCGAGGACGAGCCCGCCGTCTCTGCGATGTGACCCTCCGGGCAGCACCACCGACCGGCTCACTGCACGCTGCGGACGGGAACTGATGACCGACTTCGTCAAGTACCAGGCATTGGGTAACGACTACCTGGTGGTGGACACCGACCGGCTCGGCCTGGTACCCGGCCCGGATCTGGCTCGGACACTCTGCGACCGGCACCGGGGGGTGGGCGCCGACGGCGTGCTGGCCGGCCCGGACTTTCCGGTGCCGGCCGGCGAACCGGTGCCGGTGACCACCTACAACAGTGACGGGACCCTGTGCGACCGCAGCGTGAACGGGGTGCGGATGTTCGCCCTGCACCTGGTCGAGCAGGGCCTGGTGACCCCGGAACGGGCCGGCGCCGAGCTGGTGATCCGCACCCCCGCCGGTGACTCGTCGGTCCGGGTCGAGGACGCCGAGCGCGGCATGGTGAGCGTCCGGCTGGCGCCGCCGTCCTTCGACCTGGTGGGCGGCGCCGTCGGCTGGACCGGCTCAGCGGCTGAACCGCAGCTCGCAGCGGCCGGCACCCAGTGGCGAACCTGCTACGTGCACAACGGAAATCCGCACGCCGTGGTCTTCGTCGACGAGCCGACCGAGTCCCTGGCCCGCGAGCTCGGCCCGGAGTTCGCCGGCGCGTCCTGCTTCCCGCAGCGGGTCAACGTGGGCTTCGTCCGGGTGGTCGACCGCGACACGCTCGACCTCCGGATCTACGAACGAGGAGCTGGATACACCTTGGCATCGGGTAGCAGCAGCTGCGCCGCGGCGAGTGCGGCGCGCCGTCTCGGTCAGGTATCGAATCGGGTCACCGTCCGGATGCCCGGTGGCGAGGTCGTGGTGAGCTTCGACGACCAGTTCCGGGTCAGCCTGACCGGGCCGGTCGAGAAGGTCGCGTCCGGCGAGTTCGCGACCCCGCTGCTGCGCCGCCTGGGCGCGCGCCGGCTGACCGAGCGAGTGCCGGCATGACGTCCTCGACCGAAGCCCGGATCACCGAATACCCCATTCAGCGCTGGGTGTTCGAGGACACCATCGACCGCTTCGACATCGACCTCGGAGACAGCCAGGTCCAGTGTGGCGTGGTCGGTGACTTCACCGTGCCGGCCGATCTGGAGCTTAATTACGGCTACGACCGGGGTAGCCCGGAGCTGCGGCAGAAGGTGGCCGAACGCTACGGCGGCGACCCTGAACGAGTGGTCATCACCCACGGCGCCCAGGAGGCGCTGTACCTGCTCTACTGCACGTTGATCCGGCCGGGCGACCGGGTGCTAGCCTTCCGGCCGGGTTGGCAGCAGTCGAGCGAAGCGCCGCGCCGGCTGGGTGCCGAACTCGTGCTGCTCGACCTGGCCGAGGACTTCAGCCTGGACCTGGCCGAGGTCGAGCGGGCCGCCGCCGGCGGCCTGCGGATGATCATCCTGAACACCCCGTGCAACCCGACCGGACGGGCCGTCCGCGCCGAGGAACTGGCCGTCATCCGCGCGGTCGCCGAGCGGACCGGCGCCTACCTGGTGGTTGACGAGGAGTACCTGGTCGACCTCAGCCAATCCGTCGCGTTGGCCGGCCCGCGCACGATCTCAACCTCCAGCGTGTCCAAGATCGCCGGGCTGCCCGGCCTGCGGATCGGCTGGATGTACGGTCCCCGCGACGTGGTGGCCGGCTGCGCCGAATACAAGCACCTGACCTCGGTCGCCAGCTCGATCCTCTGCGAGCGGCTGGCCGTTCAGGCGCTCGACAACTGGGCCCATTACCGGGCAGAGTATGACCGATTGACCACCCTGGGCATGTCGCACCTGCGGGAGTTCCTGGCCCGGCACCCGGACACCTTCACCCTGGTGCCACCGGAGGGAACTCCGTTCGCCTGGTTGAGGCTCGCGCCCGGGTGGTCGTCGCTCGAGCTCTGCCGGCGAGTGCTGGAGGCGCGAGTGCTGCTGATGCCGGGCGAGACGCTGGGCAACCCGGACGGCATCCGGATCAGCTTCGCCCGCGAAGCGCCCGTCATCACCGAAGGACTTGCCCGGTTCGACGAAGTTCTGACCCGCTGCGAAGCTGAGAGAAGGTAGGCATGACGATCGAGACTGGACGGACCGACGCCACCGAGGCCTCCGACCAGCCCGGGCAACAGGTCAGGCAACTCTCCTTCGCGCAGGAGCAACTCTGGTTTCTCGACCACCTGACGCCGGGTGAGACCACCTACAACATCGTCATGGCCTTTCGGCTGCACGGCCCAGTGCGGGTCGACCTGCTGCAGCGGTGCCTCGATCTGCTGGTGGCCCGGCACGAGGCCCTGCGGGTGTCCATCCGGGTCAGCGATGACACGCCGTACCAGGTGGTGGCGCCTGCCGCGAGCGTTCCGCTCAGCGTGCTGGACCTGCGTGAGGTCCCCGCGGACGAGCGCGAGCAACGGGTCCAGGCCGAGATAGACAGGCAGCTGGCGACGCCGTACGACCTGGAAGCCGGGCCGCTGTGCCGGTTCCAGCTGCTGCGGCTCGCCGAGGACGAGTACCTCTTCTGCGAGGGCTTTCACCACATCATCACCGACGGCTGGTCCACCGCCGTGCTCAACAGCGAGCTGACCACCGCCTACCGCAGCCTGTACTCGGGCACCGAGCCGGTGTTCGAGGACCGCGAGCTCGACTACACCGACTTCGCCGAGGAACAGCGGAACCGGCTGCAAGGTCCGGTACTGGCCGAGGAGCTGGCGTTCTGGCAAGAGCGGCTGGCCGACCTGCCGGTGCTGGAGCTGCCGTCCGACCGGCCGCGCCCGGTGGGCGGCAGCCGCCACGGCGAGACCCTGATCCAGGACCTGCCCGAGGACCTGCGGGGCCTCGTCCAGCGGCTGGCCGACGACCACGGCGCCTCGATGTTCATGGTGTTCGCCGCCGCGTTCAACCTGGTGCTGAGCCGGTACAGCGGCCTGACCGACATCCCGGTCGGCGTGCCGATGCTCGGCCGGCCGGAGCCGGAGCTCGAAGCGGTCGTGGGCATGTTCATCAACATGGTCGTGCTGCGTTCGGACCTGTCCGGCGACCCGACCTTCGGCGAACTGCTGGAGCGGGTCGCCGATCTCAACCTGGACCTGTACGAGCACCAGGAGGTGCCGTTCCACCAGGTGGTGGACGCGGTGCAGCCGGTGCGCGATCCCGACCGCAACCCGCTGTTCCAGGTCGGCATGCAGATCTTGAGCGGCAGCAACTCCGGCGAGAACCTGTCGTTCCCCGAGGTACGGACCGAGGTGATCCCGCTCGCGTCGCTCGGGTCCCGTTTCGACATGGCGCTGACCGTCGTCGACACCGGCACCGCGCTGCGGGCCACCGTCGAGTACTCCTCCGACATGTTCGACCGCTGGCGGATCGAGGCGATGGTCGGCCACCTCGAATCGGTACTGCGCACCGCTGCCGCCGACCCGGGTCGCCGGCTGTCCGAGATCCCGATCGTCACCGACGCCGAGGCGGCCGAGCTGCTCGCCGTCGGCCGCGGCGAGGAGGTGCCGTACGACGAACGGCCGCTGCACGTCCAGGTTGCCGACGTCGCCCGGCGGCAGCCGGACGGGGTGGCGGTGGTGTGCAACGGCGTCGAGCTGACCTACCGCGAGCTGGACCGTCGCGCCGACCTGCTGGCCCGGTACCTGCGCGCCAAGGGGCTGCGGCGCGACCAGGTGGTGGCGGTGGTGATCGACCGGAGCCTGGACGCCTACGTGATCATGCTGGGCATCCTGAAAGCCGGCGGCACCTTCTCGATGCTGGACCCGAAGCACCCGGCGAACCGGCTGGACTTCATGATCACCGACACCGAGGCGCCGCTGGTGATCAGCCGGGCCGGCCTGCTGGACCGGCTGCCACCGTCCACCGGTTGGCAGACCATCGAGATCGACACCGAATGGCCGGCCATCGAGGCGGTCGAGGTGGACGGCCCGCTGGAGGATTGGGCGACGTCCGACACGCTGGCGTACATCCTCTACACCTCCGGCTCGACCGGCCAGCCCAAGGGCGTGATGATCACCCACCGGTCGGTGTCGTTCTTCTGCGAGGCCTACCGGCGCAGTTTCGACATCGGCCCGGCCGACCGGATGCTGCAACTGCCCGCGCTGTCGTTCGACATGTCGCAGGGTGAGTTGTGGACGGCCCTGCTGCACGGTGCCACGGTGGTCGCGGTGTCGCCGGAGGAGCAGTCCTCGCCGGAGCACCTGGCCACCCTGCTCCGCGAGCAGCGGGTGACCTACGCCGGCCTGCCACCGGCGATCCAGTCGGTGATCGATGCCGACGCCTACCCGGACCTGAAGTACGTGATGGGTGGGGCCGAGGTGCTGCCACCGGAGCTGGTCAACAAGTGGAACCTGCCCGGGCGGCTCTACCTCAACCTGTACGGCCCGACCGAGGCCGCCATCGCCTGCACCGAGTACGTCTGCCCGCACATCGACTGGCAGGTGTCGCCGCCGATCGGCCGGCCGCACGTGAACCGGCAGGTGTACGTGGTGGACAGTTCGTTCAACCTGGTACCGCGCGGGGTGGCCGGCGAGCTGCTGATCGGCGGCGACCAGGCCGGGCTGGCCGAGGGCTACCTGAAGCAGCCGGAGCTGACGGCCGAGAAGTTCGTGCCCGACCCGTTCCACCCCGGCCGGCTGGTCTACCGCAGCGGTGACCTGGTGCGCTGGAACGCCGACCTGCAGATCGAGTTCCTCGGCCGGGTGGACAACCAGGTGAAGCTGCGCGGGCTTCGCATCGAGCTCGGCGAGATCGAGGCGGCGCTGGTCAGCCACCCTGACGTCGGCCGGTCGGTGGTGCTGGTGCGGCCGGACCCGCAGGGCGAGAAGCGGCTGATCGGCTACGTCACGCCCGCCGGCGACCGCCAGCCGGTGCCGTCGGAGCTTCGGGCGCACCTGGCGACCAGCTTGCCGGACTACATGATCCCGACCGCCTGGGTGGTGATGGAGAAGTTCCCGCTGATCGCCGACTGGAAGATCAACCGCAAGGCACTGCCGGATCCGGTCGAGGACACCGACGCCGGAGATGGCTACGTCGAGCCCAGCACGCCGACCGAGCGCTCGGTCGCCGACATCTTCGGCGAAGTGCTGTCCCGGCCCCAGGTCGGCGCCGAGGACAGCTTCTTCGAGATCGGCGGCAACTCGCTGCAGGCGATGCGTGCGGTGAGCCGGATCAACAAGGGGTTCGGGATCAAGATCAGCATCCGGACGCTGTACGGCAACGCCACGGTGCGGGCGGTCTCGGCGGCGGTGGACGAGAAGGTCGGCGGCACGTCCGCCTGACTGCCGTGCCGCCGATGATCGAGCTGGATCGGATCGTTCCGCTGCGGACCGGAGGCCCGGGCACGCCGTTGTTCTGCGTGCACGCGGTCTCCGGCTCGCCGTACTCCTACCTGGGCCTCGCCGAACTGCTCGGCGCCGAGCGGCCGGTGTACGGCGTCGAGGCGCCCGGCTTCGACGACGACCGCGAGCCGGTCCGGTCGCTGCCGGCACTGTCCGCCGAGTACGTCGAGATGTTGCGCGCCTTCCAGCCGGGCGGCCCGTTCTTGCTGCTCGGCTGGTCGCTGGGCGGCACCCTGGCCTTCGACATGGCCCAGCGGCTGGCGGCGGCCGGTGAGCGGGTGCCGCAGGTGGTGATGGTCGACGCCTCGATCCCCTGGGTGGCGCCGCTACCGCCGGAGCGGGAGATCGTCCGACGGTTCCTCGGCGATCTGCTGGCCACCATCGGCGCACCCACCGCGGCGGTGGGTTCCTGGCTGGACGGTCAACCCGAACAGGCCGACGGAACAACCCTGTTCGCGGCCGCCGAGCAGGCCGGGGTGCTGCCGGACGACCTGGATTCCGACCTGCTCACCGACCGCTACCCGGTGTTCCGGGCGCACCTCGAGGCATTGTTCGGCTATGAGGTGACCACCCCGTACGACGGCGCGGTGACTCACCTGATCGCCTCGGAGTCCCCGCCGCACTGGATGCGCTGGGACGGCGTCGCGCCGCGGCTGACCGAGCACCTGGTGCCAGGCGACCACCACTCGATCTGGACCGGCGCCGCGCTGGAGCGGTTGGCCGAACTGGTGCGCCAGTCACTGCCCGACGGGCCGGGCCGATGACGGGCTGGCCACGCCGGGTGCTCCGCCGGCGGCACCGGGACTCCACTCCGACCGAACGCTGCCGCGGTTGCGACCGGACCGGTGGCGGCCCGCTCTGCTACTGGTGTGCGTACGTGCTGAGCTACCTCCGGTGAATCCGCCGCCGGGCTTGGCTGTTTCCGACAGGCTGCGCCTGCACCGGGCTCAGCCGCGGACGGTGGCGCCGGTCTTGCTCCGCACCGCGGACAGGAACGCCGCGTAGCTCCAGGTCAGGTCCCGGACGCTCTTCTCGTACCCGGTGACCCCGTCGTACTGCTCGCTCAGCTCCATGTGGTCGCTGTGGCTGACCACCGCCTGCAGCATCGCGTCCCCCGCCTGACCGAGCAAGAGAGCGGCTTCCTTGGCCGTGGTGTCGGCCGAGATCCCCAGCTGGCTGAAGAACGCGCTGGACAGCTCGTCGAGCGGAACCTTGCCCGAGGCCGTGACCTCAGCCGCCAGCAGGTAGAGCAGCTCCGCGAAGTTCGCGGTGCACAACGCCCACGGGTGTTCCCCCAGGCTGCCGCTGTCGCCGTCGTAGAGGTCGCCTGGGTAGCGGCCGAACATCGGGCCCATCCCGTTGGCGGCGTCGGCCAGGTTGATCGGGTAGACCCGATCCGACGACGGGTCCGACCAGGCGTGGTGCAGCAGCCCGGCGGTCGCCAGCATCCTGGTGTCGGTGCACGGGATGGCGCCGTAGACGCACGCCTGCACGATGTCGATGTTCGGGTCGTAGCCGTCCGGCACAATCGGCTGCCCGGGGTCGCCGAACCCGTCCCCGCCGATCATGGTCGCGTAGTGCGACCCGGTCCAGTGCGCCGCCAGGGCCGACTCCAGCCAGTCGATCGCCTCCTTGACGCCGTCCGGCACCGGCAGCCCGATCGTGTTGGCGGCCACCTCGCGGAAGCAGCGCAGCTGCGCCGACCGCGCGAAGAACGAGAAGCCGCTGTGCTCCTCCCACAGGTTGGTGGTCTGGTCGCGGTAGACCTCCAGCAGGAAAGCCACGTTGTCGCCGATCAGCGCCTCGATCGCCTTCTGGCTGTCGGCGTCCACCAGCGGGTAGGCAGCGAGCAGCGCGACCGACTGGATCGCCGGGCCGTCGTTCTGCTCGGTCCACGGACGCGAGTTGCCGACGATGGTGAAGCAGGCGTGGCCCTTGGTCGGCACCGCGTTGTCGAAGCAGGTCCGGGCGAACGACACGTAATCGACCAGCGGCTGCACCGGCGCCCCGGGCGTCGCCCCGATAGCGGCGATCAGCTCCAGCATCGTGATGGCGCCGTCGCGCACCCAGTTGAAGACGTAGTCCTGGCTGATGCCGGGCGCGTTGGCCGGATAGGACGGCGCGGCCAGGATGCATCCCGGCCGAGACACCAGGGTGTGCGTCGAGTCGGTGAACGGGTACCCGTCGCTGGCGATGTTGCGCAGCATCAAGAAGTACATGTGCTGCGCGATCGTCTGCAGGTCGACCTGGCCTACCGCCACGCCGGCGTGGGCGATGGCGCCGGTGGGCTCGGCTGTCGTCAATGCACGGATCGGTGCGTTGAGATCCTGAACGGTCATTGCTGTGCCCTTCTGGCGTGGTGGAAGTCAGGCGACAGGAAATCGGGGGCGTTCGGGGGGCGAGGTCACTCCCGGCCGGGCCAGCAGTGACCTCACCTGCCGGGTTAGCTGTCTTCGCTCTCGGCAAACACGATCCGGACGCCGCCGGTGGCGAGTTCCTTGACCTTGCCGACGAACGCGCCGGCCTCCGGAGTCGTCACCGCCTTGCTGGCGGACTGGTAGCTGTCGAAGTACATGTCGATGAGGCGATAGGCCGGAGTCGCGGTGCCGTCCTCCTTCGGAGAGACCTTCCAGCTCTCGACCCGCTGGACGCCGGGCAGTTTCTTCGCCAGCTCGACCTGCTCGGAGTGTCCCGACTCGAAGGCGTCGGCGTCTTGCGGGTTGTCGTAGATGACGGTGATCTTGGTGGGCACTGACGTAGCTCCTCTTTGGAGTTTCGATTACTTGGCAGTTCTCGATGCCTGGCGCGCGAACCGTTACCGGCCTCAGGCCTGCTTCCACTTGGCGTTCTCCGGAATCGACTTCTGATCTATCACCACCTGAATGATGGACGGGCTGCCGGTGTTCTGCAGCGCTTGCGAGATGGCGTCCGCCAGTTCCTGATAGGTGCTGACCTTCCAGCCCCGGCAGCCGAAGACGTCCGCCAGCTTGGCGTAATCCCACCGGTGCAGGTGGCACGACTCGTAGAACGGCTTGTCGGTGTAGAAGACGGTCGAGTCGGCAAGCCACTGCTCGACCCCGTAGACGCCGTTGTCGATGACGAACACGATCGGGTCGAGGCCGAACCGGGTCTGGGTCGACAGGCACTGGGCGCTCATCTGGAACCCGCCGTCACCGGCGAAGACCATCACCCGCTGGTCGTCTTTCTTGGCAAGGCAGATCCCGGTCGCCGCCGGCGCGATATAGCCGATGGACGAGTAGGACGACTGGGCGATGAACGCGCCCGCCGCCGGCACCTTCAGCAGCAGGCTGCCGAAGTAGTTCAGGCTGGCGTCGCTGCCCACGATGGTGTTGCGGTCGACGTACTGCGCAACGGCGTCGTAGAACCCGGGGTAGCTGATCTGGCCGGACGGATCGGCGGCGGTTGTCGAACGGGCGGCCGGTTGCACCCGGGACGGCTCCAGCCGCGACGAGCCCCGGCCCTTCAAGCCGGCGAGGAAGTGTTCCAGCGCGACCTGCGGCTGGAAGTAGGTGCCGAACTTGACGGTGTCGAACGAGACGAACGCGGTCTTGTCGAAGTCGGTGCTCCAGCCCAGCGAGTTCAGGTCGGTCAACCAGACGCCCAGCGCCAGGATGAAGTCTGAGTCCTTGGCGAGGGCCTGAACGTCGGCCGACGACGCCTGCCCGTCCAGCACGCCGGCGAACAGCGGATCGTCCTCGGCCAGCACCGACTTGCTGAGCAGTTCGGTGACGTAGCGGACGTTCAACTGCTGGATCAGGCTGATCACGTCGTCCTGCAGGCCGAGCCGGTCGACCTCGATGCCCACCCAGATCAGCGGTTTGGTCGCCTGATCCAGCCGCTCGCCCAGCTTCGCCACCGCGTCGGCCAGGTTGGTCTCGTCCGAGAGCGTCCGCAGCCGGCGCAGCTCCCCCGCCGGCGGCTCGCACTCCTGGTCGACCATGTCCTCGAGCAACTCCAGGTACACCGGTCGGCGCTCGGAGATGCACTGGGTCAGCGCGTAGTCGATCAGCATGCCGGCAAGGTCCGGATTGTCGATCCGCACCGCCGCCGCGGTCAGGTGCTCGAACGTCTGCAGGTCGGTCTCCCGGCCGCTGATGAAGTGGTGCGCGCTGAAGCCGGTCTGCTCGAAGGTGAGCGTCCGCTTGATGTCCGGCGTGCCGTTGATCAGCACCACCGGCACCTTCTCGACGAAGGCGCCGGCGATCGCGTTCACCGCGCACAGCGCGCCGGCCGAGTACGTCACGCAGAGCGCGCCGATCCCCTTCAGCCGGGCGTAACCGTCCGCGGCGTAACCGGCGTTGAGTTCGTTGACCTCCTCGATCACCTCGATCTTGTTGCTCGGCGCGACGTAGCCGTGCACCCACCTGATCGAGTAATCGCCCGCGATCGAGAACAGGTGCTCGAGGCCCAGCTCGGACAGCCGGTCGACGAGGTACTGCCCTACGGTGTATTTGCCGTTCACCTTGTGCCTACCTCCATAGTTGCCGTGTCACTGGGCTAGTAGCTGGCCGCGCCGCCGAACAGCCGCGGCAGGTAGATGTCGAAGATGCCGGGGCATCTGCGCTCGGGGTATCGCTGCAGCAGGAACTGCTTGAAGGCCTCGCCGGTCAGCCCGTTCGCCGCCGCCTGGCTGGCCGCGATCAGGTACTCGACGTTGCGTGCGACCTCGTTCTTGTCGGCCGGCAGGCCGTGGCCGGCCATGAACACGTCGTATTCGGAGAGCAGCAGTTCCTGCAGGACCTCGATCCAGTGCCCCAGATCCTGGCTCAGGTACAGGTGGGTGCCGCTGTAGACCAGGTCGCCGACGAAGCACACTCCCAGCTCGGGCAGCTTGATGGTGAGGTGGAAGTCGATCTCGGTGTCCTCGACCACGTCGAAGCGGTACCTGACGCCGTCGATGGTGTCCTCGCCCGGCACCTCCGGCAGCGGCTGGGCGACCGGCGGAGTCTTCGGCACGAAGCTGCCGAGCTTCCAGTGGTCGGCGATCGAATCCTGCCCGTGCTCCTTGAGGAAATCCGCGGTCTCGGCCAGCGCGTAGATCGGGACGTCGCCGAAAGCGGAGCTCAGCCCGAACCAGTGGTCGGGGTGCCGGTGTGAGAGGAACACCCGCTCGATCGGCTTGCCGAGGCTGTCCGCGTACTGCCGGAACCGCACCGCGTACGGCGCCAGGAACTGCCCGTCCACCAGGACCAACTTGTTCGCGCTCTCGACGATGTGGGTGGCGTTCGCGATGTTGTTCTCGGTGAACGGCGAGATGAAGGTGTGCAGACGGACGTTCCCCGACCGCTTGGCAACGAGGATTATCGGATCCGACAACGGTGCCGGCATCGGGACCTCCCGGGCTCAGACGAACGATGGTGGGATCGCGGCGAGCTTCGCGCGCAGCGTCTCCAGCGCGGCGGCGGCCACGTCGTAGGCGCTCGGCCGGCCCGGCTCCGGCTCGTCCTCGCCCGGGCGCCAGAACCGCCGGCGGGCCATCCGCATCGAGCCGGCGAACGGCGGCACCGCGTTGAACACCTCGACCAGGTAAGGGCCCTGGTAGACCGATTTGATCTCGCCGAGCATGAACTCCCACGGGATCCAGCTGTCGGCCACCGCGCCGCGGTCCGGTGCGGAGATGTGCACGTAGTGCAGCTGGTTGTGCGCGTTCGCCCGGCCGAGGTTCCGGTGGAACACCGACGGCCCCTGGCTCTCCATCACGATCTGCGCGGTGTCCAGGGCGACCCCGGCCGGCTGGCTGTCGAAGCCGTCCAGGAAGTCCAGCACCTCCGAGACCATGGTCGGCCCCGGCGTCTCCCAGCTCTTGACCGGTTCGATGGCGAGCTTGACGTCCTTCGCGGCGGCGTAGCCGACCAGTTCCTGGAACGGGGCCCGGGCCGCCGCATACCGCGGTTGCATCCACTCCTGCAGCGCGTCGCTCCACAGCTGCTCGCCGGCATCGGTGACCGGGAAGACGCCGTACGGGTAGAGGAACGGCCCGGACATGATCGAGTCGCCACCGAGGATCGAGGTGATGTCGACCCGCGACTTGAGGTACTCCAGCCCCTGACGGCGCTGCTCCTCGTACGGCGAGGTGATGTCGAAGGTCCGGGTGGTGCCGACGTTGGTGGTGATCTTGAGGTCCTGCAGGCCGGCCGCGTCGAGCACCTTCTTCAACCGCAGGTAGCTGTCGACCTCCAGCTTGTGGTCGACCCCGGCCTCCTGCGAGGCGATGTGCACGTCGAAGCCGTCATAGCCCAGCTCGGCGAGCTTGGTCAGGTGGCCGACGATCACCTTGCTGTAGTCGGCGTCGTCCGGCCGCAGGTCGGCGGTGAACATGAAGTAGCTGAAGTAGATCCCTCGGGTGAACGTCTCGGTCATGTGCCGATTCCTCGCTGTCCGGGTGGGTCGCTTGTCCGGGGTGGGCCGGGCTGGTCAGAAGCCGAGGACCTCGCGCAGGTAGCCGCGGGCCTTCAGTGCGTAGGTCAGCGGGTTCGCCTTGACCGGGTCCTGTTCGGCCTCGACCACCAGCCAGCCCTCATAGCCGCTGTCAGCCAGCGTCTGCAGGATCGGCACGAAGTCGATCGCGCCGTCGCCGGGCACGGTGAAGACGCCGGCCTCGATGGCGTCCTGGAAGGACAGGTGCTGCCCCTTGACCTCGGCGACCACCTCGGGCCGGATGTCCTTCAGGTGGACATGCCCGATCCGGGACGCGTAGGTCTTCGCCACGTCCAGCGGGTCGCCGCCGGCGAAGGCGATGTGCCCGGTGTCCAGGCACAGGTGGACCACCTCGGGGTCGGTGCCGTCCATGAACCGGTCGATGTCCGGACGGGTCATCACCCCGGTGCCCATGTGGTGGTGGTACGAGAGCCGCATGCCCTCGGACGCGGCGATGCCGCCGATCTTGTTCAGGCCGCTGCAGAGCGCGGCCCACTGGGCGTCGGTGAAGGTCGGCGCGTTGGCGAAGACGGCCACCGGCAGCGGGTGCACCGCGCCGCCCAGCTCGGCGACGACCATCTCGGTGCCGCCCAGCGCCTTGATGAACTCCAGCGTGTCGGCGAACGCCTTGAGGGTGACCTCCTCCATGTCGACCGAGGTGAAGTAGGTGCTCGTCCACGGTTCGGAGACCTGCAGCCCGCGGAGTTTCAGCGCGGCCACCAGCGTCGCCGGGTCCTTCGGGTACTTGTGGCCGACACTGCAACCTTCGAAACCGGCGAGTGCCATCTCGCTGATGCACTGCTCGAAGGTCACTCCCATGTCGATCAGCGGAAAGTCGTCGTTCCACCACAGCGTCGGGGTGACACCGAGTTTCACCTTGGCCCGGTCGAAGGTGACGCGCGCGGGACTGGTCACGTGAGTTCCTTTCCGTGGACTTCAAGGGCGGCTGGCTGGTCCGGTCGAGACGGCGGGCCGCTTGGCCCGGGGGCGGTCGGTTTTCGCCGGCTCGGTTTTCGCCGGTCCGGTTTTCGCCGGCCCGGACGGGCTGGCCGCGAGCTTGGCTTGCTCGATCAGGCCGTACGCCCGCAGCGCCTCACCGACGCTCCAGGCCTGGGCGATGCAGCCCTGCGGGGTGAACGGGGCGTTGCCGTCGAAGATCTCGCTGACCGTGCCGAGGCCGGCCGCGGCCAGGTGGTCGCCGAACGGGGCCAGCAGGCCCAACGCCGCGTCGGCGTCGCCGTGTACCCGCAGGTGCGCTGCGACCAGCGGCCCGATCAGCCAACCCCAGACGGTGCCCTGGTGGTACGCGCCGTCACGGTGCGACTGGTCTCCGGCGTAGCTGCCGACGTAGCCGGGATCGTTCGGTGCGAGCGAGCGCAGGCCCCGTGAGCTGAGCAACGCATGCAGGCAGGTGGCGAGCACGGCTTGCTGCTGGGCCGCGTCGAGCAGCGGCTCCGGCAGCGAGATCGCGATCAGCTGGTTGGGTCGTAGGTTCGCCTCGTTGCCGCTTGGCCCGTCCAGCACGTCGTAGCAGTAGCCGGTGGCCGGGTTCCAGAACCTGGCGAAACCGGCGGCCGCGGCCTCCGCCTGCCGGACGTAGTCGTCGACCGGCTCCCCCAGCCGGGCGCCGAACAGGGCCATCGCTCGCAGCGCGTTGTACCAGAGCGCGTTGACCTCGATCGGCTTGCCGATCCGGGGCGTGATCACGTGGTCGCCGACGATCGCGTCCATCCAGGTCAGTTGCACGCCCGGCTGGCCGCCGGCCAGCAGCCCGTCGGCCGGGTCGACCTTGATGTTGTAGCGGGTGCCCTTCAGGTGCCAGTCGACGATCGACTGCAGGGTCGGCCACAACCCGCGCAGCAGCCCGTCGTCGCCGGTCGCCTCGAGGTAGCCGCGGATCGCCTGGAAATACCAGAGTGTCGCGTCGATCGTGTTGTACGCCGGGCTGGTCCCGGCATCGGGAAACCGGTTGGGCAGCATTCCCTGATCGACGAACTGGGCGAACGCCCGCAGCACCCCGGCGGCGATCTGTGGGCGTCCGGTGGCCAGGGTCAGCCCGGGCAGGCTGATCATGGTGTCGCGACCCCAGTCCTCGAACCAGTGGTAGCCGGCGATCACGCTCCGGCCGTCGGGCTGGTCGGGAGTGGCGCGGGCGACGACGAACTGGTCGGCGGCCAGCACCAGCCGGGCGACCCACGGCGGAGCGACACCGGCGCCGGGCGGCCGGCTGGCCTGCCAGGCCTCGAGCAACTGGGCGTCCTGTGCCTGGCGGGCGGCCAGCTGGTCGGCTTCGATGGCGGGCTGGTCCTCGGCGCTGCCGAGGAAGGTCAGCGTCTGGCCGACCTCCAGCGTCGCGGTGAACGTCCCGGCATGCACGTGGGTGTCGACGTCGTTGAGCCCACGGGCCGCCTCGGCCGGCAGCAGGTAGCCCTCGTAGCGTTCCGCGGCCGCCTCCGCCGTACCGGTGTCGGCCAGCATGGTGAGCACCGCGCTTCCGGGAATCCCTGAGTCCACTCGCAGGCCGCCCGGCACCGGAGTGACCGTCACCGGCCAGGCGACCTGTCCGGTGTTGTGGAAGACCCGGTTGTCGACGATGGCCCGCAGGGTGAGCTCGACCGGTCCGGGCGCGGCCACCAGCCGGTAGCTGACATAGGTGGTGTTGGCGTTTGCCCGCATCCAGATCCGCTTGTCCAGCACGATGTCGGCGCAGGCGTACCGCCAGACCGGCACCGAACCGTCGAGGGTGAAGCTCTCCAGGTTCAGGCAGCCGTTCGGCGCCACCGCGCCGGAGGCCCACCGGTTGGTTGCCAGGTCGAAGGTCTGGCCCGCCAAGCTGATCGTCTCGTCCAGCTTGACCAGCATGATCCGGCGGTCGACCGGCGGTTGCACGGCGGCCACCAGCAAGCCGTGGTACCCGCGGCTGATCGTGCCGGCCACGGTGCCCGAGCCGTAGCCGCCGATGCCGTTCGTGACGAGCCATTCGAGCTGCTCGGAGATCGCGAGCTGGCTGACCACCTCGCGGCCGAACCTGATCGGCGCCGGCGTCGTCATGCGGTTGTCGCCTCGGACGAGGCCTGCGGGATCCGGGGCGGCCCCACCCACGCCGCGAAACCGGGCGGCTTGGCACCGGGCGGGTTGGCGCCGATGGCCGGCCAGAGCAGCCCCTCGGTGTAGGCGGTGGCGGAGACGGTGAACGTCACGTCGTCCGGACGCGCCCCGAACGCCTCGACCCAGGAGGCCGGCAGCGCGTACCAGGTGCCGACGTACCACATCTTCACGATGTTGCGGGCGACCGGACCGAGCAGCGGGTCGGACAGGATCTCGCGTCGGCAGAGGTCCTCGGTCGCCGTTCCGTTCTCGGCCTTGGCCCGGTCGTAGGCATCCAGCAGCTGGTCGGTCACCGCCGTCCCCACCACCCGGTCGACGGCCGCCAGGTAGTCGGCTGACACGCCGGTGCCGCGGAGCTCGAAGACGGTGAACGCGGTGGCCAGCGCGGAGAACTCGAGAAAGCGGTCCAGCCGCCCGGTGTCGGTCATGGGGTGGCCGCCTGGGCCAGCGCGGCGACCTCGAACGTGGGCGCCGCATGGGTGCCGGGCAGGCCCGGGATCGGGTTGTGGATGAGCTGCGTCATCAGGTCGCGGAGCCGGAACATGCCCGCGATGGCCTCGGTCAACGCCGACGGCTCGCCGGTGTAGGCGCGGGTCAGCAGGGCGAGGAAGTCGGCGTAGGCCCGGTTGAACGACTCGGCCGCGGCCCGCAGTTCCGACCCGGCGGGGAAGTCCGCCAGGGTTGCGTTCGTCTTGATCGGGAAGGAGGCGTCCCAGTCGACGTTCACCGGCGGTCCGGTGGGCGCGTCCGGCTTGTCCCCCGTCTGATAGAACCTGCCCAGGGTCAGCTGCTGGAAGCGGTAGTAGTGCGACAGCTCGTGTTCGGCGTCGTAGATGCCGCCGCCGTACCCCTCACCCTGGCCGGCGATCAGGTCGAGCACGCGTCGAGCCGAGGGGAGGTCGGTGACCGGCAACACCCAGCCGCCGCCGGAGAAGAAGTACTCCGAGGTGATCTGCCGCTTCGGGTCCCCGCAGAAGAGCGCGTCCGCGCCCAGCGTGTCGTGCAGTTCGTGGATCCCGTGGTAGATGGCCCGGTAGAACTCGCCGATGCTGAAGAACTGGTAGTCGGGCGCGGTCGGCGCGACACCGAGACGCTGCCGCTTCGGCAGTTCCCGGTGCATCAATGTCTGGTTCTCCGAGGGCGCCTCGTGCGGCCGCTCGATCTGCAGGAAGTTCTCGATGCAGGCCTTGGAGAAGCGTTGCCGGTTGACCTGGAAGTCCTCCTCGCCGTCCGGCAGGTAGGCCGGGTAGACCGGCACGAAATCCGGCTTCGTGAGGTCCGGGGTGCCGCCGACCGCGTTGAGCACGTTCGCCACCAGCGTGAGATGCAGCATCTCCTCCACCGCGGCGACCCGAAGAACGTGGTAGGCATCCGAGTTGGTGCCGGGCACGATCGAGTACAGCGCGGTGAGATAAGGCGGAATTGTCGCGTGCTCCAACCGCATGGCGGCATAGAGAAAGGCGTGCAGGTCTTCCAGCGTCTTGATCTCTGAGGTGGACACGGGCACGTTCCTTACTTCGCGGCGGCGGCGGCGGTGGGGTCGTGGCGGAGTTGGCTGGCGATGTGCCGGGCCGAGCGGAAGCACAGCGCGGCGATGGTGAGCGTGACGTTCGAGGTTCCGACGGAGGCCATGCTGCCGCCGCCTACCAGGTACAGGTTGTCGTGGTCCCAGGACCGCTGGTGCGCGTCGACGACCGAATCCGCACTGGACGAACCCATCACGTGGGTGCCGGCGAGGTGGTTTCCGCCGTGAATGACGAAACCCTCGCCCTGATAGGTGGTGTACTGCGGATCGGACGGGTCGTAGTAGGTGTGGTCGGCGGCCCCGAGCCGTTGGAAGATCCGCTGCGCCAGTTGCCGGCTGCTGGCGACGCCACGCATCACGTAGTCCGACAGAGTGTACGAGATGACCGGCCGCATGTTGCCGAGCGCGTCGACGAAGGCCGGGTCGACCGAGACCCGGTTGCTCTCACTGGCCGGCACGTCGACCATGAAGGCCAGCAGCAGTTGCCGGCTGAGCCGCCCCGGCAGCGCGTTCCGCAGCGTCGCGCCGAACAGGTTCTCCCGGTCCACCATCTGCAGCAGGTCGTAGTACGGCGAGCCGACCGCCCACCCCCAGCCGTCGTTGTGGATGTCGATCGCGAAGGCGGCCTGCTGCCGGCGGAACTGGCCGTCGCGCAGGTCGCTGATCCCGCCGGTGCAGACGGTTCCCCGGTAGGTGCCGGCGATCCTCGGCAGCAACCCCCAGTTCAGCAGGTACGCGTGGTCCATGAAGTTGCGTCCCATCAGCCCGCTGCTCGAGCTCAGCCCGGACGACAGCATCAGCCGCGGGTTCTCCACCGCGCCAGCCGCCAGCACGTAGACCCGGCCGCGGAAGGTGTGCACGCTGTGCCGGGGCGAGTCGGGATCGGCGTACCGCTTGACCTCGATGCCGCTGACCCGACCGGTCTGCGGGTCGAGCAGCACCCGGGAGCCGACCGCCCGCACCAGCAGGTCCACCTGGCCGGTCTGCAGGGCCTTGGCGAGGGTCCGGTTGGCGCTGTACTTGGCCTGCACCGGGCAGATCGGCACGCAGTTGATGTTGCCCTGGCAGCGGCCGCCCTCCTCGACCTGGCTGGTGCTCACCGCACTGACCGGGGTGTAGCCCTTTCCCCCGTCGTACAAGGGGTTCGGCACTCCGTTGCGAGCCTGCGCGAACGCCCGCACCTTGAGCTCGAACTTCTCCCCCGCCAGCTCCACCGGCAGGCCGTCCACGCCGGCGGCCACCGTCTTGTCCAGGTAGGACAGCGGGATGCCGCGCATCGGGAACTGGTAGCCGTCCTCGAAGGGCACCCCGAGCGCGGCCTGGTCCGCGGCATCACCGGAAACACCGAGTTCCCGTTCGGCCGCCGCGTAGAACGGCGCCAACTCCTGGTACGAGATCGGCCAGTCCCGGCCCTGGCCGTACTGGCTCCGCATGCGGAAGTCGGCCGGCAGCATCCGGGGAGTCTTGGCCTCCCAGTGCATCGTGGTGCCGCCCAGCACCCGGGTGAAGGTGGTGTCGGTGGCCAGCGGACCGTTCTTGACGAGGTACGAGGAGGTGTCCCGCTCTCCCAGGTTGATGCGGTGGACGTCCGCACCGCGCGGCATCGACGCGTTCGCGTTCGGCGGGTACGGCGCCTGGTTGTCCTTCGCGGCCGTCGCGTAGAAGCGCGAGACGTACTTCTCGTGCCCGTCCAGCGTCCGGTCGTCACCGGTACCCGCTTCGAGCACCAGGACGTGCATGCCGGCCTCGCTCAGTTCGGACGCGATGATCGAGCCTGCGATACCTGAACCGACAATCACCGCGTCGTAGCGGGTCTCCTCTGCCGCTTTTACGTCCGTCCGCCGGGTAGCACCCTCGGGAAATATCACGAAGCCCTCCGAGAATCATTTCTAGGCAGCCGGCATTATCGAGCCGGCAACTGATCCGGAATGCGGAAGTCGAGTACGCCTGAAAATGTGTGAGTTCAATCGATCACGGCGGGCTGCGACCGTGGCCTGCGCCGATCGTTCCCCCCGTTGGAACTGGCTACGGCGCCCACCATTGCATGATCAAGCGGCGCAATCAAGAGGTTAGGTAAATGTGTCTAGATGTAGACGCTAATGATGTGGATGTGATCGGTGATGTTAGTGATAACGGTGATGAGACCATTGCCGACCCCGGCTCTCGCACGGGATCGGATGACAGCCTAAATTGATCTTGAATGGTCGTTATCGCAGTCCATTTCATGATCAGCAATGTGGCCTCGATTATGATCTTGCCGAAATGCTGATCTTGAAACCCGCCAGGCCGGTCCGCGCTGCTCACCGGTCGGGCTCGGCCGGTTGGAGCTCGATGCGGTAGACGAGAGTGTCGTCGCGGACCGGGCCGGCGTGCGCGACCCGAGCTCGCAGTGCCTCGCGATCGGATTCGCCACTGCGCCGGACGTCGGCGTCGGTGATCAGCGAGAACGGGATCAACTCGATCGAGGTCACCTCGATCATCACGCCGGCCACCGGATAACGGCCACCCACCCGCACCCGGGGACGCTGCCACAGCCGGACCGAGATGGTGACCTCACCGGCGGCAACCGGTTCACGCAGGTCCGGGGCGAACTGCACGCCAGCCAGGGTAAGGCACTGGCTAGCATTCGATCATGTTTCCCAGCAATGCTCCGAATGACTACCGATGCCCGGTATGCCTGGGCATCCAGCGGATCGAGAATGAGCACACGCTCATCGCCCCGACCGACATCATTCAGAGCGACGACACCGTCTCGGCCCTCATCAGCTCATTCTTCGTCGGCAACAACCGCGGGCATGTCCTCGTCGTACCCACCGCGCACTTCGAGAATATCTACGACCTACCGGCCGAGGTCGGCCATCGCATCTTCGACGCCGCCCAGGCGATGGCGAAGCTGATCAAGAAGACGTACCGGGCTGACGGCATCACCATTCGGCAGAACAACGAACCCGCCGCCGACCAGCATGCCTTTCACTACCACCTGCACGTCTATCCGCGTTACCGCGGCGACGGCTTCAACGAGGTGACTCCGGAACGGAGGTTTCTCGCAGCCCGCGCGGAACGCGCCCGATACGCCACGCGCCTCAGGGACGCGCTGGCCGGCACCGCTGACGAAGGCTGACCGACGTACCGCGCCACGGGGTTGGGGCCGTTCTCCGTACGCTGGCTGGTAACCGTCTGAAGGCTGAATCTCCCAGCCGCCGTCCGCCGGCCCGGCAGGAGTCCTAGCAGATGAGCTCACCCAAACTGACCGCTGACCCGGGCAGCCGGGACGAGACCGAGATCGAGGAAGCCTTCGACCTGTTGCTCGACGAGGGCCGCACCCGGCTGGACCGTCCGCTGCTGCCGTTGCTTTCCACCGGTTTTCTAGGTGGAATCGACGTCGGGGTGGGAGTGCTCACCTACCTGGTGATCAGGCACGAGACCGGTAACAGCCTGCTCGCCGCATTGGGTTTCACCATCGGCTTCATCGCGCTGCTGCTGGCCCGCAGCGAGCTGTTCACCGAGAACTTCCTGGTGCCGGTGATGGCGGTTGCCGCCCGCCAGGGCACCGTGCTGCAGTTGCTCCGGTTGTGGCTGTTGACCCTGCTGCTCAACCTGGCCGGTGGTTTCGTGCTGGCCGGCATGGTGATGGTGGCGATGCCCGAACTGGACGGCACCGCGATCGAGGCTGGCAGCCACTACGCCCACCTCGGCGTCTCGTGGCAGTCGTTCTTCCTCGCGGTGCTCGCCGGGCTGGTGATCACGCTGCTGACCCGCATGCAGCACGGCACCGACGCGATGGGCGTGAAGATCGTTCCGGCGGTGGTGATGTCGTTCGTGCTGGTGGCCGGGCAGCTTTTCCACTCGGTTCTCGACTCGATCCTGATGTTCGCCGGCCTGCTGACCGGGCACGCCGACTACGGCTTCGGGAACTGGCTGGTGGCGTTGGGCTGGTCGGTGTTCGGGAACCTGGTGGGCGGCCTGGTGCTGGTCACCGCGCTGCGGCTGCTGCGAGTGCAGCACCGGCTGCAGGAGGAACGGCACAGCGACGACGCCCGGCCCGGTGCGGCGGAATCCGGCGGCCGCTGACCTCGATCAGCCGGTACGGACCAGCGCCACGTAGTGATTGCCGCCGGTGTGCAGCAGGGCGAAGTCGGCCAGCGGGGCGCCGGTGGTCCCGTAGCTGACCTGCGGCAGCACCGGTAGCACGACCGGCGGCGGCCCGACCGCCGGCAGCGAAACCGGCGGCGACGAGACCGGCGGCGACGAGACCGGGAGCGAACTTTTCACCTTGTTCTTCTTGCGCCGGTTCAAGCCCTGCTGCTTGTGCCGCAGCTCGCGCAGCCGCTGCTGCTCGGCAACCTCCTTCTCGGCCTTCTCCCGCTGCCGGCGGCCCCGCTCGACCGCCGCCTCGTACTGCAGGTCGAGGTTCCGAAGGAGGCCACGCAACCGCGGGCCCAGGCCGGCGGTGCCACGACCGCCGACCTCGTTCTGCACGATGTCGCGCACTGCCATCGAGGTGTTCACCTCGTTGGCGTTGGCGACCACGACGCCGCGGATCCGGGCGACCTCGCCACCGGGAACGGCCCGGGGACCCGGCGGGCCGAGCAGCCCGGGGATGTCGGCCAGCGCGCGGCCCTGCTGCTGCAACGCGTGCGCGGCCCGGACGTCCGAGGCCGCGTGGATCAGGCAGTCACCGTTGCCGAGGTTGGGAATTGCGGTGTATCCCGGCGGGATGTTGTCCCGGTAGACGTCAACGTTGATGCCGAACGCGTCGGCGACCGCGGAACCCTCACCCTCTGCCAGGTACACCCCGGGCAGTGCCAGGTCGGCGAGGTAGGCCGCCCGGAAGTCGGCCAGGTGCGCGTCCAGCAGGTTGCCGCGATTGTCGAGCCATTGGGGCTGCTGGTTCTGCTGCTGGTTCGAGATTGCGGTCGCGCCGATGCCGCCGAGCAGGCTGCCGGTGAACTCCAGCTCGTGGTCGAACAACCAGTCGCTGGGCGCCTTGCCGAAGATGCTCTCGTCCCACTCCATCGCTTGCGACGAGTCGGTGCTCTTGCCTCCGGAGCTGGCGCCCTTGTCATCGTCGGCGCCGACCGACATGGTGGCGTCGGTGCTGCCCGACAGGTCGACGGTGCCCTCGCAGCTGGCGGTCTCGTCGACCTCGCCGCTGTCGTGCACCTTCTTGCGACGTTTGGTGTCGCTGCCGTCTGATTTGCCCTTGTCGGCAGCCTTCTTCGCCGCGGTGAGCACTTTCCTGGCAGATACCTTCAGCGTGTCGAGGGACAGGCCGGCCGCCGCCAGTGCACCGGGGTAGGCCTGCTCGATCTCCCGCAGGTGCTCCTGCACCACCACCGGAACGGCCTGGTCGGACAGCACCTGCAATTCGGCCAACTCACCGGTGCCCTGCTCCTCGTTGAGCAGGCTCGACACGTCGACCAGGCCGACGATCGCCTGCAGCAGCTCGTCCTGGGTGTGCGTCTTCTGCTTGCCCTCGTACTGCAGCAGGCCGAAGTGTTCGAGCAGGATCCGGCGGTGCTTGCCCTCGCTCTTGCCACCGATGTCGGCAGCGGGCAGCGTCGCGCCGGGAATGGCGTTGATCTCTTCGAGGTGGCCGATCACCGCGTTCTGCAGGTTCAGCAGGTCGCTGCTGCTGTCGGGCTGGGCGGTGTACGGGATGTCCTTGTGCTCGGCCGGGAACTGGAACTGCGCGGTAAATCGCTCGGTGGTCTGCTTGCGCTCGTCGGCGAGGGTCTTCCGCACCTCGGCGAGCGCTTGGGCGACCGTCTTCTTGACGATGAGGCTGCGAACCCGATCGACGTGCACGGTCCAGGCTGTGGTGTGCGCCCCCATCGTGCCGGAGAACGGCGAGGGCGGCCGGCCGGCCGAGCGCAGATCGGTGATGATCCCCCTGTCGTCGACCACCACCTGCACCGCGAGACTGCCGACCCGTTCGTTCTCCTCCTCGATCTCCTCCGCGGTCTTCTTCTTGACCGGTGCGTCGTTCTTCTTCATCGTGGCCTGGACGGCTGCCTCGTGCCTGACCGACAGCTCGTGGTTGGAGATGACCGCGTAGTCCTTCGACGCCGTCGGGGTGCGTTGCCGGCCGGAGGTCCGGAGGCCGCCGCTCGACCGGGGGACCGAGACCACCCGCCGGGATGACATCACATCCGGCGACGCGGCATCCAGTGCCGGGGTGATCGGCCGGCCGAGCAGCTTCTCCAACGCGTTGACCCGGACGAGCTGAGCCGCCTCCAGCGCCAGCAGCCTGCCCAGCACCTCCCGGGACTTCTTGCTGTCGGCGCCGCGTCCTCGCTTCTTCGACGGGGCGTCCATGGTCGCGTCGGACGTCGTCGCATCGGACGTTGTCGGGTCGGAGGTTGTCGCATCGGACGTCGTCACGTCGGAGGTCGTCGCGTCGGAGGTTGTCGGGTCGGACGAATCTGGTTCCGGCCGGGTCTCGATGATCTCGTCCCGCAGCTTGGTCAACGCGTTGAGCTGGACCGGCAACTCGTCGATCAGGCTCTGCCGGGCGCGCGGGATGACGATCCGGTGCAGCAGTTCGGTACCGACCAGCGGCAGGGCGAGTTCGTCCCGGGCCCGTGCGGCAACCCGAGGATCCTGGGTCGAGCCGATGCTGGTGTCCGGTGCGAGGTGGCCGGTAGCTTCGGCCAGGCCGGCGAGCGCCCCCGGGAACGCGGTCTGGATCGTCCGCAGATGCTGCTCGACGAACAGCTGGGCCCGGTGCTGCGAATCCAGGTTCGCCGGAAGCCCCGGTGCCAGGTCGTTCAGCCGCTCCTGGTCCGGTTCGACGCAGGCCAGCGCGACCGCGCGCACGTCCAGCAGGCCGACGATCTCGCCGTAGAGGATGGCAGGGTCCTGCTTGACCCCGGCGGCCTGCGCGCGCAGCGCGCCGCAGTCCTCCCCCTTGCCCTTGCCGGACGTCGCCTTGGACACCGAGCCGGTGTTCACGGTGCTCAGCGGAACCAGTTCCCGCAGCTCGAGGTAGGCGGCGATGTACTCCTGCACCGCGGCCGGGTCCGCGCCCTTGACCAGCTGGCCGTTGGCGTTGACCAGTCGCTGGTATGCCTCGCGCCACATGCCGGCCTGCCGGGGCGGCAGGTTGCCGATCAGGGCCGCACCGGGCGACCGGAGCAAACCCTGGGCGAGATCCTGCAACCGGGCCGCGGCCTGGTTCAGCGGAACGCCTTCCAGAGCAAGCTGAATCGCGTTGACATGCACGGTGAACGCGGTGCTGTGGTCACCCATCGACGAGCTGAAGGTCGGCGGCGGGCGGCCGACGATCGACACCCCGGTGATGATCAGCGTGCTGGCGTCGACCTTGTCCGGCGCGACCTGGAGTTGCGCGACCACCGCCCGCCGAACGCCGCCGGCCTCCGCGGATACCGCATGCGCAAGTTCGTGGGCCAGCAGGTGCTGGCCGGCCGGGGTCCGCAGGTCGGGCATCCCGCCGGCGAAGAAGATATCCCGGCCGAGGGTGAAAGCCTGAGCGCCCACCTGCCGGTTGAGTTCGGTCGCCTGGCCGCCGGTATGGATCCGCACCCCGCTCAGATCAGCACCCATCGCCTGCTCGAACGACCCTCGGGTGGCTGCCGCGAGCGGCCGGCCACCGCTGCGCGAGGCCTGGGAGAGCTCGTCGGCCAGTTCACCCGACAGGGTGCCGCCAGCCCGTCCGGCGGCTGCTGACGGAGCGGCCCGACGGCGCAGCGCCGACACCGAGCCGCTGCCGACGGCCGGGGTCCGGTCCGGAGCCGGCGCGGCCCCGCGTTCGCGCAGCGCGGCCACCACCCGGCTGGCCACCGCGTCGGCACGGCTCTCCTCGGCGTCATCCGCCGAGCCGACGGTGATCGACGGGCCGCCGAGCGGTCGTCCCAGCACCACCGGGTAGCTGCCGGCCGGCTGCTCGGCCACCGGCGACTCCGGTTCCGCCGCCGGCTGGGTGCTCACCCGTACCGAAACGCCTTCGGCTGGAGTGGCGGCGCGGGTCACCGGAACAGGCTAGCCGGACGGCTCGGCCGCGAGGTGCCAAATCCCGGGTCTGACTGCACGAGAATCACGCCGGGATTGACCGGGCTATCGGCAGAAGCCAGAATCGGCCCGAATCCCGGCCGGACAGCCCGTGGCGGCCGCCGACAATCTCTACATCTTTCGGAGGCACGACATGCGCACGGCCTATCTGGTCGCCGCGGCGACCTGCGCAGTGGCGTTGGTAGCGCCGCTCTCCGCCGCCCAGGCGACCTCAACCGGATCGAGCACCGGCACCGCCGCGATCTTCAAGGTGAACCCGGTGCAATCCAGCGGCGACGAGAACCTGGTCGACGACAACGACTCGGCGACCGCGGTGCCGGCCAGCGAGTACGCCACCGTGCAGCTGCGCAACCTCGACGGCTCCGGCTACCTGACCGGCAAGTGGGTGAGCGTCCAGTCGAGCACCGGAACCCCGGCCTACTCCAGCACCAACACCTTCGTCTACAACCGGCACGACGACCAGTTCGAACAGGTGATGGCCTACTTCTGGATCAACCAGGCACAGGAATACCTGCAGTCATTGGGCTTCGGCTCGACCCTGCCGCCGGTGAACGAGCAGCAGCAGCAGGTCAAGATCGACCAGTACGGCGGCGACAACTCCTACGAGACCGACAAGCCGTTCCGGATCCGGTACGGCAAGGGCGGGGTGGACGACGCCGAGGACGCCGAGGTGATCGTGCACGAGTACGGACACGCGGTGCACAACGCGCAGGTGCCCGGCTTCGGCACCAGCGAGCAGGCCGGCTCGATCGGTGAGGCGTTCGGCGACTACCTGGGCGTCACGGTCGGCCTGGACGCCGCTTCGCAGTACGGCTGGCCGGTCAAGACCGACCTGCCCTGCGTGGCCGACTGGGACTCGACCTCATACACCAGCACCGTCCCGCACTGCCTGCGGCGCCTCGACACCGACCTGACCGTGGCGGATATGAGCGGCGAGGTGCACCACGACGGGATGATCTGGAGCCGTGCGCTCTGGGACATCCGTAACGGCTACACGTCGCTCGGCCTCGGGTCGCGGCGGGCCGACACCACCATCATCGACGCGCAGTTCGGCTTCGCCGCCGACACCTCGTTCAGCGCCGCGGCGAAGACCACCTACGACACCGCACTGGCCCGGGACGGCGCGAAGGCCGCCGCACTGGTGCGCACCGCGTTCGCGAACCGGGGCATCACGTTCTGAGGTAATCAGCTTCTGTACTCGCTGCGGCGGGCCGGCGTTCAGTGCCGGCCCGCCGCTGCGTTGTGGTGCTTGTCGTGTTCACCCGGGCAGTTATCCACAGGTCGGTATCTACCGGTGGCAGAGAGCGGAATCGGTCACTACCTTCCAACTGACAGCAGACGGAAAGGTTTCAGACATGTCCAACATCAAGGTGACCTCGGCAGACCTGCACTCGGTCTCCGGGCAGCTGTCGTCCGGCTCGGCCGACATCGAGCAGCGGCTGCAGAGCCTGCACGCCCAGGTCCAGGGCCTGGTCGACAACGGGTGGCAGGGCTCGGCCTCGTCGGCCTTCGGAGAGCTCTACCAGCAGTGGCACACCTCGGCCGGCCAGCTCAAGCAGGCTCTCGACGGCATCTCCAAGCAGCTCTCGGCTGCCGCCACCACCTACGAGCAGACCGAGCAGCAGCTCACCACCCAGCTCTCCGGCTGACCCCGCGATGGAACTCTTCGTCGATGTCGGCGCGGTGCAACAGTTGGTGCGCTCGCTGACCGGCATCCACGACTCGCTGGCCGCGGCGGGTGGCAGCTTCCCAGCCGGTGCCGCAGCGACCGGATCCGATGAGGTCGCTGACGCGCTGCTGTCGTTCGGTCGAGGCTGGCAGGACGGGCGCAAGACCATCACCGACGAGGTACACGCCCTCGCTGCCGGCGCCCGGGATTCCGCCGAGGCCTACCTCGACGCCGAGCGGCACGTCATCGACGACACCGAGCGCGGCGGCATCAGCGCCGGGGCGGCCCGGTGACCGACCCGCCGCACGAGTTCGAGCTGGTCCTGCCGGAGAACTGGCTGCCCCTCGACGTCACCGGCGAGCACCGGCTGCGCGACGAGGTAAACCGGCTGCTGGCCGTGGGCGCCGAACGCGACCCCGCCTACGTCGAGCACCGCAAGCTGGTCGAACGGCAACTGCGTGCGGTGCTGCGATCGATCCGCGGTGAGCGAGTGGCCATGGCCGCGGTCTGGGTGACCGTCATCGACGACCTGCTGCCGCTGTTCGCGAGCATGACCGTGTCGGTGGTCGACGGTGGCGCCGACTTCCTCGACCGCTACCGGGAGCGGCCGGGTTACCGGACCGCGCGGGTGCACCTGCCCAATGCGGGCGATGCGATCGCACTGCGGTTCACCGACCGCAGCACCGACCACCAGGCCGGCATCACGGTCTCGGGCGCGGTCTTCCAGTGGCTCATCCCGCTGCGACGCGGCGAGCGCGTTGCGATCCTGACCTTCGTCTGCCCCGACACCGAGCAGCTGCTGCTCGACGCCTACGCCGAACTCTTCGGTGCCATCGCCGAGTCGTTCAGCGTGCCGGCAGAGATCGACCATGCCCTGGACTGAGGCGGAGCCGGGCGCCGGTGAGCCGGACGGCGTGCTGGTGCTGGCGGGTGAGCTGGAACGGGACGCCGACGATGCTGGTCAGGCAGCCCGGACGCTGCGTTCGATCCAGAGTCAGACCGGAGACGCGGTCTGGCGGGGCAGCTCGGCGGATGCCTTCCGGGGACGGATCGACAAGCTGCCGGGGCACCTGGAGAAGTTGCAGGCCTCGTACGCCGAGGCCGCCGCCGGGTTGCGGGGCTATGCCGCGGCGGTGCGCCAGATCGCCGGCGAGGCGACGGTGCAGCAGCGGCTGATCGCGCAGTCGGAAGCGGAGCTCGGGCAGGCCCAGACCCAGCAGGCCAGCTGGGTGGCGCCCCCGGATCCGGTGACCGGGCATCCCGATCCGAGCGCTCGCAACCCGCACGATGCCGCCGTTGACGCCGCCCAGGCCTCGGTACGGCGGGCCCAGGCCAGGCTCGCCGGGTTGGCGGTGCAGCGCCGGGCGGCTGACCGCCGAGTGGTCGACACCCTGCACCGCGCGCACGGGGCGGGCATGCAGAACAAGCACTGGTGGCAGAAGGTGCTCAACTTCGCCTCCGAAGCGCTGGCCAAGGTGACCATCGTGCTGATGGTGGTGGCACTCGTCGCGATCGTGGTGCTGGCGATCGTGCAACCAGAGCTGATACCAGGATTGCTGCTGCTGGCTGGGCAACTGCTGACCGGGCTGTCGGCTGCCCAGCTAGCGGTTGACGGCGCCCGGAAGGCCACCGGAGAGGACGTGTCCTGGGGCTCGCTGGCGATGGACGCGCTCGGCGCGGTGCCGTTCGCCGGCAAGCTGGCCGCCGGCTTGCCGCTGGTCTCGAAGGGCGTCGATGCGCTGCGGGGTGCGGCCGGCGCCGTGCGCGGCCTCGGCACCGCCGGCTCAGCCTTCCTGCACTCGCTCGGCAGCGACCTCAAGGCAACCCGGTTCGTCATCCGGATGGCCGACACCGGCACCGGCGTGATGATGATGTCGGTCGGTAAGGAGGGCAAAACCGCGGGCGAGATGCTCAGTTCCGCCCGCGAGGAGTGGCAAGCTGCCAGCAAGGTCGAGCGGCAGCCCATGCAACCGCCGCCGAAGATTCACCCAGGAAAGCAAGGTAAACACATCCGCGGCCACAACAACTTCGATGAAGGAAGGAGCGAACTGACCGCCGACCCACATGAGCTCGTAAAGGCTGCTGGCACGGGCGACCAGATGGGCAAGATTCCTCGGGGCCAACCGAACTTCAAAGAACGTGTCGAATACGATCGGATCATCGGAATTTACGGCTCCCCGGCCGAAGGGATCCGCATACCGACCACCCGCGCCATGATCATCTATGCCGGTGACGGCACCGTCCACATCGTTCCAGTGAGGCCAGCTACATGAATACCTCCTTTCTAGCGTTGGATAGAGTGCTTCTATCGATGCAGCGAGCTCTGTTGCATGTTGTTACCCCCGAACTACGAGGGGTGGCTCTGCGGGTTGCCGGCATGGAAGTTAACGCCCGTTTCGTCTACGCCGTACCGATTACCAATGAGATTCTAGAGTTGGTAGATGAGGCGGACACCGAAGCACTTGCGGACCTTCCAGACGGATCACTGACAGATTTCACCGCCGAGTACCTGCCGACAAATGAGAGGCGGGCAGCGCGAGATGACGAAGTTTGGATATTCCTTCGTCGCGAACTGCCGTTAGACCATGAAGATTAAAATTGACGCACGCGACGCGCATGTGGCCTAGTCCTCTCCGCCGCAAGACAGATGGGGCCACGGCCTATGATGTATGACTGTCCGGTTTGCGGACTCGACACATTAGATATACGGCCCTACGAACTGTGGCCACCTCCAGTTGGAATCCAGCTTCGTCCGCCCTACTACAAGCAGCTAGGGCGGCCTTCCTACGACGTGTGCATTCGATGCTCGTTCGAGTTCGGCTTCGACGATGATCCTGGGAACGGGCCAGGGTCATCGTTCGAGGATTACCGCGCCGAGTGGATCGCGAATGGGCGTCCTTGGCTGTCTAAAGGGTACAAGGAGGAATACAGATCCCGTCCTCGCACACCGAGACCAATTATCATCCGCGCCTTGCCGCCCGGGGGCTCGGAGCGGGCTGCGGAAAGCTGACCGAGCCCGCCTGCCCCGAGTCCTGACCTCCTCGGCGCTCCATCGCACGAAGGGTGCGTGCGGTGCGGGTTCGAGTTCGGGTATGACGACCATGTCCGCACCGCACCCGGTGACCCGTTCGAGACGTACCGCGCAAGATGGATCGCGCGCCGGCGTCCATGGCTTAGCCCGCGGTACGAGACGGAAGGAAGGTGATGGACTTCGTACGACTGCCCGGTGTGCGGGCTCGACACCTTGGATGTGCGTCCCGACAGATTGTGGCCACCTCCGGCGGGGCTTGCGCTCCGGCCGCCGTATGAAGACGAACTCGGACGGCCTTCCTGCGAAGTGTGTCTGCGGTGCTCGTTTTAATTCGGTAATGAATGACCGCCCCGGCACGGCGCCTGGGCTCTCCTTTCGAGTATCGCACCGAGTGGATAGCGAGTGAGCACCCTTGGCCCCGGGAGAAATACAAAGAGAATACCGGGCAATGCACCGCACCCCGCGGCCGATAGCGATCCGCGCTCTGCCGCCAAGGCCCTCAGAGTCGTCCCGCCAGGCAGACGCCCGAGATCCGAGCCAGCAACTGACCCCAGAGACACCGGGGTCTAGCGGCGGTACGAGCCACCGGCTGACGAGGGCTAACCAGGACTCAGCCGTCCACGGCCGTGCAAAGCCAGCGTCAAGCTGACAAGGCAGCCGGAATGGAACGGCGGCGCATCGGGCAAGCTGCCAGAAGTACAGCGAACTCAGCCCACGAGACGACGTCGACCCTGGACCGCCTCCGACATGACTTCGACCAGCCCCGCGGCGGTGAACGATGCCCAGCCGCGAGAGTGGACCGTCCCACCGAAGGCCAGCACCAAGAAGCCCGACCGTCTCGACTCGCTGACCGCCATCCGAGCGTTGGCCGCGCTCGCGGTCTTCGCCCACCACAGCCATTCCGCGATCTGGCCGAGCAGCGCGTTCGGCCGGCTGAGCGTGCAGGGGTCAGCGGGGGTGGCGTTCTTCTTCGTCCTCTCCGGGTTCGTGCTCACCTGGTCCAGCCGTCCCGGCGACACCACCAGGGCGTTCTACCGCCGCCGGCTGGCCCGGATCGCCCCGCTCTACCTGCTGGCCTGGCTCGGCGGCGTCGCGCTCAACCTCGACACCGGTGAGTCCCCATTTCGCAACCAGCTGCCGGCGTTGCTCGGTGTGCAGGCGTGGATTCCTAGCGGGCACGTCTACTTCGCCGGCAACGCGGTGCTCTGGTCGCTGTCCTGCGAGGCCTTCTTCTACCTGCTGTTCCCGCACCTGATCGGGCCGATCCGCCGGCTCAGCACCCGCGCGGTGGCACTGACGCTGGCCGGCACGCTGACCGTCAGCATCGGCTGGCCGGTGCTGCTGCACCCGGCCGGCCCGTCCGGCATCAGCTACTGGTTGATGTACCTGTTCCCGCCGGCCCGGTTCCTGGAGTTCCTGGCCGGTGTGCTGCTCGCGGTCCTGGTCCAGCGCCGGGCGGTTCCCCGCATCCCGTTGATCCCGGTGATCGTGCTGAGCATCGCCAGCTACCTGGCCACCGGCTGGGCGCCGCTCTACCTGCAGCCGGTCGCGCTGATGTTGCTGCCGTGGGCACTGGTGATCGTCGCCGCCGCCCAGCACGACCTGGCGGGCGGCACCCCCGCGCCCGCCTGGCTGGTGCGGCTCGGGGCCTGGTCGTTCGCGTTCTACCTGTTCCACCAGCTGGTGATCAAGGAGGTCGCACACCGGTTGCCACCGTCCGGCACCGTCGGCCAGGTCGGCTGGACGGCAGCACTGCTTGCCGCCGCGGTGCTGATCTCCGGCGTCCTGTACGAGAAGGTGGAACGTCCGCTCGAACGGCGGCTCCGCGGCCGGCAACCACTGCCGACCCCGTAGACCAGCAAGCAGCCGCAGGCAAATGCCTCGCCGGGTGACTGCATGGTGGAAAGCTGCCCGAAAATGACACTTACTGTGATAACTTTTCGCCTGCTCCAGGCGGGTGAGCGCCCAGTTCGACCGCTGTGATGTGCTCGGCGAAAGGGCCTGCCGCATGCTCGACCAACCGGACCCGACGATCTGGCTGGTGACCGGCTCGCACCAGCTCCGCTCCTACCTGCAGCGTCCGGCCGACTGGCAGCTGACCCTGTTCCCGTGTGCCGCCGACGCGTTCATCCCCGCGGTGGACGGCGGCCAGACCTACACCACTCCCCTGGTCGGCCACCCGGCCACCGCCACCCGGCTGATCGACCAGGCCGGTGAGCTGCAGGACGGCCCGACCGGCACGCTCGACCACCGGCTCGCCGATGACGACACCATGCCGATGGGGCTGTTCCGCCCGTCCGGCGACGGTCATTACCAGCTCTACCTGCACGTCGGTGTCTATGCCGGCCGGGTCCGCTTCCTGAAGCTGCCGGCGGCTCCGCTGACCCTGGCCGAGGCCGGCCCGGCGCTGATCGCGGCGATCGACGAGCACTACCTCAAGGTCAACAACTTCCTGTGCTTCCGGCTGAACCTGCGCCCGGAGATCGAGCTGGAGCACAAGTTCACCATCACCAGCGACCCGGACGTCTACCAGCTCGCGCGAGCTCTGGTGCGCGAGGTGTCGACCGGTCAGCTGCCCGGCGTGGTGTTGGAGATCCGCGAGGAGCTGCAGCACTGGGACTTTCTCAACCACCTGTACTCGATCACCGCACCCGAGGACCAGGTCGGCTACGTCTCGTTCATCCCGACCACCGACGGGTGTTACACGGTCAAGCGCAAGCAGTTCGCCGCCGACACCGACGAGCGCCCGGAGCAGCGGCGCAGCGGCACCGAGATCCCGAGCGGCGACCTGGCCGGTTACGTCCGGGACGAGCTCGGGCTGGCCTCGGACTGGAATGCCAGCTTCCGCCGGATCAGGTACGACGTCTTCGTCGAGATGATCGAGTCCGGCAACGGCTACGGCATCGCCTTCGACCGGTGCACCGTGACCGACGAGCAGGGCAACCGGATCGACGGTCTGCCGGAGCTGCTGCAGTGCGAGATCGAGTACGTCTACTCGGTGGCGTTGGACGGCACCGAGCTCGACAGCGTCCGGGCGGATCTCGCCCGGCTGGTCGAGTTGATCAGCGACTACCTCGACCGGCACGGTGTCACCAGCTACCAGCAGCACGAGTCAAAGCTGACCTTCTTGCGGAACCTGCATGTCCCGGCCCGCTGACCTGCGGATCTGCCTGGTCGGCGAGACCGGCAGCGGCAAGTCCACCACCGCCGCGGTGCTGCGCGAGACGCTGGCCGCCGCCGGGCGACCGTCCCGGCTGCTGCCGCTGGCCGCCCTGCTGCAAGACCTGCAGAACCTGCTCTACCGGGAACTGGACGTCCCGAAGCCGGCCGACCGGCAGGACCAGCAGCTGATGGTGGACCTGGCCACGAACATCCGCCGGATCCGGCCGACCGCGCTGGTCGACCGTTTCGAACGCGCGCTGGGGACGTTGCCGCCCGGCACCGTGGCGATCAACGCCGACCTGCGCGACCATGCCGTCGACGCGCCCCGGCTGCGCGAGCTGGGCTTCTTCTTCGTCCGGGTGCGGTGCCACCGGGCGGTCCGGGCTGCCCGGCTGCGGCTGCGGGACGACCTCAGCGTGGTAGACGACGAGGCGCTGTTCCAGCTCGACCGGATCGGCTGCGACGTCGAGTTCGACAACAGCCGGGACGGCCTCGAGCACGTGCGGCGGTTCTGCGCCGAGCTGCTGCGCCAGACGGCCGGGGTCGCCCCATGCTGTTGACCGGACCCGAGATCGTCCGGCGCCGGCAGGTCGGTGATCTCGTCATCGAACCGTTCGACCCGCGGCAGGTGGAGCAGAACAGCTACGGCTTCCGGCTCGGCCCGCGGCTGCTGGAGTGGCACGCGGCCAGCTTCGACGCGGCGGAACCGCCGGCCCCCGCCGTGGCCAGCACCATCCCGCTGGACGGGGTGCTGCTGCAGCCGAACCGGCTCTACCTCGGCGAGACCGCGGAGGTCATCGGCAGCAACCGGTATGCCTGCGAGCTGTACGGAAACCTGTCAATCGCGGCGCTCGGGGTCTGGATCCAGGTGAGCGCCCCACTCGGCCACACCGGCGCGATCGTCCGATGGACGCTGGAGATCAGGGTCAGCCAGCCGATCCGGCTGCGCGCCGGCATGCTGATCGGCAAGCTCGCCTTCTGGGACGTGCACGGCGACGTGCTGCCCTATCACGGCCGGTACCTCGACTCGGTCGCGGTCACCCCGAGCCGGCTCGCCGAGACGCCGATCCTGGAGGCCGCGCGATGATCCTCTCCGGCAAGCAGATCATGCTCGAGCGGGCCGCCGGCCGGATCGTCATCGAGCCGTTCGACGAGTCCGCGGTGAACCCGAACAGCTACAACTTCACCTTGTCCGATCGGCTGATCGTCTACACCAACGAAGTGCTGGACGCCAGCTGTGACAACCCCACCACCGAGCTGCGGATCCCGCCGGATGGGCTGCGGCTGACGGCGAACCGGCTCTACCTGGCCGCTACCCGCGAGGTGCTGGGCAGCGAGCACTACGCGCCGACCTACGCCGCCCGGTCGTCGGTGGCCCGGCTCGGCCTGTTCATCAACCTGTCCGCGCCACTGGGCGATGTCGGCTTCGTCGGCCGGTGGACGTTGCAGCTCTACCCGACGCACGACGTGGTGGTCTATCCGGGCATGCAGATCGGCCAGATGATGTGGTGGAAGATGCTCGGCGACATCGACCTCTACCGCGGCAAGTACCAGCACGCCGAAGGGCCACGCGCCTCCGAGCTCTACCGGAGCTTCGCGTGACCCAGCCGGTCGCGCTGGCGGCCGCCGCCGATCCGGACCGGTTCGGCAACAAGACGGCCGGCCTGGCCCGTTACCTCGGCCGGGTGCCGGTGCCACCAGCGATCGCGCTGCCGGGCGATTGGCTGTGGACCGCGCTGCCGGCCGGACCGGCGGCCGAGCTGGCAGGGTTGCTCGACCTGGTCGCCGGTTGCCCGGACGCAGAACTGCCCGGCCTGGTCGAGACGATCGGCCGAGTCGCCGGCAGCTTCAGGCTGACGCCGGCGATGAACGCGCAGCTGACCGGACTCACCGGCGAACTCGGGCCGCTGCTGGTCGTCCGCAGCAGTTCGGCGGACGAGGACGGCGGCCGGCAGAGTTTTGCCGGGGTGTTCGAGAGCCTGCTGGACGTAGCGCCGAGCGAGCTGGCGGCGGCGGTCCGGCAAGTGTGGCTGTCGGCGACCAGCCCGAAGGCGCTGCTGCAATACCGGCGAGCCGGCCTGGCCGCCCGGCCCCGGCGGCTGGGCGTGCTGGTGCAGCGGGCGATCCGGCCGGAGTGCGCTGGGGTGGCGTTCAGCGAGCCGACCGGCCAGGCCTACCTGGAATGGGCCGTCGGACACGGGATGAACCTCGTCGGCGGCAGTGCGGTGCCGTGCCGGGAGCAGCTGGTCGACGCTGCCGCCGGCGGCTGGCGCGGCCAGCTGCACCGGGCCATCGCCGAGCTAGCCGCCGACGGCACCGGGCACGACATCGAATGGGCGTACGACGGCGAGCAGCTGTGGGTGGTCCAAGTCCGGCCGCGCACCGCCGTGCTGGCCGGGCACGGCACCGGCGGGGTGCGGTCCACCGCGCTGTACGAGGCGGACGCGCCGGACCTGGTGCTCGGCGATTGCGCCGAGGTGTACGGGCGGATCCGGCGCAAGCGGCGGTTGCCGCGGGCGATCGCGCTCGCGCACGGCGCTCGGGTGCCGGGCGGCTGGCTGGTGAACTGGAACCCGGCCGCGCCGGTCGCCGAGCTGCGCGACTGGAGCCGGCAGTTGCCCCGTCAGGTGGTGCTGGACGCCAGCTCGACCGAGCGGCAGTACATCATCGACCGGGACGAGCTGGCCGACCTGGTGACCCGGCTGAGCAGCTCCAGCGAGGACAGTTTTCCCTTTCTCTGCAGGGAATACCTGCGCGGTGAGCTGGCCCTGCTGTCCACCCTGACGGAATCCGGCGAGGTGTACGTCGAGGCCTCCGACGAGGGTTTGCTGGCGCTCAATCGCGGTTTCGGGGTGGCCCGGCCGCTGACCGGCGACCGGCTGCGCGCGCTGCTCGGCCCCGAGCAGCAGGCCGCGCTGGCCGGCACCACCCGCGAGCACGCCCGCCGGCTGCATCCGCGGGCCACCCTGGAGTGGGTGGTGGCCGGCGGCCGGCTGTACTTCGTCGACTATTCGGCACCCGACAGCTCGGGCCAGCCGGCCCCCGGTGCGCTGAGCGGCCCGACCGTGCTGAGCGCCGGCCGGGCCCGCGGCCGGGTGCAGCGGCTGGTCATCGACGACACCCTTGCCGAGTCGAGCATCGCGCCGATCATCAGCATCTCCGAACCGGTCTCCGCCGCCGACGAGACCGCGCTGCTCGGCCAGCTGACCGACCGGCTGCGACTGGGCGACGAAGCCGGTGAAACCGGTGAGCCGGTGATCGTGGCCGCCGCCCGTCCGGTGGCGGTGCTGTCGATGCTGATCGGCACGGTTGCCGGGTTCGTGTTCGAGGAGGGCGCGCTGCTCAGCCACCTGGGCATCCTGCTGCGCGAGGCCGGAGTGCCGGCCGCGATCGTCGGCACCGGCAACCTGCCCGACGAGGGCAGCCTGGTGGACATCGTGCACGGCACCGTCCTCGAACTGGACGTGCCGGCCACCGGCTGACCAGCAGAAACCAGCAGCCACGCCGGTTTGTCCGGCTGCGCCACGAAATCTATTGCGCAAGCCGGTTACCGCCACCGATTACGGCTGCGTTTCGCCAGAAGGCACTCGTTGACAGCAGCCGGATGCACCACCAACATGGGCCTACAACGCCGGTTGGTCGCCGGGTGGCCGTCCGGATCCACAGAGCGGGAGCACGCCGTGAGCACAGAGACCGTGGACCGTCCGGCCGCAGCTGACGACGGCGGCAAGGGGCTGAAGAGCGGCGCGCTCGGACTCGCGTCCAGCGTCGTGATCGGGGTGGCGTCCACCGCGCCTGCCTACAGCCTGGCCGCCACCCTCGGCTTCATCGTCGTCCTGATCGGGTTGCAGAGTCCGTCGGTGGTGCTGCTGGCATTCGTCCCGATCCTGTTCGTCTCGATCGGCTATCAACAGCTGAACAAGCGGGAACCGGACTGCGGAACGACTTTCACCTGGGCCACCAAGGCATTCGGCCCGAAATCCGGCTGGATGGGCGGTTGGGGCATCATCGCCGCCGACGTGCTGGTGATGGCGAGCCTGGCCCAGGTGGCCGGCCAGTACGTGTTCTTGCTGTTCAACGCCAAGGGCATCGGCGGCGACCCGACCAGCGGCTGGGTGCTGCTGGTCGGCCTGGCCTGGATGGCCCTGATGACCTACATCTGCTACCGCGGCATCGAGCTGTCGGCTGCGATCCAGCGCTGGCTGCTCACCGTCGAGGTGATCATGCTGGCAGTGCTGGCAATCACCGCGCTGGTCAAGGTGTATTCCGGCCACGGCGCGCCCGAATCGATCCACCCGTCCTGGTCGTGGTTCAACCCGCTGAACATCGTCGGTGACAACGGGCACTTCTCGTTCAACCTGTTCTCCCAGGGCATCCTGTTGATGCTGTTCATCTACTGGGGCTGGGACTCGGCGGTCTCGGTGAATGAGGAGACCAAGGAGCGGGACAAGACGCCCGGCCGGGCCGCGGTGATCTCCACCGTGCTGCTGCTGGCCATCTACGCGGTGGTCTCGGTCGCCGCGCAGGCCTATGCCGGCGTCGGGGACAAGGGCATCGGACTCGGCAACCCGGATAACCAGAGCGACGTGCTCAGCGTGCTCGGCTCGGCCATCTTCGGCTCGTCCGGCATCGGTTCGGTGCTGTCGCACCTGCTGATCCTGATGGTGCTGAGCTCGGCGGCGGCCTCCACCCAGACCACCATCCTGCCGACCGCCCGCACCACGCTGTCGATGGCGGTCTACAAGTCGATCCCGAAGACCTTCGCCAAGGTGCACCCGCGCTACTTCACCCCGACCAGCTCGACGATCTGGATGGGTGCGGTGTCGGCGCTGCTGTACCTGGGCATGAACTACTTCGCCGGCGGCCAGATCATCGGCGACGCGGTGACCGGCATCGGCATCCTGATCGCGCTCTACTACGGCGCCACCGGCTTCGCCTGCGTCTGGTACTACCGGGACGAGCTGACCAACAGCGCCTCGGACTTCTTCCTCAAGGGCCTGATCCCGTTGCTGGGCGGCCTGATGCTGTGGACCGGCATGGTGCTCACCGCGATCCAGGACTGGAAGCCGGTCAACAGCTACGTGGTCTGGACCATGCCGTTCTCGCCGCACTGGCAGATCGGTTGGGCGTTCTTGCTCGGCGTCGGCAGCGTGGTGGTCGGCGCGGTCCTGATGCTGATCAGCATGCCGGTGTTCCGGGACTTCTTCAGCGGACGGGCGCTGAACCGGGCCACTCCGGTGTACGTGCTGGAGGGCGAGCCGCTCGACGCCATCCCGCTGCTGCCGGACGACCGGGAGCAGTTGGTGCTGCCCGAGCCCGGCGCCGGCCCGGTCGGACCGCACGGGTCGGGCTCGATCAGCGGGAACGGGTCGGGTTCGGCACACCACAGCTCGTCGACCTCCGGCACGCCGACCGCCGCGACCTCCGGCACGCCCGAGGAGGAGGCGGGCTCGGCCCGTCCGGCCGAGTAGACCGGCCGATTGCGGGTGGGCTCTTCTCATTCGGGGCCGCGTCGGTGCTCAGCGGTTCGGCACCGACGCGGCACGACGTTCATCGCGCTCGACTCCCATGGAGTCCTATCGCCCCGCTTCGCAGGGAGCACAGCACCTTGCTGCGACGCCAAATCCCGTCGTCGGGATCATCCCCGGCTGCGCGGGGAGTACGACTGTACGGACCACGACGACTGGTACTGGCACGGATCATCCCCGCCGCCCCCAGGGAAACAAATCGAGCAGACCCCCAGCTCGGGGTCGATCGTGGGGTCATACCCGCCTACCCCGGAGCACGTCTAACGTTCGATGATGCTGTCCGGCGACGGCGGGATCATCCCCGCCATTGCGGGTAGCACTACGGTGCGCTGACACTCGAAGATGTCATGCGTGGATCATCCCCGCCTGCGCTGGGAGCACTCTGCGTTCGCTCGGGTCTGGTCGTCCATGTCCGGCTCATCCCCGCCCGCGCGGGGAGCACTCTGCGTTCGCTCGGGTCTGGTCGTCCATGCCCGGCTCATCACCGCATGCGGGGATGCTTCCTCCCGGACGAAGACTCTAGCGTCCCTCTTTACCCTGCCGTGATGACCACAACCTGAATGGCCACTCTGCCTGAACATCGGCCGACCGCTGGGTAAGCCTTGTGTCAACGTTGTTTAGCTACTAACCTTGCCGAACACCGGAGTCCGGGTCCCGTCATGACGGGGTGCTCCGGCCTAACCAGCGGTCGGCGCGGTACTCCCCGCGACAGCGGGGGTTGCGGGCCGTGCGGCGTGTCGGTGGCCCGGTCCACCGCCCAGCCAATCGAACGGTGTACGAAGGTTCTTCCACAAAGACGTCGATCTGCGCATCGGGGGGATGCCATGACGGCCGCTCTGTCGTTGAGCGCTGCGGCGACGTCCGTCTGGGCTAAGTCGCAACGAGCACCGGGCGGTGCCGTCGAGGGCTCGCTCCCCCTCTGGCAGCACCTGGACGACGCGGCCGGCATCGCCCGCGAACTCTGGGACCGCTGGCTCCCTGCTGCAACGAGGACCGCGATCTCCAGCGCCATGCCGCGGGGCGAGAAGGATGGCCGGTTGGCACTTTGTTGGCTGGCCGGTATTCACGATCTTGGAAAGGCATCGCCTGCCTTTGCCGTACAGGTCAGCCAGCTCGCACAACCGATGCGGGAGGCCGGCCTGGCGATGCCTGAGACACTTTCGGACCGCGCGATCGCGCCACACGCTCTGGTCGGCCAGTACCTACTGACGAACTGGCTTACGGAGCGCGGTTGGTCGAAGCAGACAGCCAACACGTACGCCGTGGTGGTCGGCGGCCACCACGGTTCGCCGCCCGATGCCGGCAACCTGCAGGCACTGGTGCATCGCTCCGACCTTGTCGGCGAGGGGCGGTGGAGCGATGTCCAGCGGGAGTTCCTCGAGCGCAGCGTCCATCGGCTCAACCTGACAGAAGCGCTCGACCGCTGGCAGCACGCCCGGCTTCCGGTCACCAGCCAGGCACTGCTTACCTCGGCGGTGATCGTCGCCGACTGGCTAGCCAGCAACACCGACTTCTTCCCCTACGAGAGCTGCCAGACCCAGCAAACCAGGGTCACCGACGCCTGGCACCGCCTGCAACTCCCTGGCCCGTGGCGGTCGCGGAGCGCCGATCCGCTGCCGGACTTCGCACAGCGGTTCGGGCTGCCACCGAACGCCAGCCCCCGGCCACTGCAGACTGAAGTCGTACGACTCGCCCAGCAGCTGACCGATCCCGGTCTGCTGATCATTGAAGCCCCGATGGGAGAGGGCAAGACCGAGGCCGCTCTGCTGGGCGCCGAGGTGCTGGCAGCACGCAGCGGAGCCGGCGGGGTATTCGTCGCGCTGCCCACCCAGGCGACTAGCAACGCGATGTTCCGCCGGGTCTCCGAATGGCTTCGCGCGCTGCCTGGCATGGCTGGCGCCGAGCATCCGGTGACCCTCGCGCATGGCAAGGCCCATCTGGACGAGGAGTTTCAGCTGCTTAAGTCCGCCGGCCGGTTCCGCGAAATCGCCACAGACGAGCCGACCGGCAGCTTTCGACACCGGCATGACCTGATCGCGCACAGCTGGTTCACCGGACGCAAGAAAGGGGCTCTCGCCCACTCCGTCATCGGAACCATCGATCAGGTGCTCCTCGGCGCACTCAAGGCCCGGCACAACATGCTGCGCCACCTGGCCTTCGCCGGCAAGGTGATGATCCTCGATGAAGTTCATGCCTACGACGTATTCATGAACGCCTTCCTGCTGCGCACCATCGAGTGGCTGGGCGCTTACCGCATCCCGACGATCCTGCTCTCAGCGACGCTGCCGGCCGATCGGCGGGCGGAGTTGGTCGGCAGCTATCAGCGAGGCTGGCAGACCCAATCCGAGGCCGTCGTCGCGCAGCACCAGCTGCCCGAGCAGATCGGCTACCCGGTGTTGATCGGCGTCGGCGGCACCGAGCCACCGGTGGTTCGTGCGGTGGCGGCCGCTCCCCGTCGGACGCCAGTGCGCCTTCGCCGGCTGGCCGATGACCTGCCGGCACTGGCCGCCGTGCTCGGCGAGCAGCTTGCCGACGGAGGATGTGCCACGGTCATCCGCAACACCGTGCGTCGGGTACAGGAAACCGCGCGGTTCCTGGCCGAGGCACTGCCGGACGCTGACATCACCGTGCTGCACTCGCGCTACCTCGGGCCCGACCGGACCAGGATCGAGAAGGAACTGATCGCGCGGTTCGGCCCGTCCGGCACCGCGAACCGAAACGGCCGACCGCAGATCGTCGTCGCCTCGCAGGTGATCGAGCAGTCCCTGGACCTTGATTTCGACCTGATGGTCACCGACCTGGCACCGGCCGACCTGGTGTTGCAGCGAGTGGGCCGGCTGCATCGGCACCAGCGCGGCGCGGGCCAAGCCGAACGGGCGCCGGGTCTGCGCACCGCGGAGTGCTTGATCACCGGCGTCGACTGGCAGCACATCCCGCCCAAGCCGGACCGCGGTTCATGCAAGGTCTACGAGGGCTACCCCCTCTATGCCGCGCTGGCCACGCTCGGCCCATACCTGGACGGCGATCGTCAGCTGGTGTTGCCGGACGACATCTCCCCGGTCGTGCAGGCCGCGTATCGGTGGCCACTGGCAATGCCCGATGAGTGGACCGCCGAGATCACCACGCTGTGGCAGCGCTTCGACGAGAGCCAGCAGAACCGCATCGAAGAGGCTGGCAAGTTCCGGATCGGGGCGCCGCAGCGGACTGGCGACCTGATCGGCTGGCACCGGGCCGGTGTCGGCAACGGCGGCGATGAGGAGCGCGGCGCCGGGCACGTCCGCGACGGGCTCCCGGGGCTTGAGGTGATAGTGGTGCAACGCGACGCCGACGGCGGCCTGATCACGCCGACCTGGCTGGCCCGCGACGCCGGCCGCTCGATTCCGGTCGACCATCAGGTCACCCCATGGCGGTTCGCCCAACTGATCGCGTCGTGCACCCTGCCGCTGCCGCCGGCGCTGACGATGCCGAACAGCATCGACCGGGTGATCGGCGAGCTCGAACAGAACCACTTCGCCGGTTGGCAGCTGACCCACCAGTTGGCCGGGCAACTGGTGCTGGTGCTGGACGAGCACCGGTGCGCTGAGCTGGCCGGCCACCTCCTCACCTATCACCCCGACTACGGGCTGGAGTACCAGCGTGTCCGATGACAACAGCTTCAACCTGGTCGACGAGCCGTGGATCATGGCCCGGGATGCCACCGGCACAGTGCACGAACTGTCAATCCGGCAGCTGCTCCACCAGTCGTCGGCGCTGACCGAGATCGTCGGCGACCTGCCCACCCAGGCATTCGCGTTGACCCGTCTGTTGCTGGCCATCCTGCATCGGGCGACCGACGGGCCGCGTACCGAACAAGACTGGGCCGACTTGTGGGTCGCCGAGCAGCTGCCGCTCAGTCAGATCGACGGCTACCTCGACCGGGTGCACGACCGGTTCGATCTGCTGCACCCGAGCGAGCCGTTCTACCAGGTGGCCAATCTGCATACCGCCAAGAACGAATCGTTCGGCCTGGAAAGGCTGATCGCCGATGCACCGACCGGGCGGCCCTATCTCACGCTGCGCCTGAGTTCGTCGTACGAGGAGATCGGGTTCGCCGAGGCGGCCCGCTGGCTGGTGCACTGCCAGGCCTTCGATCCATCCGGCATCAAGTCCGGCGCCGTCGGCGATCCGCGGGTCAAGGGTGGCAAGGGCTACCCAATCGGGGTCGGCTGGGCCGGCGCGATCGGCGGCGTGCTGCCAGTCGGCGCGAACCTGCGCGAGACGCTGCTGCTCAACCTGGTCGCCGCCGACTACGATGCCGAACTCGACGTCGACCGTGACCTGCCGCCCTGGGAGCGGCCGCAGCTGACCGAGTGCGAGGAACGGTCCGAGCGCAATCCGCGCGGACCGGTCGACCTGCTCACCTGGCAGGCGCGCCGGATCCGGCTGTTCCACGACGGCGGCCAGGTCACCGGTGTGCTGGTCTGCAACGGCGATCGGCTCACCCCGCAGAACCGGCACCGGTGGGAGCGGATGACCGCCTGGCGGCGCAGCCAGAACCAGGAGAAGCAACTCAAGCTGCCGCACGTCTACATGCCCCGGCTGCATGACCCCGACCGGTCGCTGTGGCGTGGCCTGGAGTCGCTGCTGCCGGCCCGAACCGGCTCAGCCCGAAACGGCGACCCGATCGTCGCACCGACCGTGCTGGACTGGATCTCGCGGCTGCAGTGGAACGAGCGGTTGCCGGCATCGATGCAGTTGCGGGTGCGGGCGATCGGGATGGAGTACATCAACCAGAACGCGATGGTGGGTGATGTCATCGACGACGCGCTCACCATGGACGCAGGCCTGATGAGCACGAAGCATCCGGAGCTCGGCGCCCAGGTGGTGGGCGCCGTCGCGGCGATCGACCAGGGAGTGCGGGCGCTGGCCGACCTGGCCGGCAACCTGGCTATCGCCGGCGGTGGCGAACGCGCCGCGGCGCAGGACTCGGCCCGCGCCTACGGCTATGCCAGCCTGGATCAGCCGTTCCGAAGCTGGCTGGCCGGGCTGAACCCCACCGATACGTCACCGCAGGACGCACGCGCGTCGCTGGATCGCAGCGCGGTCGGCGTACTCACCCGGCTCTCGGGCGAGCTGATCGATTCGGCCGGGCCGAGCGCCTGGGTGGGGCGGCAGGTCGGCAAGCACACCTTCTCGATCGCGACCGCCGAGCAGTGGTACCGCCGCAAGCTGCGCGAGGCATTCCCGACCGTGTTCAAGCGTCCCACCGAACTGACCAGCCAAGGAGCGACCACCGATGACTGAGGTAGCGGAACCGAGCACCGAGTGGCTACCCCGGCTGCACGAGATCGGCCAGTTCGTACACCGCACGGTGCTCGAGCTGCAGGACGGGTACCTACACGACCGTTCGTACGCGGTGGCCGCCCTTGCTGTACTCCGGCGCGCCTCCGGGCAGCCGCCGGGTGCGGCACCGGAGGCGTGGGAGCACACCCTGCAGGGGCTGCCGTCGTCCGGCTGGGAGGCTGACGAACCGTCCCGGAACGAGGTCGCCGCGCACACCGCGATCACCCTGTACGCCTTTCACCAGCAGTCGCGCCGGGTGCCGGTGCACGTGCGCGGCCGGGGTCTCGGCCAGGCCGCGCGCCGGCTGATCGACCTGGGCGCCTCGGAGGAGGCAGTGACCAGGCGCTTTCACGCGGTTGGCCTGGCCAGCACGGTGGACACCCGCACCTATCACCTGCGCGCGTTCATCACCCAGCTCCGTGGCGGCGGCGGCCGGGTGCCGATCGCCCTCGATTACGGCCTGCTCGCCGACCAACTGGTCCGGCTGCAGAACCCGAAGGTCGCCGACCGGGTAAGGCTCGCCTGGGGCCGGGAATTCGTCCGCTCCGACCGGAGCCAGCAATCAACTTCCCTCATCGACGAAACGGAGAACGACCTATGACCCGCACCATCATCGACCTGCACGTGCTGCAGACGGTGCCGCCGAGCAACCTCAATCGTGATGACACCGGCAGCCCGAAGACCGCCGTCTACGGCGGCGTCCGGCGGGCGCGAGTCTCCAGTCAGGCGTGGAAGCGGGCCACCCGCACGGCGTTCAAGCCGCTGATGGATCGCAGCGACCTTGGCCTGCGCACCCGGCAGGTGGTCGAGATGCTGGGCGCCCGGATCGGGCAGGCGAACCCGGCGCTGGCCGCGGAGGCCGAGTCGCTGGCCAAGACGGTGCTGGAACGCGCCGGCTTCAAGCTCAAGCCCGCCCGCAAGAAGGGCGCTCCTGACGAGGCCGAGTTTCTGCTGTTCCTGAGCGAGCGGCAGATCGCTGCGCTGGCCGACGCCGCGGTGCAGGCCGCCGCAGCCGGCGGGGACCTCAAGACCGCGTTGGCCGAGTACGACCTGAAGGGGTTGGCCGACCAAGAACACTCCATCGACATAGCGCTGTTCGGACGGATGGTCGCGAACCTGCCGGAGCTCAACGTAGACGCCGCCGTACAGGTCGCGCACGCGATCAGCGTGCACGCGGTGGACAACGAGTTCGACTACTTCACTGCGGTGGACGACCACAAGTCCGTGGACGATGAGGAGGACTCTGGCGCCGGCATGATCGGCACCGTCGAGTTCAACTCGGCCACCCTCTATCGGTACGCGACCCTGGACGTCGACCGGCTGCTGGACAATCTCGGCGACGCCGAGGCGACCCGGCGGGCGGTGACCGCGTTCGTGCGGGCGTTTCTCACCTCGATGCCGACCGGCAAGCAGAACACCTTCGCCCACCGGACGTTGCCCGATGCGGTGCTGGTGACCCTGGGCAGCAGCCAGCCGGCCAACCTGGTCGGCGCGTTCGAGAACCCGATCACTGGTCTCGACCGACCGGACCAGGCGGCGCGCCTCTTGGCCGATCACGCCGGTGAGGTCTTCACCACCTACTCCCTGGCCCACGACAAGACCTGGGTGGTCGGTGTCGGCAAGGCCGGCACGGCGTTGGCCGAGCACGGCAGCCGAGTGAGCATCGACGAGCTGGTCGAGCAGGTCGCCGCGGCGGCAGCCGAACGGCTGTCGGTTCCGGCATGACCGTGCTCGCGCTGCGGCTGGCGGCACCGCTGCAGTCGTGGGGCGCCGCCAGCCGATTCGTCCGCCGCTACACCCATATGGAACCGACGAAGAGCGGCATCGTCGGGCTGATCGCGGCCGCGCAGGGGCGACGCAGAACCGATCCGATCGAGGATCTGACCCGGTTGACCCTAGGGGTACGGGTGGACCAGCCGGGACGGCTGGTCCGCGACTTTCAGACCGCCCGTCCCGACGTCGGAAAGCCGCTGCCGCTGTCGTACCGGTTCTACCTGGGCGACGCGGTGTTCCTGGCGCTGGTCGAGGCCGACGACGAACTGCTCGCCGGCATCGATGAAGCGCTGCGGCAGCCGGCCTTCCCGCTGTACCTTGGGCGGCGGTCCTGCCCGCCGGCCGGTCCGATCAACCTCGGGCTGCGCGACGGCGATATCGCGTCAGCGCTGAAGGATGAACCGTGGCTGGCCTCGCGCTGGTACCGGAACAAGCATCACCGAGGTCAGCCGCAGGTAAGGCTCATCACGGTGTCCGACTGCCAACCGGGTGATGAGGGCGCCGAGACGGTGCGGGACGAGCCGGTGACCTTCGACCCGGACCATCGGCAGTACCACTGGCGATCGATCCGGCGGGGTTGGGTCGAGGTGGCTAACCCCGACGCCGCATCCGCGGTGGACTCTCATGATCCGATGACCGCCTAGCGAGGATGGATGTTTCTCACCAGGTTCTATCTGAACAAGCAGCGTCGAGACGCACGCCGGTTTCTCGGCTCACCCCAGGTCATGCACGCGGGCGTCCTGGCCAGCTTCCTACCGGACAACGAAGCAGGGGCCGAGGGCCGGGTGCTCTGGCGGCTGGACAATGCCGCCGCCCGGCCGACGCTGTACATCGTCAGCCCAGGCCGACCGGACCTCACCCACTTGGTCGAACAGGTCGGTTGGCCGACGGCCGCGACCTGGGAGACCCGTGACTACCAACCGGTGTTGGACGGCTTGGCCGCCGGCCAGCGGTGGGGGTTTCGGTTGACCGCCAATCCCACGAAGTCGACGAAGCTTTCCGACCAGGCCGGCCGGTCCCAGCGATACGGGCACGTCACCGCGGACCAGCAACAGGCCTGGCTCACCGACCGGTTGCCGAAGCTCGGGGTGAGCCTGGCCAAGACGACTGCTGGCGACGTGGAGCTGGAACTGCGTGACCGGGCGGTGCGCCGGTTCACCCGGCAGGGAGCGACAGTCACCCTGACCACGGTCACCTTTCAAGGGGTGCTGTCGATCGACGATCCCGAATCGCTGCGCGCCGCGCTGGTGGCCGGTGTCGGGCCGGCAAAGGCTTACGGCTGCGGGCTGATGACGCTGGCCAGGATCTGACGGCAATGGGCAAGCTGCCCGGCACGCCCCCGCCGAGCCTGCCGGAGCTGGTGCGAGCCGTCGACCGGATGACCTTTGTCTACCTTGAGCAGAGCGTGGTGCACCGTGACAGCAATGCGATCACCGCCACCGACGCCCGCGGGACTGTGCACATCCCGGCGGCGTCGCTGGGTGCGCTGCTGCTCGGTCCAGGCACCAGCGTCACTCACCAGGCCATGATGCTGCTGGGCGAATGCGGTTCCACCGCGGTCTGGGTCGGTGAGCGGGGCGTGCGCTACTACGCACACGGACGGTCGCTTGCCAACAGCACTCGACTGCTGCAGGTGCAGGCTGAGAAGGTGAGCAATCGACTGGAACGGTTGCAGGTGGCCCGGCAGATGTATGCCATGCGGTTCCCCGGCGAGGACGACGTGTTCAGCCTGACCATGCAACAGCTGCGCGGACGCGAAGGCGCGCGGGTGCGCCGCTGCTATCGCGAGCACGCCGACCGTACCGGGGTGGCCTGGACGAAGCGGGAGTACGACCGCACCGACTGGGATACAGGCAGCCCGATCAACCAGGCGCTGTCCGCGGCCAATACCGCCCTGTACGGGATCGTGCACGCGGTAATCGTTTCGCTCGGCTGCGCGCCCGGGTTGGGCTTCGTGCATACCGGTCATGAGCGGTCATTCGTCTACGACATCGCCGATCTTTACAAGGCCGAGGTAACCATCCCGATCGCGTTCGATGTCGCCGCCAGCGGTACCGGGGAAATCGGACCGGCCGTTCGGCGGGCGGTGCGTGACCGGGTGTTCGCCGGCCGGTTGCTGGAACGCTGTGTCAGCGACGTGCAACACCTACTGCTCGGCGATGCGGCTGTTACCGAGATCTTCGAGGCCGACGTGGTGTGGCTGTGGGACGGTGCCGACCGGATGGTGGCTGGCGGTGTCAGCTATGACGACAGCCCGAGCTACCCAGACCCGAGCATGCCGTTCCCATCGTGATCACCATCGTTTTGACGGCCTGCCCGGTCGGCCTGCGCGGGCACCTCACCAAATGGCTGATCGAGATCTCGGCCGGTGTCTTCGTCGGCAACGTGTCGACCCGAGTGCGTGAGTTGCTGTGGCAGCGTGTCGTCGAGCTGAGCAAGGAGGGTCGGGCGCTGATGGTTTACAGCGTGCCGAACGAGCAGAGCTTGTCATTTCGAGTGCACCGTCATCACTGGACGCCGACCGACTTCGAGGGGCTGACCCTAATGATGCGCCCTACCGAGATCGTGCCGACGACGGTCAAGCCTGGGTGGAGCACGGCAAGCAAGCGACGGCGGTTCGGCAGCCAGCGACGGGGCATTGCTGAGTGAATTAGGTTCAGCCCCACGGCCGGTAGATTCCCAGGTCAGCAAGTGTGCTCCCCGCGCCCGCGGGGATGATCCGACGAGATCCGCCCGGATCTCAATGGCAAAGCCGTGCTCCCCGCGCCCGCGGGGATGATCCGCTGCTGATCGGGCATGAGGTCAAGATCAGCCGGTGCTCCCCGCGCCCGCGGGGATGATCCCGCCGTACCCGAAGCGACGCTGGTGGCGGTGACGTGCTCCCCGCGCCCGCGGGGATGATCCTGAGATGCAGGAGTGATCCCGGCCGACGTGCGGGTGCTCCCCGCGCCCGCGGGGATGATCCCCGATCTCAACCCAGCCGTTCGGGAAGTCTGTCGTGCTCCCCGCGCCCGCGGGGATGATCCACACCCCAACAGGAGAGCGCATGACCGATCAGAGTGCTCCCCGCGCCCGCGGGGATGATCCCGGCATTCCCGGTTGGTACATCCCGTCGGTGCTGTGCTCCCCGCGCCCGCGGGGATGATCCGCTAGCACCCCGCAGCATCTCATCCCGGATAGTGTGCTCCCCGCGCCCGCGGGGATGATCCGTACGCCTTCAGGATCGCCCGGACCTGCGGCTCGTGCTCCCCGCGCCCGCGGGGATGATCCCCGGTCGAGCAGCCGTGGATGCAGCCGCGAATCGTGCTCCCCGCGCCCGCGGGGATGATCCCCACGACAAAGCCGGCGGCCCCGGTCTGGCTGAGTGCTCCCCGCGCCCGCGGGGATGATCCGTAGACGACGCCGGGGAACGCGTCGAGGAGGTCGTGCTCCCCGCGCCCGCGGGGATGATCCGTACAGCCACATCGGCGCGCCATGCGAGGCTGCGTGCTCCCCGCGTCCGCGGGGATGATCCCAGTAAAAGACTGTAGGTCTACATGTTGTCCCCGTGCTCCCCGCGCCCGCGGGGATGATCCGTGCTGCCCGGCCTCGGTGGTGACTACGTTCTGGTGCTCCCCGCGCCCGCGGGGATGATCCCGTCACATCCCCGCGGTGGCTGACCGTCACCCGGTGCTCCCCGCGCCCGCGGGGATGATCCCCCGTTGATCGTCGCCTCGTTACGCGGGGTCGCGTGCTCCCCGCGCCCGCGGGGATGATCCGCTGTAGAGGCGGTCCTGGCTGCTGTTTGTGTTGTGCTCCCCGCGCCCGCGGGGATGATCCAGTCATCTCGTGAGGGGCTTCGTTCTCGGAGTCGTGCTCCCCGCGCCCGCGGGGATGATCCGTACCAGGTGCCCCTGCTCGCCACCGTTGCCGCGTGCTCCCCGCGCCCGCGGGGATGATCCCAGCACGATGAGTTCGCCCTCGGTCACGAGTCGGTGCTCCCCGCGCCCGCGGGGATGATCCCGCTTCCCGATCGGTTCCATGGTCGCCATGCTCGTGCTCCCCGCGCCCGCGGGGATGATCCGCCGGTAGACGCTCCGGCCGCCGTCCCAACACAGTGCTCCCCGCGCCCGCGGGGATGATCCCTTGAACGTCTTGGCCAGGTCGTAGGGCCAGCGGTGCTCCCCGCGCCCGCGGGGATGATCCGGCGGGGCTGCCGCCGGAGGCGTCGATCGGCTGGTGCTCCCCGCGCCCGCGGGGATGATCCGCTGCCACAACGGTTTAACCGCAGCTAGTTTTCGTGCTCCCCGCGCCCGCGGGGATGATCCGGTGTAGCCACCGGGACTGTGCATGGTGGGCGAGGTGCTCCCCGCGCCCGCGGGGATAATCCCTGGGCCACGGTGTAGTGGCTCAGCGTCGACACGTGCTCCCCGCGCCCGCGGGGATGATCCGCCCGGGTAGAGCGCCGCCATCAGCCGAGTCCCTGTGCTCCCCGCGCCCGCGGGGATGATCCCGCTTCATAGCTGACCGCGTTGCCAGTCCGGTCGTGCTCCCCGCGCCCGCGGGGATGATCCGTTCACCATCAAGAACGTGCTCACCGTGGCGGCGTGCTCCCCGCGCCAGCGGGGATGATCCGCCGTGGGCGGCGCAGATCCGGTCGATGTCGAGGTGCTCCCCGCGCCCGCGGGGATGATCCGATCGCCAGCGGCGACTGGGTGCCGTTGATGGTGTGCTCCCCGCGCCCGCGGGGATGATCCCCGATGACGATGAACAGAGGACAGATCGTCAACGTGCTCCCCGCGCCCGCGGGGATGATCCGAACGCGCCGTCGACCTGGCCGACGACGACCTCGTGCTCCCCGCGCCCGCGGGGATGATCCTGGTCGGCGGATGCGCCGAGAGGATCAAGAAAGGTGCTCCCCGCGCCCGCGGGGATGATCCGGGCAAAAGCTACTTCTACATCCCAGCGGTGCTGTGCTCCCCGCGCCCGCGGGGATGATCCATCAGGCCGGCCAGCTGTGGGCCGTGCTCGACCGTGCTCCCCGCGCCCGCGGGGATGATCCGGTTGCGTCGGATGCCGTGACAAAGGCGGGCGCGTGCTCCCCGCGCCCGCGGGGATGATCCGGGTCGTTAATCCGCTGCAACGGAAGGTAAATCGTGCTCGCCGCGCCCGCGGGGATGATCCCCGTTTGATGCTGGTGGCGTGCACCCGCAGCATGTGCTCCCCGCGCCCGCGGGGATGATCCCATGACCCTGCACCGCGATCCGCTCGGAATCCTGTGCTCCCCGCGCCCGCGGGGATGATCCCCGGACAGGGTAACCGCGCCGCCCGTCGCTCCCGTGCTCCCCGCGCCCGCGGGGATGATCCGGAGGCGGCGGTCTGGTCGCCGTACCTGGCCACGTGCTCCTCGCGCCCGCGGGGATGATCCGGCGGAGTGGCGGCACTGGCCGAAGGTTTCCACGTGCTCCCCGCGCCCGCGGGGATGATCCCGGCAACCGACCCACCCACGAACCGGGCGTGTCGTGCTCCCCGCGCCCGCGGGGATGATCCGCTTGCCCGTCGTCATGCGTGCCGCGATCGACGGTGCTCCCAGCGCCCGCGGGGATGATCCCTCGTCGGCGCGGTCGACGAACCCGACGAGGCCGTGCTCCCCGCGCCCGCGGGGATGATCCCTCACCGAGGCACGTGAGGGAGAACCGGATGACGTGCTCCCCGCGCCCGCGGGGATGATCCGATCCGTGCCGAACCCGCTTGTGCCCTGCTTGGGTGCTCCCCGCGCCCGCGGGGATGATCCGTATGCGGCCATGCCTGCGTGGTCCAGTTCGGTCGTGCTCCCCGCGCCCGCGGGGATGATCCCCCGTCCGGGTCACAATCGCAGTACCAACCCACGTGCTCCCCGCGCCCGCGGGGATGATCCCGACGCCAAGAACGGCGCCAGCGGTGTGTCCACGTGCTCCCCGCGCCCGCGGGGATGATCCGATGAACGCGACGGAGATGCCCTCCCAGTAGCTGTGCACCCCGCGCCCGCGGGGATGATCCCAGCGCGCGATCGGTGACCCGCTGGCCAACATCGTGCTCCCCACGCCCGCGGGGATGATCCCAGCGCGCGATCGGTGACCCGCTGGCCAACATCGTGCTCCCCACGCCCGCGGGGATGATCCCGACGCCTGGCAGAAGTCCGACCCACCGGCCACGTGCTCCCCACGCCCGCGGGGATGATCCCCACTGCCGACCGGTGCGGGCGACCGGGAAGAAGTGCTCCCCGCGCCCGCGGGGATGATCCGGCAGCGTCGTCCTGGATTCGCAGGCCCGCGAGGTGCTCCCCGCGCCCGCGGGGATGATCCGCGGTTGAACGGCTTCGCGGTGCCGTTCTCGGTGTGCTCCCCGCGCCCGCGGGGATGATCCGGCTGAGCGTGTCGCGGGCGCCCTGGTCGAGCTGTGCTCCCCGCGCCCGCGGGGATGATCCGGCCGGCATCGACAGCGGCCTGACCGTCGCCACGTGCTCCCCGCGCCCGCGGGGATGATCCGTCGAGGGGGCCGGAAGCTGAAGCGGGTTCACGTGCTCCCCGCGCCCGCGGGGATGATCCGGTCGAGCGCGGCGCCCGGATCCGGCCCGAGGTGTGCTCCCCGCGCCCGCGGGGATGATCCGCGAGCTGTCGGACGCAGGCGGACGGCCGGCCCGTGCTCCCCGCGCCCGCGGGGATGATCCGGCCAAGTTCCTCAACCGGCCCACCACCCCGCCGTGCTCCCCGCGCCCGCGGGGATGATCCGTTCGGGCGATCATCGAACCCATCGCGGTGCGCGTGCTCCCCGCGCCCGCGGGGATGATCCCCGGGCGTGCTGCACCCGTTGTTCGTCCCGCTCGTGCTCCCCGCGCCCGCGGGGATGATCCCAGGGTCGTCACCTACCAGCAGCGGCTCACGATGTGCTCCCCGCGCTCGCGGGGATGATCCCCCCTCTCGATTGCTTCGGACTCGGTTCCGAACGTGCTCCCCGCGCCCGCGGGGATGATCCGACGCAGCGGAAGACGAGACGTGAGGGCTATGAGTGCTCCCCGCGCCCGCGGGGATGATCCCGTGCCCGAGACCACTGGCAGAGTCACGGTCAGGTGCTCCCCGCGCCCGCGGGGATGATCCGTACGGCGACGTGCAAGGAATGGAGTCCGCGCTGTGCTCCCCGCGCCCGCGGGGATGATCCCGAAACCGGCCGCGTGCGGACGCAGCCACAGCCGTGCTCCCCGCGCCCGCGGGGATGATCCCACTCCGGTGCGGCCGAGTTGGCCGATCACCACCGTGCTCCCCGCGCCCGCGGGGATGATCCGTCGAGGGGGGCCGGAAGCTGAAGCGGGTTCACGTGCTCCCCGCGCCCGCGGGGATGATCCGGAGAGGGGGAGAGGGGGCAAGCCGACGTGCGTGTGCTCCCCGCGCCCGCGGGGATGATCCGCACGCGGCCGATACAAGGTGCGTGCAAAGGTCGTGCTCCCCGCGCCTGCGGGGATGATCCGTGCTGCCGCTCGGCAGACAGTTCGGAGGGGCTGTGCTCCCCGCGCCCGCGGGGATGATCCGCCCGATGATGAGGCACAGTCTGCTGCATATTTGTGCTCCCCGCGCCCGCGGGGATGATCCTCCCAGCTCGGCCAGTCCCTTGTGCAGCTCGGTGTGCTCCCCGCGCCCGCGGGGATGATCCGGTGGGGGAGGTCCGCTGCGACTCGGGGGTGGTGTGCTCCCCGTGCCCGCGGGGATGATCCGGCCGGCATCGACACCGCCGTCGCACTGCAGCCGTGCTCCCCGCGCCCGCGGGGATGATCCCGCGATACGGGGAATCGGGGTCTACCGGCGGTTGTGCTCCCCGCGCCCGAGGGGATGATCCCGGAATCAACCTGTCGGTCACCGGTGACCTGGTGTGCTCCCCGCGCCCGCGGGGATGATCCGCCGGAACCGTTGGCGCCGGTCTTGACGGCGTAGTGCTCCCCGCGCCCGCGGGGATGATCCGGTCACATCGTGAGGGGCTTCGTCCTCGGCGTTGTGCTGCCCGCGCCCGCGGGGATGATCCGCACCACCTGCTCCTCAACCCGTCAGGGTCGACGTGCTCCCCGCGCCCGCGGGAATGATCCGGTTGCCGCTAACATCGCCGCCCTGCAGGTCCTGTGCTCCCCGCGCCCGCGGGGATGATCCGGGTCAGCCGGCGGAACGGTTCCGCGCTACCCTGTGCTCCCGCGCCCGCGGGGATGATCCGGCGGCCGAGCCGGTGACCGACCTGGCGAAGTCGTGCTCCCCGCGCCCGCGGGGATGATCCGGGCTACCGCTACTGCGGAGTAAATGCAGACTTGTGCTCCCCGCGCCCGCGGGGATGATCCCGCGATCGACCAGACCCCGGCGAACCGCGCGCCGTGCGCCCCGCGCCCGCGGGGATGATCCGAAGTCACCCGGCGGCGGGTACGGAGCGCCGTCGTGCTCGCCGCGCCCGCGGGGATGATCCTCAGATGGTGCATGATCCACAGCCTGGCGAGACGTGCTCCCCGCGCCTGCGGGGATGATCCGCCTGGCGCGTGGGTGACGATCAGGACCAGGAGGTGCTCCCCGCGCCCGCGGGGATGATCCGAACCTGCGGTCCATGCCAGTGCTCATCTCGTAGTGCTCCCCGCGCCCGCGGGGATGATCCGTCGAAGTCGGCCGACGGGTACGGTGGCGCGTTGTGCTCCCCGCGCCCGCGGGGATGATCCCTACACGATCACCTCGACGACCTGGGCGACCCTGTGCTCCCCGCGCCCGCGGGGATGATCCGGCCTGGCGCGTCCCATTCGGGGCGGACCTTGTGTGCTCCCCGCGTCCGCGGGGAGATTCACCATGCTGCGTAAGGCTTTGGCCAGCGCTCCCCGCGTCCGCGGGGATGATCCGGCGTACTTCACCGAGGCGGCGAAGGAGCTGGGGGGGTCCCCGCGTGCGCGGGGATGATCCTGCCTCGGCCGAGAGCACCTTGAACACGCTGCCGTGCTCCCCGCGTCCGCGGGGATGATCCGTCCGACGCCACCGGCCAGGCAATCGTGGCCGAGTGCTCCCCGCGCCCGCGCGGGGATGATCCGTAGCCACCGGCACCATCCACTGCTGGCGCTGCGTGCTCCCCGCGCGCCCGCTGGGATGATCCCTGGCACCGCCTTCGAGCCGGAGGTAGCCGACGTGCTCCCCGCGCCCGCGGGGATGATCCGTCGACGAACCCGATTTTCGGCTGCTTGATGCCGTACTCCCAGCGGCCGCGGGCATGATCCCGACATCGGACGGGCGCTGTTCGATCTCGTGAGCGCTCCCCGCCCGCGGGAATGATCCCGCCCAGGTGGTGATGCCGCGCTCGAACTGCGAGCGACGGATGACTGTTCGGACAGGCGACGCAGCTCACTTCGACCGCCAATCCTGCCGTTCGGCTTTACGCGGCTGCGGGATTCCGGCACAATCAGCTACGGCCTCCTCCGGAGGAATGAAGCAGCCCGCGCACCTCACCCCCCGTGGGTGCGCGGGCCTTTATTTTGTGTCGAGCCAACCAAGTCCCAAGTCCGATTAGCCGGCTAGGTCGTCTTCTTCCGGCTCGGGCAGCGGTCCGATGGCAGCGCTCAGCACGCCGGAGTTCGGCATCGACACGATGCCCGCGTCGGTCTGGATGGTGGTGTAGACCAGCCCCGAGCCCAGGATCACCCCGTCGAACGGGCCGCCCATCCCGCCGGTATTGACCCGCACCCGCTGCCCCGGCACGAACGGCCGGGCGAACAGCAGCACCAGGCCGGCGAAGAAGTTGCCCAACGTCTGCTGGGCCGCGATGCCGACGATCACCCCGGTCACCGCGCCGCCGACCAGCAGGTTGCCCAGGTCGACCCGCAGCAGGCTCATCAGCCCCAGCAACACCATGCCGTAACCGAGAATGGTGCACAGCAGCTTGATCGCCGAGCCGGCGGCGACCCCGCCCCGGGCGGTGCTCACCCGGCTGAGCTCGTTGGCCGCGGACCTGGTGCCGACCATGCCGGCAATCAGGAACAACAGGCAGATGCCGGCAACCACCAGGCTTACCTGCGGTTTGGAAAGCATCACCCCGTGCCCGGCCAGCGTGAGCCGGGTGTCGCGGGTGTGATCGATGCCGCCGAGCTTGCCGCCGACCGCCAGGCAGATCAGCGCGACCAGGATGGCCGGCACCGCCCGCTTGAGGTTGACGGTGGCTCGGGCGTCGATGCTGCGCAGCGCCCCGATCGAGCGCCGCTCCAGCTGCGAGCCAGCGGCCGCGAGCAACCGTCGGCGGGGACCGGAGGGTTCGGTACTCATGCCTCTCATCCTTACCGCACGGCTCAGCCAGCCTCCAAACCCTCCCGCGCGTCGGCGGGGACGGGCACCGGGCGCCGGTTGGCGTACCGGCGGACCACGGCGTTGAACGCGTACACCATCAGGGCGGCGACCGGCACCGCGATCAGGAACCGGACCAGCGCCTCGGTCACGCTGAGCGTGCCGTCGACGAAACCGGACCACAGGGCGCTGCCGCTGAGCAGCATCGCCAGGATGAGCACCGAGGGTTTGAACACGTCCGCTCCTCAAGCTCAGGCGGTAGCCCGGTGCCGGGCCGCCCCGCCGATCAGCGCGGTCAACATGCCCAGCCAGATGAACGGCGAGGGACGCCGGTCGTCCAGCAGCGCGACCGGCAACTCCAGCTCCCAGACGGTGGCCGGGCTCACGCTGTGCTCGGCCGAATGCACCACCAGCGCCTCGGCCCGGGGCAGCGCTGCGAGGTAGGCCTGGCTGTCCTCGGTCTTCCACCGCGCGTCCACCACCGCCCACACCGTCGCCGGCCGGAGGGCGGCCAGCATCGCGGCCGGCCACGGGTCGTCCGGCCCGAGACCGGCACCGTCGGTGGCGATCACCACCACGCTCGGCGTACTGGCCGCGGCCAGCTCGGTCCGTACCTGAGCCGCCTCGTCCGGGCTGCTGATCCGGCGGGTGCCGCCGGCCACCCGGCCCTCCATGCCGGCCGCCACGATCGAGCTGACCTTGAGCCGCAGCATCTTGCTGACCGTGCGGGCCGCCCGCAGGGCCGGCGCGCCGTCGCCGACGATCACCAGCACCTGGCCGGCGGCGCTCGGCAGCTCGGCCGGCGCGGGCAACTGGGCCAGCACGTCCTCCAGCGCCTCGTACGCGCCGGACACCCCGGCCGCCGGGTTCATCGACACCGGCACGCCGATCTGGCGCAGCTGCATCAGCAGCTCGAGCCGGCCGCGCGACTCCCGGCCCCGACCGGCCAGCGGGGTCACCGCGGCCAGTTCCGGCATCGGCTCAGCCGCGGGCTCGTCGGCGGCCTCGGGTTCGGGCAGCTCGGCCGGATGATCGGCCTCCGCCGTCACGTACTCGGCCAGCACGCTGGCGAAGTCGGCCGGGCCGCTGCGCTGCAACCGGTCCTCGGCCTCCTCGGCCGCCAGCAGCAGCACGTCCACCGGATTCGCCGACAAGGCCGCCAGGGCCGAAGCCGGGGACGAGTCAACCTCACCCGGCAGGTAGGCCACCCGGTGCACCTCGCGGGCGAAGAAGCCGAGCACCCCACCCCGCCGGACGGTGTCCTGGTACAGGATCCGGGCGCCGGGCACGTTGTGCACGGTCTCCAACAGCCGGGTCAGGCTGGTGTCTTCACACACCAACGGCTCGGGCATCGGCGATCACCCCCACGGTGTCGACAGCAGTGGCATTGTTCGAAATCTCGGAGTACGACAGCACCGGCAGGTCGGGCACGGTGCTGGCGATCAGCCGCCGCAGCGGCAGCCGGATCTGCGGGGCGCAGGCGAGCACCGGTCGCAGCCCGCGTTCCAGCGCGTTCTGGTACTGCCGGGCCAGGTCGGTGACCAGCGCCTCGGCCAGCTCCGGACCGGGCAACAGCTGCACGCCGGTCTCGCTCGGCCGCACCGACTCCAGCAGCGCCTGCTGCAGCCGCGGCTCGATGGTGAGCACCGGCAGGGTGCCGTCCTGCAAGTGCGAGGCGGTGATGCCCGGCGCCAGCGCGGCGCGGGCCGCCTCGACCAGTCGGTCCGGCTCGGTGCCACCCTTGGCGGCCACCGACAGCGCCTCGAAGATCCGTACCAGGTCGCGGATCGAGACGCCCTCGTCCAGCAGCGCGTGCAGCACCCGCTGGATCTCGCCCAGGCTCAGGATGGCCGGCGTCAGGTCCTCGACCACCACCGGGTGGCTCTTCTTCAGCGACTGGGTGAGCGCCCACACCTCCTCGCGGCCGAGCAGCCGGCTGGCGTAGGTGCGGACGATCTCCGACAGGTGGGTGATCACCACCGACGACCGGTCCACCACGGTGGCGCCGAGCAGCTCGGCCTGGCCGCGCAGTTCGGTGGCCACCCACTTGCCGGACAGCCCGAACACCGGTTCCTGGCCGACGATGCCGGGCAGGTTCTCCAGCCCGTCGCCGAGCGCCAGCACGGTGCCGGCCGGCGCCTTGCCGCGAGCCACCTCGACCCCGTTGACCCGGATCGCGTAGCTGGCGGCCGGCAGTTCGACGTTGTCCCGGGTGCGTACCGGCGGCATCACCACGCCCAGTTCCATCGCCAGCTTGCGCCGCAATGCCCTTACCCGGTCGAGCAGATCGGCGCCGGGGCCGTCCACCAGCGAGATCATGTCGGACGACAGCGACAGCTCCAGCGGATCCACCGGCAACTCGGTGAGGATGGCCTCGGGGCTGTCCGGCGCCGGGCCGGCGGCCAGCTTCGGGCCGGCCGGCAGCGCCGGTTCAGCCTTGGCCACCGCGGCCATCCGCTGCGCCAGCAGCAGCAACCCGCCACCGACCAGCAGGAACGGCAGCTTGGGCAGGCCGGGCACCACGCACAGCGCCAGGGCGGCGCCGCCGGCGATCTGCAGCGCCCGCTTCTGGCCGCCGAGCTGGCTGGCCACCACGGTGCCGAGGTCCGCCGAGCCACCGGCCCGGGTCACGATGAGGCCGGTCGACACCGAGAGCAGCAGCGCCGGGATCTGCGACACCAGCCCGTCGCCCACCGACAGCAGGCTGTACTTGCTGACCGCGGCGCCGACCGACAGGTGGTGCTGCAGGATGCCGATCGCGATGCCGCCGATCAGGTTGATCAGGGTGATGATGATGGCCGCGATCGCGTCGCCCTTGACGAACTTCGAGGCGCCGTCCATCGAGCCGTAGAAGTCTGCCTCGGAGGCGACCTCGGACCGGCGGCGGCGTGCCTCGGTCTCGTCGATCAGCCCGGAGTTCAGGTCGGCGTCGATGGCCATCTGCTTGCCGGGCATCGCGTCCAGGGTGAACCGGGCGCCGACCTCGGCGACCCGGCCGGCGCCGTTGGTGATGACCACGAACTGGATCACCAGCAGGATCGTGAAGATCACCAGGCCGATGATCAGCGAGCCGCCGATCACGAAGTGGCCGAACGCGTTGATCACCTTGCCGGCGTAGCCGCTGCCCAGCACCCGGCGGGTGGCCGAGATGTTCAGCGCCAGCCGGAACAGGGTGGCGACCAGCAGCAGCGACGGGAAGCTGGAGAAGTCCAGCGGGCGCTGGACGTACATGCTGACCAGCACGATCAGCAGCGCGCCGGTGATGTTGATGGCGATCAGGAAGTCGAGCAGCGCGGCCGGCACCGGCACCACCATCATCAGGATGATGAGCACCACGCCGACCGGCACCGCCAGTTGGCTCAACCGTTTCGGATTCACGACACCTTCAGCTCGAAGCGAGATTCGATCGCGGTCCGATCCGTGGTCCGCTGCAAGCTGTGGCCGTCCTGGCCGAATTTCCGATCGACCGCCCGGACGAGAACCTGAGCCGGCTCAAGATCAGCCTGAACCGGTCGAACTGGAAGGTACGCAGCACGCGCGCGCACACGAAGGTAGGGACATGTCCGAGGCGAACCACCAGGCGGAGCCGACCGAGGTCTGCTGCAACAAGTGCCACCAGACGTTCGTGATCGCCGACCTGGCCGAGCCGCTGCACGTTCAGCGTCGCGACGGCGAACTGTGCGGCGGCACCGGGGTGCCCTTCCGGCCGTTCGTGATCCGCAACCCCAACCGCTGGTAATACAGTCGGTTCGCGGCATTTCGGCTCAGGCCAGCTTCCCTACGACCGATAGGGAGGCGTGTCCAGGGTCCGGGTGATGGTGGTCGACGACTCCGTCGTGATCCGCAGGCTGTTGGCCGACGAACTGTCGACCGACCCCCGGATAGAGGTGGTCGCCACCGCCGCCAACGGCCGGATCGCACTGACCCGGCTGGCCACCCTCACCGTGGACGTGCTGGTGCTCGATGTCGAGATGCCGGTGCTGGACGGGCTGGAGACCCTGCGAGAGTTGCGCGCCGGCAACCGCCGACTGCCGGTGATCATGTTCAGCACGCTGACCGAGCGTGGCGCCAGGATCACCATCGAGGCGCTGGCGAGCGGCGCCACCGACTACATCACCAAGCCCGCCAACGTCGGCAGCATCGTCGAGTCCCGCGAGGCGATCCGCAGCCAACTGTTGCCCCGGGTGCTCACCCTCGGCGGCGCCAAGCCGGCGCTAACGCCGACCCAGCCGGTGTCGATGCCGACCCGACCGGTCCGGCCCGGCCGTCCGCCGGAGCTACTGGTGATCGGCTCGTCCACCGGCGGCCCGGAGGCGCTCGGCACGTTGTTGCCGCGGCTGCCGGCCGACCTGACCGTGCCGGTCGTCGTGGTGCAGCACATGCCGCCGCTGTTCACCGCGCTGCTGGCCGAACGGCTGAACCGCAACACCGCGCTGACCGTGCGCGAGGCAGCCGGCAACGAGCCGCTGCTGCCCGGCACCGTCTATCTCGCGCCGGGTGACCGTCACCTGGAACTGGCCGGCGGACCGTCCCGGGCGCACCTGGTGGTGCACAGCGGGCCGCCGGAGAACTTCTGCCGGCCATCGGTGGATGTGCTGTTCCGGTCCGCCGCACGCGGCTACCGCGACGCGGTGCTCGGAGTCGTGCTGACCGGCATGGGGTCGGACGGCCGGGACGGTGCGCGGCACATCGTGCAGGCCGGTGGCCAGGTGCTGGTGCAGGACCAGGCCAGCTCGGTGGTCTGGGGCATGCCCGGTTCGGTGGCGACCGCCGGCCTGGCCGCGGCCTGCCTGCCGCTGACCCAACTGGCGCCGGCGATCGTGCAGCGCGTCGGCCGGCGGACCGCCCTCGGGTCGACCCGATGACCGTCACCGACGCCGCCTTCGACTGGGTGCGCGAGGTCGTGGCCAACGACGCCGCCATCGTGCTGGAGCCCGGCAAGGAGTACCTGGTGGAGACCCGGCTGGCGCCGCTGGCCCGCGCGGCCGGTCAAGCCGGCGTGACCGCCTACATCGACCAGGCCCGCACCAGCGCCGATCGGCAGGCCCGGGCTCGGATCGTCGACGCACTCACCACCAACGAGACCTCGTGGTTCCGCGACGGCACCCCGTTCCAGGCACTGGAGCGCGAGATCGTGCCGGCGCTGGCGGCCAGCCGGGCCATCACCCGCACCGTACGGATCTGGTCGGCCGCCTGCTCCACCGGGCAGGAGCCCTACAGCATCGCGATGGTGCTGCGCGACACCGTCGGCGCCCAGGGCTGGCACTGCCAGGTGCTCGGTACCGACCTCTCGCCCACCGTGCTGGAGCAGGCCCGGCAGGGGCTCTACAACCAGGTGGAAATGAACCGCGGGCTGCCCGCCAGCAAGCTGATCAGCCACTTCAGTCGGGACGGAATGCGCTGGCGGATCAACGACGAACTGCGCAGCCTGGTCAGCTTTCGCGAGCTGAACCTGGCCCGGCCGTTGCCCCCGCTCGGCCAGTTCGACGTGGTTTTCCTGCGCAACGTGCTGATCTACTTCTCGGTGGAGACCCGCCGGCAGATCCTGCAACGGGTCCGGGCGGCCTGCCGGCCGGACGGTTACCTGGTGCTGGGCAGCGCCGAGACCACGCTCGGGGTGGACGACCGGTGGCGACTGGTGCGGCTCGGCACCAGCACCGTCTACCAGCCGGCGTAGTCAGTTCACCCGGATTGGACGGCGGCACGCCAGCCCCGGCCGAGCTGGGCCTGCAACGGTTCGGCGAGCACGTCGGCCACCACCAGCGCGTGCACCTGACCGCTGACCAGGTTCCACACCCCCTCGGCACCGTCCGCCGCGTCAAGGCCGCCGGTCACGAAGGCCTGGACGGCCAGCAACTGGGCAGTGGCCGCCGCCCGAATCCGTCCGGTGGTCAGCGCCGCCCAGGACGCCTCGTGCATCGCCTGCGCCCACGCCGAGCCGCCCGGACCGAGCAGCGCATTCACCTCGCGCAACCGGCGCCGGCCGCCGGGATCGAGCCGGCGCAGTACCTCGAGCATCCGGTGCAACTGCTGGGCGTTGGGGCCCACGTCCGGCTCCCGGTCGGCGGTTTGCTCGCGCACCCGCCGGGCCGGCGCGGCCAGCTCGTCGCGAACCGCCCGCTCCACCCCGTCCACCCAGTCGGCGGCAACCGCCGCCAGCACCGAGCCGGCGGCCAGCTCGACCGTCTCCGGCCAGCTGGTCTGCTCGGTGGGCGCCGACCGGGTGGACGCCGACTCGGTGGCCCAAGCCAGCACATCGCCCCGGATCAGGTGCTCGAGATCGTCCAGGTCGGCGATCAGGCTGCGGCGGAGGCTGACGATCATCGCCTGCAGCGAGCTGGCACCCGGTTGCTCGACCGGCGCCAGTTGGGAGCCGTGCAACGCCCCCGGGCCGAGCGCGTCCCGTACCTGCAACAGCCGCTGCCAAGACCGCCCCGAAGCGGTCGGGTCGGCCGGCCCGTCGGCGAACAACGGCAGGTCCCGCGGGCCGAGGCTGAGCGCCCACACCAGCGTGCCGGCGATCGCCGCGCCTGCCGGATGCCGAACCAGGTCGAACCCGATCACCGGCGCGCTGACCAGCGAGATCGTCATGCTCCGATCCTGCCCGGCCCGGTGGACCGGTCGCCAGCCGCGGCGATCACCGCAGCGCCGGCTCCCCGCCGACCGCGAGCAACTGGTCGCAGTCGAGCATCAACAGCAGCCGGTCCGGAAGCTTGTATGCGCCCAGGATCAGCTGCCGCAGCGGGCCGTCGAGGGTTTCCGGTGGTGGCTCGAACGAGCTCTCGTCGACCTCGATCACGTCCCCGATCCGGTCGACCAGCAGGCTCCACACCTCGTCCCGCCAGCGCACCACCACGCTCATGCCAGGCGCCGCGGTCTGGTCGGCGGGGAGCCCGAGCCGGCTGCGCAGGGCGAGCGTCGGCACCACCTGGCCGCGCAGATTGATCAGCCCCGCGATACAGCCGGCCGCCTCCGGCACCGGGGTGCGCGGTTGGGCCAGCAGCACCTCCTGCACGTCCGCGGCCGTTACCGCGTACCAGTATCCGCCAAGCTCGAAGGTGGTCAGCAGGCTCATCGGACGGTCTCCAGCCCGCTCAGCGGTTCGCCGGCCGGTGACCCGTCGCCGTCGAAGTACCGCGGATCGGCAGCCAGGATGGCCGCCCGGACGTCCAACATCTCGGTCACCTTGTCGTTGATCAACGCCGAGCCGACCAGGCCGTAGTCCTCAACATCGCTGTAGACGACGGTGTGTTCGCCGACGATATCGACGATCTGGTCGACCACCAGGGCAACGCTTCGTCCCCGCGACGAATACACCACGCCGGGCACGGTGACGCCCGGCAACGGCTGTTCCTGGCTGAGATGGTCACCGAGCCGGATCAGCGGCAGTACCTCGCCGCGGTAACGCACCACGTCGCGCCGGCCGACCCGGTGCAGGCTCTCCACCGGGAACTGCTCCAGCCGGGTGACCACCTCCAGCGGCATCGCCACCCGGCGACCACCGCCGACCCCGACCACCAGCAGTTGGCGTTCGCTGCCGGTGGCGGCCTGCTCCGCCTGCACAGTCGCGGCGACGTCGTCCTGCCCGTCGATGCTGTGCAGCTGGTGACGGGCCAACCCGGCCACGTCCAGCACCAGCGACACCGCGCCGTCGCCGAGGATGGTGGCGCCGGCGTACAGGCCGATCTCCTTCAAGGCGCGGGGAAGCGGCTTGACCACGATCTCCTCGGTGTCCAGCACCCGGTCGACCACCAGCCCGAACCGGCGGCCGTTGCCTTCCAGCACCGCGATCACCTGACGGTCCGGCTCGGCTGCCCCGTCCGCCAGTCGTAGCGCGGTGTCGAGCCGGACCAGCGGCAGCAACGTCTCGCGCAGCCGGTACACCGGCGCCCCGCCGACCTGTTCCACCTCCGCGCCGCGGTCGGCGTCCAGGCTGACCAGTTCGAGCAGGCTGATCTGCGGCACCGCGAACCGCTGGCCACGGCATTGCACGGTGACCGCAGGCACGATCGCCAGCGTCAGCGGGATCCGCAGCCGCCAGCAGGTGCGCACGCCGGGCGTCGAGTCGACCTCGATCGAACCGCCGATCCGCTCCACGTTGGTGCGCACCACGTCCATTCCGACGCCCCGTCCGGAGACGTTGGTGACCGTCCTCGCGGTGGAGAAACCCGGTATGAAGACGAGCTGAAGTTGATCCTGGGTACTCATCGACCCGGCCCGCGCGGCGCTGATCAGACCCTTCTCGACGGCTTTCGCGGCCAGCGCCGGACCGACCATGCCGGCCCCGTCGTCGATCACCTCGAGCAGCACCTGGCCGCCCTCGTGCGCCGCCCGCAGCCTGAGCACGCCGCACTCCGGCTTGCCGGCCCGGCGCCGGTCGGTCGGCGACTCGATACCGTGGTCGATGGCGTTGCGAACCAGATGGGTCAGCGGGTCCTTGACCGCCTCCAGCAGCGTCCGGTCCAGTTCGGTGTCACCACCTTCGAGCTCCAACCGGACCGACTTGCCCAGCTGTGCGCTGAGATCCCGGACGACCCGGGGCAGTTTGGACCACAAGTGATCCACCGGCTGCATCCGAGTGCGCATCACCCCTTCCTGCAGCTCCCCGGTGACCAGGCTCAGCTGGCGGCAGGCGCGGCCGAGGTCCTCGTCGCGAACCAGGCCGGCCCGCTGCACGATCTGGTTGCGGGCCAGCACCAGTTCGCCGGTCAGCCGCAGCAGGTGTTCCAAGAGGTGGACGTCAACCCGCACGGTGGTCTCGCCGACGGTGCTCCGGGCCTCGGGCTCGGCCGGTTCGGCGGCGGCGCTCAAGTCCTCGACCGGCTCGACCGGCAATCCGGGCGGCTCGGCCACTGGGACGGGGTCGAGCAGCCGGCGCAGCCGGTCGGCCAGCGGCGCCACGTCCAGCTCGCCCTCGGTTCCGTCCTGCTCGATTCTGGCGAGCAGCGCACGCACCAGGTCCACCATCTGCAGCAGCGCCGAGGCGATCTCCGGCGTCATCCGCAGCTCTCCATCGCGCAACCGGGCGAGCAGGTTCTCGCCGACGTGCGTGACGGATTCCAGCTTGTGATAGGCCAGAAACCCGCTGGTGCCTTTGATCGTGTGGATGGTTCTGAAGACGCTCGCCAACAGCGCGCGTGAATCCGGCGCCTGCTCCAGGGCAACCAGGTCACGGTCGAGCTGATCGAGGTTCTCATGGCTCTCGACCAGGAATTCGGCGATGATCTCGTCGTCGAACTCGTCAGTGCCGGACATCGGGACGCTCCGTTCGGCGGCCGGCCGTCACAGCGTGAAGGTTCCGACGGAACCGTTCAGCTCGGCAGCGATTCGGGACAGCTCCTGGGCGGCCTGGGCGGTCTGCGCGGCGCTGGCGGTGGTCTCGTTGGCCGCGGCGGCGATGCCGGTGACGTTGGTGGCGATCTCGCCGGAGCCGACCGACACCTCGGCGACGTTGCGCACCATCTCGTTGGTGGTGGCCGACTGCTCCTCCACGGCGGCCGAGATGACCACCTGGATGTCGTTGATCTGACCGACCACCGTGGTGATCTCGCTGATCGCGGCGACCGCCGCCTGCACGTCGGCCTGGGTGGTCTCGACCCGGGCGGAGATGTCCTCGGTGGCCCGGGCGGCCGCCTGGGCCAGCTCCTTGACCTCGTTGGCCACGACCGCGAAGCCCTTGCCGGCCTCGCCTGCGCGGGCCGCCTCGATGGTGGCGTTCAGCGCCAGCAGGTTGGTCTGCTCGGCGATCGAGGTGATCATCCGGACCACCTTGCCGATCTCCTCGGATGACTCCCCCAGCTTGGTCACCGTGGCGTTCGCCGCCTCGGCGGTCTCGGCCGCCCGGGTGGCGATCGCGGTCGCCTCGGAGGCGTTGCCGGCGATCTCGCGGATCGCCGCGCCCATCTGCTCGCCGCCGGCGGCGACGGTGGCGATATTGCGACTGATCTGTTCCGCTGCCGCGGCCACCACCTGGGTCTGGGTGGACGACTCCTCGGCCGAGGCCGACACCGCGGCCGAGACGGCGGTCAACTCCTCCGACGAAGAGGCCAGCACCTGGGAGCTCCGGGAGATCTCGCCGATCACACCGCGCAACTGCTCGATCGAACTGTTCAGCGCTACCGCCATCTGCCCGAGCTCACTGCTGTCGTAGACCTCGACGGTCTGGTCCAGCCGGCCACCGGCCAATCCCTGCAACACCCGGACAGTCGCGTGCAACGGCCGGGTGATCGAGATGCTCAGCCTGATGCCGAGCAGGATCGCGAGGGCCGCGGCGACCACCATCGCGCTCACGATCAGCAACCGGGCTTGCCGGTAGGCCGCCGTCGAGGCAGCCGCCCGCTGGACCGCGTCCCGGTCCTCCTGGTCGGCGAGCTTCCGGATGTCGGCCGTGACCGCGTTTTCGAGCGGGGTCACCACTGCCTGCTGCTTGGCGAAACCGGCGAAGTCGTTCGTCAGGGACGGCTTCACCAGCCCAGCGGTCGAGGACAGCACCTTCGCCAGGTCGTCCTGCATCGTGGCGAACATGGTCGTGTCGGTCGGCTCGGTCGCCTGGTAGGCGGCGACCGCGGCCCGGGCGTTTGCGGTGTCGGCGGTCAGCCGGTCGACCGCCTGCTGCTTCATGGCCGGGGTGGGCGAGACCAGCACGTCCCGGGAGTCGACCTCGATGCTGGCGACGTCGATCTGAAGGTCGTCTATCGCCGAGATCGCATCCAGGTTCTTGCCGTTCATCTCGTGCAACTGGGCGTTGGCGGAGCTCAGCTGCACCACCCCGAAGATGCCGATGGCCACCATCAGCAGGCAGAGCACCGCGAAGGCGCCCAGCAGCTTCTGCCGAACCGGCAGATCAGCCACGAAGTGGGCCCGGGCAGACCGGGTAGTGGACGGCGCCGCAGCGGCAGTGCTCGACATGTTCTCCTCCATGAAAACACCGATCGGTGTTAGTCTCCTGCCGCTCCCATCGTCGGGCGGCCGCGAATCCTGACCCGTTCGGCGGAAATTGCCGTTATCCGCGAGTCTTGCCGATATTGACCTGGCCGCTCGAAATCCCCCGGTTCACCTCATGCCGTTCGGCAAACGGTCGATCTGCCCTCCGAGAGGTCGCCGGAGCCGTCCTCCGCCCGAGACCTGTGGGAGAGCACCAGGTGCGCGCACTGATCGTCGACGACTCCCGCGCGATGCGGATGATCCTGCGCCGGTTGCTCGGCCGGATCGGCTTCGACGTCGCCGAGGCGGCCGACGGAGTCGAGGCACTGGAAAGCCTGGAGGCGGCCGAGGAGGTACCGGCGGTCGCGCTGGTCGACTGGAACATGCCCCGGTTGAACGGACTGGATCTGATCAAGGAGCTTCGCAGCCGGCCCAAATATGCCCGGATGACGCTGATGATGGTCACCACCGAGGGCGAGCAGGCGCAGATCGTCCGGGCCCTGGCCGCCGGTGCGCACGAGTACGTCATCAAGCCCTTCACCCCGGATGCGATCGAGGAGAAGCTCGAACTGCTCGGACTGATGCCGGCCGGAGCCGCCGAATGAGCGCCGTCGAGCTGCCCAGCCCGGAAGAGGTCCGGCTGCTGGTCGCCGAGATCTGGTCCGCCATCCTCGGCGACCGGTTCGGCGCACTGGAGCTGGCCGACCGGCCAATCAGCTCGGCCATCGGCTCGACGGTCGACATCACCGGACCGTGGACCGGCCGGGTCACCGTCGACCTGGACCGGACCGGCGCCGACCAACTGGCTCGCGCGATGTTCGACCTGCCGGGCGGCGAGTTGGCCGCCGCAGACCTGGCCGACGCCGTCGGCGAACTCGGCAACATCATCGCCGGCAACATCAAGTCCAGCCTGCCCGATCCGTCGACCCTGTCGCTTCCGACGGTGCGGTACCGGCCGGCGGCGCCGACCGGCTGCGGGGTCAGCTCGGCGCTGGCCTGGGATCGGCATCAGGTGCTGGTCTCGCTGACCGAACTTCCGACTCTCGAAACGGTAGGTGCCTGATGCGCCTGGTCGTCGCCGACGATTCCGCCGTGATGCGCAAGATCGTCATCCGAACGCTGCGCCAGACCGGCTTGCGGAACCTGGAGATCCTCGAGGCCGGTGACGGGCTGGAGCTGATCGAGCTGGTCCACCAGCACCAGCCCGACCTGGTGCTCTCGGACTGGAACATGCCGAATCTGACCGGCATCGAGGCGCTGACCCGGCTGCGCGAGCAGGGCGAGACGGTGCCGTTCGGCTTCATCACCTCGGAGGGGTCGGAGCCGATGCGCGAGCGGGCTGCCGCCGCCGGCGCCAGCTTCGTGCTGGCCAAGCCGTTCACAGCCGAGACCATGGCAGACGCCCTCGCGGCCTGGGCCTGAATTTACCGATCTTTCAGAGGATTCCCGATGCAGCTACCGCCGACCAAGAACCTCAAGGACCTGCTCGAAGGCATGCTCGGCCGCGAGGTCGACCTCGATCCGGCCGCCGAACCGCTGACCGCCCTCGACACGGTCGGCAGCCTGATCGCGACCTATCGCGACGACGACAACGGCGTCCGGGCGCTGCTCGGTTGGAGCCTGGCCGCAGGCGCACACGTCGGTGCGAGCATCGGCCTGCTGCCGGTGCCGCTGGCGACCGAGATGGTGGCCGACCAGTCGTTGCGGGCCGACGTCGTGGACAACCTGGCCGAGGTCTCGAACGTGATGGCGGCGCTGTTCGACCTGCCCGGCAACCCGCACGTGCGGATGGTGGACCGGTTTCAGCCGGCGGCCCGCGCGCCGTCCCACCTGACGGCGGTGCTCTACCACCACCTCGACCGGATCGACCTGGACGTCTCGGTGAAAGGGTACGGCGCCGGAAAGCTAGCGCTGGTCAGCTGCGGCTGAACCACTTTCGTGCAGGCCGGCATTACGCAAGGACGTAAGCCGCTAAGCGCCTGACCACAATTTCCCGAGAAGCTCCGCTGCCTTCGGTGCCGCCTCGGGGTGACCGGAGTCGATGGCCGATTGATATGCGGCCGCCGCGCCAGCCGCATCACCCTGCCTTTTGCGGAGGAAGCCGAGATTGACCGCCGCCTTCGGCGAATGATCGGCGTGGCCAGAGTCGATGGCCAGCTGAAAGGCTGCAGCCGCGAAGTCCGGCTTCCCAGTCTTGTAAGCACGGGCGCCGAGGGTGAAGGCAACCGTCGGGTGGTCGGAGGCTACATCAAGTGCTGCCCGCCAGGTGACATCCGGGATGACCTCGCGCTGACTGGTGATGTAGTCGAGGAGGAAGTCGAAAATCCGCCAGCCCTGCGGCGTGGTTTCCAGGAGTTGCAGGCCGGCGAAGTCTTGCCGCGTCCAGTCGAGCGCTCCTTCAATGGTTTCCCTGTTGGTGCGCTGCTGCTTGTCGGTCAGGTACTCGGGGGCGAGCTCGACCAGAATCGGCTGGGGCATCGCCTCGAAGCCGAGGCGGCGCCAGTCGGCGGCGGCGTTGAGCATCGCGATCGCCAGCGGATGGGTAGCGACGCCCTTGTCGTAGCGATCCTGGGCCAGGTAGCCGCCGCCGATGTACTCGCCGATACCGTAGCGGCGAATGCCGTCCGCGACGTGCGGGTCGTCGACCTGCTCGGCGAGCCGGACCTGCTCGTCCTGCTCGTCGCGCAGGTCGACCTGGACGAAGCGCTGCAGGACCTCCCACTGCGGCGGCTTGACGTCGCCGATCGGCTGGAACTTGTCGTACTCCGACGATCGGATCGTCGCCACCACCCGGCAGCCGGACTCGGCAAGGCCGTTGAGCATCGCCACGTCGAGCGGCTTGTCCAGCGTCAGGTACCGTTCCAGGTCGTCCAGCCAGACGACGTGCTGCGGCAGCGATGCGTCCGCGAGCAGGTCATGAAAGTCGTCGGCGGCGGCCGGAATCAGGACCTTCCAGTTGGCGTAGAGCTGACGCACCACCTCGTAGGCCATTCGGGTCTTGCCCGCCATCGAATGACCGATGACGAGAACCGGGCCGCCGTCGACCAGCTGCGCACGGAGCAGCTCGTGCGCGTCCCGCTGGAGGTAGCCGAGCTTGAGGGTCGACGGGCCGACCCTGAAGTCCTGCGGACCGAGCTGGTTCACCGTCTTCAGCTCGCCGAACCGGGCGGGAACGGTACTCACCCTGTTGACCTTGGCTGCCAACTCGTCCTCGCGAGCCGCAACCCCGCGCCGGCGATCCAGCATCACCCCACCGACCGCGAGAAAGACAGCGACGAGCAACAAAACCGGGCTGGGGCCATGCCAGCGCGCCACTAGCACCGCCCCGACCGCAAAAGCGAGGCCCAGCAGGAGCAGGCCTCGCGAGTCGGCACGGCGCGGCAACCAGCGCGCCCCAGAACCTTCCGTCACCGGCCAAACTCTAGCGAGCGGTTACCCGATCTAGGCGGTTTCACCCCCCGGCCGTGTCGATTGCGAGCCGAGCGATCAGGCTGGCTTGAGCCGGTGCATGCCGGCCACCGACCCCCGGCGCCGCAGCCGCATCACGAAGGCCAGCACGGTGGCCACCGCCTGGTATAGGTCGGCCGGGATCTCCTGGCCGATCTCGCAGGTGGCGTGCAGCGTCCGGGCCAGCGGGATGTCCTGCACCATCGGCACCCGGTTGCGTTCGGCGATCTCGCGGATCCGGGCCGCCATGTGGTCGGCGCCCTTGGCCACCACCCGGGGCGCGCCCTTGTTCGGCTCGTACTTCAGCGCCACCGCGACGTGGGTCGGGTTCACCACCACCACATCGGCGGACGGCACGTCGGCCATCATCCGGTTGCGGCTGATCGCCAGCGCCCGGGACCGGATCGCACCGCGCAGCAGCGGATCACCCTCGTTGCTCTTGTGCTCTTCCTTGACCTCGTGCTTGGTCATCTTGAGCTGCTTGTTGGTCCGCCGGCGCACCACCGCGACGTCGACCACCGCCATCAGCAGGCCGGCCGCCGCGCCGAACCGGATCAGCCGCAGCGCGGCCTGCACCGCCGAGCCCATCACCGCCGACAGCGGCAGCGAGCCGGACGCCATCAGCTGCGGGATCAGGGTGCGCACCGAGAGGTAGGTGACCAGGCCGAGCACCGCCAGCTTGAGCAGCGATTTGGCCAGCGCCCAGATGCCCTGCGGGCCGAACATCCGCTTGGCGCCCTTGAGCGGGTTGAGCCGGTTCACCTTGGGCACCAGCAGCTTCGGGGCGAACCAGATGCCGCCCTGCCCGGCGGCCGAGGCCACCGACAGCAGCAGCACCATGCCGGCCAGCGGCAGCACCGCGGTGACCGCCTGCTGCATCGCCCACCGGGCGGTGCCGATCGCGTGCCCGACGTCCGGTTCGCGAATGGTCACGCCGACCTGCACCAGGCAGGTCTGCGCGACGCTCATCAGCGATCGGCCGACCGCGGGCAGCAGGTAACTGGCCGCCAGCACCCCGAGCCAGGATCCCAGTTCGGGACTGTGCCCGACCTGGCCGTCCCGCCGCGCCTTCTTGAGTTTGCGCGGTGTCGGCTTCTCGGTCTTCTCACCGCCGGACATCGTTACCGCCAGACATCTAGGACGCCACCTGGTTCATCAGCGAGGCGGCCGAGTTGCCGATCTCGGTGACCACCCGGGGCATGGTGGCAAAGCTCAGCCCGACCAGGCCGAGGGTGAGCATGATCTTGAGCGGGAAGCTCAGCTGGAACACGTTCAGCTGCGGCGAGATCCGGCTGAGCAGGCCGAGCGCCACGTCGGACAGGAACAGCACCGCGACCAGCGGCGCGGCCACCTGCAACGCGGCCACGAACATCGAGCTGATGCCGTGCGCGAGCACCGTGTCGAGCCGGCCCAGCGACAGCGTGCCGTCCAGCGGCAGGGTGCCGAACGTCCGCAGAAAGCCCTGCAAGATAACCAGATGGGCGTTGCTGGCGAACAGCAGCGTGCTGGCCAGCAGGCCGTAGAACCGGCCGAAGATCGAGGTGTTGGTGCGGGTCAGCGGATCGTAGGCGAAGGCCAGCGCGAACCCGCCGGAGATGTCGATCAGCGAGCCGGCCGACTCCAGCGCGCTGAACAGCAGCCTGGTTACGAAGCCCAGCGATGCCCCGATCAGCAGCTGCTCGGCGGCACTGGAGACCAGCGGCGCCAGCTCTGCGGACGGCGCGTGCGCCATCGCGTGCGGGGTGACCGCCAACGCCACCGCGACGCTGAGCATCACCCGCACGATGCGGGGCACCCCGGCGGTGGCCAGTGGCGGTGCGATCTCCAGCCACGCCGCGATCCGCAGCGAGCACAGCAGCAGGGTGACCAGCTGCGCGGTGCCGAAGGCGACGTTCATGTCAGCTGTTGATCAGGCTCGGGATCTGGTTGAACAGCTGCTGGGTGTAGGTGATCATCGAGTGCATCATCCAACTGCCCGACAACAGCAGGGCAAGCCCCACCGAGATCGCCTTCGGCACGAACGACAGGGTGAATTCCTGGATCTGGGTGGCGGACTGGAACAGCGAGATGCCGAAACCGACCAGCAGCGCGGTGAGCAGGGTGGGCGCGGCGAGCTGGAAGGCGATCAGCATCGCCTGCAACCCCAGGTGCACGATGGCGGTATCGGTCATGGTGTTCCTTCATCGGACCGGTGGAGGCCGGTCAACGGACGGCAGACAGCAGGGAACGCAGCTAGGTGGCGTAACTGGTGACGAGGGAGTTGATGATCAGGCCCCAACCGTCCACCAGCACGAACAGCAGCAGCTTGAACGGCAGCGACACCGAGACCGGCGGCAGCATCATCATGCCCAGCGACATCAGCGACGACGAGACCACCATGTCGATGATCAGGAACGGGATGTAGATGACGAAGCCGATGATCATCGCCGACCGCAGCTCGGACAGCACGAACGCCGGGATGATCGTGGTGAGGTCCAGCTTGTCGGGGGTCGGCGGGTTCGGCAGGTGGCCGGCCCGCAGCATCAGCGCGATCTCCTGGCTGCGGGTGTGGTGCAGCATGAACGTCCGCAACGGTGCGATGCCGTCGTGAAAGGCGACCGCCTGGCTCTTGGTGCCGTGCAGGTAGGGCTGGATGCCGGCCGAGTTGACCGCCTTCAGCACCGGGCTCATCACGAACATGCTCAGGAACAGCGACAGCCCGGCCAGCACCTGGTTCGGCGGCATGTTGTTCAGGCCCAGCGCGTTGCGGGTCAGTCCCAGCACCACGAAGATCTTGGTGAAGCTGGTCATCAGCAGCAGGATGGACGGCGCCACCGAGATCAGGGTGAGCAGCAGCAGGATGGAGACCGAGGTGCTCGGCTTCGGTGACAGGTCCACGCCGATGGTCGGCGAGCTGGGCTTGGCCGGCTTGGCCGGACCCTTCGGCGCGGCCAGCGGGTTCACCACCGAGATCGGGCTGATCGCGTGCACCGCGGCCGGACGGGCCGAGAGGCTCGGGGCGGCGCTGGCCGGGGCGGCGGCGCCGAGCAGCAGTCCGCCGCCGAGCAGCACCAGCAGCGCCAGCCAGCGCAGCGGCCTGGTCATCGGCGCACCGTGAGGTCGCGGGCGGCGCCGACCAGTTGCTTCCAGGTGCCCGGCGACAGGATGGAGCCATCCAGCCGGCTGCCTGACCCGGGCAGTTGGACACCGGCGAGCGCCGGCAGTTCCGTGTCGTCCTCGGACTCGGACTCGGATGATTCGACCGCCCGGCGCTTGCTCGGGACGGGCACCGCCAAGGCCTGCTCGATCGGACCCAGCTCGGCCTCGGTGAGCAGTTGCACGCCCTGCTCGGTGACCCCGAGCACCAGAGCCCGGTCCATCAGCTTGAGCACGGTCACCGAGGACGTCCGGCTCAGCTGCTGGCGGGCCAGCACGGTGAGCACCCGCTCGCCCTTGCCGACCCCCATCGGCTTGCGGGCCCAGCGGGCCAGCGCCCACATCACGCCGAGCACCAGCACCAGGGCCAACAGCATCCGGCCGATGATCGCGACGGTGTTCACGAGGCGAGCGGAGGCGTCTCGTCGCTGACGATCTCGGTGATCCGCAGCGCGAAGTTCTCGTCGATCACCACTACCTCGCCGCGGGCGATCAGGTGGCCGTTCACCAGCAGGTCGGCCGGCGAGCCGGCGGCCCGGTCAAGCTCCACCACCGCGCCCTCGGTGAGGGCGAGCAGCTCGCTGATGGTCATCCGGGTGGTGCCGATCTGGGCGGTGACGTCCATGCCGACATCGCGCAGCAGTTCCAGCCCGCGCAGCATCGACGGCGCGGCTTGGCCGGCGGCCGGCCGCAGCTCGTCCGGGCTCGGGTAGTGCGGGGCGCTGAAGGCGGCCTGCGGCTCGGCGACGGCGATGCCCACCAGGGCGCGTACCTGGCCCTGGTGCAGCAGCGGCACCAGCACGGCGCCCGGCTTGGCCAGCAGCGCGGCCATCGCCGGCTGCGGCTCCAGCACGGTGCCGGGGCCGGCCACCGCGGTGCCGGTCGCGGCCGCCGCGGCGGTGAGCGCGGGAGCCAGCGCGGCGGCGACGTCCAGCGCACCGAGCGGCGAGTTCTGCAGCGCCTCGGCCAGCGCGCGTTCCACGGTGATCAGCAGGTCACCGCTGTGGTTGCCGGTGAACCGGGCGGTGACCGCCACCCCGTCGAAGTCGATCGGCTCGGTGCTCGGCTGGCCCAGCTCGAGCGGGTCCGAGATCGGCAGGCTGGCCAGCGCCGCCCGCGCGACCGACTCGGCGGATACCAGGGTTGCGGTCATGCGTTCTTCTCCTTGTGCTTGGTACCGCTGACGACCAGGCCGGCCAGCCGGCTACCCTGCCGACCGGCCAGCGCGTGTGCGAAAGTGACGCCGCCGGATTCGACGGCGAGCGGCTCGGTGACCCGGTGCCGCAGCGGGACGACGTCACCCGGCGCCAGTCCGATGATCTGGGCCGGGGTCAGGGTGACCGGCTCGAAGGTGAGTGCGACCTGCACCGGCACGCCGCCGAGGGCCTTGCGCACCTGCTCGGCGGTCTGCTGGCCGGCGGCCCGTTCGGCCGCGGTCTTGGCCTTGCGGTCGCGGCCGTCCAGCAGCCGCGGCGCGAGCGAGGTGAACGGGATGCACAGGGTGGACACGCAGGCCTGGTTGCCCACCTTCATCTGGAACGACCCGACGATCACCGAGTCGGTGGCTCCGGCCGCCTGCACGAACTGCGGGTTGAACTCGATGGTGCGCAGGGTCGGCTCGGCGCCGACGATCGGCTCCAGGGCGTAGCGCAGCACCGAGAGCATCTGCTCGATCAGGCCGCGCAACAGGGTGGTTTCGAGGTCGGTCAGCTGCCGCACCGGCTGGTCGCCGCCCTGGCCGCCGAGCAGGTAGTCGACGCAGGCCAGCGCGGTCGGCACCGAGAACTCGAACAGCGCGGTGCCCGGCAGCGCCCCCATGTCGAGCACCGAGAGGATGGTCGGCGCCGAGACGTTGGCGATGTACTCCTCGTAGCTCTGGTGCTCGATCGCGATCAGGCTGACCTGGCAGAGCTGTCGCAGGCCGCTGGTCAGCAGCGTGGTGAGCCGGCGAGCGAACGTTTCATAGCTCATCTGCAGTGCCCGGATGTGGTCACGGGTGAGCTTGGTGGGCCGGCGGAAGTCGTAGGCGACGATCTTCTCAGCCGCGCCGTCGGCCGGGCGCCGGGGCAGCCGGCGGACCGATGCCAGTGGAGCCGTGCGTGAGTGTGCCACGTGAGAACTGTTCGGCCACCCGGACGTGGACCTGAGCGAATTGCCCGGGTGGTGGGAACCCGGCGCGGTCCGCGCCGGGCACTGAAACCGATCAGCGAGGGAGATCAGGTCATGACGAACTCGGTGTAGTAGGCGTCCAGGATCTTCTTCGGATACAGCTTGCCGAGCTTGCCGAGCAGCGTCAGCTTGGCTCGGTCGCGGGCCTCGTCACCGGTCAGCTGGGCCACCGTCTGGTTCGAGTAGGTGTCGATCAGCGCCTGCGCGGCCTCGGCGGTGTCGAGTTCCTCGCTGGTGCCCTTGGTGGTCTGCAGCGCGATCTTCAGCCGCAGGTAGTGGCCGTCCGCCAGGTTGAGGGTCATCTCCTCCATCGGCACGACCGGGCCCTTGGCCGGCACGGCGGCCGCCTTGGGCTTGGCCGGCGACGCCAACACCGTGAACTTGGCGACAGCGCCACCGGCCAGCAACACCACCAGCAGCACGATCAGCTTGAGCTTCAGCGACTTGCCCTTGCCCTTGCCGTCCGCTGCCTCGTCACCGGAGCCCCCCGTCTTGGCGCCGGTCGACGTCTTGCCCCGAGCCGGCGAACTGGTCGCCAGCCGCTCGGGCCGTTCCTTGGTTGGTGCGGTCATTGCGTACTCCTCGAAGCTCTCAGCCGCCGGAGGCCGCCAGCGCCACCAGGGAGGCGCGGGCCGAGGCCGGCAGTTTGGACAGGACGACGACGTCGACCCGGCGGTTGCGGGTGATCGAACGCGGGTCACTCGCCGGCAGCAGCGGCCGCTGGTCGGAGTACCCGGCCGCGCTCAGCCGGCTGGCCGCGACGTGACCGTGCTCGATCAGGTACCGCACCACCGAGGACGCTCGCGCCGACGACAGCTCCCAACCGCTCGGGTATGGGGCGGTCGAGACGTTCTGCTGGTTGGTGTGCCCGTCCACCTGGATCTGGTTGTCGATCCGCACCAGGGCCGGGGTGACCGCGTCCAGCAGCACCGCGCCCTGCGGTTCGAGCACCGCGCTGTTGCCGGTGAACACCAGCTCGTTGGTGATCAGGGTGACCACCAGGCCACGCTCGTCGATGGTGAACTCGGCCGAACCGGCCAGCCCGCGCTTGGCCAGCGAGGCCTTGATCGCGGCCTCGATCTTCTTGAACTCGTCCAGCTCGCGCAGCGCTGCATTGGCGTCGGTGTTCTTCGCCAGGCTCACCGGCTGCTTGGCGCCGCCGGCCGGGTTCGGGATCGCCAGCTTGCTGTCGACCACGCTCTGGTCCACCGACACCGTGTTGCCGTCGATCGGCCCGGTGCCGCCGTTGATCACCGGCGACTGGCCGTTGCCGAACGCCGACGACAGGCTGGTCTTCAGCTCGTTGAACTTCGAGGTGTTCACCTGCGAGATCGCGTACAGCACGATGAACAGCACCAGCAGCAGGGTCAGCATGTCGGCGTAGGTGACCATCCACCGCTCGTGGTTGACGTGCTCCTCCTCGTGCGACCGGCGCCGCCGGCCACCCGCCGCGCGCTCACTCATGCCGCATCACCCTCGGCGGTGGGACGGGTGTCGGCCGGCAGCAGGCTCTGCAGCTTCTGCTCGATCAACCGCGGGTTCGACCCGGCCTGGATGGCCAGGATGCCCTCGATGACGACCTCCATCTGCTCGCACTCGGCCTCGCTGACCCGCTTGAGCCGGTTGGCCATCGGCAGCCAGAACACGTTCGCGGTCATCACGCCCCACAGGGTGGCGACGAAGGCGCTGGCGATCTCGGCGCCCAGCTTGGACGGCGCCGACAGGTGGCCGAGCACCTTCACCAGGCCGAGCACGGTGCCGATGATGCCGATCGTCGGGGCGTAGCCGCCCATGTCGGAGAACAGCTTCGCGGCTGCCTTGTCACTGGCCCGCTTGGTCTCGACCTCCGAGCTGAGGATGATCGCGACCTCCTCCGAGTCGGTGCCGTCGATCGCCAACTGCAGGCCGCGGCGCAGGAAGTCGTCGTCGAGCTCGGCCGCCTCCGCCTCCAGGGCGAGCAACCCCTCCCGCCGCGCCTTGCCGGCCAAGCGAATCAGGGTCTCGACGGCGGCGTCCGGTTTCGGGGTCTTGGCGGTGAACGCCCGGATCAGCTGCCGGGGCAGCGACTGCGCGTCCCGCAGCACCGCGCCGGCGACCGCGGCGCCGATCGTGCCGCCGAAGACCAGCAGCATCGGGGCGGGCAGGAAGATCGCGGCGATGTTGCCGCCTTCCATGATCACCGACCCGAAGATCGCCACCACGGCCAGGACGACGCCGATTGCCAGTGCCGGATCCATCAGCTATCACTCCGGCGCAGCGGGACGACCGGCTGGCCCGGGCCACTGGCCGACAGCACCCGCATCCGCGCGTGCGGCGACGGTGAGCTGTCGGTGTTGAGGCCGGTGTCGAGCATCATGGTCTCGGCCGCGGCGATGATCCGCGCCCGGTAGTCGCGGATCAGTTCCACCAGCTCTTCCAGCGACTCGCTGATCACGTACTTGTTGCCGCCGATCAGGGTGACAACGGTGTCTGGGGTCGCCTCGGCGCGCTCGATCAGGTCGGGATTGAGGGTGAACAGCGGGCCACTCAACCGGCGCAGCAGAATCATCGGATCCGTCCAAGGTGTTCGCCGGACCCGTCCGTGGGTCCGCCTTCGGATTTCTTATCGGCAGCGGGCCGGCACTATTGAGCGCCGGCCCGCCGCCGTCAAGGCGTTAGTTCTTCAGGCTGATCAGGCTCTGCAGCACCTCGTCCGAGGTGGTGATCACCCGCGAGTTCGCCTGGAAACCGCGCTCGGAGATGATCAGGTTGGTCAGCTCGGAGGCCAGGTCGACGTTCGACATCTCCAGGTAGCCGGAGGTCAGCGTGCCGCGGCCGCCGGCACCCGGGGCGCCGATCTGGGCCGGCCCGGAGTTGGCGCTGGTCTCGTACTGCGAGTCGCCGACCTTGGCCAGGCCGCCCGGGTTTGCGAAGGTGGCGGTGGCGATCGTGTCGATGGTGGTGGTGACGCCGGCCGAGTCCACCGCGTTCACCTGACCGGACGGCGAGATGCTCCACGAGACGTAGCTGCCGCTGGTCAGCGCGGACAGGTTCAGGTCGCCGCCGGCGGCACTCTGCACCTTGGAACCGTCCGGGGCAACCAGGTGGCCGGAGTTGTCCAGGCTGAACGAGCCGGCCCGGCTGAAGGTCTGCTGGCCGTTGTTGCTCAGCACGAAGAACCCGTCACCGTTGATCATCACGTCGCTGCCACGCCCGGTGTACTGGTTCGAGCCCTGGGCGAAGTTCGTCGAGGTGCCGGCCAGCTGGACACCGAGGCCGATCTGGGTCGGGTTGGTGCCGCCGTTGGTGGCGGTCGCACCACCGGCGCCCTGGATGGTCTGGCTGAGGGTGTCCTCGAAGACGGTCGAGGAGCTCTTGTAGCCGACGGTGTTGACGTTGGCGATGTTGTTGGAGGTGACGTCCAGCATCTGCTGGTGGGCGCGCAGCCCCGAGATGCCGGTGAACAACGAGCGAAGCATTGGGATCTCCTAGATTCTTAAGGGGGTTACGCGTCAGGATGTGGTGCCGGCCAGCACCTGCTGGACCTGGCTGAGGGCGATCTGGCTGGTGCCGATCTTCAACGTCGGGTTGGCGCTGGAGATGGTCGCCGCGGTGACCAGGCCGGTCTGCGCGGTGCCGTCGGCGGCGACGTAGCTGACGGTGCGGCCGACCAGGCTGCTGGCGGTCTGCGCCCGCTGCGCGGTGAGCAGCTCGGTGCTGGCCTGAGCGCTCTGCTCCATGGTCTGCACCTGGGTCAGGGTCGCCGTCTCGTTCATGAACGAGGCGGTGTCCACCGGCTTGCTCGGGTCCTGGTACTGCAATTGGGCCACCAGCAGCTGGAGGAACGCCTTCGAGCTGAGCTGGGTCTGGTCGGACGAGCTGGCCGAGGTCAGCACCGGGTTCGGGGTTACCGCTGCTCCGGTGGGCGAGATCGGGGTGGTCACCGGCTCACCTCTCCCTTCTGGTTTCTCATAGCCACCGGTCCAGGCCGGTGGTGGTCGAGCGTGGACGGACCGGGGTTGCGCCGTTCGCCGATGAGCTTGCGGACGGGACGGTCACCGGCTGGCCACCGGACGACCGCTGGCCGGACTGGCCGAAGCCGCCAGCGGACTGGCCGGCGGACTCGCCGTGCAGGTCGAGGCTCAGCTGGACCCCTGCCAACCCGGCGCCGCGCAACTCCTGGCGCAACTCGCCCAGCGCCTCGTGCAGCGCGGCGTGCGCGGACTCGCTGGAACTGGCCAGCTGGATGGTCATCGTGTCGCCGACCAGCCGGACGTGCAGGTTCACCGGGCCGAGCTCGGCCGGGTGCAGCGCCACCGTCATGGTGTGGCTTCCGTCGCCGGAGGCCCGCAGCTTCAGCAGCGGATCGGCCAACTGCTGGTACACCGCCGGGTGCGGGGCCGGCTGGGCCGGCTGGTTGGCCGGGGCGGTCGGCGCGCTCGGCTGAGCGGTCTGCACCGGTTGCGGGTGTCCGAGCTGCGGCAGGCTCGGCTGCGGCAGGCTCGGCTGGGCCTGACTCGGCTGGGCCTGGCTCGGCTGGGCCCGGCTCGGCTGGGTCTGACCGGCGTCCACCGAGCTGGCTGGCTGGACGCCGTGCTGGGCCGCGCCGTGCTGGCCGCCGCCGTGCTGCCCGGCGCCCTGTACCCCGGCCTGCGGCTGCTGGTCGCCCCGGGCCGGCGATGGGCCGGCTCCGGCCGGCGATGGGCCGGCTCCGGTCGGCGGTGTGGCCTGCGCCTGGGCCTGGCCGGAGACGGCCGGAGCAGGCTTGGCCCCGATCGCGGTCGAGGCGATGCCCTTTCCCGGCACCGGCTTTGCGTCGGTGGACGCGGGCTGGACGGTCGGCGCAACCCCGGCCGGCAGCGGACCGCCGGGCAGCATCGTCGGATCGGGCACGGCCTTCGGGCCGGCGGCATCAGCGGCCGGGTTCTGCGGCGCGTCAGCAGTCAGGGCGGCGCCAGCAGTCGGTGCGGTGCCAGAACTGGGCGCGGTGTCAGCGCCTGCGGCCGGCGGGGTCGCCGCGCCCGAGACGGCGACCGGCGAGCTCAGCGAATCCGCCGACGCGGTAACGGCCCACCCGCCGGCGGCAGCCAACGCCTCAGCACCGGCCGGCGTCGGAGTACCAGGCGCGGTAACGGCCGGAGCCGCTGCCCCGGCGGCCGGCAGCAGCGCGGCCAGCGCCTGCAGCACGCCGGCCGCGGTGGTTGCCGGGTCGGTGGCGTCCGGGTTGCTCGGGTCGGCCGGTTGCTGACCGTGGTCGGCACCGTCCGGGCCGGGCCCGGCAGCCTGGCGGCCGGACGGCTGCACGGTGGCGAGCACTGAAGCGAACGTCGCGCCGGCCGCCGGGTCGGCGTCGGCGGTCGAGCCGCCGGCGTCCACCGTCGGGGTGCCGGTCATCGCGGCCGTGATCATCAGGGTCATGCCGCCGCTCCCACCATCAGGCCGGTGATCTTGCGAACGTAGTTCTGCGTTTCGGCATAAGGCGGAACGCCGCCGTACTGCTCGACCGCGCCAGGCCCGGCGTTGTACGCGGCCAGCGCCAGCGGGACCGAGCCGAACCGCGTCAGGTACCCGGAGAGCAGCTGCGCCGCGCCCTGGACGGCCTGCGCCGGGTCCCACGGGTTCACCCCGAGACCCTGCGCGGTGGTCGGCATCAGCTGCATCAGACCCTCGGCGCCGACCTTGCTGACGGCCGAGGCGTTGCCGCCGGACTCGGTCTGGGCAACCGCGGCGAGCAGGCCGGCGGGCAGGCCGTAGCGGCTCTCGTTCTGGCTGAACAGCGGCTGGTACTGGGCCACCCCGGCCGTCCCACCGGACGTACCGGCGCTCACCGGGTCGGTGCCGATCACCCGCCGGATGCTGGACGGCGTCTGGTAGACGCTCTGGATCTTGACCTTCTCCCCCGGCTCCGGCGCGGCGATCATCATGTCGTTGCCGAGGTAGATGGCCACGTGGTACGCCGGATCGCCGAACGCCAGGATATCGCCGGGCTGGGCCTGGGCCAGGCCCGGCACCGCAACCCCGACGTGGGCCTGGTCGGCCGCCACCCGGGGCAGCGAGATGCCCAGGTCGCCGTAGGCCTTCTGCACCAGGCCGGAGCAGTCCAGCCCGGAGGTGGTGGTGCCGCCGAACACGTACGGCACCCCGAGGTACTTCTCGGCGCTGGCCACCACCGCGGAACCGGTCGTCCCGGAGCCGGTGGCCGGCGCGGGACCGGCCAGCGAGGGGGCGACCAACGAGGCTGCGGTCGGCCAGCTGACCGGCAGGTTGGCCGGCATGGCCGGGTCGCCGGCCGCCGGCTGCGCCGTTGCGCTGCCGAGCGCGGCCGCGAAGGTGCTGCTGGTGGCCGGCGAGGCGACGCTGGTCGAGCTGGGCTTGGTCACCGCCGGGGCGTAGCCGAGTGCGGCCAGCTGTGACTGGATCGCGGTGATCCGGGCCAGCGTGGCGTCCAGGCTCATCGTGGTCATCCGGCGGCCCGCCGGTGCCGGGCGATCGTCACGTCGTCCTGTTCGCGCTGGGCGGCGGCGCGGGCCTCGGCCAACTCGCCGTCGACGATCCGTTCGTGCATCTTCTCCACCGTCCGGCGGGACTTCGCCGCCTCGGTCAGTTCGGTCAACTGCCCGGTCAGCCGGCTCTCGGCGAACCGGGCCCGGTTGCCGGCCGCCGTGAGGCTGGCCAGTGCGGCCTGCTGGCCGGCGATCTCGGCCCGGAACTCGGCGACCGGCGCCGACTCGGGCAATGTCAGCCCGGCCACCCGGGTCAGCTGCTCGGCCAGCCGGTCGGCCGCCTGCGCGGCGTCCCGGCGGGCGGCGGCGACCTGCTGGGCCGCCGCGTCCTCGCGGGCCTGCCGGGCTCGCAGCACGGTGGGCAGCCAGCGCTTGGCGGGGGTCATGCGGCCACCACCGGAACCGGGACGGCGACCGGGGCGGGCGTGGCCAGCAGCGCGGCCAGCCGGGCCCAGGTCTGCTCGGTCGGCGTCTGATCGGCCATGTCCTGCTGCAGAAAGGCTTCCAACGCCGGCCAGAGCGCCAGCGCCTGGTCGGCCAGCGGGTTGGTGCCGGCCACGTACGCGCCGATCTCCACCAACTCCTTGACGTCCCGGCGGGCGGCGAGCAGCCGGCGGGCCTGCCGGGCCAGCTGCTGCTGCTCGGCGGTGGTGACCGCGTTGGACACCCGGGACACCGACTCGAGCACCTCGATGCTCGGGAAGTGCCCGGCGGTGGCCAGCCGGCGGTCCAGCACGATGTGCCCGTCCAGGATCGACCGGGCGGTGTCGGCGACCGGCTCGTTGTGGTCCTCGCCCTCGACCAGCACGGTGTAGAGGCCGGTGATCGAACCGGTCTCGCCGCCGCCGGCCCGCTCCAGGATCCGCGGCATCAGCGCGAACACCGACGGCGGGTAGCCGCGGGAAGCTGGCGGCTCGCCGGCCGACAAACCGACCTCGCGCTGGGCGGTGGCCAGCCGGGTGACGCTGTCCATCAGCAGCAGCACGTCCGAGCCCTGGTCGCGGTACCACTCGGCGATCCGGGTCGCGACGAACGCCGCCCGCAGCCGCACCATCGGCGGCTGGTCCGAGGTGGCCACCACCACCACGGCGTTGGCCAGCCCGTCCGGGCCGAGGTCGTTCTCCAGGAACTCGCGCACCTCACGGCCACGCTCGCCGATCAGCGCCACCACGGTGATCTCGGCTTCGGTGCCGCGGGTGATCATCGACAGCAGGCTGGACTTTCCGACGCCCGAGCCGGCGAAGATGCCCATCCGCTGGCCGCGGCCGACCGGGATCAACGAGTCGATCGCCCGCACTCCGAGCGGCAGCGGCTCGGCCACCCGCCTGCGGCGCAGCGCCGGCGGCGGGGCCAGTTCGACCGGGACGTAGTCGAGCGCACCGGGCAGCGGGCGCCCGTCCAGCGGCCGGCCGAGCCCGTCCAGCACCCGGCCGCGCAACTGGTGGCCGACGCCGACCTGCAGCGGGCCGCCGGTGGAGACCACCCGGTCGCCGTTGCCGATGCCGGCCATCTCGCCCAGCGGCAGGCAGGTGCACTGGTCGGCGTCCACCGCGACCACCTCGGCCAGCACCGGCTGCGGCCCGTCGCCGATCGCGATCAGGTCGCCGATCCGGCCGGTCAGGCCGGTGACGGTCACCGACAGGCCGACCACCCGGCTCACCTGGCCATAGCAGCGGGGACGGGCCAGCGCGGCCAGCGCCGCCACCCGGTGGTCGGCACGCTGCCGCACGATGTCTTGAGAGGTAAGGACGTTCACGAGACGTACTCCCGCATCCGCTGCACCGCGGCGGTCAGCCGGGCGTCCACCGACAGCGCGGCGGCCCGGGCCACCGCATCGCCGGGCGCCAGGCTCGGGTCGGCTTCCAGGCTGACCCGGGACGCCGCACCGCGGCGCACCGCCTCGATCAGCTCCGGGCCACCGGCGCCGGTGAGGGTGGCGTGGTCGGCCGGGTTCAACCGGATCGTCACCGGCACCTCGTCCGGCAGCTCGGCCAGCACCCGGCGCACCGCGGCGGTCGCGGCCAGCCGGGGCTCGGAGAGCTCCTGGCCGAGCAGCGCCGCGGCCAGCTCGACGGCGGCGGCCAGCATCCGGTCGCACAGCTCGTCGGTCAGCTCCACCACGGTGGCGGTCAACCGGTCGGCGGCCGCGGTCACCGCGGTCACCGCGCCGCTGACCGCGACGGCCTGCCGCTCGGCAGCGTCCTGGCGTGCGATCCGAGCCTGCTCCGCCTCGATCGCCTGCCCGGCGGCGGCCTCGCGCAACCCCTGCGCCCAGCCCTGGGCGTAGCCGACCGCGCGGGCCTGCAGCTGGGCCTGGTCCAGCAGCTCCGCCGGCACGCCGCCGGCCAGCTCGAAGCCGGCCGGTTCAGCCAGCAGGCCGGTGTCAGGCAACGAACTCGTCCGCATCGCCGCGGGCCACCACGATCTGGCCAGACTCCTCGAGCTCGCGGATCACCCGGACGACCTCGCTCTGCGCCTCCTCGACGGCGTGCACCCGAACCGGGCCGAGCAGCTCGATCTCCTCGGCCAGGGTGGCCGCCGCCCGCTCGGACATGTTCTTCATGATCTTGTTGTGCACCAGCGGCGGCACGCCCTTGAGCGCGACCGCCAGGTTGGCCACCTCGACCTGGCGCAGCACCAGCTGCACCGCGCGGTCCTCCAGGTTGACCAGGTCCTCGAACAGGAACATCCGGCTGCGCACCTCGTCGGCCAGCTCCGGGTCGCGCTGCTCCAGGCCTTCCAGGATCAGCTTCTCGGTGCCCCGGTCGGCCCGGTTGATGATCTCCACCAGCGGCTGCACACCGCCCACCGCGGACAGGTCGGACGGCACCAGCAGGGTCGCCATCCGGCGTTCCAGGCTGGCCTCGATCTGGCTGATGATGTCGGGCGAGGTGCGGTCCATGGTGGCGATCCGGTGCGCCACCTCCGACTGCAGCTGCGAGTCGAGGCCGGCCAGCACCTTGGACGCGAGCGGCGCCGGCACGTGCGCCAGCACCAGCGCGATGGTCTGCGGGTGCTCGTCGGAGATGAAGTTCAGCAGCTGCCGGGCGTCGGCGTGCTGCAGGAACTTGAACGGCGGGTCGATCATCGTGGTCGACAGCCGGTCCAGGATCGCCCCGGCCCGGTTCTCCCCCAGCGCCGCCATCAGCAGCTCGCGGCTCTGCTCCATGCCACCGCGCACCATCGTGCCGCCGCTGGCCTGCAGCATGCCGAACTCCTTGAGCACCGCGGCCGAGATCTCGGGGCCGACATCGCCGGCCCGGGCGATCTCGGTGGCCAGGTCCTCGAGCTCGGCGTCCGACAGGTGCGACAGCACCCGGGCCGAGGCGGCCCGGTCCAGCTGCAGCACCAGGATCGCCGCCTTGCGCCGGCCGGTGAGGCCGCGGGTGAGGTTCTCGGCGGCCTCCGCCGGTTCCGCCTGGGCGGCGGCCAGCGGGGTGCCGATGGACGACACGGTGGCCAGGGTCTCGGCCATGTCAGCCCTCCTTCGAGTTCAGCCAGGTACGCAGCAGCCGGGCGACTTCCTGCGGTTCGCTGTCGGCCATCTCGGCCAGGTCGCGCTGCCGGGCCAGGTGGGTGGCCGCCTCGCGATTCTGCGGCACGATCTCCTTCGGCGCCGGCGGCAGCGAGTTGTCGTTGAGCGTGGAGAGGAACGCGTCCAGGTCGTCGTCGACCGGTTCCTCCCGGCGGCGCCGCCGGCCGAACACCAGGCTGACCACGATCACGATCAACACCAGCAGCACCACCGCGCCGGTCTTGATCAGCGAGATCAGCTGGGCCCGGCTCTTGGCCGCGGCGGCCGCGTCGGCCGCCTTCTTCGCCGCGGCCGCCGCGGCATCCGCCGCGCTGTGGTCGAACGGCTGCAGGCTGACGGTCAGCTGGTCGCCACGCTTCGGGTCGAGCCCGACCGCGTTGGCGACCAGGCTGCGCAACTGGGTCTGGTCCAGCTGGGCGGCGTAGTTCTTGTCGATCGCCACCGCGATGGTCTGCCGCCGGACGCTGCCCGGGGTGGAGTCGGTGGTGGTGGTGTCGGAGCCGTACGGGTTGTCCTGCACCGTGCTGCTGCTCTTGTAGCCGCCCGAACCACCCTTGGCGCCGCCGACCGGCGTCGGCGAGTTGGCACCGAGCACCCCGTTGCTGGTCGCTCCGCCGGGCGCCATGGTCTCGACCGAGGACGACACCGACACCGGCGGTCCGCCGCTGGCGTAGACCGGCAGGCTCGACACCTTGTGGGTCTTGTCGTAGTCCAGGTCGGCGTTGACGGTCACCGTGGCGTGGCCCGCGCCGACCAGCTGGTCGAGGATCTTCTGGGCGGCCGCGCTGGTCTGGTTCTGGTAGGCGGTGATGGCCTGGTTGCGGTCGTCGGCGGTGGCGCCGGTGGCGCCCTGGCCGGCCGCGGCCAGCACCCGTCCGGTGGAGTCCGAGACGCTCACCTGGTCGGGGGTGAGCTGCGGGATGCTGGACGACACCAGGTTCAGCACCGACTGCACCTGCCCCGAGGTGAGGGTGCTGCCCGGGTCCAGGGTGAGCAGCACCGACGCGGACGGCTTCTGGCTGCCGTCGTTGAACACGTCCTGCTGCGGGATGGCCAGGTGCACCGCGGCGTTCTGCACGCCGTTGATCGATTCGATGGTCCGGTCCAGCTCGCCTTCCAGCGCCCGCTGGTAGTCCACCTGCTGCTTGAACTCCGAGGTGGTGATGCCCTCCTTGTCCAGCAGGCTGTAGCTGGAGGTGGTGGACGACGGCAGCCCGGCCGCGCTCATCGCCAGCCGGCTGGAGTAGACGTCCTTGCTGGGCACCAGGATCTCGGTGCCGTTCGCGGCCAGCTGGTAGGGCGTCTTGTTGGCGTTCAGCTTGTCGATGATGCCGCTGGCATCGGTCGGCGACAGGTTGGTGAACAGCGGCGCGTAGCTGGGCTTGGCCGCCCAGCTGGAGAAGGCGAAACCGCCGACGACGAGGGCCAGCGCGGCGGCGATGGTGACCGCCTTCTGACCCGGAGTGAAGGCGAGGAAGCCGCGCCAGAAGCGCTGCACGGTGGCCATGATCTTCTGCTGCATGGGTTAGGCCTGCATTCCCATGATCTGGTTGAAGGCGTCGATTCCCTTGGTGCGCAAGGTGGTTGCCAGCTCGGTGACCAGCGACGCCTGGGTGGCGGCGATCGTGTAGTCGTGGATGTCGGTCAGGTCGCCGGTGGCGGCCTTGATCGCGAGCGAGTCGGCCTTGTCCTGGGTCGACTGCACCTCGTTGATGCCCTTGGACAGCATCGAGCCGAAGTCGGCGCCGGTCGCGGACGGGGCGGCCGCGGCGTCGGTGCCGGCAGCCGGCGGGGTGGGCAGCACGGGCAGGGCAGCGCTGATCGCGCTGATCGCGGGCACGGTCATCTCAGTGGTTCTTTCCGATGTTGATGGCGGCTTCGTAGACGTCGCGGGCCCGGTCGACGACGGCGGCGTTGGCCTGGAAGCCGCGCTGCGCCATGATCAGGTTGCCCATCTGCTCGCCCATGTCGATGTCGGGCAGCCGGACGTAGCCCTTGGCGTCGGCCAGCGGGTTGCCCGGCTGGTAGGTGACCCGGCCGACCGGGCTGCTCTTGAGCAGGTCCTTCACCTCGACCCCGCCACCGGTGCCGGTGCCGTCGTCCGGGATGTCGGAGACCGCGAGGTACGAGGCCTGGAAGGCCGCCCCGGAGGTCGGCTTGACCGTGTTGACGTTGGCGATGTTGTTGGCCAGCACGTCCAGCCAGCTGCGCATCGTCGACAGCCCGGTGCCGGAGGTGTTGATCGCCGAGAAGATGGACATCGGCGTCAGCCCTTGATCACGGTGTCGAGAAGGCTGAACTTGGCCGAGACGGCGCCCGAGAGCAGCGAGTACTGCATCTGGGTCTTCTCGTCGTTGACCACCTCGGTGTCGAGGTTGACGTTGTTGCCGTTCACGCCGGGAGTGTCACCGGTCGGCGTGAGGCTGACCTCGGCCGCGGCCGGATCGCCGGCGGCCACCGCCGAGCGCAGGCTGTCCTCGAAGGAGAGCGAGCTGGCCGAGAAGTTCGGCGTCTCGAGGTTGGCGATGTTGTTGGCGCTCACCCGCTCGCGCTGAGCCAGCGCGGACAACGCGGTATTGAGCGTGACGGACGCGATGTCGTCGAGCACGGTCGGCAAAACCTTCCCGCAAGAGGGTGTCGCCGGTCCGTGGCAGATCTGGGTGAGCGATCCGTGCTCAGGCTTCCCATCGGCCGTGTCTGTTCTGAGTTAAGTTACTCAGTGAAATCACTTAATTACGGACTGATGCTGTCAGGCGCCGATCAAGTACAGGGCGCTGAGCAAGTACAGGTGCAGAGCAAGTCAGGCGCGGAGCAAGTCAGGCGCGGAGGTCGAGCAACTGCGGCATCGGCACGGGCGGCACCACCGGACGGGTCCGCACCGCCGGCGGGGCGTTGCGCAGCTCGGTGGCCAGCGCCGCGGTCAACCGCTGCTGTTCGGCCAGCAGCTGCTGCGCCCGCAGGACCAGTTCGGCCGGGATCGGCGGTAACGCCGGCGGATGCCAGGGCCGGACCGGCGCCAGCAGCTCGCCACGGCGCAGCCCCTCGGCCAGCAGCGCGGTCTCGGTCTCCAGTTCGGCCAGGACCTCTTCCCAGGTAGCCGGCGGCCGGCTAGCCAACGCGCACCACGGCGGGTGCGGTTTCGTCCCCGGCCGCGAGTTGCTCGGCGGCCTGCTGCCAGGTGGTCCGCAGGTCCGACACGATCCGGCTGACCAGCGCCAGCCGGCCCGGCCGCGATTCACCGCTCTCGGCCATCAGCTCACGCAGCAGGTAGCCGTACAGGCCGGCCAGGTCGGCGGCACCGGCCCAGGCGTTCTGGTCGAGGCTGCCGAGCAGTTCGGCGACGATCTGCTGCGCGTGCTGCAGGTGGTCGCGCGCTGCCGGGTCACCGGCGTCCTGGGCCGCCTGGGCGCGCTGGACATCCAGCCACAGCCGGTCGTAGAGCAGCACGATCCGGCGGGCCGGAGTGGCGGTGGCGACCGCATCGGCTAGGTAGCGCGCTCGCGCTGCGTCGACCGGCACGTCCATCATCTCCCTACGGTGCGGCTCTTACAGGCTGAATCGGCAGGTTCAGCTGGACTTTGAGCTCGAGCTCGAGCTCGAACCGGTCGCCGAGTTCAACGCCTGGGTCAGCCAGCTCGAGGTCGACTGCAGCTTCTGCAGCGCGACCTCCATCGCGGTGTACTTGGCCTGCAGCGCGGTCTGCTGGTCGGCCAACCGGGTGTCCCAGTCGGAGATCTCCTTGTTCAGGTTGGAGACCTGGGCGTTGCCGGAGTTGATCAGCGGCGCGACCGTCTGGGTGGAGGCGTTCAGCGCCAGGCTGGACAGCGAGTTGGCGAGCCCGGAGGCCTTGGTCTGGATACCGGCCGGGTCGCTGGCATAGCTGGCGGCGAAGGCGGTGGCGTCGAAGGCCAGGGTGCCGGTCGAGGTCAGCTGGACACCCAAGCCGGCGAAGCTCTTGCCGGACGCGTCACCGTGGCTGATGCTCGACAGCACTTTCTGGGTGAGCGCGTTCAGCTGGTAGTTGCCTTCCAGCACCGCGCCCTTGCCGGTGTCGGCGTTCAGCTCACCGAGCAGCGAGTTGGCCGCGTCCACCATCGCCTTGACCTTGTCGCCGATCGCGCTGGAGTCGCTGCCCACCGAGACGGTGACGCCGCTGGCGACCGCGCCGACGGTGAACGTCACTCCCGGCACCACGTTGTTGAAGGTGTTGGTGCTGGACGAGACGGTGTAGCCGCCGGCACTCGGGTTGCCCACCGCGATCCGGGCGTCCTGCGCGGTGACCAGGGTGCTCGGCGCGGTGTCGAGGCCGGCGATGCTGAACGAGCCGGCGACGCCGGTCGCGCTGGCGGTGAACTGCAGCACCTGGCCGCCGTCGGTGTTCACCACGGCGGCCCGGACGCCGAGTCCGGCGCTGTTCACCGCGGCCGCCACCCCGCTGGCGCTGCCGTCGGTCAGGTTGATGTGGTGCACGGCGCCGGCGTTGTCGGTGAGGTCGAGGCCGTTGGCCGGGGTGGACACCACGGTGCCCCCGCTGGGTACCGCCAGCGTGCTGACCTGCGCGGTCGCCAACTGCGTCACGTCGAAGGTGACGCCGCTGCCGGCGACCGCGGTCGAGGTGGTGGTGGCGATGACGGCCGGGTTCGACGAGCTGGCCTTGGTGGCGCCCCAGGTGCTGGCGCTGTTCACCGCGTCGGCCGCGGCCTGGAAGGCGGTCAGCTTGGAGTTGATCGCCTGGTAGGCCGAGACTACCCGCTGCTCGGTGGCGAGCTGGCTCTTCAGCGCGTTCTGCGGCGCCGCGGCAACCGCCATCAGCTGCGAGATGAGCGATGTCGTGTCGATGCCGGACGCAAGCCCGCTGATCGCGAACGAACCCACCTGCTGACCTCCGTTGGGAACTGCGGGCCTTTGGCCCGATCAGATAAAGCCCCGTAAAGACGTGCGCTCGGTCGTGATCGGGACGTCTGCAATCCCGATCACGACCGAGCAGTCCGTGCGACGGGCCGCGCCCGCCGGGTGGAGCACCGCCGCCGGCCGGAGCCGGCGGCGGGTCGAGCGGCTACTACTGGAGCAGCTTCAGGATGGCCTGCGGGGCCGAGTTCGCCTGGGCCAGCACCGAGGTGGCGGCCGAGGTGAGGATCTGCGCCTGGCTCATCGCCGTGACCTCCGTCGCCAGGTCGGCGTCGGTGATGTTCGAACGCGACGCGGTCACGTTCTGGATCGTGGTCTGCAGGTTGTTGATGGTGTACGACAGCTGGTTCTGGGTGGCACCGATCTGCGACCGGGAGGCCGAGACCGAGGCGATCGCCGCGTCGATGGTGTCGATCGCGGACTGCGCACCGGCGGTGGTGGAGACGTTGACGCCGTTGACGCCCAGGGTGGTCGAGTCCGACGAGGTCAGGCTCAGGGTCAGCTGCTCGTTGGCGCTGTTGTTCGCGCCGACCTGGAAGGTGCCGGCGTAGGTGCCGTCGAGCAGCTTGGTGCCACCGAACGCGGTGGTCTTGGAGATGTTGTCCAGCTGGGTGTTCAGGTTGGTGATCTCGGACTGGGCCGCGGCCTGGGCGGCGGAGTCCTGCGAACCACCGTTGGCGGCCTGCACGGCCAGGTCACGCTGGCGCTGCAGGATCTGCTGCACCGTGTTCAGCGCACCGTCGGCGATCTGGGCGACGTTGGTGCCGTCCTGCGCGTTGCGCACCGCCTGGGTGAGGCCGTTGATCTGCGAGGTCAGGCCCTGGCTGATCGACAGGCCGGCCGCGTCGTCGGCGGCCTTGTTGATGCGCAGGCCGCTCGACAGCTTCTCGAACGCGTCCTGCAGGTTGGCCTGGTTGGCCGACAGGTTGCCGTAGGCGTTGAGGGCGCCGACGTTGGTGTTGATGCGGAGACTCATGGTGTTTCCTCCTGAAACGTTTCGAGTCAGTTTCTTCCCAGCCGCGGGGGTGCCGCTGGGACCCGTTCCATCCGTGGATCGGTTCGTATGTAGTTTCGGCAGTGGCGGATGGGACTTGAGAGATTGCCGGGATAAATAAGGGGCTTTCCCCGGCAAGCCCGACTATTCAGTTAAGCGATGGACGTGTGGCTGGCCGCCTTGGCGGCCGGGGTGATGTCGCCGAACACGTTCGACATCTGCAGCCGGCTGGCCAGGTTGCCCCGGGCAGCCACCGCCGCGGCGTAGCTGGCGATCTTGGCGCCGGCCCGGCCGGTCGGCTCGGGAGCCGGGACGGCCTCCGGTGCCACCGCGGACATGCCGTGCCGGAGCAGCTTCAGCGCCTCGGCCCGCAGCTGCGAGATGCGCGACTCGGTCACGCCCAGCTCGGCGGCGATGTCGGCCATCTGGCGCTGCTCGAAGAAGTAGGCCCGCACCACGTGCCGCAACCGTTCCGGCAGCTCGGAGATCGCGTCATGCAGGTAGCCAATCTGCTCGCGGTCGATGACCAGCTGCTCGGGGCCGCGCTGCGCGTCCGGCACCATGGCGGCGCCGGTCTCCGGCGCGAAGCCCTGCAAGCTCAGCACGCTGGCCCGGTGCACGTCGGCATCGATGCTGCCGAGCTCGGAGACGCTCACCCCGAGCACCTCGGCCACCTCCTGCGGCCGCGGCGAGCGGCCGAGGCTGACCGACAGCTGGTTGCGGGCCGCCTCCACCTCGCGGGCACGTCCCCGCACCGACCGGCTGGCCCAGTCCATCGAGCGCAGCTCGTCGACCAGGGCGCCGCGGATCCGGATCGCCGCGAATCGCGCGAACGGCACCCCGCGCGCCTCGTCGTAGCTCTGCGCGCTGAGCACCAGCGCGGCCATCCCGGCCGAGGTGAGGTCGTCCCGACCGATGTGGGCCGGCAGCCGGGTCATCGTCTCGCGGACGATGTGGCCGACCAGGGCCAGGTTCTCGCGAACCAGGGCTTCCACGGTCGCGTCGCACGCGGGCTTGGTGCCGGCGGCCTGCTGGCCGGCGTTGGCCGTCGAGGTGGTCTGCATCGAATAGCTCATCTCTGGCAGGGGCTCACTGGTGGTTCAGTGGGTTGTGCCTTGACGTTAGGTTTCTGCTAGGTCCTGTCCTAACAGGGGCTTAATGTATTGCCTGCGTTAAGGCTTGCATACCCAGAGTGATGTGATCTGCATCACAACCGCTTCAGCGGTGCGTGTCCCTGCTTGGCTGCAAGCGCCCGTCGGCGCTAGAGCCAGGTGCCCGTTTGGCCCCGTCCGGCGTGGTTCAAGTACCCGCCTCGGCTGCCGATCTTCTCCTTGTACCTGAGAGGAGTCGTGAGGTAGTCAGATGATGACGACTACGGGAAGTACATCGATGGGGTTCGCCGAGGTTTCGACGATGCTGTGGCGGGAGCGTGACGCGCTCCAGTTGCTGCTGTTCAAGCTGGTCACCGAGCAGCTGATCGTCAGTTCCGGCAACACTCGATGGCTCTCTCAGGCCAACTCCGAAATCGAGTTCGCCCTGGAACAACTGCGTGGCACCGAGGTGCTGCGGGCGGCCGAGACCGACGCCATCGCCGACGAGCTCGGCCTGCCGGCGCCGATCACGCTGGCCCAGCTGGAGGCCGCGGCCGACGAGCCATGGGCGACGCTGTACGGCGAGCACCGGCGCGCGTTGCTCGAGCTGATCGCCGAGGTGGAGCAGGTCGCCGGTGAGAACCGCGCGCTGCTGACCGCCGGCGCCCGGGCGGTGCGCGAGACGCTGCTGTCGGTCTCGCAGACAGTACGTACCTACAACGCCAGCGGCGCCGCGAGCAGCACCGAGACCGGCCCGCTGCTGATGGACGAGCAGGCATGAGCACCTTCTCCGGACTCACCGACGCGCTGACCGCGATGAACGCCGCCCGCTACGGGCTGGACGTCACCGGCCAGAACATCTCCAACGCCAACACCCCCGGTTACGTCCGGCAACGAGCCGACCTCGCCGAGGCCGGGCCGGTGCCCGGGGTGGCGGCGCTCTACGCGACCCAGCACGCCGACAGCACGGCGACCGTGTCCGGCACCTCCCGCCTCAACGATCCGGTGATCGATATGCGCGCGCGTAGTGAGCACAGCCGCAACGGCTACCTGCAGACCGGCGCCAGCACCCTGTCGGGGGTCGAGGACCTGTTCCCCGAGCCGAGCGACACCGGGCTCTCCGAACAGCTCAACGACTTCTGGAACTCCTGGGCCTCGGTGGCCAACCACCCCGGTGACGAAGCGGCCCGCGACGTGGTGCTGCAGAAGGCGACCGCGTTGGCCGGCACCCTGAACGAGACCAGCGCCGCGCTCGGCCGGCTCAGCCAGTCGCTGTCCATCAGCGCCAACTCGACGGTCACCCAGGTCAACACCGCCACCGGCGAACTTGCCCAGTTGAACGGGGCAATCGCGATCGGCACGGCGACCGGAGCGGTGGACAACCAGCTGCTCGACCAGCGTGACAGCCTGCTCATGCAGCTGTCCGACCTGGCCGGTGCGCAGGCCACCCTGAACCCGGACGGCACCGCCACGGTGACCATCGGCGGCCAGCAGGTGGTCAGCTCGACCACCGCCACCGCGGTCGGCATCGACCCGAGCAACCAGTTGCTGGTCGGCGGCACTCCGGCCGGGACTGCCGGCGGGGCGTTGCAGGGCCAGCTGGACGGGCTGACCACCACCCTGCCGAACTACCAGGCCCAGCTCGACGCGGTCGCCGGTGCGCTTGCCAGCACCACCAACTCGCTGCAGACCGGCGGTTACGACCTGTCCGGCGCCCCCGGCGCCCCGCTGTTCGCCGGCAGCACCGCCGGCACCATCTCGGTCGCCATCACCAACCCCAGCCAGCTGGCCGCGTCCGGCAGCCCGGGCGGCAACCTCGACGGCTCGGTGGCGCTGGCGATGTCGCAGCTCGGCACGGCGCCGTCCGGTGCCGACGCCAGCTACCGGTCGATGATCGGCGCGCTGGCCACCGACTCGCAGCGGGCCAGCCAGCAGGCCGCGGTGCAGCAGGCCGTCACCACCAGCGTCGACAACCTGGCCGACTCGTCGGCCGGCGTCAGCATCGACGAGGAGACCACCAACCTGCTCACCTACCAGCGGGCCTACCAGGCCAGCTCCCGGGTGCTGACCACGGTGGACGAGACCCTGGACACCCTGATCAACCACACCGGAACGGTGGGTCGATAACCGATGATGCGGGTAACCGAGGGATCGACCAGTCGCGGCTCGCTGATCGGGTTGCAGGCCAGCGCGTCCCGGCTCTCGTCGCTGCAGCAGCAGCTGTCGTCCGGCCGGCAGATCACCAAGCCGTCGGACTCCCCGACCGGGACGGTGAACGCGCTGCAGCTGCGGTCGCAGCTCAAGCAGATCGCCCAGTTCCAGGCCAACGCCACCGACGCGCTCGGTTGGCTGACCACCGTGGACAGCACCTACACGAGCATGAGCGGCCAGCTGCAGCAGGTGCGCACCCTGGTGATACAGGGTATGAACACCGGCACCGGCAACACCACCTCGAACCAGGCGCTGGCCGAGCAGGTCGACCAGGCCCGGGCCTCCCTGCTGTCGCGGGCCAACTCCAGCTACCTGGGCCGTCCCGTCTTCGGCGGCACCACCGCCGGCTCGGTGGCCTTCGACAGCAGCGGCAGCTACGTCGGTGACACCGGGACGGTGAGCCGCACCGTCGGCCCGAACACCACGGTCGACCTGAACACCCCGGGCACCACCCCGTTCGGGCCGAACGGCAGCAACCTGTTCGACCTGATGTCGACCATCTCGAGCGACTTGCGGAGCAATCCAGGCAACCTGGGCGCGGACCTGACCGCCCTGGACAGCAGGATGCAGGCGATCACCAACGACCAATCCCTGGCCGGCGCTAAGTACTCGAGGATCCAAGGCGTGCAGACGACCAGTAACACCGACACCATCCAGCTGAAGTCCCAGCTGTCGGACCTGCAGGACATCGACCTGGCGGACATGGCCGTCCAGGTCAGCTCTGCCAATGCCGCCTACCAGGCGGCGTTGGCCACCACCGCGAAGATCAGCCAGATCTCTCTCCTGGACTTCTTGAGGTAGCCGTGACCAGCACCCTGTTCGAGCGGCCGGCCACGCTGCCGGCCCAGATCACCTTCACCGCGCCGATCCCCGGCTTCGAGGCCGAACGCGAGTTCGACGTCGCCGCCCTGGACGCGCACGGCGTGCTCTACACGCTGCGGTCCCGGCGGACGCCCGGGCTGCGGTTCGTGGTAGCAGCCCCCGGTCGGTTCTTTCCCGACTACAAGCCGTCGCTGATGCCCGCCGACGTGGCGGCGCTCGGAGTGACCGACGGTGACGAGGTGCTGCTGCTGGTGGTGGTGACGGTGACCGACTCGATCGCCGACGCGACCGCCAACCTGCTGGCGCCGATCGTGATCGCCGCCGAACGTGGCACCGCCGTGCAGTTGGTGCTTCCGGATGTGGATCTGCCCCTGCGCGCACCGTTGCTGCCCCGGGCAAGCTAGCGTTGGGGCGGGACAAACCGTCCCGCTCTTATTGCGCTGTGCTTGCGGGAGCGTGTCTGTGCTGATCTTGACCCGTCGGGTGGGCGAAAGCATCGTCGTCGGCGACGACATCGTGCTCACCGTGTTCGAAGTCCGCGGCGACGCCGTCCGGATCGGCATCGACGCGCCCAAGTCGGTGCGGGTGAACCGCAAGGAAGTCTATGAAGAGATCCAGCGGTCCAACGAGCAGGCGGTCTCGACCTCGGACGACGCGCTGGACGCGCTGCGCAACGCAATCGACGACAGCCCCTGACGAGCGCTGATTTCGCCGGTATCGTCGTCGCCGCGGCCGGTATCGTCGTCGCCGCGGCCGGACCCACGAGCCGTGAGCCCACTTCCCACTCCTGAAATGCCCACGGTGAACCATGACCCGGATACCCGAACTGGGAACGGACATCCAGCTGCGCGACCAGCAGGGCAGCGGCCACCGGAGTTCGGTGCTGGCCGTCGACTTGGACTCCGGCACCCTCGAGCTGGCTGCGCCACCTGACCTGGCTGCTGATCAGCCGTTCCCGCCCGGCACCCGGCTGCTCGCGAGCTGGCCGGAGGACGGCGCCTACTGGGTGCTGCCGGTGTTGCTGGTAGAGGTGCGCGGTACCGGAGCGGATAGCCGGCTGGTGGCCGAGGCGACCGACGATTCCTGGCGCGAGGAGCGGCGGCAGTACGCCCGAACCAGCCTGAACGCCACCGTCGAAGTGGACTTCGAACTTGCCGACGAGGACGGCCGGCCCGGCCCGGCGGCGGTCCCGATCGACCTGATCGACCTGTCCGAGGTTGCGCTGCGAGGCATTGCGGCCGCCGACTACCGGGACTGGTTCCAGCCGCGGATCCCGGTCACGGTGCGGCTGACCGTGCCGGACGACCGGTTCGACATCCCGGCCGCGGTACTGCTGGCCAAACCCGCTGCCCGGCTCGACCTCGGCCTGGAGGTGGTCGTGTTGTTCGACCGTCCGGTGACCCGGGTCGAGGACCTGCGGCGGCACCTGGCCGCCGGCCAGCCGACCGAGGCCAGCGCCTGAGGCTCCGTCCCAGCGGCGGCTGCGGTCTGGCTACCGGGCTAGTGCCGGCTGGGGTCTGGCTACCGGGCTAGCGCCGGCTGGGGTCTGGCTGCCGGCTATCGCCGGCTGCGGCGCAGGTTGCGCACCACCAGCAGGGTGAACAGCAGACCGGTGCCGCCGAGCACCGCCATCCCGACCGGCGAGGTGGCCTTCTGCTTCAGGCTGGTCTTGGTCTGCTCCACCAGCCGCTGCGGCGCCAGCCGGTCGGCCAGCTCGTCGACGGAGCTGGCCAGCTTCACCCGTGCCTGTTCGAGCTCGGCCCGGATCTCGGCCGCATTCCGGTCTGCCACGCCACGCTCCTTCAGCTCCTACCCGACAACGCCGTCAGCCTAGCCGGAACCGAAGCCGGGGCTCGGTTTGGCTAACGGCGTTGCTGGATATGGTGTCGGCATGACGCAACGGCTGGCGGTCGGCGACACCGCTCCGGAGTTCTCCCTGCCCGACGCCGACGGCAACGAGGTACGGCTGGCCGACCTGCGCGGCCGACGGGTGATCGTGTACTTCTACCCGGCCGCGGCCACCCCGGGCTGTACCAAGCAGGCCTGCGACTTTCGGGACACCCTGGCGAGCTTCACCGCCGAGGGCTACGCGGTGCTCGGCATCTCGCCGGACAAGCCGGCGAAACTCGCGAAGTTCCGGGACAACGAGGGGTTGACCTTTCCGCTGCTGTCCGACCCGGAGCGCACCACGCTGGAGGCCTACGGCGCCTACGGCGAGAAGAAGATGTACGGCAAGACGGTGACCGGGGTGATCCGGTCGACCTTCGTGATCGACCCGGACGGCAAGATCGAGGTGGCTCAGTACGGCGTGAAGGCGACCGGCCACGTGGCCAAGCTGCGCCGCGATCTCGGCCTGGACGCCGCCTGACCCGGCCGGCTGGGTAGGCTGGCCGCGTCCCGACCGGGCACGTCGTCCGGACCGGCGGCAAGGGGCCGTAGCCCAATTGGCAGAGGCACACGGTTTAGGTCCGTGCCAGTGGGGGTTCGAGTCCCCCCGGCCCTACTTTTTCGCCACCAGCCGGTGCAAACGCAATCCGCCCGGAGCGGTGGCACCGAAGTACCGGTATGCAGCCGGACCCAGCGTCGTCGCCGACCGCCGTCGGGCGGTGCCTACGATGACCAGCATGCGCTTCGAGCGGGCCGCCGGTGGCGAGCCGGATAACCCGGCCGTACCGAACCTCGAAGAGCTGCTCGCCCGGTCGGCCCGCGGCGATGAGCAGGCCTTCGCCAAGCTCTACGACCTCACCTCGTCCCGGATCTACGGCATGGTGCTGCGAGTGGTGCGGGACGCCGCCCAGTCGGCCGAGGTCACCCAGGACGTCTACCTGGAGGTGTGGCGGCAGGCCGCCCGGTTCGACCCGGCCAAGGGTGGGGTGCTCCCCTACCTGCTGATGATCGCGCACCGGCGGGCGGTGGACCGGGTGCGGTCGGCGCAGGCCGCGGCGGTCCGGGATGACAGGTACGCGACGCTGGCCGAGGAGCGGCCGTACGATGCGGTCGCCGAACAGGCCCAGACCAGCCTGGAGGCTCAACGGGTCCGCCGGGTGCTGGACGGGCTGACCGACGCCCAGCGCGAGGCGATCAGCCTGGCCTACTTCGGCGGGTACACGCACAGCGAGGTGGCCGAGTTGTTGAAGCTTCCGCTCGGCACCGTCAAGACCAGGATTCGGGACGGCCTGATCAGGCTGCGGGATGCGTTGGGGGTGGCGTCATGACCGACGAGTTGAACGTGCTGGCCGGCGCCTACGCGCTGGACGCGCTGGACCCGGCCGAGCGGGCATTGTTCGAGGAGCACCTGGCCGGTTGCGAGCGGTGCGCCGAGGAGGTGCGCGGCATGCGCCAGACCGCCGCCGAGCTCAGCCTGCTGACCGAGGTGGCCCCGCCGCCGCAGTTGCGGGAGAAACTGCTGGTCGAGGTGTCCCAGGTTCGTCCGATGCCGCCGGTGGTCGACAACGTGCTGGCGTTGCGGCGGGCCCGAGTGGCCCGTTCAACCTGGCAACTGGTCGCGGCCGCCTGCGCGCTGGTCGCGTTGGTGCTCGCCGGCTGGGGTTACGACCAGCATCAGGCGGCCGACCGGGCACGTACCGCACAGGCCGCGGCCCAGCGTTCGGCGTTGGCCTCGCTGCTGGCCGAGCCCGGCGTCACCGCCACCACCAGCGCGCTCAGCCGCGGATCGGGCACAGTCATCTACTCCCCCGGCGACCACCGGATCGTGCTGCTCGGCCGCGGCCTCGAACCGCTGCCGGCCGGCAAGACGTACCAGCTGTGGATGCTGCCGGCGACCGGCAAGGCGGTCTCGGGTGGCACCTTCCGCACCGACGCCCGGGGCGACGTCGACTACCAGGTGCACGGTGACCTGGCCGGTTTCGCCAAGATGGGCATCTCGGTGGAGCCGGCCGGCGGATCGGTGCAGCCGACCGCGTCGACCGTGCAGGTGATGAACCTGTAGCAGGCCGGTTACGGTAGCGAGGTGCCCGCCCGGATCGATCTGAACGCCGACCTCGGTGAGGGCTTCGGCCGGTGGACCGCCGGCGATGACGAGGCGCTGCTGGCGGTGGTGACCAGCGCGAACGTGGCCTGTGGCTTTCACGCCGGCGACCCGATGATCATGCGACGGGTATGCGAGCGGGCGGTCGCCGCCGGCGTCGCGATCGGCGCCCAGGTCGCCTACCGCGACCTGGCTGGTTTCGGCCGGCGCCGGATGGAGGTCGAGCCGGCTGAGCTGGCCGCCGATGTGCTCTACCAGCTCGGCGCGCTGGACGCGTTCGCCCGGGCGGCCGGCGACCGGGTGCGCTACCTGAAGCCGCACGGCGCGCTGTACTCGGCAGCCGCCGAGGACGCCGACCAGGCGGCCGGGATCGTCGCCGCACTGCTGGCCTGGCCCGAGCCGCTACCGGTGCTCACACTGCCCGGCTCGCAACTGCACCGGCAGGCCACGGCCGCCGGACTGCCCTGCCGGATCGAGGCATTCGCCGACCGCGCCTACCAGCCGGACGGCAGCCTGCAGTCGCGCCGGCAGCCCGGGGCGGTGCTGTCGGACGTCACCGAGATCATCGAGCGGGTCGACCGGCTGGCCCGTACCGGCGCGCTGACCGCGGTGGACGGCAGCGAGCTGGTCATCGAGCTCGACTCGCTGTGCGTGCACGGCGACACGCCCGGCGCGGTGGCGATCGCCCGGGCGGTTCGGGCCGCGCTGGAGCGCGGCGGCGTCGAGGTCGCGAGGTTCGCATGAGCCTGCGGGTGCTGCCGTACGGCGACCGGGCGCTGCTGCTGGAGCTGCGGTCCGAGGCAGCGGTGCTGCCGGTGCGCGATGCTGTGCTCCGGCTGGCCGAGCCGGCGATCACCGCGGTGGTGCCGGCGGCCCGCACCGTGCTGGTGGAGTTCGATCCCGGTGCCGGCATCGCCGAACGGGTCAGCCAGCTGCTCACCGAGCTGCGGGTGGCGGCCGGCGACGCCGGCTCGCCGGCCAGCCCGGTCGAGCTGCCGGTGCGCTACGACGGCGCCGATCTGGCCGAGGTCGCGGCAGTCGCCGGGCTTGCCGTGGACGAGCTGATCGCGCTGCACAGCGAAGCCGAATACACCGTGCTCTTCTGCGGATTCTCCCCCGGCTTCGGGTACCTGACCGGGCTGCCGGAACGGCTCCGGATGCCCCGGCTGGACGCCCCGCGGCGGTCGGTGCCGGCCGGCTCGGTGGCCATCGCGGACGGTTTCGCCGGCGTCTACCCGCGCGCCTCGCCGGGCGGCTGGCGGCTGCTCGGCCGGACCGATGCGGTGCTGTTCGATCTCGACCGGGAGCCCCCGGCGTTGCTGACGCCCGGCACCCGGGTGCGGTTCCGGCCGCAATGATCGGCCCCGCGATCGGCCCCGCGATGATCGGCCGCCCGTGATCGAGGTGCTGGCCGCCGGCCCGCTGGCGACCGTGCAGGACCTGGGCCGTCCCGGCTACCAGCCGCTCGGGGTGGGCCGGTCCGGGGCGGCTGACCGGTCGGCGCACCGGCTGGCCAACCGGCTGGTCGGCAACCTCGAGACAGCGGCCACCGTCGAGATCACCCTCGGGGGGCTGTCGATCAGGTTGCTGGCGCCGGCCACCGTGGCCCTGACCGGGGCGCCGTGTCCCGGCGGCCCGGCCTGGAACGCGCCGGTCAGCCTGCCGGCCGGCAGCCGGGTTTCCCTGGCCGCCCCGGCTGCCGGGCTGCGCAGCTATCTGGCGGTGCGCGGCGGCTTCGCGGTGCCGGCGGTGCTCGGTTCCCGCTCCACCGACCTGCTGGCTGGCCTCGGCCCGCTCGCCCTGGCGGCCGGCGTCCGGCTGCCGGTCGGCGCCGAGGTGGCGGGCGAACCGGCGGGCGAGCCGGCTGCGCCCCGGCCGGTCCGGTCCGGCCCGGTCCGGGTGCTGCCGGGGCCGCGTCAGCACTGGCTGGACGACCCGGCCGAGCTGTACGGGCAGGTGTGGACGGTGCGGCCGGACAGCAACCGGATCGGGATCAGGCTGGCTGGCCGTCCGGTGCGGCGCCGGGCTGGTGAGCTGCCCACCGAGCCGACGCTGCCCGGCGCCATCCAACTGCCGCCGGACGGGCTGCCGATCATCCTGTTCCGGGACGGCCCGGTGACCGGCGGCTATCCGGTGGTCGGGGTGCTGGCCGAAGCCGAGCTGGACCGGATCGGCCAGCTCCGGCCGGGTGATGCGGTGCGACTGAGCAGCCTCAGCTGACCTTGCCCTCGGTCCGGATCGGGCGGCCGACCGAGGTGATGCACTTGCCGTTGTCGAGGTCCCACTTCCAGCCGTGCATCTGGCAGGTCAGCACGCCGTCCTCGACCCGGCCGAACCGGGTCAGGTCGGCCTTCAGGTGCGGGCAACGCCGCTGGATGGCGTAGCCGCCGAGCACTATCGTCTCGTCGTCGTTGGCAGCCTCGGCGAAATAGCCCTCGGCGTAGTTCAACCGCTCCTCGGACAGGCACTTGAAGAAGGTGTAGACGAACTCGTTGTACGGCCCGATCCGGGTGGCGGTGAACCGGCAGGAGAGGAACAGCGAGTTCACCCAGTCGATCTCGTGGATGTACACCAGGTGCTCGAGGTAGCTCCGCTTGGTCTGGAACCGGTAGCGCACCTTCTCGCCGTCGTACGGGCGCACCTCCCGGGCGACGAAGTCCAGGATGAAGTCGATGTCCCCGCGCTCGGGGTCGGCGGCGGTGAACCGCACCCCGCCGTTGATGCCGGCGGCCATCTGGTTGGCCTGCTGCAGCAGCGGGGTGAACCAGTCGGTGATCTCGGTGAGCAGGTCGAGCTCCGGATGTGCCCAGGTCTGCCGCTCGGCCTCGACCTCGGGCAGCCGGCGGTCGCGCATCTCGATCAGGTACGCGGTCTTGTCGGCGAAGAGCTTCTCGACCTCGGCATCCGGCATCGGATGCTCGACCGGGCAGCCAGGCTCGTCGAGCCGGGCCACCGAGCCCGGCAGCAGCAGCCGGCCGTTGTCATGCCCCCGCTCGGCCAGCCAGTCCAGGTACACCTGCTGGTCGGGGAAGATGTTGGATTCGTCGCCGAAGATGTCGTTGAAGCCCCACAGCTCGTCGTCGAGGAAGCACGGTGGCCCGGCGGTGGGGAAGACGTACTCGGCGTGCAGGTCGTCGATGTAGCGCAGGCTGCGGTCGAACTGGCGCTCGCGCTTGGTGGCGCCGAGGGCCTGCTTGGCCCGCTTCGGCAGGTCGTAGACCATCGGGAACCAGATCGCGCCGGAGAACTGCAGCAGGTGCGCGTCCACCTTGCCCAGCGCGGCGAACGGGGTCAGGTCACCCGGCCGGGCGTCGTTCTGGTTGAGCACGGTGTGGGTGCCGTCCGACAACCAGAGTGACGAGTCGCCGATCGGGCCGTCGGTGGGCGAGTCCAGCGAGTCGATCATCACCTGCAGGCCGTCCACGTCGACCACCTCGCGGTTGGCCGGCTTCACGAACGAGCTGAAACCGAGCTCGCGCAGCTGGTCCTCCAGCTCCGAGGTCGGGAAGGTGGGCAGCAGCACGGTCGCCTTCTTGCTGACGTACCGCTTCAGGTGCGCCGGGTCGAAGTGGTCGTGGTGCAGGTGTGAGACGAACAGGTAATCGGCCTGGCCGATCCGGCCCCAATCGAGTTGGGAGTTGTCCGGGAACGGGAACCACGACCCGAAGTAGGCGGGGTTCACCCAGGGATCGGTGAGCACGCTGCCGTACTTCGTCTCGATCAGCACGCTGGCGTGCCCCAGGCCGGTCAACCGCATAGAACGTCCATCCTCTTTGCTTCAATGCTGAGCCGTACCCACGGTAACCGCTTGCGACCGGCCGGCCTAAGCGCCCCGGACGGGCTGCTGTCCCGGGGCCATCCCTGGGTCAGCCGGCCAGCACCGCGAGCAGCTCGGGCAGCAGCGCCTGCAGCGCCCGGCCGCGGTGGCTGATCTCGTCCTTCGTCTCCGACGGCAGCTCGGCGCTGGTCTCGGAGTAACCGTCCGGCACGAAGATCGGGTCGTAACCGAAGCCGTTGCCGCCGCGTGGCTCGCGCACCAGCCGGCCTGGCATCACTCCCTCGCGGACGATCTCCCGGCCGTCCGGGGTGACCAGCGCGACCGCGCAGAGGAAGCTGGCGGTCAGCCGCTCGTCCGGGGTGTCCGCCAGCTGGTCGAGCACCAGGTCGAGATTGGCCTGGTCGGCGCCGGGCAGCTTGCCGCCGTCTGGCGCAACCGCGGACCGGCCGGACCAGCGAGCCGACAGCACACCCGGCATGCCGTTGAGCGCGTCCACCGCCAGGCCCGAGTCGTCGGCGACCGCGATCAGGCCGGTCTGCCGGGCCGCTTCACGTGCCTTGATCAGGGCGTTCTCGGCGAAGGTGGCACCCGACTCGGGGATCTCGTCGAACGCGGGCACGTCGTCCAGGCCGAGCACTTCGACGCTGACCTTGGGCTCGAGGATGCGGCGCAGCTCGGTGAGCTTCTTGGCGTTGCGGGTGGCCAGCACCAGCCTCGGCGTCGCCATACCTCAGCCCTCCCGCCGGGGCAGCTCGACCGCGAGCGCGGCCTGCTGGTGCTTGGCCAGTTCGGCGCAGCCGGCGACCGCCAGGTCGAGCAGCGCGTCCAGCTCGTCACGGCGGAACGGGACTCCCTCGGCGGTGCCCTGCACCTCGACGAACTCGCCGCCACCGGTGACCACCACGTTCATGTCGGTCTCGGCCCGGACGTCCTCGGTGTACATCAGGTCGAGCCGTGGTTCGCCGTCGATCACGCCGACCGAGACGGCTGAAACGGTGTTGACCAGCGGTTGCGGCTTGGCGAGGGACTTGCGGTCGGCCAGCCAGCTGACCGCGTCGGCCAGCGCGACGTAGGCACCGGTGATCGCCGCGGTACGGGTGCCGCCGTCGGCCTGCAGCACGTCACAGTCGATCGCGATCGAGTTCTCGCCGAGCGCCGACAGGTCGACCGCGGCGCGCAGCGACCGGCCGATCAGCCGGGAGATCTCATGCGTCCGGCCGCCGATCTTGCCGCGCACCGACTCTCGGTCGTTGCGGGTCAGGGTGGCCCGCGGCAGCATCGAGTACTCCGCGGTGACCCAGCCCAGGCCGCTCCCCCGCCGCCAGCGTGGCACCCCCTCGGTCACCGACGCCGCGCACAGCACCTTGGTGTCACCGAACTCGATCAGTGCCGAGCCCTCGGCGTAGGCCTGCCACTGGCGGGTGATGGTGATCGGACGGAGCTGATCGGCCGCGCGGCCGTCGGGACGGGTCATGCTGGCCAGACTAACCAGCGGCACCGACAGTTCCCTCGGCACCGACAGCGGCAGCGGCTACCGGGAAGAATGGCGGGTATGCGCAGCGAAACGGTGTCCATCCGAACCGGCAACCGACCGGCCGTGCACGACCTCACCACCGAGTGCGAGCGGTTCGTCGCCGGCGAGCGGGACGGCCTGTTGCAGGTGTTCGTGCCGCACGCCACCGCTGGCGTGGCGATCCTGGAGACCGGCGCCGGCAGCGACACCGACCTGCTCGCCGCCCTCGACACCGTGCTGCCCCGCGACGACCGGTGGCGGCACCGGCACGGTTCGGCCGGGCACGGCCGCGACCACGTGCTGCCGGCCTTCATCGCCCCCTCGCTCACGGTGCCGGTGCTGACCGGCCAGTTGCAACTGGGCACCTGGCAGTCGATCTGCCTGGTTGACACCAACGTCGACAACGCGGTGCGCGAGGTGCGGTTCAGCTTCCTGGCGGGCTGAGCGGGCGGGCTGCGCTGGCAGGCTGAGTAGCGGGTTGCGCTGGCGGGCTGACGCAGGACCTCAGCGGGTCGACAGCGAGGCGGTGAGCTCGTCCGGACGCATGCCGAGGAACCGCCTGGCCAACCGTTCGAACGGCTCGGCCGAGCCGGTGGCCTCGTACCGGTGCACCGGCTCGGCGGTCTCCGGGGCGAGCAGGTCGTTGGCGAGCAGCACCCGGTAGACGTCCTGGGCGGTCTCCTCCGCACTGGACACCAGCGTCACCTGCTCGCCCAGCACCACCGAGAGCAGCCCGGTCAGCATCGGGTAGTGGGTGCAGCCGAGCACCAGGGTGTCGATGCCGGCCTCGATCAGCGGGCTCAGGTACGACTCGGCCAGCCCGAGCAGTTGCCGGCCGCTGGTGATGCCGCGCTCGACGAACTCGGCGAACAGCGGGCAGGCGGCGGTGTAAACCTCCAGTTGCGGCGCGGCGGCGAACGCGTCCTGGTAGGCGCCGGATCCGATGGTGGCGAGCGTCCCGATCACCCCGACCCGGCCGTTGCGGGTGGCGGTGACCGCCCGCCGCACCGCCGGCCGGATCACCTCGACAACCGGGATGTCGTAGCGCTCCCGGGCGTCGGCCAGGCACGCCGACGAGGCGGAGTTGCAGGCGATCACCAGCAGCTTGACGCCGGACGCGACGAGCGAGTCCATCACTTCGAGCGAGTACTTGCGCAGCTCGGCCAGCGACAGCGGCCCGTACGGCGCGTGCGCGGTGTCGCCGATGTAGTGCAGCGACTCGTGCGGCAACTTCTCCAGCACCGCCCGGGCGACGGTCAGCCCGCCGACCCCGGAGTCGAACATCCCGATCGCGGTCACGGCAGCGCTACTCCCTCGGTTCGGCGGGGCTTGCGGCGGCGCGACCGGCGGCCGTGCAGCAGCCAGCCGAGCAGCACCCCGGTGACGAAGCCGGCCAGCTGGCTGCCCCAGAAGTTGTGGCCGGCCGAGTGCGGCAGCAGCCCGGCCAGCATGCCGGAGAACACGCACAGCACCGCCACGGCCATCGCGATCCAGACCAGCTTGCGGCCGAACCAGGCCCGGGCCAGCACGTACCCCAGCCAGCCGAAGATCACCCCGCTGGCGCCGACGATCACCCCGCTGGACGGCCCGGCCAGCCAGGCCACCACACCGCTCACCAGCCAGCAGGCGGCGGTGACCGCGGCCAGGTACCGCAGCCCGGAGATGAGCATCAGCCAGCCGAAGATCAGCAACGGGATCAGGTTGGCGGCCAGTTGCCCGGCGTCGGCGTGCAGCACCGGGCCCAGCACGATGCCGGTCAGCCCGTCCAGGTGCCGCGGCTTGATGCCGAACCGAAGCAGCCGGTGGTCCAGGGCGGCATCGACCAGCACGACCACCCAGAGCGCGACGGCGATCAGCACCATGAGCAGCGCCGCCCCCGGCGGCCGGCTGGGTCGCAGGCCGGGGCCGAGCCGGGTAGCGGCCAGCTCGGCACGGCGACGCCGCCGCCGGTCGGCCGGTAATCCGGGGGTGCTGCTCACGGTCGTCACGCTACCGGCGAGACCCGCCCGTTCGAAGCAGGCCGGGTGCAGTGCCGCGTCACGCCCAGAGCTGCCCTTCCAGCTGTTCCGCGGCCTGCTGCAGCGAGCCGGCGTAGGCCCCGGTCGACAGGTACTTCCAACCGCCGTCACAGACGGTGAACACCACGTCGGCGCGCTGGCCGGCCTTGGCCGCCTTGTCGGCGACGCCCAGCGCCGCGTGCAGGATGGCGCCGGTCGAGATGCCGGCGAAGATGCCCTCCTGCTCGACCAGGTCGCGGGTGCGGCGCAGCGCGTCGTAGGAGGTGACCGAGTAGCGCGAGGTCAGCACCGAGTCGTCGTAGAGCTCGGGGACGAACCCCTCGTCGATGTTGCGCAGGCCGTAGACCAGGTCGCCGTAGCGCGGCTCGGCGGCTACCACCTGGACGCCCGGCACCTTCTCGCGCAGGTAGCGGCCGGCGCCCATCAGGGTGCCGGTGGTCCCCAGCCCGGCCACGAAGTGGGTGATCGATGGCAGGTCGGCAAGCACCTCCGGACCGGTGCCGTGGTAGTGCGCCCCGGCGTTGGCCGGGTTGCCGTACTGGTAGAGCATCACCCAGTCCGGGTGCTGCTGGCTGAGCTCCTTGGCCAGTGCCACCGCCTGGTTGGAGCCGCCGGCCGCCGGTGACGAGACGATCCGGGCGCCGAACATCTCCAGCAGCTGGCGGCGCTCGGTCGAGGTGTTCTCCGGCATCACGCAGACCATGCCGTACCCCTTGAGCTTGGCGATCATGGCCAGCGAGATGCCGGTGTTGCCGGAGGTCGGCTCGAGGATGGTGCAGCCGGGCGTCAGCCGGCCGGCCGCCTCCGCCTCCGCGACCATCGCCAGGGCGGCCCGGTCCTTGACCGAACCGGTCGGGTTGCGGTCCTCCAGCTTCGCCCAGAGCCGGACCGCCGGCCCGTCCGGGCCTTCGGTCCAGCGGGGTGACAGCCTGGGCAACCCGACCAGCGGGGTGCCGCCGACCGCCTCGAGCAGCGAGTCGTAGCGGGCCATCGTCAGCGGGCGCCGCCGGCCACCGCGGGCAGGATGGTGACCGCGTCGCCGTCGGAGAGGCTGGTCTGCAGCGAGCCCGTGAACCGGACGTCCTCGTCGTTGACGTAGACGTTGACGAACCGGTGCAGCGAGCCGTCGTCGGTGATCAGCCGGCCCTTGAGCCCGGCGTGCCGGGTCTCCAGGTCGTCGAACAGCTCGGCGAGGGTGCCGCCACTGCCCGGAACGGCCTTCTCGCCGCCGGTGTAGCTGCGCAGGATGGTCGGAATCTTGACCTGAACGGCCATGGGTTACTACTCCTCGATCACATCGGGTGTCTTGACATGCGAAAGGCGTGCGAATACCAGAACGCGGTGAGCCGGATGGATACTCCGGTGCCGGCCGGTCAGGCCGACGGGTCAGCGACAGTCGTAACAGACCACGGCGACGGTGTGCCCGAGCAGCACCCGGCGGATCGGCAGCACGAACCGGACGGTCACGGCTCGACCACCTCCACCGGCTCCTCGGTCACCACGCCGTCAACGATCCGGTACGACCGGAAGTCGGCCACCGCCGGGTCGGCGGTGGAGACCAGCACGTAGTGCGCGTCCGGCTCCTGCGCCAGGTTGATGTCGGTACGCGACGGATACGCCTCGGTGGCGGTGTGCGAATGGTAGATGATCACCGGCTCCTCGCCGGCGTCGTCCATCGCGTTCCAGACCTTGAGCTGTTCCATCGAGTCGAACCGGTAGAACGTCGGCGAGGCGGCCTCGTTCAGCATCTCGATCACCCGCACCGGACGGTCCTGCCCGGCCGGTCCGGCGACCACGCCGCACGCCTCGTTCGGGTGGTCCCGCCGCGCATGCGCGACGATCGCATCCCGCACCTGGGCCGGCAGTCGTAACACGGTTGTCCACGATACCGGCGGTCGCCGAATCCGGCCGCTGCCCGGTGCCGCTACCGCATCACCTGGCTGACCAGCAGGTCCTGCACCGCACTGAGCCAGGAGTAGATGTTGGCCACCGGGTCGAGCGGGTCCAGCTCGGCCTCCTCGGTCACTTCCAGCCGCACCCCCAGGGTCAGCCGCAGGTCGTTGAGCACCCGCAGCCACCGGTCAGCGGCCTCGGTGTCGAGCGAGATGGTGCCGCTGCCGTCGGGGAGTTCGGCCCGGCACTGCTGCAGCCGGCCGGTCCGGGCCAGCGTCAGGTCGGCGGCCACCAGGTCCCGGAACTCGGCCGAGGCCGCGTCGTCGTCGGAGTAGCCGTCCGGAAAGAGCCGCTGCATCGCCGGGTCGTCCGGGCCGGCCTCGCTGAGCATCGCCGAGAAGTCGTCGATCAGGCCAGCCAGCAGGTGGGCCTCGCTGTCGGCCAGCTGCATCCGGAGCTCGTCGGCCCGGCGCCGGACCTTCACTGGTCGTGCTGCACGGTCGCCCACAGGCCGTACCCGTGCAGGGTCGCGGTGTCGCCCTCCATCCGCTCCCGCGGACCGGACGAGACCACTGCACGTCCCTTGTGGTGCACGTCGAGCATCAACTTGGTCGCCTTGTCCTTCGGGTAGCCGAACACTTGCATGAAGACGTGGGTGACGTAGGACATCAGGTTGACCGGGTCGTTCCAGACCACCGTGACCCAGGGACGGTCGGCCTCGGCGCGTTCGGCGGCCTGCTGGTCCGCGGCCGCCTCTCGCTGTGGGGTGACAGTCGGCGTTGACATGCCTCCATGGTGGCACGGATCTAGGAGTACGGATCGCTGGTGCAGGATGGGGGCATGGGTTCCGGTACCGGCCTGCTGACCGACCACTACGAGCTGACCATGCTGTCCACCGCGCTGGCCGACGGCAGCGCCGACCGCCGGTGCAGCTTCGAGGTGTTCGGCCGCCGGCTGCCCGACAGCCGCCGGTTCGGCGTGGTCGCCGGCACCGCCCGGCTGCTGACCGCGATCGCCGACTTCACCTTCGACGATGCCGAACTCGACGAGCTGCGCCGCACCGGGGTGATCGACGGCCGGTGTGCGGAGTTCCTGGCCGGCTACCGGTTCAGCGGTGACATCGACGGGTACGTCGAGGGCGAGCCGTACTTCCCGGACTCGCCGCTGCTCACGGTCACCGGCAGCTTCGCCGAGGCGGTGGTGCTGGAGACCCTGGTGCTGTCGGTGCTCAACCACGACTCGGCAATCGCCGGCGCGGCCGCCCGGATGGCGATCGCTGCCGGCGACCGGCCGCTGATCGAGATGGGATCCCGGCGCACCCACGAGCAGGCCGCGGTGGCCGCCGCCCGGGCCGCGTACCTGGTCGGCTTCACCGCCACCTCGAACCTGGCCGCCGGCGCCTGCTTCGGGGTGCCGACCACCGGCACCGCCGCGCACGCCTTCACCCTGCTGCACGACTCCGAGGACGCCGCGTTCGCCGCGCAGGTCGCCCAGCTCGGCGTCGGCACCACGCTGCTGGTGGACACCTACGACATCCGGCAGGGCATCGAGACGGCGATCAAGGTGGCCGGCACCGAGCTCGGCGCGATCCGGATCGACTCCGGCGACCTGGCGGTGATCGCCCGGCAGGCCCGCGACCAGCTGGACTCGCTCGGCGCCGAGCACACCAAGATCGTGGTCAGCGGCGACCTGGACGAGTTCGCGATCGCCGCGCTGGCCGCCGCCCCGGTGGACGCCTACGGGGTGGGCACCTCGGTGGTGGTCGGCTCGGGGGCGCCGACCGCCGGCCTGGTCTACAAGCTGGTGGAGGTGGACGGCCGGCCGGTCGCCAAGCGCAGCGAGCACAAGGCCAGCGCCGGCGGCCGGAAGCAGGCCTGGCGCCGGCACCGCGCTTCGGGCACCGCGACCGAGGACTTCGTGGTGCGCGACCCGGCCGCGTTCACCCCGACTGAGCTGGACCGGCCGCTGACGGTGCCGCTGATGCGCGCCGGTGAGCCGGTGCTCGACTTCGACCTGCACGCCGCCCGCGACCAGCACCGGCGGGCCATGATCGAGCTTCCCTGGGAGGCGCTGAAGCTGTCCCGCGGGGAGCCGGGACTACCGGTGACCCTGCTCTGAACTCAGGCTGCTGCTCAGGCTGTTTCCAGGTCGGTGAACCGGTACAGCGAGTGGCCGAAGCCGAGGATGTGCAGCACCGACTGCAGGAACGGGGACTCAGCGGACCCGGCAGCCACCTCGACCAGCGCGGTCCTGTTGTTGAAGGTGATGCCGAGGCCGGCCTGCTGCAGCATGTCCACGTCGTAGGGGCCGTCCCCGATCGCCACCGTCTGGCTGCGGGACGCGCCCACCTCGGTGGCGAACCGGCGCAGCGCCCGGGCCTTGCCCGGCCCGTCCATCAGCGGCCCGGTGAGCCGGCCGGTCAGCCGGCCGTCCACCACCTCGAGCTCGTTGGCGTCGGCGAAGTCGAGTTCCAGCTCCTCGGCCAGCCGTCCGGTCAGGCCGGTGTACGCGCTCGACACCACGCCCACCGCGTAGCCGAGCTGCTTGACCTCGCGCAGCAGTGACCGGGCGGCGGAGGTGATCGCCAGCCCGGCCGTCACCTCGTCGAGCTGGCTGACCGGCAGCCCGGCCAGCAACGCCAGCCGGGAGGTGAGCGCCTGGGTCGGCGACAGCTCCCCCTTGCGCACCGCTCCGACGATCGAGCGGGCCTCCGCCAGGGTGCCGGCCCGTTCGGCCAGCTGGTCGAGCGGGTCGGCGCAGGCCAGCGCCGAGTCGATGCTCAGCAGCACCAGCCGCTTGCTCCGGCCGGCCAGGCCGGCCAACTCGACCGCGATGTCCAGCCCGCTCATGGTGGTGGCCATCGCCAGCGACTCGCGCAGGGTGTCCTCGTCGGCGCGCACGGTCAGCTCCAGGCTCACCCCGGGCGACCGGGACAGCTGGGTGACCGATTGGATGTTGCCGCCGGCGTCGGTGACCCGCTGGCAGACCGCGGCGATCGCGCCGGGCCGCAGCGGCCGGCCGAGCACCATCACGTGCAGCAGCGGCTGCTCGTCCGCCTGACCGGCGGGCAGGCCGTCCTCGACCAGCACCACCTCGTGCTCCATCCGGAGCGCCCGCGCGGTCTGGCTGAGCGAGTGCCGCAGCGAGGCCGGGTCGCCGTGCATGGCCAGCAGCACGCCGGCGATCAGCCGGCCCTGGATGACCAGCTGCTCGACGTCCAGGATCTCGACGTCGTGCGCGGCCAGCGCGGAGAACAACGCGGCCATCATGCCCGGCCGATCCCTGCCGGAGCAGGTCACCAGCATGGTGGTCGGATTCATTCGCTCACCCGTTCCCGGAGGGTGCAGCGTCCGGCCGGCGTGCTCGGGACAGGCCCGATCAGCCGGAGTGGCAAATCCAAGGATCAGCCGTTGCCGGGGTCGGTGTCGCGGTGGCCGATCCGGCCCGCCTCGCCGCCGACTGCTGCAGCGCCCACCTCGTGCACCCGCCGGTGCCGTCGATCCGCGTGCGCCTCTTCTTCGAGCTGCGCGATCAGGTGGGGGTAGTGCGCCTCGAATGCCGGCCGCTCCGAACGGATCCGCGGCATCGAGATGAAGTTGTGCCGCGGCGGCGGGCAACTGGTGGCCCATTCCAGCGAGTTGCCGTGGCCCCACGGGTCGTCGGCGATCGCGACCTCGCCGTACCGGTAGGAGTGGTAGACGTTGTACAGGAACGGCAGCATCGACGCGCCGAGCACGAACGAGCCGATCGTGGACACCGTGTTCAGCGTGGTGAACCCGTCGCCGGGCAGGTAGTCGGCGTACCGGCGGGGCATGCCCTCGGCACCGAGCCAGTGCTGCACCAGGAACGTGGTGTGGAAGCCGATGAAGGTCAGCCAGAAGTGCAGCTTGCCGAGCCGCTCGTTCATGTACCGGCCGGTGAACTTCGGGAACCAGAAGTAGATGCCGGCGTAGGCGGCGAACACGATGGTGCCGAACAGCACGTAGTGGAAGTGGGCCACCACGAAGTAGGTGTCGGACACGTGGAAGTCCAGCGGCGGCGAGGCCAGCAGCACGCCGGTCAGACCGCCGAACAGGAACGTCACCAGGAAGCCGATGGAGAACAGCATCGGGCTCTCGAAGGTGATCGAACCCTTCCACATGGTGCCGATCCAGTTGAAGAACTTCAGCCCGGTCGGCACCGCGATCAGGAACGACAGCAGCGAGAAGAACGGCAGCAGCACCTGGCCGGTGACGAACATGTGGTGCGCCCACACGGTCAGCGACAGCGCGCCGATCGACAGGGTGGCCAGCACCAGGCCCTTGTAACCGAACAGCGGCTTGCGGCTGAACACCGGGAAGATCTCGGACACGATGCCGAAGAACGGCAGCGCCAGGATGTAGACCTCAGGGTGGCCGAAGAACCAGAACAGATGCTGCCAGAGGACCGCGCCGCCGTTCTGGCTGGCGTACACCTGCGCGCCGAGGTGCCGGTCGATGTAGAGCACCAGCAGGGCCGCGGTCAGGATCGGGAAGGCCAGCAGCACCAGCAGGCTGGTGACCAGGATGTTCCAGGTGAAGATCGGCATCCGGAACATGGTCATGCCGGGTGCGCGCAGCGTGATGATGGTGGTCACCATGTTGACGCCGCCGAGGATGGTGCCCAGGCCGGAGATGGCCAGGCCGATGATCCAGAAGTCCTCGCCGGTGCCCGGCGAGTTCAGCGCGTCGTTGAGCGGCAGGTAGAACGTCCAGCCGCCGTCCGCCGCGCCCTGCGGGGTCAGGAAGCCGGCCACCGCGAAGGTGGCGCCGAACAGGTAGAGCCAGTACGAGAAGGCGTTCAGCCGCGGGAATGCCACGTCCGGCGAACCGATCTGCAGCGGCAGCACCAGGTTCGCGAAGGCGAACACACTGGGCGTCGCGAAGAACAGCAGCATGATCGTGCCGTGCATGGTGAACAGCTGGTTGTACTGCTCGGGCGAGAGGAACTGCATGCCCGGACGGGCCAGCTCGGCCCGCATGATCAGGGCCAGCACGCCACCGAACATGAAGAAGATGAAGGAGGTGACCAGGTACATCCGGCCGATCAGCTTGTGGTCGGTGGTGCGCAGCACCTGCAGGAACATCGACCCACGCGAGATCGGCGCCGCCGGGTACGGCCGGGTCACGATCGGAGTCGGTTCCAGCCCCAGGGCGTCATCGAACGTGGCAGCCCCAGGCCTCTCTGTGGTGGTCACTCCAGCCTCCGGCGGTCGCTTTACCGTGTCGCGTCCCCGCCCGGATGGTGGCGCAGGTCCGCACTGTGCAGGATAGCCAGGCGACGGGTTCCCGCCCGCACCCGGGCCGTCCGGCCGCCGGATTACCGCAGAGAAGTGATGGTGGAGGCGACATGTCCGATCTCGATACCGAGGCCGCCCTGCTGCGACTGGTCGCCGACCGGTCCCAGGGGGTGCTCGTCACGCTGAAACGGGACGGCCGGCCGCAGCTGTCCAACGTGACCTATGCCTACGCGGCCGAGAACCGGCTGATCCGGGTCTCGATCACCGCCACCAGGGCCAAGTACCGCAACCTGCTGCGGGACCCGCGGGCCAGCTTCCACGTCGCCAGCCCGGACTTCTGGGCGTACTCGGTGGTCGAAGGCCGGGCCGAGCTGACCCCGGTGGCCGCAGACCCGGCCGACCAGACGGTGGCTGAGCTGGTCGAGCTGTACCGGGCGGTGGCGGGCGAGCACCCTGATTGGGACGACTACCGTCGAGCCATGGTTGCCGACCAGCGGCTGGTGCTGCGGCTGCCGGTGGACCGGGTGTACGGCCAGCCGCCCCGCTGAGACGGCGCGGTCGGCCGTGGCCGGCTAGGACGAGAGGGCGACGAGTGTCGATCAGGATCGGTTACAAGGCCTCGGCCGAGCAGTTCGGGCCCCGGCAACTGCTGGACTACGCGGTGCTCGCCGAGGAGGTCGGGCTGGACAGCGTGACCGTCTCCGATCACTTCCAGCCCTGGCAGCACGACGGCGGCCACGCGCCGTTCGCGCTCTCCTGGCTGGCCGCGGTGGGCGAGCGGACCAGCAAGGTGCAGCTCGGCACCAGCGTGCTCACCCCGACCTTCCGCTACAACCCGGCGATCGTCGCCCAGGCCTTCGGCACCCTCGGCAGCCTCTACCCGGGCAGGATCATGCTCGGCGTCGGCTCCGGCGAGGCGCTCAACGAGGTGGCGGTGGCCCGGCTGGAGTGGCCGGAGTTCAAGGAGCGCTACGCCCGGCTGCGCGAGTCGGTGCGGCTGATCCGCGCGCTGTGGGCCGGCGAGCGGGTGACCTTCGACGGCGACTACTACCAGACCACCGACGCCACCGTATACGACCGGCCGGAGACCCCGGTGCCGATCTACATCGCGGCCGGCGGCCCGCAGGTCGCCAAGTACGCCGGCCGGGCCGGCGACGGCTTCATCTGCACCTCGGGCAAGGGTATGGAGCTCTACACCGAGAAGCTGCTGCCGGCGGTGGACGAGGGGCTGGCAACGTCCGGCCGGGACGGGTCGCAGTTCGACCGGATGATCGAGATCAAGCTGTCCTACGACCGGAATCTCGACCAGGCCCGGGAGAACACCCGGTTCTGGGCGCCGCTGTCGCTGACCGCCGAGCAGAAGCACGGCCTGCACGACCCGATCGAGATGCAGCGGGCCGGCGCCGAGCTGCCCATCGAGCAGATCGCCAGCCGCTGGATCGTCACCGACGACCCGGCGGCGGCCGTCGAACAGGTCCGGCCGTACGTCGAGGCCGGCCTGAACCACCTGGTGTTCCATGCTCCCGGGCACGACCAGGCCCGGTTCCTGACCAGCTTCGCCGAGGACGTGCTGCCGCTGCTGCGCCGGCTCGGCTGACCCCTTTTAGCATTCGCCGTACCGGACGACCCATTACGCTTGCCCACTGGTCGCCGGAACGGAGCGTTACCGGGTGCCGCGCCCCGAACTACGCGGTCCTCCCGCGTTCAGGCACCTGACACCGAATGGTGAATTTGAGCATTCTTGCTGCACGTGTTCCACTGGTGACTTAGAGTCACAGCGGCTTGAGGGCAAGCCGCGCTCTATCGCATCAGTCAGGAATGCTATGAAACGAGTTCTCGCCGCCGGAGCCACCGGCATCACCGCCGCCGGATTGCTGCTGGTCGTCGCGCCGGCCGCGCACGCCGCCAGCACCCTGCTGGTGCCGGGCCGCTACCGGACCATCAGCGCCGCGATCAGCGCGGCCCACAACGGTGACACCGTGCTGGTGTCGCCCGGCACCTACCACGAGAGCCTCACCATCGTCGGCAAGGCGATCACGGTCAAGGCGTCGTCGTCCAATCCGGCCAGCACGGTGATCGCCGCGCCCCGCGGACGTACCCCGGTGATGTTCCAGCACGTCGGCGACCAGACCTCGCTGCGCGGTTTCCGGATCATCAACGGCTACGCACCGTCCGGCCAGGGCGGCGGCATCACCGTCGCCAACGGCGCCAGCCCGATCATCGTGAACAACGTGATCGAGTTCAACCACGCCACCGATGGCGGCGGCATCCTGGTCTACAACGGCTCGAACCCCGACATCGCCTACAACTACATCCAGAACAACACCGCCAGCTCGTTCGGCGGCGGCGTGTTCGCGGTGATCGGGTCCAACCCGACCGTGCACCACAACGTGATCCGGGCGAACCGCGCCTACGGCGGCGGTGGCGTCTACCTGGAGAGCAACTCCGGCAACCGGGCGGCTCGGGCCGGCGGCCACGTGCTCTACAACTCGATCTACAACAACGCGGCCAGCCAGGCCGGCGGCGGCATCATGCTGCGCACCGGCGAGGTCGCCCAGATCGCCTTCAACCAGATCAACAGCAACCGGGCGCCGTACGGCGGTGGCATCGAGGTCGAGACCAACGGCAGCGGCCCGAGCATCAGGAGCAACACCCTCTCGGGCAACACCGCCGCTACCTCGGCCAGCCAGCCGGGCAGCGGCAGTGGCGGCGGCATCGCGGTGTTCGGCCAGTCCACCCCGCTCATCCAGGGCAACACGGTCACCAGCAACGCCAGCACCATCTACGGCGGTGGCATCGTGCTGGCCGAGGGCTCATCGTCCCGGGTGGTGGGTAACAACATCGCCGGCAACCGGGTCACCAGCACCGCGTCCGGCGCCGGCGGCGGCGGCATCTTCGAGGCGAACTCCGACTCGCAGATCTGGAACAACGTCATCCGCGGCAACTCCGCCCGGGGCGGCGGCGGCCTGTCCTTCAGCGGCACCGGCAGCTGGGTGGTGCAGAACAACACGGTGATCGGCAACGCGGCGGCCAGCAGCTCCAACCCGCTCGGCGGCGGCATCTTCATCGGCGGCAAGACCACCGGCAAGACCTCGATCGTCAGCAACATCGTCGCCGGAAACAACGATGTCCAGATCTTCGACGCCGGTCACCTGTCGACCTACTGGAACAACGTGGTGAACAACGCCGGCAAGGGTGCCTTCTACGCCTACGGCGTCGGGACGGTCACCGACATCAGCCAGATCAACGGCAACTCGCGGTTGAACGCCGCGTACAACAACATCAGCGGCAACCTCGGGTTCGTCGACGCGGCGCACTACAACTACCGGCTGGCCTCGGCCTCGGTCGCGATCGACCGGGCCCGGGCGGCGGGTGCGCCGAGCAACGACATCAGCGGTGCACCGCGGCCGTGGGGTCGCGGCTACGACGTCGGCGCCTACGAGTTCCGGGGCTGACCCTTTCCGACCGGCCTTTCCCCGGCTGGCCTTTCCCGGCCGGCCCACCCGGCGCCGTCGAGCGGTTCTTTCACCGCTCGGCGGCGCCGCGGCTTTGACCGGCCCCAGCGCTACCCGGTTGTGGCGGGGACGAAGTCGAGCCGGGTCTCGGTCCGTGGCCAGCCGACCTCGGCGAACGCGGCGGCCATCGGGGTGTTGCTGCTGTCGGTGTCGGCGATCAGCGTCGTCGACCCGGCCCGGATCAGCTCTCGGGTGGCGTGGGCGAGCAGTTCGCGCCCGAAAGCCGCGCCCGCGGGCGGCCTGGGCCACCCCGACGAAGACGACGAAGCCGCGGCCGCCGTCCATCGCCCGCCACGACACCAGCCCGACCGGTTCGGTCGTGCTGTCTTCGACGGCCAGACGCACGCACTGCCACGGGTCGGCGTCCAGCAGGTAGCCCAGCGATTCCCTGCTCGCCGCCTCGTGGCCCAGCCGCGCGATCAGCGACTGGTCGTGCGCGTCGAGGCTGCCGTTCAGGATCTGCGCGTGCACCGGCGGCAGCCGCGGATCGTCCGGATCGGTCAGCGACTCCAGGCGCAGGGTGCTGGCGACGCCGGTGCCGAGCTCGGCGTCGGGCGTGAACTCGTAATGGCGGCGTCGACCAGCAGCCGCCAGCCGGCATCGTGCAGCGCCGCCGCCCAGGGCCGCACCGGCGCTGAGGTCGATTCGAGGCTGGCCGGCACGAACAGGCATGCCTCCGGTCCAGGAAGTCGCCGCGCATACCGGGTCGCGGCTCGCAGGACGGCCGGCAGCGCGTTCGGATCGTGTGCTCCGAAATGATCGAGCACGATGCCGGCCCCGGTGCCCAGACCGGCCAGCACGGCAGCCGGCCGGACGCCGCCAGCTCGGACCGCCCACACCCATTCGGGACGGCGCTGGCCGGCCTCGAAGGCGTACTCGAGATAGTGCCGACTGCGAGAGCGGCGTTGGGTTGGACAGTCGAGGGGAACGGGCGAGGCGGACAGCAGCTCGATCGCCTCGGCGGCCGTGGCGGGTTGGAAAACCTGGTAGGACATGGGGTTCCTTCGGATGCGGCCGCAGCCGCGGTCAGGGAACCGGCCCTCCTCGGAAGGCCGGGCGGATGTTCTGCACGACGACCTCCCTTCACTAGATCCAGCAACGCCAGCTCAAGGTATCGGCTGTAGAGCCCGGCCGCACTCGATTAGTCCGGCACCCGATCGGCCGGCATTCGATCAATCCGGCATCTGATCGGCGGCATTCGATCAGTTCAGTCCGATGAACTCCCGGATCAGCTTCTCGAACGCGACCGGCTGCTCCAGGTGTGGAGAGTGCGCGCAACCGGCCAGCACCTCTTCGCGGTAGCGGCCGTACCGGTCGAGCACCGCCCGCAACTGGCTGACCATCGGCTGGGGTGGGAAGTCCTCGGCTCCGGGCCAGCCGGGCACCACGCCGAGCTGGCCGAGCGTGCCCAGGTCGGCCAGCGAGGTGTCGGAGACCATCTGGTCGCGGTCGCCCCGGATCCAGAGGATCTCCGGGCCGGCCGGCAGCGAGCCCAGGCCGGACAGGTCGCAGTACTTCGGGGACAGCGCGTTGTTCACGCCCCGGGTTCCGGGCGCCGTCCCCGGCCAGTGCGGCGAGGGCGTCGCGTCGCCCGGATAGAAGTCCGGGCCGGTCGCCATCGCCAGCATGCCGTCGACCAGCCGGTCGGTCAGCTCATCCGGCAACTGGCAGTCCGGCGCGACGTAGATCGCGGCCAGCACCCGCCGGGGTGACGCGTCGGAATCGCCGCTCCGGTCGCCCTCGGCGATCAACCGGACCAGCTCGGCGTTCGCGGTGCCCCCACCGGAGCCGGCGAAGTCCGGCGTGCACGGTGTCCCGGCCAGGTCCTTGGTGCCGCCGAACCCGTACGGCGACATCGCGGCCTCCAGCACCAACCCGGCTATTCCCTCCGGGTGGTCGAGCAGGTACTGCATGGCCACCCCACTGCCCAGCGACCAGCCGAGCAGGGTGATCTGCCGGCCACCGTCGTAGACGCCAAGCTCGGTGAGCAGTTCGTGCAGGTCGTCGGCGAAGTCGGCCAGCCCGCGACGAGCGTCCACCGGCAGCCGGTCGCTGCCGCCGAAGCCGCGCAGGTCGGGCGCCAGGCAGTGCAGCGTGTCGCCGAGCCGGGCCATGGTGTCGGCGAAGAACACCGACGACGAGACATTGCCGTGCACCAGCACCAGCGTCGGTGCGTCCGGCGGTCCCGACTCGAGCAGCTCGGTCGTCAGCCGACCGGTACGTACCCGGCGGGAGTGCACGGTTGCCATCGAGGTCCTTTCCTACTGCGGGCAGGGGTCAGCTGAGCCAGCCGGCGACCGAGGACTCGGCAGTGGGCTCCCAACCGAGCATCAGGTGGTTGTCACCGGCGATCAGGGTACTGCCCGCCAGGTTGCCGATCCCCTTGCTGGACAAGCACGAACTAGTGAAGACCACGCCGTCGCTGGGTCCCCGGTTCTCGTTGTAGAAGCCGATCAGGCTGGGCGAGCCGCCACACAGCTGGTAAGTCCGGACGCTGCTCGGCACCGTCGCCGACTGCATCGCGGCCACCACCGAGCCCTGGCTGATCGCCGAGGCGATGCCGTTGCCGGTGCTGACGTAGCCGGTTCCGCCGTAGTAGGTGGTGTACCAGTCCTGCTGGCTTTGGTCGACGCCGTAGCTGGCGTCCCAGCGGGCCAGCATCTGCCGCTGGCCGGTGAAGTACTTGCTGGTGATCGACAGGTCCGGCTCGCCGTACATCAGCCCGTAACACATGTAGGACTGGCTCGGCGACGGGCCGTTCAGCGAGCCGCCGCACTCCGGGTAGACCAGCGGGTTGCCCTCGGTGCCGTGCGCGAAGGTGTAGTCCAGGCCGCCGTTCGGGCCGCCGATCAGCACCAGCCGGTTGACGTCCTGCTGGTAGGCCCGACCCCAGCTCGGCCGCACCGAGGCGACGTACAGCCGGGCGGCGAAGGCACCCTTGCTCCAGGCGACCAGGTCCACCGTGGCGACGCCGGTCTCGGTGCGCACCCGGCTGAGCGCGTCCGAGATGGTCTGCGCCCATTCGTAGTTGTCGCCCTGGGTGTCGGCGAAGTCGAGCGCGAACACCCGGTGGTTGCGGCTTGTCAGGTACTGCATCAGCCCGGTGCTCGGGCAACTGCTGGCACCGCACGACCCGGCCGCGCCGGCCGCCGGGTCGCTGTACTCGCGGTCCACGTCGTCGTTGGCGCCCATCACCAGCAGCACCGCGCTGCCGGTGTTGGACTGCCAGCCGGGCGCCCGGTACAGCAGGAAGTCCCGACCAGGCGGCTGCGCGGTGCCGAACAGGGTGGCTGGAGTGCCCGTCTGGTTCTGCCGCCCGTCGGCCAGGTAGTTGGTCGCCGGCCAGTTGGCGTCGGTGTCTCGCCAGTGCTCCACGCTGTCCCAACCGTGGCTGACGTTGGCGGTGGTACCGAGCAGGCTGAGGGCGCCGACCGCACCGGCCGGCGCGGTAACCGCGGGCAGGCCGAGCACGGCGACGATCAGGCCGGCTCCGACGGCGAGCAGCCGGCGAGGACGGAGATGGGCGAAGCGGGCCATGACGCCTCCAGCACGCGATGAGTTGATCAGGTCATTGCAGTGCTATCAGCTGGCTATGTCAATAATCGGGGCAGCTGTCTGATTGGACCGGTTCAGTGGGGCCGGGATGGCGTCGCGCAGGTAGTGCTCCAGCAGGTCCTCGCACGGCTCGACCCCCTCATTGCCGGCCACCGCCAGCTCGGCGGCGTAGCGGGCCAGCAGCGGGTAGAGGCCGATCCCGCCGCCGGCATCCCGGCGGGCCAGGTGCGCCCGGCAGAGGGTCGTCGCCAGCTGTTCGGCCTCGGCCGGCGGGCAGTCCAGCAACGCGGCCAGCCCGCCCGGCGCCAGCGGAGAGTCCGTCCGCAGACCGAGCAGCCGAAACGCCCGCTGGGCCGGGGCCGGCAACTGCTCGTACGACCAGGAGAAGGCGGCCCGCAGTGCCGCTCGCCGGTCGTCCCCGGCGGCCAGCGACTCCAGCAGGCCGGCGCCGGTGACCAGCTCGGACAGCTGCTGGGCCAGCGGCACAGCCGGCAACGCCCGCTCGGTGAGCCGCTCGGCGACCAGCCGCAGCGCCAGCGGCAATCCGCCGCACAGCTCGACCAGCCGATCGGCCACCTCCGGCTCGGCGACCACCGGCACTCCGGCCAACGCCAGCAACTGCGCCCCTTCGTCCGCGGCCAGCGGCTCGACCTCGATCCGGTGCGCACCCTGACGCGCTACCAGACCGGTCAGGCTGACCCGGCTGGTGACCAGCACCGAACAACCGGCGCCGCCGGGCAGCAGCACGCGCACCTGTTCGGAGTCGAGGGCATTGTCCAGAACCACCAGCAGCCGGCGGTCGGCGAGCAGCGATCGGTAGAGCGCCGCCCGCTCCGCACAACCGGGCGGCAGTTCGGCCGCCGGAACGCCGAGCGCCCGCAGGAAGCCGGCCAGCACCTCGTTCGGCGACAGCGGCGGTTCCGGGTCGAAGCCACGCAGGTCGACGTAGAGCTGGCCGTCCGGATAGCGCTGGTCCCGCGCCTGCGCCCAGTGCACGGCCAGCGCGGTGGTGCCGACGCCCGCGGTACCGGTCAACACCACCACCCGGCCGGGCTCGTTGGCGGCGAGCAGCCGGTCCAGCTCGGCCAGTTGCGGGAGCCGGCCCACGAAGTGCTCAACCGCCCGGGGCAGCTGCCGAGGCACCGGGACGGCCCGGCCGGTGACCGGCGTGGGCTTGGTCGTCGCCTCCCGGTGTGCGCAGACCCGGTACCAGGCCTCGGCCCATTCCCGCTGCTCGGCCGGTGTGGTGCCGAGCGCGATGACCATCCGGTCGAGCACCTGTGCCGGGGCCAGCCGCTTACCGCTGAGGTAGGAGTGAATGGTGGACTTCGGCTCGCCCAGCCGGGTTGCCAGTTCCTCCAGGCTGATCCGGGCCGATCGGGTGCCGTGGGCAGCGCGCGACCTGAGCAGACCCAGCTCGCGCGCCAGGTCTTCGAGATCGACCACCCGCGTCGGATCCGGTCCGGCCGTACCCCGAGCATCCACCAGCGCTGCGCCCCCCCATGCGGTCGATAACCGGCTGAAATCGTCACCAGGGCCGATTCGAAACCGATATTCGTCGACTCCACGTCGATGTGTCGCGAAAGGATATGGGCGCGGACATTCCGCGACAAGCGTTATCGCAAATTACGTACCGGGCCCGGAAATGACTACCGGCGCCGTCCCTTTCGAAGGGGCGGCGCCGGTGTCGAGGACCAGCTTTCAGCTGCTGACGATGACGCTCTTGCTGCTCACGACGCTGCTCACAACCGACACAGTGCACCTCCTCTCGGATGTCGAACGCACGCCGGAAGTCGCGAGGGTGTCGCGACTTCCGGCGGCTGCCGGAAGTGAACCAAGGTTCGCGTCCGCTCCCGGTGCAGGCGGGACATTCGCAGACATCCGTGCATCCAGTGTCCGGATTGTGGTAGTTCGGGTAGCTGGGGTCGGGCCCAGTGTTAGCCTTGGCCGCAATCAGCAGCGCCGGTGCTGCGCAGCCAATCGCGCGGCCGGGCCGCAGATGGGATTTCGCAGATGACCAAACTGATTCGGGTCGGCTTGTTGGGTTGCGGAAATATCGGCACCACCTTCGCGCTCACCCTGCGAGCCAGCGCGGACCGGCTCGCGGCCCAGACCGGATTGCACATCGAACTCACCCACATCGCGGTTCGTGACCTCGGCAAGCCGCGCCACCCCGAGCTGCCATCCGAGCTGTTCGGAGACGACCCCCGCGGGTTGGTCGAATCCGACGATGTGGATGTGGTGGTCGAGATCATGGGCGGCATCGAGCCGGCCGGGGAGCTGTTGATGCTGGCCCTGGGCAAGGGCAAGCCGGTGGTGACCGCGAACAAGGAGCTGATCGCGCACCGAGGCCCGGAGCTCTACCAGACCGCGGACGAGGCCGGTGTAGACCTGCTGTTCGAGGCGGCCGCGGTAGCCGCCGTGCCGGTGGTGCGGACGCTTCGCGAGTCGCTGCGCGCCGAGCCGATCCACCGGCTGGTCGGCATCATCAATGGCACTACCAACTACATCTTGAGCGCGATGTCCGAGCGCGGCCTGGACTACGACGAGGCACTGGCCGAGGCCCAGCAGCTCGGCTATGCCGAGCCCGACTCGGACGCCGACATCAGCGGCAAGGACGCCGCCTCGAAGCTGGCGATCCTGGCGTCCCTCGCCTTCGACATGCGACTGTCGGCCACCGACGTGCTGATCGAGGGCATCGAGCGGGTCGACGCCGAGGACTTTCTGATCGCCAAGCGGTACGGCTACGAGATCAAGGCGCTCGCAGTCGCCGAATGCGCGGCGGACGGCGCTGCCGGGCTGGAGGTGTTCCCCGCCCTGGTGGTCGAGCAGCACCCGTTGGCCAAGGTCCGAGGCAGCTACAACGCGGTGTCGATCACCGGCGCCCTCTGCGGTGAGTTGATGGTGTACGGCGCCGGCGCGGGCAAGCAACCGACCACCTCGGCGCTGCTCGGCGACCTGCTGGACGCCGCCGAGAACCTGGCGCGCAACACCCACCGGAAGGTGCCGGTGCACCGGCCGGCCCAGCTGCTCTCGCCCGACGAGCTGTGCTGGTCGTACTACTTGAAGTTGCGGGTGCTGGACCGGCCCGGCACCCTGTCCGCGGTCAGCTCCACGCTCGCCCGGCACGGCGTGTCGATCCGGTTCGTCGAGCAGGAGAACTCCGAGCGCGACACCGAACTGGTGTTCTTCACCCACCCGACCCGCCGGCGCTCGATGGAGCTGGCCCGTGCCGACCTGATCCGGCTGCCGGAGGTGCAGCAGCTGATGCGAACCCTGCGGATGGTGTCGCTCTAACCCGTTCCGGCCATCATCGGAGCCCCGCACCGCCAGCACGCCCGGTTGACAGCGGTGGGCGACCGGGCGCACGCTGGAAGCCGATTATCGGGCGCTTGTTGACCGATAATCGGACACTCCGAGGAGACTGCTGATGGCCTACTACCGCCGGTTGGGCGACGTCCCGCCGAAACGCCACACCCAGCATCGCCGTCCGGACGGCGGGCTCTACTACGAGGAGCTGATGGGCGAGGAAGGTTTCTTCGCCGACTCGGCGCTGCTCTACCACCGGGGAATCCCATCCAGCATGGTGGACGCCCGGGACTGGCAGCTGCCCGACCAGAGCCTCACCCCGAACCAGCCGCTGCTCCCCCGCCACCTCAAGCTGCACGACCTCTTTTCGGGCGAGGAACACAAGGCCTGCGACCCGGTCACCGGCCGGCGGGTGGTGCTCGGCAATGCCGACGTCCGCATCAGCTACGCGGTCTCCAGCCAGCGCAGTCCGCTGTACCGCAACGCGATCGGCGACGAGTGCGTGTTCATCGAAGCCGGCACCGCGACCGTCGAGACCATCTTCGGCGCGCTGGAAGTCGGCCCGGGCGACTACCTGATCATGCCCCGGGCCACCACCCACCGCTGGCTGCCGACCGGCGAGGAACCGGTTCGCACCTATGTGATAGAGGCAAACTCGCACATCACGCCGGCCCGGCGGTACCTGTCGAAGTTCGGCCAACTGCTCGAACACTCGCCGTACTGCGAGCGGGACCTGCGCGGGCCGGTCGAGCCGCTGCTGATGGATGAGACCGACGTCGAGGTCTACGTCAAGCACCGCGGTCCGAACGGCATCGCCGGCAGCGTGCACGTGGTGCCGCACCACCCGTTCGACGTCGTCGGCTGGGACGGCTGCCTCTACCCGTACGTGTTCAACGTGGCCGACTTCGAGCCGATCACCGGACGGATCCACCAGCCGCCGCCGGTGCACCAGGTCTTCGAGGGGCACAACTTCGTGATCTGCAACTTCGTGCCCCGCAAGGTCGACTACCACCCGCTGTCGGTGCCGGTCCCCTACTACCACTCGAACGTCGACTCCGACGAGGTGATGTTCTACGTCGCCGGCAATTACGAGGCACGCAAGGGCTCGGGCATCGGCCGCGGCTCGATCTCGCTGCACCCGGGCGGCCACTCGCACGGCCCGCAGCCGGGCGCGGTGGAAGGCAGCCTCGGTGCGGAGTTCTTCGACGAGTTGGCGGTCATGGTCGACACCTTCGCGCCGCTGTCGCTGGGCGAGGCCGGGGTCGCCTCGGACGACGGCAAGTACGCCTGGAGCTGGTCCGGCCGCGGCCCGGCCAGCTGAGGGTTCGGTGCCGGAGACCTCGAAGACGGTCAGCCAGGCGCTGCGATTGCTGGTCGGCCTGGGCGACGGTGAGGCCTCGGTGGCCGAGTTAACCCGGCGGCTGGGGTTGCACCGGACGGTGACCCAGCGGTTGCTCGCCACGCTGGCCGAGCACGGCTTCGTGCACCGGACGTCCACCGGTGGCTACCAGCTGGGCATGGCCCTGGTGGAACTGGCCGCCCGGGTCGACCATCCGGTGCGGCAGGCGGCCCGGCAACCGATGCTCGCGCTGTTCGAGCAGCTGTCCGAGACCGTCGCGCTGACCGTCCGGGAGGGTGACGAGGCGGTCTCGGCTGATCAACTGGTGGTTCCGGGCCGGTTGGTGCGGGCCGAGTACCCGCCGGGTTACCGGCACCCGCTCGATCGGGCCGCCGCCGGACGGGCGATCCTGGCGTTCGCCGATCCGGCCACCCTGGCGCGGTTCGACTGCGCGGACGATCCGAGGCTGGCCGAGATCCGCCGGCTGGGATATGCCGTCACCTCGAACGAGCTCAGCGAGGGCGCCGCCGGGCTGGCCGCGCCGGTGCTGGGCGAATCCGGGTACGCGGTGGCCAGCGTGGGCATCGTCGCGCCGGTGGACCGGTTTCCGCCGGTGGACCGGGTGGCCGGGCTGGTGATTGCCGCGGCCGCCGAGATCAGCGGGCGGTTGGCCGACGGCTGACCGTTATCGCGCGGCTTGGCGCGCCGGCCTGGTGGGCAGCGCCGCAGGCTGGTCGAGGGTGATCAGTCGGGCCGCGACCGAACCGACCACCAGCACCGCGCAGCCGAAGGTCAACAGCAACACCCAGCCCTGGCCGCGATCGGTCCCGGCCAGCAGGCTGTGCAGCACCGCCAGCACCCAGACCGGGTAGGCGATCGCGTGCACCACCCGCCAGGCTCTGGCGGCCGCGGGTGAGCCGGCCAGCCGACCGCGGGCCAGGCCGAGCGCGGCGGTGAGCAGCAACAGGTAGAGCGCGATGGAGCCGAGCGCCACCGCGTGCGGCCGGTAGCCGGCGGCGAACGGGACCATCGCCCCGGCAACCCCGATGTGCGCCTTCGGGTCCGCGACCAGGGTCACCAGGTGCACCGCCACCAGGGCGAGGCCGGCCGCCGCGGCCGTCCGGTGCAGGTATTGCAACACCACCCGGGTGGCCGGCCGGACCGTACGCATCGAGCTGATCGCCCCGCAGGCCACCGCGACCGACAGGGTCAGCAGCGCCGAGAGCCCGGCGCCCCGGGCGGTGAACCACAGGTCGTTCGGACTCATGAGCCGTGGCTGCTGCCCGCCGGCTGCTGGTTCTGCTGTGGCTGGGATACCGAGCCGGAGCCGCCGGTGCCGCCGGTGCCGCCGAAGAAGTTTCCGTCGTCACCAGACTGGTTGCCCTGCTGGTCGACGCTGCCGGTGTTGCCGGAGTTGCTGCCGGGCGCGGCGTACGAGCGGGCGATCTTGGCGACGAAGACTCCAGTTACCGCCACCGCGCCGACCACCAAGGCGGTGCTCGCCGCAACCGCGCGGTTGAGCACCCCGCCACTGCCACTGGTCGCCATGTCATCTCCCCGTTCGTCGTGCCCGTCAGTTCGAGAGTGCCAGCGACGGCTCTGCGCCGGGTTAACCGAAGCTGTGCCGCAGGTGAGCGTCCGACGTCGCCTGACCGCGGGAAGCGCGCTGTCGCTCAGAGAATCGTCTCAATCCGCCGGGTCGGCTGGCAGCCCCCAGGCCGGGCTGCGCATAGTCGAAACACCATGACCCGACCGCGTTCGCTGCCCGAATTGCTCGCACTGATCCCCCGTCCGGCCACTGAGCCCGCCAGCACCGCAGGCAGCGGGCCGGACGGCAACAGCAGGCTCACCTCGACCACCGGCATGGTGCTGCTGGTGTTGCTGGCCGTCGAGGGCTTCACCCTGCTGGACGTGCGCGGGTTGATCAGCCTGCATGTCTTCGTCGGCACCTTGCTGGCCGGTCCATTGCTGGTGAAGCTGGTAAGCACCAGCTACCGGTTCGGCCGCTACTACCTGCGCGCCGAGCCCTACGTACACCGTGGTCCGCCGATGCCGCTGCTGCGAGTGCTCGGGCCGCTGGTGACGATCAGCAGCATTGCCCTGATCGGCAGCGGTCTCGGACTGCTCGCCGTCGGGCGCGGCGACCTGATGCTGACGCTGCACAAGGGAAGCTTCATCGTCTGGTTCGCGGTGATGGTGGTGCACGTGTTGGGCCACCTCTGGGAGGCAGCCGTCGGTTGCTGGCGGGAGCTTCGACAACGGACCACCGGCCAGCTCGCCCGGCTGGCGGTGCTGGTCGTCTCGCTGCTGGCCGGGGTCGCCGTCGCAGTGGCGGTGCTGCCCGCTGCCGCGCCCTGGCACCACCGACCGGCCGAGGCGCAGGAGCATCACCGGCTCCGCTGATCGCTCGGGCCAAGGGTGAACTCGGCGGAGTTGATCACCGCTCCGAGGTGACGGCCGGAGCGCAGCCAGGGTGGCGGATCAGCCTCGGCGCCGCCGCCGCGCCCGACCCGGATTTCGACCCGCACCTCGACCAGCGCCGGACGCATCCGGGCGGTGCCGGAACCGGACGCCAGCGTCAACGTTCCGTCCGGTCCAGGCTGGGCCAGCCTGCCTGCCAATCGGACCGGCACCGCTGGCGCGATCGGCCTGGCCCGCGCGCTCACCATCCACCCGTCGCCGTGGGCGATCATCGCCGCACGGCCCCCGGTGAACCGGGCCTGCTGCTTCGGCAGGTTCCAGTTGCGGCGGCCGCCGACGACGCTGGCCGGCGAGTCCACCGCTATGAACGGCACCGTGACCATCACGCCGTGCCGGGTGAACTGGCCGAGCAAGGCCTGCACCTCCTGGTACGGACCCACCGGCGTCTCGGCGTAGCGGAGCAGGGCGCCACCGCCGAGCAACGTCCGGCCCGCCGGACCGCGCGCGCCGGCCGCGCGGACCAGCCAGGCGATGCCGTCGCAGCGACAATGCCAGGGCGCCGGCGGCGGCTCGGCGGGTAGTTCCATCGCCGTTACCCCAGTGCGGACAGTGGAAAGTGCATCGTCACAACCACGTTCGGCAGGTCGACGATCTCGGCGATGTGCAGGTCGGCGGTGACGCTGGCCAGCAGGTACGCCTCGATCGGTGGCAGGCCGGTGCGCCGGACCAACTGCTCGATCATCGACCGGGTCGCGTCCCGCGCTGCCTGCCACAGGTCGGGCCCGATGCCGGTGGTTACCAATGCCGGCCCGGTCCGCGCCGGTCGCCCGTCGGTCTCGAGGACGGCGGTGGGCACCAGGCTGGCCTTCTCGAGTCCGATCCGCAGTTCGACCACCGAGCCGATCTCGATCCCGGTGCCACACACCTCCCCGTCGCCCATCGCGGCGTGGGTGTCGCCCAGCGACAGCAAGGCGCCGGGCACCGCGACCGGCAGCCGCAACCGGGTGCCGGCGGTGATCTGACGGACGTCCATGTTGCCGCCGTGCCGGTGTGGCGGCACCATCGGCAGCACCTCCGGACCGGCCGGCGCCAGCCCGATGGTGCCGATCATCGGAACGGCTGGCAGCCGGATGCCGCCGAGCAGGCCGACGCCGCCGGCGGTCACCGACGAATGCAGCAGGTACGGGTCGGGGAAGTCCTCCGCCAGCAGCCCGAAGCCAGGGATGTTGGCGGTCCAGCCCCAGCCCTCGACCGCGATGTCGAGCACGTCGATCACCAGGGTGTCCCCCGGCTCGGCGCCCGCCACCGCGATCGGACCGGTCACCGGATTGACCCGGCCGAAGTCCAGCGTCGCCAGGTCGGCTGCCGTGGACTCACGGGTGAGCTGACCACCGGAGGAGTTGGCGACCTCCACTTGCACCGGGTCGCCTGGCGCCACCTGCAGCACCGGCGCGATCGAGTTGTCCCAAACGTTGTGCACCTGGTCTCGGCTGAGTCGCATGCCCAGCATCCTGACACTCGCCGCCGACAGTTCCGGACAGCGCCCGGGAGTTGTCGTACCCGTGCGCCACGATGTGCGCATCCATCCCGACAGAGGAGGCCCCGATGACCAACCACATCGACTACTTCGAGATCGGCAGCCCGCAGCCGGAGAAGTCAGCGGCGTTCTACGGCGGCTTGTTCGGCTGGCAGATCGGTCAGCCGTCGGAGCCGGCGCAGTACCGGGCGGTGAACCAGAACCAGGGCGGCGTCTGGGACACCCGCACGATGAACAGCGAGAACTGGGCCATCTTCTACGTCCATGTCGAGGACGTGCGGCAGACGGTCGAGCAGGCCCAGCCGCTCGGCGCGACGGTGGCGGTTCCGTTCACCGACGGGGGCGGTATCGAGTTCGCTCACCTGATCGACCCACTGGGCAACCGGTTCGGCGTCTGGCGACCGAAGAGCGACGGCTGACCGAGCGCCGGCCGGGCAGGATCCCTGCCCGGCCGGCGTGATGATCGCGCTACTTCGCCCGGTCCGCCACCACGAAGTCATAGGTGAGCGGGCAACTGACGGGCGCCCCGCTGTCGGTCAAGGCGGTGACGGTCAGCGTCTCGGCACCCGAATGAACCGGCGTCCACTGGATGCTGGCGTCCTCCGAGCCATCCGAAGAGGCGATGGTCTCGGTCTGCCCGCTGCCGAACTGGTAGCGGTAGCTGGCCACCCAGTCGGTGTTGTACGGCGGCGAGAAGGTGAAGGTGCCGGTGACGCCCGGACCTCCGGTCGGCTGACCGGTGCTCTGATAGACGTCCGATTGCACCGTCGCCTGCGGGTTCACGTTCAAGAAGGAATAGCCGGCCGTGGAGATGAAGCCGTTGGCGCTGTTGCTCACTGCCGAGAACCTGAAGTAGTTCGCCGACACCTTGACCTGCACGGTGGCGGTGCCGTCCGGGCGCGCCTTCACGGTGCCGGTCTCGTCTGGACCCCAGCCCTCAAGGGTGTAGCTGTAGGAGGTGACGTCGGTGACGTCGGCGTGCGGGCTGAGCTTGAAGACCGCGGTGCTGCCGCAGAGCGGCTGCTGGTTGAGGGTGACCGTCGGAAAGGAGCTCGGCATGAAGAAGTCGTAGTACGTGGCGGGCGATTGGTTGCCGGCAGCATCGATCGCGGCTACCGCCAGCCTGGTCGGGCCGGCGCTCGGCACGTTGACCTTCAGCGACGCGGTGCCGCCGGGCCGGTCGGCCCGGAGGGTGTTCGGCCTGCTGAACGGGTCCGGGCAGACGATCTGCCCGTTCGGCCCGCTGGAGCTGCAGGCGGGCACGCCGAGATTCCACCAGCCCCAGGCAAATCCCACGGTGTCCGGGTCCCCACCGCCATCGAAGGTGAACTCCGGCATCTGACCGACCGGGCCCCGACCGGTGTAATCGGCGGGGAAGTTGCTGGAGGTGACGGTTGGAACCGGCGGCGGGGTGCTGTCGTAATGGAACGTGCAAGTACGCGACCAGGGCGAAACCCCGTTGCCGTCGGAGAGCTGCACGCGCCAGCTGTAATCGGTGCCGCTGGTCAGCGTCGCCTCCGGCAGCACCTCGGTGGTCAGCCAGCCGACCGAGTAGTACCTGGTGGTCACCCTGGTCTCGGCACTGGGATCGGCCGAGGGCCATACCGCGAAGGTCAGGTTGGCCGGGTAGGAGTTCGGCAGATCGTCGGTGGCCACCACCTGCAGGTCGCGGCCGAACTCGTTCACCACGACCGGTGGCGTGGTAGCCGAACACGGCTGGCCGCCGGCGTACAGGCTGGCATCGACGATCTGCGGGCCAACCGGATCGGCCTGTGCCGCGGGCGCCAGGCACGCCAGCAGGCTGGTCACGGCCGCGCAGGCGGCGACCAAGTTACGTCTTTTCATGAATCCCCCATGTCGGCGAGACGATACGCCTCGCGCATTTCGCCACGATCGCCCAGCTTGACGCTGTCGTACCGGCAATGCAAGCCACTTTCGCCGTCAACTCCCGACCACCCGGCGAGACGAAACCGGTGCCCGTGATGAGTAACTCACACCAGTAGTGGTATACATCCTTATTGCTAGGAATCGGGCAGTCGACTGCCCTGGTAGACCCGCCGCTTCGAGGAGACGTCATGGTCAGCAGCCCGTCCGATCGGCCCACGACTGCCCGCCGGGCACTTACCGCGGCCGGCGCCGGTCTGCTGGTGGCCGGAATCGCCTGCACGATCCCGATGCACCCCCAGCCGGCGGCCGCGGCGAACAATCCGAATGCCGCCACCATCGCCTTCAACGGGATGACCGAGGCGCAGCGGGTCGGCCAGCTGTTCATGGTGGGCAGCCCGGCAAGCAGCGTCAGCAGCCAGGCGGTAACCGACATCCAGAGCTACCACGTGGGCAACGTGATCCTCACCGGACGCAGCTCGGCGGGCGTGGCCGCAACCGCGGCGGTGAGCGCAGCGCTGCAGGCCAAGGCCGACGGGCCATCGACCTCCGGGGTGCCGCTGTTCATCTCGACCGATCAAGAGGGTGGCAACGTCCAGGTGCTGTCCGGCACCGGGTTCTCCACCATCCCGACGGCGCTGACCCAGGGCGGCTACGCCACCAGCACGCTTCGGGCCGACGCCCAGACCTGGGGCTCGCAGCTGAAGGCGGCCGGGGTCAACGTGAACCTGGCGCCGGTGCTCGACACGGTGCCGAGCGCGGCGTTCGCCCCGTCCAACAAGCCGATCGGCTACTACCAGCGCGAGTACGGCTACGACCCGACGACGGTCTCGAACGAGGGCGGCGCGTTCGCGCAGGGCATGGCCGACGCCGGGATCGACGCGACCATCAAGCATTTCCCCGGTCTCGGCCGGGTCACCGCCAACACCGACACCAGTTCGGGGGTGACCGACACCCAGACCACCCGGTACGACTCCTACATCACGCCGTTCGCCAACGCGGTCAAGGCCGGGGTGCCGTTCGTGATGGTCTCGCTGGCCTACTACTCCCAGATCGACCCGGCCAACCCGGCGGCGTTCTCACCCACCGTCATCAACGGCATGATCCGCGGCGACCTCGGCTTCACCGGCGTGGTGATGAGCGACAGCCTCGGTGCCACCCAGGTGTCATCGTGGACGCCGGCCGACCGGGCGATCAACTTCTTCAACGCCGGTGGTGACATGGCGCTGATGAACGACCCGTCGATCCTGCCGGCGATGTACAACGCGGTGCTCGACAAGGTGAACACCGACTCGACCTTCAAGTCGAAGATCGAGGCGTCGGTGATGCGGGTGCTCACCGCCAAGCAGAACCGCGGTCTGCTCAGCCAGGGCATGGACGTCTCCAGTGCGCAGGGCAGCGTCGACTGGCAGGCGGCCTACAACAACGGCGCCCGGTTCGCCTACGTCAAGGCCACCGAGGGCACCACCTACACCAACCCGTCGTTCGCCTCCCAGTACAACGGCTCCTACAACATCGGCATGATCCGCGGCGCGTACCACTTCGCACACCCGGACAGCTCGACCGGGACGGTGCAGGCCGACTACTTCCTGGCGCACGGCGGTGGCTGGTCGGCCGACGGCAGGACGCTGCCACCGGCGCTGTCGTTGCAGAACAACCCGAGCGGCAGCCAGTGCTACGGCCTGTCCACCTCGGCGATGGTCAGCTGGATCAAGGCGTTCTCCGACGAGATGTACCTCAAGACGAACAAGTACCCGATGATCACCACCTCGTTCTCGTGGTGGAACACCTGCACCGGCAACTCGAGTTCGTTCGCCGCGACCAACCCGTTCTGGATCGACAGCTTCACCAGCAGCCCGCCGACCTCGCTGCCAGCCGGCACCGCGACCTGGACGATGTGGCAGAGCGCCACCTCGGGAACCTTCCCAGGTGGCCAGGACCAGTTCAACGGCACCTGGGCGCGGCTGCAGGCGCTCGCCACCAACCACGACTGACGGTCCGGCCGCCCCGGCGAGCCCTCCCCCGCCAGTCGGTCGGCTCAGGAGTTGCGGATCCGGTCGTGCACCAGCGTGGCGGGCTGATCCGCCAACCCCATCACTCATAGCCTTCCTTCCCTTGCCTGTTGGTGCACACCTGAGTCGTGCTCACCTGAGTCGTGCCCACCTGCGTCGTGCCCACCTGCGTCGTGCCCACCTGCGTCGTGCCCACCTGCGTAGTGCCCACCTGCGTAGTGCCCACCTGCGTCGTGCCCAGCTGCGTAGTGCGCACCTGCGTAGTGCGCAGCGTGGAAGATGCCGGCTTGGCCGCGATGCCGCCAGCATGGTTGCCGATCGGGTGCTGCGGCCCTCGACTCTCCGACGTCGAACCTTGGGAGGACACCCCGTGTTGACAGCCGAAATCCCGACCCGGGAGCAGTTCGTGCAGCGTGCGGCGGACCTCGCACCGGTGCTGCGCGGTCATGCGGCCTGGCAGGAGCGCAATCGCCGCCTGCACGACGAGACGATCGAGGCGCTGGCGGACGCCGGGCTGCTCCGGCTGCGGGTGCCCAAGCGCTTCGGCGGGTACGAGGCCGACACCCGGACCCTGGTCGACGTGGCCACCGAACTCGGCCGGATCGACGGGGCTTCGTCCTGGGTCGCCTCGGTGTACTGGATCCCGGGGTGGATGGCCTGCCTGTTCCCCGACGAGGTCCAGGATGAGGTGTTCGCAACCGAGAACGTGCGCATCTGCGGGACGCTCAGCCCGAGCGCGTTCGCGAAGCAGGTGAGCGGCGGCGTGCTGGTCAACGGCAAGTGGGGGTTCATCAGCGGCGCGCCGCACAGCCACTGGCAGGTCACGATCTCGGTGCTGGTGCCGGACGAGGGCGACCCCTACCCGATCATGGCGCTGGTCCCGATGACCGACCTGCACATCGTCGACGACTGGGAGACCGCCGGGCTGCGGGGCACCGGCAGCGTGAGCACGGTCGCGAAGGACCTGTTCGTGCCGGCGGAGCGGGTGCTACCGCTGCCTGCCGTGCTGCAGGGGCGGTCGGCCTCGAAGCACAACGCGGACGCTCCGATCTACCGGGCGCCCCTGCTGCCGGTCGCCTCGGCATCGTCCGTCGGGACCGCGCTCGGCTTGGCCAAGGGATCGCGGGACCTCTTCTTGCAACGGTTGGCCAATCGCAAGATCACCTACACCGGTTACGAGAAGCAGCGCGAGGCGCCGGTGACCCACCTCGAGGTCGCCGAGGCGACGCTGAAGATCGATGAGGCGGAGTTCCACGCGCACCGGCTGGCCGATCAGGTCGACGGCAAGAGCAGCACCGGCTCGGAGTGGAGCCTGGTCGAGCGGGCCCGGGCGCGCGCCGACATGGGTGCGGTCTGCCGGCTCGCCAAGGAGGCGGTGGACGTCCTCGCCGGTGCCAGCGGCGGTTCGTCCGTCTACCTGGACGTGCCGATCCAGCGGTTCGTGCGCGACATCCAGGCGATCAACCTGCACGCGCTCATGCATCCGAAGACGAACTTCGAGCTGTACGGACGGGTGCTCTGCGGCCTCGAATCCGACACCCTCTACATCTAGCCAGAAGGAAGCAGAGATGACCTCGACTGTCGCCCAGCCGACCCAGGCCGACCTGGCCGCCATCGCCTCGCTCACCCAACGCATGATCGCCGCCTGGGCGGTGTCCGACGCCGAGTCGATCGCCAACCTGTTCGTCGAGGACGGCACGATGATCCTCGCCGGCACGTTCTGCGACGGTCGCGAGGCGATTCAGGCTTACTTCACCGAGGCGTTCGCCGGTCCGTACCGGGGAACCCAGGTCACCGGCAAGCCGTTGGCCAGCCGCTTCTTCGGCCCCGACTCCGGGGTGCTGCTGACCATCGGCGGCGTGCTCGAACCCGGGGAGACCGAGGTGTCGAGCAAGCAGGCGATCCGTGCTTCGTGGACGGTCGTCCGGCGCGATGGCGAGTGGCGGTTGGCGGCCTACCAGAACACTCCGCGCGACGCAGCCTCCTGATCGCGAACGCACGTTCGGCTCGCCGGCAGGGTGGCCCGGCCGCAGCCCGGTAACCCAGTCCACCATCCGGCTTTACTCGACCCGCAATGGGAGATCTCAGATGGAGCAGCGCTGTCCGGTAGCCCTCGACCCGAGCGGGAGCAACCTTCACGCCGAGGCCGCGGCGTTGCGCGCGCAAGGCCCGGCGACCCAGGTGCGGCTGCCGGGTGGCGTCGTCGCGTGGTCGCTCAACCGGCACGACGTCATCCGGCACGTCCTGACCGATCCGCGGGTGACCAAGAGCGCCCGCCACCACTGGCCGGCCTTCATCAACGGGCAGATCCCGCCGGACTGGGAGCTGATCAGCTGGGTCGCCATGGACAACATGGTCACCGCCTACGGCAAGGACCACGTCCGGCTGCGCCGGCTGGTGGGCAAGGCGTTCACCCCGCGCCGTACCGAGGCGATCCGGCCGCGGGTCGAGGAGCTCACCGGTGAACTGCTGGACGCGCTCGCGACTGCGCCGCCCGGCGAGGTCGTCGACCTGCGGGACCGGTTCGCCTACCCGCTGCCGGCCCGGCTGGTCGCCGACCTGATCGGGATGACCGAGGACGCCCGGGCCGAGACCGCCAAGGTCATCGACATGATGGTCGACACCACGGTCACCCCGGGGCAGGCGCAGGCCGTATTGGCCGGCTGGCGCGGCGCGATGGCCGAGCTGATCGAGAGCAAGCGGCGGCAACCCGGCGAGGACATCACCAGCGACCTGATCGCGGCGCGCGACGAGGACGGCTCACGACTGACCGAACAGGAGCTGACCGACACCATCTTCGCGATCCTGGGCGCCGGTTCGGAGACCACGATCAACTTCTTCGACAACGCGATCACCGCCCTGCTGACCCACCCCGATCAGTTGCGGCTGGTGACCTCGGGCAGGGCCAGCTGGGACGACGTGATCGACGAGACGCTGCGAGTGGAATCGCCGCTGGCTCACCTGCCGCTGCGCTATGCGGTGACCGACCTCGAACTGGACGGCGTCACGATTCCGCAAGGCGACCCGATTCTGGTGAACTACAGCGCGGTCGGACGCGACCCCGCCCTGCACGGTGCCGACGCCGACCGCTTCGACATCACCCGGGCGGACAAGCAGCATCTGTCCTTCGGTCACGGCCCGCACTACTGCCTCGGGGCCGGCATTGCCAGGCTGGTCGCGACCGTCGGGCTGTCCAGCCTGTTCGAGCGGTTTCCCGAACTGCAGCTCGCTGCTCCGGCGGCGGACCTCACGCCGCTGCCAACCTTCATCATGAACGGCCACCGCATGCTGCCGGTACGGCTGACGGCCGCCGCCTGACGCCGGACGCCGGACGCCGGACGCCGCACGCACAGCGTTCAGGGGCCGGTGCTCGCACCGGTCCCCGATCGCTGTGCTCAGCAGTCGGGCAGCGTGCCGTGCTTCAGCACGCGATCGACCATGTCCGGGCTCATCAGTTCGGTCAGCGGATCCACCAGCCCGGCAACCCGCATGAACGTCCTGGTGACGACGCCGTCCCGGGTCGCGGCGGACTGCAGGAGTGCCAGATAGGCATTCATCTGCTGCACCTCGGGCGACCGTGGTCCCTCCACCTGCGGGAAGCCGAGGTCACCGCCGGCCGAGATCTGCCACGGCACCTCGATGACGCCGGCGATGTCACGCTGGAACGCCAGCGGTTGGGGCCTGCCGTCGGCCAGGTGCTCGCTCAGCACCAGCGCCTCCTGCGCGGCAACCGTCATGCCCTGCCCGTACACCGGGTTGAAGCTGCACGCCGCGTCGCCGAGCACCAGCAGCCGGTCGGGCAGCTCCTCGAGTTGGTCGTACCGGCGGCGGACGCTGGCCGGATAGTGGAACGACACCGGGTCGTCGAGCGGCTCGGCGTCCCTGATCACCTCGTAGACGTCCGGCACCGGCAGCGACCGGACCCAGTCGAGGAAGCCGTCGGGGTCGGTGGGCGCCGCGTCGCCGAGCACGCCGGTGAGCGACAGGATCGACCGCCCGTCCTGCACCCGGGAGAAGAACGCGCCGCGCGGGCTGGTCGGCGACCCGACCGGGTTGATCGACAGGTCACCGTTCATGACCGACTCATCCGGCAGCCGGTAATGCCTGGTCGTGTAGGTCAGGTCGATCTTGATCCGTTCCTCGGCCGGCTTGGCGTAACCGAGCTCCGCCAGCCAGGCCGGCGTCCGGGAGCCGCGGCCGGTGGCGTCTAGCACCAGGTCCGCCGCCAGAGCCTGCTCCGCGCTGCCGGCGGCCCGCCGCTGGATCCGGACGCCAGTCACCCGCCGGCCGTCCGGAGCGGTCAGGAGGCCGACGATGTCGCACTCCTCGGCGAGGCTGACGTTCGGCAGCGCCGCCACCCGGGCCCGCACCTGCCCTTCGAGCACCGGCCGGTCGGCCGATACGCACACCAGGCCGGTGCTGGCCGGCCGCAGCCGCTCGCCGTTGAAGAACCAGCGCAACTCGCCGAGGTCACCGGTCGGGATGCCGGCGGCGATCGCCTCGGCGGTGAAGCCGGGAAACAGCTCGTCCAGGATCTGCTGGCCGCGGGCGAGCAGGCCGTGCACATGACGGCCCTGCGGGACGCCGCGCCGGGCCGTGGTCACCCCGGCCAGCTTGTCGCGGTCGACGATCACCACCTCAGCGAACGCGTCGGACAGCACCCTGGCAGCGAGCAGGCCCGCCATGCTGCCGCCGAGCACCACGGCGCGGCTTCCTACCTGGCTGTTCATTGCGGTCATCTCCATCTGGTCGAGTGCCAAAGGCCGTTCGCCGCCGTGCCGGCACTGCCGTCCGGCTTGGTTGTTCTCGACCGTTCCACACCCCGAGCTGCGGGCACTCTTCTCCAGTGCGCAGTGCAGCCCTACCAGGCCGATCCGACGGCGGCCATCACTATTCGCACGACTGATCAACACCTCGTCGCTACCCGCGTAGCCGAGGCTTGCCCGATCTGGCACGATACGGCGGTGACTGCGCCTGAGGTCGAGTTCGCGATCCGCGATGCGGCCCTGGCCTGGCTGCAGGGGGTCACCCAGGACGGAACGGTGGCAGTCACCCGGGAACAGTTGGCCAACGACTTCCAGTTCGCCGGCGAGCGGTTCCCGCTCATCGACCGCGGTCGGGGCATTCGCAAGCCGCTCGGCTGGCACTCCGCATTGTCGATCAGCACCGCGGCGACCCCACCGGGCAAGCCCGGGCCGTACGACGACATCGAGGGGCCGGACGGGTTGCAGCGGTACAAGCTGCGCCGGGACCAGCGCGGCTCGACGGAGAATGAGGCACTGCGCAACGCAATGCGGGAGCAGGTGCCGCTGATCTGGTTCTTCGGTGCGCGACCGGGGCTGTTTCAGGCGATCTTTCCGGTGTACCTGATCCGGGAGGAGCCGGAGCAGGATCAGTTCGTGCTGGCGTTGACCGAGGAGCAGCGCACGCTGCAGCCGGCCAGCCTGGTCGAGGAGACGCTGCGCCGGTACGTGCACCGGCTGAACCGGCAGCGACTGCATCAGCCGGTGTTCGCGGCCCGGGTGATGGCAGCCTATGAGACCCGGTGCGCGGTCTGCCGGCTCGGCCACCGGGAACTGCTGGACGCCGCGCACATCATCGGCGACCGCGAGGAGCACGGCATCGCCACCGTGACCAACGGGCTGGCGCTGTGCAAGATCCACCATGCCGCCTACGACCGCAACATCCTTGGCATCCGACCGGACTACGTGGTCGAGGTGCACGGCCGGCTGCTGGACGAGATCGACGGGCCGATGCTTCGGTACGGCCTGCAAGAGCACCACGGCAAGCAGTTGATGCAGCTACCGTCCCGCCGGGCCGAGAAACCGGACCCCGACCGGCTGCAGGAGCGGTACGCCCAGTTCGCCGCCGCCTGAGCCCGGACCATGTGCTGGCGTGCCCCACTCGCCTCGATGAGTTATCGCCCGAGCTCCCGCACCTGAGCCAGACTGGACCCTGCCGACCGCGAGTCACGGCTGTGCGGCGACTACTCCAACCAGCTGCATCAGCTCGGCGTAGTCGGTCACGACGTCGTACTGCACGCCCTTACCCTTCTTGTCGTTGAGGGACGCGAAGAACCTGCGACCACACTCGATCTTGGCGTTCTCCACGCCCCTCAGCGGGAGAGTCGATCGGGAGGACTTCGTCTCGGCGACGAAGTAGACGTGCTTGATCTTCGTGGTGTCGTCCCGGAAGGCGATCGCCCAGTCGGGGTTGTAGTCCCCGACCGGGGTCGGGATGACGAACCCGCGTGGCAGCTTCGCATAGACGACGACCTCGTCGCTGACCTCGAGCTCTTCGACAAAGGATCGCTCGACCTTGGAGTCGGTCACGACGTACTCGTAGACGCTCTTCTTGAGTTTTTCCCCCGCCTTCGACAGGTCCTGGGCGGTCTGGTTCTCGGTGAAGATCGAGAAGTCGTACCGCGTGTCGAGCGGGTCGTAGCTCAGGTGCTCGACGATCACCGTGGCCTTCTGCTCGTTGATGAGACGGGCAGCCTCGGTGATGAACTGCTCGGGGTTCTGCTTGAACTTCGCGAACGTGCCCGGGTTGATGCCGGTGAGGATGGCCGCACAGGTGCGGCGGGTGAGCTTCGTCTTCTCCGCGATCTCTCCGAGCAGGTCGTACTTGACGGTTGAGCCCGCTGACGCGGCGGAGTGCTCGATCTTGGTCTCGGAGACCTTGAAGCCGGTGCCAGCCTCGAGCTGCTCGACTTCAAGGCCGACGATCTGCTTGCCGCTCTCCACGAGGTACTGCATGACGGTGACGTTGAGGGACTTGTCGAGCACTCGGATGCAGTTGGCGATCAGCTCGGCCGAGTTGAACTCGACACGGTAGACGGCCTTGTGGTTGATGCGGCCCCACAGCTCTTGGAACTCATGCTTGTTGAAGTTCGCCTCGTTGAACGGGATCTTCTTCGGCCTGCGACCGTCGACCGGCTTCGGCACGTCGAGATAGAGCGCATCGACGAGCGGCCAGACGAAGGCGATCACCGGCTTGAGCGCTTCCGACGTCGGGGCGGCGAGCGTCCCCTCTGCGCGGGCATCCCTGTACGCCTGCGTCACCAGGCCCTCGTCGTCGATGTAGTCGTGACGGACGAGGTGGTTGTAAAGGGCCTGCGCGAGCGTCTTCTCCAGCACGCTCGTCGAGCCGTCGGCGAGGGTGATCTGCTTGCCGGTGAAGTAGTCGACGCTCGCCTTGCGCGGACGGGCCGACAGCGACTCGAGAATCTCCTTCTGCAGCGCGGTGACGAAGTCGGTGTACGACTCGTCGGTCACCACGGTCAGCTCGTTGATCTCGTGCACGGTGACGGGGTTGTCCATCCGTTCGCCGTGCTGGTCGACCGACAGGCGCAGGCCGCGCCCGATCTCCTGTCGCCGCGTGGTGGTGTTGTCGCTCTTCTTGAGCATCCCCATGACGAACACGTTCGGGTTGTCCCAGCCCTCGCGCAGTGCCGAGTGCGACCAGATGAATCGCACCGGCTCCTCGAACGACAGCAGCCGCTCCTTGTCCTTGAGGATCAGGTCGTAGGCGTCCACGTCGTCCGACTGGCCCGCGAAGTCGCCGCGCGCGGCGATCCTTCCGTCGATGGAGCGGCCGGTCTTCTTATCGATCGAGAAGTAGCCCTCGTGGGTCGAGCGCACCGGGATCGCCTCGACGTGTTTGCGGTACCGCTCGGCGGCCTCGTCGAAGTCGAGCTGGCCGAGGTAGTCGGCGAGAACCGCCTCGTACTCTTCCTCGAACACGCGCGCGTAGTCCCCGAGGGTGTCCTCGCGCTGGTAGTCGCGGTACTTGGCGACCTCGTCGATGAAGAACAGCGACAGGGTCTTGATGCCCTGTGCGAACAGCTCGCGCTCCTTGTCGAGGTGGGCGCGGATGACCTCGCGGATCTGGATGCGACGCTTACCGTCCTCGGTGATGTCGTTGATAACTTCGCCCGCTGAGACGCGCTCACCGTTCGACAGTTCGATGAAGTCTTGGTTAGCGTCGACGTCAACGACGACGAGGTCTTTATATGCCTCAAGCCCATTCGAGATGTCGTGCAGGCGAGAGCCCTTGGACAGCCGCACCATCTTCGGTTTGGGCTGGGAACTGCCGGCTGGCTGGACATAAAGCTCCACGCGCGCCTTGGGGTAGTCCGAGCCGCTGCCGATCTCCACCCCCTCCACATACAGGTACGCGGGGATGCCGGCCAGGTGCGTCACCGTGATGCCACGCACCGCGATCTTCTTCACCAGCTTGTGCTGGTACGCGTCGACCGCGTCGAGCCGGTGCACCTTGGTCCGCTCGATCTTGTGGGTCGCCGAGTAGCGCAGCGCGAACAGCGCGTTGAACAGCCCGAGCGCCTCCAGCGACTTCGACGGCTTCTTCGGGTCACCTTCGATCTTCTGCGGTTCGTCGATGATGAGGATCGGCCGGTTCGCGGCGATCACGTCGATCGGCTTCCGGGATTGGAAGTCGTCGAGCACCTCGTAGATGCGGCGGGCGTCCTTACCCGTGGCGTTGAACGCCTGGATGTTGATGATCATCACCTGCACGCCCGCGTCAGACGAGAAACCCTCCAGCTCGGGGAGCCGCGAGGAGTAGGAGTTGTAGATGAACGTGCGCGGTTTCGTCCCGTAGTGCTGCTGAAAGTGATCGGCGGTGATGTCGAACGACTTCTTCACCCCCTCACGGATCGGGATCGACGGCACCACGACGATGTACTTCGACCACCCGTACCGCTTATGCAGTTCCATGATCGTCTTTATGTAGACGTAGGTCTTGCCGGTGCCGGTCTCCATCTCGATGTCGAGATTGATCGGAGCCGCCGACTTCTTGACCGGGTCCTTGAGGTCCTTCGACAGCGCCAGCCCGCGTGCCTGCTGCACCCGGTGCACGTTCGTCAGGAGCTGTGGCGGGGTCAGCGCGATCTCGGCGTTGCGCAGGCCGGTGTCCTCCAGCAGCGTCGCCGTGGCGCCCTTCCCGGGGTCGATGCGGTACTTGACCCCGTCCGCATACGGCTGGCCGGCGAACACCTCGACCACAGCATCGACGGCCTCGGTCTGGTATGGCTGGACCTTGAACTGGAGCTTCATCGGGTCAGATCGCCCTTACCTCGGTCTCGGGTGACACTTCCCGGAAAATTTGCTCGGCGTTGATTCTCGCGGCGTCAGTGACGAAACCGGCGTCGAGAAATACCGCGCGCAGCGGGTGTCGGCTGGCGATCTCCTTCACGACGGCGTCGGTGACCTCGTCGGCAAAGCACGCAATCAGCGAGTCATCGGCCACCGCGAAGACTTCGCGACCGTCGATCGACCCACGCTCGATTGGCAGCCCTGCGTCGAGACCCCAATCGAGCAGTACCTGGAACAGCAAGTCCTCGCCGCTCCGACCGGGCTTGACGCTGGCGACTGCCCCGAGAAGTTCCGCTTGGCCAACTGCACCAGGGGTTGCGAACACATCCGCCATGTTGGTGCTGTCGATGCGCAGGGCGCGGAAGCCAAGATCGAGCGCTGGGCTCTGCAGGGTCAGCTCGCGAGCAATCTGCGCCGCGGTGCGGCGAAGCCGCTCGCGCGAGTACGCGGCGATGGTGCCGAACCCCGCTGCCGCAACCTCTGACCTGGGATCAGGCGTCTCGTCCAACTGAATGAGAATGAAGCGCCGATTTCCGCCGTCTTCAGCATTCGCCTCCATTACGGCGTGCGCAGTGGTCCCCGAGCCCGCGAAGAAATCCAGGACAATGCCGTCCCTCGTGTTATTCGCCCACTTCATGAGCTGCTTGATCAGGCGAACCGGCTTCTTGCCATTCGAGAACGCGAGACCGCCTTCCTTGCCCACGTTTCCCATATCCTGGTAAAAGCCCTTCCAGAGGTCACCCCGAATCACCGTGCGACCGAATCGCGGCTTGTAGTCGTCGGACATGCGGTAGTTGAGTTCAAGCGGGATGAGGGCTTGGAGGCTCCCGTTCTGAAGCGTGGTGAGCAGGTAGACACGGTGGTCAACCTCGAACCGCTCCCACCGGCCGATCTCGGTGGAGCGACCTAGCGCCGACACCGGGGCGCGGTCGACACGAGCGATTCGGCCCAGATTTGCGTTGACGAACGTCTTCGCCGCCTCCGATAGGGCAAGAAGGTCGTCCATCTTGTTGACACTGAAACCTGAATTGCCGACGAGGCCGAGCCTTCGAATGTCCGCACCCACCTTGGCGTCGGCCTGGAGCGCGTCTGCGACCGATCCGAGGGTGCCGTCGTCATTCAACCAGAGTGAGTAATGCGTGTCGAAGTTCTTTATACCGTCGAGAAGTGGCGTATGCCGTACGGAGTCGAATGCGCCAGAGCGTTTGTAGACGTGAACGAATTCGGCGTTCTTGACGATCGTGCCCTGTTGCGCGTTGACCGTCTTGGGCCCAGATGTCGTCGACATCTCCACCACGATCGTGTCGAGGTAGTTCTGGCGACCGAACACCTCGTCCAAGAGCGCCTTGAGGTTCGCGCTCTCGGCGTCGTCAATGGACACGAAGATGACCCCGTCCTCAGCTAGCAGCTTCCGGGCAAGCTTGAGGCGCGGGTACATCATGTCGAGCCAGTCCGAGTGGTACCGGCCGTTCGAGTCCGGGTTTGCCACAAGACGATCACCGCTCGCCGACACCTGCCCGGACCTTTCGAGATACTCGGCGGCCGATCCCGCGAAATCGTCCTCGTAAATCAGGTCACCGCCCGTGTTGTACGGCGGGTCGATGTAGATCAGCTTGACCTTCCCGAGGTACGACTCCTGGAGGAGTTTCAAGGCGTCGAGATTGTCACCCTCGATGAAGAGGTTCTTGGTGGTATCGAAGTCGATCGACTCCTCGCGCACCGGGCGCAGCGTCTTGGCAATCGGCGCGTTCGCCGCGAAGGCTGCGGCGCGTTTCCCGGGCCAGTCGAGCTGGTAGCGCTCCTGCGGCCCCTCGACGACGTGGTCGGAGAGTTCCTGCCGGAGCGCGTCGAAGTCGACAGCGCGGACTGGCTTGCCGGCCGCGTCGATGCTCTCGGTGACGACCGTGGGGAACAACTCGGCGATCGCGTCGATGTTGCGCTGGGTGAGGTCCGGCGAGTGCATCTTGAGCTTGTCCACGGTCATTCCTTGTTGCTCGGTACGGGGTCGGTCAGCGCGGACAGCACCGCGGTGCGTTCCTTGATCTGCCTGCGGAGTTCCACCTTGCGGTTCAGTTGCGGTTCGGCGCCCGGGCGTACCCGCTGTCTTCGGTGACGCCGAGGTGCTCGGCGATCACATCGGCCGACACCTCGGTTCATTCATGGGAGACACGTTAGGCCAACGTCAGCCAGCCCTTGCGGGTATGGCCGTATCCAGATGGCGCAGTTGTCGGTACGGCGTACTCATCGGCAGGACCGGATGGGTGGGCAGTGCGCTTGGCCTGCTGGGGCACTGTCGCTAGTCATTGAACGGATCGGTCCCGGGCCGGGGTCTTGCCAGTGGCGCTAGGGCAACCGCCAGGCCAATAAGTTCGGGGTGGAGCTGAGGGGACTCGAACCCCTGACCCCCACACTGCCAGTGTGGTGCGCTACCAGCTGCGCCACAGCCCCTTGCCAAGCCCGCCGCTGGTTGCCCGGTCGGAACCGGGCCAGCGAGCCGAGAACAGAGTCTACACAGACCGAAACCAGCTCCCGAACCACCCCCGGCCCAGGCCACGCTGAACACCCGCAGAGCATCCCCGCGCCACGCCGAGACCCCCCGGATTCGTTGACCTGCGTCGGTCTCAGCCATACTGGGGCCGAGCCGTACCGGCCACCCGCCGCCGACGCACATCCCGGTCGGCCGGCTGGGGACATACACATGAGGGAGACATTCGTGAACCGCAAGGAACTGGTGACCGCGGTCGCCGAGCACGCCGACCTGGAGCAGAAGACCGTCGACGCAGTGCTGCGCAGCCTCCAGGCCACCCTGGAGGACGCTGTCGCCAAGGGCGACAAGGTCAGCGTCCCGGGCTTCTTCGCAGTCTCGGTCGGCAAGCGCGCCGCCCGCGAGGGCCGCAACCCGGCCACCGGCGAGACCATCCAGATCGCCGCTGCCAACACCGTCAAGTTCACCGCCGGCTCCGCGCTGAAGGACGCCGCGAACAAGTAGCACCCAGACACGAAACGAAGGCCCGGTACCCCTTTCGAGGGGCACCGGGCCTTCGTCTTCGGCGAGTAGAGAATTACTGCTTGGACGTGGTCGCCGACGGCTTGGCCGACCCGGTAGCCGACGACTTGGGAGCCGGCGTCGACGCCGGCGCGGTCGGCGACGGGGCCGCGGTCGACTTGGCGGCCGACAGCGCGGCGTCGATCGCCGCGTCGATCTGCGCCAGGGTCGGCGCGTTGCCGCCGGTCCCCTTCACCAGCTTGTTCTGCACGAACACCGTCGGGGTGCCGTTCACGCCCTTCTTGGACGCCGCCTCGGTCACCGCCGCCACCAGGTTCTTGTGCTGCTGCGACGTCACGCAGGTCGAGAAGACCGCGGAGGTGATGCCGGCCTTCTTGCCCCAGTCGACCAGCGTCGAGTCGGGGCGTCCGTTGGAGTTCTCAGCCGGCTGGTTGTTCTGTCCCGACGCATCCTTGCCATAGGCGATGTCGTGGAACTTCAGGAACGCGTCCGGGCTCTGATCCGAGGCGCAGTACGCCGCGTTGGCCGCCCGCGAGGAGTACTTGTTGCCGTTTGACGACGCGTCCAGGAACGACATCACGTGGTAATTGACCTTGATGTTGGTCGCCTTGATCTTCTTGTCGAAGTCGGCGGTCAACCCGCTCTGCTCCAGGTTGTTGCAGACCGGGCACTGCATGTCCTCGTACAGGTCCACCTGCACCGGCGCCTGCTGGTTGCCCACCTTCACCCCGGTGGCCGCCGAGGCGTTCGTCGCGTTCAGGTCGCCGGAGATCTTGGCCCGGTTGCCCTGCACCCCGATGGCGATGAAGCTGACCAGCACCACCACGACCACCGTGCCGGCCGCGATGTAGCGCTGCTTGTGCCGCAGTTCCACCTCGGCCGCCGCGACCGCCGCCCGGTAGCGCCGGACGTTCTTCTCGCTCTTGGCCTGCTTCGGGGTCAACCCCGGCACCAGCTCGGACTTGATGATGGCCGAGTCCAGCGAGAACCGGGTCATCGGGAACGCGATCAGGAACGCCGCCAGGATCAGCAGCCCCAGGTCGCGCAGGATGTCGATCGTGTAGTGGGTCGAGGTGCTCGCCCCGCCGCCGCCGAAGCAGCCGCAGTCGAGCTTGATGCCGCGGGCCGCCGCCTGGACGATGCCGATCAGGAACACCCCGTACAGCACCGCCGACACCGCCGCCGCGTACCGGACGATCAGCCCCAGCAGCAACAGCACCGCCAGGATCAGCTCCAGCATCGGCAGCCCGTACCCGATCGCCTTCGACAGCCACTCGGGCGTGGCGTCGTAGGCCCGCACCGCCTGGACGAACCGGCGCGGGTCGCCGATCTTCGACAGCGATGCCCAGGCCCAGACCGCGGCCAGCACCAGTCTGACCACCAACCCGACCCAGGCCAGCCGGTCCCGCTGGGCGGAGAGAGCTTCGAACCTCACGACAAACCCTTCCTCAACGCTGTCAGTACGCCGCGAGTCACTTCGCGACCAGTGTCAAATCATGCGTTATCTGCTGTGTCTCGTCTGTGCTCTGCAGAAAAGACACATGTGCGTAGTCGTCAGAACCGTAGAGCAACACCTGTGCGGCGTGCGTCTGGCCATCATCCTCGGCCAGCTGGACGTGCGCGGCGACCTGGGCGGCGTCCACCTGGGCCTGGCTGCCGGTCAGCCCGACGAACGCGTTCGGCAGCCCCGGATCGAACTTGGCCAGGTAGCTCTTCAGCACCGCCGGGGTATCGCGTTTGACGTCGGTGGTCACGAACACCACCTGGGTGACCTGCCGCGCCTTCGCCGGCACCGCCTGCAGCGCCTGGGCGATGTCGGCCAGCGTGGTCGGGCAGACGTCCGGGCAGTGCGTGTAGCCGAAATACAGCAGCGTCGGCTTGCCCGCGGTCTGCTTGCCGAACTGGTACGGCTTGCCGGCGGTGTCGGTCAGGGTGAACTGCGGCCGCGGTTGAGGTGGGGTCAGCCCCAGGCCCTGGTACGTCCCGCCGGTGTGGTCGGTCAGCTCGGACGAGCTGGTGCTCGGCGCCGGCTGGCTGCTACCGGAGGCGCAGCCGGTCAGACCCGCGCCGACCGCCAGCAGGCCGACCGCCAGCAGCGCTCGGAGAACCGCCCTCACTTGGACCCTCCCGGCGCCGGGGCGGTCACGCCGATCACCGGCGCGGTGACCAGCACGTCCCCCGCGGTGGCGAACGTCAGGTCCAGGTTGACGGTCTGCCCGGCCTTGAGCGGGCCGTACAGCTGCTCGATCATCAGGTGTCCCTTTCCGGGGGTCAGCGCCAGGCTGCCGTGCGCGGGCACCGTGCTCTCCGCCGCCTGGCTCATCCCGCCGCTGGCATTCTCCACGTGCACCGAGGCCTGGGCGCCGGCGCCGGTCCGCACCCCGAGCAGCTGGTCGGCCGCCCCGGTGGTGTTGTAGACGGTCAGGTAGGCCGCCGCATTGACCCCGTTCGCCGGTTCCCGGACGTACGCGCCGCCCACCACGATGCCCGGGCTCGCGGCCGCGGGCGGCTTGGCCTGGTGTTGCGGCTGGGCACCGCGAACCAGCCCCACCAGGCCGGCCAACAGCACCACCGCCGCCGCGATCAGAGGCAACCGCCGCATCAGTACACCTTCACCTTCGCCACCGCGGTGGTCGCGTCGAACTCCGACGTCTGCACCCGCAGCTCGAACTGCCAGTCGCCGCCGGCCGGCAGCAACACCCCGGTGGCGGCGTAGCTGCCGTCGCCGGCCGGCTTGAGCGGCACCGGGATCGGCCCCAGCTGCCTGGCCGGCAGGCTAGCGGTGGCGGTCACCTCCGACGGCTTCGGGCCACCGGCCAGCCGGACGGTCACCCGCACCGCGCCGTGCACCGCGGGGTCGACCGTCAGCCGGGCTTGCGAGCTGCCGGAGAGCGCAACGCTGACCGTGCGGGGCTTGTCCCGGGACGCGGCCAGCGCCACGTTGCCGGGCGGCTGGGCGATCAGCACCCCGGTCGCGGCCAGCACCGCCGCCCCGACCACCACCTCGGTGAGCAGGCCGCGGCGCAGCCGCAGCAGCGCGCTGTGCCCGTCCACCGGTCGCTGCAGGACGCGCCGGGCCAGGTAGCCAAGCCCGATCAGGCCGGCGAACAGCACCACCTTGAGCAATACCAGCTGGCCGTACCGGGTGTCGGTGAGCGCCGCCAGCGACCGGGTCTCCCGCCAGGCCTGGATCACTCCGGTCACCGTCAGGGTCAGCACGCAGGCCAGCGCGATCCGGGAGAAGATCGGCAGCCCGGCGGCCAACTCGGCATTGTCGTGATCGTCCTCGGTGTGCCGGCGACCGATCGCTGCCACCAGCAGCACCGCCAGGCCACCCAGCCAGACGATCATCGCGGTCAGGTGCAGCGCATCGACCAGCACCGCCAGCCAGCGCGGATGCGCCGCCGCGGCGTGCCCGGTGGCGGCGTAGGTGACCACGATGCCCACCCCGACCATCGCCGCCGCCTCCGGCGCCCAGGTCCAACCTCTGCGGCCATCGTCGGCGAACACGTTGCCCAACACGAACCCCAGCAGCCCGAGCAGCACCAGCCGCACCGAGATGAGCTGGCCGGCGTTCAGGTGCAGCGTGCTGTCGACCAGGCTGCCGCTGAACACCTGGCCCAGCCCGCTGCCGGCCGCGTACGGCCCCTGCAGCAGGAACTCGCCCACCGCACCGGCCACCGCCACCGTCCAGCCGGTCCAGATCAGCCGGCGCACCGCCAACCGGTCGCGGCCGGACGGCCACAGCGAGAAGATCAGCCAACTGCCGCCGGCCACCCCGATGCCGGCGAAGCTGAGCCAGTGGCTGACCGCCAGCAGCACCGACACCGGACGGCTGACCGGCGCCGAGCCGGACGGTCCCCCACCCCCGCCGACCAGCGGCCCGTTTCCCACCACGAACCGGATCGAGCCGGCGACCGGGTGGGTGTCGGAAGAGACCACCCGGTAGCTGGCCAGGTAGCTTCCGTCGGCCAGCCCGGACCGCAGCGACACGGTGATCGCGGTCCCGTCGCCGGCCGGGTGGCTGGCGGTGCCGGTGTCGACCCGGTGCCCGGACGCGTCCACCACCCGCAGGTAACCCGGGTTCAACCCGACCGGCTCGTCGAACCGGACGGTGACGCTGGCCGGCGGGTGCTTCAGCCGGGCGCCGTCGGCCGGGTCGGAGCCGACCTGCACCGCGTGCGCCGAGGCCGGGCCGGCCCGCAGCAGCACGCCCAGCGCCAGCAACCCGAGCAGCACCGCCAGCCGGCGCAACCGCCTCACGCGGCACCTCGCTTCTTGCTCTTGACGTTGGCCGGCCCGGTGCCCGGCTCGACCGCCGCCGGCCCAGGCACCGGCAGCCGTTCGGACCGGAACAGCGCGGCCACCAGCAGCAACCCGGCCAGCACCCCGGCGTGGCTGGCCAGCCGGGCCGGCGCCACCGCACCGGCCAGCAGGTCGGGCACGCTGAGCACCGCCAGCACCCCGACGAAGGTGGCCAGGATCGGCAGCGTGCCGATCGCCCGGGCCGGCTTCACCGCCACCGCCAGGAAGGACGCGCCCATCGCCAGGTTCCAGGCGGCGCTCTCGTGCGCGGCGTGCACGCCCATCGCCGGCATCGCCAGGTTGTCGCCGGAGAGCGCCGGCAGCGCCAGCGCCCACTGGACGAACCCGAGCACCGCCAGCCCGAGCCGGACCAGCCAGCGCCGGCGGTTCAGCCGGGCCGCCGGCAGCACCACCTGGTGCAGGATCCGGTCGCTGAGGTCCGGCGGGGTGGTGCCCGAGATCCGCAGGCTCCGGCCCACCCGCTCGGCCGCTGCCAGCCATCCGGCACAATCTGGACAGCCGGCCAGGTGCTGCTCCAGCGCGGTCGCCGGGAGCCCCAGCGGCTCACCGTCCAGCCGGGCGGAGGCCGCCTCGCGGTACCGGGCACAGCTCATGCTGATCTGAGTCGGTTGGAATGGGACAACGGTTCCGGCGTGTGGCCCAGCTCATAGCCGGTGTCGGGCGGCGGCGACGAATGGCTCGTACGGCGCGGAAGGGAGGCGGGCGGTGGACCAGTTCGACGAGCTCACCCTGGCCGCGCTGCGCGCCCGGGCCGGTGACCGGCACGCCGCCGGCGAGTTCGTCCGGCGCTCGCAGGCCGACGTCTGGCGGCTCTGCGCCCACCTCGGCAGCCGCGCCGACGCCGACGACCTGACCCAGGAGACGTACGCCCGGGCGTTCGGCTCGCTGCACCGGTTCGCCGGCCGGTCGAGTGCCCGCACCTGGCTGCTCTCGATCGCCCGCCGGACCTGCGCCGACGCCATCCGCAGCCGGCGGCCGGTCAGCCCGGTCGCCGAGGTCGAGCCAGCCGGTCACGGCGCCGATCCGGCCGAGACGGTGGGCCTGCGGCTGCTGCTGGACTCGCTCGACGGCGCGTTCCGCGAGGCGTTCGTGCTCACCCAGGTGCTCGGGCTCAGCTACCCGGAGGCCGCCGACGTGGCCGGCTGCCCGGTCGGCACCATCCGGTCCCGGGTAGCCCGGGCCCGGGACGCGCTGGTGGCCGGGCTGGGTGACGGACGGCAGCGCCGCACCAGCTAGCTCTTAGGCCGGCTGGGTGGCAGCGTCCGGCTGAGACTTCGCCCGGAGCGCCAGGTACTCCCCGCGGGCCCGGTGCTCGGCGTAGAACGAGGCGAACGGGATGGTGCCGGCCAGCATCACCAGGCCGAGCTTGATCCAGTTGCGGCGCAGCCAGCCGAGCCGGGTGCCCAGGTCGAGCGCGGTCACCAGGTACACCATGAACAGGAAGCCGTGCGCGGTGCCGACGATCGACTCGAGCGTCTTGCTGTGGCCCCAGACCTGGATCGGGATCGCGACGAACACCAGCACCACCAGCAGGGTGCCGGTGACGAACGCCATGACCCGGTACCGGAGGAACGACCCGGCCAAGCCCCGCTGACTGCTCACTGCTGCCCTCTCGTCACTGCTGCTCTCGGGGAACCGCCGCGGACCGGGCGTTCAGCTCGGCCAGATAGGCGTTGAACCGGGCCCGCTCGGGATCGTCGTCGTCGACCGGCGCCGACGGCGGAACGTAGGCACGGTAGCGCGGCCCGCTGTCCGTCGGCTGAGCGGCTTCGGCCGGCTGCTCGGGTTCGGCCTTTCCGGCATGCAGGTGGTCGAGCACGATCCGGCCCCACATCACCGCCGCGAAGCCGGTGAACGCCCACCACTGGAACGCGTAGGCGTAGTAACGGATGTCGCCGTGATGCTGGTGCGCGACCCGCCACTGCCACTGGCCGAGCTTCACCATCACCACGCAGGCGGCGATGGTGAACAGGTGCAGCGGCAGCCACTTCGGGTGCAGCAGCCGCCAGGCGCGGGAACTCGGCACGGTTAAACGGTACGTCCGGCCGAGGTCGACCTCTATGCCGGTCCGGTGTAGAGCCAGCGGCCGGCCACCCGAGTGAACCGGCTGGTCTCACGCAGCCGGCCGAGCTGCCCATCGCGCCGGTACCGGGCGGTGAAGCTGACGGTGCCGGAGTCGTCCAGCAGGCCGCCCCGGTCACGTCCGGTGACGTGCAGCCCGAGCCACTCCAACTCGTCGTCAGCCAGCGGCCCGGACGGTCTGGTGGCCGGGTGCCAGGTGTCCACCAGGAACTGGTGCTGCCCCAGCGCGAACGCCGAATACCGTGCGCGCATCAGGGTTTCCGCAGTCGGCGGGACGGCTTCGCCCCGGTGGTAGCGACCACAGCAGCCGGCGTACGGCTCGGCTGATCCGCACGGGCAGTCGGTCATGCCAGCCATTGTGCCGCTAGCTGCCACGACGGTCGTCGACCCGAACGCCCGGAGCGCACCGATATGGCAGGCTCTGGCCCAGTGCTGTCGTGGCGCGAGCCGGACCGGAGGACATGATGGCGATAACCCGAGTGCACAACCTGAACATCTCGCTCGACGGCTACGCGGCCGGCGACCACGTCACCCTGGATGCACCGATCGGCGGCGCGGAGCAGCTGTTCGCCCGGTTCGACGGCCGCGTCATCCACGGCGTCCAGCACGGCGCCGGGCCGATCACCGCGACGCAGGCGATCACCGCCACCTGGGGCCAAGGGGTGGGCGCCGAGATCATGGGCCGCCGCAAGTTCGGCCCGCAGAGTGGGCCGTGGGGCGAGGATGACTGGCGCGGCTGGTGGGGCGACGCGCCGCCGTTCGGCACGCCGGTCTTCGTGCTCACCCACCACGAGCACCCGCCCATCGAGTTCGACAACGGCACGTCGTTCCACTTCATCGACGCAACGCCCGACGAGGCCCTCACGATGGCCAAGCTTGCCGCGAACGGCAAGGACGTACGCCTCGGCGGAGGTCCGACCACCATCCGGCAGTTCTTACAGGCAGATCTCGTCGATTTCCTGCACCTGGTGATCCAGCCGCTGGTGCTCGGCGGCGGCGTCTCGTTGTGGACCGGACTCGGCGACGTCCAACGCCGCTTCGACATCCAGTCGGTCGCCACGCCCGACGGCCAGGTCCACCAGTTCTGGAACCGGACCGGCCGCTCCGCCAGCTCCACCTGACGTATGCACAGTGGCGCCGCACACCGGCTAACGCCGGGATGGGTTGGGCAGAATGGGCACATGAGTCTCGTCCGAAGGATCGCTCGCCCGTTGCTCGCCGCCAGCTTCGTCTACGGCGGCATCGACACGCTCCGCAACCCGGGAACCCGGGTGCCGGCCGCCGAGAAGGTGGTGCAGCCGGTGCTGGACGCGGTGCCCCAGCTGTCCAGCGCCGAGCAGGTGGTCAAGATAGACGCGGCGGTCAAGGTAGCCGCCGGCACCATGCTCGCGCTCGGCCGGTTCCCCCGGCTGGCGGCCGCGGCGCTGATCGCCAGCCTGGTGCCGACCACCGCCGCCGCTCACCGGTTCTGGGAGGAGTCAGACCCGGCCGCGCGCAAGGCGCAGCAGCTGCACCTGATCAAGAACGCCGGCATCGTCGGCGGCCTGCTGCTGGCGGCGGTGGACACCGAGGGCAAGCCGTCGCTGGCCTGGCGGGCGCAGCACGCCCCGGGCGCGCTCGGCCATGCCGCCACCGACCTGCGCCGGGACGCCGAGCTGGCGCTGCACTCGGCCGGCAGTTCGCTGCACTCGGCCGGCGAGACGCTGCGCGGCCGGCTGCCGGTCTGAGCCGCTCAAGGTCCGGTCCGGCCGCGCTCAGCTGCGGTCGGACCGGCCCCAACGCTCCTCGAAGGATCGCTTGCGGGTCGGGAACACCAGCTCGGCCAGCCAGCTGAAGATGGCGATCAGCAGGCCGCCGAACACCGCCGCGCCGAAGCTGTCGATGTCGAGGTGGCTCGACAGCCCGGCCGTGATGCCGAGCAGCGCCGCGTTCACCACCAGCAGGAACAGGCCCAGCGTCAGCACGATCAGCGGCAGGCTGAGCAGCTTGAACACCGGGCCCAGAATGCCGTTCACAACCGAGAAGATCAGCGAGATCCAGAGCAGCGCCCAGAACCCGCCGTTGACGTGGATGCCGGGCACCAGCTCGGCCACCACGCCGATGATCACCGCCAGAATGGCCAGCCGCGCCAGCCAGCGCACCAGCGTCATCAGCGTCCTCCCCCCGAACTCGGGCGTCTATCGAATCGCGAACCAGACCAGGCAGGCGGCGCCGGCGATCACGCAGTAGGCGCCGAACGGCCGCAGCGAGCGGTTGGCGAAGTACCGGGTGAGGAACCGGACCGACAGGTACGCCCCCACCCCGGACAGCACTGCGCCGAACAGTGCCTGACCGCGGATGCCATTGCCGAGTGGCCCGGTGAGGTCCGGGATCTTCAGCACGCCGGCGGCCAGGATCACCGGGGTGGCGAGCAGGAACGAGAACCTGGCGGCGTCCTCCCGGCTCAACCCGCGCAACATGCCGGCCACCATGGTGATGCCGGACCGGGAGATGCCCGGTGCCAGCGCCAGGATCTGCGCCGAACCGACCAGCACCGCCTGCCACACCGGCTGCCTGGCAATCCGGACGTCGGAGATCGGGCCGGTGATCCGCTCGTCCAGGTAGTCCTGGTTCACCGTGGGGTCGTCCCGGCGCAGCGCCTCGGCGGCGAACAGCACCAGGCCGTTCACCATCAGGAAGATCGCCGCCGGCACCGGCCGGCCCAGCGTGGTACGCAGCCAGTGTTCGGCGAGCAGCCCCACCAGGCCGACCGGAATGGTGGCCAGCACCAGCAGCCAGGCCAGCCGCTGGTCGGGGTTGACCACCTCGCGCCGGACGATCGAGGTGAGCAGGCCGCGGATGATGCGCACCCAGTCACGCCAGAAGTAGATGATCAACGCGATCGCGGTGGCCACGTGCAGGCCGACGATGAACGCCAGGTAGGGCGACTCGTCCTTGGCCACGTTCAGGTCGCGGGCCCAGGAGCCGCCGATCACCGCTGGCAGCAGCACGCTGTGCCCCAGGCTGGACACCGGGAACAGTTCGGTGACACCCTGCAGCGCCCCGACCACGCCCGCCTCGAGCCAACTCAGCTCCGCCACGTCGCCCACCTCTCGCGCTGGCAGTTCCGCTCACCGGACGGCCCGGGGACGGTCCTGCCTGCTAGATCATCCATCCTGGCGCGGTCCAACCGGTGCCGATCCGCAGATCCGCCGGCTCAGCCGCTTCTCACCGGGAGAGCTACCCGTGCGATCCCCTGACCCAGTCCACGAGCGCATCGGCGAGCCCGCTGCCGATCCGCACCAGCAGTCCGGCGACGACCAGGACGAACCCGAGCATGCACCACCCCTCCCAACCCGGCCGGGCGACGACCCGGATCACCTGGTTCTGCGCCAGCGACTCGAGGTCGCGGAAGGTGGCCGGGCCGACCGAGAGCGCACCGTTCACCTGAACGTGGGCGACGCTGGCGGTGATGAACGGCGCCGAACTGCGCCGGGATTCGAAGATGATGCCGGGTTCGAGGGCGAACCGGAAGGTCACCAACAGGTTGCGGTTGACGTTGCCGCGCGGCATCCGCACGGTCGCGCTCCACAGGTCCGGCGGGTCGTCATTGGTGCGCAGGGCGTCGCGGGACCGGTGACCGGTGGCGATTGCGCCGAAGTTCTCGGCATAGTCGTCGCGGGCCCGTTGGCAGCCGGGGGACGCGTCCTGGGAGCCCTCCGCTCGACCGGCTTGCGGGATGTCGTTGACGTAGCCGGTCGCGATCTCGCCGATGCTGCTGCCGAGGGCGTACTGGAAACAGTAGGGCTGGCTGGGGTCCCGGACGCCGGCCGGACGGTCCAGGCCGACCGACACCGTCATCGAGCCCACGTCGCCCGAGATCGGCTGGATCGAGAGGCCGGTCAGGTAGGTCTCGCTGGAAGTGCTGGTGAGATGCGACAGCGCCGCCCGTCGCAACTGCCGGGCCCGGACGAGCACCGCGGTGTTCCGCACGGTGGCGGGGGTGAGCGGCAGGCCGTTGGTAAAGCTCCAGATCGCCGCCTGCATCGCCGCCGCCTCGTCGACGGGCACCGCCAACCGGCCGGCGATCCTGAGCGCGCGGGCGGGCGAGCCGGTCGGATCGGCGTCGACCTGGTTGTTCGCGACCAGCCAGGTCACCTGGGAGAGGCCGGGAATGGCGGCAGAACTCGGTGACGCGGCGTCGTAGGCCGCCGCATCCGGTTGGTCCGGGGCCAGCAGATCGAGGCTGTAGGCCTCAGCGGTCGCCGAGGTGCCGATCCGGTACAGCATGGTGCCGGCGCGATAGCGATTGCCGCCGTAGCTCACGATCGGGACCGTGCCGGCGTGGTCGGCCAGGAAATGCGCGTCGAACGGCCGGGCGGTCACCGGCGGCGCGGAATCGGCGTAGCCGGCGGGTGCCAACAGGGCGACGAACGCCACGACGAGCAGGCAGATCGCAAGATTTCTCGGCAAGCGCATGACTGCCCCCGGACAGCGCTCGAGACTCACCCAGCACCGAGAAGATAGCTCCGCTGCTCGCCTCCTGAACACCCTTCGGGAGCGGCTATCGCACCGGCACGCCGGCGGTTACTGAGAGCCGGTGTAATGCGAGCCGATCGCGGCCAGCGCCTTGTCCAGCGCGGCGAGGCCCTCGGTCACCTCAGCCTCGGTCACCGTGCATGGTGGCACCACGTGCAGCCGGTGGTAGTTGGTGAACGGCAGCACGCCGTTGGCCTTGCAGGCCGCCACCAGCTCGGCCATCGCCGGCGAGCTGCCACCGTACGGCGCCAGTGGCTGCTTGGTGGCCCGGTCGCTGACCAGGTCGAGCGCCCAGAACACCCCGACGCCGCGCACGTCGCCGATCACCGGGTGCCGCTCGGCAAGCTGCCGGAGGCCCGGGCCGAGCACGTTCTGCCCTATCGCATAAGCGTTTTCGATGATGCCCTCGTCGGTCATCGCGGTCATGCTGGCCACCGCGGCGGCACAGGCCAGCGGGTGTCCGGAGTAGGTCAGGCCGCCCGGGAACGGACGCTCGGCGAAGCTCGCGCAGACCTGCTCGCTGACGATCACCCCGCCCAGCGGCACGTACCCGGAGTTGACCCCCTTGGCGAAGGTGATCAGGTCGGGCGTCACCCCGTAGTGCTCGAAGGCGAACCACCGGCCGGTACGGCCGAAGCCGCACATCACCTCGTCGGCGATGTAGAGGATGCCGTGCCGGTCGCACAGTTCGCGGACGCCGGCCAGGTAGCCGGCCGGCGGTGGCATGATGCCGGCGGTGCCGGGAATGGTCTCCAGGATGATTGCCGCGATGGTGCCCGGGCCCTCGAACTCGATCACCTGGGCGAGGTGTTCGAGCGCCCGCTCGCACTCCTGCTCGTCGCTGGTGGCGTGGAACGGCGAGCGGTAGGTGAACGGGCCGAAGAAGTGTACCGCACCGGACGTCCCCAGATCGTTCGGCCAGCGGCGCGGGTCGCCGGTGACGTTCACCGCAGTGGCCGTCCCGCCGTGGTAGCTGCGGTACTGCGCGAGCACCTTGTGCCGGCCGGTGTGCAACCGGGCCATCCGGATCGCGTACTCCACCGCCTCGGCGCCACCGTTGGTGAAGAACACCTTGCGCATGTTGGCTGGTGCCCGCTCGATGATCAGCCGGGCCGCCTCGCCGCGGGCGGCGTTGGCGTGCTGGGGGGCGACCGTGCAGAGCAGGTCGGCCTGGGCCTTGATGGCCGCAATCACCTTCGGGTGCTGGTGGCCGATGTTGATGTTGACCAGCTGGCCGGACAGGTCCAGCAGCCGGTTGCCCTCGCCGTCGGTGACATAGCTGCCCTGCGCCGAGGTGATCACCATCGGGCTGAGCGCCTGCTGCGCGCTCCAGGAGTGGAACACGTAGGACCGGTCGTTGGCATAGGTGCGCTGCGGGTCAGCCCACTCAGGCTGCGAACTGGTCATGCCTGCTCCTCTGTGCGGTGCCGCGACGGCCGACGACCGGGTTCGGCCGACGACCGGATTCACTCAACGACTAGGTTGACCCTAGCGCCGAGGCACGACAGAACGGCACGGAAGGAACCCGCCAGCCCGATGTACGACCAGCCGCAGGCCACCGTCACCGGTCCGGGTACCACCCCGGCGCTGCGCCGGGCCCGGCTGGCGACCGCGCTGATCTTCGCGTTCAACGGTTTTCTCTGGGCCGCCTGGGTGCCGCACATCCCGCAGGTGAAGGCCTCGCTCGGCCTGTCCGACGCGGCCCTCGGGCTGGCGTTGCTCGGGCCGGCGATCGGTTCGATGATCTCGATGCCGCTGGTCGGCCGGGCCACCACTCGGTGGGGCAGCGCCCGGGTCACCTCGGTGCTGGCGTTCGGCACGTACCTGTTCATCGCCGGGCCGGGCATCGCCTGGAACCTGCCCAGCCTGCTCGGCTCGCTGGTGCTGTGGGGCATCGTCACCGGATCGCTGGACGTCGCGATGAACGCCCAGGCGGTGCAGATCGAGAAGTCCTACCGGCGGCCCATCATGTCGAGCTTCCATGCCTGGTGGAGCATCGGGACGGTCACCGGCACCGCGGTCGGCAGCGTCGGCGCCGGCCTGGGCATCTCGCTGGCCCGGCAGCAGTTCGGGCTGGCGGTGCTGCTGGCGCTGGTGACGCTCTGGGCGGTACGCCAGTTCATCGCCGACCACCCGGCCGAGGCACACGCCGACCGGCCGGGCCGGGTGTTCGAGCTTCGCCTGGTGCTGCTGGGGATCGCCGGCATCTGCGGGCTGCTGGCCGAGGGCAGCTCGGGCGACTGGTCGCCGGTCTACCTGCGCGACGACCTGCACACCGCGGCCGGCCACACCGGACTGGCCTACCTGGCGTTCACGGTGATGATGACGGTCGGCCGGCTGATCGGCGACCGGGTGGTCGGCTCGTTGGGCCGGGCCCGCAGCGTCGCCGCGGTGAGCGCGATCGGCGCGGTCGGCATGTCGCTCGGGCTGGCCGCGCACACCCTGCCGGCCGCGATCGCCGGCTTCGGCTGCCTCGGCCTGGGGCTGTCCGTCCTGGTGCCGGTGTTCTTCTCCACCGCCGCGGACGGGCCCGGCGCGGCGGGGCCGAAGCTGGCCCTGGTGTCGAGCTTCAGCTACCTGGGATTCCTGATCGGGCCGGCGGCGCTCGGCCCGCTGGCCAGCGCCACCTCGATCCACACCGCGCTCTGGATCCTGCCGACCTTCGCGGCGCTGGCCGGCATTCTCGGGGTGATCGCGGTGCGGATGACCGCTCGGATCATCCGCACCGGCTGACGGTCAGGCCCGGTACTCGCGCAGCAGGCCCCGGCTGATAATGGTCTTCTGGATCTCGGAGGTGCCCTCGCCGATCAGCAGGAACGGCGCCTCGCGCATCAGCCGCTCGATCTCGTACTCCTTGGAGTAGCCGTAGCCGCCGTGGATCCGGAAGGATTCCTGGGTCACCTCGGCGCAGTACTCCGATGCCAGCAGCTTGGCCATGCCGGCCTCGACGTCGTTGCGCTGGCCGGCGTCCTTGAGCCGGGCCGCGTTCACCATCATCAGGTGGGCGGCCTCGACCTTGGTGGCCATCTCGGCCAGCTTGAACGCCACCGCCTGGTGCTCGGCGATCGGCTTGCCGAACGTCTTGCGCTGCTGGGCGTAGGCCACCGCCAGCTCGAACGCCCGGATCGAGATGCCGCAGGCCCGGGCGGCGACGTTCACCCGGCCGACCTCGACGCCGTCCATCATCTGGTAGAAACCCTTGCCGCGCTGCTCGACCCCGCCGAGCACGTCGTCTGCGGAAACCCCGACGCCATCCAAGATCATCTCGGTGGTCTCGACGCCCTTGTACCCCATCTTCTCCAGCTTGCCGGGGATGGTCAGGCCAGGCCGGGTCTCGCCGAAGCCGGCGTCCTTCTCCACCAGGAAGGTGGTCATGTTGCGGTAGACCGAGTCGGCTTGCAGGTCGTCCTTGACCAGGGTGGCGACCACCCGGGACTGGGCGCCGTTGGTCAGCCACATCTTCTGGCCGTCCAGCCGGAACCCGTCACCGTCGGGCGTTGCCTTGGTCTTGATGCCGGCCACGTCGGAGCCGACGTCCGGCTCGGACATCGAGAACGCCCCCCGGACCTCGCCGGTGGCCATCTTCGGCAGCAGCCGCTGCTTCTGCTCCTCCGAGCCGTGCTGCATGACCAGGTACGCCACGATGAAGTGGGTGTTGATGACGCCCGAGATGCTCATCCAGCCGCGGGCGATCTGCTCGACCACCAGCGCGTAGGTGAGCAGCGACTCGCCGAGGCCGCCGAACTCCTCCGGAATGGTCAGCCCGAACAGGCCCATCTCGGCCATTCCCTTGACGATCGCCTCGGGGTAGCTGTCGGCGTGCTCGAGCTCGTTGGCGTTCGGCAGGATCTCCTTGTCCACGAAGTCGCGGACGGTCGCCAGGATCTCCTTCTGGATATCGGTGAGATCCGCGGTCTGGGCAAGACGGGCCATGTCGGACAACCTCCAACGGTCACTTGGTTACCGACCAGTATCCGAACCGGAAGCGTTGTGCGGCCACCCGGAGCGGCGGTGACAAGCCTCTCATCGGCGGGACCTTCGGCCGTTGGCCGGTCAGCTCTCCGGTGGGGTGAAGCTGGAGGTCCGGCTCAACCCGGCCGCCCTACCCTTCGCCGCGATCACCAGCGCCATCTTGCGGGATGCCTCGTCGATCATCTCGTCGCCGAGCATCGCCGAGCCCTTCTTGCCGCCGGCCTCGGAGGTGGACCACTCGTAGGCGTCCAGGATCAGCTCGGCGTGGTCGTAATCCTCCTGCGACGGCGCGTAGATCTCGTTGGCGGCGTCTATCTGGCCGGGGTGCAACACCCATTTGCCGTCGAACCCCAGCGCCGCCGAGCGGGACGCGACCCGGCGGAACCCGTCCACGTCGCGGATCTGCAGGTACGGCCCGTCGATCGCCTGCTTGTTGTTCGCCCGGGCGGCCATCAGGATCGACATCAGGATGTGGTGGTAGGCGTCGCCCACGTCGTAGCCGGGCGGCTGCTCGCCGACCACCAGCGACTTCATGTTGATGCTCGCCATGAAGTCGGCCGGGCCGAAGATGATCGTCTCCACCCGCGGGCTGGCCTTGGCGATCGCGTCGACGGCGATCAGGCCCTGCGCGTTCTCGATCTGCGCCTCGATGCCGATCCGGCCGACCTCGAAACCGTTGGTCTTCTCGATCTGGCTGAGCAGCAGGTCGAGCGCCACCACCTGCTCGGCGTTCTGCACCTTCGGCAGCATGATCGCGTCGAGGTTCTCGCCGGCGCCCTCGACCACCTCGATCACGTCGCGGTAGGTCCAGTGGGTGGTCCAGTCGTTCACCCGGACCACCCGGATCTTGTCGCCCCAGCCGCCCTCGTTCAGCGCGGCGACGATGTTCTTGCGGGCGTCCGGCTTGGCCAGCGGCGCGCAGGCGTCCTCGAGGTCGAGGAACACCTGGTCGGCCGGCAGGCCCTTGGCCTTCTCCAGGAAGCGCGGGTTGGAACCCGGCACGGCCAGGCAGGAACGGCGCGGACGCAGGACGGGCTGCTGGGAGTCGGTCATGCGCTTCACCATGCCATCGAGTCGGCGTCGCTCGCAGCGCGATGTTCGCCGGCTCACACGGCTGGACGCTCCATCTAATTCGCGGCAAAACGAACGATCAACCGGATCGATCTGCTTACCGTGTGAGCCCCATACCTCCTGGAGGAACCCGATGCGTGGAAAGTCCATTGCCCTGTCAGGCCTCGCCGTCGTGGCGCTGCTGGCGCCCGCGGCCGCCACGGTGGCCGCCGCCCCCGCGGCGACCGCGTCGCCGGCATTCAGTCGGCTCTGCTACCCGGACACCTGCGACCTCGTCACCGAGTACTACTCCGACGACAGCCACACCACCCTGGTCGGCGAGCACGAAGACGGCGTCTGCGGCTCCCTCGATTGGGGCGACGTAACCGCGTACACGGCGACCGTCCAGGACCACTGCCCCTGATCGGTTCCGCCCAGCCGGGGTCAGTCGAGGTCGGCCGGTTGCGGGGTGTCGCGCGGGCTGGCGCGGACCACCGCGACCAGGCCGGCGAACAGCAGTAGCAACCCGGGCAGCGCGAGACCCGGCGGCCGCTGGTGCAGCCAGAAGTAGGCGATCAGCGCGGCGCCGGGCACCTCGAACAGGATCGCCAGCCCGACCAGGGTGGCGCTGGTCGAGCGCAGCACCACGTTGATCAGGCTGTGCCCGAGCAACTGGGCGCTGAGCGTGACCCCGGCGATCAGCAGCCAGGCCCGGCCCGGATACCCGGTCAGCGGCTGCCGGCCGAGCAGGCAGCCGGCCAGCAGGCCGACCGAACAGACGCCGTAGCAGACGACGGTGTAGGTCGAGGTGGTCATCCGGCGCCGGGCCTGGGAGCCGATCGTCACGTACGCCGCCGCGAACAGGCCGCCCAGCACCGCCAGCCCGTCGCCGAGCAGCGCCCGCGCCGAGACGTCGACGTCCGCACCGGCGACCAGCATGGTGCCCAGCAGCGCCAGCGCCATGCCGGCCCACGCCGCCCGGGGCAGCCGGCGGCCACCGAGAGCGGCCAGCAGGCCGGTGAAGATCGACTGGGTGGCCACCAGTCCGGTCGCCGAGGCCACCGAGGTCAGCTTGACCGCAGGCACCCAGGTGCCGAAGTGCAGCGCCAGGAACGCGCCGGCGGTGACGGCGAGCAGCCAGCCGGTCCGGTCCAACGCCCGGAGCGCGGCCGGCAACCGGCGGATCGACAGCAGCACGGTACTGCCGGCGCCGAGCGCGTTCCGCCAGAACGCGATGGCCAGCGCCGGCGCGGCGGTGGCCGCCATCATCGGACCGGACGCCGACACTCCGGCCAGCGCCACCAGCAACAGCAGCGCGTCCTGGGCCGGCGGCAGTGACAGCGACTCGGCCTGCCGCCGCCCGGTGCTGCTGGGTGCGGAGGCGGACATGTGCCCAGTGTGTCAGCCGCCGACCGCGGCTCCGGAGACCGGCCGCGGCTGCCGACCAGGCTTGGCGGCCGCCGACTACGCTTTGCCCGTGACCACCTCGACCCGCGTGTTCATCGCCCGGTTGGCGGGCATCGCGGTGTTCGACCCGAACGGCGACCCGCTGGGCCGGGTGCGTGACGCGGTGGCCACCCTGCGGGTCGGCCGGCAGCCACCGCGGGTGCTCGGCCTGGTGATCGAGGTGCAGCACCGGCGCCGGATCTTCGTGCCGATGGGCCGGGTCACCCGGATCGAGCCCGAGGCCGTGGTGCTGACCAGTGGCAGCGTGAACATCCGCCGGTTCGAGCAGCGGCCGAACGAACTGCTGGTGCTCGGGGAGGTGCTCGACCGGACGGTGGTCGACATTGCCGAGGGCAGCCGGCTGGTGGTGGTGGACGCCGCCATGGAGCAGACCCGCAGCCGGGACTGGGTGATCAGCAAGCTGGCGGTGCGCACCGCCAGCAAGCTCGGCCGGCGCCGCGGCGTGCTGCACCAGGTCGACTGGGACGAGGTGGACGGCCTGTCCGCGGCCCAGAACAGCCAGGGCGCCGACTCGCTGCTGGCGGTGCTGGCCGGGCTGCGGCCGGCCGACGTCGCCACCCAGTTGCAGGACATGCCGGACAAGCGGCAGCAGGAGATCGCCGAGGCGCTGGACGACGACCGGCTGGCCGACGTCCTGCAGGAACTGCCCGAAGAGGACCAGATCAACATCATCACCGGGCTGGCCGACGAGCGCGCCGCGGACGTGCTGGAGCGGATGAACGACGACGACGCCGCCGACCTGCTCAGCGAGTTGCCGTCCGCCGACCAGGAGCGGCTGCTGCAGATCATGGAGCCTGAGGAGGCGGCGCCGGTCCGCCGGCTGCTCTCCTACGACGAGAACACCGCCGGCGGCATGATGACCTCCGAGCCGGTGGTGCTGCTGCCGGACGCCACCGTCGCCGAGGCGCTGGCCCGGCTGCGCAACCCCGACCTGACGCCGGCGCTGGCCGCGCAGGTGTTCGTGGTGCGACCGCCGCAGGCCACCCCGACCGGACGGTTCCTGGGCGTCGCGCACTTCCAGCGGCTGCTGCGGGAGCCGCCGTCCGCGCTGGTCTCCGGCGTGATGGACGCCGACATCGCGCCGTTGCCGCCGGAAACCACGTTGCAGCAGGTGACCCGGCACCTGGCCACCTACAACCTGGTCGCGGTGCCGGTGGTGGACGACAACGACCGGTTGCTCGGGGCGGTCAGCGTTGACGACGTGATCGACCACCTGCTGCCCGAGGACTGGCGGGATCGGGACGACGACCAGCTCGAGCCGCCAGTCCGTCGATCCGGGATCCGGTCGTGACCGAGGCTCGCCGAGCAGCAGGGGCGCGCTCGTGACCGAGGCCCGCCGCCGGCTGGACCAGCCGAAGGCGCCGCGCAGCCTGCGCGCTCCCCGGATCTCCTCCGACGCGGTCGGCACTGCGGCCGAGAGCATCGCGCGGTTCTTCGGCACCGCCCGATACCTGCTGCTGCAAACGCTGATCGTGGTCGTCTGGATCGCGATCAACGCGGTGTGGGGCATCAACTACGCGCACTCCAAGAGCGACTGCACGGCGCAGCAGTCGGCCAGCTGCCACGCGCACAAGCCGTTCGACCCGTACCCGTTCATCCTGCTGAACCTGGCCTTCTCGACCCAGGCCGCCTACGCCGCGCCGCTGATCCTGCTCGCCCAGAACCGGCAGGCCGACCGCGACCGGATCCAGGCCGAGGCCGACCGGGCGCGCGACGAGCGGACCATCGCCGACACCGAGTACCTGGCCCGCGAGATCGCGGCGCTGCGGATCGCGCTCGGCGACGTGGTCACCCGCGACTACCTGCGGGCAGAGCTGTCCCGGCTCGACCAGTCCCGCGACCGCGACAAGCTCGACCAGTCGCGGGACCGCGACAAGCTCGACCGGGACCGCGACAGGGGCGACTGATCAGCTAGGGCGCAAACGCCAGTGCCGGGCGCGCGATCACGCACGCCCGGCACCGGCAGTCTCAGCTGGCTTCGACTAGCCCAGTTCGTGGAAGCAGCAGGTGGCCATCGCGCCCGAGGCGATGTTGAGCACGCCAGCTTCGGCGTTCGGGGTGCCTCGAACCAGCTGGCCGGCGTAGCCGCGAGCGCCCAGGTAGGCGCCCCAGAGCACCACCCAGTTCTCGAAGCCCTCGCCGTCGGCCTTCGGGAACGGCTCGGTGTAGGGGTAGAGCCGCTGCTGGATGACGAAGTCCTTGTCCATCGCCTCGGAGAGCAGCGAACGCCACTCGGCCGGGTCGGTCTGCCACCCTGGGGTCACCCCGTAGCCCCCGTGCAGCAGCACCGGCTTGAGGATCAGCTCGTTCTGGTTGGCCACCGCCCAGTCCTCCAGCAGCACCTGCCGGCCGTCCTCCAGGGTGACCGGGCCGGGCCGGGCCATCCGGGTCCAGGGCAGGCACCGGTCCAGGCTCTCCAACTCCTCCGGGCTGAACAGGTGCCGGTTGGCCTCGTCCGAGAGCAGCGCCAGGGCGCCTTTACCGCTGTAGAGCTCGGCGTCCATCGGCGAGAAGATCTTGACATTGCCGCGCTCGGCCGCTCGCAACACCGGCTCGATCAGCGCCGGGCCTTCCGGGTCGAGCAGGTCCTCCATCAGGAACACCCGGTAGATGATGTCGATCTGCTTGCCGTCCAGCCAGATCGAGTCCTCCTCCAGCCGCAGCTGGCCGATGTGGCAGGGCAGCGCCTCGATGCCGAGCTTGTCGAACACCTCGGCGTTGCCGCGCAGCTGCTTCTCCAGCTTCGGGAAGCTGGCCGGCCAGTCCACCACCGCCATCACCGGACGGGTACCCGACGGCACCTTGCACTCGGCGAAGATGGTCTCGGCGACCTCGGCCATCGTGTCGGTGTAGCCGAGGTTGTTCTCCTCGGCGAACTCCCTTATGAAGGGCAACTCGAGCATCGTCTGGTTGAGCACCTGGTTGTCCACGCCACCGAGCGCGGACGACATGTTGAGCTCCATCACCCGAAAGCCCTTGCCGTCGCGGTAGATGTCGGCCCGGGCCAGCCGGCTCGGCGCGCTGCCGCGGCCGCGCAGCACCGCCTGCACCTGCGCCGGGGTGATCCCGGTGGACGCGGCGAACGCGCCCAGGTCACCGCCGTACAGCTTGTCCGGCAGGCTGGTGATCAACCGGTACAGGGTCTCCATGTCGAGCGCGAGCTGCTCGACCTCGTCGCGTTCGAGCAGGCCCGGCCGGCTCATGGTCCGGCCGAGGAAGGTGGTCTCCTCGATCCCCGGGCGCACCGCCTCCCGGAATCCGGCCACGGTCAGCTCGGACTGGGCGGCCCAGGCGTCGAGGTAGCGCTGGACCAGCGAGCTGTGAGTCTTTCCCGGCAGGACGCTCATGCCGAAACCTCCACGGTGGTGGCCGACGGCGCCGGCTGCGGGTCGATGACGATCTGCTTCTCCAGCTCCTTGACCCGGCGGTAGTCGACGTTGATCGACTCCTCGTCCGGCGCCACCAGGGTGACCCAGGCGAGGAAGCTGGACAGGTCGTCGGTCGACTCCACCCAGTCGCCGGTCCCCTTGGGGAAGTTCTTGTCGACGTAGGTGGGCAGCTGCTCCAGCTCGTCGAAGATCTCGGCGTTGCGCCAGATGCCGGCGTGCGGCGCCGAGATGAATACGCCGCACAGGTGCTGCAACAGCTCGTACGACTCCCGGAACTCGCCGTGCACCCGGTGTGCCACCGTGCGCAGGATGTGGTTGGAGCCGGTGGCGATCCTGCTGATCTTCTGGTGACCGCCGCCGGCGGGCCGCTCGGCGATCTCGATCAGCCGGGGCCCGTTCGGGGTCAGCATGATCTCGGCGTGCCCGCAACCATTGCGGAAGCCCAGTGCGTCGAGCACCTGCTGGGTGTACTCCCAGACGATCCGGGTCTGCTCGTGGTCCGGCGGCAGGAAGTCGACCCGGTCGTAGATGCCGATCCGGTCGCCCTTGCGCAGCTTGGTGTAGCGGCAGACGTCCACCAGGCCGTGCTTGCCGTCGACGGAGTACGAGTCGACCAGGAACTCGTCGCCGGCGGCGAACTCCTGGATCAGGATTCCGCCGTTCACCATGCCCAGGTGGTTGACGTCGGTGGCCATCCGGGCGAGCAGCGGACGCCAGTCGTCGCTGCCGGCCGGCACGATGTGCACGTCATCGGTGCCGCCGCTGTTCGGCGGCTTGACCACCAGGTCCGACCGCGACAGGTCGTTCTCGGCGATCCAGGCGGCGATCTCGTCCGCGTCGGCGGAGAACAGCTGGCGCAGGTGCGGGATGCCGGCCGCGGCTACCGCCCGGGCCATCTCCCACTTGTCCCGCCGCGCGTCGCGCAGCTCGTAGACGTTGCCGCTGCCGGGCAGCATCAGCGGTACCAGCGCCTCGTACAGCCGGACGCCGGTCTCGGCGCCGACGACCAGGCAGATCGGGTCGTACTCGCTCAGCACCGCGGCGAGCTCCTCGATCCGCTCCGGGGCGTAGTCGCCGTCGAAGTAGTGCACGTGATCGAAGTTCTCCGGGTGCCAGGTGTCTTCCAGCACGTGCACCGGCTTGGGGGTGGACAGCACCGCGATCGGGGAGACCCCCTCGGCGCGGAAGGCAGCCGGGTATTCCCGGCCGGTCGACAGCGGGTCGACGATGATGGCATAGCGCGGCATTGGGTTACCTGCTTTCTGAGGCGGCCGGCACGTCGGCAGGATCGATCTGCGACGGCACCGCGACCGGTTGAGCGACTTCGCTGGATATTCCTTCGGTGGCCGCGGCTGCCTCGGTCAGCAGCTCTGCGGCCGGTTCGGCCGATGTGGGTGCGGCGGGGGCCTTTCGCATGCTGCTGACCGCCAGCACCATGGCGGCCAGGCTGGCCAGGCCGCAGCACCACCAGACGTTCAGGCCGATCGCGTCGTAGAGGAAGACGCCGAGGCCGGGGCCGACCGCACTGCCCAGGTTGAACATCAGCTGCATGGAGCCGATGTAGCGACCGCGCAGGTGTTCCGGCGCCGCGATGCCCGGGTAGGCGAACATGGTCGGACCGCCGACCATCTCGGCCAGCGTCCAGATCAGGCAGCCGACGAAGAAGATGGCCACGCCCCACGGCAACGCGTACAGCGCGAATCCGGTGCCCAGGCAGGTGAAACCGGCCGCCATGGTGACCTTGATCGGCCAGCGCTGGACCACCTTGGTGACCAACAGCTCGAAGCAGATCACCAGGAAGCCGTTGAGCGCGACCACCCCGCTGTACCAGGCCAGGGCGAGGCCGGCGTCGTGCATGGTCAGCGGCAGCGTCGAGATGTACTGGATGTAGACGGTCGAGTTGACCAGCATCGCCATCAGGTAGAGCAGGAACCGTCGGTCCTGCAGCATGGCGCGGTAGCCGGTGGCGGACTTGTCCGCCGCCGTCCGGGTCTGCCGCTCCGCCGGTGGCTTGCGTCGCGGCAGGTACACCGCCGCGATCACCAGGTAGACGACCGCCGCCACCGCCTCGGCCCAGAACAGCATCCAGTAGCCGACCGAGATGAACGCCGCCGCGAGCAGCGGTGCCGCGGTGGTGCCCAGGTTCAGCGCCCAGCGGTACAGGGCGAAGATCATCACCTGGCGCTCCGGCGCGGTGAGCTCGGAGAGAAGGGTGGCCGAGGCCGGACGGCACAGCTGGTTGACCAGGCCGCAGAGGATCACCGCGGTGAGCACCGCGGGGTAGCTGCCCAGGTAGAGGATCGCCAGCAGCAGCACCGCGGTGCCGGCCATCGAGTAGATGGTGGCCAGCCGCGGGCCGAGCCGGTCGGCCAGCGCGCCACCGGCCAGGATGCCGATCAGCGAACCGATGCCGTAGGCGGTGAGCGCGAAGCCGGCGGCGCCCTTGCCGAAGCCGCGATAGGTCAGGAACAGCACCAGGAAGGTCTGGAAGAAACCGCCGAGCCGGTTGATGAATACCCCGAGCAACAAAGCCCGAACCGGTCCCGGCGAGGCCTTCCAGGTGGACCAGATGCCGTCTTGCTTGGCTTCTTCGGTGACGGAGGAACTCATGCCGGCGATGCCTCACTCAGCTGCAGCGCCGCGACGGCCTGGTCGAGTCCGGAGCGCACCTCGGCCTCGGTGTCGGCGACCGCGGTGACGTAGGCGATCCGGCCCCATACGGTGCCGGCCGGTGGCGGCGCATGCCGCTGGCCCGGTTCGGCCCGGACCACCGCCAGGTCGACGGCGGCCGGCAGCCGGTCGGTGTCGAACCCGATCGAACCGATGGTCAGCTCATGCGGCACGTAACAGAACCGGACGCCACCGAACGACTTGCGGTCCGGGGTGGTCGAGGGACGCCGGCCCACCGCCACCGCGGCCGCGGCCAGGCCCGGGTCGATGCCGGTGGCCCGCAGCCCGAGGTAGGGAATCAGGTCGCCACCGAGCCTGGCGTTGACCTCGATCAGCTTCGGCCCGTCCGGGGTTAGCCGGAACTCGGAGTGGGTGATGCCGTCGGTGAAACCGAGCGCCCGGTGTGCGGCCACCAGCAGCTCGCGGAAGCTGCCGTCGGCGAGCAGCGGGTCGGCGCCGTCGACCAGGTGGCCGACCTCCTCGAAGTACGGCGGGTAGTCAACCTGCTTGTGGGCCAAGCAGATCGGCAGCACCTCGCCCTGGAAGACCGCGCAGTCGACGCTGATCTCCGGTCCGTCGGCGAACTCCTCGACCAGCACGACCTCGTCGCCGCGGACCGCGCCCGGCGCCGTGGTGTCCCGGGCGAAGGCGAACTGCGCGCGCAGCTCCGCCTCGTCGGCGACCAGCACCACGCCGAGGCTGGCCGCGACGCCACGTGGCTTGAGCACCACCGGGTAGCCGATCTCGGACGCCACCTCGGCCGCCTGGTCGGCGGATCCGACCAGCACCGACCGCGGCTGCGGCACCCCGGCCGCGGCCATCGCCTCGCGGGTCAGGTGCTTGTCGCGGCAGCGCAGCACCATCTGCGGGTCACCGCCCGGCAACCCGAGCGCCTCGGCCACCTGGGACGCCACGAAGATCCGGGCCTCGTCCCAGCACAGCACGCCGTCGACGTGGTCGCGGGCGTCCAGGTCACGGGCGGCGCCGATCAGCTCGTCCGCGTCCAGGGTGTTCTGCAGCACCGTCACGCCGTCGACGTACTGCCGCTCCCAGGTCGGTTCGGCAGCCAGGAACAGGTGAATCCGGTACTGCTCGGCGATCGGGCTGAGCAGGTACTCGCGGAACAGCCGGTCCCCGGTGGAGATCAGCAGCAGGTGGGGACGGTCCGGCGTCGAGGCCTCCGCCGCCGGTGCAGCCGTGGTCATGGTGAAACTCCTCCTGCCGACTGTTCGAGCTGGTGCGCATCGCCGCCGGCCGTCGGCTGAGCCAGCGAGGCGATGTAGGAGGTCCCGGAGGACCCGTCGATCCGGTTCCACTGCTCGGTGAGCATCAGCCGGCCGTCGTCGAGCGTGGACGGGGTGCTGACACAACGCCCGGCGACGATCTCACCGTCGGTCAGCACCATGCAGTACCCGGCGTCCAGAACGCCGTTCTCGTCGACAGTGCCGACCAATCGGCCGGTGCGCACCGTACCACCAGCGATCTGCACCGTGACCAGGTCGCCGTCCTGCCGGTAATGACCGACCGCGTGACCGGCCGAACCGTCGACGGCGCCGAAGGTGATGCCGTCGTAGTTCGGGGCCGAGTCCAGCGGTCGGCTGGTTGGCGTCAGTTCCACTGGACCGGGCAGACCTCGTCGCGGATGACGTACTTCTCGGCGCCCAGCATCGAGTTCAGCACCAGCGCGGCCCGCACCGGAAGCAGGCTCAGGTTGGCGTCCTGGATGCCGTGCGAGAACCGGCCGCGGTTCATCGCGTAGATCCGGTGGCCGTTCATTCCCTTCCAGCGCACCGAATAGTCCTCGTCGATGATCATCTCGCCGTCCTCGTCGACCTCGATCCGCTGGGCCAGGTCGGCCGAGAACGGCACCGGGGCCAGCTGCCGCCCGCAGGCCAGCACGGCGTAGCCCACCCGGTGCTCCTCGAGCTTCTCGGCGGTATTCGCCTTGAGCACCACCTCGTCGCCGTCCATCGTCGCCTCGACCACGTCGCGGCCGGGCAGCAGGGTGACCGGGAAGCTGCCGCTGGCCAGCATCGCGTCGTAGTTGGCCTGGTAGAGGGTCTGCATCACGCCGGGGGTGAGCGCGTCGCCGGTCGGCTCCGCCTCGTCCACCAGCCGCTTGCGGGTCGACCGGGTGAGGTTGTGCAGGTACTGGATGTGGCTCGGCCGGTAGATCTCGTTCGCGGTCGGCGAGTCGTCCATGGTGCGGAACCACTGAGGCCGGCCGATCCACTTGATGTTGGTGAAGCCGGCGCTGAGCAGCCGGAGCACCGCCTCGACGCCGGTCTGGCCGCCGCCGATCACGGCCACCGGAGCAGCCTGGTCGACACTCATCGCCGGCAGGTTCATCGACAGGTGGTCGGCCACGAACACCCGGTCCTCGGGCATCCCGATGAAGCCGGCCGGCACCGTGGCCCGGGTGCCGACGCCGAGCACCAGGTGTTCGGACCGGGAGACCGGCTTGCCGTCGGAGATGGCGTAGAAGCCCTCACCCTCGACGAAGTTGACCTCGTCGATCTGGGTGCCGAAGTGCACGTTGTCGAGCTGGTTGGTCGCCCAGGCCAGGTAGCGCATGTACTCGCCGCGCGGGATCACGCTGAACTGGGCGTTCAGCATCGCGAACAGCCGGCCCTCGGTGACCAGGTAGTTGAGGAAGCTCAGCCGGTGGGTGGGGTCGACGATCGAGACCAGGTCCTTCATCCAGGACGTCTGCATCCGCACCCCCGGGTGCAGCAGCGAGGCGTGCCAGGACGGGCCGGTCGACTTGTCGAACAGCGCGATCTTCTCGTCCGTGACGCCCTGGAACAGGGCGGCCAGGCTGAGGTTTGCGGGGCCGGCGCCGATGCCGACCGCGTGGTAGTACGGCGCGTCAGCCGCAACTGGCTCAGTCATGAGATTCTCAAACTCCGTTCGATCACGATCCGACGCTGCTGAGGTGTGCGCTCGGGTCTGCGGATTGCGCGGCAACGCCGCTGGTGGTGGATCTGACGCCGGCGAGCTGGATCGCAGCCAGCCGGCTGGCGGCCAGCGCAGTCTTGGCCGCGCCGCCGCTACCGCCGGTGAAGGTGTACAGCCGGCCGTCGGTGCCCTCGACCGGACGGAGCGCGAGCAAGCCCGGCTCGGCTGATTCTGAAACGGCATAGCAGTCGACGGCGGTGACCGGCCCCGCCGGGTCGGACAGCGTCAGCGACGGGAACCGCTCGGTCGCCAGCCTCACCGCCCGCTCGGCCAGCCCGGCGTCCACGCCGACCCCGGTGGCCGGCGCCGCCCAGCCGTCGGTCGGCAACCCGAGCAGCAGCCGGCCGTCCGGCACCGGCTTGCCGAACAGCCCGGTGTGGTCGTCGACGAACGCGATCGGCAACGCCCCGCTCGCCGAGTGGATCTGGTACTGGATGCTCTTGGTGGTCAACCCGGTCGCCGGCAGCCCGGCCCCGGTCAGCAGCGCGGGCGTCCAGGCGCCGGTGGCGAGCACCAGCAGGTCGGTCGAATACCGTTCGCCGGCAAGGGTGAACCCGGACGGGTCGAGGTCCGAGATGGCGCCCTCGGGCAGCAGCCGCACGTTCGGCCGACCGGCCAGGTCGGCCAGCACCGCGGTCCGGAAGCGAGCGGGGTCGAGGTAGCCGGCCTGCTGCTCGCGCACCCCGGCCGCGTCGGCCGGGAGCCCGGCGAAGCCGAGCGCGGCCAGCTCCGCTGCGTCCAGCACGCTGGCCGAGCCGGGCAGCGCGCCGTTGATCCCGGCGACCGCCTCGGCCAGGTCGGCCGTCCGCTCCGGCAGGTAGAGCGTGCCGCACTCGACGTAACCGCTCCAGGCTCGCAACCGCGAATCAGCCCGCAGTTCCGCCATGCTGCGCACCGCCAGCGCCCGCTGGGCCGGATTGACCTCGTAGGCCCGGACGTTGCCGCCGGAGGCAGCGGTGGCGTCGGCGGCCGCCGGGCCGGGCGCGATCCGCACCCGGTCGACGGTCGGCTGCTCGGCCAACCGCCAGCCGAGCAGCGCGCCGGCCAGTCCTCCGCCGACCACATCTACCTGCATCACAAAGCCAATCCAGTTCTCGTATCGAGGCGTCAGCCCCGGCGCCCGACCAGGGCCGAGCGCAGCTGCTGCCACTCCGGCAGGTCCTGGTTGCCTGCCGTGTCGAGCAGGCAGCGGACCGCCAGCGGCGAGTCGTAGCCCCTTGCCCGCAGCGCGTCCAGACCGCGACGCAGCTGGGCGGAGGCCAGTTCGGGAGCCAGCGGCGGCACCGCGGCGGCGCCGTCCAGCATCGGCGCCACCCGGTCCCGGAACGCCTGGTAGCCGGCCATCGTGAAGTCGCTCTGGTACCGGTCCGGCCGGTCCCAGGCGAGGTAGAGCCGGACCAGCTCCGGGTCCTCGGTGCGCAGCAGCTCGTCGGCCCAGATCGCGTGGTTTCGGCTGGTGGAGAACTTCAACCCGTCCAGGGTGTAGAACTCGTTCACCACGGTGCCGCCGATCTGGGCCGGCCGGACCCCGAGCGCGGTGTAGAGCGTCGGCCAGAGCAGCGCGAAGTAGAAGCCGTTGTCGATGCCGTGGAAGTGCCAGAGCTGACCGATCCGCTGCCAGGCGGCCTGCCGCTCGGCGACGGTGACCGCGGTCGGGTCGACGCCCAGCGCGGCCAGGTGGTAGGTGCTCAGGCCCAGCTCGATGTTGACGTCCAGCCGCAGGCCGGTCATCGAGCCGACGCCGGGCACTCCCCAGTTGGTCGGGTAGCCCAGCGGGATCTCCGGCAGGCCGTCCACCAGGTAGCCGGCGATCAGGTCCCGGATCCGGCGGGGCAGCTCGACCCGCATCCAGGTCTCCTCCAGCTGCCGGTGGAAGTCCTCCAGCGCCAGCATCGGGATCCGGGCGGTGAACGGCGCCGGCTGGCCGCCGCACCGGTTGCAGGTCGGGTCGATCAGGTCGGCCGCCGAGGCGTAACCGCCGCAGCCCTCGCAGGTGCCACCGTTGGAGCCGCTGCCGCACCGGGAGCAGGTGCCGATCAGGTAGGAGTTGTGCAGAGTCCGGCCGCAGTCGGCGCAGGCGTAGAGGGTCACCTCGCGCCAGTGCGCGACGGTGTCGGCCAGGTGCGCGGCGAGTTCGGCCACCCCGCGCATGTGAGCCGGCTGCTGCGGGTCGAGGTAGCTGTCGCACTCGACCCGGGCCAGCGCCAGCGCCTCGTCGATCCGCTGCCGGTAGTCCCAGATCAGCTTGTCGACGTCGACGCCCTCGTTCTCGGCGCGGGTCAGCACCCAGTTGGGGTGCACGTCCACGCCCCCGATGGTCAGCGTCCGGTCGCCCCGGCCGCGGCCGGCCCGGGATGCGATGTCGGCCGCGATGAACGGGCCGGACATGTGGCCGAGGTGCAGGGGGCCGTTGGTGGTCGGCGGCGCGATGACGTAGACGTCGGTGGGCCGGCTGTCTGTCTGCTGGTCAGTCATCAGGCGTTCTCCCCCACCAGTTCGGCCTGCGAGTCCGCCGGCTGGTCGAGCGGCATCCAGTAGCCGCTGAAGATCACCACCGGCTCGCTGGCCCGGTTGTGGATGACGTGCGCCTCTTCGCTGTCGAGCAGGAAGGCGTTGCCGGCGGTAACCTCGGTGACGGCGCCGCTCGCCTCCACGTGCGCGGTGCCGCTCAGCACGATCGACAACTCCAGCTCAGGGTGCTGGTCACGGACGCTGGCACCGCCCGGTGGCACCGTGTACCACATCGCACCGAACGGCATGGTTCCGTCCGGAATCCGGTATTCCTGTTCCCAGCGGGCCACCGTGATCGGACCGACCTGGCGGAAATCGGTCTGACTGGTGTCGAACGTGCGCATCCTGACTCCTCGGTTTCGTGCGGGCACGACGGAACGGCCCCTTGGCCAAGCGGTTGGCAGACGTGGAGGAGCAGCCGCGGCATGGCCTCGGCTGTAGGTAACTCGCATTGCAGCCAGCCAGCGCCAGCCGCGTGAAAAGCCCGTACTCCCCGTTTGCAACGAACTTGGTGCCGCACACTATGTCCGACATTCGGCCAGGAGTCCAGTGACTGTAGAAATCAGCCGTAGAAATTCGGACGAATACCGCAGTGGCATGGTCCGCTGTAATCAGCTGGCCACGCGCAGTCAGCCTGAATCAGGATCAATAGCGGCCGGTGAGCCGGCGGTTCGGCAGCCTCGCAGCTCCGTTCGGCCTCGGAACTCCGCTCGGCAGCCATAGTTGGCGGCCGCACCCGCCCCGGGGAAAACGAAACGATGTCGGCCGCGAATTAATGACTTGCCAGTAACGGCCGTCCGGCGTAGTCACGCGCCGAAATCGTTTTGCGTGCGATGACAACCACCAAGGTCCGCGGAGCGAATAGCGCCGCTGCCCTACCAGTCGGCCGCGATCAATCGAGACCGCAGTCAACTCCACCGTCCGCTGGCACCGGATCCAGTTTCGCCATCAACGCGGCGAGCTGGCTCAGTTCGGCGTCGTCGAGCCGGTCGACCACCAGCCGGCCGACCCCGGCCAGATGCACGATCGAGGCATCGCGCAGGGTGTCCCGTCCCTTGTCGGTGAGCACCGTGAACAGCCCGCGCGCGTCGCCGGGATCCGGCTCGCGGCGGACCAGGCCGTCCTTCTGCAGCCGGTCGACCAGCCGGCTCAGGCCGCTGCGGGACAGCAGCACCGCCTCGGCCAGGTCGGACATCCGCAGCCGGTTCCCCGGCGCCTCGGCCAGTTGCACCAGCACGTCATAGCTGCCGAGCGGGATCTTGTGCTGGGCCTGCAGGTCGTGCTCCAGCTGCTTGATCAGGTGGCTGTGGGTACGCAGGAAGCCCCGCCAGGCGGCCAACCGCCAGTCTCCGGGACGCAGCCGATCACCGGCCGGCGGCAGCTGCTCGGCCACTCCTGGTTCGGTGAGCCCGGTCATCACCGCACATGCTAGTGACCAGCTACCCCGACCGTACGATGAGTGGCGTGCAACAGAACTCGAACGACCAGCTCACCGCTGCGGTCACCGCCGCCCTGTCCCGGGTGCAGGACCCGGAGATCCGGCGCCCGATCACCGAACTCGGCATGCTCGACCAGCTGTTGATCGGCGACGACGGCACCGCCCGGGTACGGGTGCTGCTCACCGTGGGCGGCTGTCCGATGCGCGAGAAGCTGTCGACCGACGTCACCGCGGCCGTGGCCGCGGTGCCCGGCATCAGCTCGGTCGAGCTGGAGTTCGGCGTGATGACCGACGCCCAGCGCACCGAGCTGCGTACCAAGCTGCGGGGCGACCAGCCGGTGAATGAGATCCCGTTCGCGCAGCCCGGCTCGCCCACCCGGGTGTACGCGGTGGCCTCCGGCAAGGGTGGTGTCGGCAAGAGCTCGGTGACCGTGAACCTGGCCGTCGCGCTGGCCGCTCGCGGCCTGCAGGTCGGCGTGCTGGACGCCGACATCTACGGATTCTCGGTACCCCGGATGCTCGGCGTCACCGGCAAGCCCACCCAGGTCGAGAAGATGATCATGCCGCCGCAGGCGCACGGCGTGAAGGTGATCTCGATCGGCATGTTCACCCCGGGCAACACCGCGGTGGTCTGGCGCGGACCGATGCTGCACCGCGCGCTGCAGCAGTTCCTGGCCGACGTCTACTGGGGTGACCTGGACGTGCTGTTGATGGATCTGCCGCCGGGCACCGGTGACATCGCGATCTCGCTGGCCCAGCTGGTGCCGTCCGCCGAGCTGCTGGTGGTGACCACCCCGCAGCTGGCCGCCCGGGAAGTGGCCGAACGGGCCGGCTCGATCGCGCTGCAGACCCACCAGCAGATCGTGGGCGTGGTGGAGAACATGAGCTGGCTGGAGCAACCGGACGGCTCGCGGCTCGAGCTCTTCGGCGCCGGCGGTGGGCAGGCGGTGGCCGAGTCGCTGTCCGCGTCGACCGGCACCCGGGTGCCGCTGCTCGGCCAGGTGCCGCTCGAGGTTGCCATCCGGGAGGGCGGCGACGCCGGCACCCCGGTGGTGCTGAGCGCACCGGACTCCCCCGCCGCGCAGGCGCTGGCCGGGGTGGCCGAGACCTTGGCCGCCCGGCAGCGGAGCCTGGTCGGCCGGCCGCTCGGACTGTCGGTGGCCGGCCGGTAGCCCCGGCAGCGTGCCGGCGTCAGGTCAGGTGGCGTCCTCGTCGTAAGGCGTGCCGTCGGCCGGCTGGGCTGGCTGGCCTGGCTGGGCGATCCCGTTCTGGGAACCGGAGCCGCCCTGCGGCGCGGCCGGCTTCGGGTCGTCCCGCAGAATCCGCGACAGCGCTTCCTTGGGATTGCCGGTGCCGCCCTCGCCGAACACCGCGTCCCGCAGCGCCGTCCGGTTCAGGTTCGGCAGCTCGTCGTCACCCAGCAGCGCGTTCTTGATCGCGGTGCGCGGGTGCAGCGAGCGCAGGTCGAAGTCGGCGAACTCCGGGCCGAGCTCTTGGTTGAGCTGGCTGCGCGCGCCCTGGGCGATGTCGCGCAGGGTCCGCAGCATCCGGGCCGCGTCCTTGGCCAGCTGGGGCAGCTTGTCCGGTCCGAAGACGATCAGCGCCACGCAGATCAGCACGACCATCTCGAGCGGTCCGACGTTGAACACCAGCTCAGCCTAAGCCCGCCGGCACCAGGCCGGGAATCACGAGCTGCCCAGGGTGACCGAGGCGGTGTGCGCGGCGCCGGCCCGGACGTACCGCAGGGTCACCGTCTGACCGGGCCTGGACTCTGCCACCGCCACCGTCAGCCCGTCCCCTGAGGTGATCAGCTGCTTGCCGAACAGGGTCACCACGTCGCCCTCCTTGAGCCCGGCCTTGTCCGCCGGACCGCCGGGGGTGACCTGCTCCAGGTAGGCGCCGTCCTGGGTGCCGTCGGTGACGCTGCGGCTGCTCACGCCCAGGTCGGCGTGCACCACCTTGCCGGTGCGGATCAGTTGCTGGGCCACCGACCGCGCGGTGTTGATCGGGATCGCGAAGCCGACTCCGATGTTGCCGGACTGGCCGCCGCCGCTGGACTGGCCGAGCGAGGCGATGGCGGTGTTGACGCCCACCACCGAGCCGTCGGCGGCCACCAGCGCGCCGCCGGAGTTGCCCGGGTTGATCGCCGCGTCGGTCTGGATCGCGTCGATCACCGCGTCCGGCTCGCCGTTCTCACCGGGCAGCCGCAGCGGCTCGCGCAGGTTCGACACGATGCCCGAGGTGACCGAGCCGCGCAGCCCGAGCGGGTTGCCGATCGCCACCACCGGGTCGCCGACCGCCAGGGTGGACGAGTCGCCGAGGCTGGCGACGGTGAGCGAGGTCCGGTCGACCTTCACCACCGCCAGATCGTTGCGCGGGTCGGTGCCGACCACCCGGCCGGGCGCCGAGGTCTGGTCGGAGAACACCACCCGGATGCTGACGTTGCTGCCGAAGTTCACCACGTGGTTGTTGGTCAGCACGTAACCGTTCTTGTCGATCACCACGCCCGAGCCGGCACCGGCCGCGTCGGCGGACCGGACGTCGATCGACACCACCGCCGGGCTGACCCGCTTCGCGATGTCGGCCACCGAGCCGGGCGGCCGGTTGGCCGGCGTGCCGACCTGGGCCAGCTTGACGTTGGGGTTGGTCAGCACCCGGTGCGCCCGCTCGGACAGGAAGTAGCCGACGCCGCCGCCGATCACGCCGGCCACCAGGGCCGCCGCCAGCACCAGGCCGAGCGCGGAGAGCCCGAACCGGGCCCGGCGGCGGCCGGTCGCCGGATCGGCCGGCTCCTCCTCGTCCGCTGCCGGCTCGGCGATGTCGATCACCTGGTCACCGGCGAACACCGGCGGGCCGGCCAGCCAGTACGGCGAGTCGGCATCGCGCCACGGATCCTTGTCGGCGTTCTCCTTCCACCACGGCGAACCTGGCCCGGGCCGCTCGGGCAGCAGCCGGTCACCCGGCGCCGGCTCGAACGGCTTGCCGGCGGGGCCACCGAACGCGGCGGCGACCTGCTGCGGCACCGGCAGCCGCGGGCCGGCCGGCTGCGGGGGCAGCCGGTCACCGGTCGGCGGGTCGAACGCGGCGTCCGGATGCGGCCCGCGATAGGCCGACGCTTCGGCCGGCGACACCGGTGGCGGCTGGGCCGGCGCCGGTGGCCGGTGGTCGGGATCGGGGGCGAACGAGCCGGCCACGTCATCGGGCCGGGAGAACGGCGATTCCTCGCTCACGCTGGCCTCCGCGGGTCGGCGACGCTGCCGAGCGGGCCGCGTCCTGCGGTCGAGTCTGCCGCAGCCGATCGCGGCGGGCTAACCGGCTGGCTCACCGGCCGCCGGCCCGGGGCCGGACCCCGGTCAGCGATGCGGTGCCGAAGCTGCTGGCCGCCGGCCGGCTGTGCACCACCGCTCCGGCGAAGCCCGGGCCGGTCGCCGGCCGGGACGGGCTGGCGGGAGTTCGACCGCCGGGCAGCTGTACCGAGGCCGGCTGCTGCTCGACCGGATGCGGTACCGAGGAGACGGTGTGCCCGACCACGCCGGCCGCCAGCACCGCCGCGGCGGAGGCGACGATGCCAACCGGCAGCAGCATCCGCCGTCCGGCGGGCAGCCGGCTGCCCGGTTGCTGAGGCTGGTCCGCCTGCTGGAAGTCGGCCTGCTGGGAGTCGGCCGGGTTGCCAGCTGGGTCCGCGGCCGGCTGCCGGTCGTGCGCGACCAGCACCGGCACCCCGTCCGCGCCGATCATGGTCGGCAGGCCACCGCACGGCGGCGGCAGCGGGGTGGACATCGGAACGCCGGCCAGCCGGTCGAGCAGGCCGGCCGGCAGCGTCGGGTTGCCCGCGGTGCGCAGCAGCAGCGCGGCCTCGCGCTGGGCCTGCACCGCCTGGGCGCACTCGGCGCACTCGGCGCAGTGCCGGCGGGCCCGGCCGGCGGCGGCTCCGGACAGCACCCCGTCGGCGAAGGCGGCGACCGCGTCCTCCGACAGGTGCGGCAGCCCGAATACCCCGGCGACAGTCATCTGGTCAGTTCACTCCCGCATCGGCTGGTTCGCGCAGACCCGGGGCTCGGTGGGCCAGCGCCTCCCGGAGCAGAACCCGGCCGCGGTGGATCCGGGAGCGCACGGTGCCGACCTTGACGCCGAGGGTGAGCGCGATCTCCTCGTAGGTCAGGCCCTCGAGGTCGCACAGCACCACCGCGGCGCGGAAGTCGGCCGGCAGCGTGTCGAGGGCCCGCTGCACCTCGGGGTCGAGGTTGTTCTGCTCGTACGCCCGCTCGGGGCCCGGCTCGGACGAGGCCAGCCGCTCGGACGCGTCGTCGGCCAGCGCGTCAAACCGGATCTTCTGCCGGCGGCGCACCAGGTCGAGGAACAGGTTGGTGGTGATCCGGTGCAGCCAGCCCTCGAAGGTGCCCGGGGTGTAGTCGGCCAGCGACCGGAAGACCCGGACGAAGGTCTCCTGGGTGAGGTCCTCGGCGTCCGCCCGGTTGCCGGACAGCCGGTAGGCCAGCCGGTACACCCGGTCGGCGTGGGTGCGCACGATCTCGTCCCAGGACGGCGCCACCCAGCCCTGCTCGACGGCCGGTCCCGCCGGCTCGTCCGCAACCGGGAGCTGGCCGCCCATCGCGCTGGCCACCCCCGGATTCAGCGTGGACATCTGCGTCTCAATCCCCATTCGCGTCAACCGCACCCGGCCCTGCTGGCCGGTGGCGTCAAGCGTGGCCGGGCAAGCTGTGTAACGGATGAACGCCTCAGACCACCTTCACGTTCCCCGTCCGGCCGATTGTGGCCCGAGGTTTGTCTAGGCTCCAGCCGTGCACACCTACAGCGAGGACAGCGCCGCCACCGCCCACCGGCTGGCCGAACTCTGCCTGGCCCGGCTGGCCATGCAGGCGCCGCTGGACCGGCCGCTGCCGCCGGCCGACCTGCTGGCGATGGCCGGCGAGACGGTGACCGAGACCGGCATCGGCGCCACCGAGGCGATCCGGCTCTGGGACGAGGTGCTGGCGCCGGCCTGCCTGTCGGTGGACCATCCCCGCTACCTGTCCTTCATCCCGGGCGCCCCGTCCAAGGCGTCCGCCGCCTTCGACATGCTGGTGGGGGCCTCCAGCGTGTACGGCGGCAGCTGGCTGGAAGGCGCCGGGGCGGTGTTCGCCGAGAACCAGGCGCTGCGCTGGATCGCCGACCTGGCCGGGCTGCCGCCCGAGTCCGGCGGGGTGTTCGTGCAGGGCGGCACCATCGGCAACCTCTCGGCGCTGGTGGCCGCCCGGGCCGCGGCCAAGCACCGGCGGGCCGAGGCAGGCCAGCCGCTGCCGGGCCGGTGGGCGGTGGTGGTGACCGGCGAGACGCACTCCTCGGTCAAGCACGGCCTCGAGGAGGTAATGGATGTCGAGGTGGTGCTGGTGCCGGGTGACGAGCGCGGGCGGCTCACCGGCGAGCTGCTGCGCACCGCCGTAGCCGGGCTGTCACCGGAACTGCTGGACGGCATCTTCGCGGTGGTCGGCACCGCCGGTTCCACCAACCTGGGCGTGGTGGACGACCTGGCCGGCATCGCCGAGGTGACCCGGGAGCGCGGCTGGTGGCTGCACGTCGACGGCGCCTACGGTGCCGCCGGCCTGGCCGCACCGAGCGTCCGGCACCTGTTCGCCGGCGTCGAAAACGCCGACTCGTTCATCGTCGACCCGCACAAATGGCTGTTCGCGCCGTACGACTGCTGCGCGCTGATCTACCGCGACCCGGTGCTGGCCCGGGCGGCGCACACCCAGAAGGCCGGCTACCTCGACCCGGTGACGGTCGAGGGCGAGTGGAACCCGAGCGACTTCTCGATCCAGTTGACCCGGCGCGCCCGCGGCCTGCCGTTCTGGTTCTCGTTGGCGGTGCACGGCACCCAGGCGTACTCCGAGGCGGTGGAGCAGACACTGGCCACCGCCCGGGCCGGCCGCAAGCTGATCGACGAGGCAGAGCACCTGCGACTGCTGGTGGAGCCAGACCTCTCGGTGCTGATCTTCGAGCGGATCGGCTGGCAGGCCGCCGACTACGACGCGTGGAGCAGCCGGGCGATGCAGCAGGGCTTCGCCTTCGTCACCCCGACCCGGCACAACGGGCAGGTGTGCACCCGGTTCGCCATCGTCAACCCGATGACCACGCCGGACGACCTCTCCCAGATCATCGACTCGATGCGCTGAGACCGCCTTAACCCTCGGCCCGGCCTCGATTGCGGAGAGTTTGCCCCGCTCAGCGGGGCAAACTCTCCGCAATCCGAAGCTGCCGCACGATTGCTCCCAGCACGTAGCCGGGTCGGTCGTGCAGGTCCGACCAGGTGAACCGCAGCACCGTCCAACCCAGCGCCACCAGGGTGTTCTGCCGCTGCCGGTCACGTTGGAACCGGCCCCGGGCGGAGTGGTAGGCAAAACCATCCACCTCGATCGCCAGCAACTGGCGTACGAACGCCACGTCGATGCGGGCGAGTAGCCGGCCGTCGAAGTGCACCGGATGATTTGCGACCCAGCCGGAGATGCCGGCCCCGCGCAACAGGCGATGCAGCCGACGTTCCGACTCGGCCGCCGCGCCATCAGCGACCTGCCGCAGGATCCGGCGGAGCGCCGCGTTGCCGGTGACTGGGCGATTGAGCCGGCGCTCGATCGCCGCTCGTGACACCCAGCCCTGGGCGAACGCCCTATCGGCGAATGGCACCGTCTCAGCCATTGGGCCGTAGGCGAGGAAGTCGATAGCCGATCGAGTTCGTGTCGTCACCGGCAGACCGTCCCGGATGGCGCAGTCGGTTGCCGGCACCGCGACCCGGCGTAATTTGACCCCGGCCGGTGGGGTCACGCGCCTGTCCGGACCGACCGCGATCTCGATCGTCGGAGGCAGCTCGTCGAGCAGTCCCCAGACGTAGAGCGCAGACGCGGCCATGAGCCGACCGCGGGTCGCCAGCACTGCCTGCCAGAGCGTCGTGTCCTGCCGCATCGGAACCGCTCGGACTCGCAGCACCCCGGGCCACACCGACAGCAGGGCGCCTCGTTCGATCAGGCGGTCGATCTGGCCTCCGCTCAGACCGGCCGCCGTGCACTGCGCGCGGGTCAGCACGCCGGCCTGCCGTCGGGCCAGGGTCATCCAGCGCTCGTACCGCATCCCGGCAGCCTGCCCGATCCGGCTGCCCGTCGTCGGTCGTTATCCACAGCCTTAGTTTGCGGCGACTTTGCCGCCGTGGACGTGGCAAACCCGCCGGTTTGCGGGTGCTCCACTAGAGTTCCAGGCCATGGCCGCCGAGTACCTGACCGAGACCAGCCAGGCATACGCGCAGAGGTTCGTCGTCGAGGACGAGGTGATCGTCCGGGCCCGGTCCAGGGCCGGCGAGCTGGGCTGCACCCCGATCGGGTCGGCCGGCGGTGCGGTGCTGCGCCTGCTCGCGCAGCTGATCAACGCGCGCAACGTCGTCGAGGTCGGCACCGGCGCCGGGGTCTCCGGGCTGTGGCTGCTGGCCGGCATGCGTCCGGACGGGGTGCTCACCACCGTCGACACCGAGCCGGAACACCAGCGGGCCACCCGGCAGGCCTTCGCCGAGGCCGGCGTGGCGACCACCCGGTACCGGCTGATCAACGGCGCGGCCGGCGAGGTGCTGCCCCGGCTGACCGACGGCGGCTACGACCTGGTGTTCGTAGACGCCGACAAGACCGGCTACGGGGTCTATCACGAGCAGGCGGTGCGGCTGCTGCGCCCGGGCGGCGTGGTGGCCTTCGACAACGTGCTCTGGCACAACCGGGCGGCCGACGCCGGAGTGCGCGACGCCGAGACGGTGGCACTGCGCGAGGTGACCCGGGCGGTGCACGAGGACGAGCGGCTGGTGCCGGTGCTGCTGCCGGTCGGCGACGGCCTGCTGGTGGCGGCCCGGCGATAACCGGCTAGGCCGGGCTGACTAGGACGCGGCCTTCGCCAGCTCCGCCAGCACCGCCCGCACCACCGGCCGGGCCTGGCTGGACGTCCGGGTCAGCGCGATCAGCCGCCGGTTCATCCGGGGCTGCCGCAGCGGCCGCAACTCCACCTCAGCGACGGTGTCGGCCACCGCGAGCCGGGGCAGCACGGCCACCCCGTGCCCGGCCGCGACGGCCCGCACCAGCAGCAGCATGTCGTCGGTCTCCCACCGCACCCGCGGCTCGTACCCCTCGGCCCGGCAGGCGAACCGCACCGCCTGGCCGCAGGCCGCCGACAGCGGTGGCATCACCCAGTCCCGATCGGCCAGTTCGGCCAGGGTCAGCTCCCGGTGGCCGGGGAGTTGGCCGGCCGCAGTGACCACCACCAGCGGTTCGGTCGTCAGCTCGGTCGCGGCCAGGTAGTCCGGCACCGGCACCGGCACCCGGTCGTAGACGTCGACCACCGCCACATCGAGGTCCCCGTCGGTCAGCTGACCGATGCTCTCGGCGGGCTCGGTCACCGTGACGGTGAGTTCCAGTTCGGTGTGCTCGGCCAGCAGCCGGGTCGCGGCCTCGCTGACCAGTGCGGCCGCGGCCGACGCGACGGTGCCGATCCGCACCCGGCCGGCCAGCTCGCCGGTCAGCCGGTCGAGGTCGGCCCGGGCCTCCTCCAGCAATCCCAGGATGGTGCGGGCCCGGGCGACCAGCGCCTCACCGGCTCCGGTCAGCAACACCCCGCGTGGCGAGCGGTCGAGCAGCGGCGTGCCCGCCTCCCGCTCCAGGATCGCCAACTGCTGGGACACCGCGGACGAGGTGAGCCCGACCTCGCGGGCGGCGCCGGCGATCGAGCCGCGCAGCGCCACCTCGCTGAGCAACCGCAGCCGGCCGACGTCCAACGGAGTGTTCATCGCACCTCGGGCTTCTTCGCAAACTGCCGGTCGGGTTGCACCGGCACGCTCGACTGGCCGTCACCTTATCTAACGACTCCATCTACAGTATCGTAAGTTCAGCTGCACACTTGATCGAAAGGGACTGGTAGATGGCACGCTCGATCAACGAGGTTCGGGTGGTCGGTCTGGGCAAGGTGGGCGAGCTGGTCGCCACCCTGCTGGCCGACTCCGGGTTCTCCGTAACGGCTTTCGACGCCCGGGAGCGCGCCGACCTGCCGTTCATCACGAAGGCGCTGGACGTGCGGGACAGCGCGGCCCTGAAGGACGCGCTGGCCGGTGCCGACGCGGTGGTCTCCTGCCTGCCCTACCACCTCAACCTCGGGGTGGCCGAGGCAGCGCACGCCGCCGCCACCCACTACTTCGACCTGACCGAGGACGTGCCCACCACCCAGCGGGTGCTGCAACTCTCGGAGCAGTCGCCGCAGACGGTGTTCGCCCCGCAATGTGGCCTGGCGCCCGGCCTGATCGGCATCGTCGGCTCGTCGCTGACCAAGCACTTCGACGAGATCCGCTCGATCGAGCTGAAGGTCGGCGCGCTGCCGCGGCACCCCACCGGCCTGCTCGGCTACGCCTTCAACTGGTCGGCCGAGGGCGTGGTGAACGAGTACCTCAACGACTGCGAGGTGTTGCGGTCCGGTCGCCGGCAGATGGTGCCCGCGATGACCGAGCCGGAACGGGTGGTGATCGGCGGCATCGAACTCGAGGCGCTGCTCACCTCCGGTGGTCTCGGCACCATGTGCGAGACCTACGCCGGCCGGGTGCAGCGGCTGGACTACAAGACCATGCGCTACCCGGGGCACTTCGAGCTGATGCGGTTCTTCTTCGACGAGCTCGGCCTGCGGGACCGCCGCGAGCTGGCCGGCGAGATCCTGGTCGACGCCAAGCCGCCGGTGGACGACGACGTGGTGTACCTGCACGCCGCGGTCGAGGGCCGCACCGGCGGGGGTCAGCTCTACCGCAAGCAGTACGTCCGCGCCTACCAGCCGCTGGAGATCAACGGCCGGCTGTGGCGGGCGATCTCGTGGACCACGGCCGCGTCGGCGGCGGCGGTGGTGGAACTGGTGGCCGAGGGCCGGCTGCCGCAAACCGGATTCATCAAGCAGGAGGAGATCTCCTTCGCCGACCTGCTGGCCACCCGCAACGGCGCCCTGTTCGGCGATCTCGGCAAGGTCTGATTCCCGGCAAGGTCTGATTCCCGGCAAGGTCTGATCGGAGTTTCGATGATGCTGTCTCATGAGGAAATAACCCGTACTACCAAGGATATTCTCGATCGGCTCGGCGTCGGTGACCCGTTCGTGGCGGACGGCGAGCTGGTTGCCAGGTCACCGATCACCGGCGGTGAGCTGGGCCGGCTGGCCGCGCACACCCCCGAGCAGGTGGAGCGGATCGTCGGCGACGCCGCGGCCGCGTTCGAGCAGTGGCGCGAGGTACCGGCTCCGGTGCGCGGCAACCTGGTGCGCGAGCTGGGCAACCTGCTGCGCGAGCACAAGCAGGACCTCGGCGCCCTGGTCTCGATCGAGGCCGGCAAGATCACCTCCGAGGGCCTCGGCGAGGTGCAGGAGATGATCGACATCTGCGACCTCGCGGTGGGCTTGTCGCGGCAGCTGTTCGGCAAGACCATCGCCACCGAGCGGCCCGGCCACCGGATGATGGAGCAGTGGCACCCGCTGGGCGTGGTCGGGGTGATCTCGGCGTTCAACTTCCCGGTGGCGGTGTGGTCGTGGAACACCGCGCTGGCGCTGGTCTGCGGTGACCCGGTGGTCTGGAAGCCGTCCGACAAGACGCCGCTGACCGCGCTGGCCTGCCAGGCGCTGTTCAGCCGGGCGGCCGACCGGGTCGGCGCCCCACGGCACGTCAACCAGGTGCTGCTGGGCGGCGTCGCGGTCGGCGAGGCGCTGGTGGACGACCCGCGGGTGGCGCTGATCTCGGCCACCGGCTCGACCCGGATGGGCCGGGCGGTCGGTCCGCGGGTGGCCAGCCGGTTCGGCAAGGTGCTGCTCGAACTCGGCGGCAACAACGCGGCGATCGTGGCGCCGAGCGCCGATCTGGACCTGGCGGTGCGCGGCATCGTGTTCTCCGCGGCCGGCACCGCCGGTCAGCGGTGCACCACGCTGCGCCGGGTGATCGCGCACTCCTCGATCGCCGACCAGCTGGTGGAGGCGCTGGGCAAGGCGTACGCCAGCCTGCCGATCGGTTCGCCGCTGGCTGACGGCACCCTGGTCGGGCCGTTGATCGACGGTGCCTCCTACGAGGGTTTCGTCAAGGCGCTGGCCGCCGCCGAGTCCGACGGTGGTCAGCGGGTGGTCGGCGGCGACCGGGTACTCGCCGATGAGGCACCGGACGCCTACTACGTGCAACCGGCGGTCGTCCGGATGCCGGCGCAGACCGAGATCGTCAAGGCCGAGACGTTCTCCCCGCTGCTGTACGTGCTGACCTACGACGACCTCGACGAGGCGATCCGGCTGCACAACGACGTCAGCCAGGGCCTGTCGTCGTCGATCTTCACCCTGGACGTGCGGGAGGCCGAGCGGTTCCTCTCGGCCGCCGGCTCGGACTGCGGCATCGCGAACGTCAACATCGGCCCGTCCGGCGCCGAGATCGGCGGCGCGTTCGGCGGCGAGAAGGAGACCGGCGGCGGCCGGGAGTCCGGCTCGGACGCCTGGCGGGCGTACATGCGCCGGTCCACCAACACGGTCAACTACTCGACCGAGCTGCCGCTGGCGCAGGGCGTCCAGTTCGGCTGATCCCAACCGAACTCAGGGCGGCCCGGCATCCGGCAAGGGTGCCGGGCCGCTCTGTGTCGTCAGGCGGCCAGCTGTCAGGCCAGGCCGACCCGGCGGGCGGCCAGCTGTCAGGCCAGGCCGACCCGGCGGGCGGCTAGCTCCAGCCGGTCGTCCGGCTGGACCACCGCCAACCGCAGCTGGCCGGTCGAGGCCGGGCCGTAGAACTCCCCCGGCGAGCCGACGATGCCGGCTCGCTCGGCCAGCAGCCGGGCCGTTGCCCAGGCGTCGCCGCCCGGCGCGTCGAACCACAGGTAGAAGGCGCCATCCGGCAGCGTGGCCGGCAGGTCGAGCGCTGCCAGGATCTCGATCAGCCGGAGCAGCCGGTTGCGGTACACCGCACGCTGCCGGTCGACGTGCTCGTCGTCGCCGAGGGCCACCACCGCCGCCGCCTGCACCGGCCCGGGCGGCATCAGGCCGGCGTGCTTGCGCACCTCGCGCAGGTAGTGCACCAGGTCCGGGTCACCGGCGTAGAAGCCGATCCGGGCGCCGGCGAAGTTGTCCCGCTTGGACAGCGAGTGCAGCGCCAGCACCCCGTCGACCCCGCTGCGCAGGATGGTGGTCGGGCCGGTGGCGTAGCTGAACTCCGCGTAGCACTCGTCCGAGAGCACCGGGACGTTGCGAGCCCGTCCCCACTCGGCGGCTACCGCCAGATCGGACAGCTCCCCGGTGGGGTTGCTCGGCGAGTTCACCCAGACGCACAGCGCCCGCTCGGCATCAGCCTCGTCGATCTGGGCCAGCGACCGGTACGGCACCGGCCGCAGCCCGGCCAGCACCGCGCCCATCTCGTACGTCGGGTAGCTGATCGCCGGGTACAGCACCGTGTCGCGGTCCGGGGAGCGCAGCCGCAGGTACTGCGGGGTGGACGCGACGAATTCCTTGGTGCCGACGCAGGCGGCCACCTCGCGCTCCGGGTCGACCCGGGCACCGAGCCGGCGGTCGATCCAGTCCGCGGCAGCCCGCCGCAGGGCCGGCGTGCCGATCGACGGCGGGTAGCCGCGGGCCGGCCCCGGATCGGCCAGCGCGGCGACCACGGCCGGCGGTGGCGGGTCACACGGAGTGCCGATGGAGAGGTCGATCGCGCCGCCCTCGAGCTCGTTCGCCACCGCGATCAGCTCGCTGACCCGCTCGTACGGGTACGGCGGCGGCTGGTAGCCCTGGCTGGTCTGCTGTGTCACGACGCTCCTCCCCCAGCCGCCGGCTTCGGCAGCCGGGAGAACAGTAGCTCGGCGAGGTGGCTGCCGGACCGTCCGGCGAGCTGGTCGAGCTGGGTGCGGCAGGAGAAACCGTCCGCGAGCAGCACCGTGTCCGGCTCGGCCCGGCGCACCGCCGGCAGCAGCGCCTGCTCGGCGACCGCAACCGACACCTCGTAGTGGCCGCGCTCGACCCCGAAGTTGCCGGCCAGCCCGCAGCAGCCACCGACCGCGGTCACCTCGGCGTCGGCGGCGGCCAGCAGCGCCAGGTCGGCGTCGAAGCCGAGCACCGCGTGCTGGTGGCAGTGCGGCTGCGCCACCGCGGACACCCCGGCCAGCGACGGCGGCGCCCAGCCGGCCTCGGTGAGCAACTCGGCCAGCGTCCGGGTGCGTTCGCGCAACTGCTCGGCCCGCGGCTCGCCGGGCAGCAGTTCGGCCGCGTCCGAGCGGAGCACCGCGGTGCAGGACGGCTCCAGCCCGACCACCGGCATTCCCTGTTCCAGCGCCGGGCCGAGCGCGTCCAGGCTGCGCCGCAGCTGCCGGCGGGCGCCGTCCAGCTGGCCGGTGCTGATCCAGGTCAGCCCGCAGCACACCGGCTTCTCCGGGATGCGCACCGAGAAGCCGGCCGCCTCCAGCACCGCCACCGCGGCCCGGCCCACCTCGGGCGAGAAGGCGTTGGTGAAGGTGTCCGGCCACAGCAGCACCGGCTCGCCGTCGGCGACCGGATGGCCGGCGAACCAGTCGCGGAACGGCTGGCCGGCGAACCGGGGCAGCGGCCGGCGCTGGTCGATGCCGCCGAGCCGTTTGGCCAGCGCGGCCAGCGGCTTCGGCCGCAGCGCGGCGTTGGCCAGGCCCGGCGCCCGGGTGGCCAGCCGGGACCAGCGGGGCAGCCAGCCCAGCGCGTAGTGCGCCGGTGGCCGCAGCCGGCCGGCGAACCGCTGGTACAGGTACTCGGCCTTGTAGGTCGCCATGTCGACGCCGGCCGGGCAGTCGGACGCGCACCCCTTGCAGGCCAGGCACAGCTCCAGCGCCTCGGCCACCTCGGGTGAGCGCCAGCCGCCATTCACCAGGCGTCCGTTCGAGAGCTCCTGCAGCACCCGGGCCCGGCCGCGGGTGGAGTGCGTCTCGTCCTTGGTCGCCAGGTAGGACGGGCACATCACCCCGCCGGTGGGCGTGGTGTCGGCCCGGCATTTGGCCACCCCGACGCACCGGTGCACGGCGGTGCTGAACGAGCCGCCGTCCGCGCCGAACCCGAAGCCGGTCCGCCGGCCGGTGAGCGGCCCGGCTTGCGGCAGCCGCAGGTCGGCCTCGACCGGGGCGGGGTCCACGATCACCCCGGGGTTGAGCAGGTTCGCCGGGTCGAAGATCGCCTTGACCCGGCCGAACAGCTCGATCGCGGCCGGCGAGTACATGATCGGCAGCAGCTCGCCGCGGGCCCGGCCGTCGCCGTGCTCGCCGGACATCGAGCCGCCGTGCCGGGCGACCAGCTCGGCGGCGGCGAACAGGAACTCGCGGAACCGGCCCGGCTGGTCGGCCAGCGGGAAGTCGAGCCGGACGTGCACGCAGCCGTCGCCGAAGTGCCCGTAGGCGAGCCCGTCGATCCGGTGCTCGGCCAGCAGCCGGAAGAACTCGCGCAGGTAGTCGCCGAGCCGCTCCGGCGGCACCGCCGCGTCCTCCCAGCCGGGCCAGGCCGGCGCGTTCGCCGGCGTCCGGCCGCCTAGCCCGGCGCCGTCCTCCCGGATCCGCCACAGCCGGGCGGCGTCCGCGCCGGTCACCACCGCGGTGTCCAACGCGTCGCCGGCCGCGGCGATCGTCCGGGCCGCCGCGATCGCCTCCGCCTGGGTCTGGCCACCGGTCTCGACGAACAGCCAGCCACCGCCGGCCGGCAGCACCGGCACCGCCGACCGGCCGCGCCGCCGGACGAGCACCTCCACCAGCCGCGCGTCCATGCCCTCCAGCGCCAGCGGCCGCAGCGGCAGCAGGCCGGGCACGGCATCCGCGGCGGCCGCCATGTCGGGATAGCCGAGTACCGCCAGCGCGGTGTGCGGAGCGGCCTGCACCAGCTGCACGGTGGCCTCGGTGGTGACCGCCAGGGTGCCTTCGGTGCCGGCCAGGAACCGGCCCAGCTGGCCACCCTGCTCGGGCAGCAGGTGCTGTAGCGAGTACCCGGAGACCTGCCGGCCGAACCTGCCGAACTCGGTGCGGATGGTGGCCAGCTCAGCCCCGACCAGCTCGGTCAACCGGGCCGCCACCGGATCGGCCAGCTCGGCCAGCCGGCCGGCCCGCAGCGTCCGCCCGTCGGCCAGCAGCAGCGACAGCTCGGCGACGTTGTCGGCCGACTTGCCGTAGGCCAGCGCGTGCGCACCGCAGGCGTTGTTGCCGATCATCCCGCCGAGCGTGCACCGGGCCTGGGTGGACGGGTCCGGTCCGAACCGCAGGCCGTGCGGTGCCGCCGCCCGCTGCAGGTCGGCCAGCACCAGGCCCGGTTGCACGACCGCGAGCCGCCGATCGGGGTCGAGCGAGACCAGCCGGTTCAGATGACGGGAGAAGTCCAGCACGATGCCGGACGACACCGCGTTGCCCGCGATCGAGGTGCCGGCGCCGCGCGCCACCAGCGGGGTGCCGGTGCGCCGGGCCACCGACAGGGTTTGGGCGACCTCCTCCGCGGCCCGCGGGAAGACCACCACCTGCGGCACCAGCCGGTAGTTCGAGGCGTCGGAGGAGTACTCGGCCCGCCGGCGCGACGAGGCGTCCACCTCGGCCACCCCGGCCCGGCGCAGCTCGGCCGCCAGCGTCTGCGGATTCACCCTGACAATCTTGCCGTTCCGGCCGGCGCGGTTCGCCGGTCGGGGTGCGCCCCGCCGCTTCTTCGAGGTTGCGGGCCCTCGACGGCCCCAACTGCCTAGGCGATTTGTCGCGGTCGATCCCATAGGATGTCGTCGCCGGATGAGGACACCACCGGCGACGCGACACTGCGAGACCACACCCGCGAGAGGGCCCTGTGAGCACGCTGTCGAACTACCTGAACGAGCACCTCCCGACAGGCTGGCGTAAGGCGCAGCTGGTCGAGGCGCTGGACGGTTCCGTCGACCGGGCGACCGTCTACCGCTACCTGTCCGGCAAGCACCCGCGCCGGCCGAGCGAGGCGGTGCTGCAGGCGTTCGCCCGGGCGCTGCCCGGCACTTCGCTGGTGGAGCTGCGCCGGGCCGCCTCGGTGGCCACCGGCGCCGGCACGCCCTGGGTGCCGCCGGCCGCCGCGAATCGGTTGACCACCCGCCAGCGCCGGGCGATCGAAGCCCTGATCCTGGCCACCGTGGAGCTGGACGAGGACGAGGAGGACGATCTCGAGACCGCCGCCATCGAGCTGCCGCCGGGCGTCCGCGCCGACGTGGAGACCTACGTCGAGCGGCTCTACGCCTCCGGCCTCGACGAGCTGGCCGACCGGGTGGCCGCCTCGCTGACCCGGCCTCGCTAGTGCCCGGCCAGCCCGGTTCGCGGTCGCCGGGCGGGCAGCAGCCGGGCGGTTATCCTGGCGCGGTGCGCTTCCAGGCCGAGCTGCAGTCCGCCAACGGCAACGGCCGGTGGGTCGCGGTGCCGGCCGAGATCGCCGAGAACTTCACCGAGCGCCGGGCACCGGTCCGCGGCACCGTCAACGGGGTGCCGTACCGGTCGCGGCTGTCCGTCTATGGCGGTTACAGCTATCTCGGCTTCACCGCGGCGATCCGCAAGCAGGCCGGTATCGAGCTCGGCGACCTGCTCGAGATCGAGATCGAGGCCGACCCGGAACCCCGCCGGGTGATCCTGCCGGACGCGCTCGCCGCCGCGCTGAGCGAGAACGCCGAGGCCCGGGCCGCCTTCGAGAAGCTGGCGTTCAGCCACCGTCGGGAGTACGCCAGCTGGGTGGCGGAGGCGAAACGCCAGCAGACCCAGCAGCGCCGGGTCGACCAGGTGCTGCAACGGATCCTGCCGGGACGTCCGGAACCAGGCTGACCGTGGTTGCCCTGCTGCCGTCGGGCGAGTTTCAGGCTGCCTACACTTCGGCACGGACCCCGTGGGAGGAGAGCCGAGCCGATGACCCAGCAACAAGGCCCGGCCGGTTTCCGGGTGTTCACCCTGGACGCCGGCATCGCCCAGGACGGCCGGCACGATTTGGCTGCTGTCGTGTCGGACACCCCCTGCGCGTTCGCCGCGATGTTCACCCGGTCCCGGTTCGCCGGGCCGAGCGTCGAGCTGAGCCGAACCGTGACCGCCGCCCAGGGCGTGGTGGTGGCGTCCCGCAACGCCAACGTCGCAACCGGTGCCGCGGGTGCTGCCGACGCGGCTGAATTGCGCTCGCTGGCGGCGGCCGGCACCGGCGTCGACGCCGAGCGGCTGCTGGTCGCCTCGACCGGGGTGATCGGCCGCCGCTACCCGATGGAGACGATCCGGGACCGGGCCCGGCACTGGCCACGGCCGGGCAGCTGGGCCGACTTCGCCACCGCGATCATGACCACCGACACCCACGCCAAGCTGGTGTACGGGCAGGTCGGCGCGGCTCGCATCGTCGGGGTGGCCAAGGGCGTCGGCATGATCGAGCCGAACATGGCCACCCTGCTGACCTTCTTCTTCACCGACGCCTCGGTGGACGCCGCGACGCTGGACCGGGTTTTCCGCGGTGTCGTCGGGCGAACCTTCAACGCGCTGAGCATCGACTCCGACACCTCGACCAGTGACACCGCAGCAATATTCGCGAATGGCCTTGCCGGCCCGGTGGATTCTGCCGAGTTCGAGGCGGTGCTGTACGGCCTGGCATTGGACCTGGTGACCCAGGTGGCCCGCGACGGCGAGGGCGCCAGCAAGCTGCTCACCGTCTCGGTCACCGGCGCGCGGGACGAGGCGCAGGCCAAGCGGGTCGCCAAGACCGTGGTCAACTCGCCGCTGGTGAAGACCGCGGTCCACGGCGCCGACCCGAACTGGGGCCGGGTGGTGATGGCCGTCGGCAAGTGCGAGGACGACCTCGACATCAGCCAGGACGGGGTGCAGGTCTCGATGTGCGACCTGCCGGTGTATCCGGCGCCGCTAGGTTCCGAGGAGTTGGAACGGTTGCGGGACCGGATGCGCGGCGACACCGTCTCGATCGGCATCGACCTGGCCATCGGCGACGGCGAGTTCACCGCGTACGGCTGCGATCTGACCGCCGGCTACGTGCACCTGAACTCAAGCTATACGTCTTGAGATTGGCCGCTTGTCAAGTCGAGTTTTGGGTTTGTGGATAAGGGTGTTGGTTGTCCACAGGCGTTGTAGTGGCATTGCTTGGCTCGGTAGAATCGAACACGTGAACGAACAGGTCGGCAGTGCGACAGATGCCGAGTTGTTGGCTGCGGTGGCCGAGTTGGAGGTCGAGCTCTCGCGGCTGCGGCACCGGCAGGTGACGGTGCTGGCCGAACTGCACGCCCGCAACACCGCCGGCGTGTTGGGGTATCGAGGCCTGCCCGGGCTGATCAGCGCCCAGCTGCGGTGCACCCCGGCCGAGGCGCGGCGGCGGGCGCTGGCGGTGGAACGCTTCGGCGCCCGGCGCGGGCTGACCGGCGAGGCGTTGGAACCGGTGTTCGCCGCGACCGCGGCCGCGTTGGCCGACGGTCAGCTCAGCCCCGAGCATGGCGCGGAGATCGCGGCCGTGGTCGAGGCTCTGCCGGCCGCCGAGCGGGCCGAGCACGGTGGGCCGGTCGAAGCGGCGCTGCTGGAACAGGCCCGCACGAGTGATCCGCGAACGGTGCGGCTGCTCGGCCGCCGGATCATCGCCCACCTCGACCCCGACGGCCCCACCCCGAGCGAGCGGCGGCTGGCCCACACCCACCGCCGACTCACCCTCACCTCACTGCCGGACGGTGCGGCGCTGGTGGAGGGGAGGTTGTCACCGACCTGCCGGGCGATCTGGGAAGCCGTCCTCATCCCGCTAGCCGCCGGCCGTCCCGACGACGCCCTCGGACCGGACGAGCGCAACCCCGGCCAACGCCGGCACGACGCCTTCGAAGAAGCCGGCCGGCGACTGCTGGCCACCGGCGACCTGCCCGAGCACGCCGGGCTGCCCGCCCAACTGATCATCACCATGACCTTGGGTGACCTGGAACGCCGCGCCGGACGCGCCACCACCCACCACGGCGGCACCCTCACCATCGACCACGCCCTCAACCTCGCCGCCGCCGGCTCCATGCTGCCCGCCATCCTCACCGACACCGGCGGCATCCTCGCCTACGGCCGCAGCCGCCGACTCGCCTCACCCGGCCAACGCAAAGCCCTCATCGCCAGAGACCGCGGCTGCACCTTCCCCGGCTGCACCCGCACCGCCGCCCAATCCCAGATCCACCACACCACCGACTGGGCCGCCGGCGGCCACACCAACCTCGACAACCTCACCATCGCCTGCGGCTACCACAACCACCACGCCCCCAAACAAGGCTGGTCCACCGTCATGCTCAACGGCATCCCACACTGGCAACCACCCACCTGGCACCCCAGCCAGCAACCACAACGCAACTACCTACACCACCCCGAACTCCTCACCCCACCAGCCGACTAGCAGGGGGTTGCGGGGGCCGACGTGAGGCGCTGGTCCGCGGCGAGTCCGATCAGCTGCTGAAGTAGTCGGCGGGTGCGGCGTGGTCCAACCCCAGTGCTACCGCGGCGCGCGCCGCGATCGGCCCGACCAGGTTGCCGGTGCCGTTGTAGCCGCCGCAGGCGATCACTCCGGGACGCACCTCGGTGACCAGCGGCCGGGCGTCCGGGGTGTAACCGGCCGAGGCACCCCACCGGTGCGTGACGGCTACCGGAGCACCGGCGAACCGCCGGGCGATCCGGTCGATCCAGCCCTGCACCGCCCCGCTCGGCTCGGTGTCGGTGGTCCACTCGGCGTCGTAGTCGGTGTCCCGGCCGCCGCCGACGAAGATCCGGCCGGACGCGTCCTGCTGGGCGTAGTCATAACCCCAGCGGCCGTACACCGGACACGGCAGCCGGCCCGGCGACACCGGCTCGGTGGCCAGCATCTGCAGCCGGGTGGTACGCACCCGGCCGGCGAGTTCGGGCAGCAGCAGTTCCAGCTTGCCGTCCACCGCGACGATCACCAGGCCGGCCGACACGCTGCCTGCCGCCGTGCGCACCGATCCGGTTTCGATCGATTCCACCGGGGAATTCTCGAACAGGCGAGCCTGCTTCGCATAACGTTCGGCCATGCCGAGCGCCCGCCGGGCCGGGTTCATCGCGGCGTCATCCGGCAGGAACAGCCCCTCGCCGAGCTCACCGGAGTACCACTGCGCGGCGAAGCCGTGCTCGGTCATCACCGCCAGTTGGGCCCGGCAGTCGGCCAGCTCGCGCTCCCGGTCGGCCTGCTCGGCCTCATCGACCGGGTCGCCGGGCAGTCCGGCCAACCGCAGCGAGCCGACCCGCCGGATCACCGCCGGGCCGAGCAGCTCCGCCAGCGCGTCGATCTCGGCCAGGGTCAGCCGGTACAGCTCCAGGGCAGCCGCGAGCCCCCAGCCATCGGCCGCCTGGTGCACCGCGATCGCGGGTCCGCCGAGCAGGAAACCGCCATTGCGGCCCGCGGCGCCGGCAGCCACCCGCCCGGCGTCCAGCCCGACCACGGTCAGCCCCCGCCGCAGCAGCTCGCCGATCGCGGCCAGCCCGCTGCCGCCCAGCCCGATCACGCAGGCGTCGGCGCGCAGGTCCTCCCGCAGCATCGGCAGCCCGGCCCAACCGGCCACCACCTCGTCGGCATCCCAGCCCACAGCCGACCGGCCAACCGGAGACTCAGCCGGCACGTTCACCCTTTCCGAGCACCACTACGCCGCCCTCGGAGACGTGGTAACGCTGCCGGTCCGATTCGAGATCGACCCCGATGTGCGCACCCGGCGCGACGATCACGTTCTTGTCCAGGATCGCCCGCCGGATCACCGCGCCCTCGCCGATCACCACGTTGTCCATGATCACCGAGCCCTCGATGTAGGCCCCGTTGCGGATCTTCACGTTCGGCGAGATCACGCTGTTGCGCACCGTGGAACCGGAGATGATCGCGCCGGCCCCGACGATGGACTCCTGGGCCAGGCCGCCGTCCACGAACTTCGCCGGCGGCAACTGGTCGTGGTGGGTGTAGATCGGCCACGCCTGGTTGTAGAGGTTGAAGATCGGGTGGACGCTGACCAGGTCCATGTTCGCGTCGTAGTAGGCGTCCATCGTCCCGACGTCCCGCCAGTAGCCGCGGTCGCGGTCCTCCGAGCCGGGCACGTCGTTGTGGCTGAAGTCGTAGACCCAGGCCCGGTCCCGCTCCACCATCCACGGCATGATCGAACCGCCCATGTCGTGCACCGAGGTCGGGTCCTCGGCGTCGGCCCGCAGTGCCTCGACCAGCGCCTCGGTGGTGAAGATGTAGTTGCCCATCGAGGCGAACGTCGCCGACGGGTCGTCCGGCAGGCCGGGCGGCTCCGCCGGCTTCTCCAGGAACTGCAGCACCCTGCCGTCCGCCGACGCGTCGATCACGCCGAACTGGTGCGCGGTCTCCCGGGGCACCCGGATTCCGGCCACCGTCACCGCGGCGCCCGAGGCGATGTGCTGGTCGAGCATCTGCTTCGGGTCCATCCGGTACACGTGATCGGCTCCGAACACCACGATGTGGTCCGGCCGGTCGTCGGTGATCAGGTTCATCGACTGCAGGATCGCGTCGGCGCTGCCGGTGTACCAGCGCGGACCGAGCCGCTGCTGGGCCGGCACCGGGGTCACGTAGTTGCCGAGCACCGTCGACATCCGCCAGGTCTGGGTGATGTGCCGGTCGAGCGAGTGCGACTTGTACTGGGTCAGCACGCAGATCCGCAGGAAACCGGCATTCACCATGTTCGACAGCACGAAGTCGATCAGCCGGTAGTTCCCGCCGAACGGCACCGCGGGTTTGGCCCGGTCCGCCGTCAACGGCCACAGCCGCTTGCCCTCGCCGCCGGCCAGGACGATGCCGAGGACCCGCACAGGTGCTGCCATGCGGCAACCTTAACGCGCAGTCGATCACTCCTCACAGCTCTCGCACGACCGGTCGGCAGCGCTGGGTGCCAGCGCTAACCTGACCACATGCGCGCTGCGATGATCAGCCGGGAGTACCCGCCGGAGGTCTACGGCGGAGCCGGTGTGCACCTGGAGTTCCTGGTCAGCCAACTGCGCCGGCTGATCGAGGTGCAGGTGCACTGCTTCGGCGCCGACCGGAACGAGCCGGAGGTGTACGCCTATCGCACCCCGCCCGGCCTGGCCGGCGCCAACGCGGCACTCGGCACCATCGGCATCGATGTCGAGATCGCCGGCCGGCTGGCCGGCGCGGACGTGGTGCACTCGCACACCTGGTACGCCAACCTGGCCGGCCACCTCGGCGCCCTGCTGCACGACATTCCGCATGTGGTCACGGCACATTCGCTCGAGCCGATGCGGCCGTGGAAGGCCGAGCAGCTGGGCGGCGGCTACCGGCTGTCCGGCTGGGCCGAGCGCACCGCCTACGAGGCCGCCGCCGCGGTGGTCGCGGTCAGCCAGGGCATGCGGACCGACATCCTGACCGCGTACCCGAAGGTCGACCCGGACCGGGTGCACATCATCCCGAACGGCATCGACACCGAGCTCTACCGGCCGGTCGCCGAGCGGTACGCGCTGGACCGGTTCGGCCTGCGCACCGACCGGCCGATCGTGCTGTTCGTCGGCCGGATCACCCGGCAGAAGGGAGTCGGTCACCTGCTGCGAGCGGCTGCCCGGTTCGCGCCGGAGGCGCAGTTGGCGCTGTGCGCCGGCTCCCCCGACACCCCCGAGCTGGCCGCCGAGGTGAGCGGCGCGGTCGCCGAGCTGCAGGCCAACCGGGACGGCGTAGTCTGGCTGCAGCAGATGCTGCCGCGGGAGGAGCTGCTGCAGCTGCTCAGCGCCGCCGACGTGTTCGTCTGCCCGTCGGTGTACGAGCCGCAGGGCATCGTCAACCTCGAGGCGATGGCCTGCCGGACCGCGGTGGTCGCCTCCCGGGTCGGCGGCATCCCGGACGTGGTGCTGGACGGCGAGACCGGGCTGCTGGTCGACTACGACCCAGCCGACCCGGCCGGGTTCGAGGCCGGCCTGGCCGAGGCCACCAACGCACTGCTGGCCGACTCGGGGCGGCGGCAGGCGATGGGTCAGGCGGGCCGGCAGCGGACGGTCGACGAGTACGGCTGGGCGGCCATCGCCGCCCGCACCGTCGAGCTCTACCGGACGCTGGTCTGAGGCCGAATCGGCCAGCGGCCTACTCGGCGGCCAGCGACTGCAGGTACTGGCCGAGCAGTCGGGCGCCGAAGCCGGTGGCGCCCCGGCTGAACAGCGGGCCGTCGGCGGTCGCCCGGGCCGGACCGGCGATGTCCAGGTGCGCCCACCGGGCCTGACCGACGAACTGCTGCAGGAACAGCGCCGCGGTGATCGCGCCCGGACCGCCCGGGTCGTTGCGGCTGTCTGCCACCGGCGAGTGCAGCTGGGCCGCGTAGGCGTGCTCCAGCGGCATCCGCCACAGCTGCTCGCCGCTGGCGGCCGAGGCGTCCTGCAACGCGCCGGCCAGCTCGTCGTCGTTGGCGAAGAAGCCAGCGGTCTCGGTGCCCAACGCGATCCGCATCGCACCGGTCAGGGTGGCCACGTCGACCAGCGCGTCCGGCTTGAGCCGCTCGACGGCGTAGCCGAGCGCGTCGGCCAGGATCAGCCGGCCCTCGGCGTCGGTGTTGCCGACCTCGGTGGTCCGGCCGCCGTACTGGGTGATCACGTCGGACGGGCGCATCGAGGTGCCGGAGACCAGGTTCTCGGCGGTCGGCACCAGCACCGTCACGTCCACCGCGAGTTTCAGCATGGCCGCGTACTGCACCGCGCCGAGCACCGCCGCCGCACCGCACATGTCGGTGTGCATCATCCGCATGCCGTCCACCGGCTTGAGGTTCAGGCCACCGCTGTCGAAGGTGATGCCCTTGCCGACCAGCACCACGTGGGCCGGCTTGGCGGCGCCGCGCCGGCGGCGGGCCCGGTAGCGCACCTCGATCAGCCGCGGCCCGTTGGCGGAACCGCCACCGACGGCCAGCACGCCGCCGAAGCCGCGCTCGGCCAGCCAGGCCTCGTCGTAGATCGTGACCGTGCAGCCGGCCGGGGTCAGCTGGGCCTCGGCCAGCTCGCCGAGCCGGGCCGGGGTGAGCTCGTTCGCGGGGGTGTTGCCGAGGTCGCGGGCCCAGCCGGCGGCGTCGGCGGCCTCGTCACCGGCGGACAGGCCGGACTGGTCGAGGTTGCCGACCAGATCGATGGTGTGCAGCTCGTCCTGCGCGGTGGAGGCGAGGGTGTAGGAGTAGCCGCCGAGCACCAGCCCCTCGGCCAGCGCCTGGCTGTGCTCGGCCTGCGGCGCGTCGATCGCGACCGCGAACGTCTTGCGCTCGGAGAGCTTGGACACGGCCCGCCCGATCGCGACGCCGGCGGTTCGCAGGTCGGCCGGGGTCTGCTCGCCCAGGCCGGCGATCAGCACGGTGCCGGGGACCGTGCCCGGCAATGCCAGCGAGTGCACCTTGCCGGCGGCGGCGGAAAGCTCCGCCTCGCCGACGTACTGGGCGGCCAACTGCGCGGCAGCGACCGGGAGCACCGTGGTGGACACCTCGTGCAGCTGCAGCTCGGCACCGACCAGCCCGAGTACCACCACGTCGACGCTGCGGCGCCGCTCGGGAATCTGCAACAGGATCACGACCACGACCTCTTCTGCTGAACGGTTTCGTCAAACGGTGCTGGAACTGCCAGCACGACATGCGATGGCCCCAGCCGCTACGGGAACGTCCCCGCGGTGGCTGGGGCCTCGGCCAGGAAAACTAGCTGACGGCTCCGGAGAGCGCCTCCGACAGCGCGCTCGCCTCGTCGGCGGACAGCTCGACGACGAGTCGGCCGCCGCCCTCCAGGGGAACGCGCATGACCAAGCCACGACCCTCCTTGGTGACCTCCAGCGGACCATCACCCGTCCGCGGCTTCATCGCCGCCATGCGTGCCTCCTCGGTGCGTTCAACAGCGTGGTCGACCGCGCGCCGGTGAACGCCTGCCGCGCGGTGCTGCCCACATTCTCTCGCATCGGCTGCGTTCAGGCCAAAGCGGGCTGCGGTTCCGGCACCCGCCGGTCGCACACCGCGATGCCATAGGGTGCTGGCATGGCTGACGTGTTGCTGGTGGACCGGACCGAGGGCGTCGCAACGCTCACCATGAACCGGCCCGAGTCGATGAACTCGCTGTCCGTCGAGCTGAAGGACGCGCTGGTCGCCACGCTGGCCGAGGTGTCGGCCGATCGAGCCGTCCGAGCGGTAGTGCTGACCGGCAACGGCCGCGGCTTCTGCGTCGGGCAGGACCTGGCCGAGCACCTCCAGCTCCTCGAAAGCGGTGACCCGTCGCCGCTGTCCACCGTGGAGCGGCACTACAACCCGATCGCGCTGACCCTCGCCGAGATGGCGAAGCCGGTGATCGCCGCGGTGAACGGCATCGCCGCCGGCGCCGGCGCCTCGTTCAGCTTCGCCTGCGACCTGCGAGTGGTCAGCGAGCAGGCCAAGTTCCTGCTGGCCTTCGCCAACGCCGGGCTGGGTCTGGACAGCGGCGCCTCCTGGACGCTGCCCCGGCTGATCGGGGCGGCCCGGGCCACCGAGCTGTGCCTGCTGGCCGAGCCGATCACCGCCCAGCAGGCCGCCGAGTACGGCCTGGTCACCCGGTTGGTGCCGACCGAGCGGGTGCTGCCGGAGGCCCAGGAACTCGCTGCCCGGCTGGCCGCCGGGCCGACCGCGGCCTACGCCGCGATCAAGCGGGCACTGCACTTCTCGGCCGGGCACACGCTGCGCGAGTCGCTGGAGAACGAGGCGGTCGAGCAGAACATCGCCGGCGCCACCGCCGACCACCGGGCCGCCACCTTCGCCTTCGTCAAGAAGGAGAAGCCGGTCTTCACCGGCGAGTAGCGCTCAGTTGGCCGCGCGCCAGCAGTAGCTGACGTGGTCGTCGACGATGCCGGTCGCCTGCATCGCGGCGTACGCGGTGGTCGGGCCGATGAACACCAGGCCGCGCCGTCGGAGCTCCTTGGCCAGCGCCTTCGACTCCGGAGTCGACGCCGGGATGTCGGCCAGCCGATCCGGCCGGCGGTGCGCGGCGGGCGCGAAGGACCAGAGCAGCTCGGTGAGCCCCTCGCTGACGTTGTCGAGGATCGCCCGGGCGTTGGTGATGGCGGCGTCGATCTTGGCCCGGTTGCGGACGATCCCGGCGTCGGCCAGCAGCCGCTGCCGGTCGGCCTCGGTGAAGGCGGCCACCGCGGCAAGGTCGAAGCCGGCGAAGGCAGCCCGGAAGTTCGCCCGCTTGCGCAGGATGGTCAGCCAGGACAGGCCGGACTGGAAACCCTCCAGGGTCAGCCGTTCGAACAGCGCGTTGTCGCCGCGTACCGGCACGCCCCACTCGGTGTCGTGGTAGTCGGCGTAGAGCGGCGTGCTGTCACCCCAGTCGCAGCGGCGCCGCTCGGTCACCCCTGATCCTCGGCTGGTGGTGATGCCTCGACCGCCGGCTCGTCGGGCGCCGGTGCTTCGGCGGCCTCCTCTCCGGCCGGCTCCGGCTCGGCGGCCAGGTACGGCGCACCGGAGCGCTTGAGCCGCTCGATCTCCTCGTCCCGTACCTGGATCTCGGCGGCCAGCCGGTCGATCAGCTCGTCGGTCTCGGCGAACCGGTAGCCGCGCAGGCTGACCGGGATGCGTACCCGGTCGAGGTCGGCGATCCGCAGCCGCCGGTGCGCTGGCAGTTCCATCGGCCGGTTGTCCCGCACCGGGCGCATCCCCAGGCCGGCCGGCAACAGCGCGACCACCAGGTAGAACAGCACCGCGGCGACCACCAGGGCCAGCAGCAGGTAGCCGATCAGCAGCATGCGTCGATCCTGGCACGCAGCCCCGACAGCAACCGCATCAACCCTCGATCAGCGCGAACGCCTCGTCCACCGAGGTCACCCGGTGCAGCAACTGCCAGGCGGCTTCCCGGACGAAGCCGGCCCCGATCATGGCCGTGACGAACTGCCACAGCGGGTCGTAGAAGCCGCCCGGATCCAGCACGATGACCGGCTTGGCGTGCATGCCCAGCGACCACGAGGTCCAGGCCTCGAAGAACTCCTCCATCGTGCCGATGCCGCCGGGCAGGATCAGGAAGGCGTCGGCGTGCGCGTCCATCAGCGCCTTGCGCTCGCGCATGGTCTCGACCACCAGCAACTCGTCGGCGTCGTCGTCGGCCACCTCATACGGCACCAGGTGCCGCGGGATCACCCCGACCGTGTGCGCCCCGTGCTCGCGGGCCGCCCGGGCGACCGCGCCCATCATCGACACCCGGCCGCCGCCGGACACCAACCGGTGGCCGCCCTGGCCGATCCGGGCGCCGACCTCGGCGGCCAGCTTGACGAAGCTCTCGTCGATGCCGTCGGCGGACGAGCAGAACACGCAGACCGAGGCCACCGCCGTCACTCCGCGTCGTGGGCGTGCGCCACGCCCGCCTCGGCAGCCGCTGCCCGCTCGGCCTGTTCCACCGCGGACCGCTCGGCGTCGGCCGCGACGATGATCTCGACCGCCTCGGCCACGTCGTCGGTGAGGTGCAGCAGCTGCAGGTCGGCGTCGGCGACCTTGCCACCGGCCAGCACGGTGCCGCGCAGCCAGTCGAACAGCCCTGACCAGTACCCGCTGCCGAACAGGATCACCGGGAACCGGGTCACCTTGCGGGTCTGCACCAGGGTGAGCGCTTCGAACAGCTCGTCCAGCGTGCCGAAGCCACCGGGCATGATCACGAAGGCCTGGGCGTACTTGACGAACATCGTCTTGCGGGCGAAGAAGTAGCGGAAGTTGATGCCGATGTCGACCCAGTCGTTGAGCCGGTTCTCGAACGGCAGCTCGATGCCCAGCCCGACCGACATGCCGCCGGCCTCGCTGGCGCCGCGGTTGGCCGCCTCCATCACCCCCGGACCGCCGCCGGTGATCACCGCGTAGCCGGCCCGCACCAGGGCCTGGCCGATTTCGCGACCGGTCGCGTACTCCGGGTCGTCCACCGGCACCCGGGCCGAGCCGAACACCGACACCGCTCGCGGCAGCTGGGACAGCAGCCCGAATCCCTCGACGAACTCGGACTGGATGCGCAACACCCGCCAGGGGTCGGTGTGCAGCCAGCCGTTCGGCCCGGTGCTGTCCAGCAACCGCTGATCGGTGGTGCCCGAGTCGGCGCCGATCTGGTCGCGCCGGAGCACCACCGGACCGCGGTAGCGCTCCGGAGTGGGATGTCCGTTCGTCATCTACCCACCCTAATTCGCCGAGCGGCCGGCCCGGGCGAGGTTCTTGCCTAGTGCGCAGCGCCGGAGAGGCTAGTCGGCAGCGCCCGACAGGAAGGCCAGCAGCGCCTGCTCGCAGCGTTCGATGGTGGCCAGCTCCACCGACTCGTCCGGCCGGTGGGCCAGGTTCGGGTCGCCCGGGCTGTAGTTCAACGCCGGGATGCCGAGGGCCGAGAACCGGGCCACGTCGGTCCAGCCGAGCTTGGCCTCGGCCCGGCCGCCGAGGGCGGCCACCGCCCGCCGCACCAGCGGCCGGTCCAGGCCGGGCCGGGCGGACGGCGCCGAGTCGACGACGGTGAGCCGGTAGCCGGCGAAGACCTCCCGCAGGTGCTCCTCGGCGGCCACCTCGTCCCGGTCCGGTGCGAACCGGTAGTTCACCGTCACCGCGCATTCGTCCGGGATCACGTTGCCGGCCACCCCGCCGGTGATGCCGACCGCGTTCAGCCCCTCCCGGTAGGCCAGCCCGTCCACCACCGGCTCGCGCGGGACGTAGTCGGCCAGCCGCTGCAGCACCGGGGCGGCCAGGTGGATGGCGTTCACTCCGAGCCAGGACCGGGCCGAGTGGGCCCGCCGGCCGGTCAGCTCGACCCGGGCCCGCATGGTGCCCTGGCAGCCGCCCTCGACGATCCCGGACGTCCCCTCGAGCAGGATCGCCAGGTCGCCCCGCAGCAGCTCCGGCTGCTCGGCGGCCAGCCGGTTCAGCCCGTTGCGGTCGGCCTCGACCTCTTCGCAGTCGTAGAACACCCAGGTCAGGTCGGCGTCCGGCACCAGCTCACCGGTGCCGACCAGGTGGGCGGTGCGCAACTGCAGCGCGACCCCGGACTTCATGTCCGAGGCGCCGCAGCCGTACAGCCGGCCGTCGGCAACCCGGGACGGCAGGTTGCCCGCGATCGGCACCGTGTCCAGATGGCCGGCCAGCACCACCCGCCGGTCCCGTCCCAGCTCGGTGCGGGCCAGCACCACGTTGCCGATCCGTCGGACCGCCAGCCCCGGGCAGCGGCGCAGCGCCCGTTCGACCGCGTCAGCCAGCTCGGCCTCGTTGCCGGACACCGACTCGATGTCCACCAGGGCAGCGGTCAGCTCGGTGGCCGGGACGCTCAGCTCAAGCTCGATGGTCACGTCCCCGCACGCTAGTCGGCCACCGCTCCCATCGGCTGCCCAGCCCGGAAAGCTAGGGTGTCGATCGTGACGAGCAGCCCAGCAACCGCCGCCCGCCCGGCCAACGGCTTCGGTCTGGCGACCATCGCCGCCGACGGAACCGTGCTCGACGTCTACTACCCGCAGCCGGCGCTCGGATCGCTACCGGCCGACGCCCGGCCACCGGCCGAGCTGAGCGAGCTGGCCGCCACCGACGACGCCCGCCGGGTGCGTACCGAAGTGGTGCGTACCGAGATCGACCTGGACCAGCCACCGGCCGACGCCGCCGACGTCTACCTGCGGCTGCACCTGCTCTCGCACCGGCTGGTGCAACCCCGCACCGTGGAGCTCACCGGCATCTTCGGGCTGCTGGCGAACGTGGTGTGGACCAACCACGGCCCGTGCTCGGTGGACGGCTTCGAGACGGTGCGGACCCGGCTGCGGGCCCGCGGGCCGGTCACCGTCCACGGGGTGGACAAGTTCCCCCGGATGGTCGACTACGTGCTGCCGGCCGGGGTCCGGATCGCCGACGCCGACCGGGTCCGGCTCGGCGCGCACCTGGCCGAGGGCACCACGGTGATGCACGAGGGCTTCGTCAACTACAACGCCGGCACCCTCGGCCACTCGATGGTCGAGGGCCGGATCTCGGCGGGGGTTGTGGTCGGCGACGGCTCGGACGTCGGCGGCGGCGCCTCGATCATGGGCACCCTGTCCGGCGGCGGCAAGGAGGTCGTGTCGGTGGGCCGGCGCTGCCTGATCGGCGCCAACGCAGGCATCGGCATCTCGCTTGGCGACGACTGCGTGGTGGCCGCCGGCTGCTACGTCACGGCCGGCTCGAAGGTGGTGCTGCCGGACGGGTCGGCCCGCAAGGCGGCCGAGTTCTCCGGCCAGTCCGGCCTGCTGTTCTGGCACAACTCGGTGACCGGCGCGCTCGAGGTGCGGCAGCGGACCGGTCAGGGCATCGAGCTCAACGCCGCGCTGCACGCCAACTGAGGACGGGCCGGGGCCGTGGCTCAGCGAGCACACCGGGCGAGCATCGCCATGCTGGTGGTGGTGCTGGCGGTGGCCGGCCTGGCGATCGGCGGCCGGGCCCTCTGGAACGCCGCCCAGACCGCCGTCCGGCCGGACGGCTGCGACTTCGGCAGCTACCAGCTCGACCTCGATCAGGCCCAGGTGGCAGCCACCGTGGTCGGGGTGGTGCTGCGACGGCACCTGCCCGAGCGGGCCGCGGTGCTCACCCTCGGCGCGGCGCTGCAGGAGTCCAAGTTGCGCAACCTGCCGTCCGGCGCCGGTGACCGCGACTCGGTCGGCATCCTGCAGCAGCGGCCGTCCCAGGGCTGGGGCACCGCCGAGCAGATCTCGGACGTGCACTACGCCACCGGCAGGTTCCTGGACGCGGTGGTGAAGATCCCGAACTGGCGCACCGACTCGCTGGCCACCGTGGTGCAGGCGGTGCAGTACTCCGCCGACGGCGACGCCTACGCCCGGCACGAGGCGCAGGCCCAGCAGATCGCGGACGCGCTCACCGGGGTCAAGCCGATGGCGGTGAGCTGCAACTTCGGCAAGCCGACCGAGGTGGCCACCGCTCAGGCGACCGTCCAGGCGCTGGCCGCCGACCTGCCGGTGAACCAGCCGCGCGCCACCGGCCGGACGGTCACCGTGGCCGGCGCCCGGTGGGCCACCGCGGCGTGGTTCGTCTGCAATGCGAACCGGCTCGGTATCGACTCGGTGAGCTACTCGGGGCACACCTGGTCACGCAGCAAGGGCTGGCAGGGCAACGCCAAGGCCGGTGCCGGCGCGGTCAGCGCCACCCTGGCCAGCACCGGCTGACCGCTGGCGGCCGAACGCAACTGACCGTCGGGGATGACGGCTCCCCGACGGTCAGCGTGGCCTGGCGAACGCTCAGTGCTCGGATTCCTGCGGCGGCAGCGAGGTCACGAACTCCGGGTCGTGCGGGGTCTTGCCGACCTTCGAGGCGCCGCCGGGCGAGCCCAGCTCGGTGAAGAAGTCAGCGTTCGCCTGGGTGTAGGAGTTCCACTTCTCCGGCACGTCGTCCTCGTAGAAGATCGCCTCGACCGGGCACACCGGCTCGCAGGCGCCGCAGTCGACGCACTCGTCCGGATGGATGTAGAGCATCCGGGTGCCCTCGTAGATGCAGTCGACCGGACACTCTTCGATGCAGGCTTTGTCGAGCAGGTCGACACACGGCTCCGCGATCACGTACGTCACGAAAGAACCCTCCAGGAAGCAGCGGCCGCCCGAGTTGGACGTCGGCGCAATAAGGCAAGTACTGGCAGCTGCATAGTATGCCGGTCATGCTCTCGGACAGGCTCGTGGGTTGCCGCGTCGTGGTCCGGTACCGCCGGCCGGACGCCGACGACGGCCGGCCACCGCTCAGCGACCTGGTCGGCGAGCTGGTCGTGCTGACCGCCGACCGGGTGACCGTGCGGACCCGGTCCGGCGACCGGACGGTCCACCGGGCGGACGTGCTGGTGGCCCGGCCGGTGGCGGCCAGCAGGCGGGAGGTGCTGGAGCTGGCCCGGATCAGCCGGCTCGGCTGGCGCGCGGCGCACTCGACGGAGGTCGGCGGCTGGCTGCTGCAGGCCAACGCCGGCTGGACCGGACGGGCCAACTCGGCGCTGCCGCTGCGAACCTCGGACCGGCCGCTGGACGAGCAGCTCGCCGCCGCCCGCCGGTTCTACGACGGGCATGGGCTGCCGCTGCTGATCCAGCTGCCGCTCCCGGCCCGGGGCCTGCTCGACGCCGAGCTGGCCGGCCGGTGCTGGCGACGGGTGCGTCCGGTCGCGGTGCTGACCCGGCCGCTGGCGGCCCTGGCCGAACCTGCCCTGCCGGTGCGGATCGCCGAGCAACCGGACGACCGCTGGCTGGCGGCGTACCACTACCGGGGCGCGCCGCTGCCGGAGGCCGGCCGGCAACTGCTGGTCCGGCACCCGCACGCCGGCTTCGCCTCGGTCGAGCTGGACGGCCGGCTGGTTGCGATCGGCCGCGGCACGGTGGACGAGGGCTGGCTCGGACTGACCGCGATCGAGGTCGATCCCGACTACCGCCGGCAGGGCGTGGCCACCGCGCTGATCGGGGCGCTGGCCGGCTGGGCGCTGGGCGCCGGGCCAGCAGCCGCCACCCGCTGTTACCTGCAGGCCGAGGACGAGAACGAACCGGCGGCCCGGCTCTACCAGCGACTCGGTTTCACCGAGCATCATCGCTATCACTACCGGGCCGAGCCGGCCGGCTGAGCCACCGGGGCAGCCGCCAGCGACCCGATCGGGTGGCCAGGCCCAGGGTGACCAGCGGCGCCACGGTGCCCAGCAGCAACACCGCGTACGAAACGCTGGCCAGCTGGCCGGCCGGCAGCAGCACGTCGCCCTCCGGCCGGCCGGAGGCCAGCCCCCAGATGCCCAGCACCTGGCCGATCACCGGGGGCAGCGCGGACGGTCCGGTATCGGTCAGCCCCCGGGCCAGCGCCGGCAGCAGCACCCCGCCGACGACCGCGATCACCGGCGCCACGGGTACCAGGGCGGTGCCGTGTCGCAGCGGCACCAGGGTCACCGCAAGGGTGCCCAGCAGCAGGCCGCTCACCCCGTAGAGCAGGTAGCCCAGGGCCAGCAGCGGCGCCGTCAGCGGGCGGTCACCGGTCGGGGTTGGCTGGTCCGCCATCGCCGATCGCCTCAGCTCCGGTCACCGACGGACAGGCCGCCGAACAGGTCGGTCTCCCGGCCGTCCGCGTCGACCGGACCACCCGGCAGACCGCCGACCAGCCGGAAGTACTCGGTCGCCAGCGCCGGCTGACCGAGATTGTTCGAGAGCGCGAAGTACTCGCCGTGCACGCTGACCTGGGTGCCGTGCTCGGCCAGTGCCCGCAGCTTCGCGGCGCCGTGCCTGGTCGCCACCGCGGTCGTCACCAGCTCGTCCGGCACCGCGTGCAGCTCGGCAGTCGTGGCCACCAGCTCGAACGGCAGGTCCGGCACGGTGCGCATCGCGACCAGACCGCGCTCCAGCGCCGAGTGCGGCAGCGCCGTCCAGTAGAACTTCGCCACCCGCCACGGTTCCGACTCCCACGGCTCACCGTCGGTCGTGTAGTCCGGCCGGGCCGCCTGCACCACCGCGGCCGTGGTCACCCGGTGCGCCATGATGTGGTCCGGGTGCCCGTAGCCACCGAAGTCGTCGTAGCTGACCACCACCTGGGGACGAACCTGACGGATCACCCGCACCAGCGCGTCCACCGCCTCGGTGAACACCGCCGGGTCGGACGCCGCCCGCCAGAATGCCCGGGGCCGGTCGTTGGCCGGGCTGCCCCGCATGCCGCTGTCGCGGAATCGTCCGGCGCCACCGAGGAAGCGATGGTCGGAGACGCCGAGCTGGGACATCGCCCGGTCGAGCTCGGCGATCCGCCAGCCGCCCAGCTGGTCGGCCTGGTCGGCGGCCAACTGGGCCAGCTCGGGCAGCAGGATCTCGCCCTCCTCACCCAGCGTGCAGGTGACCAGGGTGACCCGGGCACCCTGCGCGGCATAGTGCGCCATGGTGGCCCCGGTGTTGATCGTCTCGTCGTCCGGGTGGGCGTGCACCAGCAGCAGGCGGCGGTCGTCGGACGCGGTCACCAGCACAACCTACCGGCACCGCACAGGCGATTCCGGCACCGCAGCAGGCAGAATCCGATCAGCGGCCGCTGATGCCGGCGTCCTCGGCGGCGGCGATGTCCTGCCGAGCCTCCGGGAAGTGGCAGGCAGCCAGGTGACCGGCGCTCTTCTGTTCCAGCAGCGGAACCTCACTGCGGCACCGCTGCTGCTCGCTGTCCGACAGGAGCGAGCGGTACTTCGGGCACCGGGTGTGGAAGACGCAGCCGGACGGCGGGTTGATCGGGCTGGGCAGGTCGCCGATCAGCAGGATTCGCTCCCGCTTGGCCTCCTTCGCGGGGTCCGGCACCGGGACCGCCGACATCAGCGAGTGGGTGTACGGGTGCACCGGGCGCTGGTAGAGGCTGTCCCGGTCGGTCAGCTCCATGATCTTGCCCAGGTACATCACGGCCACCCGGTCGGCGATGTGCCGGACCACCGAGAGGTCGTGCGCCACGAAGATGTAGGCGAGGCCGAACTCGTTCTGCAGGTCCTCCAGCAGGTTCACCACCTGCGCCTGGATCGAGACGTCCAGCGCCGACACCGGCTCGTCGCAGACGATCAGCTTCGGTCGCAGCGCGATCGCCCGGGCGATGCCGATGCGCTGGCGCTGGCCGCCGGAGAACTCGTGCGGGTACCGGTTGTAGTGCTCCGGGTTCAGGCCGACCCGCTCCATCAGGCCCTGCACCTCGGCCTTGATGCCCTTCTCGGTCTTGGCATTGGAGATCCGGAACGGCGCGCCCACGATGGTGCCGATGGTGTGCCGCGGGTTCAGCGACGAGTACGGGTCCTGGAAGATCATCTGGATGTCGCTGCGGACGTCGCGCATCTGCCGCCGGTTGAAGCCGGCGATATCCCGGCCGTTGAAGACGATCTTGCCGTCGGTCGGGTCGAGCAGCTTGGTGATCACCCGACCGGCGGTCGACTTGCCGCAACCGGACTCGCCGACCAGGCCGAGCGTCTCACCGGCGCGCACCGAGAACGAGATGCCGTCGACCGCGCGCACCGCACCGATCTGGCGCTGGAAGACGATGCCCTGCTTGATCGGGAAGTGCTTGGTCACGCCGCTCACCCGCAGCAGCGCGTCGGAGTCCTCCAGCGGGTTCACCGCGACGTCGTTGGCGCCCTGAGGGGAGGTGGTTGGGGTGGTCATCTGGTTGCGAACTCTCCTCGTCGCTACAGCGTGGGCTGGATCTCGTCGACCCAGATCCGGCGGCGCTCGTCCGGGTGGATGTGGCAGCGCACCGAATGGGTCGGCGAGTCACCGGTCGGCAGCAGTTCCGGGTGCACGGTCACACAGTGGTTGTCGGCCACCCGGTCCTGGAAGCGGCAGCGCGGGTTGAACACGCACCCCTTGGGCACCCGGATCAGCGACGGCGGCTGGCCGGGGATCGGCTGCAGCCGCTCCTGGCGCTGGCGGTCCAGCCGCGGCATCGAGCCAAGCAGACCCCAGGCGTACGGCATCTCGGGCCGGTAGAAGATCTCGTTGACGGTGCCGGTCTCGACGCACTGGCCGCCGTACATCACGACGACCTTGTCGCAGGTCTCGGCGACCACCCCGAGGTCGTGGGTGATCAGGATGATCGCGGAGTTGAACTCCTTCTGCAGGTCCTTCATCAGGTCCAGGATCTGCGCCTGCACCGTCACGTCCAGCGCGGTGGTCGGCTCGTCCGCGATCAGCAGCTTCGGGTCGCAGACCAGCGCCATCGCGATCATCGCGCGCTGCCGCATACCGCCGGAGAACTGGTGCGGGTAGTCCGAGAACCGCTTCTCCGGGTTCGGGATTCCGACCCGGTCGAGCATCTCGATGGCGCGCTTCTTCGCGACCGCCTTCGAGACGTTGTTGTGCACCTTGTACGCCTCGGTGATCTGGTCACCGACCTTGTAGAACGGGTGCATCGACGACAGCGGGTCCTGGAAGATCATCGCCATCTTGTCGCCGCGCAGGCTGCGCATGTCCTCCTCGGACGCGCCGACCAGTTCGGTGCCGTCCAGCCAGATCTCCCCGGTGATCCTGGCCTTGCTGCCCTTGTGCAGGCCGAGGACGGCCTGCGAGGTCACCGACTTGCCGGAGCCCGACTCGCCGACGATGCCGAGGATCTCGCCGCGGTGCACGTCGAAGGACAGGCCGTCGACGCTCTTGACCAGACCGTCGCCGGTCGGGAAGTGCACACGCAGGTCGCGGACCGAGAGGAAGGCGTCGGTCTTCGGCTGCTCGAGTTGGACGTTGACAGGTTCTGCGGTCACTGACTGATTGCTCCCGTTCTGCTGTGGCGCATGCGCCGATCTCAGTGGCTGGCGCGACTCAGCTGTAGCTCACCCGGGGATCGACAACCCCATATGCTATGTCGACCAGGATGTTCGCCGCGACGACCGCGAAGGTCGCCACGATCGTGACGCCCAGGTTGACCGGAAGGTCCTGGTTGTTGATCGCCTGGACGGACAGCAGCCCGAGGCCGTGCAGGTTGAACACCGACTCGGTGATCACGGCGTTGCCGATCAGCTGGCCGATGTCGAGGCCGAAGATGGTCACGATCGGCGTGATCGCGGCGCGCAGGCCGTGCCGGATGACCACCTTGCGCCGGGCCAGGCCCTTGGCCCGGGCGGTGCGGATGTAGTCCTCACTCATCGTCTCGAGCATGTTCGCCCGGGTCAGCCGGGCGTACAGCGCGGCGTAGATGAAGGCCAGCGCCAGCCACGGCAGGATCAGCGACTTGAACCACTGGGCGGGATCCGAGGTCAGCGTCGCGAAGTTGGTGTTGGGCAACCACTTCAGCTTGTACTTGAAGATCAGCAGCAGGATCGGGCCGGTGAAGAAGATCGGCAGCGAGACGGCGGCCAGCGCCATGGTCATCGCGCCGCGGTCGAACAGCGAGCCGCGCTTGAGGGCCGAGATCGAACCGACCACCAGGCCGCCGATCAGCCACAGCAACGCGGCGCCCGCCGCCAGGCTCAGCTCCACCGGGAGGGCCTGCACGATCAGGTGGGTCACCGGCAACTGCTGCCGGAACGAGTAGCCCAGGCAGGGGGCCGAGCAGTGCACGGTGTTGGTGCCGTCGGTCAGCGTGCGACCGAAGATGATGCCGTGCAACCAGTTGAAGTACTGCTTCCAGATCGGCAGGTCGAAGCCGTAGCGATGCTCGATCAGCTTCTCGGTTGCCTGATCCGGCGGGATCTTGCCGACGTAGTACAGGGCTGGCGAGACGTGAGCGACCTTCGGTCCGATCTGGAAGATGAAGAAGGTCAGGAAACTGGCGGCCAACAGCACCAGGATGCCGGCGAGGATCCGGCGAATGATGTATCTGATCATCGTGTCTCCGCATGGGTGGCCGGCCCGGGATCACCCGGTCCGGCCACCCACACTGCCACCTCTCTGGTCGGCGGAAGAACCAAACTGCTACCTACTGAACAGAGGCCTTACTGGCCGTTGTTCACACCGATGTTGACGAAGTCGTAGTACGACCCGAGCGCGAAGTTGTTGCGCACGTTCGTCAGACGCGGGTTGCGGTAGTACAGCGTCTTGTCATAGATGAACGGCAACAGAACGGCCTGGGACATGACCTCGGCGTCCAACTGCTTGAACAGGTCGTCGTGCCGTCCGGTGCTCTGAGCGGCCTCGTGCAGCAGGTCGTCGACCTTCTTGTCGTTCAGCTGGTAGTAGTTACCACCACCGGGCGGGGCGTTGCTCTCCGAGATGGAGGTCCAGAAACCGCCACCGGTCGGGTAGTCCGAACCCCAACCGGCCTGGGCGATGCCGATGCCGTTCGACTTCACGGTCGCCGGCTTGCCGATGTAGCCACCGTAGTAACCCGACTGGGCGTGCACGGCCGGCTCGAGCTTGATGCCGACCCGGGCCAGCGCCTGCTGGCTCGCGTTGAACACCGCCGGGCCACGGCCCGAGTTGACGTAGGCCTCCTTGACCGTGAAGCCGTTCGGCTTGCCGCACTGCTGCAGCTCGTCCTTGGCCTTGGCCAGGTCACCGGTGTTGTCCGGGCCGTCCGGGTACGGGTTGGCGTTCGCGTCGTAACCCGGGACGGTCGGCTGGGTGCCGGTGTTGGCGATCTGACCGCCCAGGCTGCCGCCACGGGCGCGCAGCAGGTCGGACTTGTTGATCGCGTAGAACATCGCCCGACGGCAGTGCACGTTCGGGATCACCGACGGGAAGATGGCGAAGTACCGGACGTAGGACGACACCGGGTCGTCGGCGTTCTTCTTCAGGTCCGGGCTGGTCGCGATCTTGGTCTGGAACGCGGTGTTCACACCACCGTCAGCGGTCGCATCGGCGGTTCCGGCCTGCAGCTGCTGGTCGTTGTCGTCGGTGTTGGTGTTGATGCTGAGGGTGATCTTGTCGACCAGCGGGGTGCGGATCTTGTCAGTGGACTGCTGCCACTGGTCGTTCCGGACCCAGACGACCTTCTGCTCCGGGGTGTACGACGAGAACTTGAACGGACCGTCGGACAGCGGGTGCAGGGTGTACTTGGCGCCGGAGAAGCTGCCGTTCTCGGTCAGCGGAACCGGAGCCGACGCCGGCAGCGCCATCAGGTAGTCGAAGTCCGGCGTCGAGGTGTTCAGGTTGAACACGATGGTCTTGTCGTCAGGCGTCGAGATCTGGTCCAGGCCGCCGGACTTGTCCTTGTACGGACCCGGGTAGGTCGGGTTGCCGTCGCTGCCGCACTTGGCCAGCAGGCACAGGTAGTACGAGGCCGGGCCCTGGCTGAAGATGTCGGTCGCGAAGACGCGCTCGATGCCGTACTTGATTTCCTTCGAGGTGACCGGCTGGCCGTTCTCCCACTTGGCGTCCTTGAGGTGGTACGTCCACTGGGTGAAGGTGCCGTTGTGCTCGCCCAGGCCGGTCGCGAGGTCACCCTCGATGCCGACGTTGTTGGCGCCCGGCACCGACGAGTAGCCCACCAGGGTACGGGTGAACAGGCGCTGCATGTTCCAGCACCAGCCGTAGTAGGTGTTCGCCGGGTCCCACGAGTCGCAGTCGCCGGTGGCGACCAGGTTCAGGCTGCCGCCGGTCTTGGACGACTTGTTGACGAAACCGATGGTCGCGGCGTTGAACGCCGGAGCCACGCTCTGGTTGCTGCCACTCGCGTTGCTCTGCGAGGAACCAGAGTTGCCGTTACCGTTTCCACCCCCGCTTCCACACGCGGTGATGATCATGGTCGCTGCGGCGGTCAAACCGACCGCCACTCCGACCTTTCTGTTCATGTGCATTGGTGTCTCTCACCCTCCTAGGCGATCGGAACTACCGCCGGCTGATCAGGCCGGCCCGGCAGGTGCCGGTTTTTGATCCTTCGTCGTTCAGGCGAAGGCCAAAGCTGGTCGGTGAGCCGGGCTCACCGCACGGACTTCGGGTCGAGGGCGTCGCGCAGCCCGTCCCCGAAGAGGTTGAACGACAACACGGTGAAGAACAGCGCGAGGCCTGGCCACAGCAGGTACGCCGGGTCGCTCTGGAAGAACGGCTGGGCGGACGACAGCATGCCGCCCCAGGATGCGGTCGGCTGCTGGACGCCGACCCCGAGGAAGGACAGACCCGCCTCACCGAGGATGTACACCGGGATGGTCAGGGTCAGCCAGACCAGCACCGGGCCGACGATGTTCGGCAGGATCTCGCGGGTGATGATGCGGAAGTCGCTGGCGCCCAGGCTGCGGGCGGCGTCGACGAACTCCTTCTCGCGCAGCGAGAACACCTGGCCACGGACGATGCGGCCGAGGTAGGCGAAGCCGAAGAAGCCGAGCACGAAGATCACCGCGGAGAAGTTCAGCGGCTGGCCGGACAGGCCGAGCATCGACGGCGAGCTGTTGATGATCGACAGCAGGGCCAGCGCGAACAGCAGCACCGGGAAGGCCAGCAGGACGTCCATGATCCAGGACAGCACCACGTCGGCCACGCCCCGGTAGTAACCGGCGACCACACCGACGATCACGCCGAGCACCAGCGACAGCAGCATCGCCGCGGTCGCGATCAGCATCGAGATCCGGCAGCCGTAGATGACCCGAGCCAGCACGTCCCGGCCGCTGACCGGCTCGACGCCGAGCCAGTGGCTGGGGCTGGAGCCGCCGAAGGTGCCGATCGGCATGCTGGTGTCGGCGCTGGTCAACGACGAGTGGAAGGCGTTCGGCTGCTGGCCGTAGATGCTGCAGAGCAACGGGGCGAAGACGGCGACCAGCACCACGATGATGATGCCGACACCACCGATCATGGCGACCCGGTCGTGCTTCAGCTGCCGCCAGGCGATCTGCCGAAGCGATCGACCCTGGATCTCCTGCTCGGTCGAGTCCGCGGTCTCCAAACTGACCGCGGCGACTTCGAGATCGCCCTGGTTCAGTGCCATCGTGCGGCAGGCCTCCTTCGCATCGCGAGGGCCCGCTGTTCACGGTCCTCGCCAGTCGGAAACGCTATGTCGTCCGGGTAACGCCGTGACAACTTTGCCTACTCTTCTGCCAGATCGTGACCGAAGGGTGACCAGCGTCGCCGGACATTAGCGGATTGGGGTACTTCACGGAAAGGGAAAGCGGGAGCCTGCAGTACGTCGACGTGACAGACTCCCGCTTCCCTTGAAGCGAAACTCGCACCCGGCCCCGAGGTTCTACGAACCCGGGGCCGGCCCCGTCGTGCGATATGAAGTTGTAGAGCTGGCTAACCGGCTCGTTACTTCTTGAACCCGATCGCGGTGTAGTCCACGTCGGCGAAGCCGAAAGAACCGTAGTTCACCAGGTTGCTCTTGGTCGCAACCAGGTCCGGCCGCTGGTACAGCGGAGCCGAGTGGCCCTCCTCCCAGATCTTCTGGTCGATCTGGTAGGTCAGGTCGGTGGCCTTGCTGGAGTCCAGCTCGGAGACCGCCTGGGAGTACAGGGTATCGATGTCCTTGTTACCGATCTTGGCGTAGTTCTGGTCACCGTTGGAGGTGTAGATCGACTGCGCCGAGGAGACCGGGAACGGGGTGCCGATCCAGCTGAAGATGGTCAGGTCGAACTTGCCGACCAGCACGTAGTCCGGGAAGAACGGGTCGGACGGAACCGACTTGATGGTGACCTTGATGCCGGCCTCCTGCAGCGCCTTCTGCTGCAGCGCGGACTCGTCCGAGGAGGTCTTGACGCCGTCCGGGATGATGAAGGTCAGGTTCAGCGGCTTGCCGTTCTTGGCGTAGGTGCCGTCAGCGCCCTTGGTGTAGCCGTCGGACTCGAGCAGCGAGTCGGCCTTGGCGACGTCCCGGTTGCAGAAGTCACCGCAGGTGGCCTTGTACTGCGCCTGGTTGTTCATCCAGATGTGGCTGTTCAGCACCGTGGCCGGCCAGTCCAGCGGGCCGAGCAGGGTCTTGGCGTCGCCGACCCGGTCGAGGCTCAGCATGACCGCCTGGCGAACCTTCAGGTCCGACATCGGGCCGCTGTTGCCCAGGTCGATGTGCCGCCAGTTCGGGCCGCCGGCCTTGTGGATGCTGACACCCGGGGTGGCCTTCACGGTGGCGTAGGTCGCCACGCTGGAGCCGACGTCCACCAGGTCGATCTGGTTGGACTGCAGCGCCTTGGCCTGCGCGCTCTGGTCGAGCACGATGTACTCGATCTTGTCCAGCTTCGGCGCCCGGCCCCACCACTTGTCGTTGTGCACCAGGGTGATGGTCTTGGCGGTCTTGTCGATCGAGCCGAGCTTGAACGGGCCACCGGCGAGCAGCGGCTGGCTCACCCACGACTTGTTGAACGAGGTGGGGGTGGCGTTCAGGCTGGCCGGGGTGATCGGGCTGAACAGCGACTTCCAGTCCGGGTAGGCGGTCTTGAAGGTGACCATCACGTCCTGGTCGGTGTCGCCCTTGGTCACGCTGGCGACGTCCTGGTAGCCGTTGGTGGAGGCCGGCTGGAAGGTCTTGTTGCTGCCGTTCAGCGCCTGCCACATGGCGACGAAGTCCTTGTAGGTGATCGGGGTTCCGTCACTCCACACGGCCTTCGGGTTCAGGTGGTAGTGGATCGTCTGCGGGCTGGTCGAGGTCTGCTCGGCCTTGTCCGCGACGTCGGTGTTCAGGGTCGGGTTGCTGCCCGCGTCGAAGTGCCAGACGACCGGCAGCGTCGCGTTCATGATGTTGCTGATGTTGATGTCGTTGCCGTCAATCTCGTTGAGATTGAAGTTGGGCGGGAAGCTGTCGATCGGCCAGCGCAGGGTGCCGCCCGTGGGGACCTGGTCGTAGGCCATCGGGTTGATGTCGTTCTGGGTCGACGACGCCTGGGCCTTCTTGCCCGTGCTGCCGCCGTTGCCCCCGGAGCCCTTCGAGCCACCGCAGGCGGTCAGGGCCAGGGACGCCGCGGCCAGCGCCGCGATCCCCACCTTTCCGTACAGCCTCACACTTCCTCCTATTTGCAACTGACATCTGTCAGATAAAGAACTACGGGATTGCGCAGTTCTCGGTACTTGGTACGCACTTCACCGCTCGGTGGCTAGGGGCCGTTGCCGAATCGGTATCGACCGGATAGGAAACCGCGCCCATCGGTCACGCATTGCGGCAGGCTTGAAATAGCTGCTGACACGCACCAGTGGTGTCGCAAAACCTAGACCACGTCACGGACCTTCGCAAAGTGACAGGCCGCCCGGTGGTCGTGCGCCAAATCCGACAATCGGGGATCTTCGGATTTGCACCGCGCCCGCTGGTCGGAATCGAGCTGATTAGCGAAAACGAAACACCGCGACGAGAAACGGCAGCCGCTCGGAATATCGGACGGGCTGGGCAGGTCGCCGGTGAGCAGGATCCGCTGCCGGCTCCGCTCCTTCTCGGGGTCGGGCAGCGGGATCGCCGAGAGCAGCGCCTGGGTGTACGGATGCGAGGGCGCGGTGAAGATGCTCTTGGTGTCGCCCACCTCGACGATCCGGCCGAGGTACATCACGGCCACCCGGTCGGCGATGTGCCGGACCACCGAGAGGTCGTGCGCCACGAACAGGTAGCTCAGCCCGAGCTTGGCCTTGAGCTCGTCCAGCAGGTTGATCACACCCGCCTGGATGGACACGTCCAGGGCCGAGACCGGCTCGTCCAGCACGATCAGCTTGGGGTCCAGCGCCAGGGCCCGGGCGATCCCGATCCGCTGCCGCTGGCCGCCGGAGAACTCGGTCGGGTACCGGCTGGCGTGCTCCGGCCGCAGCCCGACCAGCCGCAGCAGCTCCCGGGTGCGCTCCTTGATCCTGGTCTCGGGCACCTTCTGCACCCACATCGGCTCGGCCAGGATGTCGCCGATCGGCATGCGCGGGTCCAGCGAGGCCATCGGGTCCTGGAACACGATCGAGACGTCGGCCCGCATCTGCCGCCGGTCGTCCCGGCTGAGCTTCTCGGTGTCCTTGCCGAGCACCACCACCCGGCCCTGCTGCGGCTTGAGCAGGCTCATGATCTCCATGATCGTGGTCGTCTTGCCGCAGCCGGACTCCCCCACCAGCCCCAGCGTCTCGCCGCGCCGGATGTCGAAGTCGACCCCGTCCACCGCGCGGACGGTGCCCACCGTCCGGCGGATCACCGCCCCCTTGCGGATCTGGAAGGCCCGCTGCAGGTTGTCCAGCTCCAGCACCACCTCGCGCTGCTCGCGCGGCACGGCCACCAGGTCGTTGCTCGGCAGCTCGGGCCGGACGAAGACGTCGGCCGCGGTCCAGTGCCGCTGGGCGATCTCCAGGCTGCGGTGGCAGGCGGCGTAGTGCTCGGCCCGGTCGGTCGGGTCGAGGCCCGGCTCCTCGGTGCGGCACTTCTCGACCACCAGCGGGCAGCGCGGCGCGAACGGGCAGCCGACCGGCAGGCCGACCAGCGACGGCGGGGTGCCCTCGATCGGGATGAGCGGTTCCTTCTCGGCCACGTCCATCCGCGGGATCGAGCCGAGCAGGCCCATCGTGTACGGCATCCGCGGGGCGTAGAAGACCTCGTCGACCTCGGCCGTCTCGACCGCCTTGCCGGCGTACATCACCATCACCCGGTCGGCGAAGCCGGCGACCACGCCCAGGTCGTGGGTGATCAGCACGGTTGCCGCGTTGGTGACGTCCTTGGCCTTGCGCAGCACCTCGAGCACCTGGGCCTGGATCGTCACGTCCAGCGCGGTGGTCGGCTCGTCGGCGATGATCAGGTCGGGGTCGTTGGCGATCGCCATCGCGATCATCGCGCGCTGCCGCATGCCGCCGGAGAACTCGTGCGGGAACGAGCTGGCCCGCAGCTTCGGGTTCGGGATGCCCACCAGGTCGAGCAGCTCCACCGCCCGGCGCTCGGCCTGGGCCTTGGACACCTTCTGGTGGATCAGCACCGCCTCGGCGATCTGGTCGCCGATCGTGTAGACGGGGGTGAGTGCCGACAGCGGGTCCTGGAACACCATCGAGATGCCGCTGCCCCGCAGCCGGGACAGCCGCTTGTCGTTCATGCCGAGCAGGTCTTCGCCCTTGAACTTGATCTGGCCGGTGATCGTGGCGCTGGCCGGCAGCAACCCCATCACGGCCAGCGAGCTCACCGACTTGCCGGAGCCGGACTCGCCGACGATGGCCAGCGTCTCACCCGGGTTGACCGTGTAGCTGATGCCGCGGACGGCCTGCACCGGGCCGGCCTCGCTGCCGAAGGTGACTGTCAGGTTCTCCACCTCGAGCAGCGGCGCGGAGCCGGCCAGGGCGGCTCGGCCGTTCTGCTGCGGGGCGGTGAGGGTTTCGTCGTGCTGGGTCACAGTCGGCTTGCTCCGGAAGTCGGGTCGATGGCATCACGCAGGGCGTCACCGATGAGGCTCACGCTGAGCACGGTGACGATCAGGAAAAGGCCGGCGAACATGAAGACGTGGGGGTAGGTGGTGGCCAGGCTCTGCGAGTCGGCGATCACGGTGCCGAGCGAGACATCCGGCGGTTGCACGCCGAAGCCGAAGAAGCTCAGGCCGGTCTCGGCGAGGACGGTCGCCCCGACGTTGATGGTGACGTCCACGATCAGCAGCGACGCCATGTTCGGCAGCAGGTGCCGCCGGATGATGGTGAACGACGAGACGCCCATGAACCGCGCGGCGTGCACGTACTCGCGCTCCTTGAGGCTCATCGCCATGCCGCGGACCACCCGGCCGGTGATCATCCAGCCGAACAGCGAGAGCAGCAGCACCAGCCAGAGCCAGCTGTGGCCGGCCAGCACCGGCGACAGCACCGCGAGGATCAGGAAGCCCGGCAGCACCAGCAGCAGGTCGATGATCCAGACCACCACCAGGTCGGCCTTCTTGCCGAAGTAGCCGGCGATGGAACCGGCCACCGCGGCGATCGCGGTGGTGAACACGGCGGCCACCAGGCCGATGATCAGCGACTTCTGCAGGCCCTTCAGGGTGCGGGCGTAGACGTCGCGACCGATGTCGTCGACGCCGAAGAAGTGGTCGCTGCTCGGGCCGGCCAGGATGTTGGCCTGGTCGAAGTCGTCGTAGTGCCAGTGGGTGAGGTACGGCCCGACATAGGCCAGCAGGAACATCAGCACCAGCACCGTCACGCCGAGCAGCCCGGACTTCTGCCGGATGAACCGCTTGAAGATCAGCCGGCCACGCGTCACCGGCGCCGGCGCCACCACCTCCTGGGCGGTGGCGTCGGGCGCCTCGACGGACGGCGGCGCGACCTCGAAGATCTCCTGGGGCGACATGGACATCGTGCAATCCCCTTACTTCGCGCGGACGCGCGGGTCGAGCGCGGCGTACAGGATGTCGGACAGCAGGCCGGACAGCAGCACCAGCACCGCGGTGAAGCAGGCCACCGCGGCCACCGCGTTCACGTCGTGCTGCTGCACCGACTCGATCAGGTACCGGCCCATCCCGTTCCAGCCGAAGAGCGTCTCGGTGAAGATCGCGCCGGTGAGCAGCAGCCCGAACGAGTAGGCGAAGAAGGTCACGATCGGGATCAGCGCGGTCCGCACGCCGTGCTTGAACAGCGCCCGCTGCCGGGTGAGGCCCTTGGCCCGGGCGGTCCGGAGGAAGTCGCTGCCCAGCACGTCCAGCATCGCGCTGCGCTGGTAGCGGCTGAAGAACGCGATGCCGAACAGCGAGAGCGTGATGGTCGGCATCACCAGCCGGCGCAGCCGGTCGGTCCAGAAGCTCAGCCCGTGCAGCGTGGTGTCGTACTCACCGGTCGCCGGGAACAGCCAGGCCGAGCCGCCGGTGTGGTAGATCCAGAGGAACAGCGTCTGGACCAGGATGATCATGACCACGGTGGGCGTCGCGAGCACCACGTAGGAGACCACCGTGGAGCCGACATCGACCGGTTTTCGCTGCCGGACCGCGCCGATCACGCCGATCGCCACCCCGCCGACCGCACCGAAGATGGTGCCGAGCAGCAGCAGCCGCAGGCTGACCCCGACCCGGCGCTTCATCTCGGTGGAGACCTCTTCGTCGCCGACGATCTGCTTGCCGAAGTCGCCGTGCACGACTCCCTTGATCCAGCGCTCGTAGCGCACCAGCACCGGGGTGGACGGGTCAGCGTTGCGCTCCTCGAGCTGCGCGTGGATCGACGCCGCCGGGATCGGCGGGTTGCGCCCCTCGTACCGTGCCCGCGGATCCAGGGTCATCGAGCCGAGGATGTAGGCGAGGCTCGTCGCGATGAACACCAGGACCAGGTAGTTCACGAAGCGGCGGGCAATGAACTTGAGCATCAATCCGTCCAATGGGTCTCGTACCGGCGGTACTGCGCGTCAGTGGACGTGCAGGCGCACTTGGGCCGGAACTGTAGCTGACGTCTATAACCGCGCTGTCACGTCGGCCACAAACTCTCCGTTCGTTCCGGCCCAGGGCAGGCCCGCCAACTCGGGCGGCCGGGCCCAGCTCAACTCGCGGTGCTCCAGCGGCCGGGGCTCCGGCGAACCGGCGGCCAGCCGGGCCTGCAGCAGGATCAGCTCGGCGCCGTCGGCCAGCCGCTGCCGGCCGAGTTCGGAGCCGATCTCGGCCCGCACGCCCAGTTCCTCGGCGAGTTCGCGGGCCAGTGCCGCCGCGGCCGTCTCGCCCCGCTCCAGCTTGCCGCCCGGGAACTCCCAGCGACCGGCCAGCTCGGCCGGCCGGTCGCGGCAGGCCACCAGCACCGCGCCGTTGCGGATCAGCGCGCCAGCGACCACCTGCCGGCGGGCGGTCTGGCGCTCGAGGTCGGCCAGCCGGCCGGTCAGCCTGGCCAGCGCCAGCCACCGCGGCCGCCGGTCGAACAGCGGCCGGTGCTCCTCCAGGGTGACCAGGGTGCCGACCGGCAGTCCGGCCACCGCGGCGGTGATCCGCCGGGGCAGCCGGCGGGCCGCGGCGGAGACGGGCTCAGGTTCCGCCGGGATCAGCTCGGCCACCCGCAGCACCCGCCGGGTCACCGCGACGGCCGGCGATCAGCCAGGAACGGGAACCGGTCGCGGACCCGCTTGACCTCGCCCGGGTCTGCCTCGCCGACCAGCACCGTCTCGGCCAGGCTGGCCTGGGCCAGCGGCCGGCCGAGCGGGTCCAGGATCACCGAGTCGCCGTTGTAGCGGATGCCGTCGCCCTCGCCGACCCGGTTCACCCCGACCACGTACGCCTGGTTCTCGATGGCCCGGGCCCGCAGCAGCGCGGTCCAGTGCTCGCGGCGGGGTTCGGGCCAGTTGGCCACCACCGCGTAGAGATCGGTGTCGGCGGCCAGCGCCCAGAACTCGTCGGCGAAGCGCAGGTCGTAGCAGATGAAGACGCTGACCCGCAGCCCTTCCACGTCGACGGTGAGGAAGTCGGTGCCGGCCTGGTAATGCTCGTGCTCGCCGGCGTAGCTGAACGGGTGGATCTTGGCGTACCGGTGCAGCTGGCCGGCCGGACCGGCCAGCACCGCGACATTCCGGGGCTGCTGACCTGTTTCCTGCTGGGCGATCGAGCCGAGCAGCCAGAGGCCGTGCTCGGCGGCCTGGTCGATGAGAAACCGCTCGTTCGGACCGCCGGGTGGCTCGGCGATGCGTTCGGGCTGCATCGAGAAGCCGGTCGCGTACATCTCCGACAGCACCGCGAGCCGGGCGCCGCCGGCCGCCGCCTGGTCGATCAGCGGCACCAGCCGCTGCCGGGTCGCCGCCCCGTCCTCCCAGGCGATGTCGTGCTGGATCGCGGCAATCTTCATCGCGTCAGTCCTTTCAGCCGGTCGAGCGCTTCGGTGAGCACCTCCGGCCGCTTGCAGAACGCCAGCCGGGCGTAGCGGTCGATCGGGGAGTCATAGAACACCCGGGACGGGATGGCCACCACGCCGGCCCGCTCCGGCAGCGCCCGGCACCAGGCCTCGGCGTTCCCGCCCAGGTCGAGGGTGGCGAAGTAGGTCGCCTGCGGCACCAGCACCTCGAAGCCGAGCTCGGCCAGGCCGCCGGTGAGCAGGTCCCGGCGCAGTTTCAGCTCGGCGGCGGCGTCCGCGTAGTAGCCCGGCGGCAGCCGCAGGCCCTCGGCCACCGCGTACTGGAACGGCCCGCTGCCGACGAAGGTCAGGAACTGCTTCACCGCCCGGACCTTGGCCAGCAGGTGTGCCGGGCCTGAGATCCAGCCGACCTTCCAGCCGGTGACGCCGAACGTCTTGCCGGCGCTGGAGATGGTCAGGGTCCGGTCGGCCATGCCGGGCAGGGTGGCCATCGGCAGGTGCTCGCCGTCGAACACCAGGTGCTCGTACACCTCGTCGGTGACCACCACCAGGTCGTGCTCGACGGCCAGCTCGGCGAGCACCGTCAGCTCCTGGCGGGTGAGCACGGTGCCGGTCGGGTTGTGCGGGGTGTTGACCAGCAGCAGCCTGGTGCGCGGCCCGATCGCGGCGCGCAGCTCGGCCGGGTCGAACGTCCACCGGCCGGCGTCCGGGCGGAGCGTGACCACCCGCCGCTCGGCCCCGCCGAGGGCGATGCTGGCCGCATAGGAGTCGTAGTAGGGCTCGAAGGTGACGACCTCGTCGCCGGTCGCGGTCAAGCCGAGGATGGCCGCGGCGATCGCCTCGGTGGCGCCGACGGTGACCAGCACCTCGGCCGCCGGATCGAGCTCCAGGCCGTACCAGTGCCGCTGGTGGTCGGCGATCGCCTGACGCAGTTCCGGGATGCCGGGGCCGGGCGGGTACTGGTTGCCCCGGCCCTCGGCGATCGCACGCTGCGCGGCCTGCAGCACCTCGCTCGGACCGTCCGTGTCGGGGAAGCCCTGGCCGAGGTTGACGCTGCCGGTGGCCACGGCCAGCGCCGACATCTCGGCGAAGATCGTGGTGCCGAAGGCGTCGAGCCGGCCCGGGCGATCGCTGGTGATCACCGGGTCAGCCTAGAACCTGGACCGTCGGACGGCGGTGTATCCGGTTATCGGACCTTTCGCTCCGCCACCTTCCAGAACATCGTTGGCTTACGCGCGCTGCGGTGTAATCATGTAATCACTGCGAAGGGAAGTGATGACGATGTACCACTTCGAAACCGAGTCCGGGACCCCGTCCGCCGGCCGGGGCGGCTCCCGCCGGGGTGGCCCGCGCGGGAGGGGCTTCGGCCGGCCCGGCGGCTGGCAGCAGGCCGACCTGCCGCCGGCTGACGACGCGGCCGCCTGGTTCACCGGACGGCTGCCGTCCGACTGGTTCGTCGGCGAGCCGACGGTCTCCGTCGACCGGGAGGAGATCCTGGTGACCGGCGAACTGCCGCCGGTGGAGGGCGCCGATCAGTCGCCGGCCGCAGCCACCGGCCGGATCAGCCGGTTCCGCGAGGACACCCGGGCCGAACGGATCAGGATCGCCGAGGAGGCCGAGTCGCGCTACGGCCGCAAGGTCGGCTGGGGTGCCCGGATCGGGGACACCCGGGTGCTGTTCAGCCACCTCTCGGTACCGGTGATGACCAGGCTGCGCCAGCCGCACCGGCAGGTGCTCGACACCCTGGTCGACGCCGGGGTGGCCCGATCCCGGTCGGAGGCGCTGGCCTGGGCGGTCGACCTGGTCGGCCAGCACACCGACGAGTGGCTGGCCAGCCTGCGCGAGGCAATGGCGGAGGTCGACAAGCTGCGGAGCCAGGGCCCCGAGTTGTAGGCGCCGAGTTGTAGGGCGCCGAGTTGTAGGGCGCCGCGTCCGGTGCTGTGCCGCCGGCCGCCAGGGATCACCTGGCGGCCGGCGGACGGGGTCAGCTGACCGGCGCCTTGGCGCGGCGGCCGCGCAGCTTCTCGCGCTCGGTCTGGGAGAGGACGACCTTGCGCAGCCGGACCGTCTCCGGCGTCACCTCGACGCACTCGTCCTCGCGGCAGAACTCCAGCGACTGCTCGAGGGACAGCTTGCGGGGCGGCACCAGCTTCTCGAAGTCGTCGCCGGTGGACGAGCGCATGTTGGTGAGCTTCTTCTCCTTGGTGATGTTGACGTCCATGTCGTCGGCACGGGAGTTCTCGCCGACCAGCATGCCCTCGTAGACCTCGGTCGTGGGTTCGACGAACAGGGTGCCGCGCTCCTGCAGGTTGATCATCGCGAACGGCGTCGCCACCCCGGCGCGGTCGGCCACCAGCGAACCGGAACTGCGGGTCCGCAGCTCGCCGAACCACGGCTCGTAGCGCTCGAAGACGTGGTGGATGATGCCGGTTCCCCTGGTTTCGGTGAGGAATTCGGTGCGGAAGCCGATCAGGCCGCGGGATGGCACCAGGAACTCCATGCGCACCCAGCCGGTGCCGTGGTTGGTCATGGTCTCCATCCGGCCCTTCCGGATGGCGAGCAACTGGGTTATCGCACCGAGGTATTCCTCCGGCGCGTCGACGGTCAGCCGCTCCACCGGCTCGTGCACCGAGCCGTTGATCTCCCGGGTCACCACCTGCGGCTTCCCGACCGTCAGCTCGAAGCCCTCGCGCCGCATCTGCTCGACCAGGATGGCCAGCGCGAGCTCACCGCGGCCCTGCACCTCCCAGGCATCCGGCCGGTCGGTGGGCAGCACCCGGAGCGAGACGTTGCCGACCAGTTCGCGGTCGAGCCGGTCCTTGACCAGCCGGGCGGTGACCTTGGAGCCCTTCACCCGGCCGGCCAGCGGCGAGGTGTTGGTGCCGATGGTCATCGAGATGGCGGGCTCGTCCACCGTGATCAACGGCAGCGGGATCGGGTTCTCCAGGTCGGCCAGGGTGTCGCCGATCATGATCTCGGGGATGCCGGCGATCGCGATGATGTCGCCCGGGCCGGCCTGTTCGGCCGGTTTGCGCTCCAGCGCCTCGGTCATCAGCAGTTCGGAGATCTTGACCCGCTCGACGGAGCCGTCGTGCCGGCACCAGGCCACCTGCTGGCCCTTGCGGATACTGCCCTGGTAGACCCGGCAGAGCGCGATCCGGCCGAGGAACGGTGAGGCGTCGAGGTTGGTGACGTGCGCCTGCAGCGCCGCGCCCTCGGTGTAGGACGGCGCCGGGATGGTCTCCAGGATGGTCCGGAAGAGCGGCTCGAGGTCGGCCGAGTCGGGCTGGCCGCCGTCCTCCGGCCGGGTGAGCGAGGCCCGGCCGTCCCGGGCACAGGCGTACACGATCGGGAAGTCGATCTGCTCCTCGGTCGCGTCGAGGTCGAGGAACAGTTCGTAGGTCTCGTCGATCACCTCGGCGATCCGGCTGTCCGGCCGGTCCACCTTGTTGATCACCAGGATCACCGGCAGCTTGGCGGCCAGCGCCTTGCGCAGCACGAACCTGGTCTGCGGCAGCGGGCCCTCCGAGGCGTCCACCAGCAGCACGACACCGTCCACCATCGACAGCCCGCGCTCCACCTCGCCACCGAAGTCGGCGTGCCCGGGGGTGTCGATGATGTTGATGGTGACCCGGTCACCGCTCGGCGCCGGGTAGCTCACCGCGGTGTTCTTGGCCAGGATGGTGATGCCCTTCTCCCGCTCCAGGTCGTTCGAGTCCATCACCCGGTCATCGACGTCCTGGTTGGCGCGGAAGGCACCGGTCTGCCACAGCATGGCGTCGACCAGGGTGGTCTTGCCGTGGTCGACGTGCGCGACGATCGCGACGTTGCGGATCGAGTTCCGAACGGCGTTGGCTGACTGGGAGTGGGCAGCCGACTCGGAGTGGGCAGCGTGCTGCGGCATGAAGGCCTCTCTGATCTGTATTGCTCATCGTCTGTAGTGCTGATCGTCTGTATTACTGATCGTGCGGTTTCGGGCTTGGTAGGACTGGGCCGCCGGCGGCCCGACTGGTCAGGCTGGTTGCGCCACCCGCCTCGGCCGGTTCGGCTCGCGGCGCTGCCGGCGGCCGAGGTCGCCGATCACGACCAGGTAGGTGAGCGCGCCGAGCGCGGCGACCACCGAGGCGGTCGGGTCCCAGTGCCCCGGCAGCGCGGTGACCTCGACGCTCTTCGGGTCGTAGGTGACCCGGTGCACGTCGGCGGTGTGCCAGCGCGGGTCGCCGAGCAGCGGCAGGTTGCGGATCGCGTGGTCGTCGCTGGTGAACAGGCCGCCGAACGAGCAGAAACCCTGGCTGCATGACCTCGGCTGCACCACGAAGGTGCCCCGGATGCCGGTCGGCTTCTTGCCCAGGTGGTGCACCACATTGTTCACCGAGGTGTAGACGGCGCCGACGCACAGCAGCGGGAAGACCACCCAGAACAGCCAACCGGCGATCCGGCGGGCGCCGGGGAATGACATCGCAACCAGCTCTCCGCTGGCTTCCGCCTGCCGGCTGCGGGCGACCGGGTCGGAGACCCCGCTAGCGGCGACCACGCCGTCGACCGCCGCGCCGTCGACCGCCGCGCCGCCAGCCACCCGGGGCTCGACCGCCTGCGGGCCGGCCGAGGTCGCCGAGCCGGCGGTCGGCTGCGAGCCGGCCGCCGGGGTCGCGTCGGCGGCACCGGGGACGGCAGCCACGGACGCCCCGGCCGGGGCGGGGGCGGTCTGGTCGGTTGACATGAGACCCCCATTGTCCCATCCCGGGCCGGCGCCCTCTGCCACGCCGTTGAGCGGCGCCGTTGAGCGGCGGCGTTACGGCCGGGGTGGCAGCGCCGGCGCCCGCAGCGACGGCCGGCTCGCCAGGTCCGGCCGGGCCGGTGCCGGGCGCCGTCGCAGCTCGGCCAGCAGGTGGTCGATGCCGGCTTGCAACACCGGGTCGGCGCCGGCCGCCCAGGCCTGCGGTGGGGTCTCCACCACCACGTCCGGATCGACGCCGTAGTTCTCAACCTGCCAGCCGTAGGCCTGGAACCAGTGGGCGTAGCGCGGCTGGGTGACGGTGGTTCCGTCCACCAACCGGTACCGGCTGTCGATGCCGACCACGCCGCCCCAGGTCCGGGTGCCGATCACCGGTCCGAGCCCGCGGGCCTTGAACGAGGCGTTGATGATGTCGCCGTCGGAGCCTGCCCACTCGTTGCAGAGCGACACCATCGGGCCCTGCGGGGCGTTGCGCGGGTAGCCCTGCATCGCGCGGTGCCGCGGCACCGACCAGGCCACCGGGGTTCGGGCCAGTTTCTCCAGGATCAGCTGCGAGGTGTGCCCGCCGCCGTTGCTGCGGGTGTCGACGATCAGCGCATCCCGGCCGATCTCGACCTGCAGGTCTCGGTGGAAAGCCGCCCAGCCGGCCGACATCATGTCGGGCACGTGCAGGTAGCCGATCCGGCCGTCGCCGGCCCGGTGCACGGCCTGCCGCCGGCTCGAAACCCAGTCGAGGTAGCGCAGCTCGCGCTCGTCTGCCAGCGGGGTGACCAGCACGGTGCGGGACTCACCGTCCCGCTCGAAGCGCAGCTCCACCGGCTTTCCGGCCGTGCCGCGCAGCAGCGGCGCCGGCCCGTACGGCCCGACCGGCTGGCCGTTCACCGCGGTCAGCCGGTCACCGGTGCGCACCCCGGCGGCCGGCGCGGTCAGCGGGGAGCGCGCCTCCCGGGCGGAGTTGTCGCCGGCGATCACCCGTTCGACCCGCCAGCCACCGGCCGGGTCGGGTGCCAGGTCGGCGCCGAGGTACGCCGGCTGCAGGGCCGGTTCGACCGGGTTCGGCTTCGGCATCTCGTAGCAGTGCGAGGTGCCGGTCTCGCCGTTGATCTCCCACAGCAGGTCGGACAGATCGTCCCGGGTGGCGATCGCGGCCAGCAGCGGCCGGTACTTGTCCACCTCGGCGTCCCAGTCGATGCCGCCGAGGTCCGGGTTCCAGAAGTGGTCGCGCATCAACCGGGCCGTCTCGTCGAACATCTGGGCCCACTCGGCCGGTGGCTGGACGGTCAGCCGGATCCGGTCCAGGTCGACCTCCACCCGCTCCGGGTCGTCCTTCTCCACCGGCCGCCCCGCGGGCACCAGCCGGAGCGCCTGCTTGTCACGGACCAGCAGCCGGCTGCCGTCACCACTGGGCCGGGCGTCGTCGAGGTGCGCGGCCAGCTCGACCTGCTCCCGCTTCGCCAGGTCCCAGAACTGCAGGCTCGGCCGGATGTCGTCGTCCGGCTGGCGGGAGTCACCCAGTTCGCCGGCGATCGGCTTGTCCTGCCAGAGGAACCCACCGGCCACCGCGCGCAGTCCGGCGTAGCGGCCGGCCCGGACCGGGAACGGCACCGCGCGCTCGGTCAGGCCGTCCCGGTCGATCCGGACCGCGGGCGGCTGCTCGACCGGCTCGGCGGCTGCCGGGGCGGCCGGGCGACCGGCCGGCTCCGGGTCGAAGGGTGATGGCGCGTCGGCGGTCAGCGGCACCAGGAACGGCCGGCTGCCGACCGCGAACGACAGGTCGAACACCTGCGCGTCGTAGACCGGGTCGAAGGTGCGCAGCGACAGGAAGGCCAGGTACTTGCCGTCCGGGCTGAAGACCGGCTCGCTGTCGTCGAACCGCTCACGGGTGACCGGCACGAGGTCGCCGGTGGCCAGCTCGCAGAGCCGGATGCTGTTGGCGCCCGGGGTCGGCTGCGCCTCGGCGAAGGCCAGCCAGGTCGAGTCCGGCGACCAGCTCAGCCCGGCGATGTCACCGTGCGGGGTGCGTGCCAGCTCGGTGATGGCACCGTCCGCGGTGTTCAGGCAGAGCAGCCGGCCGTCGTGGCAGGCCAGCGCCAGCCGGCTGCCGTCCGGAGCGGCGGCGAGCTCCAGCACCCGGCCGATCTCACCGGCGCCGTACTGCCGGATGGTGCCGTCCGGCGCCAGCAGCTCGATCGCATCGGGGCCGGCGGCGCTGGTGACGTACCCGACTCCTCGCCGGCCGCTGACCGGGTCGGCCTCGCCGAGCAGCACCGGCAGCCGGTGCCGGACTCCCGCGGTGGCGGCGATGGCCGGCGCCGGCCCGTCCCGGTGGGTGAGCCAGACGATCGAGCCGCGCACCTCCAGCGCGCTGGCCCGTCCGGTGCGGTCCACCGCGTACTCGCCGAGGTGCTTGCCGGCGGCCAGCTCGACCGGTTGCCGGCCGGCGCGGGCGCCGGCCAGGCTGAGCTCGAGCCGGCGGGGCTGGCTAGCCGGGTCGAGGTCTGCCAGCAGCCACAGCTCACCGGCGTGCTGGTACACCAGCCGGCTGCCGTCACCGGTCAGCTGGCGGGCGTAGAACCGCTCGTGATCGGTGTGCCGGCGCAGGTCGCCGCCGGCCAGGTCGACCGAGTACACGTTGCCGTGGCCCTCGAAGTCGGCGAGGAAGGCGATCCGGTCGCCGACCGCCACCGGGCTCGTCTTGGGCCCCGGCAGCTCGGCGAGCAGTTCGACGAACTCCCCGCTGCCCGACCGGTCCAGCCAGAGCCGACCAGCGGTGCCGCCGCGGTACCGCTTCCAGTACGCGGGTTCCCGGTACAGGCCGGTGTTCACCACGACCGCGCCGTCGGCGCTCCAGGCCAGCTCGGCGACCGGGCCGTACGGCAGCCGGACCGGCGCCGGATCGCCGTCCGGGCGGGGGTCGATCGCCCAGGCCCACCGAGAGCTGGTCAGCTCGGCACCGGCGGCGGTCGAGACGACCACCCGGCCGGCCGGATCGAAGCCGAGCACGTTGATGCGATCGGAGCCGAAGTAGCTCAATTGCCGGGGTTCGCCGCCGGTGACCGGCATCGCGAACACCTCTGGCAGGCCGGCCCGACGGGACAGCCAGGCCACCGTGTCGCCGTCCGGGGACAGTCGCGGTCGGCTGACCGGAACTCGGTCGGCGGTCAGCCGGTGCGCCGCTCCGCCGGCCGCCGGCGCCAGCCAGACGTCGTCGTCGGCGACGAAGACCAGGTTGTCGCCGGCCAGATGCGGAAAGCGGAGGTAGGCGGCTGTCATGCTCGCGACCCTAGTGGCCGCCGCCGACAAGACAGGTTCAGCGGACGCTGAGCGTCCCGTCCAGCAGGTTCGCCCACTGGGCGAGCACCCGGCGCCGGCGCCGCGAGTCGTCCCGCAGCACGTCGGCCAGGCCGAGTCCGCGGGCCAGGTCCAGGGTGGCCTGGACGGTCTCCCGGACGCCCGGGCGCGCCTCGTCCGCGCCGAGCAACCGGACCGCCTCGGCATGGCTGCGCCGGCCGAGCTCGGCCTCCAGCGGCAGCAGCCGGGCCCGCAGCGCCTCCTCCGAGGTGGCCGCCGTCCACACCTGCAGCGCGGCCCGGAACAACGGGCCGGTGTAGATGCCGACCAGCAGTTCGAGCACCGCGACGGTGCGGCCCGGGCCGGTCGGCAGCCGTTCGCCGCCGGCGGCCAGCTCGGCCAGCCGCTGGCTGGTGATGTGCTCGATCACCGCGACGAACAGCGACTCCCGGGTCGGGAAGTAATGCTGGGCGGCGCCTCGGGAGACTCCGGCCCGGCCGGCCACCATCGCCACCGAGGTGGCCGTCCAGCCGACCTGCGCCAGCGAGTCCACCGCGGCGTCCAGCAGCCGGCGCCGGGTGAGCCGGCTGCGGTCCTGTTGCGGCTGCCGGGACGGCGTCATCGAAGGATCAGCGTCATCGAAGGATCACCGGACGATCACCGCGAGCAGGTCGCCGACCGCGAGCTGGCTGCCCACCCGGACCGGCAGCTCGGCCACCACGCCGTCGTGCGGTGCCGGCACCGGGTGCTCCATCTTCATCGCCTCGATCCAGAGCAGCGGCTGGCCGCGCCGGACCGTCTCCCCCGGCTCGACGGCGAGCCGCAGCACCGCGCCGGGTAGCGGTGCCAGCAGCGAGCCGGCCGGCACCGCGGCAGCCGGGTCCGCGAACCGCTCGACGGTGCCGAACCGGGCGGAGCCGAGGTCGCTGTCCACCCAGCACGAGTCACCGTGCCAGCGAACCCGCAGCCGGTGCTGGACGCCGGCTACCCGCAGCACCACCTCGGTCGCGGTCGCCGTGACCACGCTGGCGTCCAGCTCGGGCAGCTCGAAACCGTCCCGGCTCCACCAGTAGGCCACCGGATGCTCGCCGCCGGGGCCGGCCAGGCAGCGCCGCTGCGGTTCGGTCGGCAGGTTCCGCCAGCCACCGGGCAGGCTGGCCAGCACCGGCGCGGCGGCCCGCTCGGCGACGGCGGCGGCCAGCGCGGCGGCGGCCGCAGCCAGCCGTTCACCGGGCCCGGTGAGCAGCGGCCGGCCCAGCTCCGGGTCGTCCAGCAGCGTGGTGTCGGCGACCCCGTCGCGGAACTGGGCGCTCTGCAACACCCGGACCAGCTGGTCCCGGTTGGTCAGCGGCCCGTGCACGGCGCCCCGGCGCAGCGCGCTGGCCAGCCGGCGCCGGACGCTCTCCCGATCCGGTCCGTAGCTGATCAGCTTGGCCAGCATCGGATCGGCGTGCGGGTGCACCTCGGTGCCGGCCGCCACCCCGGAGTCGAGCCGCAGCCCGGAACTCCCGGAAACCGAGAATGTGCAGCTGACGTCGGGGAATTCCAGCTCGTGCAGCAGGCCGGTCTGCGGCTGCCAACCGTTCGCCGGATCCTCGGCGTAGAGCCGCGCCTCGATGGCGTGGCCGGCCGGGGGCGGCGGCGTGCCGGCCAGCTGCTCACCGCCGGCGATCCGCAGCTGCAGCTCGACCAGGTCGAGTCCGGTCACGCACTCGGTCACCGGATGCTCCACCTGCAGGCGGGTGTTCACCTCGAGGAACCAGCAGTTGCCGTCGGCGTCGCAGATGAACTCCACGGTTCCGGCGCCGACATAGCCGATTGCCCGGGCGGCCGCCTCGGTGGCGGCGAACAGCCTTTCCCGCAAAGCGGGAACCCGTTCGGCGAGCGGCGACGGAGACTCCTCGATCACCTTCTGGTGCCGGCGCTGCACCGAGCACTCCCGCTCACCGAGCACCCAGACGGTGCCGGCGGCATCGGCGAGCAGCTGCACCTCGACGTGGTGGCCGGCCGGCACGTACCGCTCGCAGAACACCTCGCCGCTGCCGAACGCCCGCTCCGCCTCGGTCCGGGCCGCCGCGAGCTGGCCGGGCAGCTCGGCCAGCGAGCTCACCAGCCGCATGCCGCGCCCACCGCCACCTGCCGCCGCCTTGATCAGCACCGGCAGGTCGGCCTCGGTCAACCGGTCCGGTTCGAGCTCCGCGAGCACCGGCACGCCGGCCTCGGCGAGCAGCCGTTTGGCGGCCACCTTGTTGCCCATCGCGGCGATCGCCGCCGGTGGCGGACCGATCCAGACCAGCCCCGCCTCGACCACCGCCCGGGCGAAGTCGGCGTCCTCGGAGAGGAACCCGTAACCGGGGTGCACCGCGCCGGCACCGGCCGCTCGGGCCGCCGCGATCAGCGCCGCCCCGTCGAGGTAGGTCTCGGCGGCGGTCCGGCCGGGCAGCCGGACCGCGGTGTCCGCCTCTCCGACGTGCGGGGCGCCGGCGTCCGGATCGGCGAACACCGCCACGGCACCGAGGCCCAGCCGCCGGCAGGACGCGATGATCCGGCGGGCGATCTCACCGCGGTTGGCGACCAGTACGGTCTCGAACATCTGGCCTCACATCCGGAAGACGCCATAACCGGCCGGGGCCGGCTCGGGCGCGCTGGCGATCGCGGACAGGCACAGGCCGAGCACCGTGCGGGTGTCACGCGGGTCGATGATGCCGTCGTCATAGAGCATTCCGGACAGCAGCGTGGGCAGCGACTCGGCCTCGATCTGACCTTCGACGTAGGCCCGCATCGCCGCGTCACCCTGCTCGTCGAAGGCTTGGCCGCGGGCCTCGGCCGCCGCCCGGGCCACGATCGAGAGCACCCCGGACAGCTGCTGCGGCCCCATCACCGCCGACTTCGCACTCGGCCAGGCGAACAGGAACCGCGGGTCGAACGCCCGGCCGCACATGCCGTAGTGGCCGGCGCCGTAGGACGCCCCGATCAGCACCGACAGGTGCGGCACCGTCGAGTTGGCAACCGCGTTGATCATCATCGCGCCGTGCTTGATGATGCCGGCCTGCTCGTACCGCTCCCCCACCATGTAGCCGGTGGTGTTGTGCAGGAACAGCAAGGGAGTTCTGGTCTGGTTGGCCAGCTGGATGAACTGCGCCGCCTTCTGCGACTCGGCGCTGAACAGCACGCCGCGGGCGTTGGCCAGGATGCCGATGGCGTACCCGTGCAGGTCGGCCCAGCCGGTCACCAGGCTGTCACCGTAGCGGGGTTTGAACTCGTCGAACTCCGAGCCGTCGACGATCCGGTGGATGATCTCGCGCGGGTCGAACGGCACCCGCAGGTCGGGCCCGACGATGCCCAGCAGTTCCTCCGCGTCCAGTGCCGGCGGCCGGGACGGGCCGGGCGACCGGCCGAGCTTGCGCCAGTTCAACCGCGCCACGATCCGGCGGCCCAGCCGGATCGCGTCCGGCTCGTCCACGGCCAGGTAGTCGGCCAGCCCGGACGTGCCGGCGTGCATCTCGGCCCCGCCGAGCGCCTCGGAGTCGGCGTCCTCGCCGGTGGCCATCTTGACCAGCGGCGGTCCGGCCAGAAAGACCTGCGAACGCTGGCGGATCATCACCACGTGGTCGGACATGCCCGGCACGTACGCGCCACCGGCGGTTGAGTTGCCGAACACCAGCGCGATGGTCGGGATGCCGGCCGCCGAGAGCCGGGTGAGGTCCCGGAACAGCCGGCCACCCGGGATGAAGATCTCCTTCTGGGTGGGCAGGTCGGCGCCGCCGGACTCCACCAGCGAGATCATCGGCAGCCGGTTCGCCAGCGCGATGTCGTTGGCCCGGAAGACCTTCTTCAGCGTCCAGGGGTTGCTGGCACCACCCTTCACGGTCGGGTCGTTGGCGACGATCATGCACTCGACCCCGCTGACCACCCCGATGCCGGTCACCACGCTCGCCCCGACGGCGAAGTCACTGCCCCAGCCGGCCAGCGGTGACAGTTCCAGGAACGGCGCATCCGCATCGAGCAGCAGCTCGATCCGCTCCCGGGCCAGCAGCTTGCCGCGCGTCCGGTGCCGGTCGGCGTACTTGGGGCCGCCGCCGGCAACCGCCTTGGCATGCTCGGTGGCCAGCTCGGCCAGTTTGGCCTGCATCGCCTCGCGATTGCCGGCGAACTCCGGCGCGGCCGGGTCGACCGCGGTGCGCACCAGGGTCACGTCAGCAGCTCCTCTGGTAGGTCGGCCAGCCGGCTGCGCAACCACTCACCCAGCGCCTTGGCCTGCGGATCGAACCGGGCCTGGTAGCCGACGCCGAGACCGAGCAGGTCCTCGATCACGAAGTTGACCGCGAGCAGGTTGGGCAGCAGGTGCCGCCGGATCGGCAGCTCGGCAACCTCGGGCAGCAGCTGGCGTAACCGGTCGACGGTCAGCTCGGCGATCAGCCAGGGATAGCCGTCGGGCCGGCGCACCCACAGTCCGAGGTTGGCCGAGCCGCCCTTGTCACCGCTGCGGGCGCCGACCAGGGTGCCGAGCGGCAACCGCCGGGTCGGGCCGCCGGGCCACGGCTCGACGTCCGGTTCGGCCAGCTCGGCGAGCGGCTGGTGGACGGTGCCGGCCGGGATCGGCTGCCGGCTGCCGTCCGGCAGCACCGCCACCTGCCGGACCCGGTCGACCGGCAGGTAGCCGGCTCGGAACACCCCGTACGGCTGGGCCGCGCCGGGCGGCGCGGTCAGGTGGAAGCCGGGATAGCTGGCCAGCGCCAGCTGCACCGCCGCGTCGGAGAACCGCCGGCCGATCCGGTCGGGGTCGGCATCGCGGACGGTGCAGACCAGCAGCGCGCTGGCCGCCGCCTCGGTGTCGGCGTCCGGCCGGTCGGTGCGCCGCAGCGTCCACCGGGTGTCCGGCGGCAGCACCGGCGCGAGCTGTCGGCGCACCAGCTCAGCCTTGCGGTCGATCTGCAGGCCGGTCAGCACGAACTGCACCTCGTTGCGGAATCCCCCGACGGAATTGAGCGAAACCTTGTAGTCGGGGGGTGGTGGCTCGCCGGTCACGCCGCTGATCCGGACCCGGTCCGGGCCCTGCTGGTCGAGCCGGACGGTGTCGAACCGGGCGGTCACGTCCGGGCCGGCGTACCGGCCGCCGGCGATCTCGTAGAGCAGCTGCGCGGTGACCGTGCCGAGGGTGACCGCGCCGCCGGTGCCGGGTTGCTTGGTGATCACCGCCGACCCGTCGGCGGCCAGCTCAGCCACCGGGAAGCCCGGCCGTCCCAGGTCGGACAGCTCGTCGAAGAAAGGGTAATTGCCGCCGGTCGCCTGGGTGCCGCACTCCAGCACGTGCCCGGCGACCACCGCGCCGGCCAGCTGGTCGAAGTCGGTGGCGGACCAGCCGAAGTGGGCCGCGGCTGGCCCGACCACCAGCGACGCGTCGGTCACCCGGCCGGTCACCACGATGTCGGCCCCGGCCCGCAGGCAGGCCGCGATCCCCCAGCCGCCGAGGTAGGCGTTGGCCGCCAACTGCCCGCCGAAACCGAGCTGTTCGGCCTCGGCGGCCAGGTCGTCGCCCTCGACGTAGCCGATCCGGGGGCTCAGGCCCAGCCGGCCGGCCAGCTCGCCGATCGCCGCGGCCAGACCGGCCGGGTTGAGTCCGCCGGCGTTGGTGACGATCCGGACGCCCCGTTCCAGTGCGGCGCCCAGGCACGGTTCGAGCTGACGGAGAAAGGTCCTCGCGTAGCCCAGCGCCGGATCGCGGAGCCGATCCCGGCCGAGGATCAGCATGGTCAGCTCGGCCAGGTAGTCCCCGGTCAGCACGTCCAGCTCGCCGCCGGCCAGCAGCTCGGCCAGCGCCTCGAACCGATCGCCGTAGAAGCCGGAGAAGTTGCCGATCCGCAACGGGCTGGTCATCGGGCGGGTTCCCGGCCTACGCCAGGTGGCCCGGCGAACGCCTGGACGATGCCCAGCCAGGTCTCGGCGTCCGGTCCGGTGGCGGTCAGCGCCAAGTCCGCTCGGTGCCGGCGTTGCACCGCGAGCAGGCAGAAGTCCATCGCCGGCCCGGTCACTGATTGGGCCGCGTCGGCGGGTCCGTACGCCCAGCAGCCGCCATCCGGGGCGGTCAGCTCGACCCGGAACTCATCGGCGGGCACCGGCAGGCCGTGCAGCCGGAAGGCGAAGTCGCGGGTGCGCACCGCCAGCCGGGCGACGTGCCGCAGCCGGCCGGTGGCGGCCGGTTGCTGGCCGAGCGCCTCGGCCACATCCAGCCCGTGTGCCCAGGTCTCCATCAGCCGGGCGGTGGCCATCGAGGCTGCGCTCATCGGCGGCCCGAACCAGGGCAACTGCTGCCCGTCCGGCACCGCGCCGAGCCGGTCGACCAGCCGGTTCCGGTCGGCGCGCCAGCCGGCCAGCAGCTCGGCCGGCGGCAGGGCGGCCAGCTCGGCGGCCGCCCGGTCCACCCCGCCGGCCGGATCGGCCAGCAACCCGGCCAGCACGTCGGCCAGCGCCGGCGGGTCCTCGATCGCCAGCAGGCTCATCCGGTCGGTCCAGTGCAGGTGGCCGATCTGGTGGCCGATGGTCCAGCCGGCGGCCGGCGTCGGGACGCTCCAGTCCGGCAGCCCGGCCACCCGGGCGTCGAGTTCCGCCGACTCGGCGGCCAGGTCTGCCAGCACCGTACCCAGCGTCGACATCGCGTTCTCACCTCCGGCCGGTCGGGCTCCCAGCCTGGCACCGGTCGACAAAACAAGCAAGCGTGCTGGTTTATCGACGGCGTTTCGTAGGCTGGCCAGGCAACGACCGACAGCGGAAGAGGGATCGTGCAGACACCGACATTCACCACCCGGCCCGACCTGCGCGGCGACTTCGGGATGGTCGCCAGCACCCACTGGCTCGGCACCGCGGTCGGCATGAGCGTGCTGGAACGGGGTGGCAACGCCGCCGACGCCGCGGTCGCCACCGGCTTCGTGCTGCAGGTGGTGGAACCGCACCTGAACGGCCCGGGCGGCGAGGTGCCGATCCTGCTGTGGGACCCGGCCGACCAGGCGGTGCGGGTGATCGCCGGGCAGGGCGTCACCCCGGCGGCCGCCACCATCGACCGGTACCGGGACGAGGGGCTGACGCTGGTGCCCGGCACCGGCCTGCTGGCCGCTACCGTGCCCGGCGCGTTCGGCGCCTGGCTGCTGCTGCTGGAGCGCTGGGGCAGCTGGCGGCTGGCCGACGTGCTGGAGCCGGCGATCTCCTACGCCGAGCGGGGCTTTCCGGTGCTGCCGGCGATCCGGGCCACCATCGACACGGTGGCCGGCACCTTCGTCGACGACTGGCCGGCCTCGGCGGCGACCTGGCTGGTCGACGGCGCCGCGCCGGCGGCCGGCAGCCGGCACCGCAACCCGGCGCTGGCGGTCACCTGGCGGCGGCTGCTGGCCGAGTGCCGGCGGCCGGACGGCACCCGCGAGCAGGAGATCGAAGCCGCCCGGCGGGTGTTCTACACCGGGTTCATCGCGGAGGCGATCGCCGAGCACGTCCGGCAGCCGGTGCGAGACGCCTCCGGAGAGGCGCACGCCGGCGTGCTGACCGGCCAGGACCTGGCCGACTGGCAGTGCCCGGTGGAGGAGCCGGCCACCTTCGACTACCACGGCTACCAGGTGTGCAAGACCGGGCCGTGGGCGCAGGGGCCGGTGTTCCTGCAGCAACTGTCGCTGCTGGCCGGTTTCGACCTGGCCGAGGCGGGCTTCCTGACCGCCGACTACCTGCACACCGTGGTGGAGTGCGGCAAGCTGGCCTTCGCCGACCGGGAGGCCTGGTACGGCGACGGGGTCACCCCGCTGGCCGACCTGCTGGACGACGGCTACGCGGCCCGGCGCCGGGAGCTGATCGGCGACGCGGCGTCGCTGGAACTGCGACCCGGCGCACCCGGCGGACGGACGCCGCAACTGCCGGATTTGCCCGGTGACATCGATGAGAACCCGGCCGTGGGAGCTGGCGAGCCGACCGTGGACGCCCGCGGCCGGACCCGCGGCGACACCTGCCACCTGGACGTGGTGGACCGGTGGGGCATGCACATCTCGGCCACCCCGAGCGGTGGCTGGCTGCAGAGCTCGCCGACCATCGCCGACCTCGGGTTCTGCCTCGGCACCCGCACCCAGATGACCTGGCTGCAGGACGGGCTGGCCTCGTCGCTGCGCCCGGGCGTCCGGCCGCGCAGCACGCTCAGCCCGTCGCTGGCGTTGCGGGACGGCCAGCCGTACCTGGCCTTCGGCACCCCGGGCGGCGACCAGCAGGACCAGTGGTCGTTGCTGTTCTTCCTGGCGCACGTGCACTTCGGGCTCAGCCTGCAGCAGGCGATCGACGCGCCGATGCTGCACAGCATCCACTTCCCCAGCTCGTTCTGGCCGCGGGAGTCGACGCCGGGCGGCCTGGTGGTGGAGGACCGGCTGCCGGCCGAGGTGCTGGCCGAGCTGCGCCGGCGCGGCCACCGGATCACCGAATCCGGCCCGTGGTCGCTGGGCCGGCTGAGCGCGGTCGGGCCCGAGCCGGGCACCGGGTTCCTGCGGGCGGCGGCCAACCCCCGGGGCAGTGCGGGCTATGCCGCCGGGCGCTGAGCCATGGCGGCTGCTGAGGTTCGGCTCGAGGTAGTCGACCAGGCCGAGCTGACCGGGGAGCTTCGGGCCGAGCGGCTGCGGCTGCACCGGCAGGCGTGGCCGGAGTCCGCCGACGCCGACCACGATCCGGCGCTGCGACCGGTCTGCCTGCTGCTGCTGGCCGGCGACCGGCTGCTGGCCAGCCTCGACATCCTGGCCAAGTCGATCAGCCACGCCGGCGTCCGCTACGCGGCAGCAGGGTTGAGCGCGGTGGTCACCGACCGGGCCGCTCGGGGCGCCGGGCACGGCTCGCGGCTGGTGGCCGAGGGCAGGCGCCGGATCGCCGCCGAGCACGACCTGGGCATCTTCAGCTGCGATCAGGAGCTGGTCGGCTTCTACGCGGCGGCCGGCTGGCGGCCGCTGCCCGGCACCGTGCTGCTCGGCGGCACCCCGGCCGACCCGCTGCCCAGCGACCGGCTCGGCAAGGTCGTGCTGGCCGGCTTCTTCTCCGAGCTGGCCCGGGCCCACGCCGCCGAGTTCGAGAACGCCCGGATCGAGCTCTATCCGGGCGAACTCGACCGGCTGTGGTGATCAAAACTGTGGTGATCAAAAGCTGTGATGATCAAGACCCGTGGGCTCAGGCCGGCGGCCGTTCGGACGGGTGCGGGGTGGGTAGCCGGTTCGCCGGCCGGATCGGCGCCATCGGCCGGTCACCGGTGCGCCGCGGCCCGGTCCACGGCGCCGGCACCGCGTCGAGCCGGGCGGCCAGCGCGTACGCCACCGCCTCGTAGTTGACCCGCCAGCCGCGGAAGTCAGGCCAGGCCTGCTCCGGAGTGCGCTCCAGCCGGAACGAGGTGGACGAGATTCGTCCGATCCCGTCGAGGTATTCGGCGTAGGACAGTTGCAGCTCGGCGTCCGGGTCGGGGTCGTCCTCCACCGGCAGGTCGAAGGTCGCGGCGATCGCCCGCAGCGTGGTGAAGCCCATCCGCAGCGCCAGCCGGGCCTCCACCCGCGGTGCCCGGCCGGGGGCCAGGGCGAGCCAGAGTGCGGCCGAGTCCATCACCGCGACCAGCGCCACCAGCCACGAGCTCAGCGCGGCCGGCGACCGGAACCGGGACAGCACCGGGTAGTTGGTATGGCTCTCTGAGACGTCGGCCGCCCACCGCTCCCACTGCAGGTAGAAGTCGTCCATCACCGCGCCGTCGTCGTCGGCCGCGAAGCCGAACCGGGTGCGGGCCAGGATCTCCGGTCCCCAGGCCGGCGTGCCGGCCCGGCCGGAGAGCAGCGTGACCTCCAGCTCGCGCCGGTTGAACGCCCCGTACAGGGTGGGCAGGTACCCGATCTGCAGCGCCACCACGACCAGCCCGGTGCCGGCCGCGAAGTAGTCCAGCGCGCTCAGCGTCGCACCGGACGGCCCGGCGTAGCCCAGGGTGAACAGCGACGAGCCGGCCTGCGCGAAGGCGTGCCGGATGCCGTGCGGGTCGAAGGACTGCAGGATCAGCGCGAACCCGGCATAGAACAGCAGCAACCAGAGGGCGAGCTGGCTGAGCAGTATCGCCGGCGCCTGCAGCGCCAGCAGCCGGTCCCGGGCCCGGTAGTCCCGGCGGTGACCGGCGGCCAGCCGGAACAGCCCGTCCACCGCCTGGTTCAGCAGCCGGGTCAGCCGGTCCCGGGCGTGCCGCGGCACCACCAGCACCGACAGCACGCTGGCCCAGGTCAGCACCACCAGGAGCGCACCGAGGACAGCGCCGAGCACCCGCACGCCGAGCATCATGCCATCGGCGGCACGTAGTGGCCGACCGCACCCGGATCGTGCTGCGCCAGCCGGCCACGGTGGGCGGGCGTCCGCAACCAGCTCTAATCGGGAATGCTCAAGCTCTCCACCCGGTTCAGCCAGGCCCGCCAGGACGGCTCGCTGTCCCGGGTCAGCGTGGTGGAGGTGAGCGCCAGGTCGACCGAGCGGTCGAGCAGCACTGCGGCCGAGTACAGGTAGCCGGGATACCAGCGTGGCCCGGCCAGGTCGGCCCGGATCGCCGCCGGCGTGAGCTCCACGGCTTCCAGCAGCTCGGCGGCGCGTCCGAGGCATTGGCCGGCCAGCCTGCTCATCGAGGCGGCCAGGCTGTTGTTGGCGATGATCCGGTGCCGGTCGCCGAGCAGGTCGGCCAGCGGGCGCACCGGCAGCAGCGCGGACGCGGCCTGCCAGCTCTCGGTCATCGCCTCGGCCAGCCAGCTGCCGACGTCCTGGCACTGCACCGAGCGCTCGTGCAGCAGCGCCTTGATCCGGCGCAGCTCGGCCGGCTCCCCCTCGCCCTCCAGGAACAGCACGCCGCACAGCTCGATCGCGGCCGGGTCGTTCAGGTCCTCGCAGCCGGTGTAGTGCGGGCGGACGCCGTCCGGCTTGTCCACCAGGGTGGTGTTCCACCGGTCGGCCAGCGCCTTGATCGCCTGCGCCACCCGGGCGATCTCCTCGGCCTCGCGGATCGGCGCCACCGTGTAGTACTTCTCGTGCTCGCGGTGGAACCGGGCGAGGTTGACCAGGGCGGCGATCGGTACGGCCTGCTGGGTCATCGCAGCACCCCCGTCACCGTCCGGACGTCCCCCGGCCAGCTTGGCAGCCCGGGTGGCAGTACCGACAGGGCCGTTCGACCCGTCAGTCCGCCGCGCGTCGCCGGATCAGCCAGCGGCGCAGCTCGTCGGCGCCCCACACGATCACCGGGAACGGCAGCGTGATCGCAACCATGGCCGGGCTGAGCGCGGCGGTGCCCAGCAGGTCCTGCAGCGGCGGCAGGTAGACGATCGCCGCCGCCAGCGCCAGTTCGAAGGCGATTCCCCACAGCAGCAAGGGATTGCTGAACACGCCGACCGCCCGCAGCGAGGCATGTTCGGTGCGGGCGGCGAACGCGGTGCCGACCTGGCACATCACCATGCCGAAGAACACGATGCTGGTGGCCTGCCGGTAACCGTGGTGCAGCGGTGACCCGGCCCCGGTCGGGTCACCGGGATGCCAGCCGGCGCCGTGCAGCACGTAGAAGAAGCCGACCAGTTCCAACACCGCGCAGATGAGGCCGAGGAACAGCCAGGCCCGCACCAGCATGCCGGCCCGGATCAGCGGTTCGCCGCGCCGCCGCGGCGGCCGGTCCATCAGGCCGGGTTCGGCCGGCTCGCGGCCCAGCGCGAGCGCCGGCAAGGTCTCGGTGCCGACGTCGAAGGCCAGCAGTTGCAGCACCGGCAGCGGCAGCGGGATGGCGCCGCCGGCCAGTCCGAACAGCAGGTACAGCGCCACCTCGGGGGTGGCGTGGGCGAAGATGTAGAAGATGAACTTGCGGATGTTGTCGTAGACCCGGCGACCGGCCTCCACCGCGGTGCTGATGGTGGCGAAGTTGTCGTCGGTCAGCACCAGGGTGGACGCCTCCCGCGCGACGTCGGTGCCGGACCGTCCCATCGCCACCCCGATGTCGGCCCGGCGCAGCGCCGGCGCGTCATTCACCCCGTCGCCGGTCATCGCCACCACGTGCGCGCCGGCTCGCAGCGCGTCGGCGATCCGCAGCTTGTCCTCCGGTGACGACCTGGCGAAGATCAGCGGCCCGGGGTTGCCGAGCAGCCGGTCGAGCTCGTCCTCGGGCAGCCGCTGCAGCTCGTCCCCGGTGATCACGGTCGGCGAGCCGTCGGAGATGCCGACCTGTTCGGCGATCGCGGCGGCGGTCAGCCCGTGATCGCCGGTGACGACGATGATCCGGATGCCGGCCCGATGACACTTCGCCACCGCGCCGGCCACCTCCGGCCGCGGCGGATCCACCATGGCGACCAGGCCGAGCAGGGTCAGCTCGCACTCGACCTGGTCCCGGTCACCCTCCGGGTCGGCGGTCAGCTGCCGGTCGGCCACCGCGAGCACCCGCAGCCCGCGCCGGGCCAGCTCACCGACGGTGCCGGCCAGCTCGGCCCGGCGGGCCGGGAGCAGCGGGCGGGGCAGCCCGTCCGGGCCGAGTTCGTCCTGGCAGAGCGGGACAATCGACTCCGGTGCCCCCTTGGTGTGCAGCCACCGGACGCCGTCCGGGGCCAGGTCCAGGGTGGACATCCGCTTGCGGGCCGGGTCGAAGTGGAACTGCCGCTGCCGCGCTACCGGCACCGACCGGACGGCCAGCTGGTCGGCGGCGGTCAGCAGCGCCACCTCGGTCGGGTCGCCCAGCAGCCGGCCGGCAGCGTCCGGCCGGGCGTTGTTGCAGGCCCGTACCGCAACCGCGAGCCGGCCCAGGGCCGCGTCCTCGGCAGCGCCCGGTTGATGCTGGCCACCTGCCGTGTGGATCACCGTCACCCGCATCCGGTTCTCGGTCAGCGTTCCGGTCTTGTCGGTGCAGATCACGTCGGTGGAACCGAGGGTCTCCACCGCGCTGAGCCGCCGCACCACGGCGCCCAGCTGGGCCAGTTCGCGCACGCTGATGGCCAGCGCCAGGGTGATCACCGGCAGCAGTCCCTCGGGCACGTTGCCGACCAGCAGCCCGACCGCGAACACCACCGCGTTCAGCAGCGACAGCCCGGCGCCGAGGGTGGCGATCGGGATGAACGCGATGCCGAGCAACACCGAGATCAGCGCGATCAGCCAGGCCACCCGGCGAACCTGGTGCTCCAGCGGACTCTCCTCCACCCGGACCCGCTCGGACAGCGCCGCGATCCGGCCGAGTTCGGTGCGCATTCCGGTGGCGAACACCACCGCGTGCGCCTCCCCCTCGGTGCAGCTGGTGCCGCTGAACACCAGGTCGCGAGCCTCGAGCAGCGGCACGTGGCTGTCCACCAGGTCAGCCGAGCGGAACACCGGCATCGACTCGCCGGTGAGCGTCGACAGGTCGAGTTCGACGCCGCCGTCGAGCAGCCGGGCGTCGGCCGAGATCCGGTCACCCTCCTCGATCAGCAGCACGTCGCCGGGCACCAGCTGGCTGGCGTCGAGTTCGACGAGTTGGCGGTCGCGCAACGCCTTGGCGCGCACCGGCAGGTACGCCGCCAGCGCCTCGACCGCCTGCTCGGCGTGCCGCTCCTGCACGAAGGCAAACGCGGCGTTGAGGCCGATCACCACCACGATCGCGATGCCGATCGCCTGGAAGCCCACCGCCCAGGCCAGCCCGGCCGCCGCCCACAGCAGCAACGCCAGCGGATGGGTCAGCTGCCGCAGCAGTTCCCGCGGCCACTGCCGGCCGCCCTGCCGGCGCAGCTCGTTCGGGCCCAGCTGCAGCAGCCGGCGTTCCGCCTCCCTGCTGGTCAGCCCGTCCCGGGTGCTGCGCAGATCCCGCAGCAGCAGATCCGCCCGCTCGGTCGGATCCAGTTCGACGCCCGACGGCAGCTCGGGCAGCACCGCGACGTCGTCCATCGGGTCAGCTAAGGCCGCCGGCGACTCGCTGGGCTAGAGGCTCAAGTCACCGGGCTGAGCGCGGGCGTTGAGGTAACGCTGCTCGGGGATGCTGGTGGCCAGCCGGGCGGCGGTGGCGAAGCTGAGCCGGGCCGCGTCCGGTCGGCCGGCCAGTTCCAGCAGGTGGCCGTGCACCGCATGCAGCCGGTGGTAGCGCCGCAGCTGCCGGTCGGCGAGCAGTGGCTCGAGCAGCCGCAGCCCGGCGGCCGGCCCGTCGACCTGGGCGACGGCCACCGCGTGGTTCAGCGCCACCGCCGGCGTCGGGGTGAGCGCGGCCAGCATCCGGTAGAGCGTCTCGATCTGCCGCCAGTCGGTCTGGGCAGCGGTCGGCGCCTCGGCGTGCACCGCCGCGATCGCCGCCTGCAGCTGGTACGGCCCCACCTGACCGTGCGGCAACGCGCCCTCGATCAGGCCGATCCCCTCGGCGATCAGCGCCCGGTCCCACCGGGTCCGGTCCTGCTCGGCCAGCGGCACCAGCGAGCCGTCCGGAGCGGTTCGGGCCGGCCGCCGGGCGTCGGTCAGCAGCATCAGCGCGAGCAGCCCGGTCACCTCGCCGGCGGTCGGCAGGTGCCGGTGCAGCTGGCGGGTCAGCCGGATCGCCTCGTGCACCAGCTCCGGATCGGTCAGGTCGGCGCCGGTGGTCGCGGTGTGGCCCTCGGTGAAGATCAGGTAGAGCACCTGGCCGACCGCGGCCACCCGGCCGGGCAGCTCGTCAGTGGTCGGCAGGCTGAACCGGGCGCCCACCTCCCGCAGCCTCGCCTTGGCCCGGCTGATCCGCTGCGCCATGGTCGGTTCCGGCACCAGAAAGCCGCGGGCGATCTGCCCGGTGCTCAGGCCGGCGACGGCGCGCAGCGTCAGGGCAACCTGAGCCGGCCGGTTCAGCGCCGGGTGGCAGCAGAGCAGCAACAGCGCCAGCGAATCGTCCTGATCGGCTGGTTGTTCGGGCGATTCGACGGCCTGCCGGGCCAGCAGCGCCTGCCGGGCCACCAGCGCCTCCCGACCGGCCCGGGCCGAGTCAGCCCGCCACTGGTCGATCAACCGGCGGCTGGCCACCCGGATCAGCCAGGCCGGCGGGTCGTCCGGCACCCCGTCGACCGGCCACTGCCGGGACGCGGCCAGCAACGCCTCCTGCACCGCGTCCTCGGCTGCGTCGAAGTCGCCGTACCGGCGCACCAGCGCGGCCAGGACGTGCGGCGCCCAGCGGCGCCACCCGTCCTCGACCGCCGCTGCGGTCACTCGTTCTCGCCGCCCGGCCACATCACCGGGCGCAGCTCCACCGTGCTGCCCGGGCCGGCGAACTGCGCCGCGATCTGGTCCGCCCGCTCCCGGGTGGCGCAGTCGATCAGGAAGAAGCCGGCCAGCTGCTCCTTCGCCTCCGCGTACGGGCCGTCGGTGGCCAGGTGGCCGTCCGGGGTCCAGCCGTAGATCGTGGCGGTGGTCGGGTCACCGAGTGCCTCGGCGCTGACGAACTCACCGGACGCCGAGAGCTCGGCCAGCAGCGCGTCGAACTCCCGGTCCATCCGCTCGTGCTCGGCCGGCGGGATGGCCCGGCCCTCGTCGGTGTAGAGCGAGGTCGGGTGGCCCCACGGGTTCGGGTTCGAGTGGATCAGGATCACGTACTTCATTACGGACTCTCCTTATCGCGCGGGCACCGCATGCGCCCGTCGCCAGGAACGTCGGAGCCGGACCGCAATTTTCGACAGCCGGTTTTGGACGACCGGTTTTGACAATGCCTACTCGACCGGCAGCCAGTTCGGCTGCTTGCCGGTACGCCCGTCCCCGGACGAACGGCCGCGGGCGCGCCGGGTCAGCCAGGGCAGCAAGTGCTGGCGGTAGTAGCGCAGCTCGGCGGACCGGCGGCGCCCGCTCGAGGCGGCTTGGACCCGGTGCGCTTCGACCGGGTGGCCGAGCGCGGCGAGCACCAGGCTCGCCACCCGCCGGTGCCCCGCCGGACCGAGGTGCAGCCGGTCGGCCGACCAGTACTGCGGCCGGCGCAGCTCGGCGTCGCCGAACGCGTTGACGAAGGTGATCCGGTGCCGGGCAGCCAGCTCGGCCACCCCGGCGGTCAGCGCGGCGCCGCGGCGGTGGATGACCCGTCCGAACGGCAACCGGTCGGACGGGTCCGCGCCGGAGAGCAGCACCAACCGCGCGCCCGCGTCCAGCACCTGCCGGACGGCCTGCTCGGTCAGCTCCAGCAACTGCCGCGGATCGACCCCCGGCCGCATGATGTCGTTTCCGCCGCCGTTGAAGGTGACCAGGGTGGGCGCCGGGTCGAGGGCGAGCGCGGCCGGCACCTGCTCGTGCACGATCGGCGCCAGCAACCGGCCCCGGACCGCCAGGTTGGCGTACCGCACCGGCTCACCGGCGGCGGCCAGCCCGGCCGCGACCAGGTCGGCCCAGCCGCGCACCGTGCCGTCCGGCAACTCGTCGCCGATCCCCTCGGTGAAGCTGTCGCCGACCGCTACGTATCGCATAGGACTTCAGACGCTAACCCAACCACGAAGCCACCGCCGCGAACGGGTCGCCCGTTGCCGGCGGCCGCAATGGCGGCCGGGATCGCTGCCGGAAACGCTCAGAACCAGATGACCGGGTAGAGGCAGCTGAAAATGGCCGTGATGATCAGGGCTTCGAACCGAGCCGTGACTGCTAGCTGACGAACGGCATGGGCGTAGAGCCATGCCGCGCGAAGGCAGGCCAACCCGAGTCCTAGAACGGAGCCGAGGCTGGCCGCACGGCCCAGCAGGTCCAGCACCTGCAACCGGTCGCTCGGCGAGCGGATTTCGAGAAAGGTCACCAACAGCAGCCAGAGCACCGACCCGGCGATCAAGGTCAAGGTCTCGCCGATGAGGCGTCCCCCGCGCCACGGGCCTGCCCCGGCACCCTTCGCGCGGAGGTCCGCATGCGAGATCAAGATGATCAGGCACACGGCGGATCCGACCGTGAGAGTGGAGATGTTCCAGATCGCAGTGGCCGCCGGCGTGCCGGCATCAGCGGTGAGGACCTGGCGAAGCGGCCGTGAGATCGGTTGTGAGCCCGCCAGGGTCAGCGCGGCGACGAGGATGACCAGCGCGCTCCTGCCCTTCGACCGGGCGGACCCAGCCGCGTCCATGGTCCGCTCACCAGCGGCGGTGGCGGCGCCCCGGTTCTTGCCTGCCTGACGCTTCGGTTGTGGAGTCGTCCGGCTCGGCGTTCTTGGCTTGGACATTCTGGGACTCCGTAAGGCTCGGCGCAGCGACGATGCGGGGCGGCTTCCGCGCACGGGAGCCGGTACCGCACGCAGGCGAGACCTTAATCCAGTCGGGTGTGCGGTTTCGGGCTATCCGGCCGGTCGCGCTTCCGGGTCGGGTCGACTTCAGGCCTCGGCCAGCCAGTCGCGCAGCAGCGCCAGGAAGTCGTCCGGACGCTCCAGCGACGGCTGGTGCGCGACGTCGGGCCAGTCCACCTGCCTGGCCTGCGGCAAGCCGGCGGTGAGCCGGGCCGCCGTCTCGTGGATGGCGTCGAGGTCCAGTCCCCCGACCAGCACCAGGGTCCGCGCGGCGATCGCGTCCAGCCGGTCGAGCGCCGGCGGGTCGAGTTCCGCCTCGGTGACGTCGTCCCACGGCGCGGTGATCTCGAACGCCAGCCGCTGCATCGCCGCCACCTTCGCCCGGACGTCCGCGGCCACCGCCCCGGCCGGCCGCTGCGGCCCGTCCAGCCACCAGCGCAGGTTCGCCGCCACCGCCGCCTCGAGGTCGCCGTCCTCCAGGGCGTCACCCTCGGCGGTGAAGAAGTCCCGCAGGTGCGGCGTCGCCTCGGCGATCAGCGAACCGCCCGGTGCGCTCAGCAGCAGGCTCTCGGCCAGTTGTGGACGGACCAGTGCTGCCTCGACCGCGACGCCGGCGCCGAACGAGGCGCCGACCAGGTGGCACCGCTCGACGCCGGCCTGGTCGAGGGTGTCGAGCAGGTCATCGACTGGGGAGAGCGGACCGGACGGTCGCTGGACGGACTCGCCGAAGCCGCGCAGGTCCAGCCGCAGCGCGTCCTGGTCCTCGGTCAGCGCCGCCCACTGCGGATCCCACATCCGCCGGTCGGCGACGCCGGCGTGCACCAGCACCACCGGCGTCCGGCCAACCGGCCCGCTGCGGTCGTAGGCGATGCCGGATCTGGTGCGAAGCGTCATGCGAATCCCGTCGTGGAAGGCCGAAAACCCTGACTCAACCGAGCTGGCCGCCGAGTCGCAACCTCGTCTGCCGGTACTGCCAGCTCAGTCTGTCGGTACTGCCAACTCAGCGCCGGAAGCCACCCTCCGAATTGAGCACCTGCCCGACCACCCACTCCCCCTCGTCGCTGGCCAGCCAACCGATCAGCCGGGCCGGGTCGCGCGGTTCGCCCAGCCGGCCCAACGGGAACCGGTCCAGCAGCTCCGGTGGCGCCGTGTCGAGGTAGCCGGTGTTCACCGGACCCGGATTGATCGTGTTCAGCAGGATCCGCCGTTCGACCAGGTCGGCGGCGACGGATCCGGTGGCGCCGGCCAGGGCAGCCTTCGACACCGCGTAGGCCAGGTTGTCGCTCATCGGGCCGAGCGCCTGTCCCGAGGTCAGCCAGATCACCCGGCCACCGTCGCGGCCGTCGTGCTGGGCGGCGAAGGCCTTGGTGAGCAACAGGGTCGCCCGGGTGTTGACCGTCCAGTGCCGGTCCAGGGCCGCCGGGGTGAGGTCGGCGAGCGCCACCTCGTCGCCGCCGTGCGCGTGGTTGCAGACCAGCACGTCGAGGTGGCCGGCCAGCCGGTTCGCGGCCGGCACCAGCTGCTCGGCGGTCGTCGCGTCACCGAGGTTGCCGTCGAGCTCGACCAGCGTCGCGTCCCCGCGCAGGTCGGCGTGCAGCGCCGCCAGCAGTTCGGCGAGGTCGTCGGCCGTCCCGTACTCCGCCGCGTCGTGCGGAGCGTGGTGGTGCACCGCGAGCGAGGCACCCAGCGCGGCGAGCCGGGACGCGACGGCGAAGCCGATGCCGCGGCGCCGGCTGACACCGGTGACGAGCGCGGTCCGACCGGTCAGCGGCAACGACATGGCGCCATTGTCACAGCCGACCGGCGTTCGTCCACACCGAGCGGCGCAGCAGCCGGAGCCCGTTCAGCCCGACGATGACGGTGGATCCCTCGTGGCCGGCGACGCCGAGCGGCAGCGGCAGGGTGCCCAGCACGTCCCACAGCACCAGCCCGGTGATCACCAGCGCGGCGATCACCAGGTTGGCCTTCACCACCCGGTGCGCCCGCCGGGACAGCGCGACGATCCGGGGCAGCGCGGTCAGGTCGTCGCGCACCAGGATGGCGTCGGCCGTCTCCATGGCCAGGTCCGAGCCACGGCGACCCATCCCGACGCCGACATCGGCGGTCGCCATCGCGGGCGCGTCGTTCACCCCGTCGCCGACCAGCAGCACCCGTCTGCCGCCGTCCTTCAGCGCCTGCACCCGGGCACCCTTGTCGGCCGGCAACAGCGCGCCGTACACCGTGCCGATGCCGACCTCGGCCGCCAACCGGTCGGCGGCGCGTTGGTTGTCGCCGGTCAGCAGCACCGGGTCGGCGCCGGTGGCCTGCCGCACGGCACCGACCGCCGCGGCCGCTTCGTCGCGAACCCGATCGGCCAGGCCCAGAACCCCGGCGGCGATCCCGTCGACCAGCACCACTACCGCGGTCCGGCCCGCCGTCTCCAGCCGTTCCACCGCCGGCTGAGCCGAGCCGTCGGCGAGCAACGCCGGTGACCCGACCGCGACGGGCCGACCGGCCACCGTCGCGGCCACCCCGCGACCCGGCGTGGACGAGAATCCCTCGCAATGATCGAGAGAAACTCCGCGCTGGTGCGCCGCGGCGACGATCGCTCGGGCCACCGGATGCTCGCTGGGCTGCTCGGCGGCCGCCGCCACGGCGAGCAGCGCCTGCTCGTCCAGTTCGTTCAGCACGACCACGTCGGTGACCCACGGGATACCGGTGGTCAGCGTGCCGGTCTTGTCGAAGGCAACCAGGTCGATCTTGCCCAGTTCTTCCAAGGCAACCGCCGACTTGACCAGCAGGCCGTGCCGGCCGGCGTTGGCGATCACCGCGAGCAGCGGCGGCATGGTGGCCAGCACCACCGCGCACGGCGAGGCCACGATCATGAACGTCATCGCCCGCAACAGCGTCGGCTGGAACGCCGAACCGAACGCCAGCGGCACCGCGAACAGCGCCAGGGTCGCGATCACCACGCCGACCGAGTAGCGCTGCTCGACCGTGTCGATGAACAGCTGGGTGCGGGCCTTGGTCGCCGACGCCTCCTCGACCAGGGCGACGATCCGGGCCACCGCCGACTCGTGCGCGGGCCGGTTCACCCGAATGCGAAGCGCACCCGTTCCGTTGAAGGTACCGGCGAAGACCTCGTCGCCCAGTTGCTTGAGCACCGGCAGCGGTTCACCGGTGATCGACGCCTGGTCCACCTCCGACAGGCCGTCGACCACCTCGCCGTCCGCGCCGATCCGCTCACCGGGACGCACCAGCACGAGGTCGCCGACGGTCAACGTCTCGGTGTCGACGACCTCCTCGGCTCCGTCCGTGGTCAGCCGGGTCGCCCGCTCGGGTGCCAGCGAGAGCAGCGCGGAGACGGAATCCTCGGTGCGCCTGGTGACGAACGCTTCCAGGGCCCCGCTGGTAGCGAAGATGACGATCAGCAGCGCGCCGTCGAAGACCTGGCCGATGGCGGCCGCGACCAGGGCGGCCACGATCATCAGGATGTCGACGTCGAGCGTCCGCTCTCGCAGCGCCTGCAACCCCGACAGCGCCGGCTCCCAACCGCCAGCGGCGTAGCCCGCCAGGTAGCAGGCCCACCAGACCGGCGCCGGCGCGCCGGCGGGCTGGCACAGCGCGCCGATCGCGAACAACGCCGTCGCCAGCACGGCCCACCGAACCTCGGGCAGGGTCAGCGCGCTCCGCAACGCCGCGGTCGGCGGGGTTCCCTGGCGTTCGGGCATGGCGGTCAGCGGGGACTGCAGCTCTACGGACACCCGGGCAGTCTAAACACATGAAGACGTGTTCATGCGAGCGCGACTATGCTCGGCTCCATGGGACACGGGGTCGGTAGCAGGATTCGCCGCGAGCCGCTCGATGCCGTCACCGCCAAGTCGGTCGCGACCACCCTGCAGGCGCTGGCCACCCCGAGCAGGTTGTTGATCCTGACCACCCTGCAGGCCGGTCCGACCACGGTCGGCGAGCTGTCCGAAGCGGTTGGCATGGAGCAGTCCGCGGTCTCCCATCAACTGCGATTGCTACGCAATCTCGGTCTGGTGGACGGTCAGCGGCACGGCCGCAACATCGTCTACTCGCTCTACGACGACCACGTCTCCGAGCTGATCGACCAGGCGGTCTACCACACCGAGCACCTCAGGCTCGGCGCCGTCGACCGGGTCCGTCCGCTGACCGTTCCCGCAGCGAGCGGTCAGTCGCCCTCGTAACCGATCAGCCAGTGCACGCCGAAGCGGTCGACGACCTGGCCGTCCGAGGCGCCCCAGGGCCGCCGCTGCAGGTCGTCGACGATCCGGCCACCGTCGGCGAGCTTGCCGAACCACTCGCGCAGGGTCGCCGACGGAGCGGTGCCGAGCAGCGAGAACATCAGGCCCTCGCTGCGGAACGGCGGCTCGTCACCGGTCGCGTCCGAGGCGAACAACGCGATCGGGCCGTCCGCCAGCCAGCCGTGCGCGATGGCATCCGCCGGCCCGTCGGTCCGATTGAACTCGGCCAGGGTGTGCAGCTGCACCGAGCAGCCGAATACCTCGCCGTAGAAGGTCAGCGCGGCCCGGGCGTTACCGGCGAAATGGAGATAGGGCGTCGGAGCGGTCACGGTCCAAGATGTTAGGCGTCGCCGTCGGCGGGCAGCCGCAGGTCTGCGAGGTCGCGACGACCCCGTAGCGCGGCCTGGTCTAGAGCCCGTCCGATCGCGGTCATGCTGACCACTGCCCAGCCGTCCGGAACCCTCAGGTCCTCGGTGACGCCAGCCAGGTCGAAGGCGCGGAACTGGCGGCAGGACAGCCCCATCGCGGCGGCCTGGATGGTCATGTGCGCTACGGCCTGACCCAGGTCATAGTCCGCGAACTCGGAGTACGGCCATTCGGTGCCCTCGACCGTGCGATGTGCCAGGTTGACCACGAGCGCGGCGGCGGTCGGCGCCCAACGCGCCGAACTGGTCGCCAGCCGCTGCACCAGGCGGCTGTGTCCGGGGCTGGACCGGCGCGCGAAGTGAAACAGCCACGGCTGGGAATTGCCTGCCGACGGCGCCCACCGGGCGGCTTCCAGCAGGACCGCCTCGTCGGCGTCAGTGAGCCGGTGCGACGGGTCGAACATCATTGGGCTGAACCGGGACGCCAGCAGTGGGTGCAGCTCGGGCTGGCGGCCCGAGTCGGCACGCTGCTGCTCGAACGACATGCTCGAAACTGTAGGCACCGGGGTCGTACGCCCCTGCCGGCGAGGGGCCGGCCGGGCCAGGGTGGACCCGAGGTGCATCCGTGGCAGAGCTGACCCCGATTCCGCCGGACAGCCCAGCGGCCCTGATCAACCGGGAGCTGAGCTGGCTGAGCTTCGCCCGCCGGGTGCTGGCGCTGGCCGAGGATCCGGGGCAGCCGCTGCTGGAACGGGTCAAGTTCGCCGGGATCATGGGGATGATCTACGACGAGTTCGCGATGAAGCGGATCGGCGGACTGTGCCGGCAGCTCGAGCGGGGCAGAACCACCGCGGGCCCGGACGGGCTGACCCCGACCGAGGTGCTGGACGCCTGCCGGCTGGAGCTGTCCGCGCAGCAGGAGTTGGTGGCCCGGCTGGTCGCCGACCAGCTTCGGCCCGCGCTGCACAAGCTCGGCACCCCGGTCCTCGACCTGGCCGACCTCGACGACGCGCAGCGGGAGGCCCTGGGCCGGTACTTCACCGAGTCGGTCGAGCCGATCCTGACCCCGCTGGCCGCCGACGCCGCCCACCCGTTCCCGTTCATCAGCAACCTCGGGCTCAACCTGGCGGTACTGGTCACCGAGCCGGGACGGCCCGGTCGGCGGTTCGTCCGGATCAAGGTTCCGGCCAACCGGCCGCGCTGGGTTCCGCTGCCGGACCAGTCCGGCTGGGTGCCGCTGGAGCAGGTTATCGCCGACAACCTGGCGGCGCTGTTCCCGCGAGCGGTCGAACTTTCCGCCCACTTCTTCCGAGTTACCAGGGGTGCGAAGGACGATCCGTGGACCGACCAGGTGGCCGAGGACGAGGTCGACTTCGCCCCGGGCGCGATCGTCGGGATGGTCACCGCCGAACTTGCCGCGCGCAAGTACGCCGGCGTGGTGCGGGTGGAGGTCGGCGTCGGGATGCCCGATCAGCTGACCGACTGGCTGGCGGCCCAGCTCGGCGTCGAGCCGGCAGCCGTGGTCAGGGTCCCCGGGTTGCTCAACCTGGGCGACCTGATGACGCTGCCGGTGACCGGCCACGACGACGAGCGGTACCCGTCCTACCAGCCGGTTACCCATCCGCGACTGGTGAATCTCGATGACGACCCAGCGGCGATGTTCGACGAGATCCGGCGCGGCGACCTGCTGGTGCACCTGCCGTACCAGAGCTTCGACACCTCGATCCTGCGATTCCTGCGGAGCGCCGCCGCCGATCCGGCCGTCCTCGCGATCAAGCTGACCATCTACCGAACCGGGCGGCACTCGCCGATCGTCGAGGCGTTGAAGGAGGCGGTCCGGCGCGGCAAGCAGGTGGCGGTGCTGGTCGAGATCACCGCCCGGTTCGACGAGGCGCCCAACATCGACTGGGGACGGGAGCTCGAACGGGCCGGCGCGCACGTCGCGTACGGCGTGGAGCGGGTCAAGACGCACGTCAAGCTGGCGCTGGTCGTCCGCGACGAGGCGGGGCAGTTGCGCCGGTACGTCCATGTCGGAACCGGCAACTACCACGAGGTGACCGCCCGGCTGTACGAGGACCTGCACCTGCTGAGCGCCGATCCGGACCTGGCGGCGCACGCGGCGGCGGTCTTCAACGAGCTGACCGGAGGCATCCCGGCGCCGACGCCCGGCACCCTGCTGGTGGCGCCGCATGACCTGCGTGAGCGGCTGATCGCGCTGATCCGGCGCGAGGCCGACCATGCCCGGGCCGGACGTCCCAGCGGCATCCGGGCCAAGATGAACCAGTTGCAGGATCCGCAGCTGATCCGCGAGCTCTACCGGGCCGGCCTGGCCGGGGTGCCGATCGTCCTGAACGTCCGGGGCCTGTGCTGCCTGCGGGCCGGCATCGCCGGATTGTCCGAGACAATAAGGGTGTTCAGTGTGCTCGGCCGGTTCCTGGAGCACAGCCGGATCTACCGGTTCGCAAACGGCGGCGCGCCGGAGTACTTCATCGGCTCGGCCGACCTGATGACCCGCAACCTGTCCAAGCGGATGGAGACGGTGGCGCCGGTGCGCGATCCGGCGATCCAGGCCGAGCTGGAGACGATCCTGCTCACCTACGAGCGCGACAACTGCTCGGCCTGGGATCTGCAGCCGGACGGCAGCTACCGGCGTCGCGAGCCGGCCGAGGGGGACGTGCCGCGGGCTGCCCAGCGGGTCTTCATGGACCGCGCGATGAGCGGAGGTGCGCCATGATGGGTCGGTTCTTCGAAAGGCGTGATGATGCGGCAACCGACCCTGTTCCTCACCGTGGGACTCCCATGCACCGGCAAGACCACCGCGGCCCGGCGGATCGAGGTGGAGCGGCGGGCTCTGCGTTTGACCAAGGACGAATGGGTGAAAGCCCTTTACGGCCACGAGAATCCGCGGTCGGCGCAGGACGTGATCGAGGGCCGGCTGGTCGAGGTCGGCTTGCGCGCCCTGGAGCTCGGCGTCAACGTGGTGATCGACTACGGCCTCTGGGGACGGGACGAGCGTTCGGCGCTCCGCCAGGCCGCGTTCGACCGGGGTGCGCTGGTGGAACTGCACTACTTCTCGGTGACGCCGGACGAGCAGCGGCGGCGGCTCGGCCAGCGCCAGGCCGAGGCACCGCACACCACCTGGCCGATGTCGGACGAGGAACTCGCCGAGTGGGCGACCATCATCAACGTCCCGACGCCGGGCGAACTGGACGGCACCGAACCGATCGATCCCCCGCCGCCCGGTTTCGCGACCTGGGACGACTGGCGCCGCCACCGCTGGCCGGCCACCGTCGCCTGACGCTCAGACGTTGAAGCGGAACTCCACCACGTCGCCGTCGGCCATCACGTAGTCCTTGCCCTCGATCCGCGCCTTGCCCTTCGCTCGCGCCTCGGCCACCGAACCGGCGGCCACCAGGTCGTCGAAGGAGATCACCTCGGCCTTGATGAAACCCTTCTCGAAGTCGGTGTGGATGACGCCGGCAGCCTGCGGGGCGGTGGCGCCCTGCGGGATCGTCCAGGCCCGGGCCTCCTTCGGACCCGCGGTCAGGTAGGTCTGCAGGCCGAGCGTCTGGAAACCGACCCGGGCCAGCTGGTCGAGCCCCGACTCGGTGACGCCCATCGACTCCAGCAGCTCCAGCGCCTCGTCCGGCTCCAGCTCGACCAGCTCGGACTCGGTCTTGGCGTCCAGGAAGATCGCCTCGGCCGGCGCGACCAGCTCACGCAGCGGCGCGATGAACTCCTCGTTCGCCAGCTCACCCGGGTCGACGTTGAAGACGTACAGGAACGGCTTGGCGGTCATCAGCTGCAGCTCACGCAGCGGCTCGCGGTCGAGGCCGGCGCCGAACACGGTGCGGCCGGCGCCCAGCACCTCATTGGCCTCCTTGACCGCGGCCAGCACCGGCTGCCGGTCCTTGTTGATCCGGGCTTCCTTCTCCAACCGGGGCAGCGCCTTCTCGATGGTCTGCAGGTCGGCCAGGATCAACTCGGTGTTGATCGTCTCGATGTCGTCGGCTGGCGACACCTTGCCGTCGACGTGCACCACGTCCGGGTCGGTGAACGCTCGGATCACCTGGCAGATCGCGTCCGCCTCGCGGATGTTGGCCAGGAACTTGTTGCCCAGCCCGGCTCCCTCGGAGGCACCGCGGACGATGCCGGCGATGTCGACGAAGCTCACCGTGGCGGGCAGTTCCCGGGCCGAGTTGAACAGCTTCGCCAGCACCCCGAGCCGCGGGTCCGGCACCCCGACCACGCCGACGTTCGGCTCGATGGTGGCGAACGGGTAGTTGGCCGCCAGCACGTTGTTGCGGGTGAGCGCGTTGAACAGGGTGGACTTGCCGACGTTGGGAAGCCCGACGATGCCGATAGTGAGAGCCACGGGCGGTCAGTCTACGGATCGACGCGGGACCCTCCGGCGGGCCGGAGAGAAACTGTCGTACCCGACCGCCACCATGGCAACCATGATCGCTGTCGCCTTCCTGCTCATCGGGGTCGCGCTCGGCGCGCTGGCCGGATACCTGGCCGGCCGCAACCGCGCGGCGCTGTCCCAGCTGGCCGAGGCGCGGGTGGAACACGCCCGCGACCTGGCCGCCGGTGACCTCGCCGCCCGCCAGCAATCGATCGAGACGCTGGTCCGACCACTGGAGGACGCCCTCGAGCGGGTGCAGGCCCAGCTGCACCAGTCCGAACGCGATCGCCTTGCCGCCTCGGCCGCGCTCGACGAACACCTGGCCGCGATGCGGCTGAGCGCCGAGGGGCTGCGCTCGGAGACCAGCCAACTGGTCACCGCCCTGCGCGCGCCACAGGTCCGCGGCCGGTGGGGCGAGCTGCAACTCGAGCGGGCGGTGGAGGCGGCCGGCCTGGTCCGGCACGTCGACTTCGTCACCCAGCCATCGGTGGCCGGCGAGGACGGCACCCTGCGGCCGGACCTGGTGGTGCACCTGGTTGGCGGCAAGCGGGTGGTGATCGATGCCAAGGTCGCCTTCGCCGGCTACCTCGAAGCGCTGGAGACGACCGACCCGACGGTGCGCGCCAACCGGCTGAAGGCGCATGCCCGGCACCTGCGCCAGCACGTCGACGACCTGGCCGGCAAGGCGTACTGGCGGCTGTTCGAACCGGCGCCGGAGTTCGTGGTGTGCTTCGTCCCGGCCGACGCCTTCCTCGACGCGGCACTGCAGCAGGACCCATCGCTGCTCGAGTACGCCTTCGACCGCAACGTGGTGCTCGCGACGCCGTCCACCCTGGTTGCCCTGCTGCGCACCGTCGGCTACACCTGGCGGCAGCAGGCGCTGGCCGAGAACGCCGCGCAGGTGAGCGAGCTCGGCCAGCAGCTGTACCGGCGGCTGGGCACCGTCAGCGGCCACCTCGACAAGCTAGGTCGGTCCCTGGGGGCGGCCGTCGAAAGCTTCAACGCCACCGTCGGCAGCCTGGAGGGCCGGGTGCTGGTCACGGCCCGCCGGTTGTCCGAACTCTCGGTGGTCGACGCCCGGACGGACGGCGAACTTCCCGAACCGGGCCAGATCCTCACCGCCACTCGCACTCTTAGCTCCGACGCATGGGGTTGCCAGGTACCGTGATGGCCGATGCCCCATCCGAACGGAGCTACCCACGTGTCCGATCAGCCGGATGCCCCGTACTACCGTGCCTCCGGCAGCCGTCCAGCCTCGTCGGCCGGCCAGTCGCGCAGTAGCTACGCTAGCGGCTCCGGTTACCGGGCGCCCGATGAGCGCCGGACGGGCGACGGCGGCAGGTACGCCGGCGGATCCAACGACGCCGGCCGCTACGCCGGCAGCGCCGACTACCCCACCCAGTACGCGCCGGGCAACCAGTGGCAATCCGACCCGCGCCAGGACCCTCGGCAGGGCGACCCTCGGCAGCGAGACCCGCGAGAGCAGCGTGACCAGTACCAGGCCGGTCGCTACGAGCAGTACGGCCAGGGCGCAAGAGCCGGCCGCGGCAAGCGGGAGCGGGGGCTACCCGGCTGGCTGGCGGTCCTCGTCCTGATCGCGATCGCGGGTGCCAGCGGGCTGATCGACTCGCTCAGCGGCTCGGCGATCCGCGGCGTCTTCAACTACGGCCTGGTGGTCGCCTCGCTGGTGGCGATCCTGGTGGTCAAGCGGAGCCAGATGTTCCCGGTGGTGGTATCGCCGCCACTGGTGTACTTCGTCGCCTCGGCCGCGCTGCTGTACATCCGGACGGGTGGCCTGCACGACCGGGGCAAGCTGATCGACGCCGCCACGAACTGGATCGTCTACGGCTTCCCGGCGATCGCCGCCGCCACCGCGGTGGTGCTGGTGGTGGCCGGCCTGCGCATGGTGACCCGCCGCTGACGCAGCTCCACTTCAGGAGCGGGCGGTCACCTTCAACTCCCGGCGCAGTTCCTGCGGCAGCGCGAACGACAATCGCTCCTCGACGTGCGACACCTCGCTGACGTCGTCGAAACCGTGTTCGGCCAGCCGAGCCACCACCTGATGCACCAGCACCTCGGGCACCGACGCTCCGGAAGACAGCCCCACCGTCGAAACCCCGTCCAGCCACTCGGGCTGAATGGCCTCGGCGTTCTCCACCAGGTGAGCCTGCCGCGATCCGGCCGCGGCCGCCACCTCGACCATCCGCACCGAGTTCGACGAGTTCTGCGAGCCGACGACCAGGAACAGGTCCGCCTGCGGGGCGATCAACTTCACCGCGGCCTGCCGGTTCTGGGTGGCGTAACAGATGTCGTCGCTGGGCGGCGACTGCAGGGCCGGGAACCGTTCCCGCAGCGCCTGCACCGTCTCCATCGTCTCGTCCACCGAGAGGGTGGTCTGCGAGAGCCACACCACCCGCTCCGGATCGCGCACCTGCACCTGGGCCACGTCTGACGGGCCGTCCACCAGCTTGATGTGCTCGGGCGCCTCACCGGTCGTCCCGATCACCTCTTCATGCCCGTCGTGGCCGATCAGCACGATGTCGAAATCCTGGGCGGCGAACCGCCGAGCCTCGTTGTGCACCTTGGTCACCAGCGGGCAGGTGGCGTCGATCACCTGCAACTCGCGCGCGGCTCCCTGCTGGTGCACCTCCGGGGCGACGCCGTGCGCCGAGAGCACCACCACCGACCCGGCCGGCACTTCATCGAGCTCGTCGACGAAGACCGCGCCGCGCTGCTCCAGGGTGCGGACCACGTGCAGGTTGTGCACGATCTGCTTGCGCACGTACACGGGCGCCCCGAAGTGCTCCAGCGCCCGTTCCACCGTCTGCACCGCCCGGTCGACGCCCGCGCAGTAGCCCCGCGGCTTGGCGATCAGGATCCGCTTGGTGGCAGTCATGCCCTCGATTCTACGAGCGCCCGGACGGTCGGCGGGCCACCCGGCAGCCGGCCCGCAAACGTGGCCAACGCAACTGGTGAGGATCGGCCGACCTGGTGCAGGCTTGAGGAATGCCGCAACTTCCGACTCCGATCCGTGCCGCGCTGGGCCTCGCCGCTACGGCGGTCGCCGAGGCGCGCAAGCTTCCCGAGACGCTGCCGCAGTTGCCGGTAGCGGCCATCAGCACCGCCATGCAGACCTCGCTCCGGGTGCAACAGCACATCGCGACGCTGGCCACTCGGGGCGACGAGGTGATCAGCCAACTTCGCGGGACCTCCAACGAGGCACCGTCCTGGGCAACCTTCGACGACGGCCCGGAAGACACCCGGGCGGCCTTCGATCGGGTGTCCGACGAACTCGATCAGCTGGGGATGACCAACGATCTGGCCGGCTCCGATGCGGACCTGGCCGGAACCAACGACCTGGCCGACCTGGCGAACACCACCTCCGGTGCGGCCGAACCGGCCCATCCGATTGACCAGCTCACCGACGGCGAGGTGGCCACTCCGGCCGGTGACGCGGTGCTGGCCGGCGGTCCGGTGCCCGAGAAGGCACCAGCAAAGAAGGCAGCCGTCAAGAAGGCGCCCGCGAAGAAGGCTCCCGCGAAGAAGGCGCCGGCCAAGAAGGCCGAACCGCTCGCCGAGGCGGCGAAGAAGGCCGATCCGGACGGCCCGCCGACGCCGTCGACCATGGCCGCGGAGATCCTGCACGCCCACCAGCTCGAAGACCTGCCGGGCGGTCCGGAAACCGACCAGCCGACCGAGTAACGCCACTGGCTGATCCGACCCGTGGCAGAGTTCACCGGGTGAGCAAGCTGCAGTCCAGCCCGGAGGCGCCGCTGCCGCTGCGCCGGATCAGCCAGGCGCTGGCGGAGTGGATCGGCCGGCTCGGCGAGGTGTGGATCGAGGGCCAGGTGGCCCAGCTGTCCCGCCGGCCAGGGGTGCAGACCTACTTCCTCACCCTGCGCGACACCGACGCCAACATCTCGATGCAGGTCACCTGCCACCGCAGCGTGCTGGTCGAGGAGTTGGCCGAGGGCGCCCGGGTGATCATGCGGGCCCGGCCGGACTTCTACGCCGAGCGCGGCACCCTGAGCCTGCGGGCGACCGAGATCCGCCAGGTCGGCCTCGGCGAGTTGTTGGCCCGGATCGAGCGGCTGCGGCAACTGCTCGCCGCCGAGGGGTTGTTCGCCGCCGGCCGCAAACGTCCGTTGCCGTTCCTGCCGCACACCATCGGGCTGATCACCGGACGGGCCAGCGCGGCCGAGCACGACGTGCTGGAGAACGTCCGGCGCCGGCTGCCCGGCGCCCGGTTCGCGATCGAGAACGCCGCGACCCAGGGCAACACCGCGGTCACCGAGATCATCGCCGCGCTGCAGCGCCTCGACGCCCGGCCCGAGGTCGAGGTGATCGTGATCGCCCGCGGCGGCGGCAGCGTCGAGGACCTGCTGCCGTTCTCGAACGAGTCGCTGCTGCGCGCGGTGTCGGCGCTGCGCACCCCGGTGGTCAGCGCGATCGGGCACGAGACCGACCGGCCGCTCCTCGACCTGGTGGCCGACCTGGCCGCGTCCACCCCGACCGACGCGGCGAAGCGGATCGTGCCGGACCTGGCCGAGGAGCTGCGGCTGGTCACCGACGCCCGGCAGCGGCTGCGCTCCTGCATCCATCGCCGGCTCGATCACGAGTACCAGCTGATGGCCGGGCTGCCGCAGCGGCTGCGCGGCTCGGTGCAGCGGCTGGTGGACGGCGGCACCGAGGACGTCGACCGGGCCCGGCAGCGGCTGCGCAGCCGGCTGGGCACCCTGCTGCAGCTGGCCGAGGCCGAGAACGAGCAGTTGCTCGCCCGGGTGGTCAGCCTGTCGCCGCAGGCGGTGCTGGACCGGGGCTACGCGGTGGTCTGGAACCCGGCCGGCGAGCTGATCCGGAGCAGCGAGCAGGCCGAGCCGGGCGAGACGTTGCAGGTGCGGGTGGCCGACGGCGAGTTCGGCGTCCGGGTCGAGCCGCTACCCTGGGCCGCGAGATGACGCCGCCAACCGATGCCCCCAGCAGCCAGCCCAGCTACGAGCAGGCCCGGGCCGAGCTGCGCGAGATCGTGCAGGCCCTCGAGTCGGGCGGTCAGCCGCTGGAGGAGTCGCTGGCGCTCTGGCAGCGCGGTGAGCAGCTGGCCACCATCTGCCAGCAGTGGCTGCAGGGTGCCCGTACCAGGTTGGACGAGGCGATCGCAGCCAGCGACGCCGCCGACGCCGAGCGCTGAACCCCGAACGCTGACGGCTACTGCTTCAGCGCGTCCGCCAGTTGGCGCAGTTCGGTCAGCGACGCGTTGCCGTCCACCAGCACCGTGACGCCGCCGATCGTGTTGCGCAGCACCGTGCTGCCGTCGTCGGCCCGGAACCGGGCCCACGGACCGGAACTGCCGTCCCGGGTCAGGGCGCCGAGCCTGGCCGCGACCGCGTCCGGGGCGTCGTTGCTCTCCAGGAACTCGGCATACTTCTCGGCCGGCGTCACGTACCCGATCCGGAAGCTCGCCGGCGAGCCCGAGGCCGGCGGCACGAACTCGGTGGAGGTGGGCCGCCACCGGTTGCTCAGCCCGTCCGGTAGTACCAGCCGAAAGCCGGCCTGCTGCCTGGCCGCCGTGATCGCGCCGGCGGTGTCGACGACGTGCACGCCGTCGTTGTGCGGCTGGTTCAGCCGCTGCCAGCCGACCAGCGCGAGCACCACGACCAGCACCGGGATCAGCGCCCGCCACAGGTTGCCCGGAGTGCGCAGCCGCTGCCGTTCGGCCGAGGTCAGGGGATGCGTCACGCCTACCATGGTGGCACGCTCGGCTGAGCCGGCAGCACCGGAGCGCTAGGGTTTGCCGAACACCAATCACACGCCCGACAGACGAAGTGAGGCCGATCGGAACATGACCGCTCCCGACGACATCGCCCGGTCGGATGGCGGGCACCACGTGCCGCCGGAACTGGCTGTCGACCGGCAGGCCCCGGACCGCAACCTCGCCCTGGAACTCGTCCGGGTCACCGAGGCGGCCGCGATGGCAGCCGCCCGCTGGGTCGGCCGGGGTGACAAGAACGGTGGCGACGGCGCCGCCGTCGACGCCATGCGGACGCTGATCGGCACCGTCTCGATGGACGGCGTGGTGGTCATCGGCGAGGGCGAGAAGGACCAGGCCCCGATGCTCTACAACGGTGAGCGGGTGGGGGACGGCACCGGGCCGGAATGCGATGTCGCGGTCGACCCGATCGACGGGACGACCCTGATGGCCAAGGGGATGCCGAACGCGATCGCGGTGATCGCGGTGGCCGAGCGGGGCTCGATGTTCGACCCGTCCGCGGTGTTCTACATGGAGAAGATCGCCACCGGACCGGAGGCGGCCGACGTCATCGACATCACCGCCCCGGTGCGCGCCAACATCCAGAAGGTGGCCAAGGCCAAGGGCGGCCGGCCGGAGGACGTCACGGTGGTGATCCTGGACCGGCCGCGGCACGCCGAGCTGGTCTCGGAGGTGCGGGCGGCCGGCGCCCGGATCAAGTTCATCTCGGACGGGGACGTGGCCGGCGCGATCATGGCCGCCCGGGAGGGCACCGGGGTCGACCTGCTGGTCGGCATCGGCGGCACCCCGGAAGGCATCATCGCCGCGTCGGCGATCACCTGCATGGGCGGTTCGATCCAGGGCCGGCTCTGGCCCCGCAACGACGAGGAGCGGGAGAAGGCGGAGGCGGCCGGGCACGACCTGTCCCGGGTGCTGACCACGTCCGACCTGGTCGCCGGTGAGGACGTCTTCTTCTGCGCCACCGGCATCACCGATGGCGAACTGCTCTCCGGGGTGCGCTACGAGCGGTCCGGGGTGCGCACCTCGTCGATCGTGATGCGCTCGAAGTCGGGCACCATCCGGCTGGTCGACTCGTTGCACCAGCTGTCCAAGCTGCGCGCCTACGCCTCGGTCGACTTCGACCGCAACTGAGCACCGCCACTGAGCATTGCTGCCGATTCACCTTGGCCGGAAAGGGCATTCACCATGCTGTGCGTCACGATGAACGACATCCCCGGCTGGGAGATCCAGCGGGTCTGCGGCGAGGTGTTCGGGGTGACGGTGCGGTCCCGCAACGCTTTCTCCCAGCTCGGCGCCGGGTTCAAGTCGATGGTCGGCGGTGAGCTGTCGGGCATGACGAAGAACGTCATCGACAGCCGCAACGAGGCGATGACCCGGTTGTTCGCCGAGGCGCAGGCGCGCGGCGGCAACGCGCTGGTGGCGATGCGCTTCGACACCACCGAACTCGGCAACAACTGGACCGAGATCTGCGCCTACGCCACCGCGGTGGTGGCCATCCCGGTCACCGAGGCGGCCAAGCAGACCGCGATCCAGCTCGGCTACGGCCAGCCGGCCGCGGCACGGCCGGGGTGGTCCGGATCCGGCCAGCCCGAGCAGGGCTGGGGCAACGGCCAGCCCGCCGGCGAGCAGCAGCAGGCCTGGTCGCAGCCACAGAACTGGCAGCAGCCGGAGCACTGATCGCCGGGTGGGGTAATCCTGCCCACCTGACCGGTCTGCCGGCCCCGTCCGCTGGCTAGGCTCAAGCCGAACTGTGCCGCTGACGGACGGGAGCGATGGAGCATGGCCGAGCAGGAGTTCCGGATCGAGCAGGATTCGATGGGCGAGGTCCGGGTGCCGGCCGCGGCGAAGTGGCGGGCGCAGACCCAGCGGGCGGTGGAGAACTTTCCGATCTCCGGCCAGCCTATCGAGCGTGAGCTGATCGCCGGGCTGGCCTTGATCAAGGGTGCCGGCGCGCGGGTGCGAGCGGGCCGGGGACTGCTCGATGCGGCCAAGGCGGACGCGATCCACCAGGCCTCGGTCGAGGTGGCCCGCGGTGACTGGGACGCCGAGTTCCCGATCGACGTGTTCCAGACCGGTTCGGGCACGTCCTCGAACATGAACACCAACGAGGTGCTCGCCTCGCTGGCGGCCGAGAAGCTCGGCTCGCCGGTGCACCCGAACGACGACGTGAACGACCCGCTGTCGAGCAACGACCAGTTCCCGTCGGCGATCCACGTGGCAGCCACCAAGGCGACCATCAACGACCTGAAGCCGGCGCTGGATCACCTGGCCGGTGCGCTGCAGGCCAAGGCGGACGAGTTCGCCGAGGTGGTGAAGGCCGGACGTACCCACCTGATGGACGCCACCCCGGTCACCCTCGGCCAGGAGTTCGGCGGCTACGCCGCCCAGGTGCGGTACGGGTTGGAGCGGTTGGACGCGGTGCTGCCCCGGGTCGCTGAGCTGCCGCTGGGCGGCACCGCGGTCGGCACCGGCATCAACGCGCCGGCCGGCTTCGCCGGTGAGGTGATCTCGCTGATCGCGTCCGAGACCGGATTGCCGTTGACCGAGGCGCGCAACCACTTCGAGGCGAACGCCGCGCGGGACGGGCTGGTGGAGCTGTCGGGGGCACTGCGCACCATCGCGATCGGGCTGAACAAGATCGCCAACGACCTGCGCTGGATGGGCTCCGGGCCGCGTACCGGCCTGTCCGAGATCTTCATCCCCGATTTGCAGCCGGGCAGTTCGATCATGCCGGGCAAGGTCAATCCGGTGCTCTGCGAGGCGGTCACCCAGGTCGTCGCGCAGGTGGTAGGCAACGACGCCGCGGTGGTTTGGGGTGGCGGCAACGGCGCGTTCGAGCTGAACGTCTACCTGCCGATGATGGCGCGCAACGTGCTGGAGTCGATCCGGTTGCTCGCCAACGTCAGCCGGGTCTTCGCCGACCGCTGCGTCGCCGGCATCACCGCCAACGAGGAGCAGTGCCGGCTGAACGCCGAGGGCACCCCGATGATCGTCACCCCGCTGAACCACTACATCGGCTACGACGAGGCGGCCAAGGTCGCGAAGCAGGCGATCAAGGAACGCAAGACGATCCGCGAGGTTGTCGTCGAGCGCGGGCACGTCCCGGGCAAGATCACCGAGGAGAAGCTGGACGAGGTGCTGGACGTGCTCTCGATGACCCGTCCGCGCTAGCCCTCGGTGGAGGTCTTCGACGGGGTCAGCCCGAAGCTCGCCCGCTGGCTGCTCGGCCAACCGATGTTCGTGGTGGCCAGCGCCCCGCTTGCCGCCGACGGGCACGTGAGCGTCTCGCCTAAGGGGATGGCCGGCACCTTCGCGGTGCTCGACCAGTACCGGGTCGGCTACCTGGACTACTTCGGCTCGGGTGCGGAGACGATCGCGCACCTGCGCGAGAACGGCCGGATCACCCTGATGTTCGCGGCGTTCTCCGGCCGTCCGTCGGTGATCCGGTTGTACGGCCGGGGCCGCGCGGTACTGGCCGACGACCCGGAGTTCGCCTCGCTACGGTCGCACTTTCCGAAGGACCGGACGGTCGCCCAGCGGGCGGTGGTGGTGGTCGAACTGGACCGGGTGCAGGAATCGTGCGGGTACGCGGTGCCGCTGATGGAGCACCTTGCTGACCGTGAAGTGCTTGATCTGCATCAGCTGCACAAGGGTCCGGGCGCGTATGTCGGGCACCTGAAGAATCCGGTGTCGATCGACGGCCTGCCCGCGATCGACCCGCCGGCTTGACCTGCGGATCGCTCGGCCGGACCGATTCCTAAGATCGGTCTCCCGTTCCAGCCGGGCGCTCCCGACTCAGATACCGAACCGGCTTGCCAAGGGACTCTGCGTAGGCAATCTCCTGCCGGGTTGACTCACCGACGTACCCGCCCGGATCCACGACGTACACCTCGTCGGCCATGCGAATCTTCTGGAAATGCACGGCGCTGAGCCGCCGCTTGAGGCCCGCGCTGTCGGCTGTCCAGTCGTAGTCCGGCAGATCGGCGAGGCCGAACAGTCCGAGGCTGATGACGACGCACCCTTTCATCGTGAGCCGCTGGTTGACCTCCGCGAACTCGGCCTTGAACTTGGTCGAGCCGCACAGCGTGATGACCTTTGCCTCGCCCTCGGCCAACTGCGGCACGTGCTGGTTTCCCATGAGCTTCATGATCGACGAACGGCAGGACGAGTGTTCCACCGCCCTAGAATCCCGCTCACGGCAGTTACCCGACTGATCCAGATCGACCCGCATTTATAGGTAGATCGTCGGGCGCTGGGGTTGTCCATCGTTGGGGTGGGTGGCCGGTGTGGTGGTGGCCGGTTCGGGTGGTCCAGCGGTGGCCGCCGTCGGGTTGGCGGCGGTATCCCCAGCCGGTGCCGGTTGTCTTGGTGTGGTTGTGCCGGCGGCAGGCCAGCGCGCCGTTGGCGCGGGTGGTGCCACCGCCGTCGGCGTAGGGCAGGGTGTGTTCGTATTCGCAGCGGTAGCCGGGTTGGTTGCAGGTCGGGAACACACAGGTCCCGTCCCGGGCGCCGATGAAATCCCGTAGTCGCTGGGCGGGCCGGTAGCTGCGGGCGCCGATATCGAGCAGGTCGCCGGTGTTCGGGTCGGTGAGCAGCCGTCGCCAGGTCCCGGACTCGTCGGCGGCCAGCCGGCGGGCGGTTCCGGCGGTGATCGGGCCGTGACCGGTCAGGTCGGCCGGTTCCTCGTCGAGCCCGAGCAGGGTGTCGGCGGCGACGATCACCTGGATGCTCGGCCGGCGGCCTTGCAATTCGGGCAGCGCGTCGTGCGGCAGCCCGGACAGCACCGCGTCGATGAGCAGGTCGGCCCGCTGCTGATCCACCGTCCGCTCATCCTGGGCCGGCAGCAACTGGGCGCCCGCGGTGAGCCGGGTGAACAGCAGTTCACCGTCGGCTGCGGGCAGCAGCGCCGACAACTGCACCATCCCGTCCGGGCACGGCAGCAGCCGCACCGACCGATCCTCCATCGCCTGCCGGTGCCGGGTTTCCGCGATGGCCGGCGCCAGCCGCAGCTCGGCCCGACGCGCGGCCCGCTGCAGCTGGGACACCGTCTGTTCCCCCGCCCGCCCCAGCAGCGCGGTCTCGAACTCGGGCAGCAGCTCATCAGCCAGCCGCCACGACGTCTCGATCAGCACCTGGGCGTGCCGGTCACTGATCACGCCCTTACCCAGCAACGCCAGGGTGTTGGGCAGGTCGCGGGCGAGGGTGCGGGCCGACTTGAGCCGGTTCTGCGCCGTCCGCGGCGCCACCTTCAACGCCAGCGACACCTCCTCCTGCGCCAGGCCGAGCTCGGAGTCGTCCGCCCCGTCGATCTCGGCCAGCACCCGCGCCTCGACCGCCGCCAGCCAGTTGCGCTGCTCGGCGATCAAACCCACCAACTCGACCCGCTCGGCATCGGACAACAACGTCGCATCCAGCCGACCCAACTCATCGGCCGGACGGGCCGCCGGGGCCATCGACCGCAACTCCGCCAACCGCTCACCAGCGGTCAGCGACTCGGCATACACCGGATGCGCGAACCAGTCGGGAGCATCGTCGAACATACTATCGATTCTACCGTACAGGCGAGCTGCGCGCCACCGCGAGACAATCGAGTTTCACCCGTCGGAACAGGGTCAATCCCAAATGCCAAACCCCGAGGCACTCACAGCCCGACGTCCTCCAGCATCTCGGTGACCAGCGCGGCGAGGCGGCCGGCAACTGTGCCAGCCTGAAGGCGCGGCCTGAACCGACGGTCACCGGAGACGGCGTCTGATGTCCGACACGCCCGCGCTCGCGGTGCTGCGAGAGGCGATGCATGACGGTTTCGCGGTAGCCGAGGTGGGTGAGATGGGTGATGCCGGCGGCTCCCCCGCCTCGCCGCTGCACGACACGTTAGGAGTGCCGATCCTGTTCTTCGGCACCGGGCTGCCGGAGAACCACTGGCATGACAGCGACGAGAGCGTCCGGATCGACGTGCTCCTGGCCGGCGCGGCGACACTGGCCTCGTTCTGGCAGCGACTCGCCGAGGCCGAGCGCTGATCGCAGCCACCCGTCCGGCCTCAGCAACAACCCCCGCTGATGGCGGACGGCTCCGCGCCGAAGGCGGCGCTGTCGGCGAGCACCGCGTAGACCTCCCACTGCTCACCGTTCGGCGCGTTCTGCACCCAGAACTTCTCCTGCCGCGCGTAGCAGCAGGTGGTGTCGTGCTGGGCGCCAGCCGCCAGGCCGACCTCCGCGAGCCGGGCCTGCTCGGCCGCCACCACCGCCGGATCGGTCACTTCGACGCCCAGGTGGTTGACGGTGCCGCCGGCGCCCGGGTTCTCCAGCAACACCAGCTTCAACGGCGGCTCTGCGACCGCGAAGTTGGCGTACCCGGGCCTGACCTTCGCCGGTTCGACGCCGAACAGCTTGGAGTAGAAGGCGATCGACTCGTCCAGCCGATCGACGTTGAGGGCGAGCTGGATGCGCGACATGGCGATCCTCCTAAATAGACGAGCATCTATGGCCTGCTCCAACCTTGCTCGTCATATCGATGACTGTCAACATAGACATATGTCGAAATCCTTGCCGCTGATCTCCGACGACCCGGGGGCGTGTTGCAGCCCGCTGGCCGAGGAACCGCTGACCCGGGAGCAGGCTGAGCAGGTGGCGCCGCTGTTGAAGGCGCTCGCCGAACCGAACCGGCTGCGGCTGATGTCGCTGATCGGCTCGCACTCCGGCGGTGAGGCCTGCGTCTGCGACCTGACCGACGCCTTCGAGCTCTCCCAGCCGACGATCAGCCACCACCTGAAGGTGCTGCACGATGCCGGCCTGCTGGACCGGTCCAAGCGGGGCACCTGGGTCTACTACCGGGCCCGGCTGGACGCGCTCGGCTCACTCGCCGCGCTCATCGGCAACCCGGGCAGCAGCCGATGACCGTCGTCGCGATGGCCGACGAGCACGCCGAGGCGGTGTTGGCCATCTACCAGGCAGGAATAGACGAGGGAAACGCCACCTTCGAGACCGCGGCGCCGAGCTGGGCCGGCTTCCGCGCGGCGCGGTTGGCCGATCACGGCTATGTCGCGACCGCCGAGGACGGCATCGTGCTGGGCTGGGTCGCTGCCACCCCGGTGTCTGACCGCTGCGTCTACGCCGGCGTGGTCGAGCATTCGGTCTACGTCGCGCCGGAAGCCCGCGGCCGGGGCATCGGCGCCGCGTTGCTGGCCGTCCTGATCGGCTCTACGGAGGCGGCTGGGATCTGGACCATCCAGGCCGGCCTGTTCCCCGAGAACGCGGCCAGCCGGGCGCTGCACCGGCGAGCCGGTTTTCGCGAGGTGGGCATCCGGGAACGGCTGGGCCGGCAGCACGGCGTCTGGCGGGACGTGTTGCTGATCGAGCGGCGCAGCCCGATGATCGGATGACAACGACCGGGTCAACCAGGCCAAGCGTGGGCAGGCGGTTGTTTCGCCGAGTTCCTCGGCACCGGGCTGCTGGTCACCGTCGTGGTCGGCTCCGGCATCGCCGCGCAACGGCTGTCACCGAACGAGATCGGCTTGCAACTGCTGGAGAACAGCCTCGCCAGTCGGCCGGGTGTTCAGCGACAGCTTCGCCGGCATCGCGCCGGCCTCGGTGCTGCCGTTCGTCCTGGCGCAGTCCCTGGGCGCCCTGGTCGGCCTGGCGTGCGTCCGCGTCCTCTACCCGGACGCCAGCCTGACCGCCGACCGCGCGGTCCTGCCGTACCGGGCGAGCGCGGCCGGCCCATCACGACCACTAGGGTTGCCCAGCGATCACTGGCGAAAGGATGCGGATGAGCTCGGAGCTGAATGTACTGGTGCTCGGCGGCGGCAGCTTCGTCGGCGGTGCCCTGGCCCGCGACGCGCTGGCCCGGGGCTGGCGGGTCAGCTGCCTCAGCCGGGGCCGGGCACCGCTGCCGGACGGGGTCACCGCGCTTCGCGCCGATCGGATGGACGCCGAGGCAACCGCCGCGACGCTCGCCGGCCTCTCTCCCGACCTGGTGGTCGACACCTGGGACCAGGCTCCCCGCGCGGTCGTCAGCTCCGCCCGCGCGCTGGCAGATTCCCGTTGCCGGTACGGCTATATCTCGACCAGGTCGGTGTACGCCAGCTGGCCGGACGGAGCCGACGAGAGCGCACCGGTGGTGGCCGCCGACCCGGATGCCGGTGCCACCAGCTATCCCGCCGACAAGCGCGGCGGCGAGCTCGCCGCCGAACGCGAACTCGGCGCCGACCGGGTGGTCCACTTCCGGGCCGGCGCGGTGCTCGGGCCCGGCGAGAACTACGGCCGGTTGCCGTGGTGGCTCGGCCGGCTGCAGCGGCCCGGCCCGGTGCTGGCGCCGGGGCCGGCCGACCTGCCCCTGCAGTACGTCGACGTCCGCGACCTGGCCAGGTTCGCCTGGGACTGCCTGGTCGCCGGCGCCAGCGGGCCGGTGGACGTGACCAGCCCGTCCGGCCACACCACCATGGCCGGCGTGCTCGCGGCCGTCGCGGAAGCCGTCGGCACCGAGCCTGAGCTGGTGTGGGTCGATCCGGACTGGCTGCTGGACCGCGGCGTCACCCCGTGGCGGGAGGTTCCGCTGTGGGCGCCGGCCGGCCACCCGTTCGGCGGCCTGCACACCGGCGACACCAGCCGGGCGGTCGCGCTCGGGCTCCGCTGCCGTCCGGTGACCGAGACGGTGTCCGACACCTGGGCGTCGATCCGGGCCGGCCACACCCCCGCCGAACCGCTGATCCCGACGCTCGGCATGCGGGCGGAGGTGGAGGACCGGCTGCTCGCCGAATGGCAGTCGCAGCAGAAATCAACGTGACACGTCCGGCACCGGACGGCCAGGATGCCTGACGTGCCCATCGACTATTTCGGCGAGGACGTCGCCGCCGGCTACGACGATCCCGACGCAGAGATGTTCCGGGCCGAGACGCTCCGGCCGACCATCGACGTGCTGGCCGAGTTGGCCGGCGACCGTCCCGCCTTCGAACTCGGCATCGGCACCGGCCGGGTCGCGCTGCCGCTGCGCGAGCGCGGCGTCGAGGTGCACGGCGTCGACCTGTCCGCGGCGATGCTGGATCGGCTCCGGGCGAAACCGGGCGGCGACCGGATCCCCTGCCACCAAGGCGATTTCGCGACCGTCCGGCTGGCCGAGCGGTTCGGGCTGGTGTACCTGGTGTTCAACACGATCATGAACCTGACCAGCCAGGACGAGCAGGTGGCGTGCTTCCGCACCGCGGCCGACCACCTGCTGCCCGGCGGCTACTTCGTGATCGAGGTGATGCTGCCCGACCTGCAGCGGCTGCCGGCCGGCGAGCGGTTCCGGCCGTTCACGGTGACCGAGGACCACCTCGGCATCGACGAGTACGACGTGGTCGGGCAGGGCCTCGTCTCACACCACTACACCCGCGAGCCGGACGGCCAGCTGCGCCAGCGTTCGATCCCGTTTCGCTATGTCTGGCCGAGCGAACTCGACCTGATGGCCCGGCTGGCCGGCCTGCGGCCGCACGCCCGGTGGGCGGACTGGCACCGGGCACCGTTCACCGCCGACAGCACCGGCCACGTCTCGGTCTGGCAGCTGGGCTGACTCACCACGCGCCGGTCAGCCGCTGCAGCAGCAGGCTGGTGGCCGAGACCGCCAGCCAGAGCAGGCCGCCGAGCAGCAGCGGACGTGCCCCGGCAGTGCGCAGCGTGGCCGGCCGGGTGGCCAGCGCGATGCCGGCCAGCGCGGCGGTGATCAGCAGGGTGCTGGCCAGCCGCAGGCCGCCCTGCCAGGACGCCGGCACCGCGCCCACCGTGTCCAGGGCGCTGGCCAGCAGGAAACCGACGAGGAACCAGGGCAGCATGCGCCGCCACGGCAACCCGTCCCGACCGTCTCGCCGGCGCACCGCCAGGCCGAGGCAGATCGGGATGATCAGCAGGCTGCGGGTCAGCTTCACCACCACCGCATAGCTGGTGGCCGCGGTGCCGTAGCTGCGGGCCGCGGCCACCACCGACGAGGTGTCGTTCACCGCGGTGCCGGCCCACAGCCCGAACGAGTGCTGGGATAACCCGAGCAGGTGGCCGACCGCCGGAAAGGCCAGCACCGCCGCGACATTGAAGGTGAAGATGGTCGCCACCGCATAGGCCACCTCGGCCTCGGCGGCGCCGATCACCGCGGTCACCGCGGCGATCGCTGAGGCACCGCAGATGCCGGTGCCGACCCCGATCAGGGTGCGTTGCCGGGCCGGGATGCCGAGCCACCGGCCGCCTAGCCAGCCGCCGCCCAGCGCTACCGCCAGGGTGCCGAACAGCACCGGCAGCGAGGCGCGTCCGGTGCGCGCCACCTCGCCCAGCGGCAGCCCGGCGCCCAGCAGCACCACCGACAGCTGCAGCACCGGCCCGGCGGCCACCGCGGCACCCGGTCGCAGCGGGGCAGCCCGCTCCCCCAACAGCACCGCGGCCAGCACGCCGAGCACGATCGCGAGCACCGGAGCGCCGAGCACCGGAGCCGGCCGGGCCAGCGCGGTGGCGAGGCCGGTGATCGCCAGGCACGCCGCCAGCCCGGGCAACACCGGCAGCACCGGCCGCACCCGGCTGGCCAGTCGCGGGGTCACCGGCGCGGCTTCCATCTCGGACTCCCTTCCGTCCGCTCCAGCGTGCCGGGGATCGAGCCGGCCCGGTAGCCGGCATCCGGCTGCCAGCTCATAAGCTCTGCTTATGCCGCTGCCGACGAACACGCCTGACCTGGCCGTGCTCGACCTGGTCGTGACGGTGGCCGAGACCGGCAGCCTCGGCCGGGCCGCCGCGCTGCACCGGATCAGCCAGCCGGCCGCCAGCCAGCGGCTGCACCGGCTGGAACGGCAGCTCGGGCTGTCCCTGCTGATCCGCTCGACCACCGGCTCCCGGCTGACGCCGGCCGGTGAGGCGTTCGTCGGCTGGGCGAGGCGCGTGCTGGACGAGGCCGCCCGGCTGGCCGAGGCGGCCGAGGCGTTGCGCGGCGCGTCCCTGGACCTGGTGCGGGTGGCCGCCTCGCTCACCATTGCCGATGCGCTGTTCCCCGGTTGGCTGGCGGCCTTCCATCGGGCCCGGCCGGGCATCCGGGTGTCGCTGCAGGTCGGCAACAGCACGGCGGTCGCCGATCTGGTGCAACGCCGGGTGGTCGCGCTCGGCTTCGTCGAGGGGCCCGCCGCGCCGGCCGGGCTGCGCAGCCGGGTGGTCGGTGGCGACCGGCTGGTGGTCGTGGTGCCGCCCACCCACCCCTGGACGCGCCGGCGCACCCCGGTCCCGCTCGAACTGCTCGCCGCCACCCCGCTGGTGCTGCGCGAGCCGGGCTCCGGCACCCGGGAGGCGCTGGCGCAGGCGGTCACCGAAGCCGGTTTCGAGTTGTGGCCGCTGGCTGAACTGGGCTCGACCGCGGCGGTGAAGTCCGCCGCGCTCACCGGGGAAGGCCCGGCCGTGCTCAGCGAGCTGTCGGTGGCCGACGAACTAGCGACCGGGCGGCTGCGGGCCGTTCCGGTCGCCGACGCCGACCTGACGCGCCGGTTCCGGGCGATCTGGCTGCCGGACAGCCCACCCACCGGACCGGTCCGGGACCTGCTCGCGGCGACCAGGCACTGATCGACCCGGGGCTGAGCGACACCGATAACGCGCCGAGGCGGGAATCCCGGGACGGCGCGCCGCCGTTGACCCGGTATGACCATCGATGCGAAGCCGGTAATCCAGCCCGGCCCGAACCATCCGATCACCGTCAACCCCGCCGAGCGGCACGTGGTGGTCCGGGTGGCCGGGCACACCGTGGCCGACAGTCACAATGCCCTGGCGCTGCAGGAGGCCAGCTACCCGGTCGTCTACTACGTCCCGCTGGCCGACGTCGACCAGGAACTGCTGCAGCCCACCGACCACACCAGCTACTGCCCGTACAAGGGTGACGCCTCCTACTACAGCATCCCGGCCGGTGGTGACCGGTCGGCGAACGCGATCTGGACCTACCGCGAGCCGCATCCGGCGGTGGCCGAGATCGCCGGGCACGTCGCGTTCTATCCCGACCGGGTGGACGAGCTGATCGTCGAGTAGCGAGCCGGCCCAGGTCATCGGCAGAATCGGCGGGTATGACCGCCCGGCTGACCGTTTCGACCGTGACCCTCGGCGCGACCGACCCGCGCGCGCTGGCCCGCTTCTACCACCGGCTGCTCGGCTGGCCGATCACCAGTGACGGCGACACCTGGGTGACCCTGGCCAATCCGGGCGGCGGCGTCGGCCTGGCCTTCCAGTACGAGGAGTTCCAGGTGCCGCCGGTCTGGCCCGGCCAGCCGGGCGAGCAGCAGATGATGCTGCATCTCGAGATCGAGGTCGACGAGCTGGCGGCCGCGGTGGAGCACGCGCTCGGCTGCGGTGCGCGCCTCGCCGACTTCCAGCCGCAGCAGGACGTCCGGGTCTGCCTCGACCCGGCCGGCCACCCGTTCTGCCTATGGGTTCCGTCCTGATCCGGCTGGCGTCCGACGGTTGTCAGACGGCTCCACGCCGCCCGGCCGGCACCGCGGCGGCTTCGGTCACGTCGGAGCCGAACCGGATTCCCCTAGCCTCCCGGCCGATTCCGGCCAGCACGATCACCGCGATCAGCACCGGCACGATGGTCACCGTGAGCGCGAACCCGTAGCTGTGCGAGGCGGCCAACCGCTCCTGGATCGGCAGGTTGAACGCGGCCAGGCAGTTGCCGAGCTGGTAGGTGACGCCCGGGTAGAAGCCGCGGATCGCGTCCGGGCTCAGTTCGGTCAGGTGTGCCGGGATCACCCCCCAGGCACCCTGGACGAAGAACTGCATCAGGAACGACCCCAGGCAGATCAGGCCCAGCGTGTGCGAGAGCGCGAACAGCGGCACCACCGGCAATGCCAGCACCGCGGCCAGGATGATCGTCCGGCGCCGCCCCAGCCGTTCGGACAGCGAGCCGAGGATGGTGCCGCCGATCATCGCCCCGACGTTGTAGAGGATCGCCACGTACAGGGCGGTGTTCGCCGAGAAGTGCAAACCCTTCTTCAGGAAGGTCGGGTAGACGTCCTGGGTGCCGTGGCTCATCCAGTTGAACGCGGTCATCAGCAGCACCAGGTAGAGCATCCGGCGCAAGATGGCCGGCTGGCGCAGCACCTCCGCCGGCCGGGTGCTGGTCAGCTTGACCCGCTCCCACACCTCGGACTCCGACAGCCGGCTCCGCAGGAACAGCGAGATCAGCGCCGGGATCAGGCTCAGCGCGAACAGCCCGCGCCAGCCCCAGTGCGTCCAGTTGTGGATCGCCAGGTAGCTCACCGCGGCGAGCAGGTAACCGAGCGAGTAACCCTGCTGCAACACCCCCGAGAAGAAACCGCGCCGCTCGGTCGGCATCTTCTCCATCGCCAGCGCCGCGCCGAGCCCCCACTCGCCGCCCATCCCGATGCCGTAGAGCAGCCGCAGCACCAGCAGCACCGTGTAGTTCGGCGCGAACGCGCAGGCGAAGCCGACGATCGAGTAGAAGGTGACGTTCACCAGCAGCGGACGCCGGCGGCCGGCCCGGTCGGCCCAGAGGCCGAACAGTGCGGCCCCGACCGGTCGCATGAGCAGGGTGACCGTGGTCAGGAACGCCATCCGTTCCAGGCTGACCCCGAAGTCCTTGGCGATGTCGGCGTAGACCAGCACCACCAGGAAGTAGTCGTAGGCGTCCATCGCCCAGCCGATGAAGGAGGCGGCGAACGCGTTGCGCTGCTCCGGGGTGAGCCGTTCGTTGGTCCGGCGTGGGATCCCCGCTGCGGTCATCTGGCCGATCTCCTCCGCATCCGCCCTGGGTATTCGAAAGCTACCGCGTCGCCCGCTAGCAGGCTTTCTGAGGTGAAGCGTGCCCGGCCGGGCGGCGTTCTATCCGGACTACTCAGTCGTACAGGCCGTCGAGCAGCTCGGCGTGCCGCTGGCCGACCACCCGGCGGCGCAGCTTCAGGCTCGGGGTCAACTCCCCCTGCTCGATGCTGAAATCCCTCTCCAGCAGCTCGAAGCGCTTGATCGTCTCCCACCGGTTCAACCGGGCGTTGAGCCGGTCCAGGTAGCCCTGGATGAGCTGCCGGACCTCGGCGGCGGCGGCCAGCTCGGCGTAGCTCCGGCCGGCCAGCCCGTGCCCGGCGGCCCAACCGGCGATCGCGTCCGGGTCGAGGGTGATCAGCGCGCTGGCGTACTTGCGGCCGTCGCCGAACACGGCGATGTTGCTGATATAGGGGCACATTCCCCGAAAGGTCGCCTCGATCGCGGCCGGCGCGACGTACTTGCCGCCGGAGGTCTTGAACAGGTCCTTCTTGCGGTCGGTGATCCGCAGGTAGCCCTGCTCGTCCAGTTCACCGATGTCACCGGTGGCCAGCCAGCCGTCCGGGCTGAGCACCGCGGCGGTCTCCGCCGGCTGGTTGTGATAGCCCTCCATCACACCCGGCCCGCGCAGCATGACCTCGCCGTCCTCGGCGATCCGCACCTCGGTGCCCGGGAACGGCCAGCCGACGGTGCCCAGCCGGGTGTGGGAGAGCCGGTTGCAGAACGACGCCGCGCTGCTCTCGGTGAGCCCGTACCCCTCCAGCACCGCGATGCCGATCGCGGCGAACCAGTCGGCGATCTCGGGGTTCAGCGGGGCCGAGCCGGAGTTGAGGAACCGCAGCCGGCCGCCGAAGCGTTCACGAACCCTGGCCAGCACCAGCCGGTCGGCCAGCGCGTACTGCCCGGCCAGCGCCGGACCGGGTTGTGCGCCGGCCCGGCGCAGCCTGGCCGTGCGGTCGCCGGTGCGCACCGCCCACTCGAAGAGCCGTTGCTTGACGCCGCCTTCGGCCCGGACCGCGGCGGTCACCCCGGCGTGCACCTTCTCGAACACGCGCGGCACCGCGCCCAACCAGGTGGGCCGGACCGCCGCCAGATTCGGCATGATCCGCTCCACCGCGCCGTCGACCGCGGTGGGGAAACCGATCTGCAGCGGCAGCGTGATGAGCACGTTGCCGAACACGTGCGCCAGCGGCAGCCAGAGCAACTGCAGGTCGTCGATGGTCAGGTCGCCGACCGACGCGACCGCGGCCGCCTCGTAGGTCAGCGACGAGTGCCGCAGCCGGACCCCCTTGGGACGACCGGTGGTGCCGGAGGTGTAGATCAGCGTCGCCAGGTCCGCACCGCGCAACCCGGCCACCCGCTCCATCACCGCACCGGGCCGCTGCCGCAACAGCTCGGCGCCGAGCTCGCGCACCTCGTCCAACCCGATCACCCAGTTGCCGTCGGCCGGACCGTCGAACGAGATCACCACGCTGAGCTCGGGCAGCCGGTCGCGCTGCTCGCGCAGCTTGGCCAGCTGGGCCGCGTCCTCGGCAAACACCACCACGCTGGCGGAATCGGCCAGGATGTAGGCCACCTCGTCCGCCGTGGTCGACGGGTACACGGTGGTGGTGGCCGCACCCGCCAGCAGGATCGCCAGGTGGGCCAGCACCCACTCGATCCGGGTGCCGCTGGCGATCGCGACGCGCTGCCCCGGACGGACCCCGAGCGCGATCAGGCCGGCGGCCAACCGCTCGACCGCGTCGGATGCCTGCTGCCAGCTCATCGACACCCAGGCTTCGCCGCTGCGGTACCGGTAGGCCTCGGCTGCCGGCGTCGCCTGCACCCGGTCGAGGAACAGCCGGGGTACGTGCGGGGGGCGATTGTCCAGAATTGAGCGGTCGATGAGTTCGACGTGGTATGGACTGGCCGGCATGAGCATCGATGCTCTCAGGCAGTTTGCGACAGGTAAAGCCCGGTTACCGCATTCCCATCGCGGTCCGCACCTCGGTGAGCGTCCGGTCGGCGATCCGGCCGGCCCGCTCGGCACCGTCGGCCAGCAGCCGCCGGGCGTCGTCCTCGGTGTAGCGGGCCCGGCGTGCCCGGATCGGCGCCAGGAACCCGTCGACGGCGTCGATCACCAGGCGTTTCAAAGCCAGGGCGCCACGATCGCCGACCTGCTCCGCGAGGTCGGCCGGTGACCGGCCGGCGCAGAGTCCGGCCAGCGTCAGCAGGTTCGCCACCTCGGGCCGGGTCGCCGGGTCGTACCGGATCGTCCGCTCGCTGTCGGTCCGGGCCGCCATCACCTTCGCCGCCACCACGTCCGGCGGGTCGGTCAGCGCGATGGCGTTGTTCCCGCTCTTCGACATCTTGCGCCCGTCCAGCCCGGCCAGGCTGCCGGCCTCGCCGACCAGGCCGTCCGGCAGCGGGAAGACCGGGCCGTACCGCTCGTTGAATCGCCGCGCGATGCTGCGGGTCAGTTCCAGGTGCGGCAGCTGGTCCTGGCCGACCGGTACCAGATCAGCCTTGCAGAACAGGATGTCTGCCGCCTGGTGCACCGGGTAGGTGAGCATCAGCCCGCTCACCGACCGCCGGCCGGACTGCTGGATCTCTTGCTTCACCGTCGGATTGCGGTCCAGCTCGCCGGTGCTGACCAGCGACAGGAACGGCAGCATCAACTGGTGCAGTGCCGGTACCGCGCTGTGCGCGAAGACCACCACGCGGTCGGGGTCGATGCCACAGCCGAGGTAGTCGAGCACCAGCCCGACGGTCCGGGCCGCCACCGAACCCGGGGTGTCCCGGTCGGTGATCACCTGGTAGTCGGCGACGACCAGGAACAGCTCGGCGCCGGTGCGTTGCAACGAGACCCGGTTGGCCAGGGTGCCGAAGTAGTGGCCGAGGTGCAGCGGTCCGGTCGGCCGGTCGCCGGTGAGCACTCGGGTGGTCGTGGTGGTGGTCATGTGGGGTCCTCTCGGGGAGTCGGGCCACCCCGACCCGGCGAGGAACCGCCGCGGAGACACCGCAGGGCCGCCCGGTCGGACGGCCCTGTGGGAAAGGGAAAACAGGTGGCGTCCTAGTCGGACGGCCACCAGGCGATCGCACGCAGCGAACTCATGGCGCAGAGGTTAGCAGCTCAGGCGCTCTTGGCGGCCTTCTTCGCCGGCCCCTTCTTGCTCACCTTGGCGGTCGACTTGGCAGTCGACCTGGCAGCGGTCTTCGGGGCGGCCTTCTTGGCTGCCGCTTTCTTGGCCGGGGCGGCCTTCTTCGCCGCCGCCTTCTTGGCTGGGGTCTTCGTCGCCGCCCCGTCGCCCTCGGCGGCCGCCGGTGCGGCTTCGGCCTCTCCGTCGGCTTGGCCGCGCGCCCGGTTCACGCTGCGCTGCAAGGCGGTCAGCAGGTCGATCACCTCGCCGGTGCCGGTCGCCTTGCCGGCCGTCGCTTCCTCGCTGCCCGGCAGGGTCGCCGACTCACCGCGTTCGAGCTTGGCGTCGATCAGCTCGGCGACCGCCTCCCGGTAGCTGTCGGTGAACTGGTCGGGTTCGAAGTCGGCGGCCATGCTCTCGACCAGCGACGCGGCCATCTTCAACTCCTGCGGGCGAAGCTCGACGTCCTCGTCCAGCACGCTGAAGTCGGGCTGACGCACCTCGTCCGGCCAGAGCATCGTCTGCAGCAGGATGGTCTTGTCCCGCACCCGCAGCACGGCCAGGGTTTCCTTCTGCCGCAGCGCAACCTTCACGATCGCCATCCGCTCGGTCTCGACCAGCGCCTCGCGGAGCAGCGCGTACGGCTTGGCCGCCCGGGAGTCCGGCTCCAGGTAGTAGCTGCGGGCGAACAGGATCGGGTCGACCTGGTCGGCGGGCACGAACTCCACCACGTCGATCTCATGGTTGGTGGCGACCGGCAACGTGTCGAGGTCCTCGTCGGTGAGGATCACCAGCTGGCCGTCGCTGGTCTCGTACCCCTTGGCGATCTCGTCGTACGACACCTCCTCGCCACAGACGCTGCAGGTGCGCTTGTAGCGGATCCGGCCGCCGTCCTCGCGGTGCACCTGGTGGAACCGGATGTCGTTCTCCTGGGTGGCCGCGAACAGCCGCACCGGAACGTTGACCAGGCCGAAGGACACCGCGCCCTTCCAGATCGCCCTCATCGCGGAAGACTCCTCATGTCGGTGAGCCGGGGTATTGCGGCACCATGAGCGTATGCGACCCCTGCCCAGCCGCGAAGCAACTCGGCAATTCGAAACCCGCCGAAGCCGCCGCCGCGGGGCCACCCGGTGAGCCGTGAGCCGGAGACCCAGCTGGTCGAGGTGTCCGGACGGCAGTTGGCGCTGCGCCGGCTGGACAAGGTGCTCTACCCCGACGCCGGCACCACCAAGGCCGAGGTGCTCGACTACTACGCCCGGATCGCGCCGGCGCTGCTGCCGCACCTGGCGAACCGTCCGGTCACCCGGATCCGGTGGCCGGACGGGGTGGACGCGGCGCAGTTCTTCGAGAAGAACATTCCCAATCACGCGCCGGACTGGCTGCGCACCGTGGTGCTGCCCACGCCGGGTTCGAGCCGGGACCGGGAGACCCTCACCTTTCCGCTGATCGACGATCTGGCCGGGCTGATCTGGGCGGCCAACCTGGCCGCGCTGGAACTGCACGTGCCGCAGTGGACGGTCGGCCCGCGCGGCGGGGTGCACAACCCGACCCGGCTGGTCATCGACCTGGACCCCGGACCGCCGGCCGGGTTGACCGAATGTGCCGAGGCCGCCTGCCTGATCGCCGAGCAGCTGACCGCCGACGGGCTGTCCGCGGTGCCGGTGACCAGCGGCAGCAAGGGACTGCAGCTGTACGCGCCGCTGGACGGCAGCCAGCCGGTCGAGCTGGTGCACGGTTACGCCAAGCGGCTGGCCGAACGGCTGGCCGCCGAGCACCCGGAGCTGCTGGTGGCCAAGATGTTGAAGAGCCTGCGCGGCGGCAAGGTGCTGCTCGACTGGAGCCAGAACAACCCGGCGAAGACCACCATCTGCCCGTACTCGTTGCGCGGCCGGTCCCGCCCCTGGGTGGCCGCGCCGCGCACCTGGGACGAGCTGACCAGCGGCTCGCTGCGACAGCTGGCGGCCGAGGAGGTGCTGGACCGGTTCGCCGAGCACGGCGATCTCGCCGCCGGCCTGACCGAGCTCGGAACCGGGCGGGTGCCCACCCGCTGACCGGACCTTTCGCTTGGCTAATCATTAGACTCGGGCCCGTGCCGCCGACCGAGAATCCGACCCGATCCTGGCTCCGGCGGTTGGCCGGCTACTGCCGCCGTCACCCGCTGGACCTGACCGGCGCGTTCGGCGCCGCACTGGCCGGCGCGATGGTCTCGGTGGCGGTGCCGCTGGTGATCAAGCACGTGATCGACACGGTGACCGACCCAGCCACCCGGCACTCCTCGATCACCGGCTGGATCGCCCTGCTGGTGGCCGCAGCGGTGCTGCAGTACGGGCTCACCTTCACCCGCCGCTACACCGCCGGCCGGCTGTCGCTGGACGTCCAGTACGACCTGCGGGCCGACATCTTCACCGCGCTGCAGCGGTTGGACGGTTCCGCCCAGGACGCGTTGCAGACCGGCCAGGTGGTCAGCCGCTCGATCAGCGACGTCGGCCTGGTGCAGGGTCTGCTGGCCTTTCTGCCGATGCTTACCGGCAACGTCCTGCTGTTCGGCATCTCGCTGGTGGCGATGCTCTGGCTGTCACCGCTGCTGACCGTGGTGGCGGTGGCGATCGCGCCGGCGCTGTGGCTGGTCGCCCGGGCGTCCCGCCGAGACCTGTTCCCGGCGAACTGGTCGGCCCAGCAGCAGTCCGGCGAGCTGGTCGGCCACGTCGAGGCCGCCGTCACCGGGGTGCGGGTGGTCAAGGGCTTCGGCCAGGAGGACCGCGAGGTCGACGAGCTGAGCGGACGGGCGCGGCTGCTGTTCGCGCTGCGGATGCGGGTGGTGCGGTTCCAGGCCAAGTACACCGCGGCGCTGGCGGCGATCCCGGCGCTCGGCCAGCTCGGGGTGCTGCTGCTGGGCGGTTGGCTGGCGCTGCACGGCCAGATCACCATCGGAACCTTCCTCGCCTTCTCCACCTACCTCGGCCAGCTGGTCAGCCCGGTTCGCCAGGTGAGCGCACTGCTCACCATCGGCCAGCAGGCCCGGGCCGGGGTGGAGCGGGTGCTGGAGGTCATCGACTCCTCACCCGCGGTCACCGACGCGCCGGACGCCCAGCCGCTGCCGGACGGCCCGCTCGGCGTCCGGTTCCGTGACGTCCGGTTCGGCTACACCCGGTCGCAACCGGTGCTGTGCGGCCTCGACCTCACCGTCGAGCCGGGCGAGACGCTGGCCATCGTCGGCGGCGCCGGCTCCGGCAAGTCGACCCTGGGCATGCTGCTCCCCCGGTTCTACGACGTGCATTCCGGCGGCCTCGAAGTCGGCGGGGTGGACGTCCGGCAGCTGCGGTTGGCCGAACTGCGGGCCGCCATCGGCATGGTCTTCGAAGACAGCTTCCTGTTCTCCGCGACGGTGGCCGAGAACATCGGCTACGGCCGGCCGGAGGCGTCCCGGGACCAGGTGATCGCCTCGGCTCGGGCGGCCGAGGCGGACGAGTTCATCCAGGCCCTGCCGGACTCCTACGACACCCGGGTCGGCGAGCGCGGGCTGACCCTGTCGGGCGGTCAGCGGCAGCGGATCGCGCTGGCCCGGGCGCTGCTGGCCGACCCGCGGATCATGCTGCTGGACGACGCCACCAGCGCCGTCGACCCGCGGGTCGAGGCCGAGATCCTGGCCACCCTGCGGCGGCTGATCCGCGGTCGCACCACGGTGCTGATCGCGCACCGCCGGTCCACCCTGGCGCTGGCCGACCGGATCGCGGTGCTCGACGGCGGCCGGGTGGCCGAGGTCGGCACCTTCGACGAGTTGCACCAGCGGTCTGCGCTGTTCCGGCTGCTGCTCGGCGGCCCGGGCGAGGACGTCGAGGGCATCGACGCCGGCGAGCTGTGCAGCGAGCCCGCGGTGGACGCCGCGGTGGTGGACGGGGTGACCCCGGCGCTCTGGCAGCGGCCCGAGCGCGCGGTCAGCAGCACGTCCCAGGTGACCGCCGCCGGCGGCCGTCCCGGCGGCATGGGCGGCGGCGGCTTCCTGGACGGGGTGCCGGCCACCCCGCAGCTGCTGGCCTCGGTCGCCGCGCTGCCACCGGCCACCGACCAGCCGGCGGTGGACGAGTCCGGGGCCCGGGCGGCCGACCCCGCCTTCGGGTTGCGCCGGCTGCTGCGTCCACTGCGGGCGCCGTTCGCCCTGGGAATCGGGCTGATCGGCCTCGACACGCTGCTGCAGCTGGTGCTGCCCTCGCTGGTCCGGACCGGCATCGACCGCGGGGTGCAGCAGCACCGGATGGCCGTGCTGGTCACGGTGTTCGCGATCGCGCTGGCGGTGCTGCTGCTGGACTGGTCGGTCAGCGTGGCGGGCCAGCGGGTGGCCGGCCGCACCGGCGAGCGGCTGCTCTACACGCTGCGGGTGAAGAGCTTCGCGCAGCTGCAGCGGCTCGGGCTCGACTACTACGAGCGCGAGCTGGGTGGCCGGATCATGACCCGGATGACCACCGACGTGGACGCGCTCTCGAACTTCCTGCAGACCGGCCTGGCGACCGCCCTGATCAGCGTGCTCACCCTGGTCGGCGTGCTGATCGCGCTGGTGCTGCTGGACGCCCAGCTGTCCCTGGTGCTGGTGGCGATGCTGCCGGTGCTGTTCACCGCCACCTGGCTGTTCCGCCGGTACTCGGTGCCGGCCTATGTCGAGGCGCGAGAGCGGGTCAGCGCGGTGAACGCCCAGTTCCAGGAGGACGTCGCCGGCGTCCGGGTGGCCCAGGCGTTCCAGCGCGAGCAGCGCAACACCCGCAACTTCCTCGGCCTGGCCGGCGACTACCGCAACTCGCGGCTGCGTGCCCAGCGCTACATCGCGACGTACTTCCCGTTCGTGCAGTTGCTGGCCGACCTGGCCGGCGCGCTGGTGCTCGCCTTCGGCGCCCAGCGACTCTCCGACGGCACCCTGACCGCCGGCGCGCTGATCGCGTTCTTCCTCTACCTGGACGCGTTCTTCGGACCGGTGCAGCAGCTGTCCCAGGTGTTCGACGGCTACCAGCAGGCGGCGGTCGGGCTGAGCCGGCTGAAGGAGCTGCTGCGCACCGGCACCAGCACGCCGCAGCCTGCCGAGCCGCGGCCGGTCCGCCGGCTGCGTGGCGAGATCCGGTTCGTCGACGTCGAGTTCGCCTACCGCGCCGGCGACCAGCCGGCCGTCACCGGCGTCGACCTGACCATCCCGGCCGGCCAGTCGGTGGCACTGGTCGGCCAGACCGGCGCCGGCAAGTCGACCCTGGTCAAGCTGATCGCCCGGTTCTACGACCCGACCCGCGGTGCGGTGCTGGTGGACGGGACGGACCTGCGGACGCTGGACCTCGGCGAGTACCGCCGCCGGCTCGGGTTCGTCCCGCAGGAGGCCTACCTGTCGGCCGGCTCGGTGCGGGATGCGATCGGCTACGGCCGGCCGGCGGCGACCGACGCCGAGATCGAGCAGGCGGCCCGGGCGGTCGGCGCGCACGAGATGATCGCCGGCCTGACCGACGGCTACCACCACCAGGTCGGCGAGCGGGGCCGCAACCTCTCGGCCGGCCAGCGGCAGCTGATCGCGCTGGCCCGGGCCGAACTGGTGCAACCCGACCTGCTGCTGCTGGACGAGGCCACCGCCGCGCTCGACCTGGCCAGCGAGGCCGCGGTCACCGAGGCGACCAGGCGGCTGACCAACCGGCGCACCACGGTGACGGTGGCGCACCGGCTGACCACCGCGGCCCGGGCCGACCGGATCCTGGTACTCGCCGACGGCCTGGTGGTCGAGGACGGCAGCCACCCCGACCTGGTCGCGGCCGGTGGCCGGTACGCCGCGCTGTGGCGCGCCTACCTGGCCGGCAACACCGGCGCCTCGGTGGACCAGGTGGCCGAACTCGACGACCTCATCGCCGACTGAGCCTTACCAGCCCAGCCTGCTACCAACCGAGGTGCAGCGGCCGGCCCTCGGCGTAGCCGGCGGCGCTCTGGATGCCGACCACCGCCCGGTCGGCGAACTCGGCAATGCTGCGGGCCCCGGCGTAGGTGAAGGACGACCGGACGCCGGCCACGATCGCGTCGATCAGGTCCTCGACACCCGGCCGCTCCGGGTCCAGGAACATCCGGCCGGACGAGATGCCCTCCTCGAACAGCGCCTTGCGGGCCCGGTCGAAGGCCGACTCCCCCGAGGTCCGGTTGCGCACCGCCCGGGCCGAGGCCATCCCGAAGCTCTCCTTGTACCGGCGCCCGTCCGGCGCCGTCTTCAGGTCACCCGGCGACTCGTGGGTGCCCGCGAACCACGACCCGATCATCACCGCGGACGCGCCGGCGGCCAGCGCCAGCGCGACGTCCCGCGGGTGCCGGACGCCACCGTCCGCCCAGACGTGCCGGCCCAGCCCGGTGGCCGCGGCGGCGCACTCCAGCACCGCCGAGAACTGCGGCCGGCCGACGCCGGTCATCATCCGGGTGGTGCACATGGCGCCCGGCCCGACGCCGACCTTGACGATGTCGGCGCCGGCCTCGATCAGCGCCCGGGTGCCCTCGGCCGAGACGACGTTGCCGGCTGCCACCGGCACCGCCGGGCTGACCGACCGCACCGCCTGCAGCGCCTCGACCATCCGCTGCTGGTGCCCGTGCGCGGTGTCCACCACCAGCAGGTCGACGCCTGCCTCGAGCAACTGCTGGGCCTTGGCCTTGACGTCGCCGTTCACCCCGACGGCGGCGGCCACCCGCAGCCGGCCGTCGGCGTCGAGGGCCGGCTGGTAGAGGGTGGACCGCAGCGCGGCGGTGCGGGTGAGCAGGCCGACCAGCCGGCCGTCCGCGGCGGTCACCGGCGCCAGCCGGTGGTGGCCGGCCGCCAGCCGGTCGAACGCCTCGCGGGCGGTCACGCTGTCGGGCAGGGTCACCAGCCGCTCGGCGGACATCACTTCCGACAGCTGGGTGAACCGGTCCACGCCAGCGCAGTCGCGCTCGGTCACCACGCCCACCGGACGGCCGTCGGCGACCACCACCACCGCGCCGTAGGCCCGCTTGGGCAGCAGTGACAGCGCCTCCGAGACGGTGCTGGTCGGCTCCAGGGTCAGCGCGGTCTCGTACACCGGATGCCGCTGCTTCACCCAGCTGACCACCTCGGCCACCACCTCGCCGGGGATGTCCTGCGGCAGCACGGTGAGACCACCGCGGCGGGCCACAGTCTCGGCCATCCGGCGGCCGGCCACCGCGGTCATGTTGGCCACCACCAGCGGGATGGTGGTACCGCTGCCGTCGGCGGTTGCCAGGTCCACGTCGAAGCGGGACCCGACATCGGACGAGCGCGGGACCATGAACACGTCGTCATAGGTCAGGTCGTAGGACGGCAGCCTGCCGTTGAGGAACTCCACGTTTCCAGCAGTCTAATCGCCGGCCGGCCGTGCTCCGGCCCGGCAGCCGCTCCGTACCCTGGCACGAGTGAGCCTTGCGGTCTTCGACATCGACGGCGTGGTGGCCGACGTCCGCCACCGGGTGCACCTGGTCGAGCGGCGACCGCGCGACTGGTCCGGCTTCTTCGCCGCGGCCGACGCCGACCTGCCCTCCGACACCGGCATCGGTTGGGCGTTGCGAGCCGCCGAGCAGCACGAGCTGGCCTGGCTGACCGGCCGGCCGGAGTGGCTGCGCGAGGTCACCGCCGGCTGGCTCGGCCGGCACGGCCTGCCGGTTCGCCAGCTGATCATGCGGAGCAACCGGGACTACCGGCCGGCCCGGGAGTACAAGGTCGAGCAGCTGCGCCGGCTGGCCGCCGAGGATGAGATCGCGGTGTTCGTCGATGACGACCCGCAGGTGGTCACGGCGGCCGCCGAGGCCGGTTTCACCGCCTCGTTGGCGACCTGGCTGCCCCGCGGCCGCGCGCTGGACGACGCGCAGGAACGCGCTGGACGTAGCTGAGGGCTCAAGCCGGGCCACCGGCGAGCCGATCTTCAAGGGGGAACATCGGGTGGCAGCGTGGCCACTCGACCGGGTGTGGTGACGCAGCGTGACCGTTGAACATGCCATGCGGCCAGTCGCTTACACCCGTTTACCCGGCGTTATAACGATGGCCCTCCAATATTGACGGATGTCCGCGAAAATAGCTGTAATCGCTATCGGGATGCGTCATGATGTGTGGGCCAGACCACACCAGCTCGACAGCAAGCACTGGGGAACGACATGAGCAGCCACACCGAACAGCCGGCCAGCGAAACCACCGCGCCGGACGCCCTGCAGCTTGGTCACGCGTGCGTGCACGTACCGCGTTGCCCTAGCGCGGACGGGCCCGACCGGGACGCTGCGCACGTCGTCGCCAGCCACCCGGAGCAGGGCTGGAGCCTGCTGTGCAACGGAGTCGTGCTGTTCGAGGACTGCGGCGAGATCCTGCCGAACGGCGCTTGCGTCAGTGCCCGGCGGGCCGAGCTGACCGCCGCCGCGCTGCACCGGGTGGCCTGATCCCAGCCGGGGCCGGCGCAGCGCGCGGCCCCACACCTCGGTGTTCCCGTTCCGGAGCCGGCCGGACGGCCGGAACCTGGGTTCGATCGTCGAACGATACGAAACGGCAGCGTTTCTGAATAACCGGCCGGCTCAACCCGTCAGTGACCGGAACCGGATGGCCACTTCCTGACATCACGGCATTAACGGCCGGGCTGCCGGTGACTGAGCGTCACCGGCAGCCCGGCCGTTCCGTGCTTACTGGTAGTCGTGCACCGGCGGGCAGGAGCACATCAGGTTCCGGTCGCCGTACGCCCCGTCGATCCGGCGGACCGGCGGCCAGTACTTCGCCACCGGGTCGACCCCGGCCGGGTAGGCGGCCTCCTCCCGGCTGTACGGGTGCGCCCACTCCGCCGCCAGCGACCGCGCCGTGTGCGGCGCGTTGCGCAGTGGGTTGTCCTCGGCCGGCCAGTCGCCCGCGGCCACCCGGTCGATCTCGCCCTTGATCGCGATCATCGCGTCGATGAACCGGTCGAGCTCGACCAGGTCCTCGCTCTCGGTCGGCTCCACCATCAGGGTGCCGGCGACCGGGAACGACATGGTCGGGGCGTGGAAGCCGTAGTCGATCAGCCGCTTGGCCACGTCGTCCACCGTGATGCCGGTCTGCTTGGTGATCCCGCGTAGATCGAGGATGCACTCGTGCGCCACCAGGCCGCGGGCGCCGGTGTAGAGCACCGGGAAGTGCTCGCGGAGCCGGGCGGCGAGGTAGTTGGCCGAGAGGATCGCCGCGGTGGTCGCCGCGGTCAGCCCGTCCGGACCCATCAGCCGGATGTAGGCCCAGGTGATCGGCAGGATGCCGGCCGACCCCCACGGCGCGGCCGAGACCGGCCCCGGACCGGACTGCGGGCCGGCGTCCGGCTGCAGCGGGTGGTTGGGCAGGAACGGCGCCAGGTGCTCCCGGACCGCGACCGGGCCGACGCCCGGGCCGCCACCACCGTGCGGGATGCAGAAAGTCTTGTGCAGGTTCAGGTGCGACACGTCCGCGCCGAACTTGCCCGGCCGGGCCAGCCCGACCATGGCGTTCAGGTTGGCGCCGTCGACGTACACCTGGCCGCCGGCGTCGTGCACCAGCCCGCACACCTCGGTGATGTGGTCCTCGAACACGCCGTGGGTGGACGGGTAGGTCACCATGATCGCCGCCAGATTCTCGGCGTGCTGCTCGATCTTGGCCCGCAGGTCGGCCAGATCCACCTCACCCTCGTCGCCGCTGGTGGCCACCACGACCACCTTCATCCCGGCAAGCACCGCCGACGCGGCGTTCGTCCCGTGCGCCGAGGCCGGGATCAGGCAGACCTGGCGGTGTCCCTCACCCCGACTGCGGTGGTACTCGCGGATCGCCAGCAACCCGGCGAACTCGCCCTGGGCGCCAGCGTTCGGCTGCAGCGACACCGCGTCGTAGCCGGTGATCTCGCAGAGCCAGCGCTGCAGGTCGGCGATCAGCTCGGCGTAGCCGTCGAACTGCCCGACCGGCGCGAACGGGTGGACGTCAGCGAACCCCGGATTGGTCACCGGCTCCATCTCGGTGGTGGCATTCAGCTTCATGGTGCACGAACCGAGCGGGATCATGCCGCGGTCCAGCGCGTAGTCCCGGTCGGCCAGCCCGCGCAGGTAACGCAGCATCGAGGTCTCGGACCGGTGCCGGTTGAAGATCGGGTGGCTGAGGAACTCCGAGCTGCGCCGCAGCTCGGACGGCAGCGCCGGCTCGGCCTGCGCGGGAAGCGCCGAGCCGGCCAGCCCGAACGCGGCGAGCAGTTCGGCCAGCTGCCGGTCGGTGGTCGTCTCGTCACAGGAGATGCCGAGGGTGTCGCCGTCGACCCGGCGCAGGTTGATGCCGCGCTCGGCGGCCGCGGCCAGCAGCTCGTCGGCCCGGCCAGGCACCCGCACCGTGACGGTGTCGAAGAACGACTCGGCCGCCAGCTCGAAGCCGCCGGACCGCATCGCCGCAGCCAACCGGGTCGCCTTGTCATGGACGCCGGTGGCGATCGCGGTCAGCCCGGACGGGCCGTGGTAGACCGCGTACATCGAGGCCATCACGGCCAGCAGCACCTGGGCGGTGCAGATGTTCGAGGTGGCCTTCTCCCGGCGGATGTGCTGCTCGCGGGTCTGCAGCGCCAGCCGGTAGGCGGGCCGCCCGTCGGCGTCCACCGACACCCCGACCAGCCGGCCCGGCAGCTGCCGCTCGAGGCCGGCCTTGATCGACAGGTAGCCGGCGTGCGGGCCGCCGAAACCGAGCGGCACCCCGAACCGCTGGGTGGTGCCGACCGCGATGTCCGCGCCCAACTCACCGGGCGGGGTCAGCAGGGTGAGCGCCAGCAGGTCGGCGGCGACGGTGGCCACCGCGCCCCGCTCGTGCGCCGCCTCGATCACCGGACGCAGGTCGCGCACCTCGCCGGAACCGGCCGGGTACTGCAGCAGCACGCCGAACAGCTCGTCCTCGGGCAGCCCGGCGGTCAGGTCGGCGACCAGCACCCGCAGGCCGAGCGCCTCGGCCCGGACCCGGACCACCTCGACGGTCTGCGGGAACACCTGCTGGTCGATCGCGAACAGCTCAGCACCGCGCTTCGCGGCCGCTGCGGTGCGGTGCGACAGGGCCATCGCCTCGGCGGCTGCGGTGCCCTCGTCCAGCAGGGACGCGCCGGCGGTGGGCAGCCCGGTCAGGTCGCCGACCATGGTCTGGAAGTTGAGCAGCGCCTCCAGCCGACCCTGGCTGATCTCTGGCTGGTACGGGGTGTAGGCGGTGTACCAGGCCGGATTCTCCAGCACGTTGCGGCGGATCACCGGCGGCGTCACGGTGTTGTAGTAGCCCAGCCCGATCATCGAGGTGCGCGACTGGTTGCGGTCGGCCAGCGCCCGCAGCTCGGCGGCCACCTCCGCCTCGGTGGCCGCGGCCGGCAACGCCAGCGCGAGCCGCTCCTGGATGGCCGCGGGCACCGCGGCCTCGATCAGCTCGTCCACGCTGGAGAGGCCCAGCGCCTTCAACATCACGGCCTGGTCGGCTGGGTCGAAGACGCCGATGTGGCGTCCGGCGAACGGGGTGACTGCGGGGCCCTTGCTCATCGAGAAGCTCCTAGCGACCTCGAGGGTGCAGTGCCACGGCCGGTGCCGTGCCACTCCCCCTCTGTCGGGCCAAGCGCCCTTCAGAGCTACCTGCGCGCACGGTCCTTCGGCCTGAGAGGTTGGCGGGGAAGTTGCCCCTTCGGCGCCGCCGGCACCGCTGCCGGCGGACTCTCCCGTGAGCGCGTTGCGGTAGCCGTCAGGTTACCAGCGCCGGGCAGACCAGACCGCGAACGCCGGGCCGGTGGATCGGCTCAGGCGCTGGCGCTGCGCCGCTGCCGGCGCTTGGACAGCTCGTCCGAACTCTGCGGCTGCTGTTCCGGCTCGCCGCCGTCGGTGCGCTCGGCGGGCAGCGTTGCCAGCGAGCCGGCCAGTTCGCGCAGCGCCCCGCTGACCGCGATGCCGAACACGCCCTGGCCGCCGCGCAGCAGGTCGACCACCTCTTCGGACGAGGTGCACTCGTACACCGTGGTGCCGTCGGAGAGCAGGGTGATCCGGGCCAGGTCCTCCACGCCGCGGGAGCGCAGCGCGTCCACCGCCAGCCGGATGTTCTGCAGCGAGACGCCGGTGTCGAGCAGCCGCTTGACCACCTTCAGCACCAGGATGTCCTTGAAGGAGTACAGCCGCTGGCTACCCGAACCGGCGGCGGACCGGACGGTCGGCACCACCAGGTTGGTTCGGGCCCAGTAGTCCAGCTGCCGGTAAGTGATCCCGGCCGCGGCGCACGCCGTCGGGCCGCGATAGCCGACCGAGTCGTCCGAACCGAGGCCTGGCTGGTTGAACAGCGCGCCCTGTACCGGCGATTGATCAAGCACGGTCGACTCTCCTGCCTGCCAGCGGACATCTCGCCGGCGGAGCTACCGGACGGACCGGAATTGCAACGCCGTGATTCGCCGACGGTATGTCGGGGTGGCCGGGCCGGTCAACGCGCCTCGCCGTCCAACTGATCAAAAAGTAACCGTCGACTTGAGGTGGAGACTACTCGCCGGTTGCCGGGGGCGTTTCGTCGTCCGGCGAGCCGGCGAAGTCCTCCGGCGAGATGGTGTCCAGGAACTCCCGGAACTTCTCCACCTCATCCTCATCCTCTTCCGGAATGGTGATGCCGACGGTGGCCAGCACGTTCTCCTCGCCCATGATCGGGGTCGAGGTGCGCAGTGCCAGCGCGATCGCGTCGGACGGCCGGGCGCTCACCGTCACCCCGTTGCTGAACAGCAACTCGGCGTAGAAGACGTCGTCCTTGAGCTCGGTGATCGAGACCCTGGTCAGCTCGGCGCCGAGCGCCGAGATGACGTCCCGGAGCAGGTCGTGAGTGAGCGGCCGCGGCGACTGCACACCCTGCTGCTCGAACGCGATCGCCGACGCCTCCACCGCTCCGATCCAGATCGGCAGGTAGCGTCCGCCGCCGTTCGATTCCTTGAGCAGCACGACCGGTTGGTTCGCCGGCAGCTCCACCCGAACGCCGACAACCTCCAGGGGGTGCAGAGCCATCGTCGGACCTCCTCAGCTGACGTGGTACTGCTGGCAGCAGCCAGCATCGAGCCTAGCTCGTTCCCAGCTCAGCCGACGATCTGCCGCAACGCGATCTGCACCAGCGCGGTGTGCAGCCGCACCGAGAGCGCGGCCAGCTCGCGGACGGTCTCCTCCGCCCGGGCCCGGCCGTCGCCGTTGCGCTGCCGGGCCAACGGGCCGACCACCTGACCGAACAGGCTCGCCTCCCGGTCGGCGGCGGTCTTGAACGAACGCAGGTGCCGGCCCTCGATGCCGAACCGGGCCAGTTCGCCGACCACCCGGGCGATCACCAGCGCGTCGTCGTCGTAGTAGCCGGGAGTCCGTTCGGTGATCAGCCCGAACTGCTCGAGCTCGGCCAGTTGCTCGGCGCGCAACCCGGCGGCGTTGAGCAGTTCCTGCCGGCTGAGCCGCATCGCGGCCGGTGCCGACCGGAAGTGCTCCGGGGTCGGCGCGTTGTCGGTGATCGCCAGGTGCGCCGGCCGCGGCACCACACTGCCGTTGCCGTGGTGCTGGCCGCGGTCGATCGCCTCCAACTGCTCCTTGATCACCCGCAGCGGCAGGTAGTGGTCTCGCTGCTGGCTCAGCACGTAACGCAGCCTGGCCACGTCGGAGGCGGAGAACTTGCGGTAACCGGACGGCGTCCGGTCCGGCTGCACCAGGCCCTGGTCCTCCAGGAACCGGATCTTGGAGATCGTGATCTCGGGGAACTCGGCCCGCAACTGCGAGAGGACCTCGCCGATCGAGAGCGTGCCGCGGGAGGGCAGGCTCGCAGCGCTCATGCGGCTACCCGACTCTGTGCGCTCCTGGTCGGCTCCGCGCTCGCTCCGCTCCTCGCTCGCTGACGCTCGCTCAGTTCTTTCGAGCTCTTCGCGCGAGCGCTCATCGCTGGATTCGCTCCGCTCCTCGCTTCGCTGCGATGCTCACTCATGCGGTACCGCCGGCGGCGTTGGTCAGGTACACCAGCCGGAACTTGCCGATCTGCACCTCATCGCCGTCGGTCAGGGCCGCCGAGTCGATCCGCTCCCGGTTGACGTAGGTGCCGTTCAGGCTGCCGACGTCGTACACCGCGAAGCCGCCCCCGTCCCGGCGGAACTCAACATGCCGCCGCGAGACCGTGACGTCGTCGAGGAAGATGTCGCTGTCCGGATGCCGGCCGGCGGTGGTCACGTCCTGGTCGAGCAGGAAGCGGCTGCCCGCGTTCGGCCCGCGCTTGACCACCAGCAGCGCCGAGCCCGGGGTCAGCGCGTCCACGGCGCGCTTGTGCGCCTCGGTGGAGAACTTCTCGTCGGACTCGGTGCCCGCGACGAACCCGGTGGAGATGATCGAGGTGGCGTCCGGGCCGCTCGGCCGGCTGGCGGCCCCGGTCAGCGGGGTGCCGCACTGGGAGCAGAACCGGCTGTCCGGCGCGTTCTCGGTGCCACACGAAGTACAGAACACGGTCCGTCTTCGCCCTTTCTTCCAAGGCCAGTCAGCTGCGTCGAGGGGGCTCGCGCGGATTTCAGCCGGTCTGGCGAGCGTAATTGGCCGCGTACGGGAGGGTCAACGCGAGCGGGCCCGGGTCAGTCGCCGGTGACCGCGCGGTAGCCGTCGGCGTCCAGCAGCGAGTCGAGCACCGACGGGTCGGACACCTCGATCTCGGCGATCCAGCCCTCGCCGTACGGGTCGGTGTTCAGCAACGCCGGATTGTCGTCCAGCTGTGCGTTCACCCCCACCACGGTGCCCGCGACCGGCGCGTACAGGTCCGAGACGCTCTTGGTCGACTCGACCTCGCCGAAGGTGTCGCCGGCCGTCACCGCCGAGTCCTGGGAGTGCACCGAGACGAAGACGATGTCACCCAGGCTGTTCTGGGCGTAGTCGGTGATGCCCACCCGCACGGTGTTCCCGCTGGTCACCGCGGCCCACTCGTGGTCGGCGGTGTAACGGAGATCGGACGGAACCTCGGCCATCAGCTAGCTCACCTCTGCGATCGATGCGTTAGGAACTGGTTGGGAACCTGCGGCGACCATACCGAATCCGCTTGCCCGATGCGGGGCGGAGGGACGGCTCGGCGATCACTTTCCGGCCGGGGTGGCGTACTTCGGCGTCGGGTTGTCCCGCAAGGCGGTGATGCTGACCGACTGCGACTGCTGGATCTGGATCCCACCGCCCACCGAGTGCACCGTGTTGACCACGCCGCCGGTGATGTTGAGCGCCGTGTTGAGGGTGCTCGGATCGCCGATCGCCTTGATCGTGTACGGCGAGCCGATGGCCTCGTTGTCCAGCGTCACCCCGTCCGCCTGGTCGGTGAAGGCGCTGGAGGTGCCGATCCGGACCGGTCCGAACTGGATCACCTCGGCGCCCGCGCCGCGCAGCTCCTCCACCACGTCCAGCAGGTCCTCGGCGTGCAGGCCGTGCTGCGGATCGCTCAGCTGGATGATCACGCCGGGCCCGTGCGCCGGCGCGGTGCCGGTCAGCACCGCCAGCGCGTCCGCCTGCCGCTGCGCCTCGGTCCGGGCCGCGGCGGTGCCGTTGCGGCTGTCGGAGAGCTTCTGCTTGGCCGATTGCAGGTCGGCGAGCTGGCTCTGCAACCGCTCGATCCGGCTGTTCTGGTCGTCCAGGATGCGCACCAGGTCGTCCTCGCGGGCGCCGGCGAGCGAGTCGGTCTTGGAGTTGGACTGCAACTGCACGGCGAGCCCGAAGCCGAGCGCGGCCAGCAGGACGCCGATCAGCACGGTGGCGCCGCGGTTGAGCCGGCGCGGACGGCGAGCCGGCTGCTGCTCGGTCCGGTCGGCGGGAGGACGGGCTTCGTCGGTCATCTCAGGCCCGGAACAGGTGCCGGCGGATGGCCGCCGCGTTGCCGAAGATCCGGATGCCGAGCACCACCACCACCGCGGTCGACAGCTGGCCGCCCACCCCCAGCTTGTCGCCCATGAACACGATCAGCGCCGCGACCAGCACGTTGGAGATGAACGAGACCACGAACACCTTGGCGTCGAAGATGCCGTCCAGCCGGGCCCGGATGCCACCGAAGACCGCGTCGAGGGCCGCCACCACCGCGATCGGCAGGTAGGGCTCGATCCACAGCGGCACGGTCGGCCGGAAGACGATACCCAGGATCACGCCGATCACCAGGGCGATCGCGGCAATCATCGAGACTCCGATGCAGTCGGTGAGGCGGACGGGGAGGAAGCGGCCGAGGACGGCACGGCCGACGGCGGGGCGCTGGCGCCGGGTTCGGCGTACCGCAGGTCACCCACCGTAACCGAGGGCAGCCGGAGCTTGGACTTGCCACCGAACCGGAAGCTGATCCCCTCGACCGCAGCAAGGGTCTTCAGCCGGCGGGCGATCTGGGACTGGGCGAAGCCGACCTGCAGCTCGTTCGAGTTGCCGATCGCCGAGATCGTGTACGGGCTGGTGAGCGGGGTGAAGTCGATCTGGATCGACTCGCCGGCCAGCCGGATGAACGAGGTCGGGGTGAGCCGCAACCCGTTCACCGCGATCGCCTCGGCGCCATCGGTCCACAGCTCGTTCACCACCGCCCGGATGTCGGTGTCACGGATGACCGCACTGGTCAGCGTGGTGCCGGGCCGGGCGTTTCCGGCACTGGCCTGGCTGGTCGGCTCGCCGATCTCCAACTGCATTCCGGGGCCGGTCGCGGCACTGCTGCCGGCGGCCAGCTCGGCGTTTCGCAGCGCCTGGTCGGTGCCGGCCAGCTGGGCGTCGCGCAGCGACGCGACCTCGCTCGACAGCTGCTTGTCCTGGCTCTCCAGCTGGTTGGCGGTCGACTGTGCCGAACCGATCCGGTTGATCAGCTCCTTGCGGGCGGCGTCCCGGGCCGGCGCGGCGAGGTGGCTCTGCTGGTAGGCCACCACCAGCAGCAGGCCGACCGCCAGGCAGGCCAGCCAGACCAGCGGGCCGTCGAACCAGCGGGCCGGTCGCTCGCGGGCGGCGGCCGAGCCGTACCCGCCGTCCAGGGTGTTGTTCAGCAGGTCGTTGAGCGCGGCCCGGGACAGGTCGAGCCGGGTGCCGCCGCCGGTGGCGGTCATCGCGCCGGAACGCTCTCGGAGATCCGCCGGACCTGGCGCAGGTACAGGCCGCCGGCCCAGAGGTAGAGGCCGGTTCCCCACAGGGTGAACGCCCAGGCGATCGGCTTGGCGATCTCGCCGAGGGTGCCCGGACGGCTGCCGAGCAGCAGGAACGGGAAGGCGTACAGCAGGCAGAAGGTGGCGGCCTTGCCCAGGTAGTGCACCGGCAAGCCGGTCAACCCGCGCCGCTTGAGGGCCGGCAGGGTGGCCGCCAGCAGCAGGTCGCGGCCGATCAGCAGCACCACCAGCCACACCGGGATGATGTGGCGCAACAGCAGGCCGAGCAGGCTGGCCAGGATGTAGAGCCGGTCCACCGCCGGGTCGAGCAGCTCACCGAGCCGGGACTGCTGGTTGAGCTTGCGGGCCAGCACCCCGTCCGCCCAGTCGGTGACGCCGGACAGTGCCAGCACCAGCAGCGCCCAGCCGTCGGCGTGCGGGCCGAGCAGCAGCCAGAGGAACAGCGGCACTCCCAGCAACCGGGTCAGGCTGAGCAGGTTGGGCAGGGTGACCGCGCCCCGGAACAGCGACGTCGACGGTTCGGAGGCCGGCTGTTGGGCACCGAGTTGCTCGGGGATGGCGGGAACCGGCTGGTCAGGTACCACCAGCGTTCCTCCCCACCGCGCCGAGCCCCGCCCTCGGCACTTACCGCAATCGGTCGGGCTGACAGGATTTGAACCTGCGACCCCCTGACCCCCAGTCAGGTGCGCTACCAAGCTGCGCCACAGCCCGCTGCGGACGGTCCCTCGGATCGTCCGAACTGAATCGGAACTCTATCGCACGCGTTCGGAGAGCTTCGGCGCTCCCAGCGCGGCAAGCTCAGTTGCGCCGCTCCCGCTTGCGGAGCGGCCGGTTCAGTTGCGCCGCTCCAGCTCGCGGAGCGGCCGGTTCAGGTGCGCCGCTCCCGCTCGCGGACCCGCACCGAGATCTGCACCGGACTGCCGGTGAAGTCGAAGTCCTCGCGCAGCCGTCGCTCGATGAACCGCCGGTAACCGGCCTCCAGGAACCCGGTGGTGAACAGCACGAAGCGCGGCGGCCGGGTGTCGGCCTGGGTGGCGAACAGCACCCGCGGATGCTTGCCGCCGCGGCCCGGCGGCGGCGTCGCGGCCACTACCTCGCGCAGCCAGGTGTTCAGCTGACCGGTCGAGATCCGCTTGTCCCAGGAGGTCAGCGACGTCCGCAGCGCCCCGGCGAGCTTCTCGACGGCGCGTCCGGTCTTGGCCGAGACGTTGATCCGAGGCGCCCACTGCACCCGCTGCAGCTCCCAGTCGGCCTCCCGCTCCAGCAGCAGCCGGCGATCCTCGTCGACCAGATCCCACTTGTTGAACGCGATCACCAGCGCCCGGCCGGCGTCGATCACCGCCGAGATCACCCGCTGGTCCTGCTCCGACAGCGGCTGCGAGGCGTCCAGCAGCACCACCGCGACCTCGGCGGCCTCGATCGCGCTGGCGGTGCGCAGGCTGGCGTAGTACTCCATGCCCGAGGCGGTGTTCACCCGGCGGCGCAGGCCCGCGGTGTCGACGAACCGCCAGGTCTCCCCGCCCAGGTCCAGCAGCTCGTCGACCGGGTCGACCGTGGTGCCGGCCACCGAGTCGACCACGCTGCGCTCGGATCCGGTGAGCCGGTTCAACAGGCTCGACTTGCCGACGTTCGGCCGACCGACCAGGGCCACCCGGCGCGGGCCGCCCGGGGTGTCGCGCTGTTCCGGCGCGGCCGGCAGCAGCTCCAGAATGGCGTCCAGCAGGTCGCCGGAACCGCGACCGTGCAGACCGCTGACCGGGTAGGGCTGGCCCAGGCCGAGCGACCATGCCTCGGTCGCATCCGCCTCGCCACGCTCATCGTCCACCTTGGTCACCGCCAGCACCACCGGACGTTGCGCCCGGCGCAGCGTCCGGGCGACCACCAGGTCGGTCTCGGTTGCCCCGGTGCGCGAGTCGATCACGAACAGCACCAGATCCGCGGTGACCACCGCCTGCTCGGCCTGGCGCGAGACCATCGCCTGCAGCCCGGTGGCGTCCGGCTCCCAGCCGCCGGTGTCGACCAGGGTGAACCGGCGACCGGCCCACTCGGCGTCGTAAGCGATCCGGTCCCGGGTCACCCCGGGGACGTCCTGCACCACCGCCTCGCGGCGGCCGAGGATCCGGTTGACCAGGGTGGACTTGCCCACGTTGGGCCGGCCGACCACCGCCACCACCGGGGCGATGGCCGGCTCGGGCAGTCCGCCGGGAGCGTCGTTCGCGGAGTCGTCGCTCGGCTGCAGGTCGGTGCTCATCCGTCCATTGTCGTCGGTGGCCGCCCGGCTAGCGGGAGCAGGTCGGCCATCCCCTGTCGTACCTGCTCGGCCAGCGCCCGCCGGATCGTCTCGGCCGCCGCCAACCACCGGGTGCGGTGTGCCACCGCGCCCGGTGGCACGGCCGGCACGGTGACCGGCGGTCCGATCCGGACGGTGACCGGCGGCCGGCCGGCGGTGCGCACCATGCCCGCGGCGCCGAGCACCGCGACGGGCAGCACCGGCGCGCCGGTCTTCACCGCGAAGTAGCCGACCCCCGGCCGCACCTGGCTGGCCAGTCCGCGACCCCGGGTGCCCTCCGGGAACATGCCGAGCACGCCGCCGGCGGCGAGCAGTTCGAGGGCGAACCGGACCGGACCCGGATCGATCTGGTACCGGCGCACCGGCAACTGGCCGGCTCCCAGCAACACCCGGCCGGCCAGGCCGCCGACCGGCTGGAACGCCTCGGCCTTCACCAGGAACGACACCGGACGGTCGACCAGCCCGAACAGCAGCGGGCCGTCCAGCCACGAGGTGTGGTTGACGGCCAGGATCACCGGGCCCACCGTCGGAACGTGTTCCAGACCGCTCGCCGACACCCGGCCGAGCGACCGGCACAACCGCGCGGCCAGCACCTGCCGCCGCCGCAACGCCCGGGAACCGTGCACCCGGGCGGGCAGGCTCGGGCCGGCCGCCAGCGCGTCGGCGAACCGGGCGTGCCGGAACTCGGTGGGCGGCGCCGGGTCAGCCACGGCGGGCGGTGCTGACCGGCGTCGCCTGCCGCGCCAGCTCGACCAGTGCCGAGACCACCTCGTCGATGGTGAGGTCCGAGGTGTCCACCTCGACGGCGCCGTCCGAGCGACGCAGCGGGCTGGCCGCCCGTCCGGAGTCGAAGGCGTCCCGACGGCGGATCGCCTCGGCGATCCGGTCCACGTCCCGCTCGCCGAGCTGGCCCGCTCGGCGGCTGGCCCGGACCTCCTCGCGGGCGGTGAGGTACACCTTCAGCTCGGCGTCCGGCCAGACCACCGACCCGATGTCGCGTCCCTCGGCGACCGTCGGACCCTGCCGGATCAGCTCGCGCTGCTGGCCGACCAGCAACTCGCGCACCGCCGGCACCGCCGACACCGCCGACACCGCGGCCGTGGTCTCGGCGGTGCGGATCTGGCCGGTCACGTCCCGGCCGTCCAGCACCGTCCGCTGCCGGCCCGGGTCGAGGCTGACCTCGATCCGGCTGCCGGCGACCGTCCGGCGCACCGCCTCGGTGTCGGCCGGATCCACGCCCGCCGCCAGCACCGCCACCGTGGCCGCGCGGTACATCGCGCCGGTGTCGAGGTACTGGGCGCCGAGCCGGCCGGCGAGCCGCTGGGCGACGGTCGACTTTCCGGTTCCGGACGGGCCGTCGAGGGCGATCACGCCGGTGAACCGCTGATCTGCGGAGGCCCGGGGTCGAACATCGGGCACGTCAGAAGGCACGCTCAGCAGGATAGTGCTCCTCAGCGCGGCAGGTCGGTACGCAGGGCCGCCGCGCCGCGCAGGTAGACGTGCCGGATCGCGGCTCTGGGCAGCTCGGTCTCGACGTGCGCCAGCAGTCGCAGGGTGCGCGGCAACGCACCGGGCACCGCGATCTCGGTGGCACACATCAGCGGCACGTCGGTCAGCCCGAGTTGTCGGGCTGCGTAGGCCGGGAACTCCGCGGTCAGGTCCGGGGTGGCGGTGAACAGGATCGAGATCAGGTCGTCCGGATCGATCTGGTTGCGCCGCAGCACCTCCTGCACCAGCTCGGACGCCCCGTCCAGCACCGCCTGCCGCTCGTTCGCCGGCACCTGGATCGCACCCCGAATCGCCCGCACCGTCACGCCGGCCACTCTAACCAGCGGTTCAGGCCTCGATCTGCCGGTACAGCTCGCCCAGCTCGGCGCCGGTCAGCTCCCGCACCGCGCCCGGTCGCAGGTCGGCCAACCGCACCGGCCCGACCGCCACCCGGACCAGCCGGATCACCGGGTGGCCGACCGCGTCCAGCAGCCGCCGCACGATGTGATTGCGACCGGAGTGCAACGACACCTCCACCAGGGTCCGCTCCGGGGTCGAGTCGAGTAGCCGGAAGTCGTCCACCTGGGCCGGCCCGTCGTCCAGCAGGACGCCCTCCCGGAGTCGGCTGCCGACGTTGCGGGCCACCGGCGAGGCGACCTCGGCGATGTAGGTCTTGCGCACCCCGTGCGACGGGTGGGCCAGCCGGTGCGCGAAGTCACCGTCGTTGGTGAGGATCAGCAGCCCCTCGGTCTCGGCGTCCAGCCGGCCGACGTGGAACAGCCGCTCCGGCACGTGCCGCACCAGGTCACCGACGCACTGTCGGCCGTGCGGGTCCGACATAGCGGTGACCACGCCGCGCGGCTTGTTCAATGCCAGATAGAGCAGGTCGGAACGCAGGTTCACCCGCTTGCCGTCCACCCTGACCACCGCCGAAGCCGGATCGATCCGGTCGCCGAGCTCGGCCACCCCGTGCCCGTCGATCACCACCCGCCCCTCGGCGATCAGCTGCTCGCAGGCGCGCCGGGACCCGACACCGGCGCCGGCCAGCACCTTCTGCAGCCGGACCAGTCCCGCGTCGGACGGCGTGTCAGAGTTCGTCTGCATCGAGGGAGTCCAGTTCGGGTAGCAGGGGCGCCAGCGAGGGCAACTGCTCCACCGAGTCGATGCCCATCTTCTCGAGGAACGTCGGCGTGGTGCGGTACAGCCCGCCACCGGTGACCGGGTCGGCGCCGTCCTCGGTGATCAGCCCACGGCTGAGCAGGGTGCGCACCACCCCGTCCACGTTGACGCCACGGATCGCCGAGATCCGGGCCCGGGTCACCGGCTGCCGGTAGGCGATCACCGCCAGCGTCTCCAGCGCGGCCTGGCTCAGCCGGCTGCGCTGACCCTCCAGCAGGAAGGCCTCGACAATCGGGGCGAACCGCTCCCGGGTGTAGAGCCGGAACCCGCCGGCGGCCGGCTTCAGCTGCCAGCCGGTGCCGCGCTGGTCCAGGTCGGCGGTGATCGCCGCCAGCACCTCGGCCACCTCGGGCACCGGACGCTGCACCGCGGCGGCCAGCTGGGCCAGCTCCAGCGGCCCGTCGGCGACGAACAGCAGCGCCTCCACCGCACCGCGCAGCACCGCCGGGTCGGCCAGGTCCATCGACGGGGTGCCGGACCGGTCCACCGAGATCGGCAGCTCCGCCGACGGCGCGACGGCGGGCTCGGACTGGGCGGCCTCGGACTGGGCGGCCTCGGATTCGGCCGGCCCGGGCACAACCGGGCCAGGCTCAGCAGGCGCCGGTTCGGCGGCGGCCAGGAAGTCCCGGTACGCGCCGCGCACGCCGGCCGGATCGATCGGATCGGTCATCGGTACTCCTCGTCCGGATCGGCCGCGTCCGAGGTCGCCCGGTCGGCAGACTCGCCACCGGTCCACCTGACCCGCAGCTCGGCCAGCGCCTCGGCCTGGTCGAAGGCCACGTCGCCGTTGCGGTAGAGCTCCAGCAACCCGAGGAACCGGGCGACCACCTCCAGCGTGCTGCCGCACTCGGCGACCAGCGTCCGGAAGGTCGCCGAACCGGTCCGGGCCAGCCGGCTGGCCATCGCCGCCATGTGCTCGGCCACGCTGACCCGCGGCGCGTGGATGTGGCCGACACCGACCATCGGCACCGGCCGCGGGGTGAGCGCGGAGGCCGCGATGGCCGCGAACCGCGGCAGGTCGACCCCGATCCGCAGCTCTGGACTGAGGTTGGCGAACCGCTCCTCCAGCTCGGCGGTCCGCGGGAACCGGCGGCCGGCCCGTCGCTCCAGCTCGGCCAGGTGCGCCGCCGCCTGCTTGTAGGCCCGGTACTGCAGCAGCCGGGCGAAGAGCAGGTCGCGGGCCTCCAGCAGCGCGAGGTCCTCCTCGTCCTCCACCTCGGCGGCGGGTAGCAGCCGGGCCGCCTTGAGGTCCAGCAGGGTGGCCGCCACCACCAGGAACTCGGTGGCCTGGCCCAGGTCGAACTCGGGGCCGGCGGCCTTCAGGTACCCGATGAAGTCGTCGGTGACCTGCGACAGCGCCACCTCGGTGACGTCCAGCTGGCGACGTCCGATCAGGGTCAGCAACAGGTCGAACGGGCCCTCGAAGTTGTCCAGCCGGACGCTGAACTTGCGGCTGCCGGGATCGCCGGCCGGCTGCTCCGGCAGGTTCCATCCCCCGGGCCGGTCCGTCAGCGTCTCGTCCTCGGCCGACCGGCTGTGCACCGAGGTCGGCGGGATACCGCTCACGACCGGGCCAGCACCTCCATGGCCAGCTCCCGGTAGGCCACGGCGCCGTTCGAGGTGGGCGCCCAGGTGGTGATCGGCTCGCCGGCCACGGTGGTCTCCGGAAAGCGGACGGTCCGCGAGATCACGGTGTCGAACACCTTGTCGCCGAACGCCTCGAGCACCCGGTTGAACACCTCGCGGCCGTGCAGCGTCCGGCCGTCGTACATGGTGGCCAGGATGCCTTCCAGCCGCAGGTTCGGGTTGAGCCGCTGCTGCACCTTGTCGATGGTGTCGATCAGCAGGGCCACCCCGCGCAGTGAGAAGAACTCGCACTCCAGCGGGATGATCACGCCGTTGGAGGCGGTCAGCGCGTTCACCGTCAGCAGGCCGAGCGACGGTTGGCAGTCGATCAGCACGAAGTCGTACTCGCCGAGCACCGGGGCCAGCGCCCGGGCCAGGCTCTGCTCGCGGGCGACCTCGTTGACCAGCTGCACCTCGGCGGCCGAGAGGTCGATGTTGGACGGCAGCAGGTCCATGCCGGCGACACCGGTCTTCAGCAGCACCTCGTCGATGCCGACGCTGCGCTCCATCAGCAGGTCGTAGGTGGTGCGCTCGAGCTGGTGGGGCTGGACGCCGAGCCCGACGCTCAGCGCGCCCTGCGGGTCGAAGTCCACCAGCAGCACCCGGCGGCCGTACTCGGCCAGCGCCGCACCCAGGTTGATGGTCGAGGTGGTCTTTCCCACCCCGCCCTTCTGGTTGCACAGCGCGATCACCCGGGCCGGGCCATGTTGGCTGATCGGCTGCGGCTCCACCAGCGGACGCCGTTGCCGGGCCTTCGCCGGATCGGCCGACCGGGCCTCCGGCTCATCCGTTCCGGCAACCGGAACGGCAAGCGGCGCGAAGATGCCCGGCTGGTCACCGGTTCCCGCCGGTCGCTGCTGCTCGACGGGACCGGTCGGCTCCGAGCTGGGACCGGCGAACCCACCGGAATCCGATGACGTCATCGAAACTGCGCGCTCCTCGCCGCTGCGGTGCCTGATCGATCGGAGGTTACCGCACCGGCCCGTCGGAGCCGGGCGGCGCGCGCACCCTCGGCGGCTAGTGGGCGAGCAACCGGACGTGCAGCGTCGTGATGCCGTTCTCCAGCCGGACGGTCATCCCGGCCGCCTGGAACGACGAGAGCGCGGCCCGCTGGTCGGCACGGCCGCCGCCCTTGGCGAGCTCGCCGGAGATCGCGTCGAAGTTGACGTACCCGACCATCGAGGCGCCGGCCAGATCCGGCAACGCCTTGGTGAACGCGCCCTGCCCGCCGAGGCCACCGCCGGCGCCCGCGACCTGGTCGAGGTAGCCCTTGTCATTCCCGGCCAGCAGGCCGCCCGGAACCTCCCGGTAGCTGAACGGCAGGTCGGTGCCGTACTGCTGCACGGCGTCGCGGACCTTGTCCAGCACCCGCACCGCGGCCTTGCCGTCCGTCACCGTCCGCACCGCGATGTGCGGCATCCCCCGGTCGATCCCGTTGCTGTCGACCGCCACCGAGACGCCGTGGCCGAGCAGCGTGTCCAGGTCGCGGGGCAGGGTGATGCCGAACTGGTCCTGCAGGCTCTGGATCGGATCGGAGAAGCTGCCGGACGGATCCCCCGCTGGATTCGGAACCAGGAAACCGCCCACCGCGGTGCTGATCCGGTTCCAGTACGCGTCCAGCGTGCCGGGCGGGATCGAGGCACTCATCGCCACCGCGGTGGAGCCCGGCAGGTCAGCGAGGCTGGGCGCGGCGGTCGAGCCGGAGGGTCGGGCACCGAGCAGTTTGCCGATCAGGTCGGCCGAGGTGCCGCCGAGCCGGACGGTGGCGGCGAGCCGCCCGGTGTCCAACCCGCCGAAGCCCGACGCCAGGTGGTCCTGGCCGGCCTGCTTCGCCAGCTTGCTGAGCTGGCCGAGGTCGAGCCAGCCGGACGCGACCCCGAGGCCGCCCAGGGTCCGCATGTCGGACCGGTAGGTGTCGCTGCCAGCCAGGCTGGCAGCCTTCGCGTCGGCCACGGCCTGGTCCGCGAGCTGCTGGGTCTCGGCGACCACCGCGTAGCCGTGCAGGAAACCGATCCCGGCCTCGGCGTTGAACCGCCGGATGCCGACCCGCGCCTTGGCGTCGTCCGTGCTCTGCAGCGCCAGCAGCACCTCGGGCTTGCCGTCCCGCAGCGTCGGCAGCGCCGCGACGCCGAGCCGCTTGCCCAGCCACGGCTTGACGTCCCGGTCGTACTGGACGCCGGCCGGCAACGAACCGTCGCCGTCCAGCGCCTGGAAGATCGACTCCCGCCAGTCCCGGCTGCCGGTGAAGCCGGAGCCGACCTTGGGCAGCCGGTGCAGGAACCGGGCCGCCGCGATCTTCTGCCCGGCGGAGGGGTTGAGGTCGAGCTTGGTGAACGCGACCGCGCTGGCCGGCACCACCTGGTCCGGTTGTTCGCCGCCGCCGTTGAGCACCTCGTACGCGGCGAACGCGCCGCCGCCGAGCACCAGCACCAGCACCGCGGCGGCCGCCGACAGCACCCAGCGCAGCCGGCGCGGCCTGGTCGGAGCCGGATAGCCCGGCAGCAGGTAGCCCGGGTACTGCCCATGCGGGAGGTCGGCTGCCTGGCCGGGCGGCGTCCACTGCCAGTCCCCGTCACCGGACGGAACCTCGGCAAGAGGCGGCTGGTCCCAGCCTGCGTGCGGATACCGCTGGCCCGGCTGCTGGCCGGGGGGTGGTGAGTCCGCGGAGCGGTCGTCCGGCTCGGTCATGCTGGCATCCCCCGTAACCCCGCGGCGGCGATCGCCCCGAGTCGGAGGAAGTTATATCGGTGTTTAGTCGAGTACGCCAGTCGAATAGCTATCGGGCCTTGGCCCTGGGGTGCGCGACCGCGTACACCTCGCGCAACTGGTCCACCGTGACCAGCGTGTAGATCTGGGTGGTGGTCACCGAAGCGTGGCCCAGCAGTTCCTGCACCACCCGGACGTCCGCACCGCCCTCCATCAGGTGGGTGGCGAACGAGTGCCGCAGGGTGTGTGGCGAGATGTCGGTCGACAGGCCGGCCTTGTCCGCCGCGCTCCGCAGAACCGTCCAGGCACTCTGCCGGGACAGCGGGCCGCCCCGGGCGTTGAGAAAGACCTTCGGGGTACCGCGGCCCTGCCGGGCCAGCTCCGGACGCACCCGAACCAGGTACGCCTCCAGCGCCCGTGCGGCGAACGAGCCGAGCGGAACCAGCCGCTGTTTGCCGCCCTTGCCGCGCAGCAGCACCGTTCGGCCGGCCAGGTCCAGGTCGTCGACGTCCAGTCCGACCGCCTCCGAGATCCGGGCGCCGGTGCCGTAGAGCACTTCCAGCAGCGCGCGGTCGCGCACCGAGAGCGGGGTCTGGTCGAAGTCGGCCGCCTCCAGCAGCCGCTCCACGTCCTCCACCGAGATCGCCTTCGGCAACCGGCGCGGCGGGGCCGGCGGCCGCACCGAGCGGGCCACGTCCGAGCCGAGCTGCCCGTCCGCGTAGCCGAACTTGTGCAGGCCGCGCACCGCCACCACCGCCCGGGCTGCCGAACTGGCCGACAGCGGCGGGTGGTCCGGGTCGCCCTCCCGGAGCGCGGCCAGAAAGCCGCTGATCATCGCGGCGTCGACCTCTCCGGCGTTCCCGATCCCGAGGCTGTTCAGGTACTCGGCGTACCGGGCCAGGTCACGGCGGTACGAGCTGAGCGTGTTGGCCGAACTCCCCCGCTCCACCGCCAGGTGGTCGAGGTAGCTCTCGATCAGCCCGGCCACCCCGGACTGCTGCTCCAGTGCGGTCACCGGGCGGCGTCGGGCACCCGGTCCGGACGCGCCGGCCAGGGCGCGGTCACCGGACGTAAGCCGTTCCAGCCGGCGCTGCGAGCGGCGTGCGCGGCCAGCACGGCCGCGACCGCCGGGCCGTTGGTCAGCTCACCGGCCAGCGCCATCCGCACCAGCTCGTCCAGCGGGTAGGTCCGCACCGTCATGGCCGACTCCTCGTGTTCGGCCTCGAACCGGTCAGCCTCCGGCACCGGCGCGAGCCGCCGGGCCAGGTACACCCGGATCGACTCGTCGCTCATGCCGGGCGACGTGTGCAGGTCGATCAGCACCTGCCAGTCGGCCGCGGTCAGCGCGGCCTCCTCGTAGAGCTCCCGCTTCGCGCTCTCCAGCGCCGGCTCGCCGGCCACGTCGAGCAGCCCGGCCGGCAGTTCGAGCAGGTGCTCCCCCACCGGCACCCGGTACTGCCGGACGATGGTGACGTTGTCGTCCTCGTCGATGGCCAGCACCGCCACCGCCCCGACGTGGGCGATGACGTCGCGGTCGGCCTCCTTGCCGTCCGGCATCTCGACCCGGTCGACCCGCACCTCGAAGGCATGCCCGGTGTGGACGTGCCGGGAGTCCAGCACCCGGTACTCGGCTGCGCCGGTCATCTCGGCGTCCACCCCGCTCATCTCGGCGTCCGCCCCGGTCACCCGGCGGTCGTCCCGGCCGCGGCGTACTCGTCCGCGTCGTCCGGCAGCTCGACCGGGAGCCGCTCCGCCGCGTTGTACGCGATCGCCGCGCCGATCAGGCCGGCGAACAGCGGGTGCGGCCGGGTCGGCCGGGACTTCAGCTCGGGGTGCGCCTGGGTGGCCACGAAGTACGGGTGCACCTCGCGCGGCAGCTCGACGAACTCCACCAGCCGGCCGTCCGGCGAGGTACCGCTGATCACCAGCCCGGCGGCCGCGATGGCGTCCCGGTAGGCGTTGTTCACCTCGTACCGGTGCCGGTGCCGCTCCGACACCTCGGTGCGACCGTACGTCTCGGCGACCACCGAGCCCGGCGTGAGCACCGCCGGGTAGGCGCCCAGCCGCATGGTGCCGCCGAGGTCGGCGTTGCCGGCCACGATGTCGACCTGGTCGGCCATGGTGGCGATCACCGGGTCGGGGGTGTCCGGGTCGAACTCGGCGGAGTTGGCGGCGGTCACGCCGCCCAGGTGCCGGGCCACCTCGATCGTCATGCACTGCAGCCCGAGGCACAGGCCGAGGGTGGGGACGCCCTGCTCGCGGGCGTACCGGATCGCACCGAGCTTGCCCTCGATGCCGCGGATGCCGAAGCCACCCGGAATCACCACCGCGTCCACCCCGCGCAGCTGCGCGGCGGCACCGCTCGGGGTCTCGCACAGGTCCGAGGCCACCCACCGGATCGACACCTTCGCCCGGTGCGCGAAGCCGCCGGCCCGCAGCGCCTCGGTGACCGAGAGGTAGGCGTCGGGCAGGTCGATGTACTTGCCCACCAGGGCGACGGTCACCTCGCACTTCGGGTGGTGCACCCGGTCGAGCAGGCCGCCCCAGAGCGTCCAGTCGACGTCCCGGAACGGCAGCCCGAGCCGGCGCACCACGTAGGCGTCCAAGCCCTCCCCGTGTAGCACCTTCGGAATCTCGTAGATGCTCGGTGCGTCGACCGCGGCCACCACCGCCTCGGTGTCGACGTCGCACATCAGCGAGATCTTGCGCTTGACGTTCTCCGGGATCTCCCGGTCGGCCCGGCAGACCACCGCGTCCGGCGCGATACCGATGCTGCGCAGCGCCGCCACCGAGTGCTGGGTCGGCTTGGTCTTCAACTCGCCGGACGGCGCCAGGTACGGCACCAGCGAGACATGCAGGAAGAAGCAGTTGTCCCGGCCGACGTCGTGGCGCACCTGCCGGGCCGCCTCCAGGAACGGCAGCGACTCGATGTCGCCGACGGTGCCGCCGATCTCGGTGATCACCACGTCCGGGGTGTGGCCGTCCGGGCCCGGGTCCGCCATCGACCGAATCCGGTCCTTGATCTCGTTGGTGATGTGCGGAATCACCTGGACGGTGTCGCCGAGGTACTCCCCTCGCCGCTCCTTGGCGATCACGCTGGAGTACACCTGGCCGGTGGTGACATTGGCGTAGCCGACCAGGTCGGTGTCCAGGAACCGCTCGTAGTGGCCGATGTCGAGGTCGGTCTCGGCCCCGTCCTCGGTCACGAACACCTCGCCGTGCTGGAACGGGTTCATGGTGCCCGGGTCGACGTTCAGGTACGGGTCCAGCTTCTGCATCGTCACCCGCAACCCACGAGCCTTGAGCAAGCTGCCCAGGGACGAGGCGGTCAGGCCCTTACCGAGCGAGGACGCGACCCCGCCGGTGACGAAGACGTGCTTGGTGGTCCGGGCTGAATGAGCCAAGGAGACTCCCGTGGTCGCATCGGATGCCGGGTCGCTTCAGGGTCGAAGCTCGGCTGCAGGTGGAGACGGCGCCGCGCTGAAGACGCTGGGTTCGCCGCATTTCCCACGGGAGTTCACGGTAACACGACGCTGCGATCACCGGCTCAGCGACACCGGTAGCTGGTCAGCTGGACGTGCCGGGCAGCAACGCCTCAGCGCCGGCGGCGGTGCCGTACTGGCCCTTGTGACCGGCGATCGTGTCGGCCACCGCAAGCGGGACGGTCAGCTGGCCGAGCTGGCCGCCCAGGTCGTCCACCGTGCTCACCGCCTTGCGGGCCGAGTCGTCGGCCCGGACGAGCGACACCAGGCCGCCGGCGTTGGCCGAGGCGGCGTCCCCCGCCACCACCGTCGGGCCGCCTACGGTGCCCAGCTCGGTGGCGAAGGCCTGCAGCATCGCGCCGCCCTCGTCGTTCTTGGCCAGGCCACCGGAGGTCACCAGCACCACGGCATTGCCGGCCGCCATGTTCGAGCCGTCGACCTTGAGCATGTCCAGGGTGTTGAAGCCGGCCAGCACCTGGGTCAGGTCGGTGCCCTGGCCGTGGCCGAGCAGTACGAAGCCGAGCAGCGCGCCGGCCAGCAGACCGGGACTGTCGGTGGTGGGCAGTTGGAGCCCGATCGGGTGCGCGCCGGTGGTGGCCAGCGATTGGATGTCCGAGGCACGGCGCGGATCGTCGAACTGAGCCGACAGCTGCACCTGGCCGGCCACGGTGCCGCCGGCGGCGGTGATCTGGCTGGCCACCGCCTGCCGCAGCGAGGTGCTCGCCCCGGGCGCGCCGACCAGCACCACCGACTTCTTGCTCAGCGCGCCGGCCAGGATCTTGGTGCCGAACGACTGGGCCAGTTGGTCGGCGCTGCCGGCTTGGGCCTGCAGCGCGTTGACGTGCGCCTGGCTGGCCGCGTTCGTCTTCTTGAGGTCGCTGACCTGGCGGCGCAGGTCGCCGACCACCGCCCCGTTCAGGGCGCTGGTGCCGATCACGACGCCGAGCGCGATCGCCAGGAACACGGCGATCAGCGAGACCAGGTGGTAGCGGAACGAGATCACGAGAACAGGCCTCTCAGCCAGCTGGTCAGGTGGTGCCAGCCTTGGGTCAACAGGTGTAGATAGCTGTCGGTGGAGCTGCCCGCCACCACGATCAGCACCACGGCGACCAGTGCGGCGACCGCCAGCAGTAGCACCGTCAGCGCGGTGATCCGGGTCTGGAAGAGCTGCGCCGCGGCCTTCGCGTCGACCAGCCTGCCGCCGACCTTCAACCGGGTGAGCACCGTCGACGCCATGCCACCGCGGCCGGAGTCGAGGAACTCCTCCAGCGTGGCGCGCATCCCCACCGTGACGATCAGCCGGGCCGCGCCCGCCTCGGCGAGCAGCATCGCGGCGTCCTCGCTGGTGCCCGAGGTGGCGAAGATGCCCGGCTCGATGCGCAGGTCCTGCACCCGGGCCAGGCCGGTCGTCCGGCCGTGGTAGTCGGCGTGCGCCACCACCTCGCCGGCCTCCCGCAGCGCACTGTCGGACACCTGGTCGAGCTCACCGATCACCAGGTCCGGCCGGTAGCCGGCATCGCGCAGCACGTCCGCACCGCCGTCCACCCCGACCAGCACCGGCCGGAACTCCTTGATGTAGTGCTTCAGCGCCTTCAGGTCGGCCCGGTAGTCGTACTGCTTGGCAACCAGCAGGACGTGCCGGCCGGCGAACTTGGTGCGCAGCTCCGGTACGCCGACCCCGTCGAGCAGCAGCTCCTTCTCGCGCAGCATGTGCTGCTGGGTGCTCGACGCGAACAGCTCCAGCTGGGTGGCCAGGCCGGCCTTGGCCCGCTGCATCGCGTCGGCAACCGAGTCGGCGTCCTGCCGGACCCCGCGGCCCACCTCCCGCTCACCCAGGTAGAGGGTGTCGCCGTCGAGCCGGAGCCGGGTGCCCTCCTTGACCTCGGCGAAGATCTCCGAGCCGACCTCGTCGAGCAGCGGGATCTCGTTGCTGACCAACACCTCGGGGCCGAGGTTCGGGTAGCGGCCGGAGATGCTCGGCTGGGCGTTCACCACCGCGGCCACCTTGGCGTGCACCAGGGCATCGGCGGTGGACCGGTCCAGGTCGGCGAAGTCGATCACCGCGATGTCGCCGGGGTGCAGCCGGTTCAGCAGCCGGCCGGCCCGCCGGTCGAGCCGGGCTACCCCGGTCAGGCCGGGAAGCGGAACCTCGCGACGCCCGGAGCGCAGTGCAGCCATCTTCACGGGTTCCCATGCTGCCATCGCACAGAGTGATCGGCCGGATGCCACGCCCGGGCCGGGACGGCCTTCCCGGCAGCGTTTTCTAGCGGCCGGCGCGCCGGCCGGCTCGGGTCGGCCGGCGGCCACGACCCCCGGTGGCCCGATCCAGCCGGGCCGTCTCGATCAGTTCCGCGGCGTGCTCACGGGCAAGCGGCGTGTCGTCGCCGGCCAGCATCCGGGCCAGCTCGGCGAGCCGCTCCGGGCCGGTCACCTGCCGGATGTCACTGCGGGTGACGCCCCCGTCGACCGATCCCGCGACCTGCTTGTCGACCACCAGGTGCCGGTCGGCGAAGGACGCCACCTGGGCCAGGTGGGTCACCACGATCACCTGGTGCCCGCGGGCGAGCAACGCCAGCCGGCGGCCGATCTCCACCGCTGCCCGGCCGCCGACCCCGGCGTCGACCTCGTCGAAGACCATCGTCGGCACCGGGTCGGTGCCGGCCAGGGCCACCTCGATGGCCAGCATCACCCGCGACAGCTCACCGCCGGACGCGCCGCGCTGCACCGGCAACTCGGGGGCGTCCGGATGCGGCTGCAGGGTCAGCTCTACCTCGTCGATGCCATCCGGCCCGGCGGCCACCAGCTCCCCGCCGACGGTGATCGACGGCATCGCCTCCGACCCGGGCCGGCGATGGACCCGGACCCGGACCCGGGCCGCCGGCATCGCGAGCGCGGCCAGCTCACCGGTGACGAGGTCCGAGAGCGTGCCGGCCGCCCGCTGCCGCTGTTCCGACACCGCGCCGGCGACCTCGGCGTACCGGGCCGCCGCCTGGTCGCGGACCGCCGCCAGCCGGTCGAGCGCTTCCTCGGAGGTGTCGGAGGCAGCCAGCCGCTCGGCAGCCTGCTCGGCCCAGGCCAGGACGGCGGCCAGGTCCGGGCCGTACTTGCGGATCAGCGTGGTGAGTGCTGACCGGCGCTCGTACACCTGGGCCAACCGGGCCGGGTCGGCGTCCAATTGGCTTTCGTAATCGGCCAGTTCGGCGCCGATGTCCGCCGCCGCGGCAGCCAGGTCGGCCAGCCGGCTGTCCAGCGCGTCCAGCACCGGATCGGTGCCGGCGACCTGGCCGAGCGTGCGCCTGGCCTGGCCGAGCAGGGTCTGCACGTCGGCGGCGTCACCGGCCGGATCGTCCGGGTCGCCGAGCAGCGCGTTGTGCGCCGTGCGGGCGGCGATCCGCAGCCCGTCCGCATGCTCCAGCCGGCCGGCCAGCGCCGCCAGCTCGACGTCCTCCTTCGGCTGCGGGGCGACGGCCTCGATCTCGGCGATGCCGTGCCGGAGCAGTTCCGCCTCGCGGGCCAGTTCCCGCGCCATCGAGGTGCGGCGATCCAGCTCGGCAACGGCCGCGCGCCAGTCGGCGTAGGCCTGCCGGCAGCCGGCCAGATCCACCCCGGCATAGCGGTCCAGGGTCTGCCGCTGCTCGGCCGGCTGCACCAGGCGCTGCTGATCGCTCTGACCGTGGACGGCGACCAGCCCGTCGGCCAGCCTGCCGAGCAGCGCCGCCGGCACCGACGCCCCGCCGGCCGCGGCCCGCGACCGGCCGGCCGCGGAAAGCACCCGGCGCAGCACCAGGCCGCCGTCGCTGTCGATGTCGCCGCCCGCGTCGGCCACCAGCTCGGCGGTCTCGGTACCGGGCTTCACCAGCAGCCGGCCCTCCACGCTGGCCGTGTCGACGCCGGGCCGCAGCCGGGACGAATCCGCCCGGCCACCGAAGAGCAGGTCGAGCCCGGTGACCACCATCGTCTTGCCGGCGCCGGTCTCACCGGTGACCACGGTCAGGCCGGGGTCGAACTCGAGCACGGCGTCGGAGATGACGCCGAGGCCGCGGATCCGGATCTCCTCCAGCATCGTCGCGCTACCGCTCGCCTGGCTGGCGGTCTCGCCAGCTCCGTACCGGCAGCTGGAACTTGGCCACCAACCGTTCGCCGAACGGCACCGGATGCGGTCGGGCGATCGAGACCGGACGGTCGGCGCGCTCGATCAGCAGCCGGATCCGACCCGGCAGCAGGTGGGTGCGCCGGCCGTCGCAGCTGGCGACACCGGCGTGCTCCGGCCCGATCAGCTCGATGCCGATCTGCGAGCTCGGCCCGATCACCAGCGGTCGCTGGAACAGCGCGTGCGCGGCGTTCGGCACCAGCAGCATCGCCTCCACGTTCGGCCACACCACCGGGCCGCCGACCGAGAAGGCGTACGCGGTGGAACCGGTCGGGGTCGCGCAGATGATGCCGTCGCAGCCGAACCGCAGCAGCGGACGCTCGTCGACCGCCACGCCGACCTCGAGCAGCTTCTCCCGGGAACTCTTCTCCACCGAGACCTCGTTCATCGCCCAGTCCTCGGCCACCACCTCGCCGTCCAGGGTGGCCGTCATCCGGAGCGTGAACCGCTGCTCCACCTCGTAGGCACCTTCGACGATGGCGTTCACCGTCGCGTCCAGTGCGTCCACCTCGCTCTCGGCCAGGAAGCCGACGTGCCCCAGGTTCACCCCGAGCAACGGCACCCCGGCCGGCCGGGCGTCCTCGGCGGCGCGGAGCACGGTGCCGTCGCCGCCGAGCACCAGCGCCACCTCGGTGCCCTTGGCCCCGTCCGGGCCGTCGATGATGGTGACGTTGCCCAGCTGGCCGCCGTCGATGTCGCGCACCAGTTCGGTGGCTTCGGCCGCCCTGATCCGCACCTCGATACCGGCTTGGTTCAGGCGCTGGATCACCCCGCGAGCGAGCTGCCGGATGTCCGGCCGCCCGCAGTGCACCACCAGCAGGGCTGATCTCATGACGGCTCCCGGATGACGTCGTCCAACGCGGTCGGGTCGAGTTCGCCGGCATCTCGGCGCAGCCAGAGGAAGAACTCCACGTTGCCGCTAGGTCCCGGCAACGGGCTGCGCGCGACCCCGGCGGTGCCCCAGCCGAGCCGGCCGGCCGCCTCGGCCACCTGCCGGACCGCATCGGCCCGGGCGGCCGGGTCGCGGACCACCCCGCCCTTGCCGAGCCGCTCCCGGCCGACCTCGAACTGTGGCTTGACCATCGGCACCAGGTCTTCGCTGGTGCAGGCGGTCAGCGCCGGCAACACCAGTTCAAGCGGGATGAACGACAGGTCGGCGACAGTGAGCTCAGCCGGGCCGCCGATCTGCTCGGGGGTCAGGCTGCGGACGTTGGTCCGGTCGTGCACGGTGACCCGCGGGTCCGACTGCAACGCCCAGACCAGCTGTCCGTAGCCGACGTCCACCGCGACCACCTCGGCGGCGCCCCGGCGCAACAAGACGTCGGTGAAGCCACCGGTCGACGCGCCGGCATCCAGGCAGCGCCGGCCGGCCACCGACAGGCCGCTGAACGTGTCGAGCGCCCCGAGCAACTTGTGCGCGCCGCGGGACGCCCACCCCGGGTCATCGGTGTCGTCGACGACCCGGATCGGGGTGTCCTGCTCGACACCGGTGGCTGCCTTGGTCGCGGTGGTGCCGCGGACCTGCACCCGGCCGGCGGTGATCAGCTCAGCGGCCTGCTCGCGGGAGCGAGCGAGCCGCCGCCGGACCAGTTCGGCGTCCAGACGCAACCGGCGCACCATGGTGGTCAGGCTCGGTCCAGCTCACCGAGCGCGTTCTGCAGGCCGGTGTGCAGGTCGGCGAGCCGGGTTGCCAGCTCGCCGAGCGGTATCGCGTCGCCCTGCTCGGCAGCGCCCAGCTCCGCCATCGCAGCCTCGAGTTCGGCAATGGCCCGCTGCGCCAGCGCGAACTGCTCGTCGCCCGGGTTGGTTGCCAGGCCGGCCGGATCGGTCACGCCGCCAAGGCTACCGGCCGGGGACCGCTCGACCGTGGCAACGCTCCACAGCTCAGCCAGAAAATTCGAAATTGCGCAGGACGGTGTTCGATTTCTCGTCCTCACCGGCCGGCGGCGGTGGAGATTCCCCGGCGTCGACGAGCCGCCAGCTGGCGACCGCCAGCGCGCGGAGCGCGTCCAGCTCGTCGGTCACGCCGGACAGCGCCAGCCGGGTGCGCTCGGTGCGGACGACGGCGCTGCCACACCGGACCTCGGCAGTGTCGACCTGCACCGAGGGATGGGCGTCGAGCAGCGCGGCTACCGACCGGCCCAGGTAGTCCGGGCGGTGGTCCTTGCGCGCGGTCAGCAGCGCGGACGGGCTGGTCACGCCGGTCAGCACCAGCAGGGACGGACAGCCGACCCGGCTGGCTCCCTCGATGTCGGTGTCCAACCGATCGCCCACCACGATCGGTGCTCGGGCTCCGGAGCGCTCGACGCTCTCGGCGTGCATGCTCGGGTCCGGCTTGCCGGTCGCCGCCGGCTCAACGCCGGTGGCGTGCCGTAGCGCGGCGACCAGTGCCCCGTTGCCGGGCAGCGGGCCGCGCGGCGACGGGACCGTCGAATCCAGGTTAGTGGCCAGCCAGAACGCGCCCCGCTGGATCGCCAGCGATCCCTCGGCCAGGTGCTTCCAGGTGACGTCGGGAAAGAAACCCTGCACGACCGCGGCCGGGTCGTCATCGGCGGAGAACACCGGACGCAACCCCCGCTCGGTAACCGCGTCGATCAGGCCGGACGTGCCCAACACCAGCACCCGCGATCCCGCCGGGAGCCGGTCGGCGAGATAGTGCGCGGCAGCCTGCGCCGAGGTGACGATCTCGGCCGGCTCGGCGGGCACACCGACCCGGTGCAGCAGGGCCGCGACCTGCTCTGGGGTGCGCGATGCGTTGTTCGTCACGAAGGCCAGCCGCATACCGGCTTCGCGGACCTGCGCGAGTGCCTCCGGCGCGCCGGCGACCGGCTGTTCGGCCAGGTACACGACGCCATCGAGGTCCAGCAGCGCGACGTCGTACTGCTCGGCCAGCCTGGCCGACGACGACATCATCGGCAGCGCCCGATCTGTAGTCTCTTCACCCGTGACCGACTCTCCTTCCGCGGACTTCCGCGGCCTGTCCCTGACGCCGTTCCGTGCGGTCCGGTTCACCGCTGACAATGGACGTCTGGGCTCCCTGCTGTCGCCGCCCTACGACGTGATCTCACCGGCCGAGCGGGCAGCTCTGGTCGCCAGGGACGACGTGAACGTGGTGCGGTTGATCCTTCCAGACCAGGCCGAGGCCGACCTTGCCGGTGGTGACCAGTACGCCGGAGCGGTGACCCTGTTGGAAAGCTGGCTGACCGACGGCACCCTTGCCGTCGACGACCAGCCGGCGCTGTTCGTCTACGAGATGGAACTGCCGGACGGCCCCCGCACCCGGGGCCTGGTGGGCGCGCTGGAACTGCGCGACCCGGCTGACGGCGTGGTGCTTCCGCACGAGAACACCATGGCCGGCCCGGTCGCCGACCGGCTCGCGCTGATGAGTGCCACCGAGGCCAACCTGGAACCGATCTACCTGGTCTACGACGGCGGCGGCGCTGCTTCGGTTCTGGTCGCCTCGGTCTCTGACCAGCCGCCGCTGACCGAGTGCCGTACCCCGGATTCGACCATCCACCGGCTCTGGGCGATCGACGATGCCGAGCAGCACGCGGCGGTCGCCGCCGATCTGGGCGGCCGGCGCGCGCTCATCGCGGATGGGCACCACCGCTACGCCACCTACCGGCAGCTTCAGGCCGACCATGATGGCCAGCCCGGTCCGTGGGACCGTGGGCTGACGCTGCTGGTCGACACCTCGTCGTACGGCCCGCAGGTCCACCCGATCCACCGGGTGGTAGCCCTCGACTGGGACGAGCTGATCTCCCGCACCGAGGCGGCCGCGCAGCTGGGCGAGATCATCCCGGTCGCCGATGTCGAGCCAGCGCTGGCCGCAACGGACGGGTTCGCCATCGCGCTGGCCCGCCCGGACGGCGCCCGTATCGTCTCGAACCTGTCGCCGGACGTTGTCGAGAAGGCGCTCGGGCCGGATGCCGGCACGGCACTCGGCTCGCTGGACATCACCGTCCTGCACCGGGTGCTGGTCGAGCAGGTCTGGGGATTGGCCGACGATGTGACCACCGTCGGGTACGCCCACGATGTCGACGAGGCGCTGCAGGCCGCCGTGAGTTCGGGCGGCACCGCGGTGCTCGTCCGGCCGACCCCCGTGCAGGCGGTGGCCGAGGTAGCGGCGGCCGGACAGCGGATGCCACGCAAGTCGACCTTGTTCACTCCGAAGCCGGCCTCCGGCCTGGTGATCCGCCGGTTCGCAGACCAGTAACGGCAAAAAGCCGGCCCGTCATCCCGCTCCGAATGGAGCGGGGTGACGGGCCGGCTTTCTTATGTGTGGACCCACGCAGCCAGCGGCCGACAGATCCGTAGCGCCTCGACGGGCCACCCGTTGATCCGCCGCCGTCGCCGACCACCCTCGTCGCAAAAATTCGCGAGTCTTCTGAAGACAGGTGTAGAAACGCGATCGAGGCCGCCCAGGGTGTGGGCGGCCTCGATCGGTGAGGGTGTCCGGCGACGTCCTACTCTCCCACGCGGTGGCCCGCGCAGTACCATCGGCGCTGAGAGGCTTAGCTTCCGGGTTCGGGATGGGACCGGGCGTTTCCCTCTCGCTATGGTCGCCGTAACTGTATG